>Ga0310840_100017_pt1 | contig 404208 bp, 410 predicted proteins | sample SM_ome_8_FD_201304 | JGI IMG/M metagenome (GOLD analysis project Ga0310840, IMG submission 201304) | Sorghum-adapted microbial communities enriched on stacked mutant (SM) sorghum from Joint BioEnergy Institute, Emeryville, California... ...
ACGTCGACGAGCCGGAAGAGCGCCGCCCGCAGCTCGGGCCGGCGCGCCAGGCGGGCGGTGATCAGGTCCTCGGCGGCGGCGCGCGGCCGCCGCGCGGCGCTGGGGAAGGCGGCGTCCAGCGACCGCCCGAGCGCCCGGATCTCGGGCTCCAGCGCGGGTGGGGCGGGAGCGTCCGTGGCCATGAGCGCAACGGTAGGACCGACTCGCGCGCCGCGCCAGCGACGGCTGCCGCGGACCGACTCGACGATCGTCGAGTCCGAAGGGCGGGGGGACGGTCGTCTCGCTCCGATCGGGTAGACGGATCGGCGATGGCCGACCCGCGACTGACCGTCCTCTACGACGCCGACTGCGGCTTCTGCCGCTTCTGGGTCGCCCGGCTGCTGGACTGGGACGTGCGCCGGCGGCTGCGCCCGGTGGCGATCCAGTCCGGCGAGGGACAGCGGCTGCTGGCCGGGATGCCGGCCGACGAGCGGCTGCGCTCGGCGCACGTCGTCGACGCGGCGGGGCGGATCCGCTCGGGCGGCGCGGCGCTGTCGATCGTGGCCGAGCAGCTGCCCGCGGGCGCGCCGGTCGCGTGGCTGGCCGACCGCCTGCCGGGACCCACCGAGCGCTTCTACCGGTGGGTGGCCGACCACCGCACGCCGCTCAGCCGGCTCGTGCCGGCCGGGGTGAAGCGACGGGCCGGCGCGCGCATCGCCCGCCGCTCCTGAGCGCGCGTGCGGCAAGCTGTGTCGCCGCATGACCGAGCACGACTCCGGCATCCGCATCCCGCTGACCCCCGACGAGGAGCTGCTGTCGGCCGAATGGCCGCGCGTCGAGTCGCTGCACACCGACGCCGAGCGGCTCGACCGGATGCGCGCCGACCTGGCGATGGGGTTCGCGGCGCTCGCCGACGTCCGCTGCGGCGTGAGCGTGTTCGGCTCGGCGCGCGTGCTGCCCGACCAGTCCGAGTACGCGCTCGGGCGCGCCGTCGGCGCCGCCCTCGGCCGCGCCGGGTTCGACGTCATCACCGGCGGCGGCCCGGGGCTCATGGAGGCCGCCAACCGCGGCGCCCGCGACGTCGGCGCGCGGTCGATCGGGCTGAACATCGAGCTGCCGTTCGAGCAGTTCCCCAACGAGTACCTCGATGTCGCGCTGACGTTCCGCTACTTCTTCGCCCGCAAGGTCTGCTTCGTGCGCTACGCGCGCGGGTTCGTCGTGCTGCCGGGCGGGTTCGGGACGCTCGACGAGCTGTTCGAGGCGCTCGTGCTGATCCAGACCGACAAGATCCGCGAGTTCCCGATCGTGCTGGTCGGGCGCGACCACTGGGAGCCGCTGGTGCAGTGGGCGGGCGACCGGCTCCTGGCGGGCGGCTACCTCGCCCGCGAGGATCTCGGGCTGGTCACGATCGCCGACGACCCCGACGAGGTCGTCGACGTGATGCGGCGCGCCGCGCGGGCGCAGGGCAGCGAGATCTGAGGTCAGTCCTCGGCCGACGGGCGGCGGCGGGCGCGCTTCACGTCGGCGCGGCGGCGCTTGGACTCGAGCCGGCGGGCGCGCGCCGCGCGGGTGGGCTTCGTCGGCTGGCGGGGGCGGCGGACGTGGAGCGCGCGTTCGATGCGCTCGGCCAGGCGCTCGAGCGCGAGCTCGCGGTTGCGCGACTGCGAGCGCGCGTCCTGGGCGACGGCCACGACGCGCGGCCCGAAGCGGGCCAGCAGGCGCTCGCGCTGGGCGTCGGTCAGCGTCTTCGACGCTCGCACGTCGAAGACCGCCTCGACGCGCGACGCGGTGACGTTCGCGTGCTGGCCGCCCGGCCCCGACGAGCGCGACGTGCGCACGACGATCTCCGAGAGGGGCAGCGCCAGGTCGCGGGTGATGGGCAGCCGGTCGTCCACGAAGGGCCAGTGTGACGCGTCGCGGGCGCCTCGCGGTTGCCGCGTCCGCGTCGCGGCCCGCGTACGATCGCCGCGATGCTCCCGATCGCTGCCTGCCGGCCGATCGCCGCACCGCCCGAGGTGGCCTATGCGCTCCTCGCCGATCTCCGCACGCACTGGGCCCTGGCCGACCACTGGACCGAGGTGCGGGCGATCGGGGCCGACGGCGGCACGATCCGGCTGCGCGGCCCGCTCGGCGTGCGGCGCACCGTGCGGGTGCGCGTGCGCCGGCGCGTGCCGGTGCGCGAGCTCGAGGGCATCGCCGAGCTGGGCCCGTCGACGCGGGCCGACGTGAGCTGGAGCCTGGAGCCCGACGGCGCGGGCGGGACGCTGGTCACGCTCTCGGCGCAGGTGCTCCGCGCGGGCCTCTGCGATCGCCTGCTGCTGGCCCTCGGGGCGCGCCGCTGGCTCGCCTGGCGGTTCGCCGTCACGCTCGACCGCTTGGACAACGCCGTGCGGTCGGACGAAGAAGCGCATGAGCGTGTCAGTGCCAAATGATACGTTCCCGCCGTCGGTCCGGGGAGAGGACCCCGGCGAGAGGAATCATCGGAGGAACCGGCTGCTATGGCCACGGGAACCGTGAAGTGGTTCAGCGACGAGAAGGGGTTCGGGTTCATCACGCCCGACGAGGGTTCGCGGGACCTCTTCGTCCACCACAGCTCGATCATCGCGGACGGCTATCGCACGCTGGCCGAGGGCGCGAAGGTCTCCTATGACGAGGAGGCCGGGGAGAAGGGGCCCAAGGCGGTCAACGTGCAGAAGCTCTGACGGCGCGACCACCGGTCAACCTCCGACAGACGGACTGACGCGGCGCCGCCGGGTGCGGCGCGGCGAGCTAGTGCTCGGCCACGTGGGCGCCGTCCGGCTCCATCGGGAGCCCGGCGGCGTCCCAGGCCAGCATGCCGCCGGCCATCGAGTACGCCTCCACGCCGGCGGCGCGCAGCGCCTGCGCGGCCATGAGCGAGCGGCCGCCCGCGCGGCACAGGAACACGACCGGCGAGGCCGGGTCGAGCGTGCCCGCCTGTTGCGAGAGCTCGCCGAGTGGGATGTGGCGCGCGCCGGGGATCCGGCCCGCGTCCCACTCGTGGGGCTCGCGCACGTCGACGAGCGTGACCCCGTCGGCGTGCAGCTCGGCGGCGCGCTGCGCGCTGACCTCGATGTCGGATGCGGCCATGCCGGGCAGGGTAGCCGGGCCTGATGCTCTGGCTGGTCGACGGGATGAACGTGATCGGCTCGCGGCCGGACGGCTGGTGGCGCGACCGGGAGGGCGCGCAGCGGCGCCTGGCGGAGGCGCTCGCGGCGTGGGCGGCGCGGTCCGGCGAGGACGTCGCCGTGGTGTTCGACGGGCGCCCGCACGAGATCGACGCCCCGGGCGTCGAGGTGGCGTTCGCGTCGCGCCGCGGGCCGAACGCGGCCGACGACGACATCGTCGCGCGGGTGCGTGCGAGCGCGGACCCGTCCCAGGTGCGCGTCGTCACCTCGGATCGCGATCTCGCCCGGCGGGTGGAGGAGCTGGGCGCCGAGGTCGTCGGCCCGGGCGCGCTGCGCGAGCGGGTGGAGGGCTAGCGAGCCGGCGTCCTCCGTCAGCCCCAGAAGAGGTTGTACATGCCGAAGACGCGCTCGGGCTCGAACGCCGGCGGCGGGCCCAGGCGCATGCGCATCGCCTCGTTGATCGGCTGGAAGCCCCACGCGCGCAGCGCGCGCACGGCGCCCGTGTTCGCGTCGGGGAGGCTCACGGTCAGCGGGGCGCCCGGGACCCGGCGCAGCACCGACAGCAGCGCGACGCCGGCCTCGCGGTCGGTGGCCACGACGCTCGGGCCCAGACCCCACGGCGAGCGCACCGCGCTGCCGGCGATCCGGCCGCCGCGCTCGATGACCAGGCCGGTCATCGCCCCGTTCATCTGCGCGAACACCGGCGAGCGGTCCTCGCCGGTCGCGGCGGCGTCCAAGGCCAGGACGGCGGCGAGGTCGCGGTCGCGCAGCGGCCGCACGCCCTCGCCGGACGGCGCGCCGCGCGGCGGCGCCACGTCGCGCCACGCGTGCACGGCGCCCTCCGGCTCGAACCCCACGCGCTGGTAGACGGGCCGGCCGGCCGCGGTGGCGAACAGCAGCGTCGTCAGCGCGCCGAGCTCGTGCAGCCGCGCCACGCACGCCTCGGTCAGCGCGCGGCCGACGCCGCGCCGGCGCACGTGGGCGGCCACGCCGACCGCGCCGATCCAGCCGGTCCGGCCGAACCCCGCGATCGCCGCGCCCCCGACGATCTCCCCGTCGCGCACGGCGACGAGCACGTCACCGGTCGGCGACGCGAGCGGGTAGCGCAGGAGCTGGCCCACGTTCGCGCCCAGCCCGCTCGAGCGCAGCACGTCGACGATCGGCGTGAGCTCGGCGGGACGTGCGGAGCGGACCTCGACCGTCATCCGGCCGCGAGACTACCTCCGAGCGGATCAGACGTAGGGGTCCGACGGACGGCCCGCGGCGGGACCGCGCCTCCCGGACGTCGCCCGCGCGTAGAAGAACAGCGCGAGGACGAGCCCCAGCGCGCCGACGATCATGAGGATCAGGCCGACGGTGGAGAGCTCGACGCCCGAGACGTCGGCGGTGACCGCGAAGCGCAGGATCGCGCCGACGGCGATGAGGAAGATCGATGTGCCGATGCCCACGGCGCCGCTCTACCCGCGACGGGCGACGCCCAAGCCCCCTGGGAACGCAGGCCGGCCTCGGTAGCATCGGGTCATGCAGCTCGAGTCCGACCCGTACGCCATCCCGGCCGAGCTGCTGGAGATCCGCGACACCGTCCGCCGGATCGCGACGGAGCGGATCGCCCCTCGCGCCGCCGAGATCGACGCCACCGGAGAGTACCCGTGGGACGTGCGGCGGCTGCTGGCCGAGAACGACATCCTCGCGCTGCCGTTCTCCGAGGAGCACGGCGGCACCGGCACCGGGACGCTGATGCTGCAGATGGCGGTCGAGGAGATCGCCAAGGCGTGCGCGTCCAGCGCCCTGATCCTGATGGTCCAGGAGCTCGGCACGCTGCCGATCCAGCTCTTCGGCTCCGACGAGCTGAAGGAGCGCTACCTGCCGCGCTGCGCCTCGGGCGAGTGGTCGCCCGCGTTCGCGCTCAGCGAGCCCGAGGCCGGGTCCGACCCCGGGTCGATGCGCACCACCGCGGTCCGCGACGGCGACGAGTGGGTCATCAACGGGACCAAGAACTGGATCACGAACGCGGGCATCGCCGACTTCTACGTCGTCTTCGCCGTCACCGACCGCGAGCAGCGGCGCATCACCGCGTTCGTCGTCGACAAGGACACGCCCGGCCTGTCGATCGGCCGCCTGGAGCACAAGCTCGGCATCAAGGGCTCGCCGACCGGCTCGCCCGTGTTCGAGGACGTGCGCGTCCCGCACGAGAACGTCGTCGGCGAGGTCGGCCGCGGGCTGCGCGTGGCGCTCGGCACGCTGACCCGGACCCGCCTCGGGGCCGCGGCGCAGGCGGTCGGGATCGCCCAGGGCGCCACCGACTACGCGGCCAGGTACGCCTCGGAGCGCGTCGCGTTCGGCGCGCCGATCAACGAGCTGCAGGCGATCCAGTTCAAGCTCGCCGACATGGAGACCGGCACCGCCGCCGCGCGCGAGCTGCTCTACAAGGCGTGCGCGCTGGCCGACCGCGATCCCGTTCCGGCCGACCTCGGCAAGTGGACGTCGATGGCGAAGCTCTTCGCGTCCGACAACGCGATGCGCGTGACGGTGGAGGCCGTGCAGGTCCTGGGCGGCTACGGGTACGTGACCGAGTACCCGGTCGAGCGGATGATGCGCGACGCGAAGATCACCCAGATCTACGAGGGCACGAACGAGATCCAGCGGGTCGTGATCGCCCGCGCGATGCGCTGACGCCATGCCCGCACTGCGCCGCATCCTCTTCGCCGCCGTGATCGCCCTGAGCGTCGGGCTGTCGGCGATCGCGATCGGTCAGGGCCTGAGTCCGTCGTTCCCGATCCGGCTGCTGGAGTCGGCCGCGATCGGCGTCGTGGCGATCGTCGTGATCGGCGCGATCATCTCGATGGTCATGGGCCGTCTGGCCGACTGGCGCGATCCGCGCACGGAGGCCGAGTTCGAGGAGGTCGTCCGCCGCTCCGAGCGCCTCGCCCGCGACGGCGTGGCCGCCGAGCCCGACGAGGTCGACTTCCTGCAACTCGACCCGCTCGACGACGAGGACTTCGAGGAGCTCGTCCGCGACGCGCTCGACGACCTGCCCGACCTGCTGCGCAACGCGCTCGAGCACGTCGCGGTCGTGATCTCCGACGACGGGCGCAAGATGCGCGCCTACGGCCTCTACCACGGCGACGGCGCGCACCGCGACGACCACCCCGACCGGATCGTGATCTACCGCGACACGCTGCGCCGCGACTTCGGCCACGACCCGGACCTGCTGCGCGAGCAGGTCGTGCGCACGGTCCGCCACGAGCTGGCCCACCACGTGGGCTTCGACGAGATGGGCGTCCAGGGGCTCGGCCTGTAAGCAGCGAGGGCGACGGACGGTGGCGGTCGACACGCACGGGCGCTGGCCCTGGGTTGCGGCGGGATCGCTCGTCCCCGCCTGGGGTCTGGTCGCCGCCCGCCGCGCCGACCTCGCCCGCGACGGCGCCTGGGTCGCCGCCCTCGCGTTCCCGCTGCTGGCCACCCACCAGACCGAGGAGTGGGTGCGCCCGGGCGGCTTCCTGGAGTTCTGCAACCAGGACCTGCTGGGCAGCGACCGGCCCACGTGGCCGCTCACCGAGCGCGTCGGCTTCCACGTCAACGTCACGCTCGGCTGGAGCACCGCGCTCGCCGCCGCGCTGCTGTGGCGGCGCACCGCGGCGCCGGCCGCGCTCGTGCTCGGCATCGAGGCGGGCAACGTCGCCATGCACGTCGGGATGGCGGTCCGCGAGCGCCGCTACAACCCGGGCGTCGCGACCGCCGCGCTCCTGTTCGCCCCGCACGTCGCGCTCGGCGCGCGCCACCTGGCGCGCTCGCGCCGGATGAGCCGCCGCTCCACCGCGCTGGCGGCCGCGGGCGCGCTCGCGCTCAGCGCCGGACTGCCGGCCGCGATGAAGGCGCGGATGCGCCGCGCGTCACGCTAGGCGACGGCGAGCCGGCGATTCTCGTCGCGGCGCCCGTCGTTGGCCGCCTCGAGCGTCAGCGCCAGGAACGCCTTCGCGGCGGGCGGCTGGCGCCGGCGGGCCCGCCACACGATCGCGACCGGCCAGGTGAGCGGGTTGGGCCCGATCGGGATGCCGACGATCGGCGGCCCCTCCTCGGCCACGATCGACTGGGGCATCATCGAGACGCCGAGGCCGTGGCTCGTCAACGCCCTGACCGCCGCCATCTCGGTGCAGAAGAACGCGTTGCGCGGCGTCTTGCCGGCCTCGGCCATCGCCCACTCGAACCGGCGCCTCAGCTCGGAGCCGTCGCGGTAGGCGATGAGCGTCTCGTCGGCCAGCTCGTCGAACGTGACGTGGTCGCGCTCGGCCAGCGGGTGGTCGGGCGCGACGGCGACGAGCAGCTGCTCCTGGAAGAGGACGGTCGCGGCGAACTCGTCGCCGAGACGGTCCGGGTCGACCGACGCGAACGCCAGGTCCAGCTCGTCGGTGCGCAGCATGTCGAGCATCCGGTCGGCCGTGTCCTCGATCATGTGGATCTCGACGCCCGGATGACGCGCGTGGAACGTGCCGAACACGCGTGGTAGGTGGAAGTTGCCGGTCGGCCACATGCCGCCGATCGCCACGCGCCCGCTGAGGACGCCGGTGATCTGCTGGAGCTCGGACTGCAGGCCGTCGACCTCGCTCAGCACCCGGCGGGCGTAGTCGAGCACGACCTCGCCCGCCTGCGTGACCGTCACCGTGCGGCTCGTGCGGCGCAGGACCTCGACGCCGAGCTCGGCCTCCAGGCGGCGCACCTGCTGCGACAGGGCCGACTGCGCGAGATGGAGCTCCTCGGCCGCGCGGGTGAAGCTCCCGTGCCGGGCGATGGCCTCCAGGGTGCGAAGGTGCCGGAGCTCCATGGCGATCGATGATGACGGGCGGCGATCGAGAAGTCGAAGACGAGTTGACGCTGCGAACGATCAGGCAGCGTGATGGACGGGGCGGAAGGCGGTGACGGCGGCCGCACCGGACGAGCGGGGAGGAACAGGGCCGACTGGAGGAGACCCGGGGTACCCCGCTCGTCCGGTGCCGCCGCCGTCAGCCTCCTCTCAGCGCCGCGCGCAGCCGCGCGGCCGGCGCGCGGCGCGCGCTCGCCTCGCTCGCCGCCCGCAGCTGACGCGCCCGCGCCTGCAGCAGCGCGACGACGTCGGCCGTGGGCCGGAACGGGTCGGCGATCGCCTGACCGGTCTTCAGGGACACGGCCGCCCACAGCTCGCCGCCGACCTCGGCGACCAGCAGCTCGCCCTCCGGCGTCGCCTGCGAGTCGACCACGGCGAGCGTGGCGACGGCGTCGGCGTCCTCCGGGAAGGCGTACCTGATCGTGACGTCGGTTGCGGGGTGCTTGTGGGACATTGTTTGACTGACTTGGCGTCGAGGACGACAATGCCAGCCCGGAGGGGGTGGATCAATGTCCTACAACCTGGATTTGACTGACATCGATCGCGAGGGCGGCGCATCCCTCACGTCGCAGCTCGTCGAGCGCTTCCGGGCCGCCATCGACAGCGGCGAGCTCGCCCCCGGCGAGAAGCTGCCGACCACCCGCGCGCTGGCCCAGCAGGCGTCGATCAACCACCTCACCGCGGTGCGGGTCTACCGCCGCCTGGCCGAGCAGGGCTACGTGACCGCCGCGGTCGGCCGCGGCACGTTCGTGCGCTCGCTGCCTCCGGCCGACGGCGAGCGCGATCCCGTCGACTGGCAGTCGGCCGTCCTGCCCGAGCTGCGGCCGTCGTTCTCCAACGAGATGTTCCTGGCCAGCTACATGCTCCCGGCCGATCCGGGGATCGTGTCGCTGGCCACGGGCGCGCCCGACCCGGCGATCTACCCCTCTGCGGCGCTCGGGCGGCTGGCCGGCGAGGTCCTCAGGGACGGCGGCGGCGAGTCGCTCAGCTACCTCGATCCGGACGGGCTGCTCGACCTGCGCGAGGAGATCGCCAAGCGCGGCCGCGACCTCGGCTTCGCGCAGACCGCCGGCGAGATCCTCGTCACGTCGGGCGCGCGTCAGGCGATCGACCTCGTGTGCCGGTCGGTCGTCGCCCCCGGCGACGTCGTCGTGTGCGAGTCCCCGACGTTCATCGGCATCCTCAGCTCCCTGCAGTTCAGCGGCGCGCGCGTCATCGGCGTCCCCGTCGACGAGGAGGGCATGGACGTCGACGCGCTCGAGCGCGTCCTCGCCCGCCACGAGGTCAAGCTCGTCGCCGTCCAGTCCGGCTGCCAGAACCCGACCGGCCAGGACCTGTCGCCCGCCCGCGCCCAGCGCCTGCTGCAGCTGGCGCGCGAGCGCTCGTTCTTCGTCCTCGACGACGGCGTCTACGCGACCGTCCGCTTCGACGGCCGCCGCCGCCTGCGGCTGCGCCACGAGCTGCCCGACCACGTCATCTACATCGACTCGCTCAGCAAGACGATCGGCGGCGGCCTGCGCATCGGCTGGGTCGCGGCCAGCGGGCCGGTGCGCCAGCGCCTGAGCTGGGTGAAGCTGCACAGCGACACGCACACGTCGAGCCTCACCCAGCACGTCGCGTACCGGTGGCTGGCCAGCGGCGAGCACGAGCGGCTGCTCGACGCGACGAACCCCGGCTACCGGGAGCGCTGCGACGCGCTGCTGGAGAGCGTGCACCGGCGGCTGGGCGACGAGGTGCGCGTGCGCCGCCCGGTCGGCGGCCACCACCTGTGGCTGACGTTCCGCCAGCCGATCGACGAGCGCGCGCTGCTCAGCGAGGCGATCCGCTGCGGCGTCACGTTCCTGCCCGGCAACGCGATGCTGGCCGAGCCGGCCGGGACCGCCGCGCTGCGCATCTCCTACGCGCGCCTGGCGCCCGACGAGCTCGACGAGGGCGTGCGCCGCCTGGCGCAGGCCGTGCGCGCCGTGCGCCACCGGGCGTCGCGGCCTGGGCTGGCCGCCCTCTCGTGAGCCGGCGCGTCGCCCGCGCCACGTTCCTGGCGGCGACGCTGTCGGGCGCCCCGTCGACCGTCCACGCGCTCCTGCGGGGCCGGTCGCCGCTGGAGGCCGCGCTCGCCGCGGGCGCGATCGTCACCGGCGCGGACCGGCCGGCCGCCGTGCGGCTCGCCGCCGCCGTCCCCGTGCATCTGGCGCTCTCGCTCGGCTGGGCGCTCGCGCTTGACCGCGTCCTGCCGCCCCGCCACGGCGCGGCCTGGGGCGCCCTCGCCGGGCTCGGCATCGCCGCGCTGGACCTGGGGCTGATCGGACGGCGGATCCCCGCCGTCCGCGCGCTCCCGCAGGCGCCGCAGGTCGCCGACCACGTCGCCTTCGGCGCGATCGCGGGCGCGGCGCTGCGCCGGTCCTGAGTCAGCCGCCCCGGCCGGCGAGGCGATCGTCTGCTTGGGCTCGCCGTCCACGGCGATCTCGAGGCGGGCGCGCTTCGGGCCGGAGGTGGTGGGGCGCAGCGCGACGGAGACCGTGCAGCCGGCCGCGACCGCCAGCGGCGCGCGGCAGGCGTCCGCCGGCACCGCGGCGCTCGCGCCGCCTCCTCCGCCGAAGTACCCGCCGCCACCGCCGGCGCCGCCGACCTGCACCCAGAGCGCGTGGCCGGGGGTGACCGGCAGGTCGGCGGTCGCCCGCGCCGCCTGGCCGCTGAGGAGACTGAACCCGCGGGCGCCGACGAGCACCGCGTGCACCCGCGTGACCCCGTAGGGGACGACGAACCGCTGCTCGTCGCCGATCGGCTGGTACGTGCACGTCACGACGCCGTCGGCCGGCCCGCACTCGCGCGGCAGCACGGCGTCGGCCGGACCGGCAGCCAGCGACGCGCCGATCAGGACGGCGGCGGCGACGCTCCACAGGTGAGGGCGGCGCCCCGTTCTCGGCACCGCGCGACTCTGCAGACGGCGCTACTTCGGCGCCATCCGCAGCGCGCCGTCGAGGCGGATCACCTCGCCGTTGAGCATCGGGTTCTCGACGATGTGGCAGGCCAGCGCGGCGTACTCGGACGGGCGGCCCAGGCGAGCCGGGAACGGGATCGACGCGCCGAGCGCCTCGCGCGCCTCCTCGGGCAGCGAGGCCAGCAGCGGCGTGTCGAACAGGCCGGGGGCGATCGTGCACACGCGGATGCCGAAGCGGGCCAGGTCGCGCGCCACCGGCAGCGTCATGCCGACGACGCCGCCCTTGGACGCCGAGTAGGCGGCCTGCCCGATCTGGCCGTCGAAGGCGGCGATCGACGCGGTGTTCACGCACACGCCGCGCTCGCCGCCGGCGTCGGGCTCGTTCCCGCTCATCGCCGCCGCCGCGAGCCGCAGCGCGTTGAAGGTCCCGATCAGGTTCACCGCGATGACCCGCTCGAAGGGCTCCAGCGGGTGCGGGCCGCGGCCCGTCACGGTCCGCTGCGCGAAGCCGATGCCGGCGCAGTGCGCCGAGATGCGCAGGCCCCCGTCGGCCTCGGCGGCCGCGGCGACGGCCGCCTGCACCTGCTCCTCGTTCGTCACGTCGGCGGCCACGAACGTCCCGCCGATCTCGCCGGCCAGCGCCTGCCCCTGCTCCTCGTTCACGTCGGCGATCGTCACCCGAGCACCGCGCTCGGCGAGCGCGCGGGCGGTCGCCGCCCCCAGTCCGGAGGCGCCGCCGACGACGAGCGCCCCGCTTCCCTCGATCTCCATGGCGCGGCACCCTACCTGGGCGCGTCAGCGCGCCAGGCTCGGGGTACATGCCGGCCATGGACACCTGGGATCTGACCTCACTGGACGTGAAGCCGCACTTCCCCGAGGTGCTGCGGTCCGACGACGGCGCGGCGCGCGCGATCCTCATCAACCTCCCCGCGGGCGAGGAGCTGCAGGAGCACGAGGTGCACGAGCACGCGTGGGTGCACGTGCACTCGGGGCGGGCGCTGATCGGGCAGAACGGCGCGAGCACCGAGGCCGGCCCCGGCTTCCTGGCCCACTTCGACCCGCACGAGCGCCACGACGTGCGCGCGGTCGAGGACACGCGGCTGCTGCTCGTCCTCGCGCCCTGGCCCGGCGAGGGGCGCGACAAGAACTTCGACGCCTGACGCGCGCCGCTCAGGCCGCGCTCGCGACCGAGATCGCGAACCACTGGCGGGGGTCGGTGACGAGCGCGTCGAGGCGCAGCCCGGCCGCCGCGAGGTCGGCGGCGATCCGCTCGCGGGTGAACTTCGCGCTGATCTCGGTGCGCAGCTCCTCGCGGTGGGCGAAGTCGACCTCGAGCCCCAGCGCGCCGATCGTCACGTGCTGGGGCGTGAGCGCGCGCAGGCGCATCTCCGTCCACTCGTGCACGCGGTCGAAGAACGCGACGTGCTCGAAGGCGTCGAGGTCGAAGTCGGCGTCGAGCTCGCGGTTGACGACCGCCAGCACGTTGCGGTTGAACTCGGCGGTGACGCCGGCCGCGTCGTCGTAGGCGGCCTCGATCAGCGCCGGATCCTTCACCAGGTCGGCGCCGAGCAGCAGCCGGTCCCCGGGCGCCAGCAGCCCCGCGATCGAGCGCAGGAAGCGCCGCCGCGAGCCCGGCAGGAAGTTGCCGATCGTGCCGCCCAGGAACGCGACCGCGCGCCGGCCCGCCGGCGGCGGCAGGCGGTCGAGGTGGCGCTCGATGTCGCCGACGACGCCGTGGACCTCGACGCCCAGGCCGGCGAGCTCGTCGGCGGCCGCCCGCACGACGGTCTCGGACACGTCGACCGGCACGTAGCGGGTCGCCTCGCCGCCCTCGAGCAGCAGCCGCGCCTTCGCCGTCGCGCCGGAGCCCAGCTCGACGAGCTCGTCGACGCCGTCCATCAGCTCGGCGGCGCGCTCGCGCAGGATCGCCGTCTCCGTGCGCGTCGGGTAGTACTCGGGCTGCGCGCAGATCAGCTCGAACAGCTGCGAGCCGCGCGCGTCGTAGAAGTGCTTGGGCGGCAGCTCCTTGAACGGCCGCGTGAGGCCGTCGAGCACGTCGTCGGCCAACGTGCGCTCGGCCGCGACCGCCAGGTGCACGTCGACCGCGCTCATCCCGCCGGCTCCGCGTCGAGCGCCAGGCGGACGCCGGCGAAGAGCTGGCGGCGATGCGGCAGGTCCCAGTTGCGGAACGTCACCGAGGCGACGCGCGGCTGGGTCGCGCACGATCCGCCGCGCAGCACGCGGTGGCGGTCGCCGAAGAACGGCTCGGAGTACTCGCGGTACGGGTGCGGGCGGAAGCCCGGGTACCCGACGAACGGCGACGCCGTCCACTCCCACACCCGACCGACCCCGGCGAGCTCGCGGCCCTGGTTCCAGGTCGCCGCCCGCTCCCACTCGGCCTCGGTCGGCAGTCGCGCGCCGGCCCAGCGGGCGAAGGCGTCGGCCTCGAACCAGGAGACGTGGACGACGGGCGCGTCCGGGTCCCCGGTGCGGACCGAGCGCGGACAGTCGCCGATGTCGTACTCCTCCTTCCACTTCCACGCCTCGTGCGACCACCACGGCCGGCGCTCGTAGCCGCCGCCCTCGGTGAACGTCAGCCACGTCGCGTTCGTCACCGGGCGGCGGGCGATGCGGAACGGCGCGACCTCGACGTCGTGGCGCGGGCGCTCGTTGTCGTAGGCGAACCCCTCGGGCCCGGCGCCCATCGCGAAGGTCCCGCCGGGCACGTCGACCCACCCGTCGCCGCCCTTGACGGGCGCCGGGACGCCGACGCCGTCGGGGAGCAGCCCGCCGAGCGCCATCGCCTGCAGCATCGTCTCGGTGTGCTGCAGCTCGTGGCGCAGGACGAGCTCGTGCAGCTCGGTCACCCCGTGGCGCTCGGTGACCTCGAGCGTCCGCTCGCGCACCGCGTCGAGGTGCTCGCGCAGCTCCACGCCGCGCAGGAAGTCGAGGTCGCCGCGCACGGCGCGCGGCGTCTCGAACGCGTCGTACAGCGCCGCGAGGTCGGGGCGCAGCATCGGCAGCCCGCCGAGCCGGTGGCCGATCCACAGGTCCTCGTAGGCGGCGATGTGGCCGAGGTCCCAGGCGATCGGGCTGAGGATCGGGTCGATCACCCGCTCCAGCGTCGCGTCGTCGAGATGGGCGACGAGATCCAGCGTGCGCCGCCGCGCGGCCGCCAGCTCCGACACCATCCCCACCCGGACGTCGAGGGCGTCCCCCACACGACAACCGTACCGGACGGGTCCGCCGTCCCCGGGGGGCCGGCGGCGCCCGTCACCGGATCGTCATGGGGCCGCGGCCTCGTCGACCACGACCTCGAGCGTGCCCCCGGCCAGCAGCGAGGCGGGGGTCGCGGGGTCGGGCCCGGCCGCCACGCGCGCCATCGCGTCGCGCTTGGCCGGGCCGTCGACGAGCAGCAGCGTCAGGCGCGCGGCGTGCAGCAGCGGCAGCGTGAACGTGACGCGGTCCGGCGGCGGCTTGGGCGAGTCGTGCACGGGCGCGACGAAGCGGTCGCGGATGTCGAGCTCCGGGCGGCCGGGGAAGAGCGAGCACGTGTGCCCGTCGGGGCCCATGCCCGCCATCGCCACGTCGAACAGCGGGACGCCGTCGGCGCCGGCGGGGACCGTGTCGAGGATCTCCTGCTCGTAGCGCGCCGCCGCCTCGTCGGCGCCGAGCTCGCCGAGCACGCGGTGGACGTTCGCCTCGGGGATCTCGATGCGGTCCAGCAGCGACCGGCGGATCATCAGGAAGTTGGCGTCCTCGTGGTCGGGCGGGACCGCCCGCTCGTCGCTGAGCCAGATGTGCACGTGGCTCCAGTCGGCGACCTTGGGGGCCAGCAGCTCGTGGCAGCGCTCCGGCGTCGTGCCGCCGGCCAGCGCGAGGTGGAAGGGGCGCGCGCCGGCCGCCGCGATCAGGTCGGCGACCTGTTGGGCGGCGTGCTCGGCAACCGCCTCGGGGTCGGGCAGGCGCGTGATCCTCATGGCTTCTCCGGGTCGTGGTCTCCGGGCGCCGGGGAGAGCGTCGGCTGCCCGTCCTGCATCTGCTCCTCCGCGCGGATGACGTGCATCACCGCGTTGATGAGCGCGAGGTGGGTGAACGCCTGCGGGAAGTTGCCGAGATGGCGGCCCGTGCGCGGGTCGATCTCCTCCGCGTACAGGGCCAGCGACGACGCGTACCCGAGCAGCTTCTCGCACAGGTCCCGGGCGCGGCGGTGCTCGCCGATCTCGCTGAGCGCGGACACCAGCCAGAAGGAGCAGATCGTGAACGTGCCCTCCTCGCCGTCCATGCCGTCGTCGGTCTCGTCGGTGCGGTAGCGCAGCACGAGGTCGTCGACGGTGAGCTCGTCGGCGATCGCCAGGACCGTGGCGCGGATGCGCGGGTCGTCGGGCGGCAGGAACCGCAGCAGCGGCATGAGCAGCGCGCTGGCGTCGAGGGCGTCGGTGTCGTAGTGCTGGGTGAAGACCCCGCGCGCGTCGACGCCGCGCTCGCAGATCTCGGCGTGCAGGCGGTCGGCGGCCGAGCGCCAGCGGTCGTGCATCGCCTGGTCCTCCCGGACGAGCGCCAGCCGCGCGCCGCGGTCCATCGCCACCCAGCACATGACCTTCGAGGAGACGAAGTGCTTGGGCTCGCCGCGCACCTCCCAGATCCCGCGGTCGGGCTCGTGGCAGTGGGCGATCGCGTTCTCGACCAGGCGGCAGATGATCGGCCAGCGGCTCTCGGCCAGGTGGTCGCGCGAGCGCGTGTGCAGGAAGATCGAGTCCAGCATCGCGCCCCACACGTCGTGCTGGTTCTGGTCGAAGGCGTCGTTGCCGATCCGCACGGGGCGCGCGCCGTCGTAGCCGTGCAGGTGGTCGAGGATCTGCTCGCGCAGCTCGGTCTCGCCGCCGACGCCGTACATGACCTGGATGTCGGGGTCGCGTTCGGCGACGTCGGCGATGAAGTAGAAGAAGTCGTTGGCCTCCCAGTCGAAGCCGAGCGTGTAGAGGCCCCACAGCATGAACGTGGAGTCGCGGATCCAGCTGAAGCGGTAGTCCCAGTTGCGCTCCCCGCCGGGCGTCTCGGGCAGCGACGAGGTGGCGGCCGCGACCATCGCGCCGGTGGGCGCGTACGTGAGGCCCTTCAGCGTCAGCGCCGACCGCTGCAGGTACGTGCGCCACGGGTGGTCGGGGAAGTCGCCGTGCGAGAGCCACTCGTGCCAGAAGTCGGCGGTGTGCACGAGCCGCTCGTAGGCCTCCTCGTAGGTCTCGGGGCCCGCGTGCTCGCTGAACGCCAGCGCCACGAACGCCGTGTCGCCCGCGCGCAGCGTCGTGCGCGCCCGCACCCGCGAGCCCTCGAAGCCGAGCCGCAGGTCGGTCGTCATGCGCAGCGCCAGGTCGTGGCCGGGGAAGGTCGCGACGGCCGAGCCGTAGCCGGGCCCGTCGTACTCCCAGCGCGCGTGGACGCGCCCGTAGTCGTAGAGCGGCTGGCAGTCGAGGTGGACCTCGACGGCCCCGTTCACGCAGCGCATCGTGCGCAGCAGCACGTGGTCGGCGTCGTCGTCGGTCGGCGAGCGGCGGTGCGACCGCGACCGCTCGGTGTCGTGGTGCCACGGGCCGATCAGCAGCATGTCGCGCACGATCAGCCAGCCCAGGCGCGTGCCCCACGTGGTCTCGAGGATCATCGTGCCCGGCAGGTAGCGGCGGTCGGCGGGCACCATCGTGTCGGCCGGGCCGAGGCGGAACGCGCCCGCGTCGCGGTCCAGGATCGCCCCGAACACCGACGGGCTGTCCATCCGCGGCAGGCACATCCACTCGACCGCCCCGCTGGGGGCGACGAGCGCGGTCGTCTCGCAGTCGCTCAGGAACGCGTACTCGGCGATGGGCGGGAACGGGCTGCCCATGGGCACCGTGCCGCTGTGGACGGGTGCGCGTCGGGGTCGGGATCGCGTCGACATGTCTCTCTATCCCACCATGACGGCGGCGGCGTCCAGGGCCGGGCGATACGTCGGGTCGCGCAGCAGCGCCTGGCGGATGCCCTCGCCGAGGATGCCGGGCTCGCCGCGGGAGGCGCCCATCACGGTCCAGGTGCGCTCGCCGCCGCGACGCGTGACGCGCCGGGCGCGCAGGCCGCCCTCGCCGCGGTCCAGCGACAGCACGGTGCCGTCGCCGGTCTCGATCGTCAGGCCCTCTAGGCCGCGGACCGGCTGCTCGGGCGCGGGGCGCAGGCGCAGGCGCACCTCGCCGCGGCGGGCGCGGGCGCGGCCCTCCAGGGCGCCGTCGCGGCGCTCGGCCAGCGCGCCGGGCCGCCAGCCCAGGCGCGAGCACAGCCAGCCGAGGAACAGCACGCCGGCGACCGCCGAGTCCGGGTGGTGGCGGATCTCCACGGCGGAGATCGTCGAGAGGCGCGCCCGCTCGCTCGGCGGGTCGAACGCGGCCGCGACGCGCTCGCGCCACGGCGTCGAGCGCAGCCACGCGAGGTCCACGACGTAGACGCGCTCGGCGAGCGCCCGCGCCCGGGTGATCGCCTCCTCGATGTCGGGCTCGTCGACGGAGTCCAGCAGCACGACCTGGGCGAGGCCGAGCAGCTCGTCGATCGCGTCGGCGTGCCCGTGGGGCGCCCACAGCATCGTCGGCAGGTCGGTGACGACCAGCGGGTCGACGATCGTGGCCAGGTGCTCGACGTGCTCCTGGCCGATGTCGAGGACCACGTGCTCGTGCGCGGTGGTCACCCCGCTCTGGTGCGGCTCGGCGTCGACGAGCACGGTCGCGCGCGCGTCGATCGTCGTGCGGCGCGGCTCGATCGCCAGCAGCACGGTGCGCGACGCGTGGTAGCGGCCGACGCGCTCTAGGCGGTTCTCGATCTCGCCGCGCCACTGGCGGTCGACGATCGCGACGAGGTTCAGCACGCGCGCCGGGATCGCGCCGCAGTCCTCGCCGTGGCGGTTCTCCACGAGCAGCTGGCGCAGCGCCGCCTCGATCGCGGCGGGCGTCGTGTCGCGCTCGAACCAGGTGCGGTCGGCCAACACCGGGGCGGCGGCGCTCAAATCGCCCTCCACCGGTGGCCCGGGTTCAGGATGCGCGTCGCGCTGTCGGGGCCCTGCGACCCCGCCTCGTACGTGTCGAGCGCCGGCTCGCCCGCCGCCCACGCGTCGAGCACCGGGTCGATGATCCGCCACTGCGCCTCGACCTCGTCGTTGCGCGTGAACAGCGTCGCGTCGCCGCGCATCGCGTCGGTGATCAGCCGCTCGTAGGCCTCGGGCGACTGCGACATGAACGCGGTGCCGTACAGGAACTCCATCTGGACCGGGCGGATCGCCATGCGCGTGCCGGGGATCTTCGCGCCCAGCGAGAGCGACACGCCCTCGTTGGGCTGCACGGTGTAGACGAGCTGGTTGGGCTGCACGCCCACGGACCCGGCCTGCTCGAAGGCGAGGTGGGGGACGGGCTTGAGCGTGATCGCGATCTCGGTGACCTTGCGCGCCAGGCGCTTGCCGGTGCGCAGGTAGAACGGCACGCCGTTCCAGCGCCAGTTGTCGACCTCCAGGCGCAGCGCCGCGTACGTCTCGGTCTGCGAGTTGGGCGGCACGCCCTCCTCGTCGAGGTAGCCGGGCACGTCCTCGCCGCCCTCGGTGCCGGCCGTGTACTGGGCGCGCACGGTGTGCTCCGGGACGGGGGGCGAGATCGCGCGCAGCACCTTCACCTTCTCGTCGCGCACCTCGTCGGCCTGGAAGCGCACCGGCGGCTCCATGCACAGCAGGCACAGCAGCTGGAGCATGTGGTTCTGCACGAGGTCGCGCAGCGCGCCGGCCGCGTCGTAGTAGCCGGCGCGGGTGCCGATCCCGACGTCCTCGGCGGCGGTGATCTCGACCCGGTCGATGTAGTTGCGGTTCCACAGCGGCTCGAACATGCCGTTGGCGAACCGGAACGCCATCACGTTCTGGACGGTCTCCTTGCCGAGGTAGTGGTCGATGCGGAAGACCTGGTGCTCCTCGAAGACCGACAGCACGCGGCGGTTGAGCTCGCGCGCCTCCGCGCCCGTGGTGCCGAACGGCTTCTCGATGATCACCCGCACCTCGGCGCCCTCGTGGCGGGACATGCCGTGCTCGCCGAGCTGCTCGACGATCACCGGGAAGAACGCCGGCGAGGTCGACAGGTAGAACGCGCGGTTGAGCGGGACGTCGTTGGCGGCGTCGAACTCGGCGAGCTGCTCCCCGAGCCGCTCGTACGTCTCGGGCTGGTCGAACGTGCCGGAGACGTAGCGGACGTTCTCCAGCAGCGCGTCGAGCACCTTGGGGTCGGGCCGGCGGCGGCTGAACTGGCCGATCGCCTCGCGCGCCATCTGGCGGTAGGCGTCGTGGCTCTCGTCGCCGCGCGACACGCCGATGAGGTTGAAGCGCTCCGGCAGCGCGCCCTCGTGCGCGAGGTTGTAGAGCGCCGGCAGCAGCTTCCGCCGCGCCAGGTCGCCGGTCGCGCCGAAGATCGTGAGCGTCGTCGGCCCGACCGGGAGGCGCTCGAGGCCCTCGACGAGCGGGTTGTCGGTGGCCAGCGTCACGGCTCGATCGCGGCGGTCGTGGTGGGGCGCTCGCCGAGCTCGAGCTCCTGGCCGGCGAGCAGGGCGGCGCCGTGCACGCCGGCGCGCCGGCCAGAGCGGGCGATCCGCACCTCCGTCCGGGTCCCCACCCCGGGGAGGACGAACCGGCGCATGGTCTCCAGGGCCGGTTGCAGGAGCAGGTCGCCGGCCGCCGACACGCCGCCGCCGATCGCGACGACCTCGGGGTCGAACAGCAGGATCGCGTTCGCGATGCCCAGGCCCAGGTGGTGGCCGGCGATCCGCAGCGCCTCCAGGCCGCGCTCGTCGCCCCGGCGGGCGGCGTCGACCGCCTCGCGGCCGTCGCGCAGCCCGCGCTCGCGGGCCAGGCGGTCCAGCGCCCGCCCGGACGCCAGCGCCTCCAGCGACCCGGGCTGCGGGAAGCGCTCGCCGCTCTCGAACCCGTCGCGGCCGCCGGCGAGCGGGTGCGCGGCGATCAGCATGTGGCCGATCTCGGGCGCGGCGCCGGTGACGCCGCGGTACACGCGGCCGTCGATGACGACGCCCCCGCCGACCCCGGTGCCGACGGTGAACATCACGAGGCTCTGGACGATCCGCCCCGCGGCGGCGTCGGCGTGGGCCTCGGCGAGCGCGGCGACCGACGCGTCGTTGTCGACGAAGACCGGCACGCCCAGGCGCTCGCGCAGCGCCTCGCGCAGCGGCACGTCCTGCAGCGGGATGTTCACCGAGGAGCGCACCTTGCCCGCCGCCCAGTCGATGACCGAGGGCACCCCGACGCCGACCGCGTCGATCGGCTCGTCGCCCTGGGCGCGGCGGATTCCCTCGACGAGCTGGTCGAGCAGCGCGGCGGTCGATTCCAGGCGCGTGGGCTCGATGTGCGGCTCCGACAGCTCGCCGCCGCTGAGGACCGCGACGGACACCTTGGTGCCGCCGACGTCGACGCCGATGAGACGCTGCCCCACGGCCGACGTGTGTATCACAGCGCCGCCGCCACTCGGTAGCGCAGCAAGAGGGCGCCCTGGCACTCGTAGGCGTCGACCGGCTCGACGGTCACATCGCCGTCCAGCGGGCCGTGCACGGCGGTGAGGGCGTCGGTGCCGCCGACGATCTGCGGAGCGAGGACCAGCTCGAGCTCGTCGACGAGCCCGGCGCGCAGCAGGGCCGCGTTGAGGGTCGCGCCGCCCTCGCACAGGATCGAGCGCAGCCCCCGGGCGCGCAGGTCGGCGACCGCCGCCGTCACGAGGTCGTCGCCGGCCTGCTCGAGCACGACGATCTCCACGTGCGCGACCACCTCGGGCGGGCACGTGAGCGGCACGCCGCTGTAGACGATCACCTGCGCGTCGCGCTGCGCGAACAGCGGGATCTCCCAGGGCACCTCGCCGCGGCGGGTCACGGTCGCGCCGACCGGGCCGCCGGCCAGCCCGGCGGCCCGGCGCATCGCGCGGCGGCGCTCGTCGCGCAGCCAGGCCCCGTAGCTCTCGGCGCGCATCGTCGCCGTGCCGACGAGGATCGCGTCCGCGTGCGCGCGCAGCGCGTGGAAGAGCTCGCGGTCGCCCTGCCCGCCGCGCAGCCCGCGGCTGCGCCCGGCCACCGTCGTGTGGCCGTCGAGCGACGTGACCATGTTCAGCAGCAGCACCTCGCGCCCGGCCAGGTGCGCGGCGGCCTGGGCCGGGGTGGCCGACCCCGGCTCGGGCAGGAGGCGGCGCAGGAGCAGGGGCTCGGTCATCCGCCCGCCACGGTAGACGGTCGGTCGCCCGGCTCAGGTGCGCGGGCGCGCGCGAGGGGGGAGGATGCCGGCATGACCGACGAACCGCTGGAGGGGCTGGCGGACGCCGACGCGCTGCTGGGGCGCCCGGTGCCCCTGCCGGCCGCGCCGCTGCCGCTGGCGCGCTGGACCGAGGTGCGGGCGGCGGGCCCCGAGGGCGTCGAGATCGAGTGGAACCTGGACGACTCGCGCGCGGGCGCGCCCGGGCGCCTGGCGCTGTACGTCGGCCTCGACCCGCCGCCCGAGCGCGACTGGCCGTCCGACGACGAGCCGCGCGAGGTGCCGGTCGGCGACGTCATCGGCCGCTGGCGCGAGGCCGAGCTGCTCGAGGCCCAGCCGTCGCTGCGCCCGGCCGTGGAGCTGAGCTGGAGCGCGCACGGGCTGTTCCTGCGGCTCACCGCCCAGGGGCCGTGGCCGCCGGCGCGACTGCTCGAGATCGCGGCGTCCGTCCGCCCGGCATAGAGTCCGCGCTGCCATGACCGACACGACGCAGTCCCAGCACCCCGACCGCAACCTCGCCCTCGAGCTCGTGCGGGTCACCGAGGCCGGCGCGCTCGCCGCCTCGCGACTCGTGGGGCGCGGCGACAAGGAGGCCGCCGACCAGGCGGCCGTCGACGCGATGCGCCACATGCTGCGCTCCGTCCAGATGGACGGGGTGGTGGTCATCGGCGAAGGGGAGAAGGACGAGGCGCCGATGCTCTACAACGGCGAGCACATCGGCAACGGGCAGCCGCCCGCCGTCGACATCGCCGTCGACCCGCTCGAGGGCACGACGCTGACCGCCAAGGGCATGCCGAGCGCGCTGAGCGTGATCGCGCTGGCCGACCGCGGCTCGATGTTCGACCCGGGCCCGTGCGTGTACATGGAGAAGCTCGCCGGCGGCCCCGACATCGCCGATCTGCTGGACCTCGACGTCGGCATCGCGGAGGTGATCGGCCGCGTGGCCGAGCGGCGCGGCAAGTCGCCCGGCGACGTGATGGTCGTGGTGCTCGACCGCCCCCGCCACGAGGAGGGCATCAAGGCCATCCGCGACGCGGGCGCGCGCGTGCGCCTGATCTCCGACGGCGACGTGTCGGCGGCGCTGCTGGCGGTCAGCGAGCGCTCGCCGGTCGACCTGCTGTGGGGCGTCGGCGGCACGCCGGAGGGCGTCATCTCGGCCGCGGCGATCAAGTGCCTGGGCGGCCAGCTCGTCGGGCGCCTGTGGCCGCGCGACGACGAGGAGCGCCAGGCGGCCCTGGACGCCGGCTACGACCTCGAGCGCCAGCTGCGCGTCGACGACCTCGTCGCCTCCGACGACTGCTTCTTCTCGGCGACCGGCGTCACCGACGGCGACGTGCTCCAGGGCGTGCGCTTCGGCGCCGGGCACGCGACGACGGAGTCGCTGGTCATGCGCTCGCGGTCGGGCACCGTGCGCCGCATCAAGGCGACGCACGACCGGAGCAAGCTCCGGTCCATGGCGGGCGTCCGCTTCGGGTGAGTCCTCGCCCTGGGGGCGCGGACTCCTCGGCGAGTGTTCGCCCAGGGGGCGAGACTTGCGGCGCGATCAACCCTGTCGGGACCTGAAGCGCCCCACGCGCGACTCGGCCAGGTCGAGCCGCGCGAGGGAGCGCAGGAACGCGTGCGTGACGATCACGTGGATGCGCGACTGCGTGTTCTCGTACAGCCAGCGGCTGAGCCCGAACGCGATCGCCGGGAAGAAGTTGGCGACCTCGACCTCGACGTGGATGCGCCCGGGCGCGCGGCGCTCGACCGTGATCTGCAGGTGGCCGTCGTTCTCGCCGCGGCGCGCGACGAGCAGGCCGCGCTCGATCGGCCAGCGCACGACGCCGCGCTCGTCGCCCAGCTCGTAGTCGGGCGCGCGGAACGTCAGCAGCGACAGGGCCGGCAGCCCGAACAGGCAGATGTCGCGGCCGTCGGGCCGGTAGTGCACCTGGATCACGCCGAGCGAGATGCGCGTCAGGAACCGCCAGTACGTGCGCGCGAGGCGCTCGAGGTTCTCCGCCGACCAGAGCGTGACCATCGCGCTCTCGGGCAGGTCGACGTCGGCGGACTGCACCGAGCGGACCGCGCCGTCGGGGTCGGTCGTCGTGTGCTCCTCGGGCGAGCGGATCGTCGTGCGCGCCACCGCGCCGCGCGTGTTCAGCAGCCGCCGCGCGTTGGCGAACAGCAGCAGCCCCAGGACCGCGATCGCGCCCGCGGCGATCTTCAGGCGGCGGCGCATCAGATGGGCTCCACCGGGACGACGGTCCCGGCGGGCAGGTCGCCGTCGCCGGCTTCGACGATCGCCAGGCCGGCGGCGCCGATCATCGAGCTGAGCACGTGCGAGCCCTGCGGCCCGGTGGGCGTGGCGCGCAGCGTCCCGCTCGCGTCGGTCGCCAGCGCGACGCGGACGGCCTCGTCGCGGTCGGCCTGACGCGCGACCGGCTCGGTGAGGACGGCGGCGCGGCGCTCGACGTCGAACGGCGCGTGCTGGAGCGCGCGCAGCGCGGGGCGGGCGAACAGCAGGAACGTGACCATGCTCGACACCGGGTTGCCCGGCAGGCCGAAGACGAGCACGCGGTCGCGGACCCCGAACCAGGTCGGCTTGCCCGGCCGCAGCGCGACGCGCCAGAAGCGCTGCTCGACGCCGAGCGCCTCCAGCGCGTCCTTGACGTGGTCGTGGGGGCCGACCGAGACGCCGCCGGAGATCAGCACGAGGTCGGCGTCGGAGAGCGCGGCGTCCAGCGCGTCCTCGGTGTCCTCGAGCGTGTCGGCGGCGCCGGTGACCGTGAACACCTCCGCCCCCTGCTGCATCGCCAGCGCGGCGAGCGTCGTCGCGTTCGTGTTGTGGATCTGGCCCGGGCCGAGCGGCTCGCCGGGGTCGACGAGCTCGTCGCCGGTCGCCACGACGGCGACGCGCGGCGGGCGTGCGCAGCGGACCTCGGCCCGGCCGGCGCCGACCGCGACGCCCAGCTCGGCGGGGCCGAGCACCATGCCCGCGCGCAGGACGACGTCGCCGGCGCGCACGTCCTCGCCGGCGCGGCGGACGTTGCGCCCGGGCGGGACGTCCTCGTTCAGCGTGACGCGCTCGCCGTCCTCGGTGGTCAGCTCGACCTGCAGGACCGCGTCGGCGCCCTCGGGCAGCATCGCGCCGGTCGAGATGCGCATCGCCTCGCCGGGGCCCAGCGGTCGGTCGGCGGGCCGGCCGGCGCGCGACTCGCCGACGATCGGCAGCGTGGTCCCCGCCGGCGTGTGCGGCCGCTCGGCGCGCAGCGCGAAGCCGTCCATCGCGGAGCTGTCGAACGGCGCCACGTCGTGCGCGGCGACGATGTCCTCGGCCAGCACTCGTCCCAGCGCGGCCTCGATCGGGACGCGCTCGTCGTCGAGCGGCGCGACGGCGGCGCGGACCAGCTCGCGGGCCTGGGCGATCGACAGGAGCCTCGACACCGCGCGAAGCGTAGACGCGCCGCCCGGTGGACGCGGCGTCACCGGCACGTGCCGTCCTGGCGCGCTGGTATCCAAGGGGCCGTGGCCGACGCCCGACAGCGAGGCCGGGCGCGCCCGGTCGCCGACGCGCCCGTCGCCGCGCTCGTCGCGGGCGCCGAGGACGTCGCACGCGACTGGCTGCTGGCGCTGCTCGGCGACGGCACGCTGGCCGCCGCGGCGGGCGTGCCGGTCGCCGACCTCGCGCGCCAGGGGCCGGGGCTGTGCGCGGCGATCGCCCGCGCCCTCGCCGACGACGCCGAGCTCGACCGCCTCGCCCACGGGGACCTGAGCGCGGTCGCGCGGCGCGCCGGGGCGATGGCGGGCGCGCGCGACGCGGCCGCGGCCGTGACCGCCGTCGACGCGCTGCGCGCCGCCGTGTGGGCCGCCGCCCTCGACGAGCTGCGCCGCCCCGACCCGCGCCTGGTCGCCGACCTCGCCGACCGGCTGGCCGCCGTCGCCGCCGTCGTGACCGCGGCGGCCGTGGCCGGGGTCGCCGAGGCGGCGGCCGTCGAGCCACCGGCCCCGCCGCCGCCCGAGCCGGGGCGCCCGGCGCCCGAGCCCGCGCGCTGGGACCCCGACGACGCGGCGCGCTCGGTCGAGCGCGCCGCGCGCCGCGCCGAGCCGCCGCCGGTCGTCCCGCCCGCGACCGACCCGGGCGACGTCCACGTCGCCGACCTGCGCCCGCGGATCGTCGACGGCGACCCGCTCGCGCACCTCGCCGACCGCGTCGCCGAGCACCTCGAGGGCCGCCGCTCGCTGGCGGTGCTGCTCGTCGAGCTCGACGGGGTCGAGCGGCTCCTGGCCGCCGGCGGGGACGCCGAGGCCGCGGTGGCCGCGGCCGAGCAGGCGGTCGAGGGGATGCTGCGCCAGGGCGACTCCGCGCGCCGCGAGGGGCCCGGCCGCATCTGGATCGCGCTCCCCGGGACCGGCCCGGCCGGCGCCCGCGCGCTCGCGCTGCGGATCGCGGTCGCCGTCGAGCGGGCCGCCGTCCACCGCGGCGTGCCGCTCACCGCGTCGGTCGGCTCCGCCGCCTTCCCGGTCGACGCCACCGACGCTCGCGGCCTGGCCGACCGGGCCGAGGAGGCGCTGTACGCGGCGCGCGCGGGCGGCGTCTAACGGCGGGCGTCCGGCGTCGACAGGCGCGCCCAGCCGACGTCGGTCGTGTGGAGCATCCCGATCGCGCGCGCGGCGGCCTGGGTGAGGTCGAGCGTCATGCCCTTCGCGAACGGGCCGCGGTCGATCACCGGCAGCTCGATCTGGCGGCCCTCGAAGCGCACGCTGATGCGCGTCCCGCACGGCAGCGTCTTGTGCGCGACGCCGATCGTGCGCTTCGTCAGCCGGATCCCGCAGGCCGTGCGGCGGCCCCAGAAGCCCGGGCCGTACCAGGTCGCCCGCGTGCGCCGGTGGACCGTCGTGGTCGCCGACGCGGTGTCCTCGGCGCCGCTCGCGGCCGCGGACGCCTGGGCGGTGCCGGTGTCGGGGACGACGCGCAGCTCGTGGCGGCCGGGCGCGTCGGTCTTCCAGGTGACCTGGAGCCGGCCGTCGGCGCCGACGACGTCGCGTCCGACCGGCGTCCACTCGTCGTCGCCGTCGGCGCGCCGCTCGACGCGCACCGCGGCGCCGCGCAGCGACGGCAGGTTCCCGCGGATCACGAGCGGGTCGCCGAGCATCGCGCCGGGCTCGACGACGAGCCCGGTCGCCTCGTCGCCGAACGCGGCGCCGCCGGTCGGGGCGGGCGCCTGCGCCGAGGCGGCCGCCGGGACCGAGAGGGCGACGGCGGAGATCGCGGCTGCGAGAAGCGGGATGCGAGCGGTCATGGGCGGTGGGCCTACGGGGTGAGCTGACGGGCTCGCGACGCGGAGAGCGCCGCTACGGCTCGCGATGGAGCCGACTCGCCCCGGCGGACATGGCGTCCGCGGTGGGTCCCCCGCCGCCGGGCCGCTTGGCGCCCCGGCGTTCGGCGTGGCGGGAGCATAACCACGTCGCGCCGTCCGTGTCATCGGCGGCGCGCGGCGCGCCCTGAGCCGGCTACAGGCGCGGCAGCTTCGACCGCACGGCGCGCAGCGCCTCGCGGCCGATCGCCAGGCCGACGTGCGCGAGGTCGCCGACGGCCTGCACGGCGGACCGGGCGATCTCGCCGGCGCTGGGCGGCTCGATCGGCTTGCGCTCGGGCGGCGGCGCCGGCGCGGGCGGCGGCGCCGGCTTCGCCTTCGGCCGGGCCGCCTTGGGCTTCGCCTTCGCGGCCGGCTTCGGCGCGGCCTTCGCGGCCGTTGCCTTCGGGCGCGAAGGCGCCCGCTTCGAGGCCGTCTTCGGCGTGGCCGGAGCGCCCTCCCCGGCGGTCGCGCGGCGCGCGCTGCGGCGGGCCGGACGGGTCTTCGGGAGGTGCGAGAGGACGTCGTCGGAGTCGTCGCCGCCAACCATCGTCCGCACATTCTCGCGCACGCTCCAAGAACCCGTCGCAGACTGCCGATGAAGCGCACTAGGATGGGTCGTGCGCCCGCCCGCCAGGCACCATGCTCGACCGGCATTCGCGGCCGGAGAAACCCACGGGACCGAGGCGATCGACGACATATGAGGAGGCGGTACCCTCGGGCTCCGCCTCATCGGGACGACCGCCGGACCAAGCCCGTCCGGCATGACGGAAACGGAACTTGATGTCAGTCGCAGAGCTTCAGGAACTCGAAGAGATCAAGGGCCTGCTGGCAAAGGGTCAGCAGGTGGGCGTCCTGACCCACTCCGAGATCGCGCAGGCGCTCTCCGAGCTGGACGTCGACGAGGCCGACGTCGAGGAGCTGAACTCGTTCTTCGAGTCGCAGGAGATCGAGCTCGTCGAAGACCTCGACCCGGCGGCCGCCGCCGCCAACGAGGTGGAGCGCGCGCCCGACAAGCGCGGACGCCGCAAGAAGACGGCGCTGGATCTGCGCCCGGACATGACGACCGACTCGCTGCAGCTCTTCCTGAAGGACATCGGGAAGGTGCGTCTGCTGACCGCGCAGGAGGAGGTCGACCTCGCCAAGCGCATCGAGCGCGGGGACCTCGACGCCAAGCAGAAGATGGTCGAGTCCAACCTGCGCCTGGTCGTCTCGATCGCCAAGAACTACCGCAACCAGGGCCTGCCGTTCCTCGACCTCATCCAGGAGGGGACGCTCGGCCTGGTCCGCGCCGCCGAGAAGTTCGACTACCGCAAGGGCTTCAAGTTCTCCACGTACGCGACCTGGTGGATCCGCCAGGCGATCGCGCGCGCGCTCGCCGACAAGGCGCGCACGATCCGCATCCCCGTCCACGTCGTCGAGAAGCTGAACAAGATCGGCCGCGCCGAGCGCAAGCTCGTCACCGAGCTCGGGCGCGAGCCCACGGCCGAGGAGATCGCCGAGGTCACCGGGATCGACCCCGAGGAGGTCGACTCGATCAAGCGCTCCGCGCAGGCCCCGGTCAGCCTCGAGAAGCCGGTGGGCGACGAGGAGGAGTCGGAGTTCGGCCAGTTCATCGCCGACGAGCGCGCCGAGTCGCCGTACGAGCGCGCCGCCGAGATCCTCACCAAGGAGGCGCTGCGCGAGGCGCTGGAGAACCTGTCCTACCGCGAGCGCCGGGTGCTCGAGCTGCGCTACGGGCTCGGCGGCGAGCATCCGCGCACGCTCGACGAGGTCGGTCGCACGTTCAACGTCACGCGCGAGCGGATCCGCCAGATCGAGAACCAGTCGCTGAAGAAGCTCCAGTCGCTGGCCGAGGCGCAGAAGCTCCGCGACGTCGCCTGACTCGAAGGGACACACCTGGGGTGCCGACGGCAGCCCCCGCACGTGGGAAGGTGGGTTTCCGGTGACCGGCGCCGGAGGCGGGCCCCCGTTGGCTCTAGGGGTGCCGACGGCAGCCCCCGCACGTGGGAAGGTGGGTTTCCGGTGACTGGCGCCGGAGGCGGGCCCCCGTTGGCTCTCCGACACGGCCGCCCCGGTGATCTGGAGCGGGTCGTGGCGATCTACAACCAGACGATCGCCGGGCGCATGGCGACCGCCGACCTCGAGCCGGTCACCGTCGAGCAGCGCCGCGCGTGGTTCCACGACCGCGACCCGTCGCGCCGCCCGCTGTGGGTGGCCGAGCGCGAAGGCGAGGTCGCGGGCTGGCTGAGCGTCAACGACTTCTACGGGCGCGCCGCGTACGCGGCCACCGCCGAGGTGGGCGTGTACGTCGACGAGCGCCACCGGCGGGCGGGGGTCGCCACCGCGCTGCTCGACCACGCGATCGCGCAGGCGCCCGGCCTGGGGCTGTCCGCGCTGCTGGCGTTCGTGTTCGCCCACAACGGCCCGTCGATCGCCCTCTTCGAGCGTCACGGCTTCGAGCGCTGGGGGCTGCTGCCGGCGGTCGCCCGCCTCGACGACCGCGACGCGGACGTCGCGATCCTCGGCCGCCGCGTGCCCTGAACGCCCGGTCGATCGGGCTTCATCTTGTAAAGTAATGGGAGATGGACGATTCGTGCCCCGTCTCCCGGACCGCCGCGGTCATCTCCGGAAAGTGGACGATTCTGCTGGTACGCGACCTCGCGGAGGGTCACTGCCGCTTCTGCGAGCTGGAGCGCTCGCTCGCCGGGATCTCGCCGCGCACGCTGTCGCTGCGCCTGCGCGCGCTCGAGGAGGAGGGCATCGTCGAGCGCCACACGTATCCCGAGGTGCCGCCGCGGGTCGAGTACCAGCTCACGGAGAAGGGCCGTGACCTGCTCCCGATCATCGAGGACATGCGCCGCTACGGCATCCAATGGCTCGGCGGCGCCGAGGACTGCGGCGCCCCCTCCGATGCGGCGGCGCGCGACGACGCCGACGCGCTCGTCTCCGCGTAGCCGGGGTGCCGATGCCGGCCGACCCGGCCGCGATCCGCGCGACCGTCCCGGGCGGGCCGCCTCCGCCCGGCCCTGACGAGGCCGCCGCCCGCGCCCGCGCGCTCGGCCTCCTGGGCTGGGTGCGGCGCGCCGAGTCCGGGGGCGGGCTGCTCCTGCACGCCGAGGGCGAACCGCCGGCGCTGGAGCGCCTGGCCGCCGAGCTCGGCGCCACCGCGGTGGCGCCGGTGCGCGTCGAGGGGCACGAGCAGTTCGCCGTCCGCGGCGTGAGCGCGGGCGCGTTCGTCGTCCAGGAGCACGCCGCCACCGCGCGCCATTTCGACCTGCGGCTCGAGGTCGACGGCGTCATGCGCTCGTGGGCGGTGCCGAAAGGTCCGTCGCTGGACCCCGCCGCCAAGCGCCTCGCGCTGCAGGTGCCCGACCACGACCTCGACCACAACGCGTTCGAGGGGCGGCTCGGCGACGGCGGCGTGATCGTCTGGGACCGCGGCACCTACGAGCAGGGCGGACGGGTCCCGTGGCCCGAGGCGATCGAGCGCGGGCACGCCGTCCTCGTCCTGCACGGCGAGAAGCTGCGCGGCGGCTTTGCGCTGCAGCGCACCCGGCCGGGCCCCAAGGCCCAGTGGCTGTTGGTCAAGCGTCGCGACGACGACGCCCGGCCGGGGTCCGACATCGTGGCCGAGCGGCCGGAGTCGGTGCTCAGCGGGCGCACGCTCGACGAGCTGCTCGGCTGACGCCGCGGGGGAGGACTCGCGGCCCGCGCATCGAACGGGAGCGCGTGCGTTCCCACACGCTTCACGCCGCACTGCGCCGCTACGTCGAGGAGGTCGCCTGGACCCTCGCCGCCGAGACCGCCGACGGCGCCGAGGTCCCGTTCGAGCTCGTCGAGGAGCGCGGCGCCCGCCGCACGGCGCTGTACTGCTACCGCCCGCTGGTCGACGAGTTCCTGCGCGAGCGCACGTCCACGCTGGTCCGCCTCGAGGGCCACGCCCCGGCGCTGCGCGCGCTGGCCCAGCACGACGGGATCGCCCGCTACCTGAAGGCGGCGGGCGAGCGCGTCCCGCCCGACCAGGGCAGCCGCGCCCGCGAGACCCTCGAGCTGTTCCTCGAGCGCGTCTTCGCCGAGCAGACCGTCTTCGAGTTCGACGCCGAGCGCTTCGATCGCGCCTACCGCCACCTCGAGGAGCTCGTCTTCGCCGGGCGCACGCACGCGTCCGCGATCGTGCCCGTGCTCGGGCTCGACATCGCCTCCGACGAGATCGTCCTCGGCGAGGGGCTGACGCTCACGCGCGTGGAGGCGTTCCCGGGCGGGGCGCCGCCCGAGGCGCACGCGGAGGCCGACGTCGTCGCCGCGTTCCGCGCCGAGGTCGAGGACGGCGGGCCGGATCCGTTCGCCCAGGCTGGGCGCGCGTTCCGGCGTCTCATCGTCGCGCTGCGCCTCTACGACGAGGGCGGCATCGCGCTCGGCCCGGTCGCCTGGACCCGCGTCGACGACGGCGTGTGGCGCGCCGCCACGCTCGGAACGGGCGGCCTCGCCCAGGGCCTCACGCTGATCGAGCCCGAGGAGGAGGACGAGCTGCGGGCGTTCTGCAACCTCGTCGCCCGCCGCACCCCGCGCTCGGGCGAGCTGGCGTGGGCGCTGGGCCGCTACGGGATGGCCTGCGAGCGCACGACGCCGGCCGACGCGCTGACCGACGTGCTGCTGGCGCTGCGCGCGCTGCTGGAGCCCGAGGGCCCGGCGTCGGGCCGCCTGCCGGGACGCCTGGCGGCGCTGTGCGCGGTGCCCGAGGAGCGCGTCGCGCTCGCCGAGCGGGCCGCCCAGGCGGTGTCGCTGGAGCGGGCGATCATCGCCGGCACCGCGCCGCGGTCCCCCGCCGTCGACGACCTGATCGCCGAGATGCTCGGGCATCTGCGCGCGCTGCTGCGCGACGTGCTGTGCGGCCACCTGGACGCCGACGTGCGCGCGCTGGCCGATCGGCTTCTGGTCGAGGCCTGAGCCGAATCCCCATCAAGGTTGCCGGCCGCTTCGCCGATGACCCGAACGTGCACACGATCGTCCCACTTGACCGGGAGAGCCCGTTCTCGGTCGAGGAGCTGTTCTTCTCCACCACCGACCCCAAGGGCATCATCCGGGCGAGCAACGAGGTCTTCGTCCGGGTCTCCAAGCACCCGCACGAGGTGCTCGACGGCGCACCCCACAAGATCATCCGCCACCCGGACATGCCGCGGGCCGTCTTCCGCGTCATGTGGACGGAGCTGCAGGCCGGCCGCCCGATCGCCGCGTACGTCAAGAACATGGCGGCCGACGGGAGCTACTACTGGGTCATGGCCTCGGTCGTCCCGGTCCCGGGCGGCTACCTGTCGGTGCGCCTGAAGCCGACGACCGACCACCTCGCCACCGTCCAGCGCCTGTACGCCGCGGTGCGCAAGCACGAGCTTGCCGTCGAGGACGGCGACCTGCGCAAGCGAAAGCGCTCGATCGAGGCCGGCGTCGCGCGCCTGACCGAGCTGCTGCGCGAGACCGGATTCGAGACCTACGAGGAGTTCGCCAACGTCGTCCTCCCCGCCGAGGTGACCAGCCGCGACGCCCACCTGGCGAGCGCCGTCCGCGACCGCGTCGAGCCGCCGCCGGCCGGCGCCGACCGCCACCTCGTCGCCGTGCTCGAGGGCTGCGCCTGCGCGTACGACTTCCTCGACGGCCTCGCCGCCAACCTCCAGCGCTACGCCGCGCTCAACGCGTCGCTCGAGGGCAAGGCCGACTTCGTCGTCGAGCTCGCCGAGGCGATCCGCCTGTTCTCGATGAACGCGCAGCTCGCCGCCTCGCGGCTGGGCAGCGAGGGCGCCGCGCTCGGCGCGGTCGCCGAGCTCATGCGCGCGCGGTCCGACACGGCCGGCCCGATCATCGCCGCTCTGCACGAGCAGATCGTCGGCGCGGTCGAGAGCCTGGGCGGCATCGGCTTCCGCATCGCGGCGGCCAAGCTGCACTCCGAGATGCTCATGCGCTTCGCCTCCGAGCTCGTGCACGGCGGCGTCGACCCGCACACGCGCGGCGAGCTCGAGATCCTCGCCGGCAGCCTCGATCACGAGGTCGAGAAGCTGCTGGGGGCGGTGTCGACGGTCGACGACCGGCTGCGGGCGGTGACGGCGAGCGCGGCCGAGCTCGACCGGGAGCTGAAGCGCCTGCGCGCGCTGGAGGTCAACGGGCGCGTCGAGGCGGCGCGCACGGCCGACTCCGAGCAGGTGCACCAGCTGTTCGTGTCGATCGGCGAGCAGGTCGCGGCCGCGCAGGCCGAGCTGGCCGGCTTCGACGCGATCGGGGTGGTGACGTCGCAACGCGACGCGCGCGGGGAGGCGCGCGTGCGCGCCGACGTGCACGCGCTGCGCCGGCACGTCGCCGCCGCGCTGACCGCAGCCGCCGCCTGACGCTCAGCCGGCGGCGAACAGCCGCTCGCGCAGCCGCGCGAGCCCGCCGACGTCGTGGACGTCGCCGCCGAGCTGGGGCACGAGCAGCAGGGGCGCGCCGCCGGTCTCGCGGGCCAGGCGCGCGACGGCGTCGCGGTCGCGGGCCGCCAGGGCCCGCGCGTCGGCGTGGGCGGCGGCGACCTTGCGCGCGAGCGCGGCGCCCAGGCGGTCCTCCAGCCCGGCCGCGACCGCGTCCGGGTCCGCGGGGCCGGCCGGCTCGGGCGTGACGCGGTTGACGATCACGCCGCCGAGCGGCATGCCGGCGTCGCGCAGGCGCCCGGCGAAGAAGACGGCCTCCTCCGACGGCTCGCGTGCCGGCGAGGTCACGATCAGGAACGTCGTCGCCGGGTCGCCGAGCAGCGCCTTGACGGCGGCGGCGCGGGCGCGGAACCCGTCGAGCAGGCCGCCGAGGGAGCGGAAGAAGACGCTCAGGTCGGTGAGCAGGTCGACGCCGGTCACGCGCTGCAGGACCGCGAACACGACGCCGGTGCCGCGACCCAGGATCCGCGCCGCCAGCCCGGTGGGCGCCAGCAGCGTGCGCAGGGCGCTGCCCTCGAGGAAGCCCAGCAGCCGGTCGGGGGCGTCGAGGAAGTCGAGCGCGTTGCGGGTCGGCGGCGTGTCGAGGACGAGCACGTCGAAGCGGCCCGAGGCGTGCAGCTCGTACAGCTTGGCGACGGCCGTGAACTCCTGCGAGCCGGCGACGGCGCCCGAGAGCTGCTGATAGATGCGGTTGGCCAGGATCTCGTCGCGGTTCGTCGCGTCCGGCGCGAGCTGCTCGACGAGCTCGTCGAAGGTGTGCTTGGGGTCGAGCGTCATCGCCCACAGCTCGCCCCCGGGGGCCAGCGCGACGCCGTGGGCGGCCAGCCGGTCGGGGTCGACGAGGTGCGGCTCGTTGCCCAGCTCGTCGAGTCCGAGCGCGTCGGCCAGGCGGCGGGCCGGGTCGATCGTGACGACGGCGACGCGGGCGCCGCGCGCGGCCAGCCCGAGCGCGAGCGTGGCCGAGACGGTCGTCTTGCCCACGCCGCCGGCGCCCGCGCAGACGATCACGCGCCTGCCGTCGATCCACGGCTCGACGCCCATGCTCATCCCGCCGCGCGCGCCAGCCGCGCGCCGAACGCCGCGGGGTCGGGCCCCTGGGGAACGAAGGGGAGCGTCACGGTCGCGACGGCGCCGTCCAGCCCGCGCCGCAGCCGGCCCAGCTGGGAGCGCTGCTCGCGCGCGAGCGCGTGCTGGTCCAGCGCGACGGCGACGGCCGGCTCGTCCGTCGCCTCCGCCAGCAGCTTGGCCTCGGCGGCCGTGAACCGGTCGGGGCGCACGCCGTTGACGACGACGAGCGACAGGTCGAGCCCCATCGCCGCCCGCAGGCCCTCGCGCAGCGCGAGCGTCTCGTTGACCGGCATCTCCTCGGCCGTCGTCACCGCGACGACGGCGGTCTGCGCCGGGTCGCGCAGCTGGGCGTCGATGATCCCGCCCTGACGCGCGATCGGGCCGACCTTCGCGGCGTCGGCGAACGTGCGCGGCGCCTGCAGCAGCGCGAGGCCGTGTCCGGTGGCGGGCGCGTCGACCACCACGAGGTCGTAGGGGCGCGCGCCGGGGGTGCGGCGCTCGTCCTGGGCCAGCTCCCACAGCTTCCCGGCCGTCAGCAGCTCCCGCAGGCCGGGCGTGGCGGCGGCCAGGTAGCCGAACGCGCGGCTGGACTTCAGCAGCTCGGCCAGCGGGCCCGGGAGCTGGTCGGCGAGGTACTCCTCCATCGCGTCCTGCGGATCGATCGAGATGTGGTCGGCGCCCGCGGCGGTCACGACGTGCTCGACGTCGGCGCGCCGGTGCACCTCGGCGACGACGACGCGGCGCCCGCGCGCCACGGCCAGCCCGCCCAGCGCGGCGGCGATCGTCGACTTGCCCACCCCGCCCTTGCCGGTGACGAAGAGCAGCCGGTGGTCCAGCAGCGCGGCGGGCGGGGCCGCCGGCGCCACTACCCCTCGCCGTCCCAGTAGTCGAGCTGCTCGACGCGGAACGTCACGCCGCCCAGCCCGCGGATGCGCACCTTGCCGGAGGACGGGTAGAACGTCACGTCTCCGGTGTCGCGCTGGCCGTAGGCGAGGAGCGTCATCCCGCGCTCGCCGGCGCGGAAGCGGTGCGCGACGCCGGTCCCGGCCGGGCGGGCGACGACGGAGCCGCGGCGGACCGGGTGCTCGGCGAGCCCGTCGGCCTCGAGCAGCTCGAGCACGCCGTCCCCGTCGAGGACGACGAACAGCTCCTCCTCGCGCGTGTGGCAGTGCAGCGGGTGGGTGCACCGGCCCGGCGCGACCGTCACGTGGCGCAGGCCGCTGCGCTCGGAGCCGCCGGGGGAGGCGAGGTCGGTGCGGAGCATGTCGGTCGGGCCGCCGCGGACGGGCACCGGGTCGACGTCCCCGGGCGCGACGATCCAGCGCGGCCGCTCGCCGGCCGGCTCGGGCAGCTCGAGCGGCCCGAGCGCCGCCTCGGCCTCGAAGGGGTGCGGGCCGTCGAGCGGCAGCCAGCGTGGCGCCGCCCACATCACGTTGGCGCGCGGCAGCCAGGTCAGCGACGTGTCCGAGCCCGAGCCGAACGCGAGCACGTCGATCGGCCCGCCGAAGAGCGTGTGCGCGCCGGAGTCGACCGGGAAGACGATCGCCTCCCCGGCGCGCACCGGGTGGGCGCGGCCCTCGTGCCAGACGTGGCCCTCGCCGCCGAGGACGTAGAAGATCTCCTCCTCGTCGGCGTGGACGTGCGCGGGCGCGTTGCGCGCCCCGGCCGGGATGCGCCAGCGGCTCAGCCCGGCGCGCCGCGCGCCCGCCGCCGCGCCGAGCCGCTGGCGCGTCGCGCGGATGTCGCCGTGGCGGCGCTCCTGCTCGGGGACCTCGTCCCAATGCACGACCATGGCGGAAGGAATACCGCATCGCCCTGCGAATACCGCGTGCGTGACGAGTCCACCGCGACGCAACCGGAGCACGCCGTGACCTCGAAGGCCAAGGTCATCGCCTTCGCCAACCAGAAGGGCGGCGTCGCGAAGACCACCACCACGCTCAACCTCGCCGCCGCGTTCGCCGAGGAGGGCCACCGCGTCCTGTGCGTGGACATGGACCCCCAGGGGAACCTGACGATGTCCCAGGGCATCGACCCCGACGGGCTCGAGAAGTCCATGTTCGACGTGCTGGTCTACGACCTGTCGATCCGCGAGGTGATCCGCAAGCGCGAGATCGACGTCGCCTGCGCGTCGATCGACCTCGCCGGCGCCGAGATCGCCATGTCGACGAAGATCGGCCGGGAGCGGTCCCTGCAGAAGGCGCTGCGGGCCGTCGAGGACGACTACGACTTCGTCTGCATCGACACGCCGCCCTCCCTGGGGCTGCTGACGATCAACGCCCTGACGGCCGCGCACAAGGTGATCGTCCCCGTGCAGTGCGAGTATCTGTCCATGCGCGGGCTGATCCAGCTTCAGAACACGCTCTCGATGATCCGCGAGAACCTCAACCCGGACGTGGACATCGAGGGGATCCTCCCGACGCTCGTCGACTCCCGCACGATCCATGCGAAGGAGGCGATCGAGATCCTCGAGGAGAACTTCGGCGACCGCGTGTTCGCCTCGCGCATCAAGAAGACCGTCCGCTTCGCCGAGGCACCCGTCCGCGGGATGTCCGTGCTCAAGTACGATCCGGACGGGATGGCGGCCCAGTCCTACCGCGATCTCGCGAAGGAGGTCCTCTCCAATGGCAAGCGGTAAGCGAGCGAGCATGCGGGAAGGTCCGCTGGCGGCCCTGTTCCGGTCGACCGCCGAGGAGGGCCTGGAGCCGCGCGAGCCCGCGCCCGAGCCGCCGCGTGCCGAGGAGCCGCCCGCGCCCGCGTCGCGCGAGCCCGAGCGCCGCGAGGTGCCGCACCCGTCGCTGGCCTCCCGCGAGACGGAGCCACCGCGCGCCGAGCCGCGCGTGCCCTCGCCGCAGGAGCGCCTGCGCCACGCCTTCTCGTCGGAGATCCCCGACGACATCCTCGAGCGCCCGGCCGCGCGCCACGAGGAGATCGACCCGTTCGCCCGCGGGCCGCACGACCTGCCGCCCGACGAGCCGCGCCGCGACGGCAAGCCGGTCCTGCGCGTGGTCGGCGTCGGCGGCGCCGGCGTCAACGCCGTGAACCGGATGGTCGAGGCCGAGGTCGAGGGCGTCGAGTTCATCGCGATCAACACGGATCTGCAGTCGCTGCAGCAGTCGACCGCCGACATCACGCTGCACATCGGCCCGAACATCACGCGCGGCCTGGGCGCCGGCTCCAACCCGGAGCTGGGCCGCCAGGCGGCGATGGACGAGTTCGACCGCATCAAGGCCCTGCTGAAGGGCTCCGACATGGTGTTCATCACCGCCGGCGCCGGCGGCGGCACCGGCACGGGCGCGGCGCCGGTCGTGGCGCGGATCGCGCGCGAGCTGGGCGCGCTGACGGTCGGCGTGGTGACGAAGCCGTTCGGGTTCGAGGGGCGCCGCCGCGGCGACCAGGCCGAGACCGGCGTCGAGCTGCTCGGCCAGGAGGTCGACACGCTCATCGTCGTCCCGAACAACCGCCTGCTGTCGGTGCTCGACAAGCAGACGTCGATGATGGACGCGTTCCGCGTGGCCGACGACGTGCTGCGCCAGGGCGTCCAGGGCGTCTCGGACCTTGTGACGCTTCCGGGCCTGATCAACCTCGACTTCGCCGACGTGCGCACGATCATGTCCGACGCCGGCCCGGCGCTGCTGGGCATCGGCATGGGCACCGGCGACAAGCGGGCGCTGGAGGCCGCGCAGGCCGCGGTCGCGTCACCGCTGCTGGAGACGTCGATGGACGGCGCGCGCAAGATCCTGCTGTCGATCACCGGCGGGCGCGACCTGTCGCTGTTCGAGGTCAACGACGCCGCCAAGGCCGTGTCGGCGGCCGCGCACCCCGACGCCAACATCATCTTCGGCGCCATGGTCGACGAGAAGCTCGACGACCAGGTGTGGGTGACGGTCGTGGCGACCGGGTACGCCGACCAGCCGCGCCGCCCGAGGCGGATCGAGGAGCCGGCGGGCGAGCCGCGCGTGGAGCGCCGCACGCCGCCGCGCGGGGAGCGCGAGCCGGAGGCCCGCCCGGCGGGCACCGCGACGCGCCGCACCGGGCTGGGCGTCAACGAGCTCGACGTGCCGGAGTTCGTGCCACGGCGATAGACGCAGGGCGAGGTCGCGGGGTCGTCGCCGCCGGTCACCCGCTGACCGCGGAGGCCGGCGCGGCCGTGCTGCGCGACGGCGGCAACGCCGTCGACGCCGCCGTCGCCGCGATGCTGATGTCGTGGGTGGCCGAGCCGCTGCTCACGGGCCCGGGCGCCGGCGGCTACATGCTCGTCGCCGGCTTCGCCGACCATCCGACGCTGCTGGACTTCTTCGTCGCGGCCCCGGGCCTGGGCCGCGACCCGTCCGGACCGCCGCCGCGGCTCACGCCGGTGGACGTGAACTTCGGCGACGCCGTGCAGGTGTTCAACTGCGGCGCGGCGTCGGTCGGGGTGCCGGGCTGCCCGGCCGGGATCGGCACGGCCATGTACCGCTGGGGGACGCGGCGGCTGGCGTCGCTGGCCGCGCCGGCCGCCGCGGCCGCGCGCGAGGGCGTCGACGTCAACGAGCAGCAGGGCTACGTCTACGACCTCCTCGAGGCGATCCTGTCCTCGACCCCGCAGGCGGTGCGCGAGTTCGGGGCGCGCACGCGGTTCACCAGCGCGGAGCTGGCCGACACGATCGAGCTGCTCGGCCGCGAGGGCGCCGAGCCGTTCTACCGCGGCGAGGTGGCCGCCGCGATCGTGGACTGGCTGGAGCCGCGCGGTGGGCTGCTGACGCGCGAGGACCTGGCCGCCTACGCGGCCGTGGAGCGCGCGCCGGTGTGGACGCGCTACCGGGGGCGCACGGTCGTGACGAACCCGCCGCCGTCGGCGGGCGGGACGCTGATCGCGCTCGCGCTGGCGCTGCTCGACCGCACGGACGGCCCGCCGGGAGTGGTCGATCTGGTCTCCGTGATGGAGCGCGCGCAGGCCGAGCGCACCGACGCGTTCGTCGCCGGGCTGGACGAGCCCGGGTTCGCGCACCGCTTCCTGTCGTCGCGGCTGGGCGCGACGACCCACATCTCGGTCGTGGACGGGCAGGGCCGGGCGTGCAGCGTGACGTGCACGAACGGCGAGGGCTCGGGCGTCGTCGTCCCAGGCACCGGCATCCACCTCAACAACATCATGGGCGAGGAGGACCTCAACCCGCTGGGCTTCCACGCCTTCCCGTCGGGCCGGCGGATGCCGTCGATGATGGCCCCGACGATCGTGCTGCGCGACGGCCAGGTCGAGCTCGTCCTCGGCAGCGCCGGCTCCAACCGCATCCGCTCGGCGATCCTGCAGACGATCGTGGGCGTCGTGGATCGCGGGCTCGACGCCCGCGCGGCCGTCGAGGCGCCGCGCCTGCACTTCGAGGACGGCGTGGTGTACGCCGAGCCGGGCGTCGACGTCGGCCCGCTCGCCGCCGCGGGCCGCAGGATCGTCACCTTCCGCGCCCCCAACCTCTTCTTCGGCGGCGTCCAGGCGGTCGAGCGCGACCCCGCGACCGGCACGGTCACCGGCGCGGGCGACCCGCGCCGCGGCGGCGTCGCCGTCGCCGCCTGACCGTTGTCGGATCGAGCTCGCTATGCGATCGCGAGGCGACAACGGTCATCGAGGGGGTGTGCGCCCGCGCGCCCCTCGGCTGCTCGCATCCCGACCGGCGATTTCCTTCCACCCCTGGATGGAATTCGCCACTCGCGCTCGAGGTCGGGGGTGTCGCGCTTTTCCTCCACGCCTCGGACGGAAATCGCGACACGTCCCCCGGGTGCGGTCCGGTCGTGGCCTGCGTGGCCGCTCACGTGCCCTCGATGATGTCGTTCTGACGCGCGCTACGCGGCGGCTTCCCGCGCGCGGCCCTCCGCGAGCAGCTCGCGCAGCACCTCGGGCGGCTGGGCGCCCGAGACCGCGACGCGCATCCCGGCGACGAAGAACGGCACCCCGCTGATGCCGATCTGGGCGGCCATGTCGAGGTCGGCGGCCACGAGGTCGGCGGCGTCGCCGCGGTCCAGGGCGGCGGGATCGACGTCGGGCAGCAGGCGCAGGATCGTGTCGCGGTCGCCGATGTCCTCGCCGTGCTGGAAGTGGGCGGCGAACAGGGTCTCGATCGCCGCGGCCGGGTCGGGCGCGATCTTCGTCGCGCGGTGCGCCAGCAGCGTGTTCGGGGCGCGCTTCTGCAGCTCGAAGCGCAGGTCGAGGCCGTCCTGGGCGGCGGCGGCGCGGACGCGGTCGCGGATCTCCGCGATGCGGGCGGGATCGCCGAAGCGGGCGCGGTAGTACGCGTCGGCGTCGTAGCCCTCGGCGGGGATGTCGGGGTCGAGCTGGAACGCGTGCCAGCGGACCTCCACGGAACCGGGCTCCTCGTCGGCCAGGGCCCGCTCGAGGCGGTGCTTGCCGACGAAGCACCAGGGACAGACCAGGTCCGACCAGACGTCGACGGTGATGGCGCTCATCGGCTGACGGTAGCGTGCCGCGCGTGCCGGCCGCCGCATTCGGTCTCGCGCTCGGCGCGGCCGCGGTCCACGCGCTGTGGAACCTGCTGATCGCCCGCACCGGCGATCCGCAGGCGGCCACCGGGGTCGCGATGGCCGCGTCCGTCGTCGCGCTCGCCCCGTCGCGCTCGTCCTCGGCGGGCTGCCGGCGCGCGCGCTGCCGTACATCGCGGCCAGCGCCGCGCTCGAGCTCGTGTACTTCGGCCTGCTCGCGACCGCCTACCGCGTGGGCGAGCTGAGCGTCACCTACCCGCTCGCCCGTGGCGGCGCGCCCGTGCTCCTCGTGGCCGCCGCGGCCGCGTTCGGCCTCGGCGGGGACGTCACGGCGATCCAGGTCGGCGGCGTCGCGCTCGCGGTCGCCGGGATCCTCGCCGTGCGCGGCGCGCGATCCCCGGGCGGGGCGCTCGAGGTCGGCCTGTCGCTCGCCGTCGCCGCCTGCATCGCCGGCTACACACTCGTCGACCGCGCCGGCGTCCGCGACGCCGATCCCGTCACCTACCTGTGGCTCGTGCTCGCGCTCGCCACGCCGCCCTACGTCGCGGCGATCCGCCTCGCGCGCGGTCCCGGCGCGCTCGCGCGCGAGCTCACCGGCGGCGCCGTCCTCGCCGGCCTGGCGATGTTCGCCGCCTACGCGCTGGCGCTCGCCGCGCTCAAGCTGGCCGGGGCCGCCGAGGTCGGCGCGGTGCGCGAGACGAGCGTGGTGATCGCCACCGCGCTCGCCGCGATCGTGCTGCGCGAGCACGTCTCGGGCGCCCGCTGGGCCGGCGCGGTCGCGGTGACCGCCGGCATCGCGCTCATCGCGCTCGGCTGAGGCGGCTGGCAGGATGGCGGGCCGGATGCCCCGCGCCGCCGCCCTCGCCTCGACGCTCGCCTCCCTCGCGCTCGCGGCGGCCGGCGCCGTCGGCTGCGGCGGCGAGTCCGCCGACCTGTTCGCCGTCGACCGCACCGGCGACGTGCCCGGCGCGAAGCTGCGCGTCGTCGTCAACGACGCCGGCCCGGTCCGCTGCAACGACGGCGAGGAGCGGCGCCTGCCCGGGGACCTGCTGCTCGACGCCCGCGAGATCGCCCGCGACCTGGCCGAGCCGGCCGAGAACGCGTTGCGCCTGGAGCCCCGGCCGCAGTCGGTCATGCGCTACGAGGTCCACACCCCGGAGGGCCGGATCGTCTTCGCCGACAACTCGGCCGGCAGGCCGCCGGTCCTCGACCAGCTCGCGTTCCTCGTGCGGCGCATCGCCCAGGAGGTCTGCGGCCTCGAGCGCTGACGGCGGCCGGGCGTAGCATCGGGGTGGTGCATCGCCGCGCCTGGGTCCTGATCGGCGTCCTCGCCGCGCTCTGGGGCGCGTCGTACCTCTTCATCAAGGTCGCTCTCGACGACGGGTTCACGCCCGTCGCGGTCGTGTGGCTGCGCACCGCGCTCGCGCTCGTGGTGCTCGCGCCCGTCGCCATCCACCAGCGCGCGCTGAGCGCCCTGCGCGGCCCGGTGCTCAGCTGGATCGTCGTGCTCGCCCTCATCCAGGTCGTCGTCCCGTTCCTGCTGATCACCGTCGGCGAGCTGCACATCAGCTCGTCGCTGGCCGCGATCCTCGTCTCCGCCGCGCCGATCTTCACCGCGCTGCTGGCGCTTCGCTTCGACCCCGACGAGCGCTCCACCGGCTGGCGCGCGATCGGGATCGTCGTCGGCATCGCCGGCGTCGCGCTGCTCTTCGGCGTCGACCTCACCGGCGGCCTGGAGGAGGCGCTCGGCGGCCTCGCCGTGCTGGTGGCCGCCCTCGGCTACGCGATCGGGCCGCTGATGAGCAAGCACCGCATCCACGGGGCCGGGGTGCCCCCGGTGGCGATCGTCACCGCGGCGATGGCGGTCTCGACGATCGTGCTGGCGCCCGTGCTGCCGTTCACCGGCGTCAGCGACGGCGGCCTCGCGCTCGACGCGGCCGGCTCGCTGCTGGCGCTCGGGCTCGGCGGGACCGGCGTGGCGTTCCTGATCTTCTACACGCTGATCGCCGACGTCGGCCCGGCCCGCGCCTCGCTTGTCGCCTACATCGCCCCCGGCTTCTCGATCGTCTACGGCGCCACGCTGCTGGACGAGACGATCACGGTCGCCACGGTGGGCGGCCTGATCCTCATCCTCGCCGGCTCCTACCTCGGCGCGGAGGGGCGCCTCCCGTGGGCCGGGCGCCCGGTCGAGCCGTGCGGCGAGCTGTCGGAGATCGGGGGCGAGGAGCTGGCGCTCGTAGCCTCCGAGGAGCATGACCGACTCCGCCCTGGCCGCGCTGCAGGCCCTCACCGCTGATCCGGCCGCCACGTTCCGCCCTCACCAGCGCGAGGCGATCGGCGACCTCGTCGACGGCCGCGCCCGCGTCCTGTGCGTCCAGCGCACCGGCTGGGGCAAGAGCGCCGTCTACTTCGTCGCCACCCGCCTGCTGCGCGACGCCGGCGCCGGGCCGACGCTGATCGTCTCCCCGCTGCTGGCGCTCATGCGCAACCAGATCGCCGCCGCCGAGCGCCTCGGCCTGCGCGCCCACACGATCAACTCGACCAACCGCGCCGAGTGGGACGCGGTGCGCGACCTGCTCGCCGGCGACGCCGTCGACCTGCTGCTCATCAGCCCGGAGCGGCTGAACAACCCCGCCTTCCGCGAGTCGATGCTGCCGCTGTTCGCGCAGCGGGTCGGCCTGCTCGTGATCGACGAGGCCCATTGCGTGTCGGACTGGGGCCACGACTTCCGCCCCGACTACCGGCGCGTGCGCGACATGCTCGCCGCGCTGCCCGAGGGGGTCGCCGTGCTGTGCACGACCGCGACCGCCAACGACCGCGTCGTCGCCGACGTGCTCGAGCAGCTCGACGTCGGCAGCCACGCCGAGCTGCGCACCTACCGCGGCCCGCTGGCGCGCACGTCACTGCGCCTCGAGGTCGTCGAGCTGCCTCAGCCGGCCGCGCGGCTGGCCTGGCTCGTCACCGTGCTGCCCGAGCTCGAGGGCTCGGGGATCGTCTACACGCTGACCAAGCGCGACGCGACCGCCGTCGCCGAGTTCCTGGCCGCCCACGGGATCGCCGCCGAGGCCTACAGCGGCGAGCAGGCCAACGAGGAGCGGGTGGCGGCCGAGGACCGCCTGCTGCGCGGCGAGGTGAAGGCGCTCGTCGCCACCAGCGCGCTGGGCATGGGCTACGACAAGCCCGACCTGGGGTTCGTGATCCACTACCAGGCGCCCGGCTCCGTCATCGCCTACTACCAGCAGGTCGGCCGCGCCGGGCGCGGCGTCGACCACGCCGACGCGGTGCTGCTGCGCGGCGCCGAGGACCGCCGCATCCAGGACTTCTTCATCGAGCAGGCGTTCCCGTCGCGCGAGCGCGTCGAGGACGTCCTGCGCCAGCTCGAGGCCGCCGGGCCCGACGGCCTCACGACCCGCGAGCTGTCGAGCGTGGTCAACCTCGGCCTGGGCCGGCTGGAGGCGATGCTGAAGGTGCTCGACGTCGAGGGCGCGGTCCGGCGCGCCGGCACACGGTGGGCGCTCGTCGACGGCCACCGGTGGACCTACGACGCCGAGCGCTACCGGGCGGTGACCGAGCTGCGCCGCGCCGAGCAGGCGGCGATGGCCGCCTACGGCAGCGACGGGCGCTGCCTCATGCGCACGCTGCAGGAGCAGCTCGACGACCCGGACCCGGCCGACTGCGGCCGCTGCGCGGTCTGCACGGCGCCGCGCTTCGACCTCCCGCTCGACCAGGCGCTCGTGCGCGAGGCCGCGCTGCACCTGCGCTCCCAGCCGCTCGTGCTCGACGCCAAGAAGATGGCGCCCGACGCCGAGGGCGCGATGCGCAAGATCCCCGAGGGCGTGCGCGTCGAGGAGGGCCGGGCGCTCGCGCGCATCGGCGACGCCGGCTGGTGGCCGGCGATCCAGGACGGGCTGCGGGCCGGCCGCCTCGACGACGAGGTGATCGAGGCGCTCGCCGCGCTCGCGCGCTCGTTCGCCCCCGACGCCGCCTGGGTCACGTGGGTGCCGTCCCGGCGGGTGGACGGCGCGCTGCGCGACGCCGCCGCTCGGCTGGGCGCCGCGCTCGGCCTGCCCGCGGTCGAGGCGGTGCAGCGGACCGCGCCCGGCGCGCCGCCGCAGGCCGAGATGGAGAACGCCGCCCAGCAGGTCGCCAACGTCCGCGGCGCCTTCCGCGTGCGCGCCGACCTGCCGCCGGGCGGCGCGCTGCTGCTCGACGACCGGCGGCTGTCGGGCTGGACGCTGGCGATGGTCGGCGGCCAGCTGCGCGGCCGCGGGGCCGACGCGGTGTGGCCGCTGGCGCTGGCCAGCGCGCTGTAGCGACCGTCGCGGCGATCCAGGGCCACGCGTTCGCGGCCGGCGCGATGCTCGCGCTCGCCCACGACTGGCGGGTGATGCGCGCCGACCGCGGCTTCTTCTGCCTGCCCGAGGCCGGCATCCGCACGATGCTCGGCGCCGGCCGCTTCCGGGGCGACGCCGTCGCGTCCGCCGGGATCGTCGCGGGCGCGGTCACCGAGGACGAGGTGCTCCCGGCCGCGACGCCAACCGGCTCGGCGCCTGAGCGGGGTGGCACCGCGGACCGCGGTCCACTACGGTCGGCGGCGTGTCCCCCCTCGAGCAGCCGGCCACGATCGGCCTCGACGTCGTCGCCCGGCTCGGCGCCGGCGTCGCCGTGGTCGTCGCCACGCCGGACCTCGAGCTGCGCCCCACGCTCGCCCGCGCCTGGCATCCGCGGATCGACGCGGACGGCGGGCGGGTGACCCTCTGCGTCGAGGCGCCGGCCGGCTCGCCGATGCGCGCCAACCTGGAGCGCCGCTGCGCCCTGGCCGCCACGTTCGTGCGCCCGACGACCTACCGCAGCGTGCAGGTGAAGGGCACCGTGCGCGACGTGTGTCCCTCGACGGCCGAGGAGCGGCGGGCCGTCGCCGACCACAACGCGATCTTCGTCGACGAGGTGATCGAGGTCGGCGTCCCCGCGCGGGTCGCCGACCGCTTCCTCGACGACCGGGAGCTGCTGACCGTCACGGTCGACGTGCGCGAGATGTACGACCAGACGCCGGGTCCGGCCGCCGGCGGGCGCCTGTGAGCACGTCGCCGATCGCGCTGGAGTCGATCCAGCGCTGTCTGGAGGGCGTCATCCCGTCGCCGCTGGCCACCTGCTCGGCCGACGGCGTCCCGAACATCACGTACATGTCGGTCGTGCGCTACGTCGACGCCGAGCGGGTCGCGCTGTCACGCCAGTTCTTCCGCAAGACGGCCGCCAACGTCGACGAGAACCCGGTCGCGCAGGTGCTCGTCGTCGATCCCGACACGCTCGACCAGTACGCGCTCGACCTGCGCTACCTGCACACGGAGACCGAGGGGCCGATCTTCGACTCGATGAGGGCCAACCTCGACGCGGTCGCCTCGCACACCGGCGTCGGGCGCGACGTCTTCCGGCTGCGCGGGGTCGACGTCCATCGCGTCGTCGCCTGCCGGCGGGTCGGGCGCGACCCCGACCCGGGCCGCCGGCGCGACCACGCGCTCGACCCGCTCAGGGCGCTGGACGACTTCGCCCGGCGCGTGGGGGAGAGCGACGACTACGACGCGGTCGCGCATGCGGCGCTCCAGGCGCTCGAGGACGTCTTCGGCTGGCCGCACGCGATCCTGCTCGGCGCCGCCGCGGGCGCCGAGCGGCTGTTCGGCGTCGCCTCCAACGGCTACCCGGGCTCGTCGGCGGGCGCCGAGGTCACGCTGGGCGAGGGCATGATCGGCCTCGCCGCGCAGCGGCGGCGGCTGATCTGCGTGTCGAACCTGGCGCGCAGCCGGGTGATGGGCAGTGCCGTGCAGGAGCGCGCCGGGCGCGCCGCCGGCGACGCGGGCGCTCCGCGCGAGATCCCGCTGCCGGGCCTGGACCGCCCGCAGAGCGCCGCGGCGGTGCCGCTCGTCGTCCACGGCGAGCTCGTCGGCGTCCTCTACCTCGAGAGCGACCGGCCCGGCGCGTTCGGGCCGCACAACGAGCGCCTGCTGCGGATCGTCGGCGGCCACGTCGCCGCCGTCCTGGCCGGGCTCGCGCACGGCCACGACACGGCGGACGCCCCGGCTGCCGACCCCGCGCCCGCGCCGCGTCCGGGCGACGCGCTCGAGGTCACCTACTACCAGGCCGACGACAGCGTCTTCGCGGGCGGCGACTACGTCATCAAGGGCGTGCCCGGGCGCATCCTGTGGAAGCTGCTGCGCGAGCACGCCGCCGACGGCCGCACCGCGTTCACCAACCGCGAGCTGCGCCTCGACGAGGGCCTCGGCCTCCCGGCGGGCAACGACAACCTCGAGGCGCGCCTCGTCGCGCTGCGCCGCCGGCTGGCCGCCGGGGACTTCGGCATCGCGCTCGAGCGGGTCGCGCGCGGCCGGATGGCGCTGCGCGTGCAGCAGCCGCTCGCGCTCTCGGAGGTGCCGACGAGCGGCCCGATGCGCGCCGCGCACCGACGCTAGGGACCTTCTCGCATCCGCCTACGGAACTCCTAGGAGACGCCCGCGCCCGCCGCGCCTACGGTCGCCGCGTCCCATCCGACAGGAGAGAGCATGAGCAAGGTCATCGCAGTCACGGGCGCCACCGGCCAGCAGGGCGGCGGGCTCGTCCGGGCCATCCTCGCCGACCCCGTCGGCGGCTTCACGGTCCGCGCGATCACGCGCACGCCGGACTCCGAGCGCGCGCAGGAGCTGGCGGCGCTCGGCGCGGAGGTCGTGCAGGCCGACCTCGACGATCCCGCCAGCCTGGAGCGGGCGTTCGGCGGCGCCCACGGCGCCTACTGCGTCACGAACTTCTGGGAGCACTTCGACGCCGAGCGCGAGATCGTCCAGGCGCGCAACCTCGCCCAGGCCGCCCAGGCCGCCGGCGTCGCGCACGTGATCTGGTCGACGCTCGAGGACACGCGGGAGCTCGTGCCGCTCGAGGACGACCGCATGCCCACCCTCGCCGGGCGCTTCAAGGTCCCCCACTACGACACGAAGGGCGAGTCGGACGCGACGTTCCGCGAGCTGGGACTGCCGGTCACGTTCCTGCGCACCTCGTTCTACTGGGAGAACATGATCGCGTTCGGCATGGGCCCGCAGCGCATGAGCGACGGCTCGCTGGCGATCACGTTCCCGCTCGGCGACGCGCGCCTGCCCGCGATCGCCGCCGACGACATCGGCCCCGTCGCCTACGCGATCTTCGCCGCCGGGGACCGCTTCGTCGGCGAGACCGTCTCGATCGCCGGGGAGCACCTCAGCGGCGAGGAGATGGCTGCGGCGCTCAGCCGGGCGCTCGGCGTGGAGGTGGGCTACAACGCCGTGTCTCCCGACGCCTACCGCGCCGCGGGCTTCCCGGGGGCCGACGACCTCGGGAACATGTTCCAGTTCAAGGCCGACTTCGAGGAGCGCTACCGCGGGCCGCGCGACGTCGACGCGACCCGCGCGCTGCATCCCGGCCTGCAGACCTTCGAGGTGTGGCTCGAGCGCAAGGGCGCGCAGATCCCGCTGCCGCTCGAGGCCTGACGTCCGCCGGTCAGGCGCTGCGGGCCGACGGGCGGCCCGTGGCGCGGACCGGTCGTCCCCGCGCTGCGTCGCGGCGCTTCGGGCGGCCCACCGCGCCGAGCACCGCGAGCGCCACGACGGCGACGCCGGCCAGCAGCAGGAACCCGAGCGTGTAGCTGCCGGTCGCCGACTTCACCGCGCCCATCACGAGCGGCGGGAAGAACCCGCCGAGGCCGCCGGCCGCGCCGACCACGCCGGTCACCGCCCCGACCTGCTGCGGGAACCACGCCGCGACGAGCTTGAAGACCGCCCCGGTCCCGATCCCGAAGGCGATCCCGAGCGTGAGGCAGCAGATCGTGAGCGGGACCATCCCGCGGTAGGTGAACGCCAGGATCGCGGCCAGGACCACGGTCGCCGCGAACGAGACGCGCAGCACGCGCTCGGCGCCGACGCGGTCAGCGATCCAGCCGCCGACCGGGCGCCCGATCACGGCCAGGAGCGCGAACCCGGCTGCGCGCGCGCCCGCGTCGGCCTTCGTCAGCTCGTGCACGCCGGTCAGCAGCTTCGGCAGGTACAGGAACATCGCCACGAACCCGCCGAAGGCGAGGAAGTAGAAGAGCGTCAGCGCCCACGCGCGCCCGGACTCGCGGAACACGCGCAGCGGCTTCAGCAGCGACCCCCGCTCCGCCGACGGCGGCTTGCCGTCGCGGGCCAGGACCACGAACGCGACCGCGGTGACGGCCAGCAGCCCGAAGGCCACGAGGAACGGGGCGGTCAGCCCGAGCGCATCGGCGATCCGCGGCGCGGTGAGCGCGGCCACGACCGTGCCGCCCATCCCCATGCCGTAGATGCCCAGCGCCCAGCCCTGGCGCGCCGGCTCGTACCAGCCGTTGACCATCGGCACGCCGACGGCGAACGACGCGCCCGCGATGCCGAGCAGCAGGCCGAAGACGAGGATCACGGCGAGGCTGCCGTGGAAGAAGGCCAGGCCGGCGATCGGCACGAGCGTCACCGCCATGAGGACGGTGAACGTGCGCCGGCCGCCGTGGCGGTCGGTGAGCAGCCCGAGCGGCACGCGCAGGATCGCGCCGAGCAGCACGGGAACCGCGACCATCGCCGACGACTCCAGGTCCGATAGGCCGAGCTCCTTCTCGAGGTCGGGCGCGAGGGGCCCGAGCAGGCTCCAGGCGTAGAAGCAGACGGCGAACGCGACCGTGGCGAGCACGAGGTTGCGCGTCTGCCCGGGCCGGGCGGCGGGGCGGTCGGTGGGGGCTGACATCGGGATCACCAGGCTCTCTCGCGGAATGCCGAACGCATTCCGAGTTCGACTGACTCAGCAGGGCCATGCGGATTGCGACGAGCATCGACAACCCCTCGAGATCCCGCTTCGGTAGGGAAGCTGGACGCGTTTGCGGGTTTCCCGCAGACCCGCTTCGGGTTCCCCGCACTCATAACTGAGAGGACTTGTGCGACCCGTCGCGCGGGCTTACGTTCGCGCCATGACGCCGCCCCGCAATCGCGCCCAGCGCCGTGCCCGCCTCGCCGCCCGCCGGTTCTTCGCCGGCGAGCCGTCGCCGGAGGGCTGGTCGGAGGTCCGCGACGACCCGCGCGCGTGGGAGCGCTTCTACCGCCGGCGCTGGCAGCACGACAAGATCGTGCGCTCCACCCACGGGGTGAACTGCACGGGGTCCTGCTCGTGGAAGGTCCACGTCAAGGACGGGCTGATCACCTGGGAGACCCAGCAGACCGATTACCCGACGAACGGTCCCGACGTCCCCGAGTACGAGCCGCGCGGCTGCCCGCGCGGCGCCTCGTTCTCCTGGTACGTCTACTCGCCGCTGCGCATCCGCCACCCCTACGTCCGCGGGGAGCTGCTCGAGGCCTACCGCGCGGCGAAGGCCGCCCACGGCGGCGACCCGGTCGACGCCTGGGCGGCGGTGCAGGCCGATCCGCAGGCGCGCCGCCGCTACCAGCGGGCCCGCGGCAAGGGCAACCTCGTCCGCGCCTCATGGGACGAGGTCGCCGAGCTCGTCGCCGCCGCCCACGTCCACACGATCGAGCGCCACGGGCCCGACCGCGTCTTCGGGTTCTCGCCGATCCCGGCGATGTCGATGGCCTCGTACGCCGGCGGCGCCCGCTTCCTGTCGCTGATCGGCGGCGTCTGCCTCAGCTTCTACGACTGGTACGCGGACCTGCCGCCCGCGTCGCCGCAGATCTGGGGCGACCAGACCGACGTGCCCGAGTCCGGCGACTGGTGGAACGCGAGCTACCTGATGATGTGGGGCTCGAACATCCCGATGACGCGGACGCCCGACGCGCACTTCATGACCGAGGCGCGCTACAAGGGCCAGAAGACCGTCGTCGTCTCGCCCGACTACTCGGACCACACGAAGTTCGCCGACGACTGGCTCCCCGCCCAGCCGGGCACCGACGGCGCGCTGGCGCTCGCGATGGGCCACGTGATCGTGCGCGAGTTCCACGTCGAGCGGCGCGTGCCGTGGTTCGACGACTACGTGCGCCGCTTCACCGACCTGCCGCACCTCGTCGAGCTGCAGGCGCATCCCGACGGCGGCTACGTCGCCGGGCGCTACCTGCGCGCGTGCGACCTCGGCGGTCCGGAGGCCGAGCGCGAGCACGCCGACTGGCGCACGGTCGTCCTCGACGAGGCCACCGGCGAGGCGGTCGTGCCCAACGGCGCGATCGGCGACCGCTGGGGCGAGGAGGGCGCGGGCCGCTGGAACCTGGAGCTGGGCGACGTCCGGCCCGCGCTCAGCCTCCTCGCGCACGCCGACGAGCTGGGCGAGCTGCGCCTGCCGTGCTTCGACCCGGTCGCCCCGGGCGCCCGCGACGGCGTCCTCGTCCGCGGCGTCCCGGTGCGGCGCGTCAACGGCCGCGCGGTCACCACGGTCTTCGACCTGCTGTGCGCCCAACTCGGCGTGGCTCGCGACGGCCTGCCGGGCGAGTGGCCTCGGGGCTACGACGACCCGGCCGCGTACACCCCGGCCTGGCAGGAGGCGATCACCGGCGTGCCGGCGGCGCAGTGCCTGAAGGTCGCGCGCGAGTTCGCCCGCAATGCCGAGCGCACGCGCGGCCGGTCGATGATCGTGATGGGCGCCGGCACGAACCACTGGTTCCACTCGGACCTGATCTACCGGGCGATGCTGAACCTCGTGATGCTCTGCGGCTGCCAGGGCGTCAACGGCGGCGGCTGGGCGCACTACGTCGGCCAGGAGAAGGTGCGCCCGATCACCGGCTTCGGGACGATCGGCTTCGCGCTGGACTGGAGCCGCCCGCCGCGCCAGCAGGCTGCGACCCCGTTCTGGTACCTGGCCACCGACCAGTGGCGCTACGACCGCAGCCGCCACGACGACCTGCGCTCGCCGCTGGCCCCGCCCGGCTCCGGCCCGGCCGAGCACGCGGCCGACGCCAACGCGCTCGCCGCCCGCCTGGGCTGGATGCCGAGCTACCCGACGTTCGACCGCAACCCGCTCGAGGTCGTCGCCGAGGCCGAGGCCGCGGGCCGCGCGCCCGCCGAGCACGTCGTCGACGGGCTGCGCGACGGGTCGCTGGGCATGGCCTGCGAGGACCCCGACGCGCCCGCGAACTGGCCGCGCGTGCTGACCGTGTGGCGGTCGAACCTGCTCGGCGCCTCGTCCAAGGGGCACGAGTACTTCCTCAAGCACCTGCTCGGCGTCTCCACGCACGCGGTGCGCAACGAGGAGGTCGGCCCCGAGCTGCGGCCGCGCGACGTGCGCTGGCGCGACGAGGCACCCGAGGGCAAGCTCGACCTGCTGGTCACGCTCGACTTCCGCATGAACGGGACGTGCCTGCACAGCGACGTCGTGCTGCCGGCGGCCACCTGGTACGAGAAGGAGGACGTCGCCACGACCGACCTGCACCCGTTCGTGCACGCGTTCAACGCGGCGATCAGCCCGCCGTGGGAGACGCGGACCGACTGGGACATCTTCACCCGGATCGCGCAGGAGTTCAGCCGCCTGGCCGGACCGCGCCTGGGCGTCCGCCGCGACCTCGTCGCCGCGCCGCTGCAGCACGACACGCCCGACGAGCTGGCCCAGCCGCTCGGCGAGGTGCGCGACTGGCGCGCGGGGGAGTGCGAGCCGGTGCCCGGGCGCACGATGCCGAAGCTGATCGTCGTCGAGCGCGACTACGGCGCGGTCGCCGAGAAGATGGGCGCGCTCGGCCCGCTCGTCGACACGCTCGGCACGAGCTGGAAGGGCCTGACGACCACGGGCTTCGGCCCCGAGCTCGGCCACCTCCGCGACCAGAACGGGGTCGTGCGCGGCGGCGTCGCCGACGGCCGGCCGCGGCTGGCGACCGCTCGCCACGCCTGCGAGGCGATCCTCGCGCTGTCGGGCGCTACGAACGGCCGCCTGGCCGTCGAGGGCTTCCGCACGCTCGAGGCGCGCACCGGCACGCAGCTGGCCGACCTGGCCGAGGACCGCGGCGACGAGATGCACACGTTCGGCGACGTCTCGATCCAGCCGCGCAAGACGATCACGTCGCCGGAGTGGTCGGGGATCGAGTCGCGCGACCGCCGCTACTCGCCGTTCACGGTGAACCTCGAGCGGCTCATGCCGTGGCGCACGCTCACCGGGCGCCAGCAGTTCTACGCCGACCACGCGTGGATGCTCGACCTCGGCGAGGGCCTGGCCACCTACAAGGCGCCGATGGACATGGGCCGCCAGCTCGGGGCCGACGGCGAGCACGGGGTCGCGGTGCGCTACCTGACGCCGCACAGCAAGTGGTCGATCCACTCGACCTACCAGGACAACCTGCACATGCTCACGCTGTTCCGCGGCGGTCCGGTCGTGTGGCTCAGCCCCGAGGACGCCGAGCGGATCGGCGTCGCCGACAACGACTGGATCGAGCTGCTCAACCGCAACGGCGTCGTCGCCGCCCGCGCGGTCGTCTCCCACCGCATCCCGGCGGGCGCGGCGTTCATGTACCACGCCCAGGACCGCCACGTGCAGGTGCCGATCTCGGAGACGACCGGCCACCGCGGGGGCACCCACAACTCGCCGACGCAGATCCACATCAAGCCGACGCACCTGATCGGCGGCTACGCGCAGCTCGCGTACGGCTTCAACTACTACGGCCCGACCGGCTCGCAGCGCGACGAGGTCGCGGTCGTCCGCAAGCGCCGCACGGAGGTCGAGTTCTGATGCGCGTCAAGGCGCAGGTGGCGATGGTGATGAACCTCGACAAGTGCATCGGGTGCCACACCTGCTCGGTCACCTGCAAGAACGTCTGGACCAACCGCGACGGCGCGGAGTACATGTGGTTCAACAACGTCGAGACCAAGCCGGGAGTCGGCTACCCGCGGCGCTGGGAGGACCAGGAGACGCGCAAGGGCGGCTGGGAGCTCGACGGCGACGGGCGGCTGCGGCTGCGCGCCGGCGGGCGGCTGCGCAAGCTCGCGACGATCTTCCACAACCCCGACCTGCCGTCGATCGACGACTACTACGAGCCGTGGACCTACGACTACGCGCGGCTGCAGCAGGCGGGGCCCAGCCGCGAGCAGCCGGTGGCGCGCTCGGTGTCGCGCCTCGACGGGCGGCCGCTCGACCTCGAATGGGGGCCCAACTGGGAGGACGACCTGGCCGGCGGCCCCGCCACCAGCCCGCGCGACCCGAACCTCGAGGCGATGCAGCAGGAGGTCAAGGCCGCCTACGAGCAGGTCTTCATGATGTACCTGCCGCGCATCTGCGAGCACTGCCTCAACCCCGCCTGCGTCGCGAGCTGCCCGTCGGGGGCGATGTACAAGCGCGAGGAGGACGGGATCGTCCTCGTCGACCAGGATCGCTGCCGCGGCTGGCGCATGTGCGTGTCGGGCTGCCCGTACAAGAAGGTCTACTTCAACCACGCCACCGGCAAGGCCGAGAAGTGCACGCTCTGCTACCCGCGCGTCGAGGCCGGGCTGCCGACCGTGTGCTCGGAGACCTGCGTGGGGCGCATCCGCTACCTCGGCCTGGTCCTCTACGACGCCGACCGGGTCGAGGAGGCCGCGTCGGTGCCCGACCCGCACGGCCTGCTCGACGCCCAGCTCGACGTCTTCCTCGACCCGTTCGACGAGGACGTGCAGGCGGCCGCGCGCGAGCAGGGCATCCCCGAGGACTGGCTCGACGCCGCCCGCCGCTCGCCGGTGTGGAAGCTCGCGCTCCAGCACCGCGTGGCGCTGCCGCTGCACCCCGAGTACCGCACGCTGCCGATGGTCTGGTACGTGCCGCCGCTGTCGCCCGTGATGGGCACCGTGGAGGGCGCCGGCGCCGACCCCGACCAGGTCTTCGGCGCGATCGACGAGCTGCGCATCCCCGTCGCCTACCTGGCCGAGCTGCTGTCGGCCGGAGACGAGGAGGTCATCCGCCGCGTGCTGCGGCGCCTGGCCGCGATGCGCGCCTACATGCGCGAGAAGACGATCTCCGGCGTGGGCGACGACCCCGAGCTCGAGGACCTGTTCCGGCTGCTGGCGATCGCCAAGGCCGAGGACCGCTTCGTGATCCCGCCCGCGCATCGCGAGCTCGCCGCCGAGCTGGACCGCATGCAGGGCGCCTGCGGCCTGGACTTCCCCGGCGGGCCGGGCGCGTGCGCGCCCGCCGAGGACGGCGCGGCGCCGGTCGGCGCGGGCGTGGAGGGCTTCCACGTCGCGCAGGTCGCCGGCAACGGGCGGCTGCGCGCGCTGCGCGAGCGCCGCGCGCTGGAGCGCCGGCAGCGCCGGGAGCGGCGGCTGCGGGCCGCCGAGGAGGGCGCGTGACATGACCCCGTTCAAGCTGCTGTCGCTGGCGTTGTCGCATCCCGACGCGGAGCTGCTGGACCTCCTGCTCGACGTGGAGGCGGAGGCGCGCGAGCTGCCGCCCGGGCCGGTGCGCGACGGGCTCCTGGCCGGCCTCGCGGGCCTCGCGACGACCGACCCGATCGCGGCGAGCGCCCGCTACGTCGCCACGTTCGACTTCAACCGCCGCTGCGCGCTGGACCTCACGTTCGCCTCCCACGGCGACCGCCGCCAGCGCGGCGTCGCGCTGCTGAAGCTGCGCCGCCTGTATGCGCGCCTGGGCGTCGAGCACGTGGGCGACGAGCTGCCCGACCACCTGCCGCTGCTGCTGGAGCTGGCCGACGCGCTCGGCGAGGAGCGGGGGCGCGAGCTGCTCGCCGAGTTCCGGCCCGCGATCGAGGTGCTGCGCGGCGGCCTGCACCGCGACGCCAGCCCGTACGCGCCGCTGCTGGACGCGCTGTGCGCGCTGCTCGGCCCGCTTGAGGCGCGCGACGCGGAGTCGGCGATGCGCCTGGCGGCCGACGGCCCGCCCGGCGAGGAGGTCGGACTGGAGCCGTTCGCGCCGCCCGAGGCGATGCCCGCGGCGGCGGCCGCAGGAGGTGCGCGATGAGCCGGACCGAGGTGCTGCTGTGGATCGTCGTGCCGTACGCGGCGCTGACGACGTTCGTCGTCGGGCACGTGTGGCGCTGGCGGCGCGACCAGCTCACGTGGACGACCCGCTCGACCCAGCTGCTCGAGTCGACGTGGCTCAAGCGCGGAGTGATCCTGTTCCACGTCGGCCTGCTCGCCGTGATCGGCGGCCACGTCCTGGGCCTCCTGGCGCCCGCCTCGGCGACCGAGGCCGTCGGCGTCGACGAGCGCCTGTACCACGCGATCTCGGTGTCGGCGGGCACCGCCGCGGGCGTGGCGATGTCGCTGGGGCTGGCGATCCTCGTCGCGCGGCGCGTGTCGGTGCCGCGCGTGCGGCGCACGACCTGGCGCAGCGACCACCTCACCTACGCGGTGCTGCTGTTCGTCGTCGCGACCGGGATGGTCTGCACGGTCGGCGAGAACCTGATCGCGGGCGGCTACGACTACCGCGAGACCGTCGCGCCGTGGTTCCGCGGGCTGTTCCTGCTCGATCCGGACGTCGCGGGCATCGCGAGCGCGCCGCTCGTCTACCAGATGCACGCGCTGGGGACGATGGCGCTGTACGCGCTGTGGCCGTTCTCGCGCCTGGTGCACGCCTGGTCGGCGCCCGTCGGCTACCTCGTGCGCGCCAACGTGATCTACCGCCGCCGCGCGCCGGCGCGCCGTGCGGCCCGCCTGCGCCGCCCGGCGGCCGGCACGCGCGGATGAGCGTCGCGCCCGCGCACGGCGCGACGGGCGCCCGGACCGTCCCGCCGCTGGTGCGCCGGCTGCCGCTGCTGGCCGGCGCGGCGGTCGCGCTCGTCTTCGGCCTGTGGAGCGGGCTGCAGCGGCTCGGGGTCGGCGTGCCGGAGCTGCGCTGGACGCTGGCCGCCCTGCACGGGCCGCTGCTCGTGCTCGGCTTCCTCGGCACGCAGATCGGGCTGGAGCGGGCGGTCGCGCTCGGCCGGTCCTGGCCGTACCTGGCGCCGGCGGCGACCGCCGCGGGCTCGCTGTGGCTCGTGCTCGGGCTGCCCGTCGAGGCGGGCCGGGCGCTGCTGACCGCCGGCGGCGTCGCGCTGGTCGCGGCGTCGGTCGCCGTGAACCGCCGCCAGCCCGGCCTGCCGCCGGCGATCATGGGGCTGGGCGCAGTGGCCTGGAGCGTCGGCGGCGTGGCCTGGCTGGCCGGCGCCCGCATCGCCGCGGGCGTGCCGTGGCTGGCGGCGTTCCTCGTGCTGACGATCGTCGGCGAGCGTCTCGAGCTCTCGCGCGTGCGGCGGCCGTCGCAGCGCGCCGTGGGCGCGCTGCTGGCGGCGATCGCCGTCTTCCTGGCCGGCGTCGCGCTGGCCGGCGCCGCGCCCGGGATCGGGGTGCGGCTCGCGGGCGCCGGACTGCTCGCGCAGGCGGCGTGGCTGGCGCGCTGCGACGTCGCGCTGCGGACGATCCGCCGCCCGGGCGCGCCGCGCTACATGGCCGCGGCGATGCTGGCGGGCACGGCGTGGCTGGCGGTCGCCGGCGCCGCGTGGCTGGTCGAGGGCGAGTTCGCCGGGGCGGGCCTCGCGTACGACGCGATGGTCCACGCGCTGTTCCTCGGCTTCGTCTTCTCGATGGTGTTCGCGCACGCGCCGGTGATTGTGCCCGCCGTGCTCGGCGTCGCGCTGCCGTTCACGCGGGCGATGTACGCGCCGCTGGCGCTGCTGCAGGCCGGCCTGGCGGTGCGGGTCGCCGGCGATCTCGCGGGCGCCGCCGAGGTCGCCCGCTGGGGCGGGGTGCTCGACGAGGTCGCGATCGTGCTGTTCGTCGCGGTCGCGGTGGTCGCCGCCCGACGGGCGCGGCGGCGCTGAGCGCTAGCCGAAGCGGACCTTGCCGTTGGACTTGGCCCGCGCCTGCGCGCGCTCGACGTAGTCCAGGCGCTTGGTCGCCGCGCGGAACAGCCGGTCGACGAGGCGCAGCCGCGCGTTCTCGCTGCGCAGGTCGAGCAGCCCCTGCTTGGCGTCGAGCCCGAAGTCCACGGTGGCCGCCATCTCGTAGGCGGTCATCGACTCGACCTCGCCGGGCTCGAGCACGCGCTCCGTCGCCTGCTCGACGAGCGTCGCGTACGACTCGCGCGTGCGCGCCGCGAGCTCCTCGTCGACGGGCTCGTCGCGGTCCTCGAGGAACTCGACGGTGCCGGCCGGGTAGGGGAGGTCGTCCTGGCGCTCGACCAGCCGGAACGGCCGGGTGCCCCGGCAGAGGATGTTCAGCCGCCCGTCGTCCATGCGCTCCAGCACCCGGTCGATGCGGACCGCGCAGCCGGTCTGCTTGAGCTCCTCGTCGGACATCCACAGGATCCCGAACTCGCTGTCGTGGTCGAGGCAGCGCTCGACCATCGTCTTGTAACGCTCCTCGAAGATGTGCAACGGCACGTACTCGGTCGGGAGCGTCACGATCCCCAGCGGGAAGAGCGGGAAGTCGCGGTGCAGACGTTCGTTCATGCGCAGGGGAAGGCGTGACGGAGTCTAGGACGGTGGCTCCGTCCAGCCGAACCGGTGGGATGTGCGCGTGGACCTCCCCGAGTACGAGCGCGCGCTGCGGCGCGCCGGGCTGCCGCTGCTGATCGAGGACTACTCGGCGCGCGAGGACGTCTTCACGCGCGCCATCCCGTTCCTCGGCCTGTGGTTCCTGGCCATGTGCCTGAACGGCGCGAACTTCGAGTGGTCCACCGCCGCGAACCTGGTGGTGATCGCCGTCGGCCTCGTCCTGCTGCTCGCGCCGCTCGTGATCCTCAACCTCCGCAACGGCCGACGCTGGTACGCGCCGCCGCAGCGCGTCGGCAACATCGAGCTGGCGATCTTCCTGCTCGTCCCCCCGATCCTGCCGCTGATCGGCGGCTGGCAGGTCGGCGTCGCGGTCATGGCGCTGATCGGCAACGCGGTCGTCCTCCTGCTCGTCTACGTCGTCGTCGGCTACGGCCTGCTGTCGATCCTGCGCTGGTCGATCGGGCGGCTGCTCGGCCAGCTGCGCGACTCGGTGACGATGCTGGCCAAGGCGGTGCCGCTGCTGCTGTTCTTCGCCATCGTCCTGTTCATCAACGCCGAGATGTGGCAGGTGTTCGGCGACATCTCCGACGGCAACCTCGCCGGCGTCGTCGGGCTGTTCGTCGTGCTCGGCGCGATCTTCCTGGCCGCCCGGCTGCCCGTCGAGGTGCGCGAGCTGGAGCGCCGCGAGCGCGTCGACCCGCCGCTCACGCGCCGCCAGCGCTTCAACGTCGGCCTGGTCATGTTCGTCTCCTACGCGCTGCAGACGCTCGTCGTGGCGATCGCGATCACGCTGTTCTTCGTCGCCTTCGGGCTGCTGACCACCAGCGGCGAGGTGATCAACGCGTGGACGGGCGACGAGGGAGAGCAGATCGGCTCGATCACGCTGTTCGGCTCGACGACGATCATCACCGCCGAGCTGCTGCGCGTGTCGGCGGCGATCGCCTCGTTCTCCGGCCTGTACTACGCGATCTCGGTGCTCACCGACGCGACGTACCGGCGCGAGTTCCTGGGCGAGTTCGAGCGCTCGATGGAGCGGACGTTCGCGCTGCGCGCCGAGTACCTGGCGGCGATCCGCGCGGCGGCGTCCCCCTAGGCGGGGCGGCGGCCGGCGATCATCAGGTTGTAGAAGATCGCGGCGGGCAGGTGGCGCTCCAGCAGCCGGGTGTCGAGCGCCTGGAACAGCAGGTACCCGTGGAACGCGTAGCGGCGCCAGGCCATCGGCACGTCGTCGGGCTCGGCGGTCGCCTCGAGCGTGCGGTTCGTCCAGCCGAACCAGTTGGCCAGCAGCTCCTCGCCGCGCACGCGCACCTCCTCCAGCCCCGCGGCGCGCGCGTGGCGGGCCAGCTCGTCGGGGACGAACGCGTGCACGTCGACGATCTCGCCCAGCTCGGGGTCGGCGTCGCCGTGTCGGCCGGGATCGCGCGCGGGGCGCGCGCGGAGCGCGGCGCGCCACAGCGGGGCGAGCACCGTCGCGCCGCGCTTGGGCAGCTGCGCCAGCCGGTCGCCCACGCGCGACGGCTCGCCGGCGAACGCGAACGTGCCGCCGGGCCGCAGCACGCGGCGGATCTCGCGGAAGGCCTGGTCGAGGTCGGGCAGGTGGTGCAGGACCGCGTGGCCGAAGACGAGGTCGAACGAGCCGTCCTCGAACGGCAGCGCCTCGGCGTCGCAGGCGACGGTCTCGACGTCGAGCCCGAGCGTCCGCGCGTTCGCCTCCAGCGTCGCGAGCATGCCCGGCGAGATGTCGGTGGCGACCGCCTCCTCGACGACGCCCGCCTGCAGCAGGTTGAGGCTGAAGTAGCCGGTGCCGGCGCCGATCTCCAGCGAGCGGCCGAAGCGCCCGACCTCGCCGCCGAGCGCCTTGGCGAGCTTGCCGACGACCTGCGTCTGGCCGATGTCGCCGTAGTCGATGCCCCACTTGGCGTCGTAGTGGGCGGCCGCGTCGTCGTGGTAGCGCGTGTTCGCGTCGCGGATGACGTCGGCGGGGAGCGGCTGGGCGGCCATGCGGCCGGTGAGGATAGGGAAGCCGGCGGGGCGCTACCGTTCCGCGCCGTGTCCGAGGCCGTCCGTTACGTGCAGCGCGACCAGCCGCCGGGCGTCCCGCCGCTGGAGCTGACCGGCGAGCGCACGCTGCCCGACGTGCCCGAGGAGAACTACTGGTATCGGCGCCATCTCGTCGTGTACGAGTGGATCGCCCGGCGCATCCCCGGCCTGCGCGTCGTCGACATGGCCTGCGGCGAGGGCTACGGCTCCGACGTGCTGGCGGCCGCCGGCGCGGCGCAGGTCGTGGGCGTCGACGCCAACCCGGAGGCCCACGAGCACGCCCGGCTGCGCTACGTGCGGCCGAACCTGCGCTTCGTGCGCACGCTGGTGGAGACGTTCGACGAGCCCTGCGACGCCGTCGTCTTCCTGCAGACGATCGAGCACGTGCGCAACCCCGACGAGGTGCTCGAGCGCTTCAAGGCGCTCGTCGGGCCGCGCGGCGTCGTGTACGTGACGACGCCGAACGTGCTGACGCTGGCGCCCGAGGGGGCTGAGCGGTCGGGCAACCCGTGGCACGTGAAGGAGTACCGGCCCGAGGAGTTCCGGGCGCTGTGCGAGGCGCACTTCTCGTCGGTGGAGCTGCTGGGCCTGTTCCACGCCCGCAAGCTGCGCGTCCACGAGCTGGCCATCCGCCACGCCGGCTGGGACGCGATCCACACGCGGCTGGGGATCACGAAGCCGTTCTACGACCGCTTCACGCCGGCGATCTCGGCGCGCGACTTCGCGCTGCGCGAGGGCCCGCTCGAGCGCGCGCTCGACTTCCTCGCCGTCCTGCGGCCGTGACGGTGGAACCGCGCGAGAAGGAGCCTCCGGCGAGCTCTCGCCGCGAGCCCGAGCCCTCTGGGCGAGGGCTCGGCGACTTCTCGATCCTCCTGCACACCCACATGCCGTACGTGGAGGGCTACGGCACGTGGCCCTCCGGCGAGGAGTGGCTGTGGGAGGCGATGGCCACCTGCTACCTGCCGCTGGCCGACCTCCTCGACGCGGGCGCGCCGGTGACGCTGTCGCTGACGCCCGTCCTGTGCGACCAGCTCGAGGCGCCCGGCGCGGCCGAGCGCTTCGACGCGTTCTGCCGCGACCTGCGACAGCGCTCCCACGAGCTCGACGCCGGCGCGGCCGGGGACCCCGCGGTCGCCGCCGAGCTGCGGCGCGCCGCGGGCGACTACGTCGCCGCCGCCGACGCGCTCGCGGCGCGGGGCGGGGACCTGCTGGCGCCGCTGGGCCGCCACGCCGCGTGGACGTCCTCGGCGACCCACGCGGTCCTGCCGCTGCTGGCCACCTCCGCCGGCGTGCGCCTGCAGCTGCACGCCGGCATCGACGCCCACCGGGCGCGCTTCGGCGACGGGTGGGCGGGCGGGTTCTGGCTGCCCGAGTGCGCGTACGCGCCGTGGCTCGACGCGCTGCTGGAGGAGGCCGGCGTGCACGCCACGTGCGTCGACCTCACCGACGTGCTCGATTCGGACGACCACCTGGTCCCGCTGCGCAGCCCGGCCGGGCCGCTGCTCGTCCCGATCGACCGGAAGGTCGTCGAGCTCGTGTGGTCCGACGGCGGCTACCCGGCCGCCGGCGCCTACCGCGACAGCCACGCGCTGACGCGCTGCCACCACAAGCCGTGGGCCAACGACGGCTCGGTCTACGACCCCGAGCGCGCCGCCGCCCAGGCGCGCGCCGACGCGGCCGACTTCGTCGAGCGCGTCCGGGCCCGGGTCGCCGGCGGCGGGCTGTGCGTGTGCGCGCTCGACACCGAGCTGCTGGGCCACTGGTGGCACGAGGGCGTGATCTGGCTGGCCGCGGTCGTCGAGGAGGCCGCCCGCCGGGGCCTGCGGCTGGCGCCGCTCGACGAGGCGCTCGAGCGCCACCCGCCGCGCCCTGCGCCGGACGGCCTGCCGGTCACGACCTGGGGCACGCCGCGCGACCTGTGGACGTGGAGCGGGCCGCAGGTCGCCGACCTGGCGTTCGCCGCGCGCCGCGCCGAGCTCGACGTCGTCGCCGCCGGGCCGCGGGCGTCGCTGCGCGCGGTCCGCGAGCTGCTCGCGCTGCAGGCCAGCGACTGGGCCTTCCAGGTGTCGCGCCGCCAGGCCGGCCCGTACCCGCGCGAGCGCGCCGCCGGCCACGAGCAGGCGCTGCGGGCGGCGCTCGCCGAGGGACCGGGCGGCGACGAGCGCGTGCGCAACCTGGCGCCGTACGCGACCCGCGCCCCGCTGCTCGCCCCGTAGGCGGGGGCTGGCGGCTTCCGTCCGGCCGGACGCGATAGCCTGTCGCGCTCGTCGTATCCATAACCAAGCCGAGTCCGTGGCCGCCCGGCGGCCGCGGAGCGGGGGACCCATCGGGGCCGGTCACGGTCCCTGGGGCGAATCGCCGCCGGTGCGCGGCGTAGCGCAGGTCCAGCGCGAGCCCGACAGCTAACCCCGTAGGCGCCGAGACCACAGGGAGCTCGACGTGCCGACCACCCAGACCGAAGACCCGCTGCCGGCGGCCGCGCGCGATCCGTTCCGTGCGTCGCTGCGCCGATCCCGCGAGCGCCGCGCCGCCGCCTTCCGCGCGCGCCGGCGGCGCCTGCGCGGCCGCGGCGGCGCCGCCGTCCTACTGGCCAGCCTGACCGTCTTCACCGCCGGAGCGGTCGCGGCGCCCGCCCCCACCGGCGAGCGCGTCGCCCCCGCCGTCAGCGCCGACACCGTGCGCGCCGTCCAGCAGGCCCTCGGCATCGCCGTCGACGGCATCTACGGCCCGCAGACGACCGCCGCCGTCAAGCGCTTCCAGCGCGCCAACGGGCTCGCCGTCGACGGCATCGCCGGTCCGCAGACGCTGGCCGCGCTCGGGATCGCCGGCTCCCGCGCGAGCGCGGCCCGCAGGCCCTCGACGCCGGCGCGGCCGGCGCGGACGAGCACCGACGCGGCGCTGCTCGAGCGCATCGCCGAGTGCGAGTCCGGCGGCGACCCGACCGCCGTGTCGGCCGACGGCCGCTACCGCGGCAAGTACCAGTTCACCCGCGCGACCTGGCGGGCGATGGGCGGGACCGGCGATCCGGCGGCCGCGCCCGAGGAGGAGCAGGACCGCCGCGCGGCGATGCTCATGCGCCGCCAGGGCCCCTCGGCCTGGCCGGTCTGCGCGTCGGGCTAGTTAGGATCGCGCACCGTGTCCGATTCGGAGGCGGTGCGCCGCGAGTTCGTCGCCCGCGACAACCCCGCCGTCGCCGCCCGCCTGCGCCCCGCGGCCGAGGCGCTCCTGCGGGCGCTCGGCCCGCTCGACGGGCTCGAGGTCCTTGACGTCGCCACGGGCACGGGCACCGTCGCGCTCGGCGCGGCCCGGGCCGGGGCGGCGCACGTCGTCGGCGTCGACCTCGCGCCCGAGCTGCTCGCGGTCGGCCGCCGGATCGCGGACGCCGAGGGGCTCGACCAGGTCGAGTTCCTCGAGGGCGACGCCGAGTCGCTGGAGTTCGAGGAGGACCGCTTCGACGTGGTGACCTCGACGTTCGGCGTGCTCCTCGCGCCGCGTCCCGCGGTCGCCGCCGGCGAGCTCGCGCGCGTCTGCACGCCCGGCGGGCGCATCGGGCTGACGACCTGGCCGGTGGGGTCGACGAGCCTGGCCATCGGCGCGACCGTCGCGCGGTTCGTCCCCGGCACCGATCCGCAGCGCCTGGCGCCGCCGCCGTGGGCGTCCGCCGAGGGCCTGCGCGAGCTGTTCGACCCGCGCGGGGTGCGGCTGTCGGTGCGCCGCCGCACGATGCGCTGGCGCTTCCGCGACCCCGAGGACGCGGCCGGCTTCATCCTCGAGCGCTTCGCCGGGCTGCGCGAGGCGCTGCAGGCCATCGACGACGCCGGGCGGACCGACGCGCTGCGGGCGGCGCTGCGCGGCGTGTTCGCCGAGCGCGGCCGCTTCGGCGTGCGCGGGCTGTCGGTGCCGTTCGACTACCTGCTCGTGATCGGGAAAAAGACCGGCTGAGCCCGCGTCAGGCGTCGGCGCCGGCCTTCTCCAGCAGGGCGGCCGCGGCGCTCGCCGGATCCAGCCGGCGGGCCACGACCTCGTCGAGCAGGCGCGCGAACTCGGCATCGTCCTGGAGGCCCTCCTCGAGACGCCGGCGCATCCGCGCGGCGGCCAGGCCGAGCACCTCGTTGCGCAGGTTGCGGCGGCGGCGCTCGCTCAGCGTGCCCTCGGCCTCGATGAACGCGCGGTGCTCGTCGAGGCGGGCGATCAGCTCGTCGATGCCCTCGCCGCGCGAGGCCTCGGTCGTCACGATCGGGACGCGCCAGCCGCGCTGCGGGGCGAGCGACAGCACGCCGCGGACCTCGCGGACCATCGTCTCGGTCAGCGGATGGTCGCGCTTGTTGACGACGATGATGTCGGGGATCTCCATGACCCCCGCCTTCAGCGCCTGGATCGAGTCGCCCGAGCCCGGCATGAGCGCGAGCACCACGGTGTCGGCGTGGTCGATGATGTCGACCTCGGCCTGGCCGACCCCGACCGTCTCGAGGAACACGTCGTCCTTGCCCGACGCGTCCATCAGCAGCGCCGCCTGCAGCGCCGCCTCGCTCAGCCCGCCCAGCGCGCCGCGGTTGGCCATCGAGCGGATGAACACGCCCGGGTCGAGGAAGTGCTCGGTGAGGCGGATGCGGTCGCCCAGGACCGCGCCGTGCGTGAACGGCGACGACGGGTCGATCGACAGGACGCCGACCGTCCGCCCGGCCGCCCGGCGCGCCTTCGTGAGCGCGCCGATCAGCGTCGACTTGCCCACGCCCGGCGGCCCGGTGAGGCCGAAGACGGCGGCGCGGCCGGTCCGCGGGTAGATCTCGCGGACGATGGCGTAGCCCTCCGGGTCCTCGTTCTCGACGAGCGTGATCGCGCGCGCCAGCGCGCGGCGGTCGCCGTCGAGGAGGCGCTGGGCGAGGGAGGCGTCGGCCGGCATCGAGGGCGGCATGATGCCATCCCGCGCGGCGCGGACGGGACGCGGGGGCCGATCGGCATTACCCTCCATCGCGCAGATGGAGCCCGTGCTGTCCCCGGTCGAGCCCGCGACGGCCGCCCCGGTCGTGCGCGGCGAGCCGGCGCCCCGCCACGGCGGGCCGCTGACCCTCCTGCGCTTCCTGCGGCGCAACCGCATGCTGACGTTCGGCTACGCCCGCCTGCTGGCGCGCCTGGCCTGGCTGAAGCTGCGCTTCCGCGGCCGGCTGCGGACCGACGGGATCGCGTTCGTGTGCCCGGGCGTGACGTTCGAGATCGGCCGCGACGCGTGCGTCCACCTGGGCCGCTGGTCGTGGATTGGGCACGGCACGAAGATCCGCGCCCACGAGGGCGAGGTGCGCATCGGCGCCAAGACCGTGCTCGGGCAGGAGTGCACGATCTCGTCCTTCCAGCACGTGTCGATCGGCCGCGAGTGCATCCTCGCCGACCGCGTGATGCTCATCGACTTCGACCACGGGGTCGTCGAGGTCGAGCGGCCGATCCGCGAGCAGGGCATCTACAAGCGCGACGTGCGCGTCGGCCACAACGTGTGGGTCGGCTACGGCGCCTGCATCCTGCGCGGCGCGACGGTGGGCGACAACGCGGTCGTCGGCACGAGCACCGTCGTGACCAAGGACGTGCCGGCCAACGCCGTCGTGGGCGGCGTGCCCGCGCGGGTGCTGCGCATGCGCCCGGCCCCGCGGACCCTCCGCTGGGAGTAGCCCGGGCTCCTAGCCCTCCGCGCGCCGCGCCCGGCGGACCCGGCGCCCGAGCAGCAGGCCGGCCACGCCGAGGACGGCGGCGGCGAGGACGACCTTCGAGGCGCCGCCGACCCAGCCCGAGATCTCGTCCCAGTTGGCGCCGAGCTCGTAGCCGAGCCCGATGAGCACCGTGTTCCAGATCGCCGAGCCGAGCGTGGTCAGGAGCACGAACCGGACGGTGCCCATGCGCATCGTGCCGGCCGGGATCGAGACGACCGAGCGGGCGCCGGGCACCATGCGGGCGCCGAGGACGACCCAGTCGCCCCAGCGGTCGAACCACTGCTCGGCGCGGAGCAGCTCGGCCGGGCCGACGCGCAGGAAGCGGCCCCAGCGCAGGATCGCCGGACGCCCGCCCCAGCGGCCGATCGCGTACAGCGCCAGCGCGCCGATCAGCGACCCGAGCGTCGCGGCGGCCACGGTGGCGACGAACGTCAGCTCGCCGCGGGACACCTCGTAGCCGGCCAGGGGCAGCACGAGCTCCGACGGGATCGGCGGGAACAGGTTCTCCACGATCATCACCGCGATCAGCCCGGCGTAGCCGGCGCTGACCAGGGCGTCGTGGGCGATGTCGTCGATGGCGGACAGCACGCGACGGCTCAGCGTAGGGAGCCGCGCAGGGCGGCCCCGTCGCGCATGGCGAGCCAGGCGCGCCGCTCGCGCGCGGCGAGGACGGCGAGCGCGACCCCCACGGCCGCGAGCAGGATCGCCTCGCCGGTGCCGATCGGGATCGAGAACCGCGGCAGGACGTCCTGGAGGCCGCCCCAGGGCATGTGGCCCGCCGGCGGCTGCAGCCCGCCGCCGCCGAGGCGCCCGCCGATCAGCAGCCAGACGGTCCCGGCGAGCGTGACCGCGGCGAGCGCCCCGCCGGCCCGCGGCGCGTGGCGCAGCCCCCAGCCGGCCAGCCCCGCGCCGACCGGCACCACCGGCAGGAGCAGCCGCGCGGGGGCCCAGTCGCCGTGCATCTGCGGCGCCAGGAACGTGACCACGACGAGCTGCGTCGCGCACAGCGCGGCCAGGAAGCCGGCGACGACCTCGACGTGCACCTGGTCGGGGACGACCACGGCGAGCCGGTCGCGGCGCGAGCGCCACAGCAGCCACAGCCCCAGGAAGCCGAGCGCGGCGAACGGCGCCCAGCGCAGCATCCCGGCGTCGCGGTCCAGCCACCAGCCGACGAGCCGCGGCCAGCGCTCGAGCACGCCCGCCACCGAGTCGGTCCCGATCCCGCCGCCCGGCGCCAGCGACGTCGCGTACGGCGTCAGCCCGCCGTACAGGCGGTCGGTGAGCGTCACGAACAGCACGGCCGAGAACAGCACGACCTCCATCGCCGTGAACGCGGCGAACCCGCGCCGGCGGCGGCGCAGCCAGCGCGCCAGCGCCGCGGCGCACCCGGCCGCCAGCGGGACGAGCGACACCGCCAGCCACGGCAGCACGGCGATCGCGGCCGCGCACGACAGCGTCCAGCGCGGGCGCGGCTGCTCGCGCACCTTCAGCGCCGCCAGCGTCGCCGCCGCCAGCACGGTGCCGGCGACCGTCTCCGGCGACACGCGCGTCGCCGCGGCCACCACCGGCGGCGACAGCCCGGCGACGAGCGCGGCCCGCGTCGCCCACGGCTCGGGCACGACCCGCCGCGCGATCGCGGCCGCGAACACGAACCCGAGCGCGGTCAGGGCCGCCAGCCACAGCGCCACGAGCGTCGCCCCGCCCAGCGCGTAGGCGGGCGCGATCAGCAGCGGGAAGCCGATCCCCTGCGGCTCCAGCAGGCGCCCGTCGACCAGCCCCGCGGTCGGCTCCAGCGGCGGGCCGCCGAACTCGCGCCATGCCGCCGTCGCGTACTCGTCGCGCAGGTCGACGTCGCCGTCGGAGACGATCGACTCCGCGGTCAGCAGCTCGTGGCCCTCACGGGCCGACCAGCGCTCGCCCGGCGACGCGTCGATCCCCAGGGCGGCCGTGTAGACGGCGAGCAGCAGCAGCCACAGTCCGAGCGCGCGGCGCACCGCGCGCAGGCTAGATGCCGGCCGGGACGGGCGGCGCGGTTGCGGCCGGGCTCAGCCCGCGGGGGCGGGCGCGCCGCCGTCGAGCAGGCGCTCGGCCTCCGCGGCGACCTCGAGGTCGACCATCACGTCGTAGTGGTCGGCGGTCATGCGGCTCGACGAGCGGAAGTCGCGCTGCCCGCCCGAGGCGGCCTGGAAGATCGCGCCGATCAGGGCGCCGAAGATCGCGCCGAACACGAGGCCGTACAGGATGATCCAGCCGGCCGCGACCTCGTTGGCCGAGATCGCCCAGAGGAACAGGCCGAACAGACCGCCGATCGCCGCGCCTCCGCCGGCGCCCCGCACGGCGGCCGAGCTGACCGTCTCGCGCCCGAGCACCTGCTCCTCGAAGCGCAGCCCGCGGCCGACGATCGCCACGCGCTCCACCGGGAAGCCCTTGTCGGACAGCAGGTCCACCGCGCGCTGGGCGTCGCGATAGGAGTCGTAGGTGCCCACCGAGCGGCGGGCGGAGTCCTCTGCCATGAGCAGGAACCTACTCGGCGGCGACGGCCTGCGCCAGGGCGACGAGGAGCCGCACGCCCCAGCCGCTGGCGCCCTTGGCCGCGTACGGGCGGCCGAGGTCCCAGGCGGTCCCGGCGATGTCCAGGTGCGCCCACGGCACGTCGCCCGTGAAGCGGCGCAGGAACTCGGCCGCGGTGATCGATCCGGCCACGCCGCGCTCGCCGGCGTTGACGAGGTCGGCGACCGGGCTCTTGATGAGCTCGCCGTACTCGGGGTCCAGCGGCAGCCGCCACACGAGCTCCCCGGTCGCGGCCGCCGCCTCCTCGACCGTGGCCGCCCACGGGTCGTCGTCGGCGAACAGGCCCGCGCGGCGGTGGCCGAGCGCGGACACGATCGCGCCGGTGAGCGTCGCCACGTCGACGAGCCGCCGCGCGCCGAGCTCGCGCGCGTGGGTGAGGCAGTCGGCGAGCACGAGGCGGCCCTCGGCGTCGGTGTTGACGATCTCGATCGTCGTCCCGGCCCGTGCCCGCACGACGTCGCCGGGCCGCATCGCGTGGCCGCTGAGCATGTTCTCGGTGGCGCCGACGACGGCGACCACGCGCACCGGCAGCGCCAGCGCCGCGATCGCGCCGAGCGCCTCCAGCACCGCGGCGCCGCCGGCCATGTCGAGCTTCATCGTCGCCATCGACTGGGCGGGCTTGATCGACAGCCCGCCGCTGTCGAACGTCACCGCCTTGCCGACCAGCCCGAGGTCGAAGCCCTCGCCGGCGACCGGCTCGTAGCGCAGCGTGATGAGCGCCGGCTCGGCGTCGCTGCCCTGCGCGACCGCGGCGAACGCGCCCATGCCCGCCGCGACGATCCCGTCGCGCCCGAGCACCTCGACCGACAGCGCGTCGTGCTCGGCGGCCAGCTCCCGCGCGCGGTCGGCGAGCGTCGCCGGGGTGAGGTCGTTGGCCGGGGTCGCGACCAGGTCGCGGGTGCGGTTCTGGGCCTCGGCCACGAGCACGGCGCGGCCGACCGCGGCGCTCACGTCGTGGTGGTCGGAGACGATCAGCTCCTCCAGGCGGGGCTGCGGCTCGTCCTCCGGCGGCGCCGCTCGGTAGCGGTCGAAGCGGTGGGCGGCCAGGAGCGTCCCGTCGACGAAGCCGGCGATCTGCGCGTCGTCGAGGCGGTGGGGCAGCTCCCAGCACAGCACCCGCGTGCCGAGCTCGCCCACCCGTCCCACCACGGTCGCCGCAGCGGCCCGGGCGCGCTCGGCGTCGAAGTCGTCGCGCTCGCCGAGCCCGACGACGATCCAGCGCTTGCCGGCCGCGTGCGTGAGGGCCAGGTGCTTGAACGTGCGGCGGGCCTCGCCCGCGTCCAGGAGGGCCTGCAGCGGGGAACCGTCGAGGTCGTGCGCGACGTCCTTGCCCTCGAAGACGCCGATCGCGACCGTGTCGGCCGCCGTGTCGACGGGGGCCTGGGTGGTGGTGGTGACGCGCATCGCGCGGTCGAGTCTAGGATTCGCGCCCTTCGCCATTTCGCAAGGAGAGGTCGTTCCCGATGCCCAAGACCGTCGTCCTCAGCGCCGCGCGAACGCCCATCGGCAAGATGGGCGGCGCGCTGTCCTCGCTCCCGGCCACCGAGCTCGGGGGCCGCGCGATCTCCGCCGCGCTGGACCGCGCCGGCGTGGAGCCCGAGCAGGTCGACCACGTGATCATGGGCCAGGTCCTGCAGGCCGGCGTCGGGCAGATCCCGTCGCGCCAGGCTCAGATCCAGGCCGGCATCCCCAAGGAGGTCTCCTCGGAGACCGTCAACAAGGTCTGCGCGTCGGGCCTGCGGGCGACCGTGCTGCTCGACCAGGCGATCCGCGCCGGCGACGTCGAGGTCGGCGTCGGCGGCGGCATGGAGTCGATGTCGCAGGCCCCGTATCTGCTGCCCGGCGCCCGCTTCGGCTTCCGCATGGGCGACGTGAAGGCGCTCGACGCGATGGTCCACGACGGGCTCACGAACCCGTTCACCGGCAAGCAGATGTTCGTCGAGGCCACCGAGGTCGGCGACGAGCTGGAGCTGGCGCGGCCCGACCTCGACCGCTGGGCGCTGCGCTCCCACGAGCGCGCGATCGCCGCCACCGACGAGGGGCGCCTGTCCGAGGAGATCGTCCCGATCACCGTCAAGAGCCGCAAGAGCGAGACGGTCGTCGAGGTCGACGAGGCGCCGCGCCGCGACACGTCGCTGGAGGTGCTCTCCAAGCTGCCGGGCCTGGCGTCGAAGGACGGCACGCACACGGCCGGCAACTCGCCCGGCGTCAACGACGGCGCCGGCGCGCTCGTGCTCGCCAGCGAGGAGTGGGCGAAGGCGAACGGCAAGGAGCCGCTGGCCGAGATCGTCGCCCACGCCCAGACCGCCGACGAGTACGCGTACCTGGCCCGCACCCCGGCCAGCGCCGCCCAGAAGGCGCTCGCCAAGGCGGGCCTGTCGGCGCAGGACATCGACGTGTGGGAGATCAACGAGGCGTTCGCGTCGGTGACGCTGAACTCGATCCGCGTCCTCGGCATCGACGAGGACCGCGTGAACGTCAACGGCGGGGCCGTCGCCCTCGGCCACCCGATCGGCGCGTCCGGCGCCCGGATCATCGGCTCGATGATCCTCGAGCTGCGCCGCCGCGGCGGCGGGCTCGGCTGCGCGGCGATCTGCTCGGGCGGCGGCCAGGGCGACGCCATCATCGTGCGGGTGTGACCGCCGCCGCCTTCTTCGACCTCGATCGCACGCTCATGGCCGGCTCGTCCGGCCTGCACTGGGCCCGCGCGGCCGCCCGCGCGGGCCTGATCCCCCGTCGCCAGCTCTACCTGGACGCGTGGGCGAACCTCCAGTTCCGCCTGCAGGGCTCCACCGACGAGACCACCCAGAAGGTCCAGGAGCGCGTCAGCGCGATCATCGCCGGCCACCGGACCGTCGAGTTCGCGCGGATGGCGCCCGCGGTGCTCGCCGGGGTCCTGCCGCGCCTGTACCCGCGGATGCTCCACGTCGCCTGGGAGCACCAGGACGCCGGGCGGCTCGTCTACATCTGCACGGCGACGACGCAGGAGACCGCCGAGCTGCTGGCCACCGTGCTCGGCTTCGACGGCGGCGTCGGCACCCAGCTGGAGACCGACGCGGACGGTGTGCTCACCGGCCGGCTCGTCGGGCCGTTCAACTACGGCGAGGGCAAGCCGGTGCGCATGCGCGAGCTGGCCGATCGGGAGGGCATCGACCTGGCGGAGTCGTGGGCCTACAGCGACTCGTCGTCGGACCTGCCGATGCTGCGCGCCGTCGGCCACCCGGTGGTCGTCAACCCCGACAGCGAGCTGGCGCGGGTCGCCGCCGAGGAGGGCTGGGAGGTCATGCGCTTCGAGACGCTCGGCCGCCGGCTGAAGATCGCGGCGGCGGTCGGCGCGGCGACCGCGCTCGGCGCTGTCGCGCGCCGGGCGGTGCGCCGGTGAGCGCGCACGAGCTGACCGACGAGCAGCGCGAGATCCGCGACCTCGCGCGCCGCTTCGCCGGCGAGGAGATCGCGCCCCGCGCCGCCGGGTGGGACCGCGAGCACACGTTCCCGCTGGCCGTGTTCCGCCAGCTCGGCGAGCTCGGCCTGATGGGGGTGTGCGTGCCCGTCGATTACGGCGGCGCGGGCGCCGACCACCTCGCCTACGCGCTCGTGCTCGAGGAGCTGTCGCGCGCCGACGCCGGCGTCGGGGTCACGGTCGCCGTCCACACCGGCGCGGGGACGCTGCCCGTGCTCGCCCACGGCACCGAGGAGCAGCGCCAGCGGATCGTGCCGCCGCTGGCCCAGGGCCACGAGCTGGCCGCGTTCGCGCTGACCGAGGCCGCCTCGGGCTCCGACGCCGCCGCCATGCGGACCCGCTACGACGAGGCGACCGGCACGATCACCGGCACGAAGCAGTGGATCACGAACGGCTCCTACGCCCGCCACGTCGTCGTGTTCGCCCGCGAGGGCGAGCTGGTGTCCGCGTTCGCGGCGCGCGCGTTCGAGGCGGTGCGCGAGGAGGAGAAGATGGGCCTGCACTCGTCCTCGACCGCCGACCTGCGCTTCGACGCCAGCCCGGTGGAGCGCCTCGGCCCGCCCGGCGCGGGCATGCGGATCGCGCTGTCGACGCTCGACGGCGGGCGGATCGGGATCGCCGCCCAGGCGGTCGGGATCGCCCAGGCGGCGCTGGACCTGGCCACGGCCTACGCGAAGGAGCGCCACGCGTTCGGGCGCCCCATCGGGGCGTTCCAGGCCGTCGGCCACAAGCTCGCCGAGATGCAGACCGAGATCGAGGCGGCGCGGGCGCTCGTGTGGCGGGCCGCGCGCCTCAGGGACGCCGGCCTGCCGCACACGGTCGAGGGCGCGCAGGCGAAGCTGTTCGCGTCCCGCGTCGCCCGCCACTGGACCGGCGAGGCGATCCAGGTCCTCGGCGGCTACGGCTACACGCGCGAGTTCCCGGCCGAGCGCTACTACCGCGACGCGAAGGTCACCGAGATCTACGAGGGGACGTCGGAGATCCAGCGGCTCGTGATCGCGCGCGGCCTGCTGGGCGAGATCGCCGGATGAGGGCGCGCGTCCTGGCGGACGGGACGCGGCGCACGCTGCTCGTCGACGGGCTGGAGGCGTCGGTGGTCGACCTGGCCGACCCGCTGGCGCTCGAGATCCCGTACGTGCGTCGGATGGCCGCCGTGCTGGAGGCGTGCCGGCCGGCCGACGTGCTGCATCTGGGCGGGGGCGGCTGCACGCTGCCCCGGCGCCTGGCCGCGTCGCTGGGCGCGGTGCGCTCGCTCGTGCTCGAGGTCGACGAGGAGGTCGTGGCGGTCGCGCGGGCCGAGCTCGCCCTCGACGACGTGCCGGGCCTGACGGTGCGGGTGGCCGACGCCCGCTCCGGCGTCGCGGGGCTGCGCCCGCGCTCCTTCGACGCGGTCGCCTCCGACGTGTTCGTCGGCCCGTACGTGCCCGACCACCTGTGCACCGTCGAGGCGCTGACCGACGTGCGCCGGGTCCTGCGGCCGGGCGGCGTCTACGTCGCGAACCTCATCGACGAGGCGCCGCTGCGCCGCGCGCGCCGCCAGCTCGCCACGATCGCGGCGGTGTTCGGCACGCCGACGCTCATCGCCGATCGCGCCGTGCTGCGCGGCCGACGCGCCGGAAACCTGGTCGTCGCGGCCGGGCGGACGCTGCCGGCGGGTGTGGGCGGCGGCGCGGACGTCCTCGCGGGCGAGGCCGCGGAGCTGTGGTGCGAGGGCGCGAAGGTCCTGCGCGACTGACGAGAGCGGCCGATTACGACGGCTGTCCGTGGGGCAGATGGCGGAGTGCCCACCGACGTCCGGCGCCGAATACGCGCAGCACTTGGCGTACCAGCTGGGATCTGGTACCATTTTGAGGCACTCAGAACGAGTTGCGGCGCCTCCGCGCGCTCTGGCCCAGTGGTCGCCTCGTTCTCGAATGTCGAGTTTACCGCGCCAAGTGCGCAACTTCACGCCCGCGGGCTCGTTGCGAATTCAACGAGCGAGGCGCTAGAATACATACCTCTGGACTAGGATTTTGAACGAGAAGGAAGTGATGACGCGTGGCAGTTGATCGCCTGAGTGAGCGGGCGCTCGACGAGCTGGAGCCCACGGACCTGCTCCTGGAGCAGGCGAGCGTGTACCCCCTCCTGACCAAGGAGGAGGAGATCGCGCTCGCCAAGCGGGTCGAGCAGGGCGATCTCGAGGCGAAGGGCCGGATGATCAACTCGAACATCCGCCTCGTCGTGTCGATCGCGCGGCGCTACCAGGGTCAGGGCATGCCGTTCGCCGACATCGTGCAGGAGGGCATGTTCGGCCTGATCCGCGCGGTCGAGAAGTTCGACCACCGCAAGGGCTTCAAGTTCTCGACGTACGCGACGTGGTGGATCCGACAGGCGATCCAGCGCGGCCTGGACAACCGGGCCCGCACGATCCGCCTGCCCGCCCACATCGCGCAGCGCGCCCGCAAGGTGGGCCGCGTGGAGCGCGAGCTGACCGTGCGCCTGGAGCACGACCCGACCGACGCCGAGATCGCCGAGGAGGCGGGCCTGGACGTCGAGGAGGTCGCCCGGATCCGCGCGCTGGACTACGAGCCCCCGAGCCTCGACCGCCGCGTCGGCGACGACGCGGACTCGGCCACGCTCGGCGAGCTGCGTCCGGCCGAGGGCCCGGCGCCCGACGAGGCGGTGCAGGAGCTGGACATCCGCGCTCGGCTCGAGCGCGCGGTGAAGCTCCTGCCGGAGGCCGAGCAGAAGGTCATCGCGGCGCGCTTCGGCGCCGGCGGTGAGCTGCTGGCCCCGGGCGAGCGCATCGAGCGCAAGCTCGGCGTGACCGCCAAGGAGGCGCGCGAGCTCGAGGCCCGCGCGCTGGCCCGCCTGGCCGAGATGGGCGACCTGCAGGACCTGCGCGAGGCCGCGTAGGACCTTCCCGGGCCGCACCGCTCTCGAAGCATCTGCGAAGGGCGCCCCTCGGGGCGCCCTTCGTCGTGTCGGGGCGGGGGTGGGATAATCGGCCGCCCAGCCCGCGCTCGGGCGCCGACCCCGACCGCCCACCCGAGGAGACCAGCCATGAAGCGCCTCGCCGTCCTGGCCGCCGCCGCCGTCGCCTGCGCCGCCCTCGCGGTCCCGGCCCTCGCCGCGACGAAGACCGTCACCGTGGGGGACGACTTCTTCCGCGCGAAGAACCTGAAGGTCAAGAAGGGCACGACCGTGCGCTGGGTCTGGAAGGGCAAGTCGCCCCACAACGTGTCGGTGACCAGCGGACCGCAGAAGTTCCGCTCGCAGGTCCAGACCTCGGGCACGTTCTCCAAGCGCCTCTCGAAGGCCGGCCGCTACCACGTCGTCTGCACGATCCACCCGGGGATGGAGCAGACCATCACCGTCCGCTAGGACCTATCGTTGGGCGCCTATGAGCGCCCCGACCACGCAGCGGAAGATCCGTGTCGTCGTTGCCAAGCCCGGCCTGGACGGCCATGACCGGGGGGCGAAGATCATCGCCCGGGCCCTGCGCGACGCGGGGATGGAGGTCATCTACACGGGTCTGCATCAGACGCCGGAGCAGATCGTCGAGACGGTGATCCAGGAGGATGCCGACGCGGTCGGCCTGTCGATCCTGTCGGGGGCGCACATGACGTTGGTGCCGCGGGTGGTGGAGCTGTTGCGCGAGCAGGGCGTCGACGACGTGGTGGTGACCGTCGGGGGGACGATCCCGTCCGATGACATCCCCGAGCTGAAGAAGCTGGGCGTGGCGGAGGTGTTCACGCCGGGGGCGCCGACGCAGGAGATCGTCGACTTCATCCGCGGCGCCGTCCGCGCCTGATCGCGGCGCGGCTCCGCGCCGCGCGATCCTCCATGATGCGGCGGCCGTGGCCGCCACGTCGACCGTCCCGTCGCTGCGCCTCATCGTCCTGCTGGGGGCGCTGTCGACGTTCGGGCCGCTGTCGATGGATCTGTACCTGCCGGGCCTGCCGGAGATGGCCGACGACCTGTCGGCATCGGCGTCGGCCGCGCAGCTGACGATGACGACGTGCATGATCGGCCTGGCGGTCGGCCAGGTCGTGATGGGGCCGGTGAGCGACCAGCTCGGCCGGCGCCGCCCGCTGCTGAGCGGGCTGGCCGCGTTCACGATCGCCTCGCTGCTGTGCGCGATCGCCCCGTCGGTGTGGGTGCTGATGGGGGAGCGGCTCCTGCAGGGCCTGGCGGGGGCGACGGGCATCGTGATCGCCGGCGCGATCGTGCGCGACTACAGCGGCGGCGTCGCCAGCGCGCGCCTGTTCGCGGCGCTGCTCACCGTCGGATCGGTCGCGCCGGTCCTCGCGCCGCTCGCCGGCGGGCAGCTGCTGCACGTCACCGACTGGCGCGGCACGTTCCTGGCCCAGGCCGCGGTCGGCGTGACGCTGCTGGTCTCCTGCGCGCTGATGCTGCGCGAGACGCTCCCGCCCGAGCGACGCAGCAGCCGCGGCTTCGCCGCCACCGGCGCGGCGCTGCGGGAGCTCTCGCGCGACCGGCACTTCGTCGGGCTGGCCGCGGCGATGTCGCTGTCGTTCGCCGGCCTGGCGCTCTACCTGGGCGGCGGCTCGTTCGTGCTCGAGGGCATCCACGGCATGTCGCCGCAGCTCTACAGCGTCGTATTCGCGATCAACGCGGCGGGGATCATCGTCGCCAGCCAGCTCAGCCGCCGGCTCGTGACCCGCCTCGGGTCCGGCCGCCTGCTGGCCGCCGGCCTGACCTCGAGCGCGGTCGGCGGCGCGGGAACGCTCGCGGTCGTGCTGGCCGGCGCGCCGCTGGGCTTCCTGCTCGTCGGGATGTTCCTCGTCGTGTCGGCGGTCGGGCTGGTGCGGCCCAACGCGATGGCGCTCGCGCTCGAGCCCCACCCGGGCGCGGCCGGCAGCGCGACCGGGCTGATGGGCCTCGCGCAGTTCGGGCTGTCCGCGGCGCTGCTGCCGCTGGCCGGCGTCGCCGGCGAGGACACCGCGGTGCCGATGGCCGCCGGGATGTGCGCGGTGACGCTGCTGGCGCCGGTCGCGCTCGTGCTCAGCCGCCGCGTCCGCTAGAGCTGGGCGCGCACCAGCGCGGCGCCGTCGCACATCGCGCGCAGCTTGCCGAACGCGGTCGCGCGCGGCAGGTACTTCATGCCGCAGTCCGGGGCGACGACGAGCCGCTCGGACGGGACCCACTGCAGCGCGGCGCGGATGCGCTCGGCCACCACGTCCGGGGTCTCGACCTCGGGGTCGGCCAGGTCGATGACGCCCAGCACGATCGTCTTGCCGCCGAGCTCGCGCAGGATGCCGAGGTCGAGGTCCGGCTGGGCGGCCTCGATCGAGATCTGGCCGGCGGCGCAGTCGGCCAGCTCGGGCAGGAACGCGTAGCCGCTGGGCTTCTCGCCCTGCACGACCGCGGCGTACCCGAAGCACAGGTGCACGGCGGTCTCGGTCGTCAGCCCGGCCAGCGCGCGGTCGATCGCCGGGACCGCGATGCGCCGCGCCGCGTCGGGGTCGTTGCGCAGCCACGGCTCGTCGAGCTGGATCACGTCCGCGCCGGCGGCCTGCAGGTCGTGGGCCTCCTCGTTGACCGCCCGGGCCAGGTCCATCACGAGGTCGTCGAGCTCGTCGTAGGCCTCGTTGGCGGCCTGCTGGGCCATCGTGAACGGACCCGGCAGCGTGATCTTCACGCGCCGCTGCGTGTTGGCGCGCAGGAACTCGAGGTCGCGCACCTCCACGGGCCGCACGCGCCGCACCCGGTCGACCACGCGCGGCACCAGCGTCCGGCGCCCCACCCGGTTGACGATCTCGGCCGGGTTGGCGGCGTCGACGCCCTCGAGCGCGGTGGCGAACCGGTTCGAGTAGCTCTCGCGGCGCATCTCGCCGTCGGTGATCGTGTCGACCCCGGCCCGCTCCATGTCGCGGATCGCCAGCAGCGTCGCGTCGTCCTGGGCCTGCTCGAGGAACGCCTCGTCGACCCGCCACACCTGCGGCATCCGCACCCGAGGCACGTGCCCGGAGGCCAGCAGCTCGCGGTCGACGAGCCAGTCCGGCTGCGGGTAGCTGCCGACGACGGTGGTCGTGAGCGTGGGGCGGCTCGGCATCGGGGGCAACCTATCGGGCACCTGGCGACCCACCGGTCGCGCTATGTCAGGCCGGGGACGATGATCCCGCTGAGGTCGCGCTTCTCGTCGGAGGCGTGCAGGGCCTCGTTGATCTGGTCGAGCCGGTAGCGGTTGGTGACGATCGCCTCGGGGTCGACCCAGCCGTCCTCCATCATGCGGATGAAGCGCGGCAGGTCGTGGCGCATGCGCACGTTGCCGTTCTGGGCGCCGAGGATCGCGCGGGAGGTGACCGACAGCGCCATCTGCGGGACCGTCACCTGCGCGTCGGCCTTCTCGACGCTCGTCAGCACGACGGTGCCGGCGCGGCGCGACATGAGGATCGCCTGCGTGAACGCCTCGGTGACGGTCGCGGCCTCCAGCACGTAGTCGGCGCCGCGGCCCTCGGTGAGCCGCTGCACCTGGGCGACCGGGTCGTCGGCCGACGGGTCGACGGTGTGCGTGGCCCCGAGCCGGCCGGCGTGCTCGCGCCGCCAGGCGATCGGGTCGATCGCGATGATCTTGCGCGCGCCCGCGATCCTCGCCCCCTGCACCATCCACTGGCCCAGATGGCCGAGGCCGACGATCGCGACGCTGCTGCCGGGCGCGACCTTCGCAACGTTGAAGACGCAGCCCAGGCCGGTGGTGATGCCGCAACCGAGCATGCTCAGCCACTCGTCGGGCAGGTCGGTCTCGACCGGGAAGACCTGGTTGGCGGTGACGTTCATCAGCTCGGCGTAGCCGCCGACGTTGCCGGCCGCGCTGACCGGCTCGCCGTTGTCGCGGTTGGCGACGTGCGGCCAGATGCCGTCGCGGTCGAACGTCTCCGAGCACTGGTCGGGGCGCCCGGCCGCGCAGTAGAAGCAGACGCCGCACTCGGAGGTGCCCGGCACGATCACGCGGTCGCCGACCCGGATGTGGCCGACACCCGGCCCGACCTCGACGACCTCGCCCATCGACGCGTGGCCGAGGATCGTGGGCGGGATCTTGGCCAGCTCGCCGCGCCAGTTGACGCAGTCGGTCGAGCAGAACGGCGAGGCGCCGGTGCGCACGAGCACGCGGTTGGGGGCCGGGTCGAGGTAGTCGATCTCCTCGACGACCATCGGCTCCTTGATCGCGGCCAGCAGCGCCGCCCTCATGCGGGTCATGCGGTGTCTCTCCTCCCGGGTCGGATTGTCGTACGGTGCTACAAACCGCGCCGCAGCGCAACGGCGACGTCGCCGCCGGGGCGCACGTCCAGCGCCAGCCGGTCGAGCGCGTCGAGCACCGCGACCTGCGCGGCGAGATGCGCGGGGTCCGCGCCGACGAACGGGTGGAGCACGAGGCAGCCCGCGCGCCCCGCGGCGGCGTGGCGCTCGAGCTCGGCGATGAGGCGGTCGCGCAGCGCCTCGGCGCCGAGCGCGGCGGGCGGGTCGCCGTGGGCGGCGCGCAGGTCCGCGAAGCGGTCCATCACGTGGTAGGCGTCGACGAGCGCCCAGCGGAACGGGACGACCGCGACGCCGTCGCGCACCGCGGGCGCGTCGCCGGCGGGCGAGCACCACGTCAGCCCGGCGCCGGCGAGCAGCGCGAGCGTACCGGGGTTCAGGTCCCCGCCCGGCGGCCGGAACAAGGCGACCCGCAGGCCCAGCCGCGCGAACGCCTCCAGGCCGCGAGCCAGCGCCGTCGCCTCGGCGCCGGGGTTCAGCTGCGACCACGCCTCGTGGCGCCACCCGTGATGGCCGATCTCGTGCCCGCGCGCGGCGATCTCGCGCAGCGCGTCCGGGTACAGCTCGGCGTTGATCGCCTCCACGAAGAACGTCGCCCGCAGGCCGCGCTCGTCGAGCAGGTCCAGCAGGCGCGGCAGGACCTCGGTCACGGTGGGGTGGCGGCCGAGCTCGCGCCCGTCCGGCCACGTGCCCCGCTCCAGCTCGGTGGCCTCGCCGAGGTTGTCGAACGTGAGCGCCAGCGGCGCGCGCGGGCCCGCCACGGTCAGGCCGCCGCCTGCAGCACGAGCGAGCGGACCGCGGCGACGTCGCTCGGGCTGACGCGATGCTCGGGATCGTGGCGCGGCAGGAAGCGCACCTCGGCGCCGGCGGCCGCGAACGCGTCGGCGGTCCGCGCCGCGGCGGCCAGCTCGATCCACGGGTCTCGGCTGCTGCACGAGACGACGATCGGCAGGCCGTCCAGCGGACGCTCGGCCAGCGCGTCGCCGACGATCGCGCCGGTTAGGATCGCCGCGCCGCCGAGCCGGGCGCCGCGGCGGGCCAGCAGCGTCGCGGCGATGCAGGCGCCCTGCGAGAAGCCCGCCAGGAGCGTGCGCTCCGGCGCCACCCCGGCCGCGGCGACGCGCTCGAGCGCGGCCGCGCAGGCGTCCATCGCCCGGCTCAGGTGCGGCTCGTTGGCGGCCGGCGGCTGGTCGTAGCGGCCCGGGTACCAGGAGCCGGCGGGCGCGGCGGGCAGCACGTAGGCGGCGCCGTCGACGTCGAGCGGCCCGACGAGCTGCTCGTGCAGCCAGCGCGGATCCTGGCCGCGCCCGTGCAGCGCGACCACCGCGACCGCGCAGTCCTCCAGCGGACGTCCGGCGACGAGCGCCTGCGTCGCGGCGTGCGATCCCGACCCCATGGGCCGCGGATGGTAGGCGCGGGACCGGTCAGCCGTCGTCCGGGCGGGACTACGACAGACGTCGAGCCGGCCCTCGGGGGTGGTCCGGCCCGGTCCCCGTCGAGCCGATCCAGGTACCGCACGTCCCACCGACGAAAGGACGACATGACGCATCGCCTTCTCGGCGCGCTCGCGACCGCCCTCGTGGCGGCGACCACGGTCGGCACGAGCCCCGCCGCCGCCGACGACCGCTACGCCGACCGCACCGCGAGGTGGTGCGGGGTCGGCTCGTTCGTCGTGAAGGGCCACGTCTTCCGGGTCGGCGTCGAGGCTCACTGGGCGGACACCGAGCGACTGTCGTGTCGACAGGCCAGGCGGCTGATGGTCCGGTGGAACCGCGCCCGCCGCAACCCGAGCGGGTGGACCTGCGCCGACTATCCCGGGCCGCGGACCGGGCCCGAGTACCCCGGTCACGGGCGCTACCGGTATGCCTGGAGCTCGTGCATCCGCCACGCCAGCAGCCAATCGGTGGTCGGATACGACGTCTACGCCCACTGATCGCGACATCGCGCCGCGTCCGGTCGGCGCGGCGGCGGTCAGGCGTCGTCGCCGCCGCGCTGGCGGCGCAGCCAGTCGCCGAGCTGCTGGCCGACCTCCTGCAGCGAGGACCCGGCCTGCGCGAACGCGTCGGAGATGCGTCCGGCGTAGTGGGCCTGCGCCGCCGCCGCCTCGTCGCGCAGCGGCGGCTCCTCGCCGCGGCGCACGTAGTCGCCGCCGACGATCCGGTCGTACTCGCCGCCGCGCACCCACTCCAGCAGCTGGCCGACGCGCCGCACCGGCATCGGGTGGGTGAGCCGGAGGTCCTGGGTCAGGCGCGTGAGGCGGTCCAGGCCGGCGCCGCCGTTGCCGTACTCGGCCGCCTGCGCGACGAACGCGTCGAGGTTGAGGTCCTCGGCCGCCTCGCCGGCCGCGATCGTCATCAGCGTGCGGCACACCGCCTGCGGGTCGCGCGTGACGAGCGCGGCCGCGCGGTCGCAGCTCAGCTCCGCGGCGCGCGACCACTCCAGCAGCGCCAGCACGATCGCCTGCAGCGGCAGCCCGGCCAGCAGCGGCAGGCGCGCGGAGCCGCCCAGGCGCAGCAGGATCATGAGCGCGGTCTGGTAGAGCACGTGGTCGGAGTGGACGTGCGCGGCCTCGTGGGCGAGCACGACGCGCCGCCCGTCGTCGTCGAGGATCCGCACCAGCTCGGAGTTCAGGACCACGACCGGGCGCTCGGAGCCGATCGTGGCCGCGTTCGCGAGCGGCCACTGCGTCAGGTAGAGGTCCGGCGCCGGCTCGATGTCGAGCGCGTTGAAGCACTCGCGGTGCAGCACCCAGATGTGCGGGAGCTGCTCCGGCCCGAGGCGCACCGACGCGCCCAGCGACGCGGCGCGCAGCGCGCGCTCGTAGCCGAGCGCGATCAGCCGGCGCACGACCTCGTCGAGATAGGGGACCTTCGCCAGCGCCGCCGTCGCCGCGCGGTCGGCCGGGTGCTGGTAGGCCCGCGGCGAGATCGCGGGCAGCTTCCAGGCGTGCGCCGGCAGGGACACGAGAGCCACCATAGACCGTGCGGACGCGCCACGTGCTGGCATGTGCGGCCGCGCCCCGCTACCGTCGCGGCGCATGGCGACCCAACGCACGATCGTCGTCGGCTACGACGACTCCCCGGCCGCGCGCGCCGCGGTCGCCCTGGCGGTCGCGCTGGCCGACGGCGGCGAGGTCGTCCTCGTCCACGCCCGCCAGGACCAGCCGCCGCGCATGAGCTCGCGCTGGCAGGAGCTGCTCTCCGCGCACGACCCGATCGAGGCCAGCGAGGTGTTCGAGGCGATCGCGCTCGAGGCCAACGGCCCGCTGCGCGGCGCGACGTGGTCCGGGCGCGTCGTCGGCGGGTCGCCCGCGCAGGCGATCGTCTCGGTCGCCTCCGAGGTCGACGCGGACCTGATCGTCGTGGGCTCGCGCGGCTACGGGAGCCTCGGGCCGCACCTGGGCAGCGTGTCGGCGCAGGTGCTGGCGCAGGCCGACCGGCCGGTCGTCGTGCTGCCGCCGGCCGCCGTCGGCTGACCGCCGCCAATCCGTACGTCCGCCCGCTTCGATCGGTGGTGTCCACGGATTCGGTCGCCGCCGGCCGGTCGTACGGTGGCGGCATGACCACGACCACCGCCCCCACGACCTCACCGCTGGCCGGGCTGACCGTGGCGTCCGTGATGCACCACGGGATCCTCGGCGCCCCGAAGGACGCCGAGCTGTCGACGCTCGCGGCGATCATGGCCCGCTACCAGGTCCACAGCGTCCTGCTCACCGACGCCGACCGGCCCGCGATCGTCACCGACCTCGACCTGCTCGCCACGGCCGTCGAGGACGACGCGGAGGTCACCGCCGGGCGCAGCGGCCGCTCGCTGCCCGTCGTCGCCCCGCAGACGCCGTTGAGCGCCGCGGTCGGGGTGATGGTCGAGGCCGACGCCCGCCACCTGCTCGTCCAGGACCGCGGCGCGCACGCCGGCGTGCTCTCCTCGTTCGACGTCGTCGCCGTCGTCGGCGGCCACGACCCGCGCGTCGCCGGCATGCCGCGGCCGCGGCCCGCGCGCCCCGCCCTGTCGGAGACCCGGCTGGAACGCGTCCGCGTCCGCGACGTCATGCACCCGGGCGTGCTCGGGGTCCCGCCGTCGACGAGCGTGCGCGACCTGGCCGACACGCTCGCCCATCACCGGCTGCACGCCGCGTGCGTGTCCGGGATCGTCGGCGGGCGCGGCGGCGAGCACCTCGTGTGGTCGATCGCCTCCGACATGGACGTGCTGCGCGCCGCCCACGGCGGGCAGCTCGACGCGACCGCGGGCGAGGTCGCCGGCACCGAGGCGCTGACCGTCGACGCCGACGACCCGCTCGACGAGGCCGCCGCGCGGCTGGTCGCCCACGGGGTCGGGCACGCGATCGTCGCCGGCGCGGCCGGCGCCCCGCCCGCGGGCGTGCTGTCTTCGCTCGACGTCATCGGCGTGCTCGCCATCGATCTCGGGTAGGGCCATGGCGTGGCCGAGGGCCCGCCGAACGTCCTCTTCCTGCACTCCCACGACACGGGTCGTCACCTGGAGCCCTACGGGTTCCCGGTGGCGACGCCCAACCTCCAGCAGCTCGCCGCCCAGGGCGTCCTCTTCCGCCAGGCGTTCTGCGCGCTCCCGACCTGCTCGGGCAGCCGCGCGGCGCTGCTGACCGGCCAGTACGGGCACAACAACGGCATGATCGGGCTCGCGCATCGCGGGTTCGCGCTGCGCGACTACCGCCAGCACGTCGTGCACACGCTGCGGGACGCCGGCTACTGGACCGGTCAGATCGGCGAGCAGCACGTCGCCAAGCGCTCCGACCTCGTCGGCTACGACCGCGTCGTGCCGGTGCGCACGACGCACGCGGAGACCGTCGCGCCGATGGCCGCCGAGATGCTCGGCGAGATCCCGCGCCGGCCGTTCTTCCTCGCCGTCGGCTTCAACGAGACCCATCGCGAGTTCTTCGCGCCGTCGTCGTCGCACGACGTGCTCTACTGCCGGCCCGCGCCCGGCCTGCCCGACACGCCGGAGACGCGCGCCGACATGGCCGGCTTCCACGCCAGCGCGCGGGCGCTCGACCAGGGCGTCGGCACCGTGCTGCAGGCGGTCGACGCGCTCGGCCTCGTGGAGGACACGCTCGTCGTCTACACGACCGACCACGGCATCGCGTTCCCGGGCGCCAAGGCGACGCTGTTCGACCGGGGGCTCGGCGTCGCGCTGATCGCGCGCGGCCCGGGCGGCTTCCTCGGTGGGCGCGTGATCGACGCCATGGTCAGCCACCTCGACCTGTACCCGACGATGTGCGACCTCGCCGGGATCGAGCCGCCGCCGTTCCTGCAGGGCCGCTCGCTGCTGCCGCTCGCCCGCCGCGAGGTCGATGCGGTGCACGAGGCGATCTTCGCCGAGGCGACGTTCCACGCCGCCTACGAGCCGCAGCGGGCCGTGCGCACCGAGCGCTGGAAGTACATCCGCCGCTTCGGCGAGCGGGCCCTGCCGGTGCTGGCCAACGTCGACGACGGGCCCAGCAAGGAGGTGCTCCTGCGCGCCGGGTGGGGAGAGCGCGAGGTCGCCTTCGAGCAGCTCTACGACCTCGTGCTCGACCCCGACGAGGGCGCCAACCTGGCGTACGACCCGCGCTACGCGACGGTGCGCGACGAGCTCGCCGCGCGCCTGGAGCGATGGATGCGGGAGACCGCCGACCCGCTGCTGGACGGGCCGGTCCCGCCGCCGCCGGGCGTCGAGATCAACCTGCCCGACCAGCGCTCGCCGTCGGACCCGACCGTGCGCGTCGACTCAGCGTGAGCCGGTGGAGGTGTCCCGCACGTCGGGCACCTCGACGGTGGCCGAGCGCGGCACCACGATCACCGGGCACGGCGCGTCGCGCACGACCCGGCCGGACACCGACCCCAGCAGCACCCGCCGCACCGGGCCATAGCCGCGCGAGCCGAGCACGAGCAGGTCGGTCTCGGTCGCGACGTCCAGGAGCTGCTCGACGGGATCGCCGAGGCGCAGCTCGGTGTCGACGCCCTCGCCGGCCTCGTCGCGCAGGATCTGGCGCAGCTCGGCCTCGCGGCGCTGCTCGACCTCGCGCCAGTCCGGCTTGTACTCGTACTCCCAGCGGTCGAGCGGGCCGACGGCCACGCCGACGAGGCGCAGCTGCGCGCCGGTCTCGGCGGCGAGCCGGCGGGCGAGCGTGAGGGCCTCGTGGGCCTCGGTGGAGCCGTCGAACGCGGCCACGATCTGCTTGGGGGTCCAGGTGCCGCCGGCGAGCCCGTGCGGCGCCACCGCGACCGGGCACGGCGCGCCCGCCATGACCCGCTCGGTGTGGCTGCCCAGCAGCGTGCGGCCCACCGGACCCCGATGGCTGGAGCCGACGACGAGCAGCTCGGCGTTCTCGCGCGCGGCGACGCGGTGCAGCCCGCCGACCGTCGAGGCGGCCGCCACCGTCAGCGTGCGCGGCGTCAGCGGCGCGGCCGCCTCGGCCGCGCGGTCCAGCAGCGTCTCGCCCTCGGCCTGCAGCGGGTCCTCGGTTCCCGTCTGGTAGGCGAGCGCGTCCGCGAACGGGTCGATGGGGTGCACGTGGACGAGCACGAGCTCGGCGCCGATGGCGCCGGCCAGCGCCGCGCCGAGCGCGGTCGCGTCGCGCGACTGGTCGTGCGCGTCGACGCCGACGACGATGACTCCTGACATCGCGGGCCTCCGGTCGGGGGACGTGGACCGAACCTAGCGACCCGCCGCCCGGCGGGCAACGAGGTCGGGCAATATGTGGCCATGGCACCGATGGACGTCGTGATCGCAGGCGGGGGCGTCGCCGCCGTCGAAGCCGCGCTGGCCCTGCGCGACCTGGCCGGCGATCGCGTCGACCTGACGCTGATCAGCCCCCGGCCGGACTTCGTGCTCACGCCGCTGGCCGTGGCGGAGCCGTTCGCCGCCGGGCACGCCGAGCGCCGGCCGCTGCGGACGCTCGCCGACGCGGCCGGGTTCGACGTGGTCGCGGCCAGCGTCACGCGCGTGCGTCCCGAGGAGCAGGTCGTCGAGCTGTCCGACGGGACCGAGCGCCGCTACGACGCGCTGCTGCTGGCCCTGGGCGCCCGTCCGGTGGCCGCGTTCGGGCACGTCCACACGTTCATGGCCGAGCAAGAGCCGAGCGCGCTGTCGGGCCTGGTCGCCGACCTCGAGGAGGGCTGGTCCAAGAGCGTCGCGTTCGTCGTGCCGCCGGGCGTGACGTGGCCGCTACCCGCCTACGAGCTGGCGCTGCTCACCGCCGGCGAGGTGCGCTCGATGGGTCTCGACGGGGTGACGATCTCGCTCGTCACGCCGGAGGAGCGGCCGCTGGACCTGTTCGGCGACGAGGCGAGCGCCGCGGTGGCCGCGCTACTGGAGTCGGCGGGCATCGAGTTCGTCGGCGGCGTCGAGGCGCGCGCCGGCGAGCGCGGGACGATCCGCCTGATGCCCGGCGACCGCCCGCTCGAGGCCGAGCGCGTGGTCGCGCTGCCGGTGCTCGAGGGGCCGCGCCTGGCCGGCATCCCGCGCGACGAGCAGGGCTTCATCCCGATCGACGAGTACGGGCGCGTCCAGGGCCTGCGCAACGTGTACGCGGCCGGCGACGCGACGACGTTCCCGATCAAGCAGGGCGGGATCGCCACCCAGCAGGCCGACGCGGTGGCCGAGCAGATCGCCGCCTCGGCGGGCGCGCCGATCACGCCGCGCCCGTTCCGGCCCGTGCTGCGCGGCCAGCTCCTGACCGGCGCCGCCGAGCAGTACATGCGCGCGGGCGCCGAGGTCGACCGCGGCCACGACCGCGCCTCGATCGAGCCGCTGTGGTGGCCGCCGACGAAGATCGCGGGCCGCTACCTCGGCCCGTGGCTGGCCGAGCGCCAGCCCAGCTCCGCCGATCAGCCGTCGGGGCGCACGATCGACGTCGAGGTGCTCCTCGGCTGACCGACCGTTGTCGGTTCGCGATCGCTATGCGATCGCAGGACGACAACGGTCGCGTGGCGGGACGGGATCGGCGAGAGGGTGCGGGCGGCCGGCCCGAAGCGACGTGTGGCACGTTGACCACCACTGTGGTGGTTGAAGTGCCACACGTCCCGTGGGAGACGGGCGTGATCAGCCGCGGGCGACCAGGACCGAGCAGGGCGCCCGGTGGGCGACGCGCTCGCTCACGCTGCCGAGCGCGCGCACGCCGGTGACGCCGCGGGCGCCGACGACCAGCAGCGCGGCGCGCCAGGAGCGCGCGGCGGAGACGATCCCGTCGGGGCCGTGCTCGGGCTCCTCGATCCAGGTGGGCTCGGTGCCGGTCGCCTCGGTCAGCGCGACCGACTGCTCGGACATCCGGCGGCGCCGGTCGGCGTCGGCGAGCGCGCCGGCGTGGACCAGGCCGACGGTCGCGCCGTGGGCGCGAGCGATGGCGGCGGCCAGCGCGACCGCCCGGTCGGAGCCGTCCGAGCCGTCGGTGGCGACGAGCAGCCGCTGCGGGAACGGCACGTCGTCGGGCGGCCGGCGCGCCACGAGCACGGGCACGCGGCTGCGGTGCACCAGAACCGTCGCGGTGCGGCCGAGGAAGATCCCGCCGGCGCGCGACCCGACCGGGGCGCCGACGACCACGAGGTCGGCCTCGTCGCCGCGCGCGAGCAGGGCGTCGTTGATGTCCTCGTCGTGCACGAGCTCGACCTCGGCCTCGACGCCCGCGTCGCGCGCCTCGCGCCGCGCGGTGTCGAGCGCCTCGCGCGCGCGCTCGGGCGAGAGGGTGGCCATCGCGGTGGGGCCCTCGCCGCGGGCGTCGGTGACGGCGACGAACGTGAGGGCGGCGCCGTGCGCCTTGGCCAGCACGGTGGCCTGAGCGGCTGCGAGCGTCGAGGCGCGCGTGCCGTCGACGCCGCACATGATGCGGGCGCCGCTGAGGGGATCGGTGAAGCCGGTGCTCATCGGAGCCCCACGCTAGCGACAGGGCGGCGGCTAGCGGTGAATTCCGCGCGCGCCGCTCGCCAGCGCCGCGTCGCGGAAGCGGTCGCCGCGCTCCTCGAAGTCGCGGAAGCGCCCGTAGCTGGGGGCGGCGGGGGAGAGGAGGACCGTCCCGGCCCCGTCGAGCGCGGCGCGCGCGGCCGCCACCGCCTCGTCGAGGTCGGCGGCCATCTGGGTCGGCGCGAGGCCGCCGATCGCCGCGAGCGCCCGCTCCCCGGTGTCCGGCAGGCCGATCACCGCGCGCACGTCGCCGTGCTCGGCCACCGCCGCCGCCAGCGGCGCGTGGTCCTGCCCGCGGTCCTGGCCGCCGACGATCAGCGCCACCGGCCCGCCGGCCAGCGCGCGCAGCGCCGCGACCGCGGATTCCGGGGTCGTGGAGATCGAGTCGTCGACGAACGCGACGTCGCCGTCGCGGGCGACGGTCTGCAGCCGATGGGGCAGCGGCGAGAACCCGGCCAGCGCCGCCTGCGGGTCGGCGGGCCGCAGCCCGGCGGCGTCGGCGGCGGCCAGCGCGGCGGCCGCGTTCAGCGCGTTGTGGTCGCCCAGCAGCGCGGTCGCGCGGAGGTCGGCGATCAGCGCGCCGTCGCGCACGATCGTGCCGTCGCCGGGCGCGTCGTAGCCGCCGGGGACCCCGAACAGCACGCGCGGCACGTCCGCCGGTGCGAGCGACAGCAGCCGCTCGTCGCGCCCGTTGAGCACCGCCACCCGCGGGCCGTGGGCCAGCAGGTTGAGCTTGTCGGCGACGTAGCGCTCCTCGCTGCCGTGCCAGTCGAGGTGCTCGCGGAACAGGTTGACGACGACCGCCACGCGCGGCGAGCGCTCGAGGTCGGCGATCTGGTAGCTGGACAGCTCGACGACCCACGCGTCGGGCGGGTCGGCGGGCGCCAGCACGTCGAGCAGCGGGCGGCCGATGTTTCCGGCCAGCTCGGCTCGCGCGCCGGCGGCGGTCACGAGCCGGTGCACGAGCGACGCGGTCGTGGACTTGCCCTTCGTGCCGGTGATCCCGATCACGAGCTCGTCCCCGTGCTCGGCGAACCACAGGTTCGTCGCCGTCGTCAGCGCCGGGCCGGCCGCCGCCAGCGCCTGCACGTCCTCGCGATAGCGGCTGATCCCGGGGGAGCGCACGACGACGTCGCAGCCGGCCAGCGCCCGCCACGCGTCAGGGCCGTCGGCGAACGTCGCGCCCGGGAACGCGGCCCGGCCGGCCGCGTCGACGGGCGCGTCGGTGGCGACGACCACGCCGGCCGGCGACCGCAGGGCGCGGAACACCGAGGCCGCCTCGCGGCCCGCGCCCCACAGCCCGACCCGGGCGCCCTCAAGCGCCGAGACGCGCATGGACGGCGGGCACCAGCCGCGCGGGGATCTCGTGCTCGTCCGACAGCGCCAGCACCGCGTCGGGGTCGCCGACGTCCGGTCCGACCGCGGGCAGCATCCGCTCGCGCGCGGCGCGCACGACCGCATGGTCGGCCCAGCGCGGGTCGGCGGCCAGCAGCCGGAACGCGGCCAGCGACTCCTCGCGCTCGCCGACGCACTCGAACGGCTTGTGCTCCTCGAAGCCGCACAGCGCGAGGAAGCCGGCGGTCTGGCCGGCGTCGTCGAGGAGGTCGGCGCCGAAGACGTCGCGCAACGCGGCCGGCTCCATCCAGGGCGCGAGCGCGAGGAAGACGAAGCGGCACTTCGGGCAGTCCCGGCACCAGGTCGCCGCCCGGCGGCGCTCGTCGAGGCGGAACGTGGCGTTGCAGCTCGTGAACGCGTGGTGGTAGGCGGGCAGCGCGGCGAACGCGCGGGCGATGCCCAGCTCGGAGGCGCCGCGCAGCAGCGAGAACACGTCGACCGACGGCGTCACCTCGTGCGCGAGCACGTCGCGCAGCGCGCGCTCGAACGCCAGCCCCTTGGACCACTGGTGGTTGACCTCGATCCCGTGCCACTCGAGGTTGCCCTGCGAGGCCGAGCGCTCGTTGGCGAGCACGACCTCGTCGAGCCCGTGCAGGACGGCGGTCGCCAGCGCGATCAGCGTCACGACCGCGGTGACCGGCACGTGGCCGTTGAGCGCGCCGGCCGCGTTGGCGGCCAGCAGCGCGGGGGAGATCGTGCGTCGGGCGATCAGCCGCGGCAGCCCGGCGACCTGCGCGGTGGCGGCGATCGCGGTCGCGTCGCCGACGGAGAACAGCGTCACGTCGGCGCCGGCGGCGCGCATCGTCTCCAGCGCCACGACCGAGTCCTTGCCGCCGCCGACCGGCACGAGCGAGCGGCCGGTGGCGGGAAGCTCGACCGGCGCCGCGGCGACGCCCGGGTCGCCGGCGAACCGCACGCGCGCGGCGACGTCGATGCCGTTGCGGTACGCGTACTCGCCCAGCCCCTGCACGTACACGTCGGTGAGCAGCCGGGCGCGGCGCTCGGTCAGCGGGCCGATCTCGAGCGCCGGCGGCGCCGCCGCCTTCCAGTAGCTCACGCCGGCGACCTGATGCAGCAGCTCGAGCACGGCGTCGAGCGCCGCGCGGCGGGCGGGATCGAGCGGCGGCGCGCCCGGCGGCAGCTCGATCCGCTCCTCGAAGGCGAGCGCGTCGTCGAGCGCGTAGCGCAGCGTCACGGTCGCCGTCGCCTCGTCGAAGCGCCAGCCCTCGAAGCGGAACGTCGCGTACCGGGCGGGGTCGAACACGTCGGGGACCGCGGTCGAGGACACGTCACGACGGTAGTGCTTCCCGTAGCGTTTCCACCATGCCGGACAGCTTCGACCTGCTCGTGGTCGGCGCAGGGGTCGTCGGGCTGAGCGTCGCCTGGCGGTCGGCGCAACGGGGCCTGACCGTGTGCGTGGTGGAGCGCGAGCGCCCGGGCGTCGGCGCCTCGACGGCGGCCGCCGGCCTGCTCGGACCCGCCGATCCGCACGAGTGGTCGGGTCCGCTGGGGGCCGCGACCCGCGCCGCGCTCGACGCGTGGGAGGACTTCGCGCTCGAGCTCGAGCAGGCCGCCGACGGGCCCGTGGGCCTGCGCCGTGAGGGCGCCCTGCACATCGCGCTCGACACCGCGGAGACCGCCGCGCTCGAGGAGGTCGCGACCGTGCTCGCCGGCGCCGGCGTCGCGTTCGAGCGCCTCGACGGGGACGCGTGCGCCCAGGCCGAGCCGGGCCTGCGCGGCGTCGAGGCCGGCCTGCTCGTGCCCGGCGAGGCGCACGTCGACACCGCCCGCCTGCTGGCTCGGCTCGCGCGCGCGTGCACCCGCGCGGGCGTGCAGATCGACATCGGCGTCGAGCCGCTGTCGGCGATCCGCGGCGGCGACGGGCCGGTCGAGGGCGTCCGCCTGTCCGACGGCACCGAGCGCCTGGCGGCGCTGACGGTGCTCGCGTGCGGCGCCTGGTCGTCGCAGGCGACGTGGCTGCCCGCCGAGGTGCGCCCGCCGGTGCGGCCGCTCGTCGGCGAGTACCTGCTCGTGCAGGGCGACCCGGAGCGCCCGCCGGCCACGCGGACCGTGCGCGGCCGCCGCGGCTCCACCACGCCGCGGGAGGACGGCTCGGTGTGGGTCGGCACGACCGTGCGCGACGCCGGCTACGTGCGCCTGCCGTCCGTCGCGGCGATCCAGGAGATCCTCAGCCACTGGACCGCGGTGCTGCCCGCGCTGGCCGAGCTGAGCGTGGCCTCGGTCGGCTGCGGCCTGCGGCCCGCCAGCCCGGACGGCCTGCCGTACGTCGGCGCGTCGGCGATCGACGGCCTCGCGATCGCCACCGGCCACGGGCGCGGCGGCATCATCCACGCGCCGCTGGCGGGCGAGGCGATCGCGTCGCTGGCCGCCGGCGACGGACTGCCGGACGTGGTCGCGCCGTTCGACCCGCGGCGGGCGCCGGCCGGGGACCGCGGGGCGGCGTCCCCCGACCGCTAGGCTTCGGGTCCCCTTATTCACGTCAAAGCGGATCGGAATATGGCTCAGATCGTCGGCACCCCCGAGAACCCCCTGCGCGTCGCGATCGTCGGCTCCGGACCGGCCGGCTTCTACGCGGCGGGGCAACTGCTCTCGCACGGGGAGATCACCGCCACCGCCGACGTCTTCGACCGCCTCGCCACCCCGTGGGGGCTCGTCCGCTACGGCGTCGCGCCCGACCACCCGAAGATCAAGTCGGTCACGCGCGTGTACGAGAAGACCGCGCGCAAGCCCGGCTTCCGCTTCCACGGGAACGTCGAGATCGGGACCGACCTCTCCCACGAGGAGCTGATGTCGGCCTACCACGCGGTCATCTACGCGTGCGGCGCCGCCGCCGACCGCCGCCTCGGGATCCCCGGGGAGGACCTGCCCGGATCGCACGCCGCCACCGAGTTCGTCGCCTGGTACAACGGCCACCCCGACTACTGCGACCACGAGTTCGACCTCAGCGGCCGCCGCGCCGTCGTCGTCGGCAACGGCAACGTCGCGCTCGACGTGGCCCGCATGCTCGCGCTCGACGTCGACGAGCTGCGCCTCACCGACACCGCCGACCACGCGATCCAGGCGCTCGAGGCCAGCAGCATCGAGGAGATCGTCGTCCTCGGCCGGCGTGGCCCCGCGCAGGCCGCCTACACGAACCCGGAGCTGCGCGAGCTCGCCGAGCTCGCGGACGCCGACGTGATCGTCGACCCGGCCGACGTCGAGCTCGACGCGGCCAGCCGCGCGTTCCTGGAGTCCGACGCCGCGGACGTCACCGCCCGCAACAACGTCGAGATCGTCACCGAGTACAGCCGCCGCCGGCCGGAGGGCAAGCGCCGCCGGATCGTGCTGCGCTTCTGCGTCTCGCCGGTGGCGATCGTCGGCGACGACCGCGTCGAGGGGGTGCGGATCGTCCGCAACGAGCTGGTCGCCGACGAGCACGGCCGCATCAGCGCCCGGCCGACCGGCGAGACCGAGCTGATCCCCTGCGACCTCGTGCTGCGCTCGATCGGCTACCGCGGCACCCCGATGCCGGGCGTGCCGTTCGACGAGCAGCGCGGGACGTTCCACAACAGCGGCGGGCGGGTGACGCACGTCGGCACCGACGACCCGCTGCCCGGCGTCTACACGGCCGGGTGGGTCAAGCGCGGGCCGTCCGGTGTGATCGGCACGAACAAGAAGTGCGCCCAGGAGACCGTCGACCGCCTGATCGAGGACCTGCAGGCGGGCGCGCTGCCGGAGCCGGCGGTCGAGCCCGACACGCTGCTGGAGACGCTCGAGGAGCGCGGCGTCGAGGTTGTCGACTACGCCGGGTGGGAGCTCATCGACGCGCACGAGCGCGCGCTGGGCGAGCCGCACGGCCGCCCGCGGGTGAAGCTCGTCCGCCGCGCCGAGCACCTCCTGCACGCGGCGGCCGACAAGGTCCGGCGCTGATGCGCATCGTCGACCTGTCGCACCCGATCGTCGCCGACCCGCCCGACTACCCCGACTTCCTGCGCACCGACGTCGAGTACGCCGACCACGCGGTCGGCGCGGCGCAGGTCGAGCAGCTCTTCCGGGTCCCGCGGCGGCTGCTGCGCGACGGCGAGGGGTGGGCGGTCGAGCGGCTGTCGGTCGGCACGCACAACGCGACCCACGTGGACGCGCCCTACCACTACAACTCGACCGCCGACGGCCGGCCGGCGCAGACGATCGACCAGATCCCACTGGAGCGGTTCTTCGGGCCGGGCGTCGTCGTCGACGCGACCGGCCGCGAGGACGGCGACGCGGTGACGCGCGACCAGATGGAGGCGGGCATCGCCGCCGCCGGCCACGAGCTGAAGCCCGGCGACATCGTGCTCGTCCACACCGGCTGCGACGCCTACTACACCGACCCCGACTACATCGTCCGCGGCCCGGGCGTGACCCCCGAGGCGACCGAGTGGCTCGTCGACCAGGGCGTCTACACGATGGGCATCGACGCGTGGGGCTGGGACCGGCCGCTGAACATCGAGGCCGAGGAGGCGCTGGCCCGCGACGAGCCCGGCGTGTTCTGGGCCGCCCACCAGATCGGGCGCGCGTACTCGCACATGGAGCGCCTGGCCAACCTCGGCGCGCTGCCGCTGACCGGGTTCACGGTCGCCTGCTTCCCGCTGCGGATCGCCGGGGCCAGCGCGGCGCCGTCGCGGGTCGTGGCGATCCTCGACGCGTAGGCGCGATCAGTCCTCGTCGCGGTGCGCCGCGCCCGCGGCGAGGATCGCGTACATGCGCGCGAGCAGGTCGTCCGGCACCGCCTCGGGCTCCAGCAGCGACTCCAGCGCGACGCCGTTGGCCATCGCGAACGTCATCAGCGCCAGGTCGGCGGGGGAGACGTCGGCGGTGACGCCGGTCTCGCGCATGCGCCGCTCGAGGATCGCCGCGATCCGCTCGCGCAGCGTCCGGTAGCGGGCGGTCAGCCGCTCGCGGAACGCGGCGTCGCGCGCGGCGTGCACGGCGAACTCCAGGAACAGGCGCTGCCAGTCGCGGTCGGCCGCCATCGCGCGCGACAGCTCGGCGCCGGCCTCGGCCGCCTGGACGGTCGGGGCGGCGTCGGTGTCGAAGACGCGCTCGATCTGCTCCAGCCGCTCGGCGAAGCGCTCGTCGAGGACCGCCAGGAACAGCTCCTCCTTGGAGACGAAGTTCGCGTAGACGGCGCCCTTCGTGTAGCCGGCCGCCTGGGCCACCTCGTCCAGCGATGCGGCGGCCAGGCCCCGGCGCGCGCCGACGCGGGCGGCGGCGTCGACGAGCCGCCGGCGCGTGCGCGCCTGGCGCTCCTTGCGGGTCAGGCGGGCCACGCGACGACCTCCGCGCCGCGGCTGGGCGTCAGCGTGATCGCCCGGCGGCGGACCCGCTCGCGCTCGGGCCGCGCCGGCGTCAGGCGCCGCTCGCGGGCGATGACGCGCAGGATCGCCTTCATCTCGAACTGGGCGAACGACGCGCCCAGGCAGCGGCGCACACCGCCGCCGAACGGGATCCACGTGTAGGTGCCGGCGGGCTGCTCGAGGAAGCGCTCGGGCCGGAAGCGGTGAGGCTCCGGGTAGATGTCGGGGCGGCGGTGGACGAGGTGGATGCACGGCGTCAGCGTCACGCCCGGCGGGAAGTCCCACCCGGCGACGCGGACCGGCGCCTTCGTCTTGCGCACGACGATCGGCAGCACCGGCCGCAGGCGCAGCGTCTCCTTGATCACCGCGTCGAGGTAGTCGTCGTCGCCGTCGGCCAGGCGGTCGAGCGCGTCGGGGTGGCGGACGAGCCGCTCGATCGCCCACGACAGCGAGGTCGCCGTCGTCTCGTGGCCGGCCAGCAGCAGCGTCATCAGCTCGTCGCGCAGCTCGAGGTCGGTCATCGGGGAGCCGTCCTCGTGGCGCGCGTCGAGCAGCAGCGAGAGGATGTCGTCGCGGTCGCCGCCGCGGTCGTGCTCGGCGCGGCGGGCGGCGATCGTCTCGTAGACGATCGCGTCGACCGGCGCCATCTGCCGCCGGAACGACGTGCTGGCGGCGATGCGGTCGGGGCCCAGCGAGGCCATCTTCAGCATCGTGCGCCAGCTCGTCGTCGACTCGGCGGTGGCGCGCAGCGCGGCCAGCAGCCGGTCCATGCGCGGACCGCCGCTCTCGCCGAAGATCGCCTGGACGATCACCTCCAGCGTGACCGCCTGCATGTGCGGCCACAGCGCGATCGGCTGGCCGGCGGGCCAGCGCGCGACCGCCCGGCGGGCCAGCTCGGTCATCAGCTCCTGGTAGCGCTGCATCCGCTGGCCGTGGAAGGGCGGCAGCAGCAGCCTGCGCTGCGTCATGTGCTCGTCGTCGTCCAGCAGGAGCACGGAGTTGGAGCCGAGCCAGGGACGCAGCACGCGGTTGGCCTCGCCGGCGTGGAGGAGCTTCGGATCGCCGGTGAAGACCTCCTTGATCGCGTCCGGGTGGGCGAGGAAGACCCACGTGCCCTCGTAGGCGACGCGCACCGAGAACATGTCGCCGAAGCGGCGGTGGCAGCGCTCCATGAACGGGACGGGGCGGGTCAGCCAGGCGAGGGACTGGACGGCGCGCGGGGCGCGCGGGCCGGGCGGCAGCGGCGTCGGCGTCTGCATACCGGCCAGTATCCAGGTACCGGTCGGGATGTCAACTGCGGCAGAACTTCGCAGGACTCGGCGTGTTGGGGTTGAAGTCAGGCCGGGCCACCGGTTCGATCCGGGTCACATCATCATCCGTCAGGAGGACTCACACCTCATGCGTCTTCGCCGACCGCGCCACGGCACCGTGGCCGCCTACCTCGCGCTGTTCATCGCGCTGGGTGGCACCTCGTACGCCGCGGCGACCATCAGCACGCGCGACATCAAGCCGGGCGCCGTCACGACCTCGCGCATCGCGAACAACGCCGTCACGGGCGCCAAGGTCCGCAACGGCTCGCTGACCGCCGCCGACTTCCGCCGCGGCTCGCTGCCCGCGGGCCCGCAGGGGCCGGCCGGCCCGCAGGGCCCTCCCGGCCCGCAGGGCCCTCCCGGTAGCGGCGCCGCCATCGCGTACGGACTCGTCGCCGCCAACGGCACGGTCAGCAACTCGCAGAACATGACGTCCGCCAACGTCAGCAACCCGGCCGTCGGCGGCTACTGCATCTTCGGTCTGCCGCAGCAGCCGAACAACGTGCAGGTCACGCCGGTCCACACGTTCTCCGGCGCGATGATCGCCAACGCCGTGCTGGGCCCGTTCGGCCAGTGCCCGACCAACACGCAGGTGACGGTCGTGATCGTCTCCGCCGCGAACCCCGGCACCGCGGTGAGCACGCCGTTCTTCATCTCGATCGACTGATCGATCCGCGCCGTGGAGCGCCCGCCCGTCGCGGGCGGGCGCTCCCCTCGCGCGCGTCGGGGATGATCCCGCGATGCGCGCGATCCAGATCACGGAGTTCGGCGGCCCCGAGGTCCTCGTCCTGCGGGACGTCCCCGAGCCCGTGGCGGCCGGGGAGGGAATGGTCGTCCTCGATGTCGAGGCGGCCGGCGTCAACTACGCCGACACCCACCAGGCCGACGACACGTACCTCGCGCCGGCCCGGCTGCCGCTGATCCCGGGCGCCGAGGTCGTCGGCATCCGCGACGACGGGCGCCGCGTCGTGGCGCTGCTGGCGGGAGGCGGCTACGCCGAGCGCGCGCTCGCGTCGCGCGACGCGATGTGGGAGGTGCCCGACGGCGTCAGCGACGGGCAGGCGCTCGCGCTCGTCCTGCAGGGCACGACGGCCTGGCACCTGCTGCGCACGAGCGCGCAGCTGCGCGAGGGCGAGAGCGTCGTCGTGCACGCGGCGGGCGGCGGGGTCGGCACGCTCGCCGTGCAGCTCGCCCGGCGCTTCGGGGCGGGCCGCGTGATCGCGGTCGCCTCGACCGAGGAGAAGCGGGAGCTGGCGTTGCGGCTGGGCGCCGACGCGGCCGTCGACGCCGGCGCCGAGGACCTCACCGCCGCGCTGCGCGAGGCCAACGACGGCGCGCGCGTCGACGTCGTCCTGGAGATGGTCGGCGGCGAGACGTTCGCGGCCAGCCTCGCCGCCCTCGCGCCCTTCGGGCGCCTCGTGCACTTCGGCCAGGCGGGCCGGGCGGGCGCGCCGGCCGTCGACCCGGGCCGGCTGATGGCCCGCAGCGCGGCCGTCGTCGGCTTCTGGCTCGTGCACGTGCTCCAGCGCCCGGAGCTGATGACGGCCGCGATGCACGACCTGGTCGGGGCCGTGCTCGACGGCGAGCTGGAGCCGGTCGTCGGCGGCACCTATCCGCTCGAGGACGCCCGCCGGGCGCACGAGGACCTGCGCGCGCGCCGGACGGTCGGCAAGCTCGTGCTGGTGCCGTGAGGTGGCGAGGCCCCGGCGTCCGCCGGGCCACGTGTGCGGATGCGTGGCTCGCGCCACGGGCCGATCTCGTCTAGGTTCTTCTCGGCCACGCTCATCCAGGAGGGCCGTGCGTCGAACGATCGTCCTTGCCGGGCTCGCCGCGACCATCGCCGCCGTGCCCGCCGGCGCGCAGGATCTCGCCGCCTTCCGCCCGGCGGACAGCTACCCCGAGCTCGGGCAGGTCCTTCCGACCGCCCGCGCCGCTTGGCCCGGCAGTCCCTGCGCCGGCCGCGAAGAGATCGCGATCACCGACACCCTGCCCCCCGGGGCGTCGGAAGGGAGCCTCGGCGCGGCTGCCACCTTCGGCGGACGGTGCCTCGTGGTGCTCAAGCCGGTGCTGCTTCAGCCGGGCTGGGGGTACGAGTTGTGCGTCGCCGTGACGCACGAGTTCGGGCATCTCGCCGGGTTCAGGCACTCCGATGATCCGGCAGACCTGATGTACCCGCTCCTCGACGACGTGCGATACGAGCCGTGCCGGCCGGCGACGAAGCCGCCCGATCCGCCGGTGCCCCCGGGGATCGTCTCGATCACACCGGACTAGGAGCTCCTGATCGTCCAGGGCGGCGAGCACCGGGCCGATCAGATCCTCGCCGGCCGGTATCGACACTACCGGGGGGAGGCGACGTGCGAGTACGCGCCGCCGCCCGTGGGGGAGAGCAGCCCGACGCTCACCTGCACGGCCGCCTGGCGGACGAAGAAGCGCCGCTACCGGGCGACGGTGCTGCTGCGGGAGGGGACGGAGAACGTCACGCTCAAGACACGGAGGATCGACGCGCGCCATCATCGTGGCGGTCGCGACCGCGATCGTCCTAGCCGTCGCGGCGACCGAAGCTGACGCCGCCTGGTACTGGTCGGAGGACGCAGCAGAGGCCGCCCTCGTCGCTGACTACGAAGGCATCTACGCCGCCTACTGCTAGGGCCGCGGACGCTGGGTCCGCACCCCATCCGGTCTCAAGGGGTATCGGCGCATGCGCTGCTACACCGCACTACCAGATCCGTGTTCTCGCCGCTACTCATGAGGCCTCCTTGTGGATCGGTGGCCCCTCCTCCAACAGACACACCACGCAACGGCCCGACCCCGAGTACGACGGATCGAACGGATGCTGCGCCCCGGTCCAACGGGGCACACGCACCGACCGTGCCCCGGCCAGTGCCCCGAAACGTTCGCGTTCACTCGGAACCCCCTGCAAACAGGGCTGTCGCTCCTGATCGCTCATGAGCGCTCCTGAGCAGGACAAATCCGCTCTAGAACGGCGAATCGCCCCGCCTGATCTGCTCTGATCAGACGGGGCGTGCGATGCGGATGAGAGGACTCGAACCTCCACGTCCCGAAGGACACAGGCACCTGAAGCCTGCGCGTCTACCAATTCCGCCACATCCGCGGGACGGGCATGCAGGGTAGCGTCCCCGCGCGCCCGTTGCCGCCTCAGTGCGCGAGCACGGGCTCCGCGCTCGGCTCGAGCTCCGGCGCGCCGCTGCGGAACAGCGCCGCGGCGACGATCGCGCCGACCGCGAAGATGCCGGCCGCCCACCAGAACGCGGTGGTGAAGCCGTGCACCGCCGCCGCCTCGGCGACCGCCGGCGTGGCCGCTTTGCCGGCCATGAACGACGTCACCGCGCTGGCCGACAGCGTGCTCAGCAGCGCCGTGCCGAGCGAGCCGCCCACCTGCTGGCCGACGTTCAGCAGCGCGGAGGCGATGCCGGCCTCGTGCGCGGCGACGCCGAGCGTTCCGATCGCCATGCCCGGGGCGAAGATGAGGCCCATGCCGGCCCCCATCAGGATCAGCGCCGGCAGCACGTGGCTCGCGTAGGCGGAGTCGACGCCGAGCTGGGCGAGCAGGACCATGCCGACCGCGGCCAGCCCCATGCCGAGCGTGACGAGGGGGCGGGGCCCGAAGCGCGGCACGAGCGTCGCCGTCGCCGTCGTCGCGCTGATCATCACCGCGCCCGCCAGCGGCAGGAACGCGAGGCCGGTCTCGACGGGCGTCATGCCCAGCGTGCGCTGCAGGTAGTAGGTGAGGAACAGGAACACGCCGAACATCCCGGCGCCCGCGATGCCCATCGCCAGGTACGAGGTGCCGCGGTTGCGGTCGAGGATCACGCGCAGCGGCACCAGCGGCGCGGCGACGCGGGTCTGCACCCACACGAACGCGACCAGCAGGGCGACGCCCGCGGCCAGGAACGCGATGGTGACGCCGTCGCCCCAGCCGCGCGTCTCGGCCTGCGAGAAGCCGTAGACGATCGCGAACAGGCCGGCGCTCGCGGTGAGCGTGCCCGGGATGTCGAGGCGCGGGCGGTCGGGGTGCGCCACCGAGCGGATCAGCGCCAGCGCGCCGAGCGCGGCGGGGATCGCGAAGAACAGGTTCACGTACATCGCCCACCGCCAGCTCAGGTACTCGGTGAGGACGCCGCCGAGCAGCAGGCCGACGGCGCCGCCGGCGCCGGCGACCGCGCCGAAGATGCCGAACGCCTTGCCGCGCTCGTTGGGGCTGGTGAACGTCGTCGTCAGCAGCGACAGGGCGGCGGGGGCGAGCAGCGCCCCGAAGACGCCCTGCAGGCCGCGCGCGGCGACGAGCACGGCGAAGCTCTGCGCGGCGCCGCCGATCGCCGACGCCACCGCGAAGCCGAGCAGGCCGCCGATGAACACCTGGCGGCGGCCGAACAGGTCGCCGATGCGGCCTCCGATCAGCAGCAGCGAGCCGAACGCGAGCGCGTACGCGGTGATGATCCACTGGCGGTTCTCGTCGCTGAAGCCCAGCGACTCCTGCGCCGACGGCAGCGCGATGTTCACGACGGTCGCGTCGAGCACGACCATCAGCTGCGCGATGCCGAGGATCGCGAGGATCCACCAGCGGCGCGCGTGGTGCGGGTTGTGGGGGTCGGGGGTCATGCGGGGCGGTCCTCGGTACGAAAGTGGAGGGTCGGTCTCAACTTTCCGGGCACGGTAGCAGTAAACCGGAGGCCTGTCTTCCGCTTTTCGTAGACTTGTGTCCATGAGCACAGAGGCAGCGCGTCCCCTGCGGCGCGACGCGGAGCGCAACCGCCAGCGGATCCTGGCCGCGGCGCGCGCCGTGTTCGCCGAGCGCGGGCTCGACGTCTCGATGGACGACATCGCCCGTGCCGCGGGCGTGGGGGTGGGGACCGTGTACCGGCGGTTCCCCGACAAGGACCAGCTCATCGACGCGCTGTTCGAGGACGAGATGGCCGGCATGGTCGAGTTCGTCGAGCGGTGCCTGGCGATGGACGACCCGTGGGAGGGGTTCGTCACGTTCCTCACCGAGCTGTGCGGGCGCCAGTCGAGCGATCGCGGGCTGAAGGAGCTGCTGCTGAGCGCGGGCCGCGGCCACGCGGAGATCGAGCGTGCCCGCGAGGCGCTGGTGCCGCTCGTGACCGAGCTGGTCGACCGGGCCAAGGCGGCCGGGGCGCTGCGCGCCGACGTCGAGGCCACCGACCTGCCGCTCATCCAGGTGGCGCTGGGCGCGGTCGTCGACTACGCCGGCGAGGTCGACCCCGAGGTGTGGCGCCGCGTCCTGGGCGTCGTCCTCGACGGCCTGCGCCCGGCGCGCGAGGCGACCGAGCCGCTGCCCGTCCCCGCGCTCAGCGTCGAGGGCGTCCTGTGCGCGATGCGCGAGTGGCGTCCGGGTCGCCACTGACGACGGCTTGCCCAGGCGCGCGCCGTCCGCATAGGCTCGCGCCATGCGGTGTCTCTCCTGGTGCGCGGCGGCGCTCGCCGGCGTGCTGATCGCGACCGCGCCTGCGCTCGCGGCGACGCCCAAGCCCCGTTACTACCTCGCGCTTGGCGACTCGCTGTCGGTCGGCGTGCAGCCCGGTCCGGCGTCGCACCCGGGTCAGGAGGCCGCGCTGGCCAACACGCGCCAGGGGTACGCGGACCAGCTCTACCAGCGGCTGCGCCGCACGACGCCCGGCCTGCGCCTCGTGCGCGTCGGCTGCGGCGGGGCGACCACCGGCTCGTTCATCAACGGCGGGCCCGGGGTCGACGGCGTGCCCGGCTGCACGCCGCCGCGACGCCTGCCCTACGGCGACACCTCGCCGTCCACCTCGCAGCTCGCCTACGCCGAGCGCTTCCTGCGCAAGCACGGCGCGCGGGTCGCCTACGTGACGATCGACATCGGTCCCAACGACCTCGACAGCTGCGCGACGGGCGGCGGGATCGACCTGGCCTGCGTCACGCAGGGCACCCAGGCGATCGCCATGGACCTGCCGCAGATCGCGCGGCGGCTGAAGGCGGCGGCCTCGCCGCGCACCCGGATCGCGGGCGCCACGCTCTACAACCCGTACGTCGCCAAGTGGCTGGAGGGGCCGGCCGAGCAGGCGGTCGCGGCGGCCTCCCAGGAGCTCGCGGAGAACGTCAACCGCACGGCGATCATCCCCGCCTTCCGCAAGTACGGCATCGCGGTCGCGCGGGTGGACCGGGCGCTGCGCAGCGACGTGCCGCTCACGCAGACGACGACCGTGCCGGACGGCGGGACGGCGCCGGTCGCCGTCGTCGCGATCTGCGCGTGGACGTGGATGTGCACGCCGCCGCCGGTGGGCCCGAACATCCACGCCAACGCGGCCGGCTACGGCCGGATGGCGTCGGCGTTCGCGACGGCGCACCGCTCCCGGGGCTGAGCGACGGCGCCGTCGCGGTCGCCGCTCAGGCGACCGTGAACCGGCCGACGAGCGCGTCGAGCTCGCCGGCCCGCACGGCCAGCTCCTGAGCCGCCGAGGCGACCTCCTGGGTCGACGCCGAGGACTGCTGGGCGGACGCCGACACCTGCTCGGTGGCGGCGCTGGCGTCCTCGGCGACGCCGCGGACGTCGGTCGTGGCCGCCTCGATGCGCTCGACCACGCCGGCGACCTGCGTGACGCCGTCGGCGAGCCGCGCGAACGCGGCCTCGGTCTCGCGCACGGTGCTGGCCGCCGACTCGGCGAGCTTGCGGACCTCGTCGGCGACGACCGCGAAGCCGCGGCCGTGCTCGCCGGCGCGCGCCGCCTCGATGGCCGCGTTGAGCGCCAGCAGGTTCGTCTGGTCGGCGATCGACGCGATCTGGGCGGTCATCTGCACGCCCTGGTCGGCCACCTCGTGGGCATGGGTGGCCAGGCGCGTCGCCTCGTGGGAGAGCTTCTGCGTGTCGCCGACCATCTTCACCTGGCGCTCGGCGCCGGCGGCGACGTCGACGGTGGCCTCGCGATCTCCTGGACCGCCGCGCCGGTCTGGGCCGCGGTGCTGGAGATCTGCTCGGACGCGCCGGCGACGGCGGTCGAGGTGCTGCCGATCTCGGCGATCATCGCCGCGAGCTGCTCGCGCATCGTGTTGTAGGCGCCGAGGCCGCCCTGGGCGCGGCCGAGCATCGTGTTGAACGTCTCGCCGAGCGAGCCGATCCGCCGGCCGTCGTCGGCCGCGATCGGCTCGGTGACCGGCTGCGCGGCGCGGGTGAGGTCGCCGCGGGTCATCGCCTCGAGGCCGTCGCCGAGGCTTACGAGGCAGTGGTCGTCCAGGCTCTGTAGCCGCTGCCTGAGCATCGTGACGGCGGCCGCGTCGTGGCGCCGGCTGGTGAGGGACATCGGGACCTCCGGGGTCGGGGACGGGGTTCCTCCCGGTGTCGCATTCGTTCGGCACGTGGGCCGGACGGTTGTCCGATGCTGGACATCTGTTGGCGAGGCGGTTGCGGATCCGGGAGCAGGCGGCCGATCACGGGGGCATGCCGATGCACGCGACGACCGTCCGCTTCAGCCCCGACCTCTGGTCCGTCCTCGAGCGCGAGGCCGCGGGCGCGGGCGTGAGCGCGGCCCAGTTCGTCCGCGACGCGGCGGTCCTGCGGCTCGGCGCGCTGGCCGGTCTGCGCGGCGACGCGCCGGCCGACGACCCGGTCGGGGCGCTCGCCCAGCTGGTGCGCCGCCACGACGGCCCGGTCGCCCCGGCGTTGGCCGCGGACCCGCGGCGGGTGGCCGCCGTTCGCGCCACGGGCCTGCTGGACGGTCCGCACGTCGGCGGCTTCCGGCGGTTCGCCGAGAGCGCCGCGCATCTGCTGCGCGCGCCGGTCTCCGCGGTGTCGCTCATCGACGATCGTCGCACACGTGATCGTCGACGCGGTCTCCGACCACGGCGTGCACGGCGAGCCGCCCGAGATCCCGCTGCACGCGTCGTTCTGCCGTTACGTCGTGGAGGACCGCGCGCCGATGGCCGTCCCGGACGTCCGCCGCGACCCGCTGCTCGGCGACATGACGCTCGCGGCCGACGCCGGCGTCGTCGCCTACCTCGGCGTCCCGGTCTTCGACCGGTCCAACCTGGCCCTCGGGACGATCTGCGTCGTGGAGCACGAGCCGCGCGGCTGGACGGAGGCCGACGTCCGCCTTCTCGAGGGCCTGGCGGCTGGTGTGGCCTCCGAGATCGAGCGTCGCGCGCACACGTTGCTACCCTGAGCCGGCGACTGCGCGCCGCTATCGTCTAGGGGACTAGGACGCCGCCCTCTCACGGCGGAAACCCGGGTTCGAATCCCGGTAGCGGTACCTCACGAGAGCCCCGCATCCGCGGGGCTTTTTCGTGCTCGCAGCCACGCACCACGCCACGCCCGTCGACGTGTGGCACTTTGGCCACCGTAGTGGTGGTGAGAGTGCCACACGTCCCAGCCGGGACGGAGGGACGGCCGCGGACGCGCGCCGCTGACGAGCGGGAAAAACGCCTGCATGACGCGGCATACGCGCCCTGGACGCCCCGCCGATCAAGCCGCGCCCTCTCGATGCCGATCCATGTTCGGTGCTGACCTGGCTGTCACGGCGCTGGCTGCCCTACGTCGTCGGCGCGGTGCTGCTGGTCATCACCGCGCTGCTGGCCCTCGCCGGATTCGCCGACGACCGCCGCGCCGACGCGCGCGATCAGCGCACCGCGGCGACCCAGGCGATCAACGCGACGACCACGCTGGTCGCCGCGCTCGAGAACCGCGTGACGAGCCTGCGCAGCCTGTTCCGCGCCAGCGAGAGCGTCACGCCGGAGGAGTTCGCGATCTTCACCGAGCCGCTGCTCGCCGGCCAGCGCACCGCGGCCCTCGGGTGGGTCGACATCGTGGCGGGCGACGACCGCCGCGGCTTCGAGCGGTGGCTCGGCCGCCCGATCCGCTGGTACGACGGCGGGCTGCCCCAGCTGGCGCCCCAGCGCGCGCGCTACCTGCCGCTCACCTACATGGAGCCGCAGCCGGCACAGGTCGCCCTCGGCTTCGACGTGCTCGGCTTCCCCGGGCAGCGCGACGTCCTCGAGCGGGCCGCCGAGACCGGCCGCACGCAGCTCAGCGAGCCGCTGAAGCTGCCCGGCAGCTCGGGCCTGAGCCTCGTGCTCTACGCGCCCGCCTACGCACCCGACGTGCCCACGAGCACGCCGGCGCAGCGCGTGCGCGCGCTCACCGGCTACGGCATCGGCGTGTTCCGCTTCACCGACCTGGACGCGTCGCTCCTGCGAACGGTCCCCGCCGGCACGCGGGTGACGATCAGCGCCGGCGGCCGGAAGGTCGTCGAGATCGGGGAGCCCGGCGACGGGGCCGACGTGCAGGGGCTCGACGTCGGCGGCCAGCGCTGGACGTTCCTCGTGGAGGCCGGCGACGGCCGTCACGGCTTCGGCCTGGGCTGGATGGCGGTCATCGTCGGCTCCGTCGTCACCGTGCTGGTGATGCTGCTGACGCGCCAGGTCGTGCGCGCCACCGCCGCCGTGCGCGAGCTCGCCGACGTGCGCGAGCGCGAGCGCAACGCGATCGCCTCCTCCACCGAGGCGCTGCTGCACCACCTCGACGAGCTGTACGTGATCTCCCACGACCGCGAGGACCTGCGCGTCGTCGAGGCCAGCGGCGGCCTGCTGCGGGCGATGGGCCTGAAGGCCGACTCGATCGTCGGCCTCACCTCGTTCGACATCGCCGACGCCGAGCCGAGCACGGTGCCGATCCGCGACGCGCTCATCGCCGCGCGCGACGGGCGCCACGTCAGCTTCGACCACCGCGACCAGCGCACCGGGCGCACGCTCTGGCTGCGAGCCGTGCCGGTTCCCGACATCGACCGCGTCCTCCTCGTCGGACTGGACGTCAGCGCCCGCGTCGAGGCCGAGCGGGCGCGCACCTCCGCCGAGGAGCGCTTCCGGCGCGCGTTCGAGGACGCGCCCGTCGGGATGGCGCTGATGGACGCCGCCGGGCATCTCGTCGAGGTCAACGACGAGCTGTCCCGCATCCTTGGCAGCCCGGCGCGCGACCTCATCGGCCACGAGCTGCCCGACCGCGCGCACCCCGAGGACGCCGACGCGCAGCGCGAGCACCTCGCCGACCTGCTCGCCGGCCGCACGATGCGCTGCAGCTACGAGTCCCGCGCGCTGCGCGCCGACGGGCGCGAGGTGTGGATCGCCGTCCACGCGACGGCGCTCGGCTCCGGCGCGGGCGGGCGGCGCCTGCTGCTGGCCCAGATCCTCGACATCACCGACCGGCGCCGCTTCGAGCAGCAGCTGCGCCACCTGGCCGACCACGACCCGCTCACCGGCCTCGGCAACCGCCGCACGTTCGAGCGGGACGTCGACGGGCACCTCGCGCACGTCAAGCGCTACGGCGACGAGGGCGCGCTGCTCATGCTCGACCTGGACCACTTCAAGGCCGTCAACGACACGCTCGGCCACCACGCCGGCGACGCCCTGATCCTGGCGATCGCCGACATCCTGCGCGAGACCGTCCGCGAGACCGACCGCGTCGCGCGCTTGGGGGGCGACGAGTTCGCGATCCTGTTGCCCCGCGCCGACCGCGAGCAGGCCGAGATCGTCGCCGACAAGCTCGTGCGCACGATCCGCGAGCGGCGCCAGTCGCTCGGGGGCAGCGGCTGGGCGGCGACCGTGAGCATCGGCGTCGCACTGTTCTCCGCCGACACCGAGCGCGGCGAGCAGCTCCTCGCGAACGCCGACCTGGCGATGTACGACGCCAAGGAGGCCGGGCGCGACCGCTACGCCGTCCACGCCGACGGCGACCGCGCGGCCTCGCAGACCCGCGCGCGCCTGGCCTGGATGGACCGCATCCGCCACGCGCTCGACGAGGACCGCTTCACGCTGCTCGCGCAGCCGATCCTCGACATGCGCTCGAGCGAGGTCGTCCACCACGAGCTCCTGCTGCGCATGATCGGGCCGGAGGGCCAGCTCGTCGGCCCGCGCAGCTTCCTACCGACCGCCGAGCGCTACGGGCTGGTCGCCGAGATCGACGCGTGGGTGGTGCAGCGCGCGATCCGGACGCTGGCCGAGCACGCCGACGCCGGCCTCGTGCTCGAGGTCAACCTGTCGGGCAGCTCGATCGGCTCCGACTCGCTGCTGGAGACGATCGAGCGCGAGCTGCGCGACGCCGACGTCGACCCGTGCGCGCTGATCTTCGAGGTGACGGAGACCGCGGCCGTGTCGAACATCGCCCAGGCCCGTGTGTTCGCGGAGCGCCTCGCCGCGCTCGGCTGCCGCTTCGCGCTCGACGACTTCGGCGCCGGGTTCGGCTCGTTCCTCTACCTCAAGCACCTCCCGTTCGACTTCCTGAAGATCGACGGCGAGTTCGTGCGCCACCTCGTCGCCAGCGCGGACGACCGCGTGATCGTCTCCAGCCTCGTGCAGGTCGCGGGCGGCCTGGGCAAGCGCACGATCGCCGAGTACGTCGACGCGCCGGCGACGCTCGACGTGCTCCGCGACCTCGGCGTCGACCTCGCGCAGGGGTACGCCATCGGCCGCCCGGCGCCGCTGCACGCGTGGCTGCCCGACCCGGCAGCCGATCACATGTAGTCGCGTGGGTCCTTCGACGGCCAGGGGATCATGTCGGCGAGCTGCGACACGCCGGCGCGCGCCTCGTCGCTGAGCGCGTACCAGAGCGTCACGACCGCGGCGACGACGAACGAGCACACCCACAGCGTGCCGACCGCGTCGTCGTGATCGGCCATCCAGGCGATCCCGAGGCCCACGAAGGCCGCGAGCGCCAGCGTGCGCACGACGATCGAGACGATCATGGCGTCACTCGCCCGGGTCGAGCGGGTCGTCGTCCTCGTCCTCGCGCAGGTCGATCTGCACCATCGCCGCCGCGATGGGCGGATCGTCCTGGGCGGCCTGCAGCTCGCGCTCCTCGCCGTCGCGTAGGCGCAGCTGCCAGCTCCCGCCGCCGGCCGGGGTCAGGGTGGCGAGCTCGCGGTCGCCGTCGGTGAACGTGATCGTCCCGTCGTCGGCGCGATCGACCTGAACCGGGCGCCCGTCGTTGGTGTGATGGGTCTGCGGGAAATCCATAGGAGGCCGGACGCTACTACCGGAACCGGCCGGGCTGCCACAAGGGCTCCTCGCCGCCCGCGTTCGCGGCCCGGCTGAGGATGAACAGCAGGTCCGACAGCCGGTTGAGGTAGCGCACGACCTCGGGGTTGGCGCCCTCGACGACGATCGCCCGCCGCTCCGCCCGCCGGCAGACCGTGCGGCACACGTGCAGGTGGGCGGCGGCGCGGGAGCCGCCGGGCAGGACGAACGACTTCAGCGGCGGCAGCGTCGCGTTGACCTCGTCGCAGCGGGCCTCGAGCCACGCGGTCTGCTCGGGCAGCACGCGCAGCCGCTCGCGATCCGACGAGGGGTCCTCGGGGACCGACAGGTCGGCGCCGCAGTCGAACAGGTCGTTCTGGATGCGGCGCAGCCACTCGGGGTACGGCGCGGGCAGGTCGCCCGCCGCGATCGCCAGGCCGATCTGGGCGTTGAGCTCGTCGATCGCGCCGTAGGCCTCGATGCGCGGGTGCGTCTTGGGGACGCGGCTCATGTCGCCGAGGTGCGTCTCGCCCCCGTCGCCGAGCTTCGTGTAGATGCGCGTCAGGTTGACGGTCATCGCTGCGCCCCACCGTACACGGCGCGGCCGCCGAGGCGCCCGCGGACGCTCCCGTCGGCGGCCAGCGTCAGCCGCCCGCTCGCCCCGCGGGCGCGCACGCGCAGCGTCGCGGTGACCCCGGCCGCGTCGGCGCGCACCCGGCCGCGCACGCGCACGCCGGGCACGTGGGCGAGATCGCGCAGCGTCAGCCGGACCGCGCCGGTGGCGCCGTCGCGCGTGCCGCGCACGCTCCCCGCGCGCAGCCCGCCGGCCGCGACCGCGCCCCCGTCGGGCGCGCTGACCTGGGCGACCGCGACCGCGTCGGCGACCGTGGCGCGCACGGCGGCCACCGTGCGCCCGCGCCGGCCGGGGACGCCCGCGGCCGGCGCGAGGCCGGCGCGCGACCGCGGCGGCCGCGGCTGGATCGCCAGCAGCGGCGGCGAGTCCGCGCACGGGTTGCCGACGGGCCGGTCGGCGACGAACGCCTCGAGCGCCTGCTGGCCGCAGGCGACGTCGGTGCGCAGCACGCCGTGGGCGCGGTTGGGGACCGCCATGAGCTGCCCGTGCGGGAACGCGGCGGCCACGTCGCGGGCGTCGGCCGGCGGCGTGCGCAGGTCCAGCAGGCCGGACAGCACGAGCGCGGGCACCGGCGGCGGCGCGGCGGCCGTGATCGCCCGGTCGAGGCTCGTCGCGGGCCAGTCGAGGCACGGCCACGCCGACGCGCTGTGCCCGAGCAGCGCGCGCGTCATCGGGTAGATCCGCGCCGCCGGGACGCGCTCGATCGCGGCGATCAGATCGGCCCGGCGCCGGCGGGGCGGCGCCTCGCGCGGCCAGGGCAGGCGCATGTCGGTGCAGTTCGTCGGCGCCCAGATCGACGGGTTCACCTGGCGGCGGCCGTAGCGCTCGACCCCGAGCGTCTCCAGCCGCGCCAGCGGCGCCGGATCTCCGGCGAGCGCGGCGCGCACCGCCCCCGGGTAGAAGGCGCGCAGGGCGGCGTTCTCGTCGCCGGCCAGCAGCACCTCGTAGACGTCGGACGCGGTCAGCGCGGCGCGCCGCGGGCGGCCCGACGGGTCCACGACGCGGGTGCGCGCGGGCGCGCGCTGCAGCCGGCGCACGAGCGCCGCCGTGTCGGCCGTCGGGTGGCGGGTGATCGCGTCGCACGCGCCGCCGGCGCACAGCGACGCCAGCATCGGCCCGATCGCGTGGACCGTCTCGACGCCCAGCGGGTCGATGCCGTCCAGCGGGACCGGCGAGTCCATGACGATCCGCTCGGTGCGGTCGGGGTGCGTGCGCGCGTACTGGTTGACGACGAACGTGCCGTACGAGGTGCCGTACAGGAACAGGCGCGGCGCGCCGAGCGCCTCGCGCACCGCCTCGAGGTCGGCGACGTTGTCGGCGGTGGTGTAGAAGCGGGCGGCGTCGCCCAGTTGCCGCGCGCAGCGGCCCGCGTCGGGCGAGCAGCGCAGCTCCGGCTCGGACAGTCCGATCCCGCGCGGGTCGACGAGCACGAGCTGGTAGCGGTCGCGCAGCGGCGCGAACAGCCGCCGCGACTGCTGGGCGCGCCAGGTCGCCGAGCCGCCGGGCCCGCCCTCGACGTTGATCAGCACGCCGGCCGGCTGGACCGGCTGGATGAGCCGCTCCACGCGCAGGCGCAGGGTGCCGGGCACCGTGCCGCCGCGGTCCAGCGGCACCTCGAGCGTCGCGCACTCGAAGCCCTGCTGGTCGGGCTCCCGGCAGGGCGTGAACGCAAGCTCGGCGCCGGCGGCGCTCGCGCCGGCGGCGAGCGCGAGGACGGACAGGAGCAGGGCGAGCGGAACGCGGCGCATCGGCGGGCACCATGCCACGAACGCCGCCGCGACGGCTCGGTGAGGACCACCTTCCCGCCACCGGCACTAGCCTCGAAGCGCGATGTCCCGCCTCCGCCTGCTCGCCGTGCTCGCCGTGTTCGCCGCCGCGCTCGCGCTGGGCGGATGCGGGCTCGGCGGCGGGGAGGGCGACGACGACGTCTCGCTCGTCGTCACCCGCGACTTCGGCGCCCAGACCCTGGGACAGTACGGGCCGGGCCCCGTCGAGGGCTCGGAGAGCATCATGCGCCTGCTGCAGCGCAACTTCGACGTCGAGACCCGCTACGGCGGCGGCTTCGTGCAGTCCGTCGACGGGATCGCCGGCGGGACCCAGGACGGGCGCCCGGTCGACTGGTTCTACTACGTCAACGGCGTCGAGGCCGACCGCGGCTCGGCGTCCGCCGAGGTCCGCGCCGGGGACCGCATCTGGTGGGACTTCCGCGACTGGGGGACCGCGCAGCGCGTCCCGGCGGTCGTGGGCTCCTACCCCGAGCCGTTCCTGCACGGGCTGAACGGCAAGCGCTGGACGACGCGCGTCGAGTGCGTGCGCGGCCAGGAGGACGCCGGCCCGTGCTCCGACGTCGCCCGCCGTCTCGGCGACGTCGGCGTGGTCGCGGCCAAGTCGCTCGTCGGCACCGAGGGCGGCGACGAGAACCTGCGCGTGCTGGTCGGCCCCTGGCAGGACATCCGCTTCGACCGCGCCGCGCGGCTCCTCGACGACGGCGTGCAGGCCTCCGGCGTGTTCGTGCGCTTCTCCGACGACGGCACCGGGATGCAGCTGCTCGACGGCCGCGGCGAGGTGGCGCGCACGCTCGGCCCGGGCAGCGGCCTGATCGCCGCGACGCGCTGGGAGGACCAGCCGCCGACGTGGTTCATCACCGGCACCGACCAGGCCGGCGTGCAGGCGGCGGTCCGGGCGCTCGAGGAGGGCGCGCTGGGCATGCACTACGCGCTCGCGATCGCCGACGACGTCGGCGTGCCGCTGCCGGTGGAGGACCGGGGCGGGCGATGACCTACCGGCGCCGGGCGAGCCCGCTGCACGCGGCGCGCGCGTCGGTCGCCTGCCTGTGGTGTGCGGCGCTGGCGCTCGCCGCGCTCATCAGCTGGCACCCGCTCGTGCTGACCGCCGTCCTGGTCACCGCGCCGGCCGCCGCTCTCGCCGCCGGCGTCGGGCGCGAGGTCGGGCGCTTCACCCTCCTGATCGGCCTGCCGATCGCGGTGCTGTTCACGGTGGTCAACCCGCTGATCAGCCGCGAGGGGCTGACCGTCGTCGCGCGCCTCGGCGGCGTCTGGCCGATCCCCGAGTTCGACGTGACCGCGGAGTCGATCGCCTACGGCGCCGTCACCGGCCTGCGCGCGATGGCCATCATCGCCTGCTGCGCGCTGTACTTCTCGGCCGTGGACCCCGACCGCGTCCTGCGGCTGTTCCGCCGCTTCGGCTTCCGCTCCGCGCTCACCGCGACGCTGGCCACCCGGCTCGTCGGGGTGCTCGCCGCCGACGCCCGGCGTCTGAGCGACGGCCAGCGCTGCCGCCCGGGCGCCCCCGCGTCGCGGCTGGCGATCGTGCGAGCCGTCACTGCGGGCGCGCTGGACCGCGCCGGCGACGTCGCGGCCGCGCTCGAGGTGCGCGGCTACGGCGGCGCCGCGGCGCCGGCCCGCGCGCGGGTGCCGTGGTCGCGACACGACGTGGCGTTCGCCCTGTCGGCGGCGGCGATCGCGGCGCTGGCGATCGGCGCGCAGGCCGGCGGCCTGGCCGGCTTCGACGCCTATCCGCGCGTGGAGCTGCAGGGCGGGTCCGGAGCCGCCGCGATCGCCGCCGCCCTGGCGGTCGCGGGGCTGCTGCCGTTCCTGGACCGCCGGGGGATCGCGCGATGACGGTCCTGAGCCTCCAGGGCGTCTCCTACCGCTATCCGGGCGCCGAGCGGCCCGCGCTGCGCGGCGTCGACCTGGAGATCGCCGACGGCGAGTTCGTCGTGCTGTGCGGGCAGTCGGCGTGGGGCAAGTCCACGCTGCTGCGCGCCGCCTGCGGGCTCGTGCCCCACTTCCACGGCGGCCGCTTCGAGGGCCGCCTCGTCGTCGGCGGGCTGGACACGCGCGAGCACGGCCCCGGCGACATCGCCGCGGTCGCCGGCACGCTGTTCCAGGACCCCGAGGCGCAGACCGTCATGGGCAGCGTGCGCGCGGAGATCGCGTTCGGGCTGGAGAACCGCGGCTGGTCGTCGGCGGCCGTCGCGCGCGGGGTGGAGGAGGCGGCGCTCGCGCTGGGCATCGCGCCGCTGCTGGACCGCTCGACCACCGAGCTGTCGGGCGGCGAGCTCCAGCGCGTGGCGCTGGCCGCCGCGCTGGCCGGCCGCCCGCGCCTCGTGCTGCTGGACGAGCCGACCTCGCAGCTCGACCCCGTCGCCGGCGACGAGCTCGTGTGGCTGCTGCGCCGCCTCAACGAGGAGTGGGGCACGGCGATCGTGCTGGCCGAGCACCGCCTCGAGCGCTGCCTGCCCGCCGCCGACCGGGTCGTCGCGCTCGTCGACGGCGCGGTGGCCTGCGACGCGCCGCCGGCCGCGTTCCTGACGTGGGCGATGGCCAACGAGCCGTCCCTGGCCACCCCGGCGGCGCGGATGTTCTCGCTGGCCGGGCTGTCGCCGCTGCCGCCGGGCGTCAAGGCGGCGCGCGGCGCGCTGCGCGACCGCGGCATCGAGGTCGCCGCGCCGGCGCCCGCGCCCGCCGCGCCGCGGCGACGCCGGCCGAAGGAGGCCGCGCTGAGCTTCGAGCGGGTGTGGTTCGAGCGCCGCGGCGGGCGCGCGGTCCTGCGCGGGATCGACCTCGCGCTGCGGCCCGGCGAGCGCGTGGCGCTCATGGGCCGCAACGGCGCCGGCAAGTCCACGCTGCTGCGCCATGCCAACGGGCTCCTGCAGCCGACCCGGGGGCGCGTGCGCGCGGCCGGCCGCGTGGCGCTGCTGCTCCAGCACCCCGGCGACGTGATCGTCGCCGACCGCGTCGACGGCGAGCTGGACCTCGAGACGCTGCGGCGCGTCGGCCTCGACCATCTCGCCGACCGCCACCCGCGCGACCTGTCCGGCGGGGAGCGCCAGCGGCTGGCGCTGGCGATCGTCACGTCGGGCGGGGACCGGCCCGCGGCCGTCTGCCTCGACGAGCCCACCCGCGGCATGGATCGCTTCCACAAGGCGCACCTGGCCGAGATACTGCGCGGCTACGCCGACGACGGCATCGCCGTGCTCGTCGCCACCCACGACCCGGAGTTCGCCGTCCAGGTCGCCGACCGGGTGGTGCTCATGGGCGAGGGCGAGCTGATCGCCGACGGCGACGCCCACGACGTGCTGGCCGGCGGCTGGTACTTCGCCACCGAGACCGCACGCGTCTGCGGGGCGCTCACGCCCGAGGAGGGCGCGGCGCTGATCCTCGCGGAGGCGCGCCGATGAGCTGGACGCTCGCCGCGCTGCTCGTCCTCGGCGTCTGCCTGCTCGCCGGGTTCTGGTGGTACGAGCGCCGCCACCCGCCCGCGAAGGTCGTCGCCCTCGTCGCCACGCTGGCGGCGCTCGCCGCGCTGGGCCGCATCGCGTTCGCGCCCGTGCCGTCGGTCAAGCCGACGACGACGATCGTGCTGATCGCCGGCTTCGCGCTGGGCGCCGCTCCCGGCTTCACCGTCGGCGCGGTCGCCGCGCTCGCCTCCAACCTGTTCTTCGGACAGGGCCCGTGGACGCCGTGGCAGATGGCCGCGTGGGGGCTGATCGGCGTCGCGGGCGCGCTGCTGGCCCACGCGTACGGCGGCCGCTCGCCCGGGCGCGTCGCGCTCGCGATCGCCTGCGCGGTCGCCGCGCTGGCGTTCGGCGCGATCATGGACCTCTCGACCTGGACGACGTTCGGGCGCCACACGCTGGGCGAGTACCTGGCGATCTCGGCGACCGCGCTGCCGTTCAACATCACCCACGCCGCCGGGAGCTTGGCGTTCGGCCTCGCGTTCGGACCGGCGCTGCTGGCCGCCCTCGAGCGGTTCCGAACGAGGTTCGAGATCGAGTGGGTCCCGGCGCCGCCGGGCGAACGGCCGGTCGCTCCCCCGATCGGCTAGGTTTCCCGCCGCATGAGATTGGGTGTCCCGAAGGAGACTGCGCCGGGCGAGACGCGTGTGGCGCTCGTCCCCGAGGTCGTGAAGCGCCTTGCCGGCAAGGGCCTCGAGGTCGCCGTCGCACCGGGCGCGGGCGCGAGCGCGCTCATCCCCGACTCGGCGTTCGCCGACGCGGGGGCCCAGCTGACCGACGACGTGTGGGGCGCCGACGTGGTGCTGAAGGTCGCCCCGCCGAGCGCCGAGGAGATCGCGCGCGTCGGCGACGGGTCCGTGCTCGTCGGCTTCCTCAACCCGCTCGGGGCGCCGCAGAACGCCCAGGCGCTCGCGAACGCGCGCGTCACCGCGTTCGCGGTCGAGGCGATCCCGCGGATCTCGCGCGCGCAGGCGATGGACGCCCTGTCGTCGCAGTCCAACGTCGCCGGCTACAAGTCGGTCATCCTCGCCGCCGAGCACCTCACGCGCTTCTTCCCGATGCTCATGACGGCGGCCGGCACGATCCCGCCCGCGAAGGTGCTGGTCCTGGGCGCCGGCGTCGCCGGCCTGCAGGCGCTGGCGACCGCCAAGCGGCTCGGGGCCAAGACCACCGGCTACGACGTGCGCCCCGAGGTCGCCGAGCAGGTGCAGTCGCTGGGCGCGACGTTCCTGGACCTCGGCATCTCCGCCGCCGGCGAGGGCGGCTACGCCCGGGAGCTGACCGCCGAGGAGCGGGCCCAGCAGCAGCAGGCGCTGACCGACGCGATCAAGGGCTTCGACGTCGTCATCACCACCGCGCTCGTGCCGGGCCGCCCGGCGCCGAAGCTCGTCACCGCCGAGGCCGTCCAGGGGATGGCGCCCGGCAGCGTGATCGTCGACCTGGCCGGCGAGACCGGCGGCAACTGCGAGCTCACCACGCCCGGCGAGACGACGGTCGTCCACGACGTGACGATCGCCTCGCCGCTGAACCTGCCCGCGTCGATGCCGCAGCACGCGTCGATGCTCTACGCGCGCAACCTGCAGGCGTTCCTGGACCTCGTCGTGGGCGAGGACGGGGCGCTGAACCTGGACTTCGACGACGAGATCGTCGCCGGCGCCTGCGTGGCGCGCGACGGCGAGGTCGTCCACCCCGGGGTCAAGAAGGCGCTGGAGGCCGCCGCCTGATGCTCGTCACCAACCTCGCGATCCTCGTGCTGGCCGGCTTCGTCGGCTTCTACGTCATCTCGAAGGTCCCGAACACGCTGCACACGCCGCTGATGTCCGGCACCAACGCGATCCACGGGATCGTCATCGTCGGCGGTCTGCTCGTGCTCGGCCTGTCCGGCGACGGGTTCCTCAACAAGCTCATCCTCGTCATCGCGATCGCCTTCGGCACGATCAACGTCGTCGGCGGGTTCCTGGTCACCGACCGGATGCTCGAGATGTTCAAGAGCAAGGACCCGAAGAAGGCCGCGGCGCAGGCCGAGGAGCCGGAGGGCTCCGCCTGATGTTCGCGAGCTTCCTGCAGGACCCGGACTTCATCCGGGTCTGCTACATCGTCGCCTTCGCCCTCTTCATCATCGGCCTCGGCGGGCTGACCGGGCCGCGCACCGCGGTCCGCGGCAACCGCATCGCCGCCGTCGGCATGGCGATCGCGATCGGCGCGACGCTGCTCACCGAGGGGATGGGCAACTGGGGCCTGATCATCCTCGGCATCGTGATCGGCACGGTCGTCGGCGTGCCGGCCGCGCGCAACGTGCGGATGACCGCGATGCCGCAGATGGTGGCGCTGTTCAACGGCGTGGGCGGCGGCGCGATCGCGCTGATCTCCTGGGCCGAGTTCCGCTCCAGCGACGGCTTCGACCACGTCGCGACCTACGTCGTGATCGCCTCGCTGTTCGCCGCGATCGTCGGGTCCGTGTCGTTCTGGGGCTCGAACATCGCGTTCGCCAAGCTGCAGGAGCTGATCAGCGGCCGGCCGATCGTGCTGCCGTTCCAGCAGGCCATCAACCTGGCGCTGCTGGCGGTCGCGGTCGGCTTCTCGATCGCGATCGCGTCCGGGACGACGAGCGAGTGGGTCTTCATCGGGATCCTGGTCGCGGCCGCGCTGCTGGGCAACTTCGTCGTGCTGCCGATCGGCGGCGCCGACATGCCGGTCGTCATCTCGATGCTGAACGCGTTCACCGGCCTGTCGGCCGCGGCCGCCGGCATCGCGCTCGACAACACGGCGCTGATCGTCGCGGGCATGATCGTCGGCGCGTCGGGCTCGATCCTCACGAACCTGATGGCGCAGGCGATGAACCGCTCGATCCCGTCGATCGTGGCGGGCGGCTTCGGCGGCGCCGGGGCGCTGCCGGCCGGCGGCGGCGACGGCGAGCAGCGCACCGTGCGGTCGACGACCGCCGCCGACGCCGCCGTGCAGATGGCCTATGCGTCGTCGGTGATGATCGTGCCGGGCTACGGGATGGCCGTCGCGCAGGCCCAGCACGCGGTGCGGGAGCTGACGCTCGAGCTGGAGAAGCGCGGGGTCGAGGTCAACTTCGCGATCCACCCGGTCGCCGGGCGCATGCCGGGCCACATGAACGTGCTGCTGGCCGAGGCCGACGTGCCCTACGAGCAGCTCAAGGAGATGGAGCAGGCCAACCCGCTGTTCCCGCGCACCGACGTGTCGCTGATCATCGGCGCCAACGACGTGACGAACCCGGCCGCCAAGGACGACCCGGGCAGCCCGATCTACGGCATGCCGATCCTCGAGGTCGACAAGTCGCGCAGCGTGATCGTGCTGAAGCGGTCGATGAGCAGCGGCTTCGCCGGGATCGACAACCCGCTCTTCTACGCCGAGAACACGTCGATGCTCTTCGGCGACGCGAAGGCCTCGGTGCAGGAGATCGTCACCGAGCTGAACGAGCTCTAGGACGCTCGCCAGGGGGCTCGGTCCCTGAGCGGGTGTTCGCCCAGGGGGCGAGACGCGCGGACCGCTCGCGCTCTGGACGAGGAGGGGCGCGAGGAGTACGGTCGAGGGGGTGAGCCCCGTGGTGGTGAAGGTGGCCGTGGGAGCGGTCCTCGCGGTGGTGCTGGTACGGGCGTTCGTGGGACCGCCGCCGGCGCGGTTGCGCCCGGTGCTGGTGCTCGTGTCCGGGTTCGCCGGCGTGGTCGGCTACCCGATCGGCGCGCTGATCGCCGCCGAGGGCCACGCGACCGCCGGCTCGGTCACGATCGGCGCGGCCGTGTGCCTGGTCTCGCTCGCCGCCTGGGGCGCGCGCGGGCCCGGCGACGACGGCGGCGAGCCGCGCGACGAGGATCCCGACCCGCCCGTGGACTGGGAGGCGTTCGACCGCGAGCGCGAGCGCTGGGAGCGGGCCGCCCACCGCTGACGTGCAGGGGGCGTCGGGGTTCCCCGGCCGGTAGTTGTATGCGCAACGGACTGATAGGCTGGCCGCGTGGAACTGGGAATCGTCACCTTCGCCGAGCGCACCGCCGACCCCGCGACCGGGGAGATCGTCAGCCCGCAGCAGCGCCTGCGGGACCTGATGGAGGAGATCGAGACCGCCGATCGCGTCGGCCTCGACGTCTTCGGCGTCGGCGAGCACCACCGGCCCGACTTCGCGGTCTCCGCGCCCGCGGTCGCTCTCGCCGCCGCGGCCTCGCGCACCGAGCGCATCCGCCTCACGAGCGCCGTCACCGTCCTCAGCTCCGACGACCCGGTCCGCGTGTTCGAGGAGTTCGCCACCCTCGACCTGCTCTCCGGCGGCCGCGCCGAGATCATGGCCGGGCGCGGCTCGTTCACCGAGTCGTTCCCGCTGTTCGGCTACGACCTCGAGGACTACGACGAGCTGTTCGCCGAGAAGCTCGACCTGCTGCTGCGGCTGCGCGGCGACGAGCCGGTCACGTGGTCGGGGCGGCTGCGCGCGCCGCTGCGCGACGCCGTCGTCCATCCGCGCCCGCTGCAGAACCCGCTGCCCGTGTGGATCGCGGTGGGCGGCAGCCCGCAGTCGATGATCCGCGCCGGCGTCCTCGGCCTGCCGGTCGCGCTGGCGATCATCGGCGGCACGCCCGACCGGTTCGTGCCGCTCGTCGAGCTGCACCGCCGGGCCGCCGAGGAGACCGGGCGGCCCGCGCCGGCGCTCGCGATCAACACCCACGGCTTCGTGGCCGACACCGCCGAGCAGGCGGTCGAGGCCTTCTTCCCGTCCTACCGCGAGATGATGAGCCAGATCGGGCGCGAGCGCGGGTGGCCGCCGATGACCCGCGAGCAGTTCGACGCGATGCGCGGCCCCGGCGGCTCGCTGACGCTCGGCTCGCCGCAGGAGGTCGTCGAGAAGATCCTGCGCCTGCACGACCTGTTCGGCATGCAGCGCTACCTCATCCACCTGTCGGTCGGCACCGTCGACCACCAGGCGGTGCTGCGCGCGATCGAGCTGTTCGGGACCGAGGTCGCGCCGGCGGTCCGCGAGGAGATCGCCCGCCGCGAGGCGGTCGCGGCCGCGTAGGGGGTAGGGGCGCCCGATGGGCGCGATCGCGATCGGCACCTCGAGCTGGTCGGACCCCGGCTTCGTCGAGGAGTGGTATCCGCCGGGCCTGCCGGCCCGCGACCGGCTGGCCTGGTACGCGCAGCGGCTGAGCGCGGTCGAGGTCAACTCCACGTTCTACGCGCTGCCGGCGCGGCGGACGGTCGCGCGCTGGTGCGCGTGCACGCCGGACACGTTCACGTTCGACGTGAAGCTCCACAGGCTGCTGTCGCGCCACAGCGCTCCGCCGTCGTCGCTGCCCCCCGACCTGCGCGGCGAGGTTCGCGTGACCGGCCGGCGCCCGCGGGTCGTGCTCGACGACGACCTCGAGGCCGAGATGGCCCGCCGCACGCTCGACGTGCTCCAGCCCCTCCGCGACCACGGCCGCCTGTCGTCGCTGCTGCTGCAGACGACGCCCGCGTTCATGCCCGGCGCGCACGAGCTGGCCGAGCTGGAGCGGCTCGTCGCGCTCGTCGCCCCGGTGCCCGTGGCGATCGAGCTGCGCCACCGCGGCTGGGTCGACCGCGACCGCCTCGAGGACACCCTGGCGTGGTTCGAGGGCGCCGGCGTCGCGTTCGTGTGCGTCGACGCCCCGCAGGTGCGCGCCCCGACGGCGATGCCGCCGATCGACGTCGTCACCCGCCCGGACCTGGCCTACCTGCGCGCGCACGGCCGCAACGCCGAGGGCTACGTGCGGGGGCGCACCGTCGCCGAGCGCTTCGGCTACCGCTACTCGGAGGCCGAGCTGCGCGAGCTCGCTCGCCGCGCCGAGTCGCTGGCCGAGAAGGCCGAGCGCGTGCGCGTGATGTTCAACAACAACCGCGGCGACGACGCGCCGGTCGCCGCGCTCGGGCTGAAGCAGATCCTGGAGGGCTACTAGCGGCCGAGCTCTGCTACGGTGGCCGGGTGGCAAGTGTTCCGAACACTCGCCCGAAGGTCGCCGACTCGCTGTTCGCGACCCTCCTCGACGCGATCCTCTCGGGCCGCTACGCCCCCGGCGAGCGGCTGCCCGCGCAGCGCGCGCTCGCCCGCGACCTCGGCGTGACGATGACCGCGCTGCGCGAGGCGCTCAAGCGGCTGGAGCAGATGGGACTGATCGAGGTCCGCCACGGGGCGGGGATGGTCGTCGCCGACGTACGCGAGCGCGGGACGCTCGACGTGCTCGCGCCGCTGCTGCTGCGCGGCGGGCGGATCGATCGCGACGTGCTCGCCGACGTGCTCGAGGCGCGCACGCTCATGCTCGCCGAGCTGGGGGCGCTGGCGGCGCGGCGCCGCACCGACGAGCAAGCCGCCCGGCTCGCCGGCCTGGCCGCGGCGATCGCCGCCGCGCCCGACGCGGCCGCCGCCCAGGAGATCGACTTCGCCTGGGCCACCGAGCTGGCCCAGGCCGCCGGCAACCTCGTGTTCGTCCTCATCCTCAACGCGATCCGCGGCGCGTACTTCGCCCACGCCGAGCAGCTGCGCGTCACCGCCGAGCACCGGCGGCTCGCGCCGCTCTACGCGGCCGCGGCGGAGGCGATCGCCGCGCGCGACGTCGAAGCCGCGCGCGAGGCCGTCCGCATGCTTGCGGGCGTCCAGCAGGAGGCGCTGACGTGAGGGCGCGCGCCCGCGACGTGTTCGCCGCGCTGATCGACGCCGCCGTGATGCCCGGTCCGCCGCTGCCGCCGCTGCGCCCGGACGGGGCGCCCGCGTTCCTCGACCGCCTGCTGGACCGGTCGCCGCGGCCGAACGCGGCCGGCCTCGTCGCCGCGCTGCTCGCGCTCGACGCGCTGCCCGCGGCCGCCGGGTGGGGCGGTCGCTTCCGCACGCTCGACGCGGCGGCGCGACGGCGCCTGCTGGACCGCTTCGACCACGTCCCGCTGGTCAAGGCGCTGCGCGGGCTCGCCCACCTGGCCTACTACGGCGAGAACGCGGCGGCGCGGGCGCTGGGGTACGACGCCGACGCGGTCCTGGCGCGGGCGCGGCGATGAGGACGCTGCGCGCCGACGTCGCGGTGGTGGGGACGGGCGCCGGCGGCGCGGTCGTGGCCAAGGAGCTGGCCGAGGCCGGGCTGCGGGTCGTGGTCGTGGAGGAGGGGGCGTGGCACCCGGTCGAGACGCTGACGGCGCGCCCGCGCGACATGCTCGTCGAGCTCTACCGCGACGCCGGCCAGACCGTGACGATTGGGTCGCCGCCGATCGTCCTGCCCCTCGGGAGGGCGGTGGGCGGCACGACGCTCGTCAACTCGGGCACCTGCTTCCGCACGCCCGGCCGCGTGCTCGCGCGCTGGCGCGCCGAGGACGGCCTCGACCTCGACCTCGACCTCGACTTCGACCGCGTCGAGCGCGAGCTGAACGTCGTCGAGGTGCCGCCCGAGCTGGCCGGGCGCAACGCCGAGCTGGTGCGCCGCGGCGCCGCCGCGCTCGGCCTGTCGGGCGGCTACCTGCGCCGCAACGTGCGCGGCTGCGTCGGCTCGGGCGTCTGCGCCTACGGCTGCCCGGCCGGCGCCAAGCAGCACGCCGGCGCCACGTACGTGCCCAAGGCGCTCGCCGCCGGCGCGCAGCTGCTCACCGGCGTGCGGATCCGGCGCATCCGCACCGGCCGCGGCGGCGCCGTGACCGGGATCGAAGGCGACGGCGTGCGCGTCGACGCGCCGCGCGTCGTGCTGGCCGCCGGCGCGATCCACACGCCGGCGCTGCTGGCCGCCAACCGGCTCGGCCGCTCGCCCGCGCTGGGGCGCAACCTCTCGATCCACCCGGCCACCGCGGCGCGCGCCCGCTTCGACGAGGAGGTCGTGCTGTGGGACGGGGTGCCGCAGTCCTACTTCGTCGACGCGCTCGCCGGCGACGGGATCATGCTCGAGGGCATCGCGGGGCCGCCCGACTACCTGGCGATGGCGACCCCCAGGCACGGGCCCGAGCACCGCGAGCTGATGCTCGATGCGCGCCGCCTGGCCCAGTTCGGCGTGATGGTCTCCGACACCGCGCGCGGCGGCGTGCGCAGCGCGCGCGGCCGTCCGCTCATCCGCTACGACCTCGCGCCCGCCGACGCGACCCGGTTCCAGCGCGGGCTCGAGCTGCTCGCCCGGATCTGGTTCGCCGCCGGGGCCCGCGAGGTCGTCGTGCCCGTCGCCGGCGTGCCGCCGCTGCGCGACGGCGGCACCGGCCCGCTGCGGGCCGCCCGCGTGCGACCGCGCGACCTCACGCTCATGGCCTTCCACCCGCTCGGCACCGCGCGCGCCAGCGCGGACCCCGCGCGCGGCGTCCTCGACCCCGACCTGCAGGTGCGCGGCACGTCCGGCCTCTACGTCGGCGACGGCGCGGCCGTGCCGTCGTCGCTGGGCGTCAACCCGCAGATCACGATCATGGCGCTCGCCACCCGGCTGGCCGGGCACATAGCCTGCCGGGTGTGATCGCACGCGCAGACGCACTCGAGGCCCTGACCGGTGACGTGTTCGACGTGGTCGTGGTCGGCGGCGGCATCACCGGCGCCGGATGCGCCTTCGACGCCGCCACGCGCGGCTACAGCGTCGCGCTCGTCGAGAAGCGCGACTTCGCCGCCGGCACGTCCAGCCGCTCGTCCAAGCTCGTCCACGGCGGGCTGCGCTACCTGCAGAACTTCGACCTCGGGCTGGTGCGCGAGGCGCTGCTCGAGCGCCAGCTCATGGTCACGCTCGCGCCGCACCTCGTGCACCCGCTCAAGCTCGTCGTGCCCGCGTTCGACGGCGCCCGCCCCGACCGCCTGATCGGCGCCGGCCTCAACCTCTACGACGTGATGTCGCGCGGGCGGCGCCGCCGCGGCGAGTTCGCCGAGTCGTGGAGCCCGGACCGCCACCGGATCATCGACGGCGCCGAGGTCGTCGAGCTGCTCCCCGCGCTCGCGGAGCGCAACCCGACCTCCGGCTACCTCTTCTACGACTGCCAGACCGACGACGCCCGGCTCGTGCTGACCGTCCTGGCCGAGGCCGAGCGCTTCGGCGCGGTCGTCGCCAACCGCGTCGAGGTGACCGAGCTCGTCGACGGCGGCGTCGCGGCCGTCGACACCGAGACCGGCGAGCCGCTGCGCATCCGCGCCGCGAACGTCATCAACGCGACCGGCGTGTGGGCCGACCGCCTGCGTCCGGGCGAGCTGCGCGACGAGGCCGACATCCCGCACATCCGGCCCAGCCGCGGGACGCACGTCACGGTCGCCCACGAGACGCTGCCCCTGGTGGCGGGCGCGATCGTCCCCGCCGGCGGCGGGCGCACGATCTTCGCGCTGCCCTGGCTGGGGCGGACGCTGCTGGGCACGACCGACAACGACTACGAGGGCGAGCTGGACTTCATCGCGCCCGACCCCGCCGACATCGACTACGTGCTCGAGGCGACCAACGCGTTCTTCGGCACGGCGCTGACCCCCGCCGACCTCACCGGCGCGTACGCGGGCGTGCGGCCGCTGATCTCCTCCGGCGATCCGAAGAAGTCGGTCGACATCTCGCGCAAGGCGGAGCTGTACGAGACGTCGTCGATGATCACGATCACCGGCGGCAAGCTCACGACGTGGCGGCGGATGGCGAAGATGGCCGTCGACCGGCTCGTCGAGCGCGACGCGCGCGACGCCCCGTGCCGCACGCACGAGATCCCGCTCGGCCAGGCGGTGGAGCCCGACTCGCTCCCGCGCGTCGACGGGGTGGCCGACGCCGCCTACCCGCACCTGGCCGGCCGCTACGGGCACGTCGCCCACGACGTCCTGCGCGTCGCGGCCGAGCGCCCGGAGTGGGCGCAGCCGATCGTCGGCGACCTCCCGGACCTGCTCGCCGAGGCCGTCCACGCCGTGCGCCACGACCAGGCGCGCTCGGTCGGCGACGTGCTCCTGCGGCGCACCCGGCTGGGCCTGCTGGCCGCCCGCGAGGTCACCTCCGAGCCGGTCGCCCGGCGGGTCGCCGCCGCGCTCGCCGCCGACCTCGGCTGGGACGAGGCGCGCATCGACGCCGAGGTCGGCCGCTTCCTCGCCGAGGCCGAAGCGGAGGGGATCGTCGGGACCGTCCCGTAACTTTCGCCGCTCCCACGGGTTGGCAGGCCCGTATCGACCCTTCTCCCCGCTGCGAGGTGCCCGAGCCGTTGCCGTCATGTCGTCGCCTGATCGCGCTGGCCGCCAGCGCCACCGCCACGCTCGTGCTGACCGTCGCGACCGCCCAGGCGGCGCTGTTCCCCGGTGAGGTGATCGACGGCCCCAACCCCGGCCTCCTGGCCGTCGGCGGCGCCGACATGGACCCCGCCGACGGGACCGGCGGCGTCGTCTACCTGCGCGAGGACGGTGGCGTGCCGCACGTGTTCGTCTCGCGGATCGTCGACGGGGTCTGGCAGCCGCCCGAGCGCGTCGACGGGTCGCTGGCGCCGCCCGCCTCCGACCCGGTGATCGCCGCCGGGACGCGCGGGAAGCTGATCGTGGCGTGGGTCACCGAGGGCGTGCTCTACGCCTCGATCCGCCAGAGCGTCGCCGCCGGCTGGAGCGGACCGCAGCCGGTCGGGGCGCCCGCGACACTGCCGGCCATCGACATGGGCTTCAACGACAACGCCTACCTGGCGTGGAGCACCGGCGAGGACGTGCACGCGGCGCGCCTCCCGCGCGGCGCCACGCAGTGGCAGCCGGTCTCGGGGCCGCTGGACCTCGACCCGGCCCGCCGCGCCGGCGGGCAGCCGAACCTGCGCCCGAGCATCGCCGTCTCCGCCGAGGGCCTGGCGCTGGCGGTGTGGGGCGAGGTCGACGGGGCCGGGCGCTCGCACGTCGTCGCGCGGCGCATCGACGGCACGCGCCCGTCGCCCGTCCCCGCCGACCTGACCGTCGACGAGCTCGAAGGCCGCGCGGGCGGCGACGCGGACGCGCCGATGGCCACGATCCAGTCGGACTCGAGCTTCGGCTGGGTCGTCTTCCGCCAGGCGTTCACCGACGGCGCGACCACCCAGGTGCGCGCGATCGCCCGGCACATGCGCGGCTCGCTGTTCGAGCCGCCGGTCGTCATCGACGGCCAGGGCTGGCCCGGCGACGACGCCGGCTGGCCGAGCATGGCGATCCAGGGCACCGGCACCGGCTTCTCGGCCGTGCCGCTGCGGTCGGGGCCGATCTTCGGCATGGCCGTCAACAGCGACGACGAGTGGACCCCGTTCGCGTCCCGGCTGGACTCGGCCCCGGTGCCGATCACGGGCCGCCTGCCGGTCTTCTACTCCGAGGACAAGAACGGCATGGTCGCCTGGCCGGCGCCCGACGGCATGCTGCGGATGCGGTTCGTCACCGGCATCGGCTTCCAGCCCGAGCAGCAGATCACCAAGCCCGAGCTCGGCCCCGTCGACTGGAACGCGGGCGTCGCGATGGCCGGCGACCGCTACCTGAACGCGATCATCGTGGCGATCCAGGGCGCCGGCGCCGAGCGGCGCCTGGTGTCGGCCGTCAACGACCGCGAGCCCGGCAACTTCTCGCCCGCGTCGTCGTCGCGCTGGTACCGGCGCGCGCCCGCGCGGCTGAGCTGGCGCGAGCCGACCGAGACGTGGGGCGACCTGCGCTACACGCTCGAGATCGACGGGCGTGCCGTCGGCACGACGCGTCAGCTCTCGTACCCGACCCGCAACCTGCGGCTCGGCTCGGGCACGCACCTGTGGCGCGTGCTGGCCATCGACTCGCGCGGGCAGGCGTCGGCGACGCCCACGCGGCTGCTGAAGATCGACCGCACGCCGCCGAACGTGACGATCTCGTTCCGGGGGTCGCGCCGGGCCGGCCGGCCGGTGACCGTCGACGTGCGCGCGATCGACCGCGACTCGGGCTCCAAGACGCCGCAGGTCTTCTTCGGCGACGGCACGATGGCCTATGGGCGCCACCTGCGCCACGTCTACGGGCGGGGCCGTCACACCGTGACGGTGCGGGCGAGCGACAACGCCGGCAACGTGCGCACGGCGCATCGCAGCATCGTGATCCGCTAGCGTTCGCAGCGCAATTGCGTCGCCGGTCGCTGTCCAACGCGACCGGACGCCCACCGACAATCCCATCCGAAGGAGCCATCCCATGGCCGTGCTGGACCGCCCCGCGCTCGAGGAGAGCCCGCTCGCCGACCTGCATCTGATCGCCCGCGAGCTCGGCATCGACGGCTTCCGCCGCCTCCGCAAGGCCGACCTCGTCGACGCGATCCTGGAGCGCCAGGGCGGCGAGGCCGCCGCCGCGCCCGCCGCCGACGAGGAGGCGGAGGAGAAGCCCAAGCGCCGCCGCTCGCGCCGGCGCAAGGACGCCGACGTCGAGGCTGACGCCGAGGCCGAGGTCGCCGAGGAGGCGGCCGAGGAGGGCGCCACCGAGGAGGAGGCCGAGGAACGCCCGTCGCGCCGCCGCTCGCGCCGCTCGCGCTCGCGCGACGAGGGCCGCGGCGAGCGCGAGGAGCGCGACGAGGAGGAGGAGAAGGCCGAGAAGATCGTCGAGGGCACGGTCGAGCTCCTCAGCAACGGCTCCGGCTTCCTGCGCGTCCACCCGCCGGAGCCCAGCGACGACGACGTGTACATCTCCGCCGCCCAGGTGCGCCGCTGCGAGCTCGTCTCCGGCGACGTCGTGACCGGGCCGGTGCGCGCGCCGCGCCGCTCGGAGCGCTACCCGTCGCTGGTGCGCGTGGACACGATCAACGGCCGCCCCGCCGAGGAGGTCAGCGAGGGCACGCCGTTCGACGAGCTGCCCGCCGCGTTCCCCAGCCAGCGCTTCTCGCTCGGCTCCGAGGACGCGACGCTGAAGGCGATCGAGTGGCTGACGCCGATCGGCCGCGGCTCCCGCGTGACGATCGTCGGCGCCGCCCGCTCGGGCAAGACCGAGGCGCTGCGGCGCCTGGCCGGCGCGCTCGCCGGCCAGGACGGCCTGGACGTGTCGGTCGTGCTCGCCGGCGCGCGCCCCGAGGAGATCACCGAGTGGAAGCAGTCCGCGCCGGGCGGCGTGGAGCCGGTCGCGACGCTGTCGCTGGCCGCCTCGCCCGACGCCCGGGCCGGCGCGATCGAGCGCGCGCTCGACACCGCCAAGCGGATCGCCGCCCGCGGCGGCAACGCGGTCGTGCTGATCGACACGCTGGCCGGCCTGCCGGCCGGCGCCGGGCGCCGCGCGCTGGCGGCCGCCCGCGACATCGTCGACGGGGGCTCGCTGACGATCATCGCGACCAGCGACGAGCCGGTCGGCGGCGAGACGACGGTCATCGCGCTGGACGTGGCGCTGACCTCGACCGCGCGCTTCCCGGCGCTCGACCTGGTCGCCAGCGGCACGCTGCGGCCCGAGCTGCTGGTCGGCGAGGCCGGGGCGGACGCGATCGCCCAGGCCCGCGCCTCCGCTCTCGGCTAGGGGAACGCTCGCCCAGGGGGCGAGGTTCCTCAGCGGGTGTTCGCCCAGGGGGCGAAACCCGCCGCGTCAGCGAGGGATGTAGGCGACCCGGCCCCACGAGGGCTCGGGCGCCAGCTCGATCGGCTCTCGATCGCGCTCGGGCTGGACGTACGCGAAGGTGTGCGACTCGGGGTCGAAGGCGATGTCGAGCTCGCCCTCCTTCACGCGCTGGTCCAGCCAGGCCGAGCGGAAGACCAGCCGCCGCAGCCAGTGCACGAGCGAGCGGTCGGCCGGGCCGACCAGCTCGGGCCAGCAGTCGTTGACGTGCTCCCCGAGCGGGGAGGTGGGGTCGGGGATCTCGCCGTTGACGGCGAGGTTGACGAGATCCTCGAGCTCGCTCTCGCCGAGCCGCTCGCGGACGAAGCCGAGCTTCATCGCCGCCTGCTCGCAGCGCTCCTGGAAGTCGCGCTCGTTGAAGGTGAACCGGAGCTCTCCGTACTCGAGGACGAAGTCCTCGCCGGAGTCGTAGTTGCCGCGTCGCTGTGTGTCCATCGTTGGGGTCGGGGCGCGCCGGCTCGTCTCGCCGGGGCGCGCCGTCGCGGCATTCTTCCCGAATCCTCCTTCGCCGCCAGGGCTGGGCGCGAAGTTGCACTACGGTCCCAGCCGATGAGCGAGCGCGGCGCGATCCTGGCACAGGCGGAGGCGATGATCGAGGCGTGGGAGGAACGTTTCGGTCCGTTCGACCGCCATCCGGCGACGAGGCCCGATCCGCAGCGGCTGCGCGACGGGTGGGCGGCGTTCGCCGAGCGGATGGCCGACCACTATCCGTTCTTCCACCCGCGCTACGCGGGGCAGATGCTCAAGCCGCCGCACGAGGTCGCGGCCGCCGGCTACCTGGCGGCGATGCTCATCAACCCCAACAACCACGCGCTCGACGGCGGGCCGGGGACGAGCGGGCTGGAGGTCGAGGTCGTCGAGCAGCTCGCGGGCATGCTCGGGCTGGCCTCGCCGTCGCTGGGGCACCTGACGTCGTCGGGCGCGATCGCCAACCTCGAGGCGCTGTGGGTGGCGCGCGAGCTGGCGCCCGGCACGGCGGTCGTCCACAGCGAGGCCGCGCACTACACGCACGCGCGCATGTGCGGCGTGCTCGGGGTCGAGGCGCGCGCGGTGCCCGCCGACGCGGCCGGGCGGATCGACCTCGACGCGGTCGAGGCCGAGTGCCGGCGCGGCGGGGTGGGGACGGTCGTGCTGACGACCGGCACGACCGGCGTCGGCGCGGTCGACCGCGTGGACGAGGCGCTGGCGCTGCGCGAGCGCTACGGGGTGCGGCTGCACGTCGACGCCGCGTACGGCGGCTTCTACGCGCTGCGCGCTGGGCGCGACGGCGTGCCGGCCGAGCCGTACCGAGCGATCGGCCGCTGCGACTCGGTCGTCGTCGATCCCCACAAGCACGGCCTGCAGCCGTACGGGTGCGGCGCGGTGCTGTTCGCCGATCCCGCCGTGGGCCGGCTCTACAAGCACGACTCGCCCTACACGTACTTCACCTCCGACGCCCTGCACCTGGGCGAGATCTCGCTGGAGTGCTCGCGCGCGGGCGCGGCCGCGGCGGCGCTGTGGCTGACGCTGCGGGTCCTGCCGCTGGAGGCCGACGACGGCCTGGGCGCGATCCTCGGCGCCTGCCGGCGGGCGGCGCTCGGGCTCGCCGGCCGGCTGCGCGACGACGACCGGCTCGCGCTGCTGGCCGAGCCGGAGCTCGACATCGTCGCCTACCACCCGCGGCGGGCGTCGCTGTCGGCGATCGACGCGGCCAGCGTGGCGCTGCTGGAGGTCGCGCTGGCGGATCCCGATGACCCGGTGTTCCTAAGCACGCTGCGGGTGGGGGAGGCCGCGTTCGCGCCGGACGTGGCGCGCGACGCGGACGGCGCGCGGGTGCTGCGCAGCGTGCTGATGAAGCCCGAGCACGAGCACGCCGTCGCCTGGCTGCACGAGCGCCTGCGCGCGTTCGCGGCCGCCGTCTGAGCGAGGGGGGCGAGGTTCGCGCGCGCCCCGCCTCGGGTGGGCATGACCGACGACGCCTTCACCGTGCTGGTCGTCGAGGACGACGACGCGACGCGGACGTTCCTGGCCGACAACCTCACCGCCGACGGCTACGAGCTGCTCACCGCCGACTGCGCGCGCGACGGCCTGCGGCTGATCGAGCGCAAGTACCCCGACCTCGCGCTCATCGACGTGGGGCTGCCCGACGGGTCGGGGCTGGACCTCGTGCGCCACGTGCGCGACGCGGACGGCGCGGGGTCCGACGTGAACCCGCTCATGCCGCTGCTGGTCATCAGCGGGCGCGCCGCCGAGCTGGACCGCGTGCGCGCGTTCGAGCGCGGCGCCGACGACTACGTCCTGAAGCCGTTCAGCTACGGCGAGCTGCGCCTGCGCGTGGCCGCGCTGCTGCGCCGCGCCCAGGGGCGCCGGGCGATGGGCCGCTGGCGGATCGGGTCGCTGAGCGTCGACGTCGCCGCGCGCGACGTGCGCGTCGACGGCGAGCGCGTGTCGCTGTCGCAGAAGGAGTTCGCGCTGCTGCGGATGCTCGCCTCCGAGCCGCACCGGGTCTTCACGAAGTCCGAGCTGCTGCGCGCGATCTGGGGGCCGGGACGGCTCGGCACGACGCGGACCTTGGACTCCCACGCGTGCCGCTTGCGCCACAAGCTGTCGGGGTCGGGGGAGCGGCTGGTGGTGAACGTGTGGGGCGTGGGCTATCGCCTGCTCGACGTCGCCGAGCGCGAGGCGGCGGCGTGATGGGCGCCTGGACCGTCGTGACGTTCGTGGTGGCCTCGCTCGCGCTGGCGCAGTGGGTGGCGGCGCGCCGGCGGCTGGAGCGCATCGCGCGGGCGGGGCACGAGCTGCGGGCGCCGCTGTGCGCGGCGCGGCTGGCCGCGCACGCGGCGGCGCGCGACGTCGGCTGGCTCGCGCTGGCGCCCGTCGACCGGGAGCTGGAGCGAGCCGCGCTGGCCGTGGAGGACCTCGAGGCGGCGCGGGCGGGCCGGCGCCTCGCCGACCGGCGCGACCGCGTGGACGTGCCCGGTCTGCTCGACGACGTGTGCCGTGCGTGGGCGCCGCTGGCCTGGCCGGTGGGGCGCGACCTGCGCGTCGAGCGCGGGGCGCCGGTGCCGGCGGTGGGCGGCGACGCGCGGCGCCTGGCGCAGGCGGTCGGCAACCTCGTCGGCAACGCGCTGGAGCACGGCGACGGGGCGATCGTGCTGCGCGCGCGCGTCGCGGGCGGCGCCGTGCGGATCGAGGTCGACGACGCCGGCGGCGGGCTGCGCGCGCCGCTGGGGCGCCTGACGCGCCGGCGCCGGTCGGGGCGCGGGGCGCGCGGACGCGGGCTGGCGATCGCGGCGACGATCGCGCGCCGCCACGGCGGCCGGCTGCGCCACGAGCCGCTGGCCGGCGGGTGCCGGCTCGTGCTCGAGCTGCCGCCCGCCGACCCCGCTGCGCTCGGCGGTCCCGAGCGCGTGCTCACGGGCGTGCGCTGGGGCGCCACCGTGCGGCCGTCCGCGCGGGACCTGCGGACGCTGCGATGAACCGGCGCCGGCGCGGGATCGTGCTCGGCGGGCTCGCGCTCGCGCTCGGCGCCCTGGCCGCCTCCGACGTGGCGGGCCGCGAGGCCGCGCTCGAGCGGCGGATCGGGCCGGCGGTGGACGTGGTCGTCGCGCGCCGCGCGCTGCCGGAGGGCAGGCTGCTCACAGCCGCGGACCTGGCCGTCCGCCGCGTGCCGGCGCGCTTCGCCCCGACGGGCGCGATCTCCCGCCCGGGCGAGCTGGTGGGGCTGAAGCTCGGCGCGCCGGTCGCCGCGGGCGCGGACCTGTCGGCGACCGCGATCGCGGACGCCGACGCGCCGCCGCCGGGCGCCCCGGTGCGCGCGGGCGAGCGGGTGGCCGAGGTCGTGGCGACGGGGAGCGCCGCGGCGATCCGGCCGGGCAGCCGCGTCGACGTGCTCGTCACGCGCGAGGCGACCGGCGACGCGGGCGGGCGCACGCTGCTCGCCCTCCAGGACGTCGAGGTGCTCGCGGCCGCGCCCGCCGCCGCCGACGGCGCTCCCGACGCTCCGGCCGGCGCGCGGGTGGCCGTCTCCCTGCGCGTCACGCTGCGCCAAGCCGTGTACCTGGCGGCCGCGCAGGCGTTCGCGCGCGAGCTGCGCCTGCTGCCCCGCGCCGCCGGGGACCGCCGCGAGGCCCGCCGCCCGCTCGTCGTGGCCGACACGCTCTGAGCGCCTATCGTCGGGGCCCGTGGGCACCGTGCTGAGCTGGAACGTCGCCGGTCGCGTGCGCTCGGTGCCGCGCAGGCGGCGGCGCTGGCGCGGCGCCCGGCCGACCTCGTCGCGCTGCAGGAGGTGCGCGCGAGCGCGTTTGCGGCGTGGCGGGCCGCGCTGGAGGCGCTCGGCTTCGCGCCGCCCGGCGCCACGCCGACGATTGTCGGCGACCTCACGCCGCGCTACGAGTCGCGCGAGGGCGAGGTGCAGACGTTCGCGCGCACGCGCGCGGGGCGACTGCGCGCGGACTACGGCGCGCGTCACGACGCCGCCGAGCTGGCGCTGATCGTCGGTCTGCGCGAGCACGGCTACGTCGACGCCTCCGCGCCGTCCACGGATACGGTCGGCGTGACCGCAGCCGGCTGTGGGGCACGGCAAGGGCGGCTACCGGCTCGACCACGTGATCGTCCGAGGCCTGCGGCCGGTCGCCTGCGAGTACGAGCACGACCGGCGCGACGCGGGCCTGAGCGATCACGCGGCGATGTGGGCGGACCTCGAGCGGTGACAGGATGGCGGGCGTGCGCCGCCTCGTCCTGCTCGCCAGCGCGGTCGTCCTCGTCGACACGATGTTCTACGCGGTCGTCGCGCCGCTGCTGCCCCACTACGTCGACGAGCTCAGGCTGACCGACACCGAGGCCGGCGTCCTGGCGGGCGCCTATCCGGCGGGGACGCTGGTCGGCTCGCTGCCGGCGGGCTGGCTGGCCGCGCGGTTCGGCGCCCGCAACACCGTGCTCGCCGGACTGGCGCTGCTGAGCGGGTCGAGCCTGGCGTTCGGGTTCGCCGAGCACGTGGTCGTCCTCGACGTCGCGCGCTTCGTGCAGGGCCTCGGCGGGGCGTGCACGTGGGCGGGCGCGCTGACGTGGCTGATCGCGATGGCGCCGGTCGAGCGGCGCGGCGAGCTGATCGGCGCCGCGCTGGGCGCCGCGATCGCCGGCTCCCTGGGCGGCCCGGTCGTCGGCGCGGTCGCCGAGGCGCTCAGCCCGCAGCTCGTGTTCAGCATGGTCGTCGTGGTCTCCGCGGCGCTGGCCGCCTGGGCGCTGCGCACCGAGCCGCCGCCCGGCGGCCTGGAGACCCAGGGCCTGCGCGACGTCGCGCACGCGCTGCGCGACCGCCACGTGAGCGTGTCGATGTGGCTGGTGATGCTGCCGGCGATGGCGTTCGGCGCGATCAGCGTGATCGGCGCCCTGCGCCTCGACCACCTCGGCGCGAGCGCCGCGGCGGTCGCGGCGACGTTCCTGGTCGCGGCGGCGGTGGAGGCGACGGTCTCGCCGCTGGTCGGCCGCCTGTCGGACCGCCGCGGACGCATGGTCCCGATCCGCGCGGGCCTGGTCGCTTCGGCGGTCGTGCTCGTGGCGTTCACGCTGCCGCGCCAGGCGTTCGTGCTGGCGGTCGTGATGGTGTTCGCGAGCGCCGCGCTCGCCCTGTTCTGGGCGCCGGCGATGGCGATGCTCTCCGACGCCGCCGACGCGACCGGCCTCCACCTCGGCCTCGGGTTCGCGCTGATCAACCTCGCCTGGGCGGCGGGACAGATGACCGGCGCCGCCGGCGGCGGCGCGCTGGCCGAGGCGGCCGGCGAGGCCGTCGCGCCGCTGCTCATCGCCGCGCTCGCGCTGGCGACGTTCGCGCTGCTCGCGGCCCGGCGCGCGCGCCGGGTGGCGACCACGGGCGCGTAGTCGAGCTCATGCCACCCGGCCCGCCGGTCCGCGGGTGTTCGCCTCAGGGCGAACACCCGCAATGGAACCGAGCCCCCGGACGCGGCGTGCTGCTGCGCCTGCACCAGGGCGTCTCCGCCGTCGCCCACACCGCGCTGCGCCCCGAGGCCCACCGCCTCGCCGCCGTCCTGGCCTGCGGACCCGGCGCCGTCCTCTCCCACGCCTCCGCGGCCGCCGCCTGGGGACTCATCGCCGATCGCGGCGCGCGGTTCGAGATCACCACCCCGACCGCCAGCGGCCGCACCCGTCCGCGCGTCAAGGTCGACCGCCGCGTGCCGCACCCCGCCGACCGCACCGTCCTCGATGCCGTCCCCGTCTCCACCGTCGCCCGCGCAAGATCCGCTCCGAGCTCGAGCGCGGCGTCCTCGGGCTCATCGGCCAGCACGGGCTCCCGCGCCCACACGTCAACCTCAACCTCCACGGCTTCGAAGTCGACCTGCACCGGCCCCGCCGCCGCGTCGCCGCCGCGCTCGCCGCGGTGCTGCGACCGCCGGCCTAACCCGGCGGCGTGCCGACGGCCGCGGTGCTCCCGACGCCGACGCACCGCGTCGCGCTCTCGCACCCGAGCCGTGGAAGGCCACCTCGCCGCTCAGGATGCCGGTGATCGTCGGACGGCGGGGGCGAATCGCCGCGGCGGCCGCCCTCGTCGAGGCATGGACGACGCACTGCACCAGCTCGCCGACCGGCTGCGCGAGCGGCTGATCCGGGGCGCGTCGACGGGGGAGGCGCCGCCGGCCGGCGCGCGGGACGGGGATCTGCACGAGCGCATCCGGGGGCTCGTCGAGCGGGAGGCGGCGCTGCTGGACGCGGCGGCGCGGGAGCGGCTCGTCGCGCTCGTGGCGGAGCGCTCGTTCGGGCTCGGGCCGCTGGAGCCGCTGCTGGCCGACCCGGAGGTCGACGAGGTCATGGTCAACGGGCCGGGGGAGGTGTGGGTCGAACGGCGCGGGCGGCTGGAGGCGACCGGGGTGGCCTTCGCGGGGGCGGCGGAGCTGCGGCACGCGATCGAGCGCATCCTGGCGCCGCTGGGGCGCCGGGTGGACGAGGCCGAGCCGCTCTGCGACGCGCGGCTGCCCGACGGCTCGCGCGTGAACGTGGTCATCGCGCCGCTCGCGCTCCGCGGGCCGGTCCTCACGATCCGGCGCTTCCGCCGGCGCGGCTTCACGCCTGACGAGCTGGTCGAGCTCGGGACGTGGACGGCGCCGCTGCGCGACCTCCTGGCGCGCGCCGTGGAGGCGCGGCTGAACATCCTGGTCAGCGGCGGCACCGGCTCGGGCAAGACCACGACGCTGAACGCGCTCTCGTCGTTCATCGGCGCGACGGAGCGGATCGTCACGATCGAGGACGCCGCCGAGCTGCGCCTCCAGCAGCCGCACGTCGTCCGCCTCGAGGCGCGCCCGCCGGGCGTGGAGGGGAGGGGCGAGGTCACGATCCGCCGCCTGGTCCGCAACGCCCTGCGCATGCGGCCCGACCGCATCGTCGTCGGGGAGGTCCGCGGCCCGGAGGCGCTGGACATGCTGCAGGCGATGGGCTCCGGCCACGACGGCTCGCTGTCGACCGTCCACGCCGGCTCCGCCGAGGAAGCGCTGCGGCGCGTCGAGACGCTGGCGCTCATGGCCGACGTCGGGCTGCCCCACGCCGCCGTGCGCGAGCAGGTCGCCTCCGCGATCGACCTGGTCGTCCACCAGTCGCGGGCGCGCGACGGGTCGCGCAGGGTCATCGCGCTCAGCGAGGTCGTGCGGGTCGCGTCGGGACCGGCCACCCGCGAGCTCTATGCGCTGCGCGACGGGCGGCCGGTGTGGCGGGCCGCGCTCAGCGACGGCCTCGCCGGCCGGCTGGGGCGCGTCGCATGAGCCGCGCGGTCGCGCTGGCCGGCGCCGCGGGCGCGCTCGGCGTCCTCGCCGCGTGGGACCTGATCGTCGCGGTCTCAAGCGGCGCCGGCGCCCGCGCGCTCGCTCGCGTCCTCGCGCCGCTGCGCCGCGCCGGCAGCGCCGGCGCGGCCCCCACCGCGGCCGAGCGCCGGCGTCTGGCGGCCCTGGCCGCCGCGGCGCTCCTCGCCGCCGGCTGGCTCGTCGCCGGCCCGCTCCCGGCGCTGCTGCTCGCCGCCGCCGGGCCGCTCGCCGCCGGCGCCCTCGTGCGCGCGCGCCGGGCCCGCTGGCGCGCCCGCCTCGCCGACCAGGCGCCGCTCGTCGCCCGCGCGATCGCCGACGCGCTCGCGGGCGGCCACTCGATTCGCGGCGCCGTCTCCGAGGCCGCACACGGCGGCGGCATCCCCGCGCCCGCCGGGCGGGAGCTGCGCGCGACCGCCGACGCGCTCGCCCTCGGCGAGCCGACCGACGCCGCGCTCGAGCGCCTGCGCGCGCGGGCCCGCGCGCCCGTGTACGACACGCTCGTCGCCGCGATCCTGCTCCAGCGCGAGGCCGGCGGCGACCTCGCCCGCCTCCTGCGCGACCTCGCCGCCGCGCTCGAGGACGCCGCCCGCTCGGCCCGCGACGCGCGCGCCGCCACCGCCCAGGCCCGCTTCACCGGCACGCTCGTCGCGGCGATGCCGCTCGGCGCGCTCGTCCTCGGCGAGCTGGCCCGCCCCGGCACCCTCGCCGGCCTGATCGGCTCGCCGCTCACGGCCGCCATGGTCGTGGCGGCCGTCGTCCTCCAGGCCGCCGGGATGCTGGCGATCCGCCGCCTCGGCCGGGTGGCGCGGTGACGGGCGCGGTCCTGTTGGCGCTCGCCGCCGGGCCGCTGGCCGCCGTCGCGATCGGCGACCTCGCCGCCGCCGGACCGCTGCGCTCGCGGAACCCGGCGCGACGTCGCGGCGCCCGCCTCCTCGCGCTCCTCGCCGCCCTCGGACGCCGCCTCGGCGTCGTGCCCGCGCCCGCCGACCTCGACGCCCGGCTCGCCGCGGCCGGGAGCCCCGCCGGGCTCGAGGCCCGCGACCTGATGGCGGTCAAGGGCGGCGCCGCGTTGGCCGCGCTGCTCGCCGCCGTGCCGCTCCTGACCGCCGCCCCGCCTCGCATGACCCCGGTCCTGGCCGCGGCGGCGGCCGCCGCCGGCCACCTCGCGCCCGACCTGTGGCTCCGGCGCCGCGCGCGCAGGCGAACGCGAGCGATGGCCCGCGAGCTGTCCGGCGTCCTCGACCTCCTGCGCGTCTGCGTCGAGGCCGGCCTGCCGGTCACCCGCGCCGCCGCCGAGGTCGGCGGCCGCCACGGCGGCCTGCTGGCCCGCGAGCTCGCCGCCTTCGCCGCGATCTCCGCGCTGGGCGTCCCACGCCCGCGGGCGCTCGCCCGCCTCGCCGCCGCGGCGCCCCTCTCGGCGATCGCCGCGCTCGTCGCCGCGATCGGCCGCAGCGAGCGCCACGGCGCGCCGCTCGGCCTCGCCCTGGCCGCCCTCGCCGCCGACGCGCGCGCCGAGCACGCCCGCGCGATGGCCGAGCACGCCGCGCGCGCCGCGCCGAAGATCCAGCTCGCGGTCGCGCTGCTGCTTGTCCCCGCGGTGATGCTGCTGGTCGCCGCGGCGGTGCTGCGGGGGATGGGCGTCGGGTAGGCGCGGACGTGTGGCACCTGACGGCCGCTATGCGGACGCCATGTGCCACACGTCGCGCGGACGGGCTACTTCAGCGTGATGACCAGCTGCGCGCGCGCGGTGTCCCCGTCGCGCCCGCTGCCGGCGATGACCGCGCCGAAGCGGTCCACGTACTTCAGCGCCTCGGCGCCGGCCGGGTCGCCGTCGAGGCCCAGCCCCTTGACGAACGCGCTGATCGCCGAGATGTCGACGAACAGGCCCGGCTGCACCCCGTCGAGCTGGCCGGCCGCGGCCTTGTAGGCCTCGTTGTCGGCCAGCGTGCTCTGCGGCGACAGCGCCGCCTCGACGGCGGGCGCGCCCAGCCCGATGACGAACTTGTCGCCGCCGCTGGCCACGATCACCGGGAACGGCAGGCTCGGCGACTGCACCTCGAAGCCGGCGTCGGCGCCGGCGACGCCGCTCAGGTTCCGCGGCCGCGCGCCGGTCACCACCTCGCCGACGACCTTGCGCAGCTTGCCGACCGCCGCCTGCGACTTCGCCGGGTCGTTCGACTGCACGACGAACGCGCCGCCGACGTTGGCGACCGTCGCGCCCTGCACGAACAGGCCGGCGTCGCCCATCCAGCTCAGGAGGTCGTTCTCGATGTCGACGCCGAGCGCCTGCTCGATCGCCTGGACCTGGGCGGAGACGTCCTCGCCCCCGACCGCCGACAGCTGCAGCGCCTGCTGGAGCGCGCTGCGCAGGCTCTCGCCGACGCCGGGGAAGCCGATGCCGAACCACGAGCCGCCCGGCAGGCCCTCGAGTACCGCGCTTGCGTCGCCGCCGCCCTCGCCGGCCGGCTGCGTCACGCCCTGGCCGAGCACGTCGACCTTGATGCGGTCGGCGTCGGCGGTCAGCGCCATCACGCTGGTCGAGCCGGCGCCCTGCGCGAGCTGCTGGCGGATCTGGCCCAGCACCTCGGCGGGCACGCCGCCGGAGCGGCCGACCGCGTTCAGGAGGCCCTCGGCGTCGACGTACGCCGTGGCGAGCGCGTCCTCGGCGCCGAGCCGCTCGAGGCCGTCCTCGTAGGCGTCGTTGTCGTCCATCGTCTCGACGTCGTCGCCGGTGACCGTGTCGACGACGACCTTCAGGCCGGCCTCGGTGCCGCTCACGACGAAGTCCTCCACCTTGGCGGAGACGTCGCCGTCGCCGTCGACCCAGTAGTCGACGTCCTTGTAGGTGCGCTTCTCCTTGCCGTCGGTGTCCAGGTCGACGTCGCCGATGTCGTCCATCGCCAGCAGCGCCGCGCCCTGCGGGTTCTCGCCCTCGAGGCTCGTGAAGAAGAGGCCGATGCGCTTGACCTTCTTGAGGTCGTCCCACTCCTCGTCGCTCGGCGGGTCCTCGCTGCTCTTGACGAGCCGCTCGATCTCCGCGCCGACGTCGTCGGTGCCGAGGATCTTGCGCAGGGCGGCCTCGGCGCCGCTCTGGGCGTCGCCGCCGTCGTTGACGGCGACCTCGGCGTAGAACGGCGCGGTCGCCGGGACGCCGTTCGCGGGCTCGGCGTCGCCGCCGGAGCCGCTGTCGCCGCAGGCGGCGGCGCCCAGCGCGAGCGCGCCCGCGCAGGCGAGGGCGATCACGGACCGTCGGCGACGGACGCGGGTGAGGGTGGACATGGCGGTTTCAGGCCTCCTGAGTCGAGCGGGGAGCCCGCGCGGGCACGGGGCGGGTCCCCGCCGGGCGGGTTCGAATCCTAGAGCGCACGGGTCGGACGGAACGCCGGTCTGCGTGCAAGGCGACGTGCAGCGCACGCGGCTGCAGCGCCGCTTGCGTCCCCGACCGGATCGGCGTCCCACCGCGCCCCACCGCGCAATCCCCTGCATCCATCGACCTTTCGTCCGCTGAGGAGGTCTCCATGGGGACCCAGGTGGGGGAAAGTGGGCAAGATGAGTTGCGTTGTGGAGGATTGTGGGGTACAACGCCGCCAGCGGACCGGGGTGGAGGAGCTCCTCCCACTCCTCCACCCCGGCCCGGAATCCCTTCCTTCTGTGATGAGCGCCCAGACCCTTGGCCTTCCGCGGCACGTTCGACTACTCGCTGGACGCGAAGAACCGGTTGACCGTGCCGGCGCGCTTCCGCTCCGCGTTGAGCGACGGGGTCGTGCTGGCCAAGCGGGTGGCCGGTTGCGTGGCGGTGTGGCGGCCCGATGAGTACGACGCGTACGTGCGCGCGGCGCTCGAGCGCTTCCATCCCCTCTCGCCCGAGGCGGAGCAGCTGGAGCGCTTCTTCTCGGCCAACTCCCACGACACCGAGCTCGACGCCGCCGGGCGCATCGGCATCCCGCCCTTCCTCATCGACCACGCCGGCCTCGGCAAGGAGGTCGTCGTCACCGGCGCCGGCCGCTGCCTGGAGATCTGGGACCGCGCCGCGTGGCAGGACTACAACGCCCGGCTCACGGACACCGTGGCCGACATCACCTCGCGCCTTGGCGATGCTGGCTGAGCTCATGTCCGAGTCGCACATCCCCGTTCTGGCCGACGAGGCGATCGCGCTCCTCGATCCGCAGCCGGGGGAGACCGCCGTCGACGCCACGTTCGGCGCCGGCGGCCACGCCCGCCGCCTCGCCGAGCGCATCGGGCCGACGGGCACGCTCATCGCGATCGACCGCGACCCTGCCGCCGAGGAGCGCTTCGAGCGGATGGCCGCCGAGGTGGACTGCGCGACGCGCTTCGTGCGCGCCGACTTCGCCACCGCCCTGGAGGAGCTGGTCGCCGAGGGCGTGCGCGCCGACTGCGTGCTGCTCGACCTCGGCGTCAGCTCGATGCAGATCGACACGTGGGAGCGCGGCTTCTCCTACGCCTACGACGCGCCGCTGGACATGCGCATGGACCCGACCCAGGAGCTCGACGCCCGCACGGTCGTCAACACGTGGGACGAGCGCCGCCTCGCGCGCGTGCTGCGCGAGCTGGGCGAGGAGCGCTACGCCCGCCAGATCGCCCGCGCGATCGTGCGCGAGCGCGCCAAGCGCCCGCTGGAGACCACCAACGAGCTGGTCGAGGTCGTCAAGCAGGCGGTTCCGGCGCCCGCCCGCTTCGCCGGCGGCCACCCCGCCAAGCGCACGTTCCAGGCGATCCGGATCGCCGTCAACGGCGAGCTCGAGCAGCTCGATCGCGCGCTGCCCGCCGCCTGGGAGCTGCTGCGCGAAGGTGGCCGATTTGCAGGGATCTCCTTCCACTCGCTCGAAGACCGGCGGGTGAAGCGCTTCCTCGCCGAGCGCGCCCGCGGCTGCATCTGCCCGCCGGATCTGCCCGTCTGCGCGTGCGGGCGCACGGCGGAGGCGGCGCTCCTGTCGCGCCGCTCGATCTCGCCGTCGCCCGAGGAGCTGGCCGCCAACCCGCGCGCGGCCTCCGCGCGCCTGCGCGCCGCCCGCAAGCTGCGTCCCGAGGAGCGCGCATGACCCCGCCTCCGTCGACCGCCGCCGCGACCGGCCATGCCCGCTCGCTGCGCCGCGGCCCCGGCGGGTCGCGCCCCGCGCGCCGCGTCTCGGGCCCGTCGCGCGCCGCCGGCGGCGCCCGCGCCGCACGCGCCGCGGCCGCCGCCCGGGTCGCGTCCCGTCCCGCGCTGCGCCAGGCTCCGCGCCGGCCCGCCGCGGCCGGCGGCGCCGCCACGCTGCCGATCCCGCTCGTCGCCCGCCTCGGCGCCGTCGTCGAGAGCCGCTGGCTGGACCGCCTCCTGCGTGGCCGCGGCTGGATCGTGCTCGTCGCCGTCGGCCTGATGGGCCTCGTCTTCCTGCAGGTGTCGCTGCTGAAGCTGAACGCCGGGATCGGCGCCGCGGTCGAGCGCGCGGCCGTGCTCGAGCGCGAGAACGCCGACCTGAACGCCGAGATCTCCAAGCTGGCCTCCAACGACCGCATCCAGCAGCTCGCCACCCGTGCCGGCATGGTCCTCCCGCCGTCCGACGACGTCCGCTACCTCGGCAAGCACGGCAAGCGGGTCGGCGGCTCGTCCGTCGCGCTCGTGCCCTCGCAGGCCGAGGCCTCGACGGCCACCCTGCCGACCGTGCCGACCACCGAGGGCGAGCTCGCGCCCGCCGATCCCGGCACGGCCGCGACGACGACGGACCCGGCCGCGACCGCCACCGAGCCCCAGACGACCTCGTCGGTGCCGCTGACGCCCGAGCAGCGCGCCCAGCAGCAGGCCTCCGGCACGACCGGCGCCGCCCCCGCGGACCCGGCCGCCGCCGGCACCACCGCCACCGCGCCCGCGCCGGCCGACGGCGCCGCCGGCGCGACCGGGGACGCGCCCACCGCCGGGGCCGCCGTCGGCGGCGCCGCCGCCACCGGGGGGTAGCCCGATGGGCCTGACCGACCGCCGGATCGGCCTCCTCTTCCTCGCGTTCTTCGGGCTGCTGGCGCTCGCCGGCCTGCGCTCGGGCTTCCTGGGCACGGTGAAGGCCAGCGGCCTCAAGCACGCGGCGGCCACCCAGCAGGTCTCGACCGTCGAGGTGCCCGCGCGCCGCGGCTCGATCATCGACCGCCAGGGCGTGCGCCTCGCCGTCTCCGAGCCCGCCAACGACATCGCCGCCACGCCGTACCTGATCCAGGATCCGGCCGGCACCGCCGCCAAGCTCGCGAAGATCCTCGGCGTCGACGAGGACGAGGTGCTGCGCGACCTCACGCGCCGCGACACCGGGTTCGTCTACATCGCCCGCAGCGTGCCCGCCGACCTGGCCGACCAGGTCGCCGAGCTGAAGATCGAGGGCATCGACCTCATCTCCGCCAGCCGGCGCACGTACCCGCGCAGCTGGCTGGCGTCGCAGGTGCTCGGCACCGTCGGCATCGACGGCGAGGGGCTCTCCGGCCTCGAGTACGCCGCCGACGACCTGCTGCGCGGCCAGGACGGGCGCCGGCGCCTGACCAAGGACGCGATCGGGCAGCCGATCGCCGTCGAGGACGAGGTGCCCGCCAAGCCGGGCAAGACGCTGCGGCTGACGATCGACGCGGCGATCCAGTCCAAGGCCGAGGCGGTCCTCGGCGGCGTCGGACAGGTCTACAAGCCCAAGGGCGCCTCGGCGATCGTCATGGACCCCGACACGGGCGAGATCCTGGCCCTGGCCAACTGGCCGCGCGTCGACGCCAACGACCCGGCCGGCGCGCCCGAGTACGCCCGCCAGAACCTCGCCACCGGCACCACGCTCGAGCCGGGCTCGACGTTCAAGGCGTTCACGGTCGCCGGCGCGTTGGAGGACGGGAAGGTCACGCCGAACACGAGCTTCAACCTCGCCCCGACGATCCAGGTCGCCGACCGCGTCATCGGCGAGTCGCACGAGCGCGGCTGGGCGACGATGACGACCGGGCAGATCCTGGCCCAGTCCAGCAACGTCGGCGCGATCACGATCGGCCTGCGACTGGGCAAGCGGCGCTTCGACCACTGGGTCCGCAAGTTCGGCTTCGGCGAGCCGACCGGCGTCGACCTACCCGGCGAGGAGCGCGGCATCGTCCCGACCCCCGACGAGTACTCGGGCTCCTCGATGGGCAACCTGCCGATCGGCCAGGGCCTGGCCGTCACGCCGATGCAGATGGCGGCCGCCTACGCCGCGATCGCCAACGGCGGCGTGCTGCGCACCCCGCACGTGATCAAGGAGGCCGGCGGCCGGGAGGTCCGGCCCGACCGCGGCCGGCGCGTGATCTCGCCGCGCACCGCGGCGCAGATCCGCGACATGCTGCAGGGCGTCCTCAGCCCCGACGGCACCGCGTCCGAGGTGTCGGTGCCCGGCTACGAGCTGGCCGGCAAGACCGGCACGGCGAACAAGGTCGACACCGAGACGGGCGAGTACTCCAAGACCCGCTACATCGCGTCGTTCGTGGGCTTCGCGCCGGTCGACGACCCCCAGCTGCTGTGCGCGGTCATCGTGGACGAGCCCCAGGGCGCCTACTACGGCGGCCAGGTCGCGGCGCCCGCGTTCGGCCAGATCATGGCGTTCGCGCTGCCCTACCTGCGCATCGCGCCGAAGTGAGCCCCTTCTAGGATCGTCGCGTGCGCTTGGGAGAGCTCGTCGACGTGCCGCTCACGCCCCCGGCCGCGGACGTCGAGATCGGCGGGCTGGCCTTCGACAACCGGGTCGTGGAGCCGGGGACCCTGTTCTTCTGCGTGCCCGGCTTCACCCGTGACGGGCACGACTACGCCGCCGACGCGGTCGCGCGCGGCGCCGCCGCGCTCGTCGTCGAGCGCGAGCTGGACCTCGGCGTGCCGCAGGTGCGCGTGCCGTCGGCCCGCGCGGCGATGGCGCCGATCGCCGCGCGCTTCTGCGGCGACCCGACCGCGCGCCTGCAGGTCGTCGGCGTCACCGGCACCAACGGGAAGACGACGAGCTGCTTCCTCATCCGCGAGCTGGTGGAGGCCGGCGGCGTCCCGACCGCGCTGCTGGGCACCGTGAAGTCGGTGATCGGCGGGCGCGAGGCGACGCTCGAGCGCACGACGCCCGAGGCGATCGAGCTGCAGCGGGCGTTCGCGGCGATGGTCGAGGCCGGCGACCGGGCGTGCGCGATGGAGGTGTCCTCGCACGCGCTGGAGCTGCACCGCGCCGACGCGATCCACTGGAACGTCGCCGTGTTCACCAACCTCACGCAGGACCACCTCGACTTCCACCCGACGATGGAGGACTACTACCTGGCCAAGCGGCGCCTGTTCGAGCGTGCCGCGCAGGAGGGCGGCACGCTCGTCGTCAACGTCGACGACGCCTACGGCCGGCGCCTGGCGCGCGACTTCCCGCAGGCCGTCACGACCGGCATCGAGCACGACGCCGCGGTGCGCGCCACCGACGTGCGCTCGACGCTCACCGGCAGCACGTTCCGCCTCGACGGCGTCGAGCTGCACACGCCGCTGCCGGGCCGCTTCAACGTCGCCAACGTCCTCGGCGCGGTGGCCGCCGCGCGCGCGCTGGGCGTCGCCGACGACACGATCCGCGCGGCGCTGCCGCGGGCCGGCCGCGTGCCCGGCCGCTTCGAGCCGGTCGACGAGGGGCAGGGCTTCGCCGTGCTCGTCGACTACGCCCACACGCCCGACTCGCTGGAGAACGTCCTGCGCGCCGCGCGGGAGCTGACGACCGGCCGCGTGATCGTCGCGTTCGGCGCCGGCGGGGACCGCGACCGCACGAAGCGCCCGCTGATGGGCCGCGCCGCCGCGCTCCTGGCCGACGAGGTGATCGTCACCTCCGACAACCCGCGCTCCGAGGACCCGGACGCGATCATCGCCGAGATCCTCGACGGCATCGAGGACCGCGCCCGCGTGCGCACCGAGCCCGACCGGGCCCGCGCGATCGCCCTCGCGGTCGACCTCGCGCGCGACGGCGACGTCGTGGTCGTCGCCGGCAAGGGCCACGAGCAGGGCCAGGAGCTGGCCGGCGGGCGCAAGATCCCCTTCGACGACGTGACGGTGGCGAGGGAGGCGCTGCGTGCACGCCTGGTCGCCTGAGCAGGTCGCCGCCGCGGCCGGCGCGCGGCTGCTCACGGCGGGCGGCGACCACGGGCCGCGCCGCGCCGTGATCGACTCCCGCGAGGCCGGCCCCGGGGACCTGTTCGTGGGCCTGCCCGGCGAGCGCCACGACGGCGGGCGCTTCGCCGCCGCCGCGCTCGGCGCCGGGGCGTGGGGGACGCTGACCGCGCCCGCGCACGCCGAGGCCGCGGCGCAGGATGCGCCCGCCGGCGCCGCGGTGCTGGCCGCCGACGACCCGCTCGCCGCGCTGCAGCGCCTGGCCACCGCCTGGCGGCGCGCGCTCGGCGCCAAGGTCGTCGGCATCACCGGCTCGGCCGGCAAGACGTCCACGAAGGACCTGCTGGCCGGCATGCTGCGCCCGCACCGGCGCACGGTCGCCACGCCGCAGAACCTCAACACCGAGATCGGCCTGCCGCTCACGATCCTGTCGGCGCCCGGCGACACCGAGGCGCTCGTGCTGGAGATGGCGATGCGCGGCCGCGGCCAGATCGCCGAGCTCGCCCGGATCGCCGAGCCCGACGTCGGCGTGATCGTCAACGTCGGCCCGGTGCACCTGGAGCTGCTGGGCAGCGTCGAGGCGGTCGCGGCCGCCAAGGCCGAGCTGATCGCCGGCCTGCCCCCGGGCGGCACGGCGATCGTCCCCGCCGCCGAGCCGCTCCTGGACCGCCACCGCCGCGACGACGTCGACTGGGTCACGTTCGGCCCCGGCGGCGACGTCGACGACCTCGGCGACGTCGAGATCCCGTTCGACAGCGCCCACATGCGCCGCAACGCGCTGGCCGCGCTCGCCGCCGCGCGCGCGATCGGCGTGCGGCCGTCGGGGCGCATCGAGGTCGAGCTGTCGGCTCGCCGCGGCCAGCGGATCGAGCTCGAGCGCGGAGCGGTCGTCGTCAACGACTGCTACAACGCCAGCCCGATGTCGATGCGCGCCGCCCTCGACGAGCTCTCGCGTGCGCCGGGCCGCCGCGTCGCGGTGCTCGGCGACATGCTCGAGCTCGGCCCCGACGAGGTCCGCTACCACCGCGAGATCGGGGCGTACGCGCGCGAGCGCGCCGACCTGATCGTCACGGTCGGCCCGCTGGCCGCCGAGATGGGCGGCGACCACGCCGTGCCCGACGCCGAGGCCGCCGCCGCGCTCGTCGACGAGATCGCCCGCGAGGGGGACACCATCCTGGTGAAGGCCTCGCGCGGCGTCGGCCTCGAGAAGGTCGCCGAGGCGCTCTGATGGGCGAGGTCCTGATCGCCGGCACGGCGGCGCTCCTGCTGTGCGTGTTCCTGTCGCCGCGCTTCATCGCGTTCGTGCGCGTGCGCGAGTTCGGCCAGCACATCCGCGAGGAGGGGCCGGAGGGCCACCACTCAAAGGCGGGCACGCCGACGATGGGCGGGATCGTGATCTTCGCCGCGGTGTCGGCGCCGTTCCTGATCCTGTCCGAGTACGACTGGCGCTCGGTCGGGGTGTTCGTCGTGGCGATCCTGTGCGCGCTGCTGGGCTTCGCCGACGACTACACGAAGATCATCAAGCGGCGCTCGCTGGGCCTGCGCGCGCGCACGAAGCTCGGCTTCACGATCGCGATCTCGATCCTGCTGTGGTGGATCGCCACCCAGAAGGCCGGCCTGCCGCCGACGCTGCGGCTGCGCTTCGTCGACGCCCAGATCGACCTGGGCATCTTCTACCTGCCGCTCATCTACCTGGTCGTGGCCGGGACGACGAGCGGCGTGAACCTCACCGACGGCCTCGACGGCCTGGCCGCCGGGTGCGCCGCGATCGTGGTGCTCGCCTACATCGGGATCACGTCGATCACCGCCGGCCAGCAGGACCTGGCGCTGCTGTCGGGCTGCCTGGTGGGCGCGTGCGTCGGCTTCCTGTGGTTCAACGCGTTCCCGGCCACGATCTTCATGGGGGACACGGGCTCACTGGGCCTCGGCGGCGCGATCGCGGGTCTGGCGATCATGACGAAGACCGAGGTGCTGCTGATCCTGCTCGGCGGGATCTTCGTGATCGAGGCGCTGTCGGTGCTGATCCAGGTCTTCTCGTTCCAGACCTTCCGCAAGCGCGTCTTCCTGATGGCCCCGATCCACCATCACTTCGAGATGATGGCCTGGTCGGAGACGAAGATCATCCTGCGCTTCTGGATCGTGGCCGCCGTCTGCGCGGCCATCGGCTTCACGATCTACCAGCAGGGCATCTCCTGACGCGGTAGGAATCGGCGCGGGCGCGGCGAACCCGTGCCTGATGGACCGACCTCGCGCCGCCGCCCGCGAGCAGCCCCTGGAACACCGGATCCTGCTCACGGCCACCCTCTGCCTGCTGGCCGCCGGCGCCGTGATGGTCTACAGCGCCTCGTCGGCCCGCACCCTGCTCGAGGGCCAGGGCGACGGCAGCTACTACCTCGTCAAGTACCTCATGTACGGGGTCCTGGGCTTCATCGTCATGCAGGTCGTGGCGCGCATCGACCTGCGCGCCGTGCGCGACGTCACCCCGGTGCTGCTGGGCCTGTCGTTCGTCCTGCTCGTCGCGGTGAAGCTGCCGGGCGTCGGCGTCGAGGTCAACGGGGCGACGCGCTGGGTCGGGTTCGGCCCGCTGCAGTTCCAGCCCAGCGAGCTGATGAAGCTCGCGCTCGTCCTGTACGCGGTGCGGCTGCTGACCGACAAGCCCAAGCTCGTGCTGACGCTCAAGGGCCTGATCAGCCCGCTCGGCTACGTCGTGGGGGCGGCGCTGCTGCTGATCGTCAGCCAGCCCGACCTCGGCACCGCGCTCGTCGTCGGCTTCACGATGATGGCGATCCTCGTCGCCGCCGGGATGCCGGTGAGGCTGCTCGTCCGCTGCGCCGGCGCGGCCGTCCTGCTCGTCACGCTGTTCGCGCTCTCGGAGCCCTACCGGCGCGACCGCCTCATCTCGTTCCTCGATCCGTGGGCGCACGCCGAGTCGATCGGCTTCCAGTCCGTGCAGGGGCAGATCGCGATCGGCTCCGGCGGCCTGGTCGGCCGCGGCCTGGGCGAGTCGGTCCAGAAGATCTTCTTCCTGCCCGAGGCGCACACCGACTTCATCCTGGCCGTCATCGGCGAGGAGCTCGGCGTCGTCGGCATCTGGGCGCTGCTGTTCCTCTACGGGCTGATCGCCTACGCCGGGCTGCGCGCCGCCAAGGCCGCCCAGACCGCGTACGCGAAGCTCCTGGCGACGGCGATCACCTCGATGATCATGTGCCAGGCGCTGCTGAACCTGTTCACGGTGCTCGGCATGGCGCCGCTGACCGGCGTGCCCCTGCCGTTCATCTCGTCGGGGTCGTCGTCGCTGCTCGTGCTGCTCGCCGGGATGGGGCTGCTGCTGAACGTCGCCTCGGGCCGCACGACGCACCTGCGCGCGGTTCGGTCAGGATCAGGGCATGGCAGACGAGCGAACCGACCCGCCGCCGCGGGTCCTCATCGCGGCGGGTGGCACCGCGGGGCACGTGGTGCCGGCGCTGGCGGTCGCCGCCGAGCTGCGGGCTGAGGGCGCGACGGTCGGCTGGGTCGGCGGCGACCGCGCCGAGGCCGAGCTCGTCCCGGCCGCGGGCATCCCGCTGGAGCGCATCCGCGTCAGCGGCCTGTCGCGCACGAACCCGCTGCGGGCCGCCCGCTCCGCGCTGCAGGCGATCGGCGCCCTCGTGCGCGCGTGGCGGATCGTCGGGCGCGAGCGGCCGGACGCGGTCATGGGCGGAGGCGGCTACGTCGCCGGCCCGGTCGGCGCCGCCGCGGTGCTGCGGCGCGTCCCGCTCGTGCTGACCGAGGCCGACTCGCACCTGGGGCTGGCCAACCGGCTGCTCGCCCCGTTCGCCCGCCGGGTCTGCCTGGCCTTCCCGATCGCCGGGCGCGACGCGCCGCGCTACCTCGTCACCGGGCGCCCGGTGCCGCCGCCGGTCGAGGACCGCGCCGCGGCACGGGCCCGCTTCGGCCTGCCCGACGACGCCCGGGTCGTGCTCGTCTTCGGCGGCTCGCTGGGCGCCCGGCGCCTCAACGAGGCGGCGGTCGAGGCGTTCGCCGACGCGCCGTACTGGGTCCTGCACGCCAGCGGGGTGCGCGACCACGACGACCTGCGCCCGCGCGTGCGCTCGCCCCGCTACGTGCTCGAGCCCTACATCCAGCCGTTCGGCGACGCGCTCGCCGCCGCCGACCTCGTCGTCGCGCGCGCCGGCGGATCGATCTTCGAGATCGCCGCCCACGGGCGCCCGGCCGTGCTCGTGCCCTATCCGCACGCCGCCGCCGACCACCAGACCGGCAACGCCCGCTGGATGGCGGACGCCGGGGCCGCCGTCGTGGTCCTCGACGGCGAGCTGGACGCGGCGCGCCTGCGCGCCGAGGTCGACGCGCTGCTGGGCGATCCGGAGCGGCTGGCCGCGATGGCGCGCGCGTCGGCGGCGATCGCCCGCCCGGACGCGGCGGCCCGCATCGCCGCCGAGGTGCTGGCGGCGGCGCGCGGCCGGTGAGGCCGGGGCCGGCCGTACGATGGCCGCCGTGAGCGATCGACCCTGGAGCGGGCGCCGGCTGCACGTGCTCGGAATCGGCGGCGCCGGCATGAGCGCCTACGCGCTGGCCGCGCAGGCGCTCGGGGCGCAGGTGACCGGGTCCGACCAGGCCGACTCGCCCTACGCGCAGGAGGTGCGCGCGGCCGGCATCCCGGTCGCGCTCGGACACGACCCCGCCAACCTGCCGGCCGGGCCCGACGTCGAGGTCGTCGTCTCCAGCGCGATCCCGGCCGACAACCCCGAGCTCGCGGCCGCGCGCGAGCGCGGCCTCCCGGTCCGCTCGCGGGCGGATCTGCTCGCGCAGCTCACCGCGCTGCGGCGCACGATCGCGGTCGCCGGCGCGCACGGCAAGACGACCACCTCGTCGATGATCGCCCACGTGCTGCTGGGCTGCGGCCTGGATCCCGGCTACCTGATCGGCGGCGTGCTGCGCACCACCGGCGCCAACGGGGCGTGGGGGACCGGCGAGTGGCTCGTCGTGGAGGCCGACGAGTCCGACGGCTCGTTCCTCGACCTCGACGTCGAGCTCGCGGTGGTGACGAACGTCGAGCTCGACCACCACGCCCGCTGGGGCTCGCTCGAGGAGCTGCGGGCCGCGTTCGCCGCGTTCGAGGCGCGGGCGCGGCAGGTGGTGGCGTGGGAGGAGCCCGCCGACGTGGCGCTCGCCGACGGCGGCTCGACGTTCACGTGGCGGGGGCGGACCGTGCGCCTCGCCGTCCCCGGCCTGCACAACGCGCGCAACGCGGCGGCCGCGCTGGAGGCCGCGCGGCTGGCGGGGGTGGACGAGGCGGACGCGGTCGCCGCGATCGCCACGTTCGCCGGCGCCGGGCGGCGCTTCGAGCGCCTGGGCCTCACCGCCGCGGGCGCCCTGGTCGTCGACGACTACGCCCACCACCCGACCGAGGTCGCGGCGACGATCGCGGCGGCGCGCACGCTCGGCGAGCCGGGGCGCGTCGTCGCCGTCTTCCAGCCGCACCTGTACTCGCGCACGCGCGAGCTCGCGCAGGAGTTCGCCGACGCCCTGGCGACCGCCGACCTGGCGGCCGTGCTCGACGTGTACCCGGCGCGCGAGCGCGCGGAGGACTTCCCCGGGGTCAGCGGCGCCACGATCGCCGACCGCGGCCCCGCGCACGTGACCTCCACGCCGGCGTTCGCCGACGTCCTGGCGACCGTGGCGCCCGGCCTGCATGCCGGCGACGTCGTCCTGGTGATGGGCGCCGGCGACGTGTACCGGCTGGGCCGCGAGCTCGTCGCCTGAGCGGCAGGCAGGGCCCGCGGCGGCGCGTGTCGAACAGGGTCCTGGCATGGCCGTGGCCACTCGTCGACTGCTGCGCGTACGCGCCCGTGTGTGGGCCGCCGTCGCGATCGTGCTCGCGCTGGCGGCCACCGGCGGCTGGTTCTGGCTGCGCGACTCCTCGCTCGTCGGCGTCGAGCAGGTGACGATCACCGGCCTCACGGGCCCGGGGTCGCGGGCCGTGCGCGACGCGCTCGACCAGACCGCGCGCGAGATGACGACCCTGCACGTCGACGAGGAGCGCCTGCGCCGCGCGGTCGCGGTCTACCCGCAGGTCAAGGACCTGCAGGTGGAGGCCAAGCCGCTGCACGAGCTGCGCATCCACGTCGTCGTGCGCACGCCGGTCGCCGCGCTCGCGGCCAACGGGCAGCGCACGCCGGTGGCCGCCGACGGCACCCTGCTGCGCGGCCGCATCTCGCCGGAGGGCCTGCCGGCGGTCGCGGTGTCCGCCCTGCCCGGCGGGGGGCGCGTGAGCGACCGCACGACGATGCGCCTGCTCGCGCTGACCGCCGCCGCGCCGACCGCGCTGCGCCGCCACGTCGTCCGGGTCGAGCACGGCGACGAGGGCTTCGTCGCGGTCATGCGCAACGGCCCCCGCGTCCTGTTCGGCGACCACCGCCGGCCGCGGGCCAAGTGGGTGGCGGCCGCCCGGGTGCTGAGCGACGACAGCTCCGCGGGCGCCGGCTACGTCGACGTGCGCCTGCCGGAGCGGCCGGCGGCCGGCGGATTCGCCGAGGCGGCCGACCCGCTCGCGGGCGATTCCTCAACCTCGACTACAGGTTGAGGTTACCGAAATCGCTACTCTCGGGTCCGGATCGAGACTTCCGCGATCTGCAACGATCGTTGCGGCGCTACGCTGAGCGTTGACTTTTCCGAAACCCCGTGCATACCGTGGCTGGCGCGATTCGCCCGGAAACCGCGCCGAAACCCTCAACGCTATCTAGAGACTCGGACACCCTTTTCATGGAGAGCAGCGGCAGCTATCTGGCCGTCATCAAGGTCGTAGGCGTCGGCGGTGGCGGCACCAACGCCGTCAGCCGGATGGTCGACGCGGGCCTGCGCGGGGTCGAGTTCATCTCGGCCAACACGGACGCCCAGGCGCTGCAGATGACCGAGGCCGACATCAAGCTCAACATCGGCCACGACCTCACCAAGGGGCTCGGCGCCGGCGCGAACCCCGACATCGGCCACGGCGCCGCGGCGGAGTCGCGCGACGAGATCAAGGAGGCGCTCAAGGGCGCGGACATGGTCTTCGTGACGGCGGGCGAGGGCGGTGGCACCGGCACCGGCGCGGCCCCCGTGATCGCCGACATCGCCAAGAACGAGATCGGCGCCCTCACCGTCGGCGTCGTCACCAAGCCGTTCGAGTTCGAGGGCACGCAGCGCACGCGTCAGGCCGAGGAGGGCATCGCCCGCCTGCGCGAGGTCGTCGACACGCTGATCGTGATCCCCAACGAGAAGCTGCTCAGCGTCATCGAGCGGCGCACGTCGATCCTCGACGCCTTCCGCGAGGCCGACAACGTCCTGCGCCAGGGCGTCCAGGGCATCACCGACCTCATCACGATCCCGGGCCTGATCAACCTCGACTTCGCCGACGTGCGCACGATCATGCACGACGCCGGCTCCGCGCTCATGGGCATCGGCTCGGCCGCGGGCGAGAACCGCGCCGCCGAGGCGGCCAAGATGGCGATCTCGTCGCCGCTGCTGGAGGAGTCCGTCGAGGGCGCCACCGGCATCCTGCTGAACATCACCGGCGGCGCCGACCTCGGCCTGTTCGAGGTCAACGAGGCCGCCGAGATCGTCAACCAGGCCTCCGATCCGGGCGCGAACATCATCTTCGGCGCGGTCATCGACCAGGGCATGAGCGACGAGGTCCGCGTGACCGTCATCGCCACCGGGTTCGACCACGGGCGCGCGCGCCCGTCGGCCGCGCGCGAGGAGACGCGGACCCGTCGCCGCGACCGCGACGTGCGGCTCGACGACCGTCAGCGCAGCTCGCTCGAGATCAGCGACGACGACATCGACATCCCGCCGTTCCTGCGCTGAGCGCCGGCGCGCCAACTCGCCGGCGCCGAACCGGCCGGATTACCCTGTCGGGCGAAACGCAAACCCAGCTTGGACATTCGTCCGAGTTGCGACAGGCGGACCCGGTCTGGTCCGATGAAGGAACTATGAAGACGATGACGCCAAGGGAGCTCGCCGAGCACCTTCGCGCCCTGAAGGCATCGAAGGAGCAGGACCTCGACGACCTGCTCACCGATCTGCTGGTCCATTCGTACCCGACGAAGGCCGTTCAGAACTCATGACGCGACGGGCGACCCCCTCGATGGTCTGCACCGCGTAGGCGATCGAGGGGCTCCCCGCCGTCAGCACCGCCAGCGCCGCCCGCCGTCCGTCGCGCTCCACCAGCGCGACCTGGCTCACCAGTCCCCGTCGCCAGCCGCCCTTGAACGCGACCGCGTAGCCGCGCGGGCGCAGCACGTGCGGCAGGCCCCACGACTGCCGCGGGACGACGGTCGACAGCAGCCGCAGCGCGTAGGCGCGGTGGCGGCGCGGCACGAGCCGCTCCAGGCGCCAGAACAGGCGGGCCTGGTCGGCGGCGGTCACGCCCGTGTCGAACAGCGGTCCCGACACGTCGAGGCGGCGCAGGCCGGCGGCGCGGCCCAGCGCGAGCAGCCCGGCGTCGCCGACCCACGCGTGGGCGCGGTGGGCGGCGTCGTTGTCGGAGCGGCGCACCATCGGCTCCAGCTCGGCGCGCTCGGCCGCCCGCAGCGGCCGCCCGCGCGCCCGGCGCAGCGCGGCGACCAGCAGCATCGCCTTCACGAGGCTCGCCGACGGGAACGCCTCGGCGCTGCGCAGCCCGCTGAGACGGCGGCCCGCGTGCACGGCGAACGCGACGTGCCCGGCGCGGCCGGCCGCCCAGGCGCGGGCCCGCGCGAGCGACGCCGCGGTCACGAGCGCGGGGCCCGTCGCGGCCCGCTCCGGCGGGCGCCCGGCGGCGGTCGCGGCGTGGGGGACGAGCGCGAGCGCCACCGCCACCGCGGCGACTGCTAGCGTCCCGCGCATGGCCGAGGCTTCGTATCCGACCGACCTGCTGTACCACCCCGAGCACGACTGGGTCCGCATCGAGGGCGACACTGCCACGTTCGGCATCACCTGGTACGCGCAGGACGCGCTGGGTGAGGTCGTGTTCGTCGACCCGCCGGAGGTCGGCACGACCGTCACGAAGGACGAGCCCTACGCGGAGGTCGAGTCGGTGAAGGCCGTCTCGGACGTCATCGCGCCGCTCTCGGGCGAGATCATCGAGGTCAACACGGCGCTCGCCGACACGCCCGAGGCGATCAACGACGACCCCTACGGCGCCGGCTGGCTCGTGAAGGTCCGCATCAGCGACGAGAGCGAGCAGGCCGCCCTGCTGGACCAGGCGGCCTACGTCGCATCTCTGTCCTAGCGGGCTAGGACGTCATCCGCTCCTTGATCTTCTCGAAGCGGCCGGTCGAGGCGACCTCGCCCATCGGCTCGTCGGGCAGGCCCGCGGCCTTGCGCAGCTTCATCGCGATCTCGGCGATCTCCTCGGGCGCGTAGCTCGGCGCGAACACGTCCTCCTGCTCGGGCAGGTCGTGCGGCGGGAAGCCCTCCGGCGCTCGGTCGACGACCTGCAGGTCCTCGCCGGTCTCCGGGTGCGGGCCGTTGAAGACCGCGACGATCTCCTGGTAGTCCTTGGGCGAGAAGCGGTACAGCTTCAGGTGCTCGCCCTTCGCGATGTGCGGCTGGCACTCGGGGATCTTGTCGGTCGGGATCCGCGGCGACGGGAACAGCTTCATGAGGTTGGCGCCCGTCAGGTTCTCGACGGCGCGCGCGTAGGCGACCTGGTGGACGCCGCCGCGAACCAGCAGGTAGCCGGTCAGCGCGCGCGCGGCCGGGTGGTCGACCATCTGGTAGACCTTCAGCTTGTTGTTGCGGGCGCCGGTCTCGAGGAAGAAGTTGTGCACCAGGTCCTCGATCAGGTCGCCCGTCGAGGTGACGTAGTCGCCGCTCCAGGGCTTGCCCTGCGAGTCCTGCGGGAGGACGCCCTTGCCGCCCGCGATGAAGTGCTGGAAGTTGCCGGCGTCGTCCTTGGCGTCGCTAAGCTCGGCGCCGGTGAGCATCGTCGCGATCGTCGTGCCGACGAGCTCGATGTGGCCGTACTCCTCGGCGGCGATGTTCGCGATGAGGTCGTAGAAGGGCCGCGCGCCCTGACGGTTGCGAAAGTTGAACGACTGGAACGTGTAGTTCATCAGCGTCGACATCTCGCCGTACTTGCCGCCCATCAGCTCCTGCACGGCGGCGGCGCCCTTCGGATCGGGCGTGGACGGCGGCGGCATCTCGGTCTGCAGGCGATCGATGCGGAGGATCATCGAAGGCTCCTGACGTTGGAGGACGTGTCGCTTGCGGCTACCCGCTGCTCGCGGTCCTCAACGGCTGCGCGGTCGGACATGGCGCACAGGGCGCTGAACCCGGACTGCAGCCAGTCGTTGAGCGCCGACGTGGCCAGGACCGCGGTCACGACGCGCGCCTCCGTGGGGCGGGTGACGCGCAGCGCCACGAGCCCCAGCGACGACCACGCGCCCAGGCATCGCGTGCAGGTCAGCAGCTCGCCGACCGCGTAGCGCAGCCCGCGGCCCTTCGGCTCGCGCGAAGCCTCGTCGACGAACGGCTCGCGCACCCACGTCTCCACCTTCTCCTTGGCGACGAGCTTGGCGAGCGCGAACGTCGCGAGGCCGAGCGCCGGCAGCTCGGCGGCGCGGATGGGATCGCGCCCTCGAGTGCGCGCGGCCAGCACCAGCGTGCCCAGCAGCGATCCGTACGTCGCGCTCAGCGCGGCGTAGTCGCTCGGGCGGGTCGGGGTCTCCTCCACGGAACGCATGTCAGGCCAGTACCCCGTTTCCGCACGCCCACTTCGGGGAGAACGTGGGCGGAGTGCAGACCAGAGCAGAAAGGAAGCGTGACGCGTGTGGGAGCCGTCGCGGTCATCGAGGTTGATCCGGATCTCGCCGAGGGCCTGCCGCCCGCCGAGCGCGAGGCCGCCAGCCGGCGCCTGATCGCGCCGACGACCGATCTCCCGGTCGGCGCCTGGTTCCCCGACGACGGGGACGCGGCGCCGCGCGCGATCGGCATGCTCGTGCTCGGCGGTCTGCTGACCCGCGCGGTGACGCTCGAGGGGCGCACCACCGGCGAGCTGCTGGGCGCCGGCGACGTGCTGCGTCCGTGGGACCACGAGGAGGTGCCCGAGCACGTGCGCCTCACCGTGCAGTGGTCGGTCCACGCGCCGACGCGCCTGGCCCTGCTGGACCGCCGGTTCGTGGCGGCCGCCGCGCACTGGCCGAGCGTGCTGGAGGAGATCACGCGCCGCGCCGTGAGGCGCTCGCGCGGGCTGTCGCTGCAGCTCGCGCTCGGGCAGGTGCCGCGGATCGAGGGCCGGCTGCTGCTCCTGTTCTGGCGCCTGGCGGAGCGCTGGGGCCGCATGACGCCGGACGGCATCCACGTGCCGTTGCGCCTCACCCACGAGACGCTCGCGGCGCTGGTCGCGGCGCGCCGGCCGTCGGTGACGAGCGCGCTGGGGCGCCTGTCGGACGCGGGGCTGATCCGCCGCCGCGACGGCGGCTGGGTCGTCGACCGCGAGCTCGACCGCCACGCGACCGAGTTCCTCGTCGCGCGCGAGACCAACCCGCCGCGCGGCGGGGATCAGGCCATCGCCAGCTCCAGCTCCTGAGGCATCTCGTTGGCCTTCTCGCTGAGGCGCCCGAGCGCCTTGCGCAGGATGCGCGAGACCTGCATCTGCGAGCAGCCGATCCGCTCGGCGATCTCGGTCTGCGTCATGTCCTCGACGAAGCGCAGGTACAGGACCTTGCGATCGCGGTCGTCGAGCACGTCGCGCAGCTCGCGCAGGTCGGCGACCTCCTCGGCCAGGTCGAGCCGCTCGTCGTCGTAGCCGATCGTGTCGGCGACCGTGCGGTCGCCGTCGTCGAGGCGGCCGGCGGGCGCCTCCAGCGACGTGGCGGCGTAGGCCGAGCCGGCCTGCAGCGCCTCCAGCACCTCCTCGAGGTCGAGGCCGAGCTCGTCGGCGATCGCCTGCGGGGTCGGGGAGCGGCCGTCGCGGGCGACGAGCCGGTCGACGGTCTTGGTGACGGTGAGGACGCGCTCCTGCAGCGGGCGGGGCACGCGCATCGCCCACGAGTGGTCGCGCAGGTAGCGGCGCACCTCGCCGTACATGGTGGGGATCGCGTACGTGCGCAGGGGGACGCCGAAGCTGGGGTCGTAGCGGTCGACGGCCTTGGTCAGCCCGAGCCAGGCGACCTGGTGCAGGTCGTCCTCGTGCCCGCGGGCGTTGTAGGCGGTGGCGACGCGGCGGACGAGCGGCGCCATGCGGCGCATCAGCTCCTCGCGCGCGGCGTGGTCGCCGTGGCGGCGGTAGCGGTCCAGGAGCCATTGCTCCGATACGGGTGCGGCGACGGGCATGCTGGGTTCCCCCTCAGTTCGGCGAGTGGCGTGACGACCGAGCGGGCCGGGGTCGGCGCGGCGAGCGCCCGAACCGGTCCCTTCGGTGAACTGGCGAGGTGGTCCCCTTCCGCGCCGTGCCAGTCCGGCGTGGTCGGCGGCCTTGACGAAGGGCGTACCCGTCCCGTCCGGCGCTCATGCGCGATGTTGGCGCGCGTTCGTACACTGCGCGCCCGCATGCGGATCTTCAGCGGCATCCAGCCCACGGGGCGCAAGCACCTGGGCAACTACATCGGGGCGATCCGGCGCTACGTGGACGGGCAGGACGCGGCCGCCGAGTCGATCTACTGCGTCGTCGACCTGCACGCCACGACCGTCGCCTACGACCCCGTCGACCTGCGCGAGCGGCTCTACGACACGCTCGCCATCCTCATCGCCGCCGGGCTGGACCCGGAGCGCTGCATCCTCTTCCGCCAGTCCGACGTGGTCGCCCATCCGGAGCTGGCGTGGCTGCTGTCGTCGGTCACCTCGTGGGGCGACCTGAACCGCATGCACCAGTTCAAGGACAAGTCCGCCGGCCAGCGCGAGCTGGTGTCGGCCGGCCTGTTCACCTACCCGGTCCTGATGGCCGCCGACGTGCTCGTGCATCGCGCCACCCACGTGCCGGTCGGCGACGACCAGCGCCAGCACATCGAGCTGATGCGCGACATCGCGCAGCGCTTCAACGCGCGCTTCGGCGAGTGGCTGGTCGTGCCCGAGGGGACCTACCCGGACGTCGGCGCGCGGATCATGGACCTGCAGGAGCCGACCCGCAAGATGTCGACGACGGGCGGCACGGAGGAGGGCACGGTGTACGTGCTCGACCCGCCCAAGACGATCGAGAAGAAGATCAAGCGCGCGGTCACCGACTCCGACGACCCGCCGGTCATCCGCGCGGGCGCCGACAAGCCGGGCGTCACGAACCTCCTGGAGATCCTGGCCGCCGCGCGCCGGATCTCGGTGGCCGAGGCCGAGGCGTCGCTGGCCGGAGCGCGCGGCTACGGCGACCTGAAGGCGGCCACGGCCGAGGCCGTCAACGAGATGCTCACGCCGGTGCGCGAGCGCTACGAGGAGCTCCGCCCCGACGAGGAGCGCCTGGAGGAGATCCTGGCGATGGGGGCCGAGAAGGCGGCCGCCAGCGCGGCGCCGGTGATCGCCGACGTGCGCGAGGCGATGGGCGTCGGGCGCCCGCGGTAGCGGGCCGGGCGGGGCGACCGGTCCCACCGCTACGGTGTCGCCATGTCCGTCGCCACGGATCTCGAGCTCGACCTCGACGTCTTCAGCGGCCCGTTCGACCTGCTGCTGGCGCTCGTGCTGCGCGAGGAGGTCGACCTGCTGGAGGTGCCGCTGGCCGACGTCGTCCTCGCCTACCTCGACCATCTCGAGGCGCGCGGCGAGCTCGATCTCGAGCAGGCCACCGAGTTCCTCGTGCTCGTCGCCGCGCTGCTGGAGCTGAAGTCGCGGCTGATGCTCCCGCGCGAGGAGGAGGAGCTGCTCGACCTCGATCCGGGCGAGGCGGCCGAGGAGCTGCTGGCGCGGATGCTCGAGGCCAAGCGCTACCGGGCCGCCGCCGACGACCTGCGCGCGCGGCTGGAGGCCGAGGAGGGCGTGCGCTACCGCTCGGCGCCGCCGCCCCCGTGGCTGAAGCGGCCGGGCGTCGACGAGTTCGACGCCGTCTACGACCCCGCCCGGCTGGGCGGCGCGCTGGCGGCGCTGCTGCGCCCGCCGCCCGAGGTGTCGCTGCATCACGTCACGGTCCCCACCGTCACGGTCGCCGAGCGCCTGTCGGTGCTGCGGCGGCTGCTGGGCCGGGCCCGCGTCCTGTCCTTCGACGATGCCGTCCGCGGCGCCGACCGCGTCACGGTCGCGGTCACCGTGTGGGCGCTGCTGGAGCTCTACAAGCGGGGGGAGGCGACCTGGGACCAGGCCGAGCCCTTCGGCGACATCACGATCGTCGCCCACGACGAGCCCGCCTGGGGCGCCGCGGAGCACGCCGCCTGATGTCCGAGCTCGCCCGCATCCTCGAGGCGTTGCTGTTCCTGTCGCCCGAGCCGGTCTCGCTCGAGGACCTGGCCGCGGCCGCCGACGCGTGGCCGGACGAGGTGGCCGAGGCGATCGGCGAGCTGCGCGAGGCGTACGCGCCGGGGAAGCGCGGCCTGCTGCTGCGCGAGGTCGCCGGCGGCTTCACGCTCGCGACCGACCCGGTCGCCGAGGCCGCCGCCCGCAAGCTGCTCGCGCGCCCGCGCACCCCGCCGCTGACGCCCGCCCAGGCCGAGGCGCTGGCGATCGTCGCCTACCTGCAGCCGGTGTCGCGCCCGGAGATGGCGCGCATCCGCGGCGTCTCGTCCGACTCGGCCACGACGACGCTCGTCGAACGCGGCCTGATCGAGGAGGCCGGCCGCTCCCAGTTCGGCGCGGTGCTGTACCGGACGACCCCGCTGTTCCTGAAGCTGTTCGGGCTCGGCTCGCTCGACGACCTGCCCGACCCCTCCCAGTGGGATCCCAGCCCGCAGGAGGAGGCCGACCTGCGCGAGCGGCTGCTGCGCGCCGGCGAGCAGCGCGCGGGCGTCGCGCCCGAGACCGCCGCCTGACGGCCTCGACCCTCAGGCCGCGCGGGCGCCCGTGGCGGCGAGCTGGCCGCAGGCGGCGGCGATGTCGCGGCCGCGGGTGAGCCGGACCGTCGCGCGGACGCCGTGCTCCTCGAGCACCGCCCGGAACGCGTCGATCGCCTCGGGCGAGGACCCCTCGTACCGCGACCCGGTCGGGTTGTAGGGGATCAGGTTGACCTTGAACGTGAAGCCCGGCCCCAGCAGGCGGGCGAGCTGGAGCGCCTGCTCGTAGCGGTCGTTGACGCCGGCGAGCATCAGGTACTCGATGAACACCGCCCGGTTCGTGGCCTCCTGGTGGCGGCGGCAGGCGGCGAGCACGTCGGCGAGCGGGTAGCGGTCGTTGACCGGCATGATCTGCGAGCGCAGCGCGTCGTCGGGCGCGTGCAGCGAGAACGCCAGCCGCAGCGGCATGCCGCAGGTCGTGATCCGCTCGATCCCCGGCAGCCAGCCGACGGTCGAGACCGTCGTGCGGCGGTGCGTGATGCCGACGTCGGGCAGCCGCGCGGCCGCCGCGAGCACGTTGTCGACGTTCATCAGCGGCTCGCCCATGCCCATGAACACGAGGTGGTTCACGGGCTCGATGCGGCGGAAGTGCAGGACCTGGTCGAGGATCTCGCCGACGGTCAGGTTGCGCCCGAACCGCATGGCCCCGGTCGCGCAGAACGTGCACGTCAGCGGGCAGCCCGACTGCGACGACACGCAGACCGAGCGGCGGCCGTCGCGGTAGCGCATGAGCACGGCCTCGACCGGCCGCCCGTCGGCGGTGTGGAACAGCGTCTTGACGGTGCCGTCGCGCGCGTGGGCCTCGTCCACGACCGTCAGCGAGGAGAACGGCACGCGCTCGGCCAGCCGCTCGCGCAGCGCGCGCGGCAGGTTCGTCATCTCGTCGTAGGAGGTGGCGCCGCGCGCGGCCCACTCCCACACCTGACGCACGCGGTAGGACGGCTGGTCGTCGAGCTCCTGCTGCAAGATCTCGAGGTCCATGCGACTCTCACGGTACCTCGCCCATTCCGGCGTCTCCTCGCGCCGCCGCGCCGAGGCGCTGATCCGCGCCGGGCGGGTGACCGTCGGCGGGGAGGTCGTCACCGACCCGGCTCGCGACGTCGACGAGAACAGCGGGGTCGCGTTCGACGGGACGCCGGTGGCGCCGGTCGCCGAGACCGTCGTGATCGCGGTCAACAAGCCCAAGGGGGTGGTCTCGACGGCGCGCGACACCCACGGCCGCCCGACGGTCGTCGACCTGGTCGGCGCGCGCCGGCGGCTGTACCCGGTCGGGCGCCTGGACGCCGACACCACCGGCCTGATCCTGCTCACCGACGACGGCGAGCTGGCCAACCGGCTCACGCACCCGCGCTACGGCGTGCCGAAGACCTATCGGGCGGTCGTCGCGCACCCGCCCGTGCGCGACGAGGCGCTCGAGCGGCTGCGCGCCGGCATCGAGCTCGACGACGGGCCGACGCAGCCGGCCGAGGTGCGCCGCCTCGGGCCCGACACCGTCGAGCTGACGATCCGCGAGGGGCGCAAGCGCCAGGTGCGGCGGATGCTGGAGGCCGTCGGCCACCCGGTGCGCCGCCTGGAGCGCGTCCGCTTCGGCCCGCTGCGCCTCGACCTGGCCGAGGGCGAGCACCGGCAGCTCACGAAGCGGGAGGTTGAGCTCTTGCGAGCTCGGCCACGACGTCGACCGTCGTCGCCACGTCGTCGTCGGTCGTCCGGAAGTTGACGAAGCACGCGCGCAGGCAGGCGACGCCGTCGACGTGCGCGCCGGCCAGGTAGACGCGCGCGTCCTCCTGCACGGCGGCCACCAGCCGGACGTTGTCGGCGGTGCGGTGGCGGAAGCAGACCGCCGACAGGATCGGCTCCGTCACCAGCTCGAGGTCCGGGTGGTCGGTCACGAGCTGCGCGAGCAGGCGCGCGTGGCGCAGGTTGCCCTCGATCGCGGCGCGGATCGCGGCCGCGCCGTGGACGGTGAAGGCCAGCCACAGCTTCAGCGCCCGCAGCGGACGGGAGTACTCGAGCGTCTGGTCGACCGCGTGCGGCTCCTCGTCCTCCAGGTGCGGGATGTAGGCCTCCTGGTGGGAGAACGTCGCGTGCAGCGCCTGCGGGTCGCGCATCAGCAGCACCGAGCAGGCCTTGGGCACGAACAGCCACTTGTGCGCGTCGACGGTGGCCGAGTCGGCGCGGTCCAGACCGGCGAACAGCGCGCCGGCGGTCTCGGTCGCCGCCGCGGGGAGCCCGTAGGCGCCGTCGACGTGCAGCCACACGTCGCGCGGCGCGCACACGTCGGCGAGCGCGTCGATGCGGTCGACCGCGCCCGTGAGCGTCGTGCCGGCGGTCGCCACCACGGCCACCGGGACGATGCCGGCGGCGCGGTCGGCGTCGATCGCCGCCACGCACGCGGCCGGGTCCATCGCGCCCCGCTCGCCGACCGGGATCGCGCGCACGTGCTCGGAGCCGATGCCGAGCACCTCGGCGGCGCGCACGACCGAGTAGTGCGCCTCGGCCGAGCAGTACAGCGCCAGCCGCCGGCCCCCGATCCCGCTGCGGCGCACGCCCGGGACGGCCCGCTCGCGCGCGGCCGTCAGCGCGGTCAGGTTCGCGAGCGTGCCGCCGCTCGTCGTCACGCCGCCGCACGAGCCGAAGCCGACGAACTCGCCGATCCAGCGCACGACCTGGCGCTCGACGAGGTCGGCGCCGCCGGCGCTGACGGCGACGTTGACGTCGTGGGCGGCCATCAGCGCGTCGCCGAGCACGCCGATCTCCAGGCCGCTGGACCCGACGTACGCCAGGTAGCGCGGGCGCGGCTGCTCGATCGACGCGTCGAGGACGCGGCTGGCCAGCTCCAGCCCCTCGACCGCGTCGACCCCGCGCTCGGGCAGAGGGCGCGCCAGCCGCTCGCGCAGCTCGGCCGAGATCGGCGGCTGCCCGTCGCGCGCGCGGTCGAACCCGCGCCAGCTCTCCAGCAGCAGCCGCTCGAGCGCCGCGAGCGCCGCCTCCCGGTCCTCCAGCCGCAGCAAGGTCACGCTCGCAGGGTATGCCCGGCTAGCATCCGCGCGCCATGCGCCTGTTCGCCCTCCGCGGAGCCACCACCGTCGCCGCCAACGACGCGGACGAGATCCTCGCCGCGACCACCGAGCTGATGCGGGCGATCATGGACCAGAACCGGCTCACTCCCGACGACGTCGTGTCGTGCATCTTCACCGTGACCGACGACCTCGACGCCGCGTTCCCGGCGACCGCCGCGCGGCGGATGGGGTTCGAGAAGGTCCCGCTCCTGTGCGCCCGCGAGATCCCGGTGCCCGGCTCGCTGCCGCTGGTGATCCGGGTGCTGCTGCACTTCTACGCCGAGCCCGACCACGAGGCCCGCCACGTCTACCTCCACGGGGCGCGGGTCCTGCGCACCGACCTGGAGGCCGCCCAATGACCCGTCCGCAGTTCTCCCAGCGCGTCGAGCGCCTGCCCCGCTACCCGGCCGCCCCCGGCTACGCCTGGAAGGGCGACATCGCGCGCCTGGCCTCCAACGAGTCGCCCGACCCGCCGCTGCCGGAGGTGCTGGACGCCGCGCGCGCCGCGCTCGCCGACCTCAACCGCTATCCCGACCCCACCCAGGGCACGCTGCGCGAGCGCCTGTCGGACCGCTACGGCGTCCCGGTCGACCGGATCGCGGTCGGCAACGGCGGCAGCGACCTGCTGATCGCCGCCGGGGACGCGCTGCTGGAGCCCAGGGCCGAGGTCGTCTACGCGTGGCCGTCGTTCTCGATGTACCCGCACATCGGCCAGGCCGCCGGCGCCACCGAGATCCGCGTGCCGCTCAAGGACGACTACATCGACCTCGACGCGATGCTGGCGGAGATCACGGCCGCGACGCAGCTGATCGTCGTCTGCAACCCCAACAACCCGACCTCCACCGCGCTGCCGCTGGCGCAGATCGAGGCGTTCCTGGCCAAGGTGCCCGGCCACGTGTGGGTGATCCTCGACGAGGCCTACTGCGAGTACTCGCTGCTCGACGATCCCGACGCGTCGCTGGATCTGCTGCCGAAGTACCCGAACCTGGCGCTGCTGCGGACGTTCTCGAAGGTCTACGGGCTGTGCGGCCTGCGGGTCGGGTTCATGCTCTGCGGCTCGGCCGAGCTGTGCCAGGCGCTGTACTCGGTGCGCCAGCCGTTCGCGGTCAACGCGGTCGCGCAGGCCGCCGCGGTCGAGGCGCTCAAGCACCAGGATGCGGTCGCCCAGCGCGTCGAGCGCGCGATCGCGGCGCGGTTGCAGCTCGACGACGGGCTGCGCAAGCTCGGGATCGAGCCGCTGGAGTCGCACGCGAACTTCTCGTGGTTCCGGGTCGGCGACGGCGAGCAGGAGGTCGCGATCGTCAAGGAGCTGGCCCAGCGCGGCGTGCTCGTGCGCTCGGGCACCGCGCTCGGCGAGCCCGGCTACCTGCGCGTCACCTACGGCCAGCCGCACGAGAACGAGCGCTTCCTGTCGGAGCTGGCCACGCTCCTGTAGTAAGCTCGCGGCAGCCATGCGTAGCCGGCCCGCCATCCGCTCCTTCGCCGACTACGCCTATGCCTACGCCTACGCCTGGCGATTTCGCTAGGCGCTCGGCCGCACCTTGCCGTCCCCGGGAATGGGACCCGGGCTCCCCGGCTCGCCGAGCGCCGCAGGTGGAACCCGTCCCGTGACCAGGTGTAGACAAGGAACGACAGCATGTTGATCGTCATGAAGCAGTCGGCGACCGAGGAGCAGGTCGCGGCGGTGGTCGAGCGCATCGAGAGCGTCGGGGCGCGCGCGCACGTCAGCCCCGGCACCGAGCTGACCCTGATCGGCGCCATCGGCGACCGCGACCACGTCGCGCGCCTCGGCCTCGAGGGCCACCCCGGCGTGGACCAGGTCGTGCCGATCCTCAAGCCCTACAAGCTCGCCAGCTCGCAGCTGCGCGGCGGCGCGCACTCGACGCTGGAGATCGCCGGTCGCAAGGTCGGCGGCGAGCACTTCGCGCTCATCGCCGGGCCGTGCACGGTCGAGTCGCGCGAGCAGCTCCTGACCGCGGCCGAGGCCGTCCGCGAGGCCGGCGCGACGATGCTGCGCGGCGGCGCCTACAAGCCGCGCACCTCGCCCTACTCGTTCCAGGGGCTCGGTCAAGAGGGGCTGCGCCTGCTCGCGGAGGCCAAGGCCGAAACCGGGCTGCCGATCGTCACCGAGCTGATGGACGTGCGCGACGTCGAGCCGCTGGCCGAGGTCGCCGACGTCGTGCAGATCGGCGCCCGCAACATGCAGAACTACACGCTGCTCAGCGAGGTGGGGCGCTCCGGCCTGCCGGTGATGATCAAGCGCGGCCTGGCCTCCACGCTCGAGGAGCTGCTCATGAGCGCGGAGTACGTGCTCAAGGAGGGCAACGAGAACGTGATGCTGTGCGAGCGCGGCATCCGCACGTTCGAGACCGCCTACCGCTTCACGCTGGACATCACCGCGATCCCGGTGCTCAAGGAGCTCTCGCACCTGCCGGTGATCGTCGACCCCAGCCACGCGCCCGGCCGGCGCGACTGGGTCGAGCCGCTGTCGCTGGCCGCCGCGGCCGCGGGCGCCGACGGGATCATCGTCGAGACGCACCCGCAGCCCGACGAGGCCATCTGCGACGGGCCTCAGCAGATCGCGACCGACGGCTTCGCCGAGTACGCGCGCAAGGTCGCCCGTGCCGCCGAGCTGGCCGGCAAGGTCACCACCGTCACCACGACCGCGTAGCGGCGCCTGCCTGTGCGCGTCGCGGTCATCGGCACGGGGCTGATCGGCGGGTCGGTCGGCCTGGCCGCCCGCCGGCGCCTCGGCGCGGAGGTCCGCGGCATGGGGCCCGAGGCGGCGCGCGCCGTGGAGCACGGCGCGGCCGACGTCGCCTGCGCGACGATCGAGGAGACCGTCGAAGGCGCGGAGATCGCGTTCGTCGCCACGCCGCTGGGCGTGCTCGTGGAGACCGTCGGCGCCGTGCTCGACGCCGCCGGTCCCGACTGCGTCGTCACCGACGTCGGCTCGACGAAGACCGCGGTCGTGGCCGCCGCCGACGACCCGCGCTTCGTCGGCGGCCACCCGCTGGCCGGCGCGGAGGCGGCCGGGGTGGAGCACGCGCGCGAGGACCTGTTCGCGGACGCGGTCTGGTACCTGACCCCGGGCCCGTCGACGACCGGCGTGCTGTTCGAGCGCCTGCACCGCGCGCTCGTCGCGATGGGGGCGCGGCCGACGGCGATCGACCCCGACGTGCACGACCGCCTGATGGCCGCCGTGTCGCACCTGCCGCACGTGATCGCCAACGTGCTCGTCGCGCAGGCGTTCCGGGCCGTCGACGACGGCGAGACGCTGCCCGCGACCGGCCCGGGCTTCCGCGACGCCACCCGCATCGCCGGCGCCAACCCGCCGCTGTGGGCCGACATCCTGCTCGCCAACCGCGAGGCGCTGACCGCCCAGCTCGACGAGGCGGTCCACCGGCTGGGCGAGGTCCGGGCCGCGCTCGTGGCCGGGGACCGCGACAAGCTGCTGGCGCTGCAGACCGCGGCCCGCGACGAGCGCCGCGCGCTGCTCGAGACGCACCTGGCCGGCGGGCCGGAGCGCGAGCTGCGCGTCCCGGTGCCCAACCGGCCCGGCGTCATCGCCGAGATCGCGCTGAAGCTCGGCCGCGCCGGCATCAACATCTCCGACATGGCGCTGGCGCCCTCGCCCGACAACACGCAAGGCGAGGTGACCCTGTGGGTGGCCGAGGCCGACGCGGAGCGCGCGGCCGAGATCCTCGCCGAGGACTGACTACCCGGTCACGGCGGCCAGCCGCAGCGCCACGCGCAGCTCGAGCGTGCGCACGGCCGCCCGCCAGCGCGCCCAGCTCGCGGGCGACGAGATCGAGGTGCCGGTCGCCCGCGAGATGACCCGCGAGACGCTGGCCGACCTGCTCGACGAGAAGCTGTCGCGCGCGGCGATCCGGGAGATCCAGTCCTCGATCAAGGACCCCGACCGCTTCGACCTGTGGATGTCGCTGCTGCAGGAGCGCGTCGGCTACGACGACCTCATCGTCCTGCCGTACGGCGAGGGGATGAACATCGTGCGCCGCCGCTCCGACGGCGAGCTCGTCATCCGCACCGACGCGGGCGCCGACCTGTGCCGCTGGGACGAGAACTGGAAGATGCACGTGCCGATGTTCGTGCGCGACACCGACGCGCTCTACGAGGAGGTCTACCCGAGGCTCGGGCATCCCGACGGCGACTGGCAGGAGCTGCGCGAGTACTACTGCCCGGCGTCGGGCCGGCTGTTGGAGACCGAGGCGGTGCCGCCCGGCTGCCCGGTCGTGCACGAGCACCTGCCCCGACCTCGCCGGGTTCTACGAGGGGTGGCTGGGCCGCGAGGTGCCCTAGCCGGGCCTCTCGACTACTGTCGGGCGTCCCAGATGCGCTTCGATCCCGCCACCCGCCTGCGCGGCACGCTGACCGCGCCGCCCGACAAGTCCATCTCCCATCGCGCCGCGCTGATCGCCGCGATGACGTCCGCGCCGGTGCGCATCACCGGCTATCTGGAGGCCGAGGACACGACCTCGACGCTGAACGCGGTGCGCGCGCTCGGCGCGACGGTCGACGCGGGCGCGGACGCGATCGTCGTGGCCGGCGTGGGGCTGCGCGGCGCGCGCCCGACGGACGGCCCGATCGACGTCGGCAACGCCGGCACGCTCATGCGGCTGCTGCCGGGATGGCTGGCCGCCCAGGAGGGTCGCTCCTGGACCCTCGACGGCGACGCCTCGATCCGCCGGCGCCCCGTCGACCGGATCGCCGAGCCGCTGACGCGCATGGGGGCCCGCATCGACGCGACCGACGGGCGCTTCCCGCCGTTCACCGTCCACGGCACGCGCCTGAGCGCGATCCATTACGAGATGCCGATGGCCAGCGCGCAGGTGAAGTCGTGCGTGCTGCTTGCCGGGCTCAGCGCCGACGACGCCACGACCGTCACCGAGCCGGCGCCCAGCCGCGACCACACCGAGCGGATGCTCACCGCCGCCGGCGTCCGCGTGCAGCGCCACGGCCGCCACGTCACCGTGCATCCCGGCGAGACGCTGGAGCTCGACCACGTCCACGTCCCCGGCGACCCGTCGAGCGCCGCGTTCTGGCTGGCGGCGGCCGCGATCGTCCCGGGCGCCGAGGTGACCGTCCGCAACACGGGCACGAACTGGACGCGGATCGGGTTCGTGCGCATCCTCGAGCGGATGGGCGCGGTCGTCGACGGCGAGCTGGAGGAGGCCGACCCGCCGGGCGTGCCCGACGGCGAGCCGGTCGCCGACCTCACCGCGCGCACCGCGGCGCTGAGGGGCACGGTCGTCGAGCCCGACGAGGTGCCGCTGGCGATCGACGAGCTGCCGCTCGTCGGGCTGCTGGGCTGCTTCGCCGAGGGCGAGACCGTCGTCACCGGCGCGGAGGAGCTGCGCGTGAAGGAGTCCGACCGCATCGCCAGCGTCGTCGGCGCCCTGAACGCGCTCGGCGGCGACGCCGAGGCGACCGAGGACGGCTTCGTCGTGCGGGGCACCGGCGGCCTGCGCGGCGGCACGATCGACTCCGGCGGCGACCATCGCATCGCGATGCTCGGGGCGATCGCCGGCCTGGCGTCGCGGGAGGGCGTCGAGGTGCGCAACATGGAGGCGGCCGCGGTCTCCTACCCGGGGTTCGCAGCCGACCTGCGTACGCTCACCGCCTGATGATCGTGGCCATCGACGGACCCGCCGGCGCCGGCAAGTCGACCGTGGCGCGCGCGACGGCGCGCGCGCTCGGCTTCCGGTACCTCGACACCGGCGCGATGTACCGCGCGGCCGGGCTCGCCGAGGATCCCGTCGCCGCCGACATCCGCCTCGAGGACGGGCGCGTGCTGCTCGACGGGCGCGACGTGACCGACGAGATCCGCACGCCCGAGGCGAGCGAGCGCGCCTCGATCGTGGCCGCCCGGCCCGAGGTCCGCGCCGCGATGGTGGCCAAGCAGCGGGCGATGTTGGCGTCCGGCGACTGGGTGGCCGAGGGGCGCGACATCGGCACCGTCGTCGCGCCCGACGCCGAGCTGAAGGTGTTCCTGACCGCCGACCCGCGCGAGCGCGCCCGCCGTCGCGCCGCCGAGCTGGGGCTCGATCCCGACGCGGTGCTGCGCGAACAGGTGCTGCGCGACGAGCGCGACCGCACCCGCGCCGCGAGCCCGCTCGTGCCCGCGCCCGACGCGATCGAGCTCGACACCACCGGCCTGACGATCGACGAGGTCGTGGCCCGGATCGCGGAGCTGGTCCGATGCTGAAGGTCGCCGTCGTCGGCTACCCGAACGTCGGCAAGTCGTCGCTGGTGAACCGGCTGTCGGGCTCGCGCGTCGCGGTCGTGCACGAGCGCCCGGGCGTGACCCGCGACCGCAACGAGGTCCCGTGCGAGTGGAACGGCCGCCGCTTCGAGCTGATCGACACCGGCGGGGTCGACTTCGAGGACCTCGACCCGCTCGCCGGGTCGATCCGCGAGCAGGCGCAGGCGGCGCTCAACGACGCGCAGGTGGCGCTCTTCGTCGTCGACGCGCAGGCCGGTGTGCGGCCCGGCGACGAGGAGATCGCCGACCTCCTGCGGCGGTCGAAGATGCCGGTGGTCGTCGCGGCCAACAAGGTCGACAGCGTCGCGTCGATGTCGCTGGCCGCCGAGTTCTGGTCGCTCGGACTCGGGGAGCCGATCCCGGTCTCGGCCACCCAGGGCCTGGGCACCGGCGACCTGCTGGACCGCATCGTCGAGCTGCTGCCCGAGGAGGACGAGGTCGCCGAGGACGAGGACGTCCTGCGCCTCGCGGTGATCGGCCGCCCGAACGTCGGCAAGTCCTCGCTCGTCAACCGCTTCCTGGGCGACGAGCGCGTGATCGTGTCCGACGTCGCCGGCACGACGCGCGACGCGATCGACCTGCCGCTCGAGGTCGACGGACAGCGCGTGATCCTCGTCGACACGGCCGGCATGCGCCGCCAGGCGAAGGTGTCGGAGTCGGTCGAGTACTACACGGCGCTGCGCTCCCAGCGCGCGGCCGAGCGCGCCGACGTGGCGATCGTCGTCTGCGACGCGACCGAAGGCGTCACCGCCCAGGACCTGCGCATCGCCGACCTGGCGATGGGGGCGAAGTGCGCGACGCTGCTCGTGCTGAACAAGTGGGACACGCAGGCGGGCACCGCCGACGAGGTGGGCAACCGGCCCGAGCTCGACCACGAGCGCGCCCGCGTGGCCCAGAAGCTGCGCCTGCGCCCGAAGCTGCTGACCGCGTCGGCGCTGACCGGTCGCGGCGTCGCGCGGGTGATGACCGAGGCGCTGGCGCTGGGCGAGCGGATGCGCACGCGCGTGCCGACCCCGGACTTCAACCGCTTCCTGTCGGAGATCGTGCAGGAGCGCCAGCCGCCGGCCAAGCAGGGCCACCGCCTGAAGCTCATCTACGGCGCCCAGACCGGCACCCGGCCGCCGCGGTTCGCGATCCAGGTCAACTCGCGGACCCGCGTGACGCGCGACTACGCGTACTTCATCGAGAACCGGCTGCGCGCCCGCTACGGCTTCGACGGGGTGCCGCTGGTGATCGACTTCAACGAGCGCCGGGAGCGGCGTGGCGAGCGCTGAGGTGCTCGTCCGCCGCCGGCGCCTGGTCGCCGCGGTGGCCGCGGCGCTGGCGGTCGTCGCGCTCGCCGCCGGGATCGTGGCGGCGACGAGCGGCTCGGGCCCGCCGATCGCCACGGGCGCCGCGCGGCTGGTGCCGTCCGACGCGCTCGTGTACGTGCACGTGTCCACCGACGGCGAGCGCGACGCGGTCCGCGACGCCGAGCGGCTGGGGGAGCGCTTCCCCGCCTGGGAGGGCCTGCGCGACGACGTGCTCGCCCGCCTCGCGGTCGCCGGCACCGACGAGCAGGTCGGCGCCTGGCTGGGCGACGAGATGGCGCTGGCGCTCGTCGGCGACAAGGGCGAGACCGCCGGCTCGCTCGTGCTGCTGGAGGTCGGGGACGAGGCCGAGGCGCGCGAGTTCGTGGCCGAGGGCGCGCGCAAGAGCGGTCCGGGCAAGCGCTACGAGGGCGTGGAGCTCGCGCGCTACGGCGCCGTCTACGCGGCATTCGTGGGCGGCTACGTCGCGCTGGGGCAGGAGGAGACCCTGCGGGCGGCGATCGACCTCGACCGCGGCCGCGGCGACGCGCGCTCGCTGGCGGAGAACCCGACGTTCGCGGCCACGAGCGGCGAGCTGCCCGGCGACCGCGTGGCCGACGCCTACGCGACCGCCGACGGGCTGCGGCGCCTGCTCGTCCCGGCGGGCGGGCTGCTCGGCGTCGCCGGCGTCGTCTTCGACCGCCCCGGCCTGGAGGGCGTCGCCGCCGGCCTGCGGATCGGCGACCCCGGCGCCGAGCTGATCGTCCGCGCGAAGGTCCCGGGCCGCGAGGCGCGGACGTTCGAGCCGTCGCTGCTGGACGCCGTGCCCAAGGGCGCGATGGCCTACTACGGCACGCGCGGGCTGGACCAGAACGTGACGCGGCTGCTGGAGTCGGCGGGGACCGAGGCGCTCGCCGACCTGCTGTCGCGGGCCCGCGAGGCGCTCGGACGCGACGGGGCGCGCGCCGTGCAGGCCGACGTGCTCGAGCTGCTCGGCCGCGAGAGCGCGCTCGTGCTGCTGCCGGGCGTGCCGGCGCCGACGATGATCGTCATCGCCCGCGCCGAGAACCCGGACGCCACCCGGGCCGCGCTCGACCGGCTGACCGAGACGCTCGAGCGCGTGCTGCCGGGCGCGCGGGTCGCTCGCGAGGACGACGCGACGCGCATCCTGTCGGACGCCGCGGAGCTCGATCTCGCGGTCGTCGACGACCGGCTCGTGGTGTCCACGTCGATGCGCGGGATCGCCGCCGCGCGCGATCCCGAGGGGGGGATCGACGAGGCCGAGGCGTTCCGCAGCGTGGTGGGGGATGCGGACGACCCGGTCACCTCACTAGTCTTCCTCGACTTCAGCCAGCTCCTGACGCTGGCCGAGCAGACCGGGCTCGACGACTCGCGCGCCTACCAGGAGGTCAAGGCCGACCTCCACAGGCTCGCGGCGGTGGGCGTCCGCTCGACCGGCGCCGGAGAGGACCCCGTCTCGGAGATCCGCTTCCAGATCCCATGAGCCACGCCGAAACCGAGTATCTCTTCACCTCCGAGTCCGTCACGGAGGGCCACCCCGACAAGGTCGCCGACCAGATCTCCGACGGCGTCCTCGACGCCGCGCTGCGCGACGACCCGGGCTCTCGCGTCGCCTGCGAGACGCTCGTGAACACCGGCCTCGTCGTCGTCTCGGGCGAGATCACGACCGAGACCTACATCGACATCCAGGACGTCGTGCGCGAGACGATCCGCCGCATCGGCTACGTCGACGCCGACCTCGGCTTCAGCGCCGACTCCTGCGCGGTCATCAACGCGATCGACAAGCAGTCCCCCGACATCGCCCAGGGCGTCGACGCCGCCCTCGAGGCGCGCACCGACCCCAGCGACGACGACGCGTTCGACATCGCCGGCGCGGGCGACCAGGGGATGATGTTCGGCTACGCGACCAACGAGACGCCGGAGCTGATGCCCCTGCCGATCTCGCTGGCGCACAAGCTGGCCAAGCGCCTGGCCGACGTGCGCCACAGCGGCGTGCTGCCGTACCTGCGCCCGGACGGCAAGACGCAGGTGTCGGTGCGCTACCAGGACGGCCGGCCGGTCGCCGTCGAGAAGCTGCTGATCTCGACGCAGCACGCGGAGGGTTCCGAGGGCGTCCTGCCCGACGACCTGTGGGAGCACGTGGTCGAGCCGATCCTGCCGAAGGAGCTGTACGACGCCAACGCGCTGCGCAAGTCGTTCCTGGTGAACCCGACGGGCCGGTTCGTGATCGGCGGCCCGGTCGGCGATTGCGGCCTGACCGGGCGCAAGATCATCGTCGACACCTACGGCGGCATGGCCCGCCACGGCGGCGGCGCCTTCAGCGGGAAGGACCCGTCGAAGGTGGACCGCTCGGCCGCGTATGCGGCCCGGTACGTGGCCAAGAACATCGTCGCCGCCGGCCTGGCCGACCGGGCCGAGGTGCAGGTCGCCTACGCGATCGGCGTCGCCCACCCCGTGTCGGTGATGGTCGAGACGTTCGGCACCGAGAAGATCTGCCGCAACCGGATCGCCGAGCTGGTGGACCGCCACTTCGACCTGCGCCCGGGCGCGTTCCGCGAGTCGCTGAACCTGCACCGGCCGATCTACCAGAAGACCGCCGCCTACGGCCACTTCGGCCGCGACGACCACGACTTCACGTGGGAGCGCACCGACAAGGTCGAGGCGCTGAAGGCCGACGCCGCATAGGGTCGTACGCTCGGGCGGTGCCGAGGATCGCCCGCGTCGAGCCGCTGACGACGGCCCGCGCGCTGCGCGGGCCGTTCGACTACCTGGCGGTCGACGGGATCGGCGTCGGGGCGCTGCTGCGCGTGCCGTTCGGCCACCGCGAGGTGACCGGCGTCGTCGTCGACCTGCGCGACCACACGCAGGTCCCCGAGGAGAAGCTCGTGGCGCCCCGGCGGGTGCTGCCGCAGTCCCTCCCGCCGGCGCTCGTCGACCTCGCGTACTGGATGGCGCGGGAGTACTGCTCGACGTTCGCGCGGGCGGTGGGGCTCATGCTGCCGCCGTCGCGGGCGCGGGAGAAGACCGCGCTGTGGGCGGAGCCGGTGGCGGGCGCGGAGGGCCGGCTCACCGACGCCCAGCGCGAGCTGCTGGCGTCGCTGCCGCGGCTCGCCGGTCCGGACCTCGCCGCGCTGCGGCGGCTGGAGCGGCGCGGGTTCGTGACGCTCGCGCCGCGGGCGCAGCGCCGGGCGCCCACGCACGTGGCCGTCGGCGCCCGCCGGCCCGCGCCGCGCCTGACCGCCGACCAGGAGGCCGCGCTGGCCGCGATCGCCGCCGCCGCCCCGGACGAGCGGCTGCTGCTGCACGGGGTGACCGGGTCGGGCAAGACGGAGGTGTACCTGCGCGCGGTCGGCGCCTGCCTGGAGCGAGGCGAGGGCGCGATCGTGCTCGTGCCCGAGATCGCGCTCACGCCCCAGATCGTGTCGCGGTTCGTCGAGCGCTTCGGCGACACCGTCGCGGTGCTGCACTCGGCGCTGAGCGACGGCGAGCGCCACGACGAGTGGCTGCGCCTGCGCCGCGGCGAGGCGCGCGTGTGCGTCGGGCCGCGCTCGGCCGTGTTCGCTCCGATCGACCGCCTCGGACTGATCGTGATCGACGAGGAGCACGACAGCTCCTACAAGCACGAGGGCGATCCCCGCTACGACGCGCGGCTGGTGGCCGAGCAGCGCGGCTGCCTCGTCGTCGCCGGCAGCGCGACCCCGCGCCCCGAGAGCTGGCACGCGATGCGCCGCATCGAGATGGCCCGTCGGGTCGACGGCCAGCGCCTGCCGCCGGTCGAGATCGTCGACATGCGCGAGCAGCGCGCCGCGCTGCACCCGCGCACGTACGCGGCGCTGCTCGACGCCCCCAAGTCGATCGTCCTGCTGAACCGCCGCGGGTGGTCGAACTTCCTCACCTGCCGCACGTGCGGGCGGGCGTGGGAGTGCCCCAACTGCGACGTCACGCTCGTGCTGCACCGCGCGGGCGGCTACCTGGCCTGCCACCACTGCGGCCATCGCGAGCGCGTCCCCGACCGCTGCCCCGACTGCGGCTCGGTGTCGGTCGCCCGCCACGGGGCGGGCACCGAGCGGCTGTCGGAGGAGCTCGCCGCGGCGGGGCTGCGGACGCTGCGCCTCGACGCCGACGTCGGCCGCGCCGGCGCCGTGCTCGCCGAGTTCGAGGCCGCCGACCGCGCCGTGCTCGTCGGCACGCAGGTCGTCGCCAAGGGCCACGACTTCCCCGACGTGACGCTCGGCGTCGTCCTCGACGCCGACGCCACGCTGCGCTTCCCCGACTTCCGCGCCGAGGAGCGCACGTTCGCGCTCATCGCCCAGCTCGCCGGGCGCGCCGGCCGCGGGCCGGGCGGCGGGCGGGTGCTCGTGCAGACGACCGATCCCGACGCGGCCGCGATCCGCGCCGCCGCCCGCCACGACGCCGAAGGGTTCGTGGCCGGCGAGCTGCGCCGGCGCGAGGCGCTGCGCTACCCGCCGTTCTCGACCCTGATCCGCGTGGTCTGCTCGTCCGAGCGCCCGGGCGCCGCGCTGGAGGTGGCGACGGCGGTCCACGCGCGGCTGCCGGCCGCGCTGGGCCCGGCGCCGCTGTTCCGCCTGCGCGGCCGCGAGCGCGCGCAGGTCGTCGTGAAGGCCGCCGACCGGGCCCACGCGGTGGCGGCGGTCGACGAGGCGGTGCGGGCCGAGCACCGGCGCGGCGTCTCGATCAGCGTCGACGTGGACCCGCAGTGACCGGGTTCTAGAATCGGTCACGTGGCACAGCACGAGCAGGAGCCGATCGAGGAGGCGCCCGAGCCGTTCGAGCTCGACGAGGAGGCGCGCGCCCGGCGCGCCGCGGCGCTCGCCCAGATCCGCCAGTACGGCGACCCCGTCCTGCGCGCGAAGGCCCTGCCCGTCGAGGTCTTCGACGACGAGCTGCGCCGCGAGGTCGTGCGCATGGGCCGCCTCATGGAGGACTCGATCGGCATCGGCCTGGCCGCCACTCAGGTCGGCCAGCTGCGCCGCCTGCTCGTCTACCGCATCGAGCCCGACAGCCCGATCGTCGCGCTCGTCAACCCCGTCCTGGAGTGGAGCTCGCGCGAGGAGGAGATCGCCGAGGAGGGCTGCCTGTCGCTGCCCGGCGTCGGCGTCGACGTCGAGCGCCCCATCCACATCCGCGTCCGCGCCCAGGACGAGTACGGCGAGGAGCAGGTGATCGAGGCGTCCGGGCTGGAGGCGCGCTGCATCCAGCACGAGATGGACCACCTCGACGGCGTCCTCATCCTCGACCGCACGTCGCGCGACCAGCGCAAGGCCGCCGTCCGCGCGCTGCGCGAGCGCGAGCGGGCCGCCGCCACCGCGTGAGGCTCGCCTACCTCGGCACGTCGGCGTTCGCGGCGGGCGTGCTGCGCCGCCTGGCCGAGGCCGGCCGGACGCCCGAGCTCGTCGTGACGCGCCCCGACCGGCCCGCCGGCCGCGGCCGCCGCCTGCAGTCGCCGCCGGTCGCCGACGCCGCGCGCGAGCTCGGCCTCGAGGTGCACCAGCCCGAGCAGGTCAGCGCCGACCCGCGGGTCGCGGGCGCCGGGTTCGACGCGATCGTCGTCTGCGCCTACGGCGCGCTGCTGCGCGAGCCGCTGCTCAGCGAGCCCGGCCTCCTGAACGTCCACCCGTCGCTGCTGCCGCGCTGGCGCGGCGCCGCCCCGATCGAGCGCGCGATCATGGCCGGCGACGAGGAGACGGGCGTGGCGATCATGCGCCCGACCGCCGGCTTCGACGAGGGCCCGGTCTGCGCGGTCGCGCGCGAGCCGATCCGCCCCGACGACGACTACGCCACGCTGGCCGAGCGCCTCGAGGCCCGCGCCGTCGAGCTGCTGCTGCGCGTGTTCGACGAGCATCCGCCGTTCACCGAGCAGCCCGCCGAGGGCGTCACCTACGCCGAGAAGATCACGGCCGCCGACCGCCTGCTCGACCCCGCCCGGTCCGCCGTCGAGCTGGAGCGGGTCGTGCGCGCCCTGCACCCGCACATCGGCGCCCGCCTGGCCCTGCCCGACGGCTCGTTCCTCGGCGTTCGCCGCGCCCGCGCGCTCCCGCAGGAGCCGGCCCCCGCCGGCCTCTCCCGCGACGGCGACCGCCTCCTGCTCGGCACCGCCGACGGCGCGCTCGAGCTCCTCGAGGTCCAGCCGCCCGGCGGCCGCCCGATGGACGCCGCCGCCTACCTGCGCGGCCACGGGCTGCCGTGAGCTGCGTCGTCTCTGCCACGGAACCGCGCGGCGATGCGGCTGCGCCCGGGGCGGCAGCCGGGGCGGCCGAGATCGAATGGCTCTCGCGGCAACGGCGGCGGGAGGTCTCGCTGACCACGCTCGCCGACCCGAAGCCGCTCCCCGGCGCCGCGGGTGGGGTCCGTGCGCCGGAGCGTCCCCGGCATCGGCAGGTCAACTTCCGCCTGATGCGCGAGGGGCATGCCGGTCTGGAGCGCGCGGCCGCGCTGGTGCACATGCGCCCCACGGCGCTGGCCCGGCTGCTGGTCGTGCGCGGCGTCGATCAGATCCTGCGGGAGGCGGACAGCCGTGCCTAGCCCGGCCCGGCGGGCCGCGTACGCGGTCGTGCGGCGCGTGTTCGAGCAGGGCGCGTACGCCGACCGGGCGCTGCGGCGGGTGACCGAGCGGCTGGACGCGCGCGAGCGGGCGTTCGCGACGCAGCTCGCCTACGGGACCGTGCAGCGGGCCGGGACGCTCGACCATCTGGCGGCCGCGTACGCGCGGCGGCCGACCGAGGCGCTCGATCCGCCGGTGCTCGCGGCGCTGCGGCTGGGGCTGTTCCAGCTCGCGTTCCTCGACGGCGTGGCGCCGCACGCGGCCGTCGACGAGTCGGTCGAGCTCGTCAAGCGGGATGCTCCGCGCGCGGCCGGGCTGGTGAACGCGGTCCTGCGCCGGGCCGCCACCGAGGCGCGGGAGGCGGTCGCGGCGCTGCCCGACGCCACGCCCGAGGAGGCCGCGATCGCCCACAGCGTGCCGCGCTGGCTGGCGGGGATGTGGTTCGAGCAGCTCGGCGCCGACCAGGCGCGGGCGCTGCTGGCCGCGAGCAACCGGCCGGCCGAGCACGCGCTGCGCGCCAACACGCTCGTGGTCACCGCGCGGGAGCTGCGCCGCGCGCTGCCCGTCCCCGCGCACCTGGGTCCCGACGCGCCCGAGGCCGTGGTCGTCGACGCGCCGTTCGACGCGCACGGCTCCCCGCTGTTCGGCCTCGGCGCGCTGCTGCCGCAGTCGCGCGCCTCGCAGCTCGTCGCCCACGCGGTGGACCCGCAGCCGGGGGAGGCCGTCCTGGACCTGTGCGCGGCCCCCGGCGGCAAGACGACGCACCTGGCCGCGCTCATGCGCGACCAGGGCCGCGTCGTCGCCGTCGAGCGCCACGCCGGGCGCGCCGACCAGCTGCGCCGGACCGCCGAGCGGATGCACGCCACGATCGTCGAGGTGCGCCACGGCGACGCCGCCGACGGGACGCCGGGGGAGACGTTCGACCGGGTGCTCGTCGACCCGCCCTGCAGCGGCCTGGGCACGCTGCGCAGCCGGCCCGACCTGCGCTGGCGGGCGAGTCCGGCCCAGATCCAGGAGCTGGCCGAGGAGCAGCGGGCGATCCTCGACGCGGCCGCGGCCGCCACGCGGCCGGGCGGGCGGCTCGTCTACTCGACGTGCACGCTGTCGGCGCTGGAGAACGAGCGCCAGGTCGCCGCGTTCACGGCCCGCCACCGCGACTTCGAGCTCGAGGACGTCCGCACGACGACGCCGCACCGCGACGGAACCGACGGGTTCTTCGTGGCGACGATCCGTAGGCTGTAGGCGGATGCCCCAGGAGCGCCCCGTCGACCTCGGGCCCGAGTGCCCGAACTGCCACGAGCCCTGGCTGCGTCCCACGAACCTCGCCGGGCGCTACCGCTGCGTGTACTGCCTGCACCGCTACGAGCTGCGGTCGGTGTGCCCGAACTGCGGCGAGCACTCGACGATCGTGCGGATGTCGTCGACGGCGACGACGCAGTGCTCCGCCTGCGGTGACAGCATGCTGCTCCCGATATGAGCGAGATCCCCCGCGGCGTCGCCCCCTCGATCCTCTCGGCGAACTTCGCGCGGCTGGGCGACGACGTCCAGCTGCTCCTCGACGCCGGCGCGCGCACGATCCACTTCGACGTCATGGACGGCCACTTCGTGCCGCCGATCACGATCGGGGCCGACGTCGCCAAGGCGATCACGCCCGCCGTCCACGCCGCCGGCGCGATCCTCGACGTGCACCTGATGGTCGACCGGCCCGAGCGCCACGTCGAGGCGTTCGTCGAGGCCGGCGCCGACCGCATCCTCTGCCAGGTCGAGTCGACGCCGAACATCGCGTTCGCCGTGAAGGCGATCCGGGAGGCCGGCCGCTCGCCGGGGGTCGTCATCAATCCGGGCACCCCGGTCGAGGCGGTCTCCGAGCTCGTCGACGAGGTCGACGTCGTCCTGTGCATGACCGTCAACCCCGGCTGGGGCGGTCAGCGGTTCCTGCCCGGCTCGCCGGAGAAGATCCGGCGGCTGAAGGCCCTGGTGGGCGACCGCGCCGTGATCGAGGTGGACGGCGGCGTCGACGCCGGCACGGTCGGCGCGTGCGCGGCCGCCGGGGCCGAGATCTTCGTGGCCGGATCGGCGATCTACGGCGCCGAGGACCCCGTTCGCGCGTTCCACGAGATCACCGAAGCGGCTTTGTACGGCTAGCCGTACGCGGTCGGCGCCGATGGTGCCCGATACTTGCATCAGCAATGGCCGTCACCGTTCTCATCGTCGACGATCACCCCTCGTTCCGGGCGACCGCGCGGCTGCTCCTGGAGGTCGAGGGCTACGACGTCGTCGGGGAGGCCCGTGACGGGACGGAGGCGATCGCGGAGGCCGAGCGGCTGCGGCCCGACCTCGTGCTCCTCGACGTGAACCTGCCCGACATCGACGGCTTCGAGGTCGCGTCGCGGCTGACCAAGGCCGCCAACGGCACGCCCTCGAGCGGCCCGGCGGTGATCCTCACGTCGAGCCGCGACCCGTCCGACTTCGGCTCGCTCGTGCACGAGAGCGGGGCGCGCGGGTTCATCCCCAAGGCCGAGCTGTCGGGCGCGGCGCTGGCCGCGCTGCTGGGATGAGGACGCGCCTTCTGCTGTGGGGCATCGGCGCCGCGGGCGTCGTGCTCGGCGTGCTCGTCAGCGTGCTGATCGCGGTCAGCGACATCATCGACGACCACGCCGCGAACATCATGGCCACGGTGCTCATCGGCTGGTCGTTCCTCGGCATCGGCCTCTACGCCTGGGGCACGCGCCCGAGCAACCGGATCGGGCCGCTGATGGTCGGCGTCGGCTTCGCCTGGATGCTCGGGATGCTCCAGTGCTCCGACCTCGCGCTCCCGTTCACGATCGGCCTGGTCATGAGCCCGTCCGCGTTCGCGATCGTGCTCCACCTCCTGCTCGCCTACCCGACCGGGCGGCTGGGGTCCCGGGCCGCGCGCGCGGTCGTCGCGCTCGGCTACGCCGACGTCATCGTCGGCTCGCTCGTCTACGCGATGCTCGTCCGCAACCCGGACGGGATCGAGAACGGGCCGCGCAACCTCCTGCTCGTCGAGGACGCGCCCGGCGCCGCCGACGCCGCGCTCACCGCCCTGACCGTCGTCGGGCTCGTCGCCATCGTCTCCGGGGCGCTCCTGCTCGTCGCGCGCTGGCGCGCCGCGAGCACGGCGCGGCGGCGCAGCCTCGCCCCGCTGCTGTGGACCGGCGCGCTCCTGCTCGTCTTCGCGGCCGTCATGCTCGCCGCCGACATCGCCGGCAGCGACGACCTGGAGGACGGCTTCTCCATCTTCTCGGTGTTCCTGCTCACCGCCGCCCCGTACGCCTATCTGGCCGGCCTCATGAGCTCGGGCTGGGCGCGCGGGCGGACGATGGGCGACCTCGTCAGCGGCCTGAACGCCGCCGAGGCGCGGTCCGGCGTCCGCGACGCGATGGCGGAGGCCCTCGGCGACCCGACGCTCACCGTCGCCTTCAAGCGCCACGACCGCGACGAGTGGGTCGACGCCGACGGCCGGCGCTTCGAGCCGCCGCCGGGCCGGGAGGTGACCGAGATCGCCCGCGACGGCCAGGTCATCGGCGCGCTCGTGCACCGCGGCGGCCTGTCCGGCGACCCGGAGCTGCTGCGCGCCGTCGCCGACACCGCCGCGCTGGCCCTCGAGAACGAGCGCCTGCAGGCCGAGCTGCGGGCCCGCGTCGCCGAGCTGCGGGAGTCGCGCGCGAACCTCATCTCGTTCGGCCTCGCCGAGCGGCGGCGGCTGGAGCGCGACCTCCACGACGGCGCCCAGCAGCGGTTGGTGGCACTCTCCCTGCAGGTGAACCTCGCCCGCGCGAAGATCGACGACGACCCCGCGACCGCCGCGACCCTGCTCGACAGCGCCCGCGAGGAGCTCGCGCAGGCGCTCGACGAGCTGCGCGAGCTCGCGCGCGGCATCCACCCGGCGATCCTCACCGACCAGGGCCTCGGGCCGGCCCTGACCGCGCTGGCCGAGCGCTCGCCGGTCCCCGTCGAGATCGGGCCGCTGCCGGCGCAGCGGCTGCCGTCGTCGGTCGAGGCGGCCGCCTACTTCGTCGTCTCCGAGGCGCTCGCGAACGTCGCCAAGTACGCCGACGCCACCCACGCCACCGTCCGCGTCGCCCGCGAGGACGGCCACGCGGTCGTGGAGGTCGTCGACGACGGCGTCGGCGGCGCCGACCCCTCCCGCGGCACCGGCCTGCGCGGCCTGGCCGAGCGCGTCGCGGCCCTCGACGGCCGCCTCGAGATCGTGTCCCCGACCGGCTGCGGCACCATCGTCCGCGCCGACCTGCCGTGCGCGTCGTCGTAGCCGAGGACTCCGTCCTCCTGCGGGAGGGGCTCGTGCGGCTGCTGGCCGAGGGCGGCTTCGAGGTCGTCGGGCAGGCCGGAGACGCCGAGGACCTGCTGCGCAAGGTCGGCGCCCACAAGCCCGACGTGGCGGTCGTCGACGTGCGCATGCCGCCGACCCACACCGACGAGGGGCTGCGCGCCGCCGCCGAGATCCGCGAGCGCCACCCCGGCACCGCCGTCCTCGTGCTCAGCCAGGTCATCGAGACCGGCTCGGCGCTCGAGCTGCTGACCCAGAGCGCCGAGGGCGTCGGCTACCTGCTCAAGGACCGCGTCGCCGACGTCGATCGCTTCCTGGAGGCGGTGCGCCGCGTGGCCGAGGGCGGCTCCGCGCTCGACCCCGAGGTCGTCTCCACGCTGCTGGGGCGCCGGCGCCGCGACGACCCGCTGTCGGAGATCACCGCCCGCGAGCGCGAGGTCCTGGCGCTGATGGCCGAGGGCCGCTCCAACCAGGCGATCGCCGAGCAGCTCGTCGTCACCGAGCGCGCGGTCGAGAAGCACGTCACCTCGATCTTCGGCAAGCTCGGCCTCGCGCCCGCCGCCGAGGACCACCGCCGCGTGCTCGCCGTGCTCGCGTACCTGCGCGCTTGAGCCGACCCGAACGGGAAAGTGGGGTTAGCCGTACGACGCGGCAACGATTGGTGAGCGAAGCTATCGGGATGACCAACGCCGCCATCGTCTCCGCCACCGATCTCGTACGCCGCTACGGGGAGGGCGAGGCAGCCGTGACCGCTCTCGACGGCGTGACCGTCTCCTTCGCCCAGGGCGAGTACGCGGCGATCATGGGCCCGTCCGGATCGGGCAAGTCCACGCTGATGCACTGCCTGGCCGGCCTCGACCGGCCGACGAGCGGCTCGGTCGTCGTGGACGACGTCGAGCTCTCCGGCCTCGACGACAAGCGCCTCACCTCGCTGCGCCGCGACAAGATCGGCTTCATCTTCCAGGCTTTCAACCTCCTGCCGGTCCTCACGGCCGAGGAGAACATCCTCCTGCCGCTCTCGATCGCCGGCCGCAAGCCCGATCAGGGCTGGTACGACCAGCTCATCGAGACGGTCGGCCTGCGCGACCGCCTCACGCATCGCCCGTCGGAGCTGTCGGGCGGCCAGCAGCAGCGCGTCGCGGTCGCGCGCGCGCTCGTGTCGCGCCCGGCCGTCGTGTTCGCCGACGAGCCCACCGGCAACCTCGACTCCAAGGCGTCCGCCGACGTCCTGGAGCTGCTGCGCACCTCGGTCGACCAGCTCGGCCAGACGGTGATCATGGTCACCCACGACCAGGACGCCGCCGACGTCGCGGACCGCATCGTCACGCTCACGGACGGGCGGATCGTCGAGGATCGCCGGACCCAGCCGGCGGTGGTCTGATGCTGAAGCTGTCCCTGCGGAGCTTCGGCGCGCGCAAGCTGCGCGTCGCGCTCACGCTCATCGCCGTGGCGCTGGGCGTGGCCCTGATCTCGGGCACGTACATCCTCACCGACACGATCAACAAGTCGTTCGACAACATCTTCACGACGGCGTCCAAGGGCGTCGACGTGTCGATCACGCCGCGCGACGCGATCGACGACGCCACCTCGGACGGCATGGCCGTCTCCACGATCCCGGCGTCGTTCCTGAGCGAGGTCGAGCGCCAGCCCGGCGTCGCCAAGGCCGTCGGCACGATCGACACGTCCAACGTCGCCCTGTTCAAGGCGAACGGCGACCGCATCGGCGGTGGCGGCGGCGCCCCGACCCAGCTGTCGTCCGACACGCCGCCGCCGTTCAGCGCGGTCACCTACGAGGAGGGCCGCGCGCCGACCGACATGGGCGAGATGGCGGTGCTCGAGCAGACCGCCGAGAGCGAGGACCTGAAGATCGGCGACACGCTGAAGGTCGTCGGCGCCGGGCCGCAGACCGAGCTGAAGCTCGTCGGCATCGCCAAGTTCGGCGGCGTCTCGTCGATCGGCGGCTTCACGCTGATCATCACGAGCCTCGAGCAGGCCCAGCAGCTCGCCGACCAGCACGACTCGTTCAGCTCGATCCTGGTCGCCGGCGACGAGAACGTCACGCCGGCGGAGCTGCGCGACGAGCTGCGCCGCCTGGATCCCCCGACGCCGGTCAACGTGCGTACCGGCCAGCAGCAGGCCGACCAGAACACGGCCGACATCCGCGAGGCGCTCGGCTTCCTGACGACCGCCCTGCTCGTGTTCGCCGGGATCGCCCTGTTCGTCGGCGCGTTCATCATCTTCAACACGTTCTCGATCACCGTCGCCCAGCGCATGCGCGAGTTCGCGCTGCTGCGCACGCTCGGCGCCTCGCGGCGCCAGGTCATGGGCCAGGTGATCTTCGAGGGCCTGCTGATCGGGCTCATCGGCTCCGTGCTCGGGCTCCTGCTCGGCCTCGTGCTGGCGCCCGGCCTGCGCGGCCTGTTCAAGGCGATCGGCGCCGACCTGCCGTCGGAGGGCACGGTCGTGGAGCCGCGCACGATCATCGTGTCGCTGGTCGTGGGGACGCTCGTGACGCTCGCCAGCGGCCTGGCGCCGGCGATCCGCGCGACCCGTGTGCCGCCCGTGGCGGCGCTGCGCGAGGGCGCGGTCATCCCGCGCGGGCGCGGCGCGCGGTTCGTCACGCCGGGCGGCGCCGTCCTGGCCGTCCTCGGCGTCGCCGCGCTCGCCGCGGGCCTGTTCGGCGGGGCCGGGATCGAGCTCGTCGGCCTCGGCGCCGGCCTCGTGTTCATCGGCATCGCGCTGCTGAGCCCCAAGCTCGTGCCGCCGCTGGCCGGCTCGATCGGGCGCATGTTCCCCGGCGTCGTCGGCCGGCTCGCGCGCGAGAACTCGGTGCGCCAGCCCGGCCGCACGGCCGTGACGGCGTCGGCGCTCGTGGTCGGCGTGACGCTGGTCGCGTTCGTGTCGATCTTCGCCCAGGGCCTGAAGGCGACGATCGCCGAGGCGGTCGACACCGCCGCCCGCCCGGGGTCGCTGATCGTGCAGAACAGCGCGCTCGGCTTCCCGCTCCCGTCGGCGGTCGCGACCGGCCTGGAGCAGGTCGACGGCGTCACGTCGGTCTCCTCGGTGCGCTTCTCGGTCAGCCGCGTCGACGGCGTCGGCCGCACCGCGGTGACGAGCGTCTCGCCGACGCTGCCCGACGTGTTCGACACCCAGTGGGACCAGGGCGACAACGCGCTGCTGCGCGACCTCGGCCGCGACAACGCGGTGATCACGAAGAGCTGGTCGGACTCGCACGACGTGAAGGTCGGCGACGAGCTGGCGCTGACGACGCCCACGGGCGAGGACCTGCGCCTGCGCGTGACCGGCATCACCGACGACAACTCGGGCGTGTTCGCGCCGATCACGGTGAGCAACGAGCTGGCCGAGCAGGCGTTCGGCGAGCGCCAGGACGCGATCGTGTTCGCCGGCACCGACCCGGCCGACGAGGCCGCGGTGAAGGCCCGCGTCGACCAGCTCCTCGAGCAGCAGTTCCCGATCGCCGAAGCGCTCACCGTGCAGGAGTTCAAGGACCAGCAGTCCGGCCAGGTCAACCAGATCCTGGCGCTGTTCTACGTCCTGCTCTCGCTGTCGGTGATCGTGTCGCTGTTCGGCATCGTCAACACGCTCGTGCTCTCGATCTACGAGCGCACACGGGAGCTGGGGATGCTGCGGGCGATCGGCACGTCGCGCCGCCAGGTGCGCCGCATGATCCGCTACGAGGCGGTGATCACCGCGCTCATCGGCGCGACGATCGGCATCGTCATGGGCCTCGTGTTCGGCATCGCCGTGACCGTCGCGCTCGAGGACGAGGGGCTCGTGCTGTCGATCCCGGTCGCGCAGCTCGTCGTGCTGCTGATCCTCGGGGGGCTGGCCGGCGTGCTGGCGGCGATCGCCCCGGCGCGGCGGGCCTCGCGCCTCAACGTGCTCGAGTCACTCGCGTACGAGTAGCGCCGCGAGCGTCCCGGTGGCGGCGACGTAGCCGATCTCCGCGCGCAGGAGCGGGTCGTCGACCACCGGGAGCAGCGTCCACACGACGAACAGGGCCGCGACCGCCACCCAGGCGATCGCGGCCCGCGTCTCCTGGCCGCGCGCGAGCTTGGCCTGGTTGAACGTGCCGGCCATCAGGTGGAAGCCCATCCCGAGGCCCAGCAGCGCGAGGCCGACGCGCCCGTAGTCGTAGTCCTGGCCGAAGACCGTCGACATCACCCACGGCCCGATCGTGAGCAGGCCCAGCGCGACGGCGAGGCCGAACGCGCCGATCGCCAGGACCGTGACGCGCACGGCCCGCGCGAACGCCTCGTGGCCGGCCGTGGCCTCCAGCCCGCTGAGGTGGGGCAGCAGCGAGGTCTGCACGGCCTGGAAGAGCTGCAGCGGCGCGCGGGTGATCAGGAAGACGTTGAAGACGATGCCGGCCAGCACCGCGTCCTCGGCGGTGATCTCGGTCGTCAGCACCGCGGCGTTGAGCAGCGTCTGCTCGGCGAGCATCACGAACGCGACGGCGACCGCGAAGCTCGTCGAGCCGCGCGCCGTCGCGCGCTCGGCGGCGCCGACCGGCGGGTCGCGGCGCGAGAACGCGATCGGGACGACGAGCAGCGACAGCGCCGGGGCGGCGGCGATGCCCAGCGCGACCGCGTCCTGGCCGCTGGTGATGCCGACGGCGACGGCCAGCGGGAACAGGAACCGCGAGATCGACTCCATCAGCACCAGGCCGCCGTAGAGCGCGAACCGCTGATGGCCGGCCAGCCAGCCGCGGGCGAAGTACGACGCCGCGTAGAACAGCGTGCCGGCGGTGAAGACCCAGTAGAGCGTGGTCGAGCCGTCGAACAGCTCGTCCTCGATCGGGCCGCGCAGCGCCAGCGCGCAGACCAGGAACGCGGCCGCGAACGCGCCCTGCAGCAGGAGGGGCGTGCGGATCGCGTGGTTGTGCACGCCGAGCGCCCGGTTGCGCGCGAGCATCCGCGACAGGAGCTGCTCGATCGGCCGGTAGATGACCGAGATCACGACGAACATCACCGACCACAGCACGTCCAGGCGCTTGGCCTCGACCTCGTCGACGACGTGCGAGGCGACCGCGAAGTACAGGAACGTGAAGAGCCCGGTGGCCGCGATCCCGACGCTCAGGATCCGGGCGCCGCGCGCGTAGCTCCCGTTCGAGCCGTCAGAGCCGGACAAGGAGCATGGTCCACGGGAACGGCGATCGCGCCTCGACGACCGTCCCGTGCTTCGAGAGCAGGGAGACGAAGCTTCGCTTGGACCAGTGGTTCAGGTGCCCGGGCGTGTTGCCGAGGTCCTTCAGGTAGGCGCCGCGGGCCATGTTCAGGGCCCGCCACAGCGGCTCGCGGGGGACGCTGACGATCAGATGGCGCGACGCCACGCGCGCCATCTCGGCCACGGTGTGCTCGGGGTCGGGCACGTGCTCGAGCACCTCGATCGCGGTCGCCACGTCGAACTCGTCGTCGGCGAACGGCAGGTTCTCGGCCTTCATGATCCGGTACTCGAGGTTCGGCACCCGCCGCTTCTCCCACTCGGCCTGCAGGTGCGGGTCCTCGAGGTCGATCCCGACGACGCGGCCGGGGATCCGGCGCGCCCACTTCTCGACCAGCACGCCCTCGCCGCAGCCCACGTCGAGCAGGCTCTGCGGGCCGGCCTTCGTGAACAGCTCGTCGAGCGTGCGCTCGAAGCCGGCCATCAGGCGCCGGACGATGGGATTCGTCGACCCGTACTTGTCGTACGTGTTGCCGGTGACGGTCCCTTCGGCGTCAACCGTGATGGACGGTGTCATACGTCTCCCCGGGTTCGTAGTGCGACGGCGGGATGCCGAGCTGCAGCTCGATGCGGCGCACCCGCTCGAAGGTCCGCTGCTGCATCACGCGGTTGGCGTGCATCAGGTCCCCCAGCACGCCCAGCGCGCCGAGCAGCAGCGCGGCGTTGAACAGGACGGCGCCCAGGATCAGCGACTGCACGTGCCCGGCGCCGTCGCCGTCGATGTAGAAGTACAGGTAGCGGCCCCACACGATCAGCGCGAGCAGGCCGATCACGATCGCCAGCGACCAGAAGATCCGCAGGGGCTCGTACTGGCTGTAGATGCGGAAGATCGCCAGCGCGTTGCGCCGCACGTACGACCACATCGACGGGAACAGCCGCGACTCGCGCGTCTTGGGGTTGGTCCCGATCGGGACGTGGTCGGTGGCGACCAGCAGCTTGCCGGCCTGGATGATGGTCTCCAGCGTGTACGTGTAGCGGGAGACGACGGCCATCTGCAGTGCGGCCTCGCGGTTGTAGGCGCGGAAGCCGGACGTGGTGTCGGGGACCGTGGTGCCGGAGGCCTGGCGGACGACCCACGAGCCGAGGCGCTGGAGCGCGATCTTCAGCGGCGAGAAGTGCTCGATCGTGTGGACCTGGCGGTCGCCGATGACCATGTCGGCCCGGCCCTCGAGGATCGGGCGCACGAGCTTGGGGATGTCGGAGGCCTTGTACTGGTTGTCGGCGTCGGTGTTGACGATGACGTCGGCGCCGAGCTTCAGGCACGCGTCGAGCCCGGCCTGGAAGCCGGTGGCCAGGCCCTTGTTGTTCGTGAGCTTGACGATGTGGTCGACGCCGTTGGCCCGCGCGACCTCGATCGTGCGGTCGGTGGAGCCGTCGTCGATGATCAGCCACTCGACGGAATCGAAGCCCTCAACCTGGCGCGGGAGGTCGGCGAGCGTGGCCGGGAGCTGCTCCTCCTCGTTGAAGCAGGGGATCTGGATGATGAGCTTCATCGGCGGCCCTTGACGGTACCGTGCCGGGGCCATGACCCGCCGCCGACGCCTGCGCGAGGAAGCGCCCTATCTGGCGCTGCTCGCCCTCATGCTCGCGGTCGGGCTGTACCTGCGCATCAAGAACAACGACTACGGGCTGCCGTTCGTCTTCTACGCCGACGAGGGCTCGCACTTCACCAACCGCGCCGTCGAGATGTTCGGCGGCGACCCGAACCCGGGCTACTTCCAGAACCCGTCGGCGTTCACCTACCTCGTCCACCTGGCGCTGCGGCTCTACTTCGGCCACGGGATCCCGTTCGGCGACTACGACCACGTCATCGAGCTGTACGGGACCAACCCGACCCGCATCTACGAGGTCGGGCGGGTCACGGCGGCGCTCCTGTGCGCGCTCGGGGTCGTCGGCGTGTACGCCGTGGCCGCCCGCCTGTGGGACCGCCGCACCGGCCTCGTTGCCGCCGCGATCCTGTGCTTCTCGTTCCTGGCGGTCGCCTACTCGCGCATCGCGGTGACCGACACCGGGACGCTGCTGCCGGTCGCGCTGGCGCTGTTCTGCGCGATCCGGCTGCAGGAGCGCCGCACGTGGCGCTGGGCGGTCGGCGCCGGCGTCGCCGCCGGCGTGGCGATCGGCTTCAAGTACACGGCCGGCCTCGTGCTGCTGGCGCCCCTGATCGCGGTCGCCTGGCCGCTCCTGGAGCGGCGCGACGTCGCGACGCTGAAGCGCGCGGCCGCGCACCTGGGCGCCGTCGTCGGCCCGACGGTCGTCGCGTTCGCGATCACCACGCCGTACTTCTTCCTGGACTTCTCGACCGCCCAGCGCCAGCTGCGCGCCCAGGCCGACATGGCCGGCGGGCTGTCGAAGTACGGCCAGGAGCACGAGAACGGCTTCCTCTACTACGGCGACAGCCTCACGTGGGGGCTGGGCTGGCTGGCGCTGATCGCCGCGATCGCCGGCGTCGTGCTGCTGTGGCGCCGCCACCGGGCGCGCGCGGTGCTGCTGGCCGTGTTCCCGCTCGTCCTGTTCGTGTACCTGGCGCTCCAGCAGCGCTACTTCGGGCGCTGGCTGCTGCCGGCCTACCCGGCGCTTGCCCTGCTGGGCGGCTACGCGGTCGTGCAGGCGGTCGCGGCGATCCCGCGGCTCCCGCGCCGGCTCGCGCCGGTCGCGCTCGCGGTCGCCACGATCGCCGTCGTGTGGCAGGGGCTGGCCGCCGACACGAGGTCGATGGCCGTGCTCGGGCACACCGACACCCGCGCCGCCGCCCGCGAGTGGCTGGTCGAGAACGAGCGGCCGTCGCTGCGGATCATGATCGAGCCGGCCGTGCCGAACCGGTGGTTCTGGCGCTACACGAAGGCCGGCCGCCCCATGGCGCGCACCCGCCAGTTCGTGCGGGCGCTCATGCGCGACATCAAGGTCACGCGGATCGAGTATGGCCGCACGCTGCGGCCCGAGGTCATCGACACCTACCGCGAGCACGGCTTCTGCCTGGTGCTGACGATGAGCCTCATCCGCGGGCGCTCCGTCAACGCTCGCAACCCCGACGCGCTCGCGTACTACGAGCGCCTGGAGCGCGAGTCCGACCGGGTCTTCCACGTCAGCCCGTTCCGCGCCGACGCGGGCCCGCAGGAGTTCAGCTTCGACCTGTCCTACAACTACTACTCGCCCGCCTACGAGCGCCCCGGGCCGGAGATCGACATCTACCGGCTGCGCAACTGCACGCAGGAGTACGGCACGCTCGAGGTGGGGGCCGGGTCGTCGCTGGCGGGGGCGGGCCTGCAGTGACGTCGCGGGTGCGCCCGGCCTGGCTGGCGCTCGCCGGCCTGCTCGCGCTGGCGCTGGCCCTGCGCCTGTGGAACATCGACCACAACCTGCCCTTCGTCTACAACGCCGACGAGGAGCTGCACTTCGTGCCCAAGGCCGTCGACATGCTCGGCGGCTCGCTGAACCCCGGCTACTTCGAGAACCCGCCGGCGCTCACGTACCTGCTGCTCGTGCTCTACAAGCTCGGGCTGGCGGGCGGCGACCTGCGCGACCGCTTCGCCGAGGACCCGCGCTCGGCGTTCCTGACCGCGCGCGTCGCGGTGGCGCTGATCGGCACGCTCGTCGTCGCGCTCGTGTACTGGGCCGGCAGCCGGTTCGCCGACCGCCGGGCGGGGATCGTCGGCGCCGCGATCATGGCCGTCGCGTTCCTGCCGGTCTTCTACTCCAAGCACGCGCTCAACGACACGGTGGCGATGGCGCCGGTCGCGGTCGGGCTCGTCGGCTGCCTGCTGGCCTACCGGCGCGGGCGCCCGCAGGACTGGGCGCTGGCCGGCGCCGCGATCGGCGTCGGGACGGCGACGAAGTACACGGCCGGCGCGATGCTCGTGACGCTGCTGGCGGCGGCCGCGCTGCGCGTGTACGACGACCGCGCCCAGCTGCGCTCGGTGCTCGTCGGCCTCGTGATCGGCGGCGCCGCGTTCGCGGCCGCCTTCGCGATCCTCAACCCGTTCGCGATCCTGCACCCGGGCGAGGCGCGCTCGCAGATCAGCGGCCAGTCCGCGCAGGCGTCGACCGCCAAGCTCGGCCAGAAGGACGAGCTGGGCTGGTGGTACTACCTGAAGACGCTGACGTGGGGGCTGGGCTGGGCGCCGCTCGTCGCCGCGATCGGCGGCGCGGTCGTGATGCTGCGCCGCGACTGGCGCCTGGCCGTCCTGCTGATCGCGTTCCCGCTCGTGCTGTGGCTGTACATGGGCGCCCAGACCCGGCACTTCGGCCGCTGGCTCATGCCCGTCTACCCGGCGCTGTGCGTGCTCGCCGGGATCGCGGCCGCGTGGGTCGTCGACCGCGTGCGCTGGCGCCCGGCGGTCCTCACCGGCCTGCTGGCGGTCGTGCTGTGCGTGCAGGGCGTCGCCGCATCGGTCCACATCGACCGCGTGCTGGGCCGCGAGGACACGCGGACGCTGGCGCGCGCCTGGATCGAGGCCAACGTCCCGCAGGGCGCGGGGATCGTCGTCGAGCCGTTCGTCCCCGGCGCCTGGCTGGAGCTCGACGCCACGCGCTCGTTCCGCCGCTTCCCGGTCGAGCGCCCGTTCCAGGCCTATGAGAAGCGGCTGCGTCCGCGGATGGTCCGCGAGTACGTGCGCGACGGCTACTGCTGGGTCGTCGTCGGCAGCCACCAGAAGGACCGCGGCCTGGCCGCCGGGCTCGGCAACGCGCGCAGGTACTACCGTGCCCTCGACCGCGCCAGCGACGACGTCGTCGTGTTCTCCCCGTACCGCAAGGGCGCCGATCCGGTGGACTTCTCCTACGACTTCTCGTTCAACTTCCTGCCGCGCGCGTTCGAGCGCCCGGGACCGGTGATCGAGATCCATCACCTGCGGGGCTGCCGGTGAGCGTGGCGCCGGAGCGGGCGCAGCAGGAGCGCCCCGCCGAGACGGTCGGCGACCGCCTCGAGCGCCTGTGGAGCCACCGGCTGGGCCTCGCGCTCGTGGCGATCGGCGTGCTGGGCGCGCTGGTCGTGTTCGCGGTGCGCCAGACGTACCCGAACTACGACACCTACTACGCGCTGCTGTGGGGCCAGGAGCTGTTCAACGGCCACCTGCCCGACTACCACACGTTCCGCCCGCCGACCCCGCATCCGCTGTCGACGTTCGTCGGCTGGCTGATGGCCCCGTTCGGCACCGCGGGCGCGCGCATCGTCGTGCTCGCCTCGCTGCTGGGCTTCGTCGGCCTGCTCGTGATCGTGTTCCGCTTCACGCAGCGGCTGCTCGGCTCGTTCGTGGCGCTGATCGCGGTCGCCGTCCTGCTGACGCGCACCGACATCGAGCTGCTCGCGCTGCGCGCGATGTTCGACCTGCCGTTCTACGTGCTGGTCTTCGGCGCCGCCGCGCTGGAGCTGCGCCGGCCCCGCTGCGGGTGGCCGGTGCTCGCGCTGCTGGCGCTCGCCGGGCTGCTGCGGCCCGAGGCGTGGCTGCTGGGCGGCGTCTACTGGCTGTACCTGATCCCGGCCACGCCGCGCCCGGAGCTCGTGCGCCTCGCCGGGCTGGTCGTCGCCGCGCCCGTGATCTGGCTCCTCGGCGACCTGATCGTCGAGGGCACCCCGCTGTACTCGCTGACCGAGACGCGCGAGGTCGCCGGCCAGTTCGGGCGCAACCGCGGGCTGCTGGAGGCGATCGAGCTGATCCCCGACCACCTGGCCGGCAACGACAAGATCGTGACCGTCGGCGTCGGCGGGCTGGGCTTCCTCTACGCGATCGCGCTCCTGCGCCGCCGCGCCGCGATGCCGCTGGCGCTCGGCGCGCTCGGCGTCCTCACGTTTCTGATCATCGTCGCCGCCGGCCTGTCGGCGATCCCGCGCTACCTGACGATCCCGTCGCTGCTGCTGTCGCTGTGCGTGGCGGTCGCGCTCGGCGGCTGGGCGGTCGCCCGCGAGCGCTGGCTGCGGATCGCCGGCATCGCGATCGCGATCGTGTCGGTCGCGCTGATCGCCCGCCAGATCCCGCACTACGAGAAGGACCGCAGCCGCCTCGTCGACCAGGCCACGTTCGTGGCCGAGCAGCACCGCGACCTGCTGGCGCTGCTGGACGACCCGCGCCTCGTGCCGCTCCTGCAGGATCCGGCGTGCTGGCCGATCACGACGCCGACGCACTCGGCGATCCCGGTGATCCGCTACGAGACCGGCCTGCCCAAGCGGGCGCTGCAGGCGTCGATCCAGCAGCACCAGGCGCCGCCGACCGGGCTGCTGCTCACGTCGAAGACGTTCCAGTTCGAGCCGGCGTCGGGGCGGCGGGCGCTGGGCGCCGGCGCGTCGGCGTCGGCGAAGTGGTGGTCGAACCGGCGGCTGCCCGGCTACGACCGGGTGGCGCGCCACGGGCGCTGGCGGGCGTGGGAGAACTGCCGCCCGTCCAGCGCCGCGTGACGCGCGCCGTTACTTGGCGCCCAGGTAGCGGACGTAGACCAGGTCGTAGGCGAGCTGGCCCGGAGCGCGCAGGACCGCGTCGATCTCCGTGCCCTTCGACGTGAACGCGACGTAGTTGCCGCGCGACGACGTCGCCGGCTTCTCGGACGCCACGTTCAGGTAGGCGCCCTTCTCGCCGGGGGCCAGCGGCGCGGAGCGCGACTCGAGCGACACGTTGCCGGTCGGCCGGTTCCACAGGAACAGGTCGCGCACGCCGTTGGCGTCGTCGCGGATCGAGTCGCTCTCCTTCAGGTTCGTCGCGTCGGAGTCGAACAGGACGAACTCGCCGGCGCCCGAGATCGAGGGGTTGGCCGAGTCGCCGTTGCCGAGCGAGGTGGCCTTCGAGCGCGACGGCGGGCAGACCACCCGTCCGCCGCCGATGCGCGAGCAGGTCGGCGGGAGGTGGCGCCGCAGCTCGCCGCCCAGGTCCATCTCGACGATGTCCTGGGCGCCGTTGGAGTCGCCCGGGAGGATGTTCGAGGCGGTCGTCTGGAACGCGACGAAGTTGCCGTCGTCGCTGGCGTCCGGGTTCGACGAGGAGCCGTTGGCCGACGTGCGGCCGTTCGACGAGGTCGACACCAGGATCGTGTCGAACCGCAGCGTCTGCGTGCCCTTCACGAACTTGCGCGTGAACGTGCGCTCGAACACGTCGGTCTGGCCGTTGCCGTCGCCGGGCGCCAGGTTCGACGCGCGCGAGCTGAAGACGACCGCCTTGCCGTTGCGCGCGAACGCGGGCTCGGAGGCGTCGGCGTTCGCCGGCTGGCCGGCGCGGTTGGCCGACGCGAGGAACGTCAGGCCGGTGAAGCCGCGGTCCTGGCCGGTGCCCGACAGGATGTGGACGTAGACCTGCTTGAGGCCGTTGCCCTGCGCGGTGCGCGCCGAGCCCCAGCCCTTGCGGGCCTTGCCGGTGAGCGCGAGGTTCGTGGCCTGCGAGGTGAACGCGACGCGCTCGCAGGCGCCGTCGATCGAGACCTCGGTGGTCGGGCCGTTGGCCTGCTCGCCGTTGGGGCCGACCGACACGCGGGTGGTCGTGTTCGTGCGCAGGTCGCGGACGAACGCGTCCGGCACGCCGTTCGTGTCGCCGGGGACGAGGTTGGACGCGGCGGAGATGAACGCGACGCAGTGCGGCTGGTGGTTGGCGTCGCCGTCCAGCGACGGCAGCGTCGACGGGCCGTTGGCGGGCTCGCCGTTCATGCCGACCGAGACGAGCTGGGTCGAGCCGATGTTCCACTCGGTCCCGTCCTGGCCCCACGGGCCGGCGCGGTTGACGACGAACACGTCGGTCTGGCCGTTGACGTCGCCGGGCACGATGTTCGAGGCGTCGGACTCGAACGCCATCAGGCGGGCGATCCGCTGGTCGTGGGAGACCGCGGGGTTGCGCGAGGGCCCGTTCGGGAAGCCGCCGTCGGCCGAGCGCGACAGGAGGAAGGTGGTGCGGGTGCCGGCCGCGTCCGCGGCGGCGGGGACGGCCGCGCCGAGCGCGAGGCTCGACAGCGCCGCCGCGGCGAGGGCGGCTCGGGACTTGCCTGTGATCACGATTGCGGTTGCCTTTGGGGACGGGGACGACCGGTCGACGTCTCAATCGACCGGTTCCCGGCCCATCTTGAGAGGTAGGCGCGTTCGGGCGCACAGGCGCGAGGCGTATCCTCCGTTGAGCGCATGCCCACCACGACCGACACCGACCTGCGCCACCTGGCGCGGGCCGTCGAGCTCGCCGAGGAGCTTCCCGGCCGGGCGACGCCGAATCCGAACGTCGGCGCGGTGATCGTCGCCGACGGCCGGATCGTCGGCGAAGGGACGCACGAGCGTTTCGGAGGCCCGCACGCGGAGATCAACGCGATCCGCGCCGCCGGCGAGGCCGCGCGTGGCGGCACGATGTACGTGTCGCTGGAGCCGTGCGCCCACCACGGCCAGACGCCGCCGTGCACGGACGCGATCCTGGCCGCCGGCCTGTCCCGCGTCGTCGTCGCCTCCGACGACCCGTCCTCCAAGGCCTCCGGGCGGGGCCTGGGGATCCTGCGCGACGAGGGCGTCGACGTGGTCGTGGCCACCGGCGAGGTGACCGCCCGCGCGCGGCTCGTCAACCAGGCGTTCCGCAAGCACGCCCGCACGGGGCTGCCGTGGGTGCTGTTCAAGTCGGCGATGACGCTCGACGGCAAGGTCGCCACGCCCACCGGCGACTCGAAGTGGATCTCCGGCGAGGCCAGCCGCCGCCTCGCGCATCGCTGGCGCGCGTCGGTCGACGCGGTCGCGGTGGGCGTGGGGACGGCGCTCGCCGACGACCCGCAGCTGACGGCGCGCATCGACGGCGTGCATCGCCAGCCGCGGCGGATCGTGTTCGACTCGCTCGCCCGCCTGCCGCTCGACAGCAAGCTCGTGTCCGCGGCCGGCGAGGTGCCGCTGACCGTCGTCGTCTCCCGCGCCGCCGATCGCCGCGACACCGCGGCCCTGGAGACCGCGGGCGCCGACGTGATCGTCGCCTCGGGCGAGAACGAGCCGGCGCGCGTGCGCTCGGCGCTCGTGCAGATCGGCGACCAGGGGATCACGTCGATCCTGCTGGAGGGCGGCCCGCATCTGGCCGGCGCGTTCCTCGACGCCGGCGAGATCGACGAGGTCCGGCTGTTCCTGGCCGCGATGCTCTTCGGCGGCCGCGCCGCGCGCGACCCGCTCGAGGGCAAGGGGATCGACCGCATCGCCGACGCCACCCGGGCCCTGACGATGACGTGCGAGCGCGTCGACGAGGACCTGCTGGTCAAGGCCCGCCTCAAGGAGTGGTGAGTGTTCACCGGGCTGGTGCAGGATCTGGGTGAGGTGACCCGGGTGGACGAGACCGCCGACGGCGTCCGCCTGGCCGTCCGCACGCCGCTCGCGCGCGAGCTGTCGGAGGGCGACTCGATCGCCGTCAACGGCGTCTGCCTGACCGCGGTGGGCCTGGGCGGCGGCGACCTGTTCGGCGCCGACGTGATGCGCGAGACGCTGCGCCGCTCGTCGCTGGCCGAGGTGGAGCCCGGATCGGCCGTGAACCTGGAGCTGCCCCTGCGCGCGGGCGACCGCCTCGGCGGCCACATGGTCCAGGGGCACGTCGACGGCGTCGGCGCCGTGCGCGACGTCCGCGAGGACGGCTTCGCGCGGATCGTCGAGATCACCGCCCCGCCGGACCTGCTGCGCTACGTCGTCGAGAAGGGCTCCATCGCCGTCGACGGCGTGTCGCTGACGGTGAGCGCCGTCGGCGACGACTTCTTCGCCGTGTCCCTGATCCCCGAGACGCTCGAGCGCACGACGCTCGGGGCCGCCGCGCCCGGGCGGCCCGTGAACCTGGAGGTGGACGTGCTCGCCAAGTACGTTGAGAAGCTGGTGGCACGATGACGAGCCGCACGACGCCCTTCGCCACGATCGAGGAGGCCATCGACGACATCCGCGCCGGGCGGATGGTCGTGGTCTGCGACGACGAGGACCGCGAGAACGAGGGCGACCTGACGATGGCCGCCCAGTTCGCGACCCCCGACGCCATCAACTTCATGGCCAAGGAGGGGCGCGGGCTGATCTGCCTGGCCCTCACCCCCGAGCGCTGCGACGAGATGGGCCTCGACCTGATGGCGGCCAAGAACGAGTCGGCCTTCGAGACCGCCTTCACCGTGTCGATCGAGGCGCGCGAGGGGGTCACGACCGGGATCAGCGCCGCCGACCGCGCGCACACGATCCAGGTCGCGATCGATCCCGAGAGCGCGCCGCGCGACCTCGTGCAGCCCGGCCACGTCTTCCCGCTGAAGGCGCGCGCCGGCGGCGTGCTCGAGCGCGCCGGCCAGACCGAGGCGGCCGTCGACCTCGCCCGCCTGGCCGGCCTCAACCCGGCCGGCGTGATCTGCGAGATCATGAACGACGACGGGACGATGGCCCGCGTGCCCGACCTCGTCGGCTACTGCGAGCGCCACGGGCTGAAGATGATCACGGTCGCCGACCTGATCGCCTATCGGCGCAAGCACGACAAGCTGGTCGAGCGGGTCGTGGCGACCAACCTCCCGACGACGTTCGGCGACTTCACCGCGATCGGCTACCGGTCGCTCGTCGACGACAAGCACCACGTCGCGCTCGTCAAGGGCGAGGTGGCGGGGCGCGAGAACGTGCTCGTGCGCGTGCACTCCGAGTGCCTGACCGGCGACGTGTTCCACTCGCTGCGCTGCGACTGCGGCGAGCAGCTCGAGTCCGCGCTGGCGATGATCGAGCGCGAGGGCGCCGGCGTGCTGCTGTACCTGGCCCAGGAGGGCCGCGGGATCGGCCTGCTGAACAAGCTGCGCGCCTACAAGCTGCAGGAGCAGGGCCTCGACACCGTCGACGCCAACCTGCGCCTCGGCCTGCCGGCGGACCTGCGCGACTACGGCATCGGCGCCCAGATCCTCACCGACCTCGGGCTGTCGACGATCCGCATCCTGACCAACAACCCGAAGAAGATCCTCGGCCTCGAGGGCTACGGGCTGTCGGTCACCGAGCAGATTCCGATCGAGCACCTCGCCAACCCGCACAACGAGGCCTACCTGCGCGCGAAGGCCGAGCGGATGGGCCACACGCTGCACCACCAGGGCGTCGACGTCGACGACGAGATGCTCCACGCCGAGCACCGGCGGGAGCGCTCGTGAGGGTCGCCCTCTGCGTCGCGCGGTTCTACGAGGACCTCGCGCGGCGGCTGGAGGACGGCGCCCGGGCCGCGTTCACCGAGGCCGGCGTCACCGAGATCGACCGCTTCGACGTGCCGGGGGCGTTCGAGCTTCCGCTCGCCGCCCGCTACGCGGCCGACTCGGGCCGCTACGACGGGATCGCCTGCCTGGGCGCGGTCATCCGCGGCGAGACCGACCACTACGACTGGGTCTGCCAGGAGGCGGCGCGCGGCATCCAGGACGTGCAGCTGCGCACCGGCGTGCCCTGCGCGTTCGGCGTCCTGACCGTCGACACGATGGAGCAGGCGCTGGCGCGATCGGGCGGCGGCAAGCGCGACAGCGGGCGCCACGCCGCCGAGGCGGTCCTGGCGCTGGCGCGCGTGCGCGGCCGGTTGGCGACCGGCTGACCTGACCGAGGCCGCCGTTCGCGGTAGCCTCCCGGGTCCATGTCCGTCTCCGCGGCCGGCACCAGCGGGCAGGTGATCGCGATCGCCCTGACCCTGGGCGTCCACGTCCTGGGCGCCCTGGCGCTCATCTACCTGCTCGTGCGCGACAGCGGCACGAGCCCGCGGGACTGGTGGCCCGGCGACGACGACGGCCCGCCGCGCGACGACGGGGGCCCGCCGCCCGGGCCCCGCGACGGCGGGGGCGGCCTGCCGCTCCCCGACGCGGCGCCGGCGCCGGTGCGCCTGCGCGAGCCCGCGCACCTGGCCGACGCCTACGACCGGCCGCGCCGGCGGCCCGCGCATCCGGCGCGCGACCCCGAGCGCACGCCGGCGCAGCGCTGAGCTACCGCCGCGCGGCGCGCTGCGCCTGGCGCAGCGTCGACATCACGGTGCCGCGCTGGTCGGGGTTGGCCAGACGCTGCTCCAGCACCGGGATCGCCTCCGCGGCGCGGCCGGCGAGCAGCAGCGCGTGCCCGAGGTCGTAGAGGGCGTACGCGCACGGGTCGGTCCGCTCCACCGGGCAGTCGGCGACGGCCTGCTGCAGCAGCGGGATCGCCTCGCCGGGGCGGCCCTGCTGGATCAGCTCGTGGCCATCGGCCAGGAGCCGCGAGGGGTCCCCGCCGGCCGGGGGCGTGGTCGGCGTGTCGGGCTCGGTGCGGGCGTCGGTCCGGGGCGGCGGCGCCGTCCGGGCTTCCCGGGTGGTGTCCGCGGCGGCGCGCCGGTCCGCGCCGCCATCGTCGTCGCCGCCCGTGAGCGCGAACGCGGCGACCGCGGCGCCGGCCAGGAGCGCGGCCAGCCCGGCCAGCACGGCGGTCGGCACGCGGCGCCGGGGCGGCGGCGGGGCGGGGGACAGGGCGTCGCCCAGCGCCTCGACCATGCGGGTCGCGGTCGGCCAGCGGCGGTCGGGGTCCTTGTCGAGCGCGCGGCGCAGCACGCGATCGACCGCCGGGGGCAGCGCGGGGTTCGCCTCGCTGGCCGCCGGCGGCGCCGTCTCCACGTGGGCGCGGACCTGGGCCGCCACGGTCGCCAGGTCGAACGGGCGGCGGCCGGTGAGCAGCTCGAACGCGACGACCGCCAGCGCGTAGCGGTCGCTGGCCGCGGTCGCCGCGCGCCCCAGCGCCTGCTCGGGCGACAGGTAGGCGGCGGTGCCGAGCACGGTGCCGGTCTGGGTCAGGCCGCCGTCGCCGGCCATGCGGGCGATGCCGAAGTCGCCGACGGCCAGGCGGCCGCGGGCGTCGAGCATGAGGTTGGCGGGCTTGACGTCGCGGTGGACGATCCCGTGGCGGTGGGCGTGGTCGAGCGCCGAGGCCGCCTCCGCCAGCCACCGCAGCGCGGTCGCGGCCGGGATGGGCGCGTCGCGGCGCATGCGGTCGGCGACGCTGCCGCCGGTCATCAGCTCCATGACGATGAAGGGGATGCCCGCGGCGTCGCCGACGTCGTAGATCGTGACGACGTGCGGGTGGTCGGAGACCCGCGCCGCGGCACGGGCCTCGCGGAGGAAGCGGGCGCGGGCGTCGGCGTCGGCGGCGACGTGCTCGTGCAGCAGCTTGATCGCCACCGCCCGGCTCAGCAGCGCGTCCTCGGCGCGGTGGACGGTGGCCATGCCGCCGGCGGCCAGGCGGCGCGGGTCGCGGTAGCGGTCGGGCAGGTCGTCGACGGCGGCCATGACGAGCATGGTGGCCTACCCGGCGCCGCGCTCGCGGACACGGGCCGGGCATGGGCTATCCTGCGGCGTCCCATGGCCAAGGTCTGTCATTCCTGCGGCAAGGGCCCCGCGTTCGGGCACAGCCGCAGCCACTCGATGGTCGCCACCAAGCGGCGCTTCAACCCGAACCTGCAGAAGGTGCGGGTGATGGTCGGCAACGCGCCGCGGCGCGTCTACGTCTGCACCCGCTGCCTCAAGGCGGGCAAGGTCACCAAGGCGCTCTAGCGGCGCTGCCCTCGTGGCCGCGCCGTCGACCGAGTCGAGCCTCGCCCGCTTCCGCCAGGTGGTGGAGGGCGCGCTCGCGCACCTCGAGAGCCGCCGTCAGGAGGTCAACGACCTCAACGTCTTCCCGGTCGCCGACGGCGACACGGGCGACAACATGGCGCTGACGCTGCGCGCGTGCCTCGCCGAGGTCGACCAGCTCGCCCGCGAGGCGGCCGACCGCTCGATCGACGACATCGGCCGCGACGAGATCGTCGAGCGCGTCCAGCGCGCCGCCCTGCTCGGCGCCCGCGGCAACAGCGGCGTGATCCTCTCGCAGCTCATCCGCGGCGCCGCCGAGGAGCTGATCAGCCGCCCGGGCGAGCTCGTCGACCCGGTCCTGATCGGGGCGGCGATGGCGCGCGCCGCCGACCGCGGCTACGGCTCGGTGCGCGAGCCGGCGGAGGGCACGATGCTCACGGTGATGCGAGAGATGGCCAGTCACGTGGCCTCCGAGCTCGCGCACATGCCCGACCCGCGGCTGGGCCCCGACACGACGCCCGAGGAGCAGAACGCGGCGATCGCCGACATCCTCGAGCGCGCGATCGAGGCGGGCGAGGCGTCGGTGCGCCGCGGGCCCGAGCTGCTGCCGGTCCTGCGCGAGGCCGGCGTCGTCGACTCCGGCGGCTACGGCGTCACGATCATCTTCGCCGGCATCGTCGCCGCGCTGCGGGGGACCGAGGCGCCGCCGCTCGAGCACCACCACGCGCCGGCGGTGCGCCACGCGCCCGACGAGCACAGCTCCTCGACGTTCCGCTACTGCACGAACTTCGCGGTCACCGGCGAGGGCCTGGACCGCTCGCGCATCCTGCCGCGGCTGGAGGCGATCGGCGACTCGGTCCTCGTCGTCGGCGACGCCCACACCCTGAAGGTCCACGTCCACACCGACGACCCGTCCGCCGCGACCGCCGTGTTCGCCGGCATCGGCGAGGTCTCGCGCCTCGACGTCGCCGACATGCACGAGCAGGTGGCCGAGCGGGCCGAGCGCCTGCCCAGCGCCCGCTGCGGCGCGCTGGCGGTGTGCGCCGGCGACGGGATGCGCGAGCTGTACCGATCGCTGGGCGTCGAGGTCCTCGACGGGGGCGCGACGCTGAACCCGTCGACGTACGAGCTGCTGGCCGGCATCCACGCGGTGCCGGCCGAGGAGGTCGTCGTCCTGCCCAACTCGCCCAACGTGTTCATGGCCGCCGAGCGCGCCGCCGAGCTGGCCGAGAAGGAGGTCCGCGTCGTCGCCTCCCGCTCCCAGCAGGCGGGCCTGACGGCCGCCGTCGCGTTGCTGCCCGACCGCCCGGCGGCCGATAACGCGGATGCGATGACGCAGGCCCTGCGCGAGATCCGCATCGGCTCCGTGGCGCCGGCCGCCCGCGAGGACGTGCACGGCCGCTTCGGCGTGGGCGACGCGGTCGGGTTCGTCGAGGAGGAGATCATCGCCTGGGGGGAGCCCGGGCCGACGCTGGAGGCGGTCATGCGCTCGCTGGCGCGCGACGCCGAGCTCATCACCTGCATCTCCGGGGACGGCGCGCCGCTCGACCACGCCGCCGTCGAGGGCCTCGCGCCGCCGGAGGTGGAGCTCGAGCTGTCGGAGGGCGGCCAGCCGGCCTACTGGTGGCTGCTCTCGGCGGAGTAGCGCGATGACCGGCTTCCCGCGTCCCCACCTCGGCCAGAACGTGCGGCTGCGCGCCGGCGAGGAGTTCGACGACCTCGTGGTCGTCGCCGAGGCCGACGACGACTCCGTCGTGCTCGAGGTCTCGCTGACCGCGAGCGTCGCGCACCTGCTGTACGCCGGCCGCGCGGCCGCCGTGCACCTGAGCGGGTCGGTCACCGACCTCGGCGACGGGCGCAGCCGCTTCCTCGTCGAGGAGACCGAGACGTTCCAGCGCCGCGAGGCGTTCCGGGTGCCGATGGGCGTGGCGGCGACCGTGCGCCGCGCCAACGGGACCGAGATCGCCTGCGCGGTCGCCGACCTGTCGCCGGGCGGCGCGCTGCTGTCGCCCGAGGCCGACGGCCTCCTGCTCGGCGAGCGCGTCGAGCTGATCCTCGATCGCGACGGCCTGCGCGACCTGCCGCTGCCGGCCGAGGTGATCCGCCGCGACGGCGCCCGCCGGGCGCTGCGCTTCGAGGCGCTGAGCGTGCGCGCCGACAACCTCCTGAGCCGCGCGATCACCGAGGCGCAGCTGCGCTGGCGGATGTAGCGGCGGCCGCCGGCACCCGCCGGGCGGCCGGTCATCATGGGAAGGCCGTGCCCGGCCCCTTCGACGCTCCCGATCCTCGCGCGGTCCCCGTGCGGCTGCCGCGCCCGTCCCGGCTGGACGCGCCGCTGGAGGCGCCGCACCCGAAGATGGCCGAGGCGCTGGAGACGCTGGGCCTGCGGACGGTCGGCGACCTGCTCATGCACCTGCCGCGCGAGCGTCGCGTCGCGCGCCAGATCGCCGAGCTGCAGCCCGGGGAGCAGGCCAACGTGCTCGTCGAGGTGCGCTCGATCCGCTCGCGGCCCGTGCGCCGGCGCGGGATGAAGCCGCTCGTCGAGGCGACGGTGGCCGACCAGACCGGCGTGATGAAGGTCGTGTTCTTCAACCAGCCGTGGCTGGAGCGCCGCTACCGGCCCGGCACCCGGCTGGCGCTGTACGGCAAGTACGACGGGCGCAACAGCTTCAAGGTCTCCACGCATTCGGAGACGACCGACGTCGGCGCCGCCGTGGAGGGGGTCGCGCACTACCCGGCCTCCGAGGGCATCACGTCCACGCAGATCGCCGAGCTGGTGCGCGCGCACCGCGACGCGATCGCCGACGTGATCGAGCCGCTGCCGGCGCGCCTGCGGGCGGCCGAGCGGCTGCCCGATCGCCAGGCGGCGCTGGCCGACATGCACTTCGGCGGCGGCGAGGGCGGCCGGCGGCGGCTGGCCTTCGACGAGCTGCTGGCCACGCAGCTGCTGTTCGCCCGCCGCCGCGCCCGGCACGCCGCGATCGAGGCGCCTGCGCTCGACGGCCCCCGCACGCTCACCGAGCGGTGGCTGCGCGAGGCGCTGCCGTTCGCGCCCACCGGCGACCAGGCGGCGGCGATGGACGAGATCGAGGCGGACCTGGCCCGGCCGCGGCCGATGCAGCGGCTGCTGATGGGGGAGGTCGGCTCCGGCAAGACCGTCGTGGCGCTGTTCGCGCTGCTGCGCGCGGTCGAGCACGGCATGCAGGGCGCGCTGATGGCGCCCACCGAGACGCTGGCCGAGCAGCACTTCGCCACGCTCCAGCGGCTGCTGGGCGGGGAGGTCGTGCCGGCCGCGCTGCTGACCGGCTCGACGGCCGCCGCCCGGCGCGCGGACATCCTCGGCAAGCTCGCCTCCGGCGAGCTGTCGCTCGTCGTGGGCACCCACGCGCTGATCGAGCCGGCGGTCGTCTTCGACCGCCTCGCCGTCGCCGTCATCGACGAGCAGCACCGCTTCGGCGTGCGCCAGCGCACCGCGCTCGACGGCAAGGGCCCCGGCGACCTCGTCCCGCACGTGCTGCACATGACGGCCACGCCGATCCCGCGCACGATGCGGCTGCTCGAGTTCGGCGACCTCGACCACACCGCGATCCACGAGCTGCCCGGCGGGCGCAAGCCGATCCAGACGTTCGTCGCCTCCACGGACCGCGAGCGGGCCCGCGCCTACGAGCGCATCCGCGAGGAGCTGCGCGCCGGGCGCCAGGCGTTCGTCGTCTGCCCGCTGGTGGAGGAGTCCGAGCAGCTCCAGGCCCGGGCGGCGACCGCCGAGTACGAGCGGCTGAAGGCGACCGAGCTGGCCGACTTCGACGTCGTGCTCCTGCACGGGCAGATGCGCCCGAAGGCCAAGCAGGAGGCGATGCAGGAGTTCGCGGCGGGCGGCGCCGACGTGCTCGTCGCCACCAGCGTCATCGAGGTCGGCATCGACGTGCCCAACGCGACCGTCATGCTCGTCGAGAACGCCGAGCGCTACGGGATCTCGCAGCTGCACCAGCTGCGCGGGCGCATCGGCCGGGGAGGCCACGCCTCGGTCTGCATCCTGTTCGGCCCCAAGGAGTCGCCGCGCCTGCGCGCGCTGGCCGAGCACAGCGACGGGTTCCGGCTGGCCGAGATCGACCTGGAGCTGCGGCGCGAGGGCGAGCTGGTCGGCACGCGCCAGTCGGGCTACGGCGAGTTCGCGGTGGCGCGGCTGCCCGAGGACGAGCCGCTGCTGGAGCGGGCCCGCGCGCGGGCCGCGGCGATCCTCGAGGCCGACCCGGACCTGCTGGCGCCCGAGCACGCGCTGCTGGCCGACGCGCTGCGCGAGCGCTACGGCGCCGCCGAGCTCGACCTGCCGATCCCGGCGTGAGGCGGCGGGCGTGCGGGTGATCGCGGGGCGCTTCCGGGGGCGGCGGCTCGTCACCCCGCGCGGGCGCGACACGCGGCCCACCTCGGACCGGGTGCGCGAGGCGCTGTTCTCGATCCTCGGCCCGCTCGACGGCGCCGCGGTCCTGGACCTGTTCGCCGGCTCGGGCGCGCTGGGCATCGAGGCGCTGTCGCGCGGGGCGGCGCGAGCCACGTTCGTGGAGCGATCGCCCGCCGCGCTGCGGGCGATCGCCGCCAACCTGGAGGCGCTCGGGCTGGACGCGGACGTGCGCGCGCGCGACGTGCTCGCGTTCGTCGGCGACGCACCCGCGGCGGGAGGTCCATACGATCTCGTCTTCCTCGACCCCCCGTATCGCGAAGCGCCACGCCTCGGACCGAGGCTCGACCTGACGCCGCTGCTCGCCGCCGGCGGGCGCGTCGTCAGCGAGAGCGACCGGCGCGAGCCGCTGACGCTCGCGGGCCTGGAGGTCACCGACGAGCGCCGCTACGGCGACACCCTGATCAGAATCCACGCCATTCCATGACCAAGGCCGTCTGTCCCGGAAGCTACGACCCCATCACCAACGGGCATCTCGACGTCATCAGCCGCGCCGCGGGGCTGTTCGACGAGGTCGTCGTCGCCGTGGTGAACGCCTCGGTACGCAAGAGCAAGCCGATCTTCGACATCCACGAGCGTCTCGCGTTCATCGAGGACGCCACCGCGCACCTCGACAACGTGTCGGTCGAGCCGTTCGACGTCCTGATCGTCGACTTCGCCCGCAGCGTGGGGGCCTCGGCCATCGTCAAGGGCCTGCGCGCGATCTCGGACTTCGAGTACGAGCTGGAGATGGCCAACCTCAACCGGCGCCAGGCCCGGGACATCGAGTCCGTGTATCTGATGGCCCACCCCCAGTACAGTTTCCTCAGCTCCAGCGGGGTGAAAGAGCTCGCAACCTTCGGTGGGGACATCGACGGGCTGGTGCCCGAACCGGTGGCCCGGCGCTTGAAGGAAGAGCTCGCCCGGCCACGAACCTAAGGAAGCCAATGGACGTCCTCGTGCTCATCGACAAGCTGGACGATCTCGTCCACAACGCGAAGCCCGTGCCGCTGACGGACCAGGTGCGCGTGGACAAGGAGGAGATCTACGACATCCTCGACCAGATGCGCGCGACGATCCCCGAGGAGATCAAGCAGGCCCGCTGGATCGTCAAGGAGCGCCAGGAGATGCTGGCCGAGGCCAAGCGCGAGGCCGAGCGCATCGTCAAGGAGGCGCGCGAGCGCCAGGAGCGCCTGATCTCCCAGGAGGAGGTCACCAAGGCCGCGGAGCGGGCCGCCGAGGACATCATCGAGGACGCGCGCGCCCGCGAGCGCGAGATCCGCCTGGGCGCCGAGGACTACGCGGACGAGATCCTCAACACGCTCGAGGTCAACCTCTCGAAGTTCATCGCCGCCGTCCAGCGCGGGCGCGAGCGCCTGCAGGGCAAGGACGAGCCGGCCGAAGTCGCCTGAGGCGCCGCTGATGGCCTCGATCGAGGTCCTCGACGCCGACATCACGACGCTCGACGTCGACGCGATCGCCAACGCGGCGAACACGCAGCTGTGGCACGGCGGCGGCGTCGCCGGCGCGATCGCCCGGGCCGCGGGGCCCGAGCTGGCCCGCGAGTCGCGCGAGCGGGCGCCGATCGGGCTGGGGGAGGCGGTCGAGACGACCGCCGGCGACCTCCCGTCGCGGTGGGTGATCCACGCCGCCACGATGGAGCCGGGCGGGCCGACGAGCGCGGACGTGATCGAGCGGGCCACCGAGGCGACGCTGGCGCGCGCGGACGCGCTGGGCGCCCGGTCGCTGGCGCTCGTGGCGTTCGGGACCGGGGTCGGCGGCTTCCCGCTGGAGCGCGCCGCGGAGATCGAGGTGGCGGCGGTCCGGCGCCACCTGGAAGCGGGCTCCGGGCTGGAGCGGATCGTGTTCTGCGTGCGCGGCGACGACGCCCGGCGTGCCTTCGAGGCCGCGCTCGGCTGACGGGCCCCAGATTCGCGCTCAACCTTTCGTCCGGCGCCGCCGATGATCGGGACGAGATGCTCGCCCCTGCCATCGCTGCCTTGCCGGGCTGGACGACCGTGAAGGAGTTGCCGACCGCCATCGGGACGGTCGCGCTGGTCGCCGTGGGACCCGCCGGCGCGTTCGCGATCGAGCACGCCGACGGAACGGGCGTGCGCTCGCTGGCCGACGTCCCCGAGCGCGCGCTCATCCACGTGTGGGCGCAGGCCAAGCACCTGGAGCGCCAGCGCCTCGGCGGCGCGGTGACCCCGGTGCTGGCCCTCGACGGCGCCGCCCCGGCCGGCCCCGCCGGCCGTCGCCGAGGCGTGCGCGTGCTGCCGGCCGTCTCCGTCACCGCCTGGCTGGCCGCCCAGCCGGCGGCGCTCACCGACGCCGAGGTCGAGCGCCTGCGCCGCCGCCTCGAGGGCACGCCCCTGCGCACGCCGGCGCCGACGGTCCTCGCCGCCTGACCTACGCCGCCCGGGCGCGCGGCGGGGCTCGATTGCCCGGGGGTGGGAGCGATCGTTCACGCATACCGTGCGCGAGGGCTCCCACGCCGCCCGTTCGCCGTCAGCGCACCTCGAACCCGGCGAGCCCTTCGTCCGGCTCCTCGACCACCTCGACGCGGTCGACGAGCGCCATGCGCGGCCCCTGCTCGCACCAGGCGACGAGCGCGGCGACGGCCTCGGGGTCGCCCTCGAAGACGGCCTCGACCGTGCCGTCCGGGCGGTTGCGCACCCAGCCGGCCACCCCGCGGGCGCGGGCCTGACGGAGCGTCGCGGCGCGGTAGCCGACGCCCTGCACGCGGCCGGAGACGATCACGCGGCGGCGCATGGCCGCAGCGTACCCCGGGGCTACTCGGCGTCCTCGGGCGCCTCGATCGTGAGCAGCGCGTCGAGCTGGGCGAGGTGCCCGCGCACGTTCTCCGCCATCGCCTCCAGGATCGAGCGCGCGTTCTCGATCCCCTGCGACGCGTTGGTGAGCTGCGACTTGATGCGCCGCACGTCCTCCATCGCCTGCAGCGCCCGCTCGACCTCGGCGCGCGCGGCCGTCGCATCCAGGCCGCCGGCGTCGTCGCGTGCCATGAGCACGCGCGCCCGGGCCAGGCCGTAGGCGACCTCGAGCGCCAGCCGCGAGCCCTCCTCGGGGTCGTAGACCACGAACAGCTTGTCGCCGTTGTACTCGCGCAGCGGGTGCGTGCGGGCCGGCAGCTCGTCCTCGGAGGGCACGACGAGCACGGCGTAGTCGGCGCCGCGCGTCTGCATCGCCGCGTCGAGCTCGTCGAGCGCCTGGTTCTTGGACAGCTTGCGGTCCTTGGCCTCGAACACGACCCGTCCGCGCGCCGGGCCCGCGCACGCGTCGATCGACACGACGACGTCGCCCTTGCGCCCGCCCTCGCCGCGCGTGTCGCCGACCGCGTCGCAGTCGTCGCCGCGCGCGACCGCGATCGCGTCGAGCGCCTCGAACACGGCCTCCTCGTAGGTGCGGCCCTTCGCCGCGCCGCGCTCCTCGGCCGCGGCCACCTCGCCGCGCTTCTCCTTCTCGGCGCGCAGCTCGGCGAGTTGCACCTTCAGCGCGGTCAGCTCGGAGGTCATCGCCGCCAGCCGCTCGGCCTGCTGGTCGGAGGACTGCTTCATGACCGCCAGCGACGCGCGCTGGAAGCCCGCCAGCGGGTTGCTCTCGGAGTCCGAGGAGAACTGGCGGCGCAGGTCCTCGCGCATCTTGGCCGCCACCTCCTGCACGACCGCCTGGACGCGGTGCTGCACGGCCACCGACGACTCGTCGCCGAAGTGGCGCTGGAGCACCTTCGTCACGTGCCCGTTCTCGGGCCCGAAGACCTCGTCGACCTTCTGGTCCAGCCGCTCGGCGACCTTCCGCGCCCGCTCGACGAACTCGGCGTCGAGCGAGCGCGCGGCGCGCTCGAACTCGGCCTTCACGAACTCGACGTCGGCGCCCGTGTGCTCGCGGTCGAGCACGCGCGCGCCGATCTCGAGCATGTCGGCCACCAGCCGGCCCGGGTCCTCGGCGTCGCGCAGCATCCGCGCCGCCGTCGGGTCCGTGACCTCGAACGCGTCCAGGAAGACCCGGTCGCCCTGGAAGCGGACGTAGGCGGAGAGCGGGATCTGGAGGGCGAGCGCGGCTTCCATCGGACCCGCCACCGTACGCCTCGCCTCAGACGGAAAACCCCCGCAAGTACCCTCGACCGATGGCGGCCATCGACGACGCCCTGCTCGACCCCGAACCCGCTCCCGCGCGGCTGCGGGCGCTCGTCGAGTCCGAGCTCCAGCGGGGCGCCGACGAGCTGCGCGCCAAGCGCGCCGGGATCCCGGATCCGGTGGTCGTGGCGATCGCGCCGGGCGCCGAGGGGCTCCTGGCCGCGGTGCCCGTCCCGGCCACGCTGCGGGCCGACCCCCAGGAGGTCGACGAGCGCAGCTGGCTGCTGGTCGCCGCGGTCGCGGGCGCGCTCGTCGCCGCCGGCGGTCAGCCGCTGCGCGCCGGCGACCTCGCCGGCCACCTGGCGCTGGCCGCCCCCGGCGACGACGCCGAGCTCGCCGCGCTCGCCTTCGACGAGAACGCCGAGCGGATCGACCGCCTGCGCGTCCGCGCGGTCGCGCTGCCCGCCGGCGCGCTCGACGCCACGGTCCGCGACGTGCGCGAGCCCGTCGGCGCCGCCCACCCGCTGAAGGTCGCCGCGGCGATCGCGGCGCTCGGCGGCAACCCCGCCGACCCGGCCGCGTCGGCCGAGCACGAGGAGGCCGTCCTCGCCGCGCTCGCGCCCCGCGACCACGCGACGCGACCCCACGACGACCCCGACCCGCGCCGGCGCGTGGCCCGCCGCATCCTCCAGCGCCTGGCCGGGATGGGGAAGTGGGGTGGCTACCACACCGACTTCAGCCACCTCGCCCGCGGGTTCCACGGCAACGACAAGCAGCTCGCCGAGGAGGTCGGCGAGCGGCTCCTGGCGGCCGGCATCCTGCTCGAGAAGCCGAGCGTCGGCCAGCGCCACGTCTTCCTCAACCCGCGCCGCGCCGCGGACGTCTACGCGCTGGTCGACGAGGGAATCGTCCCCGACGACCTGAACCTGACGTGACCGTCATCGATAGTCTCTCGCCGGGGGTCAGATGAACGTTCGCGATTCCGTCTCTCGCAAGCTCTTCACCGCCAAGACGCTCGTCGAGCGCGGCGTGTTCCGGCCGACGCGGCCCGACCGCCTCGTGCGCACCGGCCTGGCCCTGCGGCGCTGGGGTCCCACCGCGGCCGCTGGCTACGAGACGTCGGCGATCCGCTATCCCGACCAGGTCGCCGTCGTCGACGAGCTCGGCTCGCTGACGTTCACCGAGGTGCACCGGCGCACGAACGCGCTCGCGCACGCGCTCGCCGACCGCGGCGTCGGGACCGGCGACCACATCGCGGTCCTGTGCCGCAACCACCGCGGGATGATCGACATCACGGTCGCCTGCTCGAAGCTCGGCGCCCACGCCCTGTACCTGAACACGATGTTCTCGGGGCCGCAGATCAAGGACGTCTGCGACCGCCACGAGCCCAAGGCGATCGTCTACGACGAGGAGTTCGCCGAGGTCGTCGGCGCCGCCCACGAGGGCCGCACCGGCATCGTCGCCTGGAGCGACGGCCTGGTGAACACCGGCGACGAGCGGCTCGAGGACCTGGTCGAGGCCGGCGACCCCGGCGAGGTCCAGCCGCCCCCGCAGAAGGGCCGCGTCACGATCCTCACCTCCGGCACCACCGGCAGCCCCAAGGGCGCCAACCGCAAGCAGCCGGAGTCGCTGGAGCCGGTCGCGGCGCTGCTGGACCGCATCCCGTACCGGGCGCGCGAGCACACGCACATCGCCGCGCCGATGTTCCACTCGTGGGGCTACGCGAACTGGATGCTGGCGATCAGCCTGTCGTCGACGGTCGTGCTGCGCCGCCGCTTCCAGCCCGAGAGCTGCCTGGAGGCCGTCGCCCGGTTCCGCTGCACCGGGCTCGTCGTCGTGCCCGTGATGCTGCAGCGCATCCTCGAGCTCGACTCCGCGGTCCTCGACCGCTACGACACCAGCAGCCTGCGGGTCATCGCCGCCAGCGGCTCCGCGCTGCCCGGCGAGCTCGCGATCAAGGTCATGGACCGCTTCGGCGACGTCCTCTACAACCTCTACGGCTCCACCGAGGTCGCCTGGGCCACGATCGCCACGCCGGCGGACCTGCGCGCCGCGCCCGGCACCGCGGGCCGCCCGCCGCGCGGCACCGTCGTCAAGATCTTCGACGAGCAGGGGCGCGAGGTGCCCCAGGGCCAGACCGGGCGCATCTTCGTCGGCAACGAGATGGCGATGGAGGGCTACACCGGCGGCGGCCACAAGCAGAGCATCGGCGGCCTGCTGTCCTCCGGCGACGTCGGCCACTTCGACGAGGCCGGGCGCCTGTTCATCGACGGCCGCGACGACGAGATGATCGTCTCCGGCGGCGAGAACGTGTTCCCGCGGGAGGTCGAGGACTGCCTGGCCGACCACGAGGCGGTCGAGGAGGTCGCCGTCATCGGCGTCGACGACGAGCAGTTCGGCCAGCGCCTGAAGGCGTTCGTCGTCCTGCGCGCCGACATCGACACCGACGCCCTGAAGGCGCACGTGCGGTCCAACCTCGCCGGCTACAAGGTGCCCCGCGAGATCGTCGTCCTGGACGAGCTGCCGCGCAACGCGACCGGCAAGGTCCTCAAGCGCGAGCTGGCCGCCTCCTGACCGGTCGCGAGAGGCCCGTCGAGCTACGCTGAGGGGGTGCCCTCGCGTGCCGACACCATCGACCTCGCGCGCCTGGCGCTCACCTCCGGCGAAGGCCGCCGTCTGACGGACCTGGACGTCCCGCTCGACGACCTCGAGCTCGGTGGCGAGCGCTATGCGACCCCGGCCACCGTCGCGGCCGTCCTGGACCTCTCGCGCATGAGCGGAGGCGGCTGGGCGCTGCGCCTGCGCTTCGCCGCGCCCCTGAGCGGGCCGTGCATGCGCTGCCTGGCGGACGCGTCCCCGGAGATCGCCGTCGACGCGCGCGAGGTGCACGAGCACGGCGCCGACGACCCGGAGCTCACGAGCCCGTACGTGTCCGACCTCGACGTGCTCGACCTGGCCGCCTGGGCGCGCGACGCGCTGGCGCTCGAGCTGCCCCGCCAGGTGCTGTGCCGCCCGGACTGCGCGGGCCTGTGCCCGGTCTGCGGCGAGGATCTCAACGCCGCCGGGGTGGGTGGGACGCATTCGCACGACCGCCCGCCGGACCCCCGCTGGGCGGCGCTGCGCGAGCTGAAGCTGGACTAGAGGAACGGCCCGCTCGGCACGTACGGCGCGAGCGGTCCCAGCTCGCCGCCCGTGAAGATCGGCCCGTCGGGCGACAGGGCCAGGCCGGCGTCGAGCGCCGTGCGGACGGCCCAGTCCTGCCCGGCCGAGAGGAAGTCCACCGCCGCCGTCGCGCCCGTCCGCAGGCCGGCCAGGCACGCCCACAGCAGATCGATCGCGGCCGCCTCGTCGCGCGCGGCCAGCAGCTTCACGGCCTCGTCGTCGTGCACGGCGAAGCCGCGGTCGCCGTGCAGCAGCAGGCGGCCGCCGGCGTCCAGCATGACGGGGAGGTCGACGACGTGGGCGGCGCCGCGCACGTGACGCGAGATCGGGGCGGTGCGCTCGACGTCCTCGCTGGCGGCCACGGCCCCGGACGGCGCCGGCAGCCGCGACCGGTCGACGATCCCGCCGGCCGCCACGCACGGGCGCAGCGCCAGCCCCAGGCGGGCGTAGCGGCGCATCGCCTTCGGGTCGGTGGAGGAGAGGACCATCCGCCCGCGCGCGCCCGCGTCGTCGCCGTAGGCCCACGCGCGCTCCAGCAGGCGCCGTCCGATGCCGCGGGACTGGACGTCGGGCCGCACCGCCAGCAGGGACAGCCCCCACAGGCCCTCGCGCAGGATCGCGAGCGCCACGCCGCACACCTCGCCCGCGTCGTCGAGCGCCACCCAGGCACCCCGCGGATCCGTGTCCAGCACGTGAGCCTGGCGCGCCTCGCCGCGGCGCACGCCCTCCGCGGTGGGCGCCTCGACGGGGGCCGAGAACACGGCGTGCGCGATCCCGGCGGTGACCGGGACGTCCTCGACGGTCATGGCGCGGATGTCCATCCCGCCAGCGTACGCGCGCGCGGAGGCGCTACTCTGCGTCGCCCATGGCCGTCCCCAAGCAGAAGCAGTCGCACGCCCGCACCTCGAAGCGGCGCGCGCAGCACAAGATCAGCGCGCCCGCGACGAACGCGTGCCCGACCTGCCACAGCCCGCGGCGTCCGCACCGGGTGTGCCCGGTCTGCGGGTCGTACGCAGGGCGCGAGGTCGTGCACGTGCACGACCACGAGCACGACCACAGCCACTGAGGCCGGCGGTGGCGACCGTCGCGGTCGACGCCAACGGCGCTGACCTCGGCCCCCGCGAGGTGGCCGAAGGCGCGATGCTCGCCGCTCGCGACGGCGTGCGCGTGCTGCTGTTCGGTCCCGCCGACCGGATCGGCGAGGTCGGCGACGGCGTGACCGTCGTCGACTCGCCCGTCTCGATCGCCAAGGCGCCCGAGCCCGCGTCGGCCGCGCGCTCCACGCCCGACGCCTCGATCGTCCGCGCCGCCCGCGCCGTCGCCGAGGGCGAGGCCGACGCGCTCGTCAGCGCCGGCTCCACCGGCGCCGCCCTCGCCGCCGGCCTGTTCAACATCAAGCGCGCGAGGGGCGTCCACCGCCCGGCGCTCGCGCTCCAGCTGCCGATGCCCGAGCACCCGGTGACGCTGCTCGACGTCGGCGCCAACGCCGACGTGCGCCCCGACCACCTCGTCCAGTTCGCGTTCATGGGCGCCGCGCTCGTGACGATGCGCCAGGGCATCGCCCGGCCGCGCGTCGCGCTGCTGTCCAACGGCGAGGAGCCGACGCGCGGCAACGAGCTCGTGCTCGAGACGCACCGGCTGCTGGCCGAGCGCGCCGCCAACTCGTTCGGGCTGGAGTTCGTCGGCAACGTCGAGGGGACGCAGCTGGCGCTCGGCGCCGCCGACGTGATCGTCGCCGACGGCTTCACCGGCAACGTCGCCCTGAAGCTCATCGAGGGCATCTCGCAGCGGCTGATGGCCGTCATCCGCGACCGCGCGAGCAGCACGACGCGGGGCCGGCTCGGCGGGATCCTGCTGCGCCCGTCGCTGCGCGGCCTGCGCGACGAGCTCGATCCCGAGGGCCCCGGCGGCGCCTACCTGCTCGGGCTGCGCAAGCTCGGCGTCGTCCCGCACGGGCGCTTCACCCGCGTCGGGTTCGCGAACGCGATCCGCGCGGCCGCGCAGGGCATCGACGAGGACGTCGTGGGGCGCACGCTGGCGGCGATGGAGGCCGCCGGCGCGTTGCGGCGGCCCCCGTCCGACACCGCCGCTACCGTGGCGGAGTGAGTGGCCCTTCCCGCAACGGAACGACCCCGCATGACGCCCATCGATCACCGCCTGCCGACGTCCTCGACCCTCGAAGTCCCAGACGGACTCCTTCGGATCTGCGTCCTCGGCAGCCGGCGCCGCCGGACGCCCTGCGGGCCCGCCCGTCACGAGAGGGACCACTCATGACCCGCGACGACGTCTTCCGGGCCATTCGCGCCCACCTCGCCGACGAGCTCGAGGTGGACCCGGCCCGCATCACGCCGGAGACCCGGTTCCGGGAGGACCTCGAGGCCGACTCGCTCGACCTGTACACCCTCGTGCAGGAGCTCGAGGACTCCTACGGCGTGCGCATCTCCGACGAGGATGCGGCGAAGATCCTCACCGTGGGTCAGGCGGTGGACTTCGTGATCGCGCACGGCGTCGGGGCGTAGTGGAGAAGCTGAAGCAGCTGCTCGAGGAGCTTCCCGAGGACCTGTACCGCCAGGTGTTCACGCACGCCTCGTGGTCGGAGCGGCGGTCGGACTCGTATTCCCGTCTGGCGTTCCTGGGAGACTCGGTCCTCGGGCTCGCCGTGACCTCGCATCTCTACCCCCGTCTCGAGGCGGAGCGCTTCGGCGCCGGCCGCCTCACCAAGATCCGCGCGCAGGCCGTGTCGGGCCCGTCGTGCGTGGCCGTGGCCGAGCGCCTGGGCATCCCCGCGCGCCTGCAGGCGGCCGCCCCCGAGGGCGCCGGCCCCGGCGCCGCGACGGCGATCGCCACCGACCGCGTGCTGGCGTCGGTCACCGAGGCCGTCATCGGCGCCTGTTTCCTGCACGTCGGCTACGACCGCACGGCGGAGGCGGTCGTCGAGGCCTTCCAGCCCGAGCTGTCGGAGGCGCTCGAGCACCCGGTCGACTTCAAGTCCACGCTGCAGGAGCGCCTGGCGCGCACCGGCGAGGTCGTCGACTACCAGGTCACCGCCGAGATCGGCCCGCCGCACGAGCGGACGTTCGAGGTGGAGGCCAGCGTCAACGGCCGCGTCGTCGGGCGCGGGTCGGGGCGCTCCAAGAAGGCGGCCGAGCAGGCGGCCGCGCGCGCGGCGCTCGAGGCCGACGACGCCGAGGCCGCCGGCGGGGAGGGCTGATGCACCTCAAGTCCCTGACGATGAAGGGGTTCAAGTCGTTCCCCGACCGCACGCGCCTGGAGTTCGGGCCGGGCGTGTCGGTGATCGTCGGGCCCAACGGGTCGGGCAAGTCGAACGTGACGGACGCCGTGCTGTGGGCGCTGGGCGAGCAGTCGCCGCTGGCCGTCCGCGGCGCGTCGATGCAGGACGTCATCTTCGGAGGCGGCCGGGGCGTGCAGGCGCGCACGTCGGCCGAGGTCGAGCTCGTCCTCGACAACGGCGACGGCAGCGAGCGGCTTCCGTTCAGCGAGATCTCGATCATGCGCCGCCTCGACCGCAACGGGGAGGGCGAGTACCGCCTCAACGGCGCCAAGTGCCGGCTCGTCGACGTGCTCGAGGTCCTGTCCGACACGGGCCTGGGCAAGGAGATGCACTCGGTCGTCTCGCAGGGGCGCATCGAGGCGATCGTCACGTCCAAGCCCAAGGACCGCCGGCTGCTCATCGAGGAGGCCGCCGGGCTGGGCAAGCACCGCAAGCGCCGGCGCCGCGCGCAGCTGAAGCTGGAGCGCACGCAGGACAACCTCGACCGCGCCCTGGACGTCGAGCGCGAGGCGCGCACGCGGCTGCGCCCGCTCAAGCGCCAGGCCGAGGCGGCCGAGCTGCACGAGCGCCTGGAGCGCCAGGCCAACGAGGCGCGCTGGGAGCTGGCGCGCGAGGCCGTGCGGGCGCGTCGCGCCGGCCTGGCCGAGGCCGAGGCGGCCGCGCAGGCGGCCAAGGCGGCCCGCGCCGAGGCCGAGCGCCGGCTGGCCGACGTGGCCCGCCGCCGCGAGGAGGCCGAGGAGGCGCTGGCGGCCCGCACCGAGCAGCGCGAGGCGCTCGCCAACCGCGTGTACGCCGCGCGCGGGGCCCGAGACAAGATCGAGCTGCGGCTCGAGCGCGCGCAGGAGATGGCCGCGTCGCTGGCCGAGCGCATCGAGCGCCGCGGCGTGCAGATCGCGGCGCTCGAGGCCGAGGCCGCCGAGGACGCCCCCGACGAGGAGGGGCGCGAGCGGATCGCGCAGCTCGAGGCCGAGCTGGAGCGCCTCGACCGCGAGCACGAGGAGGAGCTGAAGCGCGAGCTGGCCGCGCTCGAGCAGGAGCGCGCCGCCGCGCAGGCGCGGGCCGAGGAGCTGCAGGAGGCCGTGACGACGGCGAAGGCCGCGCTGGCCGAGGCCGACGTCGCCGCCGAGGCGGCCCGCCGTGAGCGCCGCGAGGCCGAGAGGGCCGTCGAGGCGGCCCGCCGCGAGGCTGCCAAGGTCGGCGCCGAGCTGGCCGCCGCCAACCAGTTCCTGCGCTCCCACGCCGGCGCGCCGGGCGGCGCGCGGGCGCTGTCGGGCGAGCTGCAGGTCGCCGACGGCTACGAGCTCGCGCTCGCCGCCGCGCTCGACGGCCGGCTGGGCGCCGCCCTCGTCGACGATCTCGACGCGGGCGCGTCGCTGCTGGACCGCGCCGGCCGCGACGGGGCGCGCGCGCTCGTGCTCGGCGGCGACGCCGGACCGGGGGAGGCCGCGGCCGCGGGCGAGCCGCCGGTGCCGGGCGCGGTCGCGCTGGCCGAGCTCGTGCAGGGCCCCGAGGCGGCGCTGTCGCTGCTGCGCTCGGTGTGGGTCGTCGACGACCTCGCCGACCTGCCCGCCGGCTTCGCCGGAACCGCCGTCACGCGGAGCGGCCGCGCCTGGTCGCCGTCCACGCGCGAGCTGCGCCAGGTCGCCGCCGGAGGCGCCGAGCGCGTCCTGGCCGAGCGCAACCGCCGCGACCGGCTCATCGCCGACTCCGAGCGCGCCGTCCAGGCCGAGCAGGCCGCGCTGGCCGCCGCCGAGCGCGCCGCCGAGGCGGTCGCCGCCGCCGACGCCGCTCGCGAGGAGGCCGACCGCGCCGCCCGCCAGGCCGATCGCGACCGCTCGGCGGCCGCCGAGGAGCTGCGCCGCGCCGGCTGGCTCATCGAGCAGCGCCGCAAGGCGCCGCACGAGGGCGCGAGCGCCGTGCGCCGGGCCCAGGTCGAGGGCGAGCTGGCCGCCGAGCGGCGCACCGCCGAGCGCGCCGCGCGCGAGCGCGCCGAGCGCGCCCGCCGCCTGGACTTCCTGCGCGCCCAGCGCGCCGCCGACGAGCGGCTGGAGCCGCAGGCGCGCGCGCTGGCCGAGACGCTCGGCCGCGTCGCGGCCGCGGTGACCAATCGCGTCGAGGCGCTCGAGGCCGAGCTGGCCGCCGACCGCGCCGCCGGCGAGGGCGTCGCCGAGCGGCTGCGCGCGTGCGCCCGCGAGGAGGCCGAGATCCAGACGCTGCTGCGCGAGCGCGGCGAGGCGGTCACCGCCGCCGAGGTGCGCGCCCAGCAGCTGCGCGACGCCGAGGCCGAGGCCGCGCACGAGCTCGGCGAGCTGGCCGAGAAGCTGGGCCTTGAGGCCGAGCCGGCCACCGAGCCGCTCGACCCCCAGGAGGCCGAGCAGCTGCGCGCCCGCATCGAGCGGCTCGCCAAGCGCCGCGAGCAGCTCGGGCCGGTCAACCCGCTGGCCAAGGAGGAGTACGCCGAGGCGGTCGCCCACGTCGAGGAGCTGGAGGCCCAGCGCCAGGACCTGGAGACCGCGCTGCGCGAGCTCAAGCAGCTCATCCGCGACACCGACCGCGAGATCCGCGAGACGTTCGAGGCGACGTTCGCGGCCGCGGCCAAGAACTTCGAGGAGCTCGCCGAGCAGGTGTTCCCGGGCGGCCGCGGGCGCCTGCGGCTCGTGCGCGAGGACGCGGGGCCGCGCCCCGTCCTGGGCGGGATGGAGGCCGAGGACGGCGAGCCGCCGTCCGAGGAGGCGATCGAGGCCGCCGCCGAGGCGGAGGACGCGCCCACGGAGGAGGAGGAGGACCTCCTCGGCGTCGAGATCGAGATCACGCCGGCGGGGAAGTCGATGAAGCGCCTGACGCTGCTGTCGGGCGGCGAGAAGTCGATGACCGCGGTCGCGTTCCTGTTCGCGGTGTTCCTGGCGCGGCCGTGCCCGTTCTACATCCTCGACGAGGTCGAGGCCGCGCTCGACGACCTCAACCTCGAGCGCTTCCTGGCGCTCCTGACGCGGTACGCCGACCGCGCCCAGTTCATCGTCGTCACGCACCAGAAGAAGACGATGGAGGCCGCCGACTGCCTGTACGGCGTGTCGATGGGCGGCGACGGGGTCTCGAAGGTCGTCAGCCGGCGCCTGCCCAAGCGCGAGCCCGCGCCCGCGCCCGCCGAAGCGGCCTGACGCCGAGGCGTCACTGCGTGACGCATCTCCCACCCGGCGCGAGTCCGGGCTGCAAAAATGACGCCTATGTCATCTTTCTCCCACCACCCGGACCTGGGGACCGTGTACGTCGGCCCGTCGCTGACGCGCTCCCTGTTCGCGGTCGCGGTGGCGCTCGCCGCCGCCTCGCGCTAGGGATCAAGCAGCCCTGCACGCACGGTCAGGACGGACCGTGCGCGGGGTCGTAGCGTTCGCCGCGGTCCCACCAGGAGGAGAGAGAGGCATGAGCCTGCAGGAGCTCGAGGAGGTCCGATCGATCCTGCGCGAGACGGATCTGGCGCTGGCCGGGCCCGTCGACGCCGCGCGCACGAACTTCGAGGAGATGCTCGCCGCGGCGCCCCTCGACGAGTCGATCGCGTTCGAGGAGACGTCCATCGGCGGCGTTCCCGCGCTGCGCTCCGTCGCGCCCGGGGTCAGCGACGAGCGGGTGATGCTGTACCTGCACGGCGGGGCGTACCTGATCGGGTCCGCCCACGGCTACCGCGGGTTCTTCTCGGACCTGGCCCGCGACGCCGGCGTGACCGGCCTGGCGATCGACTATCGCCTCGCGCCCGAGCACCCGTTCCCGGCCGCCGTGGACGACGCGCTCGCCGCCTACCGCGGGCTGCTCGACGAGGGCCGGGCGCCCGGGCAGATCGTCGTCGTCGGCGACTCCGCCGGCGGCGGGCTGGCCGCGTCGCTGCTCGTCGCCGCCCGCGACGCCGGGCTGCCGATGCCGGCCGGCGCGCTGCTGCTGTCGCCGTGGGCGGACCTGCGCTGCGACGCGCCCTCGATCGAGGGGAAGGCCGGCGAGGACCTGTCGCTCACGCCCGGGGACCTGCGCGCGAGCGCCGAGCGCTACCTGAACGGCGCGGACCCGTCCGAACCGCTCGCCTCGCCCGTCCTGGCCGACCTCACCGGGCTGCCGCCGCTGCTGATCACCGTCGGCTCGTGCGAGATCCTGCTCGACGACGCCGTCGCGCTCGCGGGGCGCGCCGGTGAGTGCGGCGTGCGCGCCACGCTCGACGTGTGGCCGCAGATGCCGCACGTCTGGCAGTCGTTCGCGTTCATGCTCTCGGAGGGCGCGGAGGCCAGCGCGGACGCCACCCGGTGGCTGGCGCAGCGCCTGGACGAGGAGGCGGACCGATGAGCGCCATCCGGCGCGACGCCGACGTCGTCGTCATCGGCGCGGGCTTCTCCGGCCTCTACGCGGTCCACCGCCTGCGCGGCCTGGGCCTCGACGTGCAGGGCTTCGAGGCGGCCGACGGGGTCGGCGGCACCTGGCGCTGGAACCGCTATCCGGGCTGCCGCTGCGACGTCGCGTCGATGGAGTACTGCTACTCGTTCGACAAGGATCTCGCGCAGGAGTGGACGTGGAAGGAGCGCTACGGCGCCCAGGAGGAGATCCTCGCCTACTTCGAGACCGTCGCCGACCGCCACGACCTGCGCCGCAGCTTCAAGTTCCGCACGCGGGTGACCGACGCCGCGTGGGACGCGGACGCCGAGCGCTGGATCGTCGAGACCGACCGGGGCGACCGCGTGCGGGCGCGCTTCCTCATCGCCGCGTCGGGGAACCTGTCGCTGCCCAACAAGCCCGCGTTCCCGGGCGTCGACCGCTTCCGCGGCCAGCTCGTGCACACGGGCATGTGGCCTGAGGAGGGCGTGGACGTCACCGGCCGGCGCGTCGGCGTGATCGGCACCGGGTCGTCGGGCGTCCAGGTCATCCCGCTGCTGGCGCAGGACGCCGAGCACCTGTACGTGTTCCAGCGCACCCCGCACTACGTCGTTCCCGCCGCGAACCACGAGCTCAGCGAGGAGTTCGTGCGCGAGACGAAGGCGCGCTACGACGAGTTTCGCCAGGAGTGCTGGTCGACCCCGTTCGGGTTCCGGCTCGAGCTGAACCCCAAGAGCGCGCTGGAGGTCAGCGAGGAGGAGCGCAACGCCGAGTACCAGCGCCGCTGGGACCGCGGCGGGCCCGAGCTGATGGGCGCCTTCTCGGACCTGCTGTTCGACGAGGAGGCCAACGAGACGTGCGCGCGATGGGTGCGCGCGAAGATCGCCGAGATCGTCGAGGACCCCGAGGTCGCCCGCAAGCTGCAGCCGACCTCGTACCCGTTCGGCGCCAAGCGGCTGGTCCAGGGCACCGACTACTACGAGACGTTCAACCGCGACAACGTGACGCTCGTCGACCTGCTCGAGGCGCCGATCGTCGAGATCACCGAGCGGGGCGTGCGCACCGAGAGCGCCGAGTACGAGCTCGACGTCCTCGTCCTGGCCACCGGCTACGACGCGGTCACCGGCCCGCTGCTGGCGATCGACCCGCGCGGCCGCGACGGGCTGACGCTGCGCGAGGCGTGGGCCGACGGCCCGCACACCTACCTCGGCCTCGGCGTCGCCGGGTTCCCGAACCTGATCACGGTCACCGGGCCGGGCAGCCCGTCGGTGGTCAGCAACTTCGCGCTCTCGATCGAGCAGCACGTCGACTGGATCGCCGACCTGCTCGTGCACATGCGCGAGCACGGGATCCGCACGATCGAGCCCGACCCCGAGGCCCAGGAGGCGTGGACCCGCCACGTGCGCGAGCTGGCCGAGCCGACGCTGTTCACCCGGGCGGACTCCTGGTGGATGGGCGCGAACATCCCGGGCAAGCCGCGCGTGTTCATGGCCTACCTCGGCGGCGTCACCCCGTACAAGGAGCGCTGCGACGAGGTGGCGGCCAACGGCTACGAGGGGTTCGTGCTCACGGCCGCCGAGCCGTCGGCCGCGTAGAGCCCGCCACTATCGTGGCGGGCCTATGGCCCGCGACTGGCGAGACCTGTTCATCACCGACGACGGCGCGGCGGCCGCCGCCCCCGCCGCCGAGCCCGAGCCCGAGAAGCGCCGCGGCTTCTTCCGGCGGCTGCGCGAGAACCTGTCCAAGACCCGGCAGGCGCTGGGCGCCGAGATCCAGGCGACGCTGTTCGAGGGCGACCTCGACGCCGAGACGTGGGAGCGCCTGGAGGAGGCGCTGATCATGGCCGACGTCGGCGCCGCCACCACCGCGCGCGTCGTCGGCCAGCTCGAGCAGGAGGCCGATGCCGGCGGGCTGGAGGGGGGCGAGGCGCTGACGCGCCGGCTCACGGAGCTGCTGGCCGACCTCGCCCGCACCGGCGACGACCGCATCGACCTGCGCCACGAGCCGACCGTGATCCTGATGGTCGGCGTCAACGGCACCGGCAAGACGACGACGCTGGGCAAGATCGCCTGGCACCTGCGCAACGAGCTCGGCAAGAGCGTGATGCTCGGCGCGGCCGACACGTTCCGGGCCGCGGCCACCGAGCAGCTCGAGGGGTGGGCGAAGCGGGCCGGCGTGCCGATCGTCACCGGCCCCGAGGGCTCCGACCCGGGCGCGGTCGCCTGGGACGCGATCGTGCAGGGCCGCGCCCAGGGCTGCGACGTGATCCTGATCGACACCGCGGGGCGCCTGCACACGCAGGACGACCTCATGGCCGAGCTGGCGAAGATCCGGCGCGTGATCGCCAAGCAGATGCCCGACGCGCCGCACGAGACGCTGCTCACGGTCGACGCCACGACGGGCCAGAACGGGCTGCGCCAGGCGCGGCTGTTCGCCGAGGCCGTCCAGGTCGACGGGATCGTCCTGACGAAGCTCGACGGCACCGCCAAGGGCGGGATCGCGCTGGCGATCGCCGGCGAGCTCGGCATCCCCGTGAAGCTCATCGGCATCGGCGAGGGCCTCGAGGACCTGCGCCCGTTCGACGCCGACGACTTCGCGCGAGCGCTCCTCAGCGCCTGAGCGCCCGGCTGGGTTAGCCTGCCGCCCCATGGAACCGTGGGTGATCTGGGTGGTCGCGGCCTGCGTGCTCGCCGTGGGCGAGATCGCGTCGGTCAGCTTCTTCCTCGGGCCGTTCGCCGGCGGCGCGGTCGTCGCCGCGATCGTGTCGCTCATCGGTGCCGGCTGGGTCGTGTCGTCGCTCGTGTTCCTGATCGTGTCCGTCCTGGTGCTGCTCTTCCTGCGGCCGGTCGCGCGACGCCATCTGCGCCAGCCGCCGGCGCTGCGCACCGGCACGGCGGCGCTCATCGGGCGCCCGGCGGTGGTGCTGGAGCGCATCTCCAACGACGAGGGCGTCGGCGTGGCCCGGATCGAAGGCGAGGTGTGGACGGCGCGGGCGTTCGACGAGGACCGCATCATCGAGCCGGGCGAGAAGGTCAGCGTGATCGAGATCCGCGGCGCGACGGCGCTGCTGGACTGATGCTCAAGTAGAGAAAGCGAGAGGCACAAACCCATGGCAGGGCTCATCGTTCTCGGCGTCCTCATCCTGTTCGCCCTCTTCGTGGCCGCGAAGACCATCCGGATCATCCCCCAGGCGCGGGCCGGCGTCGTCGAGCGCCTCGGCCGCTACAGCCGCACGCTGCAGCCGGGGCTGACGATCGTGATCCCGTTCATCGACCGGGTGCGCCCGCTGCTGGACCTGCGCGAGCAGGTCGTGGCCTTCCAGCCGCAGCCGGTGATCACCGAGGACAACGTCACCGTGCAGATCGACTCGGTCCTCTACTTCACGATCACCGACGCCAAGTCGGCCACCTACGAGGTCGCCAACCCGCTGCAGGCGATCGAGCAGCTCACGATCACGACGCTGCGCAACGTGATCGGCGGCATGACGCTCGAGCAGACGCTGACCTCGCGCGAGGAGGTCAACAGCCAGCTGCGCGTCGTCCTCGACGAGGCGACCGGCAAGTGGGGGATCCGCATCAACCGCGTCGAGATCAAGTCGATCGAGCCGCCGGCGTCGATCCAGGAGGCGATGGAGAAGCAGATGCGCGCCGAGCGCGACCGGCGCGCCGCGATCCTGACCGCCGAGGGCGTCAAGCAGTCGCAGGTCCTGACCGCCGAGGGCGAGAAGCAGGCGGCGGTGCTGCGGGCCGAGGGTGAGCGCGACGCGGCGATCGCGCGCGCCGACGGCGAGGCGAAGGCGATCACGACGGTGTTCGAGGCGATCCACGCCGGCAACCCCGACGCGCCGCTGCTCAGCTACCAGTACCTGCAGATGCTGCCGCAGATCGCGCAGGGCGACGCGAACAAGATCTGGGTGATCCCGTCGGAGCTGACGACCGCGCTGGGCAACCTCGGCTCGACGCTGGCCGGGAGCGCGAGCGGGGGTGGGGTGCGCGACGGCGGCGCCCCGGCGCCGGCGCCCGGGTCGGGCCCGCGACCGGTGCCGCCCCCTCAGGCGCAGGCGTAGCCGGTCACTGCTCCCTGTGGGTTTCGCCTCCTGGGCGAACACCCGCGGAGGGGACCGAGCCCGCAGGGCGAGTGTTCACCGGGATCTCGGCGCGGACGAGGGTGCCCTCGCCGCTGACGCTGCGCACGGTGAGGACGCCGTCGAGCGCCTCGATGCGGTCGGCCAGGCCGCGCAGGCCCGAGCCCGCGGCCGGGTCGGCGCCGCCGACGCCGTCGTCCGCGACCTCGACGACGATGCGCCCGGCCTCGCGGCGCGCGCGGACCGTCGCCTCGGTGGCCTGCGCGTACTTGGCGACGTTCGCCAGGCACTCGGCCACGACGAAGTAGGCGGCGGCCTCGGCGTTGGGCGCCATCCGCTCGTCGGGGACCTCCTCGACGGTCACCGGCACGGTCGCGCGGGCGGCGAGCTCCTCGATCGCCGGACCCAGCCCGCGCTCGGTGAGGATCGCCGGGTGGATGCCGCGGGCGAGGTCTCGCAGCTCCGCGAGCGCGAGCTTGGACTCCTCGTGGGCCTCGGCGACCAGCTCGCCGGCCGGGTTGCCGTCGGACTCCAGGCGCTTGCGCGCGAGCCCGAGCTTCAGCGACAGCGCCACGAGGCGCTGCTGGGCGCCGTCGTGGAGGTCGCGCTCGATGCGGCGGCGGGCCTCGTCGGCGGCCTCGATGATCCGCGCCTGGCTGGAGCGCAGGTCGTCGACGCGGGCGGTCAGCTCCGGGTCCGGGGTGGAGGAGAGAAGCAGGCGGGCCCACGCGCCGTGCAGGCGGCCGAGCAGGTTCACGAGGTGCCAGGTGATCCAGCAGCACAGCGCGCCGACCGGGACGAGCGCGAGCGCCTCGGGCAGCGTGTCGGCGTCGAACAGGCCGACCTCGATGCCGCTCGAGTCGGCCCAGTAGTAGGTGGGCGCGAGCAGCAGGCCGAGCGAGGCCGTCACGAGCACGACCGCGACGACGAACCAGATGATCCCGATCGGGAACTGCGCGATCAGGTAGACGAGGTCCTTCCAGGTCTGCGGGTCGCCGAGGCGGGTGACGATCTGGGCGCCGATCCCGGGCCGCTCGGGCACCCGGTAGTGGGCGGTCGCGTCGACGTCGAGCAGCGTGCGGATGCAGGCGCGCTCGGCCTGGGCCATCCAGCGGATCAGCCACAGCATCCCGATGAGGATCGGGATGCCGATCAGCGTGATCGCCAGGCCGAGGCCCGTCGAGATGCCGGTCACGAGCACCACGAACCATGTGGTGCCGAGCGGGAAGCTCAGCAGCAGGTAGGCGAGGCGTCGCAACGGGAGCACGGCGGCAACGGTAGAGGCCGGCCGGAGCGCGGCCCATACGGCTACCCCTACTCTTGGACGACGGTGTTCGACGCCCTCTCAGAGAAGCTCCAGGCCACGCTCTCCGACGTCCGCGCGCGCGGGACCCTCACCGAGGACGACGTCAACACGGCGATGCGCGAGATCCGCCTCGCGCTGCTGGAGGCGGACGTCAACTTCAAGGTGGTCAAGTCGTTCACGGCGCGGGTGAAGGAGCGCGCGCTGGGCGCCGACGTGCTCGGCCAGCTGAACCCCGGCCAGCAGGTCGTGAAGATCGTCAACGACGAGCTCACCGACCTGATGGGCGGCGCTGCCGCCGGCATCGCGTTCTCGCCGCGGCCGCCGACCGTGATCCTGATGGCCGGCCTGCAGGGCTCGGGCAAGACGACGGCGACGGCCAAGCTCGCCAAGCTGCTGGCCAAGGAGAACGACGCCTCGGTCGCGGTCGCCGCCTGCGACGTCTACCGCCCGGCCGCCGTGGACCAGCTGATCAAGGTCGGCGCCCAGGCCGGGGCGACGGTCTACGAGCAGGGCACCGACCGCGATCCGGTCGACATCGCCGGCTGGGCGCTGGACCGAGCCAAGCAGGACGGCAAGGACGTGCTGATCGTCGACACCGCCGGGCGCCTGCATGTCGACGCCGACCTGATGGACGAGCTCGTGCGCATCCGCAAGGTCGTGCGCCCGCACGCGATCCTGCTCGTCGTCGACGCGATGACCGGCCAGGACGCCGTCAACGTCGCCGAGCAGTTCGCCGAGGCCGTCGAGTTCGACGGCGTCGTGATGACCAAGCTCGACGGCGACGCCCGCGGCGGTGCGGCCCTGTCGGTCAAGGCGGTCACCGGCAAGCCGATCCTCTACGCGTCCACCGGCGAGAAGCTCGACCAGTTCGAGCGCTTCCACCCGGACCGCATGGCCCAGCGCATCCTCGGCATGGGCGACGTCATGTCGCTCATCGAGAAGGCGCAGGACCAGTTCGACGAGCGCGAGGCCAAGGACCTCGAGCGGCGCCTGCGCAAGGGCGAGTTCACGTTCGAGGACTTCCTGTCGCAGCTGAGGATGATGCGCCGGATGGGGCCGCTGCAGTCGCTGCTGGGCATGATCCCCGGCTTTGCCGGCAACCAGCTCAAGAACCTGAAGGTCGACGAGCGCGAGCTCGACCGCGTCCAGGCGATCATCCTGTCGATGACCCCGGAGGAGCGCCGGCGGCCGGAGCTGATCAACGGCTCGCGGCGGCTGCGCATCGCCAAGGGCTCGGGCACGAGCGTCCAGCAGGTCAACGGCCTGATCAAGCAGTTCGGGCAGATGAAGAAGCTGATGCAGCAGGTCGGGCGCGGCAAGATGCCCGACATCGGCGCGCTCATGCGCCAGGCGGGCCGGTAGCGCGACCCGCTACTCTCTTGCCGTCTATGGCAGTTCGACTTCGACTGACCCGCATCGGCGGGAAGAAGGACCCCGTCTGGCGCGTCGTCGTCGCCGACCAGCGGTCCCCGCGCGACGGCCGCGTCATCGAGACCGTCGGCCACTACAACGCGCAGACCGACCCCTCGACGATCACGCTCGACGAGGAGCGCATCAAGGCGTGGCTCGAGCGCGGCGCTCAGCCCACCGACACGGTGCGCAAGCTGCTGCGCATCCAGGGCATCGCCTGATCCGCACGCCATGAAGGAGCTGCTCGAGGAGCTCGCCCGCCGGCTGGTCGACGAGCCCGACGAGGTGTCGGTCGAGCAGTTCGAGGAGGACGACGGCACGATCGTCCTCGAGCTGGCCGTGGCCGACGACGACTACGGCAAGGTCATCGGTCGCGGCGGGCGCACGGCCAACGCCCTGCGCACGGTCGTGAAGGCCGCCGCGGTCCGCGAGAACCGCCGCGTCCTTGTCGACATCGTCGAGTGAGCTCGTCGCCGGCGTGGTCGGCCGGCCCCACGGGCTCGACGGCTCGTTCCACGTGCTGCGGCCCCGCCCCGAGCTGCTGGCGCCGGGCGCGGAGGTGACCGTGGACGGCACGGCGCGCACCGTCGAGCGTCGCGCCGGCACGCCCGCGCGCCCGATCGTCCGCCTGTCCGGCGCCTCGTCGCGCGATGCCGCCGAGGCGCTGCGCGGCCGCGAGCTGCGCGTCCCGCGCTCGGCCGCCCCGCCGCTGGAGGAGGACGAGTACTGGGCCGAGGACCTGGAGGGCTGCGTGGTCGTCGACGGCGAGGTGCGCGTCGGCACGGTCCGCCGGCTGCTGGCCTATCCGTCGTGCGAGCTGCTGGAGGTCGACCGCCCGGGGGCGCCAGACCTCCTCGTCCCGCTCGTGCGCGACGCGATTCGCGACGTCGACATCGAGACGCGCACGATCCACGTGCGGCTGGAGTTCCTGGGGGAGGAGGGCTGAGCCGGCGATGGACGTCGACATCTTCACGCTGTTCCCGGAGTGGTTCGAGTGGTTTCGCACGCAGCGCCACGTCCGCAACGTCCTGGCGTCGGGCACGACGCTGAACTGCGTCAACCCGCGCGACTACACGACGCTCTCGGGCCGCCAGGTCGACGACACGCCGTTCGGCGGCGGCGCCGGCATGGTCCTGCGCGTCGACGTGATGGAGCAGGCGCTCGCCGGCTGGTACGGCGTCGAGGACGCGATGACCGTGCGCGAGCAGCGCCGCGTCATCGCGCTCACCCCCGGCGGGCGCGTGCTCGACGACGCCTACGTGAACGAGCTGGCCGCCGAGCCCGCGATCACGTTGCTGTGCGGGCGCTACGAGGGCTTCGACGAGCGGATCATCCAGTACCTCGCGAGCGACACGCTGAGCATCGGGCGCTACGTGCTCAGCGGCGGCGAGCTGGCGGCGATGGTCGTCTGCGACGCGGTCCTGCGCAAGCTGCCCGGCGCGCTGGGCCACGAGGACTCGGCGGCCGAGGAGTCGTTCTCGCAGGAGCTGGGCGGCAACCCGGAGTACCCGCACTACACCCGCCCGGCGGTGTGGCGCGGCCACGCGGTGCCCGACGTGCTGCTGTCGGGCGACCACGCCCGGGTGCGCCAGTGGCGCCGGGAGCGCAGCCGGGAGCGCGGCGCCGGCTGAGCGCGCACGCGGATCACTGGGCGGGCGCTCCGCTACCATGATCGCTCCGCGCCGGGCCGACCCATGCCAACGACCACGGCCCCGCCGATCCCTCTCATGTCTTCCGTCATCGAAACCCTCGAGCGCGCTCAGCTGCGCCGGGTCCCCGCCTTCCAGGCCGGCGACCGCGTCCGCGTCCACTTCCAGGTGATCGAGGGCTCGCGCCGACGCACCCAGGTGTTCGAGGGCGTCGTGATCAAGCGCCAGGGCCACGGCGTGCGCGAGACCTTCACCGTCCGCAAGCAGTCCTTCGGCGTCGGCGTGGAGCGCACGTTCCCCGTCCACTCGCCGAAGATCGAGAAGATCGAGGTCGCCGCTCGCGGTGACGTCCGCCGCGCGAAGCTCTACTACCTGCGCGATCGCGTCGGCAAGCGCGCCCGCGTGCGCGAGCGCCGCTACGTCGGCCCCGAGAAGGCCGTCGAGCCGGGTCTGCTTCACGACCCCGCCGCCGAGGCCGAGGCCGCCGAGGCGCAGGCCGCCGCCGCCGAGGCGCAGGCCGCCGCCGCCGAGGCGCAGGACGCCGAGGCGCAGGACGTCACGGCGGAGGCGCCGGCCGAGGTCGCCACCGAGCCTGCCGAGACCGACGCCGAGGCTCCGGCCGAGGCCGAGGCCGAGGCTCCGGCGGACGCCGCAGGTGCGGCCGACGCCGCCGAGGCTCCCGACGAGGAGCCCTCTGAGGCCGCTGAGGCCGACGAGAAGGCGTGAAGACCAAGAAGAAGCACGAGCCCTGGACGGGCGCGTGGTTCCTCGAGCTCGCCGTCATCATCGCGGTTGCGCTGGGGCTGGCCCTCGGCATCCAGGCCTTCCTGGTCAAGCCCTACCGCATCCCGTCGCCGTCGATGGTGCCGACGCTCGAGATCGGCCAGCGGGTTCTGGTCAACCGCATCGGCAATCGCTTCGGCGATCCGTCGATCGGCGACATCGTCGTCTTCCATCCGCCGAAGGGCGCTGACAGCGACACCTGCGGCAACCCCGACGCCGGCCGCGGCACGGGCCGCCCGTGCGACCGGCCGACGCGCGAGCGGCTGGACACGAACTACATCAAGCGCATCGTCGCGGGCCCGGGCGACCGGATCGCGATCGAGAACGGTCATGTCATCCTCAACGGAGAGCTGCAGGACGAGCCGTACATCCGCGAGTGCGGGATCGGCGGCGCCTGCACGTTCATGGACGAGATCACCGTTCCCGCCGACCACTGGTTCATGATGGGCGACAATCGTGGCGAGTCCGACGACAGCCGCTTCTGGGGTCCCGTCCCCCGAGACTGGATCATCGGTGGTGCCTTCGCCACGTACTGGCCGCCAGACCGGATCGGCCTCCTCTAGCCGCCGTCCGGCCAAGCGCGGACGCCGCCTGTTCCAGCACGACCGCCGTCTCGGCGTCCGCTGGGTGGCCGGCGCCGACGAGGCCGGCCGCGGCTGTCTCGCCGGCCCGCTCGTCGCCGCCGCCGTCCTGTTCGACCTCGAGCGGCTGCGGCCGTCCGACGTGCGCGCGCTGTCGGCCCTGAACGACTCCAAGCAGCACACGCCCGAGGCCCGCGAGGAGTTGTACCCGCGCGTGCTGCGGATCGCCACGCGCGTGCACGTCGTCTCGCGCTGCGCGCGCGGCATCGACCGCCACGGCCTGCATCGCACCAACCTCGCCGCGCTGCGCGACGCCCTGCGCGGGGTCGCCGTCCCCGGCTGCATCTGCCTCAGCGACGGGTTCTCTCTCGGCAAGGACTTCGAGTGGGACACGCGCGCGATCGTCGACGGCGACGCCACGAGCGCCGCGATCGCCGCCGCCTCGATCGTCGCGAAGGTCTCGCGCGACCGGTTCATGCGCCGCGCCGACGAGCGCCACCCCGGCTGGGGCTTCGCCGATCACGTCGGCTACTCCACGCCCGAGCACCGCGAGGCGATCCGGCGGCTCGGCGTGTCCCCGCTGCACCGGCTGTCGTTCCAGTCGCTCGCCTACGAGCAGCTGACCCTGTAGCGCCGCCATCCGGCCCGCCGCCGGCGCCGGCACTAGAACGCCCCCTCGAGGTGGTCGAGGCGCACCAGGCGCCCGCGCGCGTCGATCACCACGCCGATCGCGTCGAAGCGCAGCTCGGCGCCGCGCGGCCGGTCGGTCGTCTCCGCGAGCCAGGCGCGGGCCATCTGGCGCACCTGGTGGCACTTCGCGGGCCCGAGCGCGTCCCAGGGCGCCCCCGACCCGGCCCGCCGGGTCTTGACCTCCGCGAACACGAGCGTGTGGCGGTCGTAGCCGATCAGGTCGATCTCGCCGTAGCGCGTGCGGTGGTTGCGGGCGACCACCTCGTAGCCCCGGCGCTCGAGGTGGGCGGCGGCGAGGTCCTCGCCGAGGCGGCCGAGGCGGTGGCGGAGGTCGTCGGACATGGCGGCCGACCGTACGCCTCGAGATGTGACGGATCAGCACCTCTTCGCCCCAGGTTCGCGGCGACTTCGCGACGGAACCGCGCGGCCGCCGCGGCCTGCGCGAAGCCGTGTCGATTCCGCGCCGGTCACGTGGCAAACCGGTGCTGTTCCGTCACACGCGGCCGTCTAGCGTCGCCGGCGTGCTCGCTCGCATCACCACCTTCTGCATCGTCGGCCTCGAGTCCCGGCCGGTCGCCGTCGAGGTCGACGTGCGCGCGGGCCTGCCCGCGTTCGTGATCGTCGGGCTCGGGGACCTCGCCGTGCGCGAGGCGCGCGAGCGGGTGCGAGGCGCGCTGCTGAACAGCGGCTTCGAGTTCCCGCAGCGGCGGATCGTCGTCAACCTCGCGCCCGCGCATCTGCGCAAGAACGGCTCGGGGTTCGACCTGCCGATCGCCTGCGCGGTGCTGGCCGCCAGCGGCCAGGTGCCGGCCGCGTCGGTCGCACACCGCGCGATCTACGGCGAGCTGTCGCTGACGGGCGAGGTGCGCGGGTGTCGCGGGACGCTCGCGGTGGCCGAGGCGGCGCGCCGCGCGGGACTGGACGGGCTGGTCGTCGCCCGCGAGCGGGCGCTGGAGGCGTCGCTGGCCGGCGATCTGGAGATCGTCGGCGTGGACACCCTCGCGGAGCTCGGGCGCATCCTCGACGGGGAGCAGGCGGTCCCGCCGCTGCCGGATCCGCGGACCGCGGAGCGCCCGTCCCGTCCGGCGCCCGATCTCGCCGACGTCCGCGGGCAGTGGACGGCGATCCGGGCCGTCCAGGTCGCGGCCGCCGGCGGGCACAACCTGCTGCTGCGCGGCGCGCCGGGCACCGGCAAGACGATGCTCGCGCGACGCATGCCCGGCATCCTGCCGCCGCTGGAGCGCGACGAGGCGATCGAGGTCACGCGCATCCACTCGGTCGCGGGCGCCGAGCTCGCGGGCGGGCTGGCCGACGAGCGCCCGTTCCGCGCCCCTCACCACACGATCTCCCCGTCGGGCCTGGTCGGCGGCGGCGCCGTCCCGGCGCCCGGCGAGGCGACGCTCGCCCACCACGGCGTGCTGTTCCTCGACGAGCTCAGCGAGTTCAACCGCCACGCGCTCGACGCGCTGCGCCAGCCGCTCGAGGACGGCCACGTGACGATCATCCGCGGCCAGCGCGCGGCGCGCTTCCCGACCCGGTTCATGCTCGTGGCCGCCACGAACCCGTGCCCGTGCGGTCACGCGGCCGACCCGAAGCGCTGCCGGTGCACCGAGAGCGACCACGCCCGGCACCGGCGGCGCCTCAGCGGCCCGCTGCTGGATCGCATCGACGTCGTCGTCGACGTCGAGCGGCCGACCGCCGATGCGCTCGCGGCGCCGCCGTCGGCCGACACGGCGACCGTGCGCGCCGCCGTGCTCGCCGCGCGCGCCCGCCAGGCCGAGCGGCTCGCGGCCGCCGGCGTGATGTGCAACGCGCACATGGACGCGGCGCTGGTGCGGCGCCTCGTGCGCCTCGAGCCGGGGGCGCGCGAACAGCTCGCGCACAGCTACGACGAGGGCGCGATCAGCGCCCGCGCCCACGACCGGGTGCTGCGCGTCGCCCGGACGATCGCCGACCTGGCCGGCCGGGACCTGGTCAGCGCCGGCGACGTCATCGAGGCGCTGAACCTCCGCGGCGAGCCCGTGACGCCCGTGGCGGAGGCGGCGTGAGCGCCCCGGTGCCGTCCGCCGCGGGGGCTCCGCCGGCCGCGGGCGATCCCTGCCCGGCCTGCCTGCGACGCGCCTGGCTGGTGGCCGCGCTCGCCGGCCGCATCGAGTACGCGCGCCGGACCGGCGCGGCGCGCATCCCGCTGCTGCTCGCGCTCGGCGACCGCGACCTCATGCGGGCGGTCGGCGCGAGCCCGGGCATCGCGCGGTCCTACGAGGCGTTCGCGCCCGGCGCGGCGCGCGACGCCGTGCGCCGCGCGCGGCTGGCGGCGATCTGCCGCCACGACGCTCGCTACCCCTCGGCGCTGCGCGAGCTGCCCGATGCGCCCGCGGTCCTGCACGTCGCCGGCGACGTCGAGCGCTTCCTCGCCCTGACGGCGGACGAGCAGCCGGCGGTCGCGGTCGTCGGCGCCCGCCGCGCGACCGGGTACGGCGCACAGGTGGCGCGGGGGTTGGGGCGAGGGCTCGCCAGCGCCGATGTCACGGTCGTCAGCGGGATGGCGCTCGGCGTCGACTCCGCCGCGCACGAGGGCGCGTTGGAGGGTGGCGGCGCCACGCTCGCCGTGCTCGCCGGCGGCGCGGAGCGCCCGTACCCCGCCAGCAAGCACGGCCTGTACGCGGCGATCCGCGAGCGCGCGACCGTGGTGTCGGAGATGCCGCCGGGCACGCGCGCGCAGCGCTGGTGCTTCCCGGCGCGCAACCGCCTGATCGCGGCGCTCGCCCGCCTCACGGTCGTGGTCGAGGGGCGCGAGCGCTCCGGGTCGCTGATCACCGCCGACTTCGCGCGCGACCTGGGCCGCGACGTCGGGGCGGTGCCCGGGGCGGTGACCTCGCCGCTCGCGCGCGGGCCGAACGCGCTGCTGGCCGACGGCGCGCACGTCATCCGCGGCGCCGAGGACGCGCTGGACCTCGCGTGCGGGGTCGGCGGGTGGCAGCGGCGCGGACCGGGACCCGCAGCGGTGCCCGAGCGCCTGCAGGCGCTGCACGCCGCGGTCGCGTCCGGGCTCGACACGCCCGACCGGCTGGCCGCGGCCGGCGTGCCGATCTCGGCCGCGCTCGCCGGCCTGACCGAGCTGGAGCTGCTGGGCCACGTGCGGCGCCTGCCGGGCGGCGCCTACGTCGTCGCGCTGGAGGCGCGATGACCCGCGCCGGCGAGCAGGCGGCAGGGGGCCGGTCGCGAGCCAGCGGCACCTGGCGCGGGCGGCGCGCTGGCCTACCCTGGTCGCCTCATGGCGATACCACGCGTCCTCTCGATCGCGGGCTCCGACTCGGGTGGCGGAGCCGGCATCCAGGCCGACCTCAAGGCGTTCGCCCGCTGCGGCGCCCACGGCATGACGGCGATCACCGCGATCACCGTGCAGAACACCGTCGAGGTGCGCGCCGTGCAACCGGTGGCGCCGGACATCATCGAGGGCCAGATCGCGGCGGTGGCCGAGGACATCGGCCTCGACGCGATCAAGATCGGCATGCTCGGCTCGGTCCCCACGATCGAGGCCGTCGAGCGGGCGCTGCGCGCGCTCCCCGAGCCGGTGCCGATCGTGGTCGACCCGGTGATGGTGGCCGAGTCCGGCGGGCGGCTGCTCGAACCCGAGGCCGAGCGGGCGCTGCGAGAGCGCATCCTGCCGCTGACCACGGTCGCGACGCCCAACGTGGCCGAGGCGCGCGTGCTCGCGGCCCTCGACGACGCCGACGCGCCGCTGGAGGACGTCGCTCGCGCGATCCTCGGCTTCGGGGCGGGCGCCGTCGTCATCACCGGCGGGCACCGCGACGAGGCGACCGACCTGCTGTTCGACGGCGAGCGGGTCGTCGCGCTGCCGGGGGAGCGCTACCCCGACGGCGCCGCGCACGGGTCGGGCTGCACGCACTCGTCGGTGCTGGCCGCTCAGCTCGCCCGCGGGCTCGACCTGGAGGCGGCCGCGCGGGTGGCGCGCCGCATCGCCGGAGAGGCGGTGCGCGACGGCCTGCGCGAGATCGGGCACGGGGCCGGACCGGTGAACGTGCTCGGTCTGACCGCGGACGGCGACGGGCGCCCCTGACGACGGTCCCCCTTTGTCATAATCGCGGGCGGCGATGCGGCTGCTGCGGATGAAGCCCGGGCATGGCGAGGTGCTCCTTGCGGAGGGCGACGTGGAGGTGCCCGAGCAGGAGCGCGAGCTGATCGAGGCGTTCCGCGAGCAGCTCGACCAGGGCATGTGGGCGGCGGTGCCGACCGCCACCCGCGGCGGCCGTCGCGAGGCGCAGCTCGTGCGCGACTTCGGCGAGGTCCCGCGCGACGCCGAGCGCGTGATCTTCTTCCCCAAGGCCGCCGGCGGCCGCTAGGCCGGGCCATGCTGCTCGCGCTCACCGCAGCCGGGATCGTCATCGTCGCGCTGCTCTGGGAGGTCTGCTGGCCGAGCGTGTCGGAGGCCATCGAGCGCCACCGGGCCCGCCGCGCGCGCATCCCCGCATTCGACTACGACCCGGGCCGCGAGCGCCGCGCCGAGCAGCGCGCCCGCGAGCTGCTGCGCTCCTGCGTCAACGACGAGGAGTGGGAGATGTACCGCGACCTCGGGTTCATCCGCGTCTGGGGGACGATCGCCGACGGGCCGCGGCGCGGCGCCGCGCGCGACCCGCTGGCCGGCGCGCCCTACGCGTACCTCATCTACCCGCACAAGCCGATCGTCGCGTTCCTGCCCCAGACCCGCCGGCTGCTGAACGAGTACTGCGTCGAGTTCCCCGACGAGACGCGCCCGTACGGGTCCGCGCGGCTGCCCGACTCCGACGACGTGCTGGCCAAGTGGATGGCGCTCACCGGCGACGAGCGCCGCCTCATCGCCGAGTCCAACATGCACCTGCCCGGCCGCCAGGTCGACCCGCGCCAGGTGCAGCGCGACCTGTGGCGCCTGTCGGAGTGGGAGCGCCAGCGCGCCGCCCGCGAACGCCGCCAGGGGAGCGTCTCCGCGTCGTGAGCGCCGCGGGCGCCGGGATCGACCTCAAGCACCGTTCCCGCGCCCTGACCGAGGGCGTCGAGCGCGCCCCCGCCCGCGCGTACCTGAAGGGCATCGGCTTCGACGAGGAGGCCCTGAGCCGCCCGATCGTCGGCGTCGCCTCCACGTGGATCGAGGCGATGCCCTGCAACTTCCACCTGCGCGCGCTGGCCGCGAAGGTCAAGGAGGGCATCCGCGCAGCCGGCGGCACGCCGATGGAGTTCAACACGATCGCGATCTCCGACGGCATCACCATGGGCACGCCGGGGATGAAAGCGAGCCTCATCAGCCGCGAGGTGATCGCCGACTCGATCGAGCTGACCGCGCGCGGCTACCTGTTCGACGCGGTCGTGGCGCTCAGCGGCTGCGACAAGACGATCCCGGGGACGGTGATGGCGCTCGCCCGGCTCGACGTCCCCAGCGTGATGCTCTACGGCGGCTCGATCCCGCCCGGGCGCTTCCAGGGCCGCGACGTGAGCATCCTCGACGTGTTCGAAGCGGTCGGGAAGGTCGCGGCCGGGACGATGACCGAGGCCGAGCTGCACGAGCTCGAGGCGGTCGCCAGCCCCGGCGCCGGCGCCTGCGGCGGCCAGTTCACCGCGAACACGATGGCGATGGCGTTCGAGATGATGGGCATCTCGCCGATGGGCCCGTCGGGCATCCCGGCCCAGGAGGCGTCCAAGGCCCAGGCCGCCTACGACACCGGAGTCCTCGTGATGGACGTCCTGCGCCGCGACCTGCGCCCGCACGACCTCATCACGCGCGCGTCCCTGGAGAACGCGATCGCCGCGATCACGTCCAGCGGCGGGTCGACCAACGGGGTGCTGCACCTGCTGGCGGTCGCCCGCGAGATGGGGGTGGACCTCGACATCGACGACTTCGACCGCATCTCCGAGCGCACCCCGCACCTGTGCGACCTCAGCCCGGGCGGGCGCTACAACGCCACCGACCTGTTCCACGCGGGCGGCACCGCGCTGCTGGCGCGCCGGCTGAAGGAGCTCGGCGTCCTGCACCTCGACGCGCCGACCGTCCTGGGCAGGACCGTCGGGGAGCTGTCCGACGCCGCCGTCGAGACCCCGGGCCAGCAGGTCGTCCGCCCGCTCGACCGGCCGCTGAAGGCCACGGGCGGCCTGGCCATCCTACGCGGCAACCTCGCCCCGGAGGGCGCGGTCGTCAAGCTGGCCGGGCACGAGCGCCGCCGCCACGCCGGCCCGGCGCGCGTGTTCGAGGGCGAGGCGGCCGCGATGGACGCGGTGACGCACGGCCGCATCCGCGCGGGCGACGTCGTCGTCATCCGCAACGAGGGCCCGGTCGGCGGCCCCGGGATGCGCGAGATGCTCGCGGTCACCGCCGCGATCAACGGCCTGGGCATCGGCGACGAGGTCGCGCTCATCACCGACGGGCGCTTCTCCGGCGCCACCCACGGCTTCACCGTCGGCCACATCGCGCCCGAGGCGGCGACCGGCGGCCCGATCGCGGCCGTCGCCGAGGGCGACGAGATCACGATCGACGTCGACGCCCGCCGTCTCGACGTCGCGCTCTCCGACGACGAGATCGCCGCGCGCGTCGCCGCCTACGAGCCCCCGGTCAGCCCCGACGCGACCGGCGTCATGGCGAAGTACGCGCGCCTCGTCTCGAGCGCCTCCCATGGCGCCGTGACGCTCGTCTGACCGCGCTACGCCGCCGCCGACGTCTCGCCGACCCGCTCGCCCGGCTCCTCGTCGAGGAAGTCCTCGACGAGCCGGTTGAAGCGCTCGGGCTGCTCGATCATCGGGACATGGCCGCAGTCCTCGAAGATGACCTTGCGCGCGTTCGGGATGAGGCGGACGAACTCGTCGGCGGAGGAGGGCGGGACGATGCGGTCCCGGTCGCCCCAGATCACGAGCGTCGGGCAGGCGATCTGGCCCAGGCGGTCGCGGACGTCGTAGCGGGCGATCTCGGCGGCGGCCCGCGGCGCGGCCGGCTTCGGCCCGGACGCCATCACGTTCTCGTAGAACAGCCGCGGGTCGATCCGCTCGGGGTGCGGCGACAGGAGCGTGAAGCCCAGGCGCCGCAGCCGCCGGCGGCGCGCCATGCGCGCGGTGCGCGACGGCTCCGGGGTCGCCCAGCGCCCCGCGCGCCCGAGGACGCGCTCCGACCAGCGGTCGAGCACGCCGAGCGGCACGCCGATGTAGCGCTCGGCCACGCCCGCGGCCGACACCAGCACCAGCCGCTCCACGCGCTCGGGCGAGCTGATCGCCATCTCCAGCCCGACGAACCCGCCCATCGAGTTGCCGACCACGCCCGCGGCGGACACGCCGAGCACGTCGAGCAGCTCGTCGACGATCCGCGCGTAGCCGGAGATCGTGATCGGGTCCCGCGGCATCGGCGACGCGCCGAACCCGGGCAGGTCCATCGCGATCACGCGGTGGCGGCGCGAGAAGACCGGGATCTGCTCCAGCCAGTTCTGCCAGGCGCCGGAGTGCCCGTGGATCAGCACCACCGGCGGTCCGGACCCCACGTCGACGACGTTCACGGGACGGCCGGCGACCTGCACCCAACGCTGGTGCGCGGTCCAATCCACCTCGGTCCAGAGGGGCTCCACGGCCCCACCTAGACTAGAGCGCGGGAGCCGCCACGGATGCGCATCGCCATCGACATCGACTCGACCCTGCACCACTACTGGGACGTCCTCTCGGACGCGGCCCGGCGGCGGTTCGGCATCGACCTGCCCTACGAGGAGCAGTTCGACTGGGGCATCACGCGCCTGAAGCCCAAGCAGCTCGAGGTGTGCATCGCGGAGACCCACACCGACGCCGCGATCCTCGCCGGCCGGCCGTACCCGGGCGCGGTCGAGGCGGTGCGCCGCTGGCACGAGGCCGGCCACTTCATCCACATCACCAGCCACCGGCGCGACGAGTGCCACCCCGCCACCGAGCGGTGGCTGCACGACATCGGGCTGCCGTTCGACGAGCTCTACTGCTCGTTCGACAAGGTCGCCCGCTGCCGCGAGATCGGCATCGACCTCCTCATCGACGACTCCCCGGTGAACATCGAGCACGCGATCGAGGCCGGGATCGCCGTCGCCACGCTGCGCCACCCGTGGAACGCCGACGTGTGCGAGGTCGAGGACGTCATCCACGCCGACGACTGGCCGCAGCTCGAGCGCGCGCTGGAGCCGCTGCTGAGCGGCGTGCCGCGCGGGTAGCATCGCCGCGGATGGCGCAGCCCACCCCCGACCACGGCGCGAGCGCGCTGGCTCCGGCCGACCGCCGCGACCTGCTGCCCGCCCTGGAGCCCGAGCGCCAGCTCGACGACTGGGGCTTCTCCGAGCGCGTCGACCGCGTCTTCGACCGCACCATCTACGAGTTCTACTACCGCGTCTGGTTCCGCTGCGAGGTCGAGGGCATCGAGCACGTCCCGTCGGCCGGCGGCGCGCTGCTCGTCTCCAACCACGCCGGCGCGCTGCCGCCCGACGCGGCGATGATCACGAAGGCGATCCGCGAGGAGCATCCGCACCCGCGGCCGGTCCGTCCGCTCGTGGAGAACTTCTTCAAGGGCTACCCGGGCTTCAGCATGCTGCTGCCGAAGATCGGCTGTGTCCCCGCGCATCCGGCCAACGCCCACCGGCTGCTGCACGACGAGGGGCAGCTCGCGCTCGTGTTCCCGGAGGGGCGCAAGGGCTCCGAGAAGCTCTACAAGGACCGCTACCGGCTGCGCCGCTTCGGCCGCGGCGGCTTCGTCGAGACCGCGATGCGCGCGCGCGTGCCGATCGTCCCGGTGGCCGTCGTCGGCGCCGAGGAGGCCCAGCCGATCTTCGCCCACGTCGGCGTCTTCCAGAAGCTCACGCGGCTCATCTACTTCCCGATCACGCCGACGTTCCCGCACCTGGGGCCGCTCGCGCTCCTGGCGTTCCTGCCCGCCAAGTTCCGCATCCGCTTCCTGCCGCCCGTGCGCACCGACGCGATGGGCGACGAGCCGTGGGAGGACAGCGGGCTCGTGCAGGAGGTCGCCCACGAGATCCGCGCGCGCATCCAGGAGGAGCTGTTCGACATGCTCGCCCGGCGCGAGAGCGTCTGGCTGGGCTGAGCCGTGCGCAGCCGCCGCATCCTCGTCACCGGGCTGTCGACCTACTGGGGCGGGCGGCTCGCGCAGACGCTGGAGGCCGACGACGAGGTCGACGCGATCATCGGCATCGACCGCCGGCCGCCGAAGGTCGAGCTCGAGCGCACCGAGTTCGTCCAGGTCGCCGACCACCACACGCTGATCCGCCGCATCGTCCAAGGCGCCGAGATCGACACGGTCGTCGACACGCGGCTGGTCATCGACTCGATCACGACGACGCCGCGCAAGGCGCACGAGAACAACGTCATCGGGACGATGAACATCCTCGCCGCGTGCGGCGGGGCGGGTGGGGACCGGTCATCGGTTCGCAAGGTCGTGTTCCGCTCCTCGGCGGCCTGGTACGGGTCCGAGCAGGACGACCCGGCGTTCTTCACCGAGGACATGACCCGCCGCCACCCGCCGCGCACGCCGATCGAGCGCGACATCGTCGAGGCGGAGTCGGCGGTGCGCGACTTCGCCGCCCGCCACCCGGAGACGACCGTCACCGTCCTGCGCTTCGCCCACGGCCTCGGCCCCGACGTGCGCACCGGCTTCAGCGAGCTGCTCGCGCTCCCGGTGGTCCCGATGATCCTGGGGTTCGACCCGCGCCTGCAGTTCGTGCACGAGGACGACATCGCCGGCGCGCTCGCGCACGCGGTCACCCACGACCTGCCCGGCATCTACAACGTCGCCGCCGACGGCGTCCTCGCGCTCAGCGAGGTCATCGGCCTGCTGCGCAAGCCGGCGGCGCCGATCCTGCCGCCGTGGGGGACGGGCCTGGTCCTCCCGGTCCTCCAGAGGCTGGGCGTGCGCATCCCGCCGGAGATGCGCAACGAGCTGCGCTTCGGCCGGGGCCTCGACAACCGGCGGCTGAAGGCCAGCGGGTACCGCCTGCGCTACACGACGCGCGAGACGATCGAGCGCCTGCGCGAGCACCAGCGCCTCGCCCCGCTGCTGCGCGACGCCGCCGGCCCGTACCGCTACGAGCGCGAGGTCGAGGACTTCCTGCGCTGGAGCCCGAGCGTCCGGCGAGACCCGGACGCCGATTGGCGGCCCACGCCGGAGCAGATCGCCCAGCTGCGACGCACGCTCGACGCGCTCGAGCGCGACCCGCGGCGCATCGAGCCGGGCGAGCCGTCGTGACGCCCGCTGGGTGACCTCTCGCTGACGGCGACCTTGCAACCCTCGCGCAGGAGGGCCCGGTTTGCCTACCATGGCCAGGGGTGCGCCGCCGTCTCGTCGTCATCGTCTCCGCTGTCGTCGTGTTGGTCCTCGGTGGCCTCGCCGTCGCCGTGGCCGTCTTCGACGCCCGCGGCAAGGACAAGATCGCCGAGGGCGTGCGCGTCGGCACCGTCGACGTCGGGGGGCTGAACGAGGCGCAGGCGCGCAAGAAGGTCCGCGCCGAGCTGCTCGACCCGCTCGACGAGCCGATCGTCGTGCGCCACGACGGGCAGACCTGGGAGCTCACCGCGGAGGAGGCGCACATCCGCGCCGACGTCGACGGGATGGTCCGCGAGGCGATGCGCCGCAGCCAGGAGGGCGGCTTCCTGAAGCGGGCGTGGCGCGAGGCCACCGGCGGCCGCGTCAACCTCACGATCCCGGCGCAGGTCGACTACTCCCGGAAGGCCATCAACCGGTTCGTGGCCTCGATCAAGGAGGACGCCGACGTCGAGCCGGTCGACGCCGAGGTCGAGTTTCACGACACGAGCCTGGGCGCCACCGACGGCCGGCCCGGCGTGAAGCTGAAGGCGCGCAAGCTCAAGCGCCGCATCGAGGCCGCGATCGCCAACCCCGACGCGCGCCGCACGGTGCGTGCCACGACGCGGACCATCGAGCCGAGCGTGACCCGCGAGACGCTCGCCGAGAACTACCCGGTCGTCCTCACCGTCGACCGCGAGAACTTCAAGCTCTACCTGTGGAAGGGCCTGGAGCTGGAGAAGACCTACGACGTGCGCGTCGGCCAGCAGGGCCTCGAGACGCCCGCCGGGCTCTACCACATCCAGAACAAGGCGATCGACCCGGCCTGGAACGTCCCGTACTCGGACTGGACGGGCGACCTCGCCGGCAAGGTCATCCCCGGCGGCGTGCCCGAGAACCCGCTGAAGTCGCGCTGGATGGGCATCTACGACGGCGCCGGCATCCACGGCATCGACCCCAGCCAGTACCACACGATCGGCACCGCGGCCTCCCACGGCTGCGTCGGGATGCGCATCCCCGACGTCGAGGAGCTCTACGACGAGGTCCCGGTCGGCGCGCCGATCTACATTGACTAGGGCCCGCGGGTTTCGCCCCCTGGGCGAACACCCGCTGAGGGTCCCGAGCCCTCAGGGCGAGGGACCCCGATCTCACCAGGCGGAACCTCCTCCCAGCCGCGGCTGAGCAGCAGGTCATGGTGGGGGGTGTGGCGAAACACCAGGCTGCCGATGAAGATCCCGCGCTCCTGCCGTCGCAGCACGGCGTACCACAGCGTCGTCGCGTCGTCGGTCCCCTGGATCCGCAGCCACGGCCGCGGCACCTGCCCGTCCTCGGTGGCGATGCGCGCCTCCACGAGCTGGCGCTGGGTGGCGACCTGACCGGTGTCGGTGTCGATGAAGAAGACGGCCACGACCCACGAGGCTAGCCCCGCGTGGGAGGCCGCGATCGGCCTGCTCGACGCCGACCTGCGCCGCCGCGGCGTCGCCGAGCGCACCCGCGTCGAGTACGGCGCCGACGTGCGCGCGTTCGCCGCCTGGGCCACCGCCGCCGGCGCCGAGCCCACCGCCGTCGGCACGCGGACGCTGCGCCGCTACGCCGCGTCGCTGTCGGAGCGCGGCCATGCGCCGACCACCGTCGCGCGCAAGCTCGCCTCGCTGCGCGCGCTGTACCGCGCGCTGCGCGAGCACGGCGAGATCGACCACAACCCGGCCGACCTCGTGCCCTCGCCGCGGCGCCCGCAGAAGCTGCCGCGCGTCCTCAAGCCCGACGAGCTCTCGCGCCTGCTGGACCGCATCCCCGCCTCGACGCCGCTGGAGGCCCGCGACCGCGCCATGTTCGAGCTCGCCTACGCGTGCGGCCTGCGCGCCGAGGAGATCGTGCGCCTCGACGTGGCCGCGATCGAGTTCGACGCCGAGTCCGTCCGCATCGAGGGCAAGGGCGGCAAGACGCGGATCGTCCCCGCCGGCGAGGCCGCGCTGCGGGCGGTCGCCCGCTACCTCGAGCGCGCCCGCCCCGTGCTCGTCGACGGGGCGAGCCGGACCCCGACCGACGCGCTGTTCGTGTCGAAGTCGGGTCGCCGCCTGTCGACCTCGGACGTGCGCCGGCGGCTGCGCGTGTGGACGCGCCAGGTGGGCCTGCAGGGTGGCGTCTCGCCGCACGCGCTGCGCCATTCGTTCGCCACCCATCTGCTCGACGGAGGGGCCGACCTGCGCGCCATCCAGGAGCTGCTCGGCCACAGCACGATCAGCACGACCCAGATCTACACTCGGGTAGAGTCCGCGCGGTTGCGTACCGCTTACGCGCGCAGCCATCCGCGAGCGTGAGCGGGGGAGAACACCTCGTGGAGACCAACGTCAAGGCGATCGAGCTGCGCGACCTCTGGCGGCGCTACAAGTCGACGGGGGACGAGCGTGCGCGCGAACGCCTGGTCGTGGCCTACTCGCCGCTCGTCAAGTACGTCGCCGGGCGCATGGCCTCCGGCCTGCCCGCGCACGTCGAGGAGGCCGACCTCATCTCCTACGGCCTCGTCGGCCTCATCTCCGCGATCGAGCGCTTCGACCCCGACCGCGAGATCAAGTTCGAGACCTACGCGATCACGCGCATCAAGGGCGCGATCATCGACGAGCTGCGCTCGCTCGACTGGGTCCCGCGCTCCGTTCGCGCCCGCGCCCGCGACATCGAGCGCGCCAACTCCAGCCTCGAGCACCGCCTCCAACGGGCCCCGACGGACGAGGAGATGGCCGACGAGCTCGGCCTCACCGTCGAGGAGTTCCAGGAGTCGCTGCTGCAGATCTCCAACTCGTCGGTCGCCGCGCTCGACGAGCTGTGGACGGTGTCGGACGCCAGCGGGGACCAGGTCTCGCTGCTGGACACGCTGCAGGACCCGCAGGCCGAGGACCCGGCGTCGATCATGGACGCCACCGACCTCAAGGACCGGGTCGCGGACGCGATCGCCCGCCTGCCCGAGCGCGAGAAGCTGGTCGTCGCGCTCTACTACTACGAGAACCTGACGCTGCGCGAGATCGGCGAGGTGCTCGGCGTCACCGAGTCGCGCATCTCGCAGCTGCACACCAAGGCCGTGCTGCGGCTGCGCTCACGGCTGCAGGCCGACCCGGACGTCGGCCCCTCCGCGGCCTGACGCCCGGCGGCGCACCACCTCCCAGACGCCCAGCGCCACCGCCACCGGGACGGTCGCCGGCAGCGTGTCGAGCACGAGGAACAGCGCGTCGAAGGCGACCGCGAAGACGAGGACGAGCGCGGCGATCCGCGCCTGATCGCCGCGGCGGACGGCCTCGGCGGCCACGACGGCGCCCAGGCACGCGGCCAGGAACAGGTCGCCGTAGCCCAGCGAGGCGGGGTCGACGATCGCCACCTGCAGCCGCGGCAGCTCTGCCGGCGGCGCCGCCGCGGTCAGCGCGTGGCTCGGCTCCTGCAGCTCCTCGGTCAGGATCAGGATCGCGTCGGCGACCGCCATCGCCACGATCCCGAGCTTCAGCGCCAGCACCGGCGCGACGCCGCGCAGCAGGCGCCCCAGCGTCACCGTCGACAGCGCCGACAGGGCCAGCGCGCACAGGTGCCCGCCCAGCGCGTCCGACCACGCCCACGCGCCGGCCAGCAGCGGCACCGCCGCCAGCGCGCATGCGGGCCGGGCCCCGTGCATCGCCCAGCCCAGAGCCGCCGCCGCCAGCGGCGGGCAGGCGATCAGCGCCAGCCACGTGAGGCCGTCGGCCAGTCCCGGGAGCGCCGTGATGCCGTACACGACCCCGACGATCGACACCGGCGGGATGAGCGCCCACCAGCGTCCCGCGAAGCGCCGCAGCGCCCACGGCAGCCCCGCCGCCGGGAGCGCCACGCAGGCCGCCTGGACGGCGTCAAGCGCGACGACGGAGGGCGACCAGGGAAGGTCCATGCGGGTGTAGGGTCCAGGACTCCACGCGAGAGAGGAGCGTAGGTATGCACAAGCGTGCAGACCGCATTCGCAACGTCGCACTCGTCGGCCACCGGGGGAGTGGCAAGACCTCGCTGCACGAGGCGTTGCTCTTCCAGGCCGGGGCGATCAACCGTCTCGGGTCGGTGGCCGACCGCACGACGGTGTCGGATGCGGATCCCGACGAGCAGGCGCGGCAGATGTCGATCAGCGCGACCCTGAGCTCCTTCGAGTGGCAGGACCGCCGCATCAACCTGCTCGACACGCCCGGCGAGCCGTCGTTCGTCGCCGACGCGCTCGGGGCGCTGCGCGTGTGCGAGTCGGCGGTGTTCGTCGTCAACGCCGTGATGGGGGTCGAGGTCTCCACCACGCGGCTGTGGCGCCGGGCCGCCGAGCTGGACATCGCGCGCCTGGTGTTCGTGAACATGCTCGACCGCGAACGCGCCGACTTCTTCCGCACGCTCGACGCGCTGAAGGCCGCGTTCGGGCCGCACGTCGTGGCGACCGAGATCCCGATCGGCCGCGAGCACGACGTCCAGGGCGTCATCGACCTGGTCGACATGAAGGCCTACGTCTACGCCGACGCATCGCGCGACAACTGCGCCGAGATCGAGATCCCCGACGATCTGCGCGCGCAGGCCGAGGAGTACCGCGAGAAGCTGATGGACGAGGTCGCCGAGGTCTCCGAGCCGCTCATGGAGCGCTACCTGGAGGGCGAGGAGATCTCGCACGAGGAGATCGTCGACGCCCTCAAGGAGGGCACCAACCACGGCGACATCTTCCCCGTCACCTGCGGCGTCGCCACGCGCAACATGGCGACCAACCGGCTGCTGGACGCGATCGTCGAGGACCTCCCCAGCCCCGTGAAGCACGGCGGCCTGGACGTCGGCGACCTGACGCTCGAGCCCGCCGAGGACCGCGAGCTGTTCGCCTACGTCTTCAAGACCCGCGCGGATCCGTTCGCCGGGCGCATCAACCTCTTCCGGGTCTACCAGGGCGTCCTGCGCAAGGACAGCCAGGTGCTGAACACGCGCGCCCACGCCAAGGAGCGGATCGGGCAGCTGCTGACGTTCAGCGGCAAGGACAACGTGCTCGTCGACGAGTTCGGACCCGGCGACATCGGCGCGGTCGCCAAGCTCAAGCAGACCCGCGCCGGCGACTGGCTGGCCGACCGCGACGAGCCGATCTCGATGCCGTCGATCCCGCTGCCGGCGCCGGTGATGGCGTTCTCGATCGAGCCCAAGACGAAGGGGGACGAGGACAAGGTCTTCACCGCGCTGCGCCGCCTGCAGGAGGAGGATCCGACGATCGACCTGCACCGCGACGAGCAGACCGGCGAGCAGATCGTCGCCGGCCTGTCGCAGATCCACGTCGAGGTGATCGTCGACCGCCTGCGCGAGCGCTTCGGCGCCGAGGTGACGCTCAAGCCGCCGCGCGTGCCCTACCAGGAGACGCTGCGCCGTCCGGCGAAGGCGCACGGGCGCCACAAGAAGCAGTCGGGCGGGCGCGGGCAGTTCGGCGACTGCCACATCGAGATCGAGCCGCTGCCGCCCGGCTCCGGCTTCGAGTTCGTCGACCAGATCAAGGGCGGCGTGATCCCGAGCTCGTTCATCCCCGCGGTCGAGAAGGGCGTGCGGGAGGCGATGCAGCACGGGCCGGTCGCCGGCTTCCCGGTCAAGGACGTGCGCGTGCGGCTCGTCGACGGCTCCTACCACTCCGTCGACTCGTCGGAGATGGCGTTCAAGACGGCCGGCTCGATCGCGATGAAGGAGGCGATGGCGCAGGCCGACGCGGCGCTCTTGGAGCCGATCATGCTCGTCACGATCTCGGTGCCCGAGGACTGCGTCGGCGACGTGATCGGCGACCTCAACTCGCGCCGCGGGCGGCCCCAGGGGATGGAGCCGGCGGGTGGCATGACCGAGATCAAGGCCGAGGTCCCGATGGCCGAGATGCTCACCTACGCGCCCGACCTGCGGTCGCTCACGGGCGGCCAGGGCGACTACACGATGGAGTTCCTGCGCTACGAGGAGGTGCCCGCGCACCTGGCGCAGAAGGTGGTCGCCGACGCGGAGAAGGAGGCCATGGCGTTGTAGGCTCGTAGCCCTCGTGACGCCCAAGCAGATCGCCACCAACCAGGCCATGGTGTCCTGCGACGTCTGCGGGCGCACCCTGCTGCGCGGGGAGCACGCGGACGTCTTCCTCAACAGCGGCCAGCGCCGCAACGTGTGCGAGCTGTGCACGCAGCGGGCGGCGCTGGAGGGCTGGATCCGCGAGGGGCTCGTCGACGACATGCCCGTGCGCCAGCGGGGCCGGCGCGAGCGCGGGTCGCTGTTCGCGCGCCTCTCGCGGCGCCGGTCGCGGGAGACCGAGGAGGAGGAGGAGACCCCGCCCGTCGACACCGGCATCCGCCGCCACGCGCCGCGCGCGGCGGCGGACGAGCCGCTGGAGCCGCCGGTCCTGCCCTACGGCGACGAGCGCGAGCCGACGTACGTCGCCGAGGTCGCCCCGGCGCCCGCGCCGCCGCCCGCGCGGCCCGCGCCCGCCGAGCGCGTGCGCGAGCCGCGTCACGTGCATGCGGTCCCGACGAACGCCGACATGAAGCGCGCCCGGGCCGTCGAGCTCTTCAACGCCTCGCCGCACCCCCGCACGGTCGCCGGCGTCGCCCGCTCGCTGGGCGCGCCGTTCGTCGTCGTGCGCCCCTCGGCGACCGAGGGCTCGATCGTCTCGATCACCGCCGGCTGGGAGCTGTGCTGGTACCGCTACGAGGTCGACCTCGCCGACGAGGCGGCCGGCGTGCGCCTGTGCGAGCAGGGCGACGAGATCTCCCAGCTCGACGAGGCCGACCAGCAGCCCAACGCGGCGGCCGACGCGCGCGGTGAGATCCACCTGGTCACGGGGTAGCCTCAGCAGCCGAATGATCTACTGCGTCGTCCCCGAGCCGCTGGCCGACGAGCTGTACCCGAAGCTGGCGGCCTACTACGCCGATGACCCGAACGTGACGGTGATCGTCGACCGCCGCCGCTCGGAGCGGCGCGCCGGCGAGGACCGCCGCGCCCAGCCCCGCGAGAGCGCGGCGCCGGCCTCCGGGCGCCGCGAGCAGCGCGACCGCCGCCGGGCGCGCATCGCCGGCGACTTCCCGGTGATCGACCCGGAGTGAGGCTCGTCGTCCACGTCGACGGTGGGGCGCGCGGCAACCCCGGCCCGGCGGCCGCCGCCGCGGTGCTGTCCACGCCCGACGGCGACGTCGTCGACGAGGTCACCGAGCTGCTGGGGGAGACGACGAACAACGTCGCCGAGTACCGCGGCCTGCTGCTCGGGCTGCGCCGCGCGCGCGAGCTGGGCGCCACCGAGGTCGAGGTCGTCAACGACTCCGAGCTGGTGGCCCGCCAGGTCACCGGCGAGTACCGGGTCAAGCACGCGGCGATGAAGCCGCTGCACGCCGAGGCGCTCGCCGCGCTGGACGGGTTCGAGTCGTGGTCGATCCGCTCGGTCCCGCGCGCGCAGAACGCCGCCGCCGACGCGCTCGTCAACGCCGCGCTGGACGAGGCCCCCGGCGGGTAGGGCAGCGTCCATGGCGCCGCGATCGCTGTGGAACGGGACCGTGATGCTCGGCCTGATGGCCGTGCCCGTGAAGGTGCACACGGCCACCGAGTCCAAGACCGTGCGCTTCCACGAGGTGCACCTGAAGGACGGCTCGCGCATCCAGCACCGGCGCTTCTGCACGAAGGAGGACGTCGAGGTCCCCTACGAGGAGGTCGTCAAGGGCTACGAGCTCAGCAGCGGCGAGCACGTCGTCCTGGAGAAGGACGAGCTGAAGGCGGCCGCCGGCGACCGCGCGCACGTCATCGACATCGAGGACTGCGTCCGCGCCGACGACATCGACCCGGTGTTCTTCGACAAGACCTACTACCTGGGCGCCGGCGACGAGGGCGGGCAGGCCTACCGGCTGCTGCACGACGCGCTGGCGAAGACGAAGCGCGCCGGGATCGGCCGCTTCACGTTCCACGACCGCGAGCACGTCGTCGCGATCCGCCCGCTCGACGGGGTGCTCGCGCTGCACACGCTGCGCTTCGCCGACGAGATCGTCGACGGGCGCAAGCTCGACGTCTCGCTGCCGCGCAAGAAGCCGGCGGCCAAGGAGCTGCAGCTCGCCAAGCGGCTCGTCGAGACGCTGCACGAGCCCTTCGAGCCGAAGCGCCACCGCGACGAGTACCGCAAGGCGGTCCTGAAGGCGATCGAGTCGAAGGCGAAGGGCAAGGAGATCGAGGCGCCCGACGAGGAGGAGCCCGAGGCGCCGGACGACCTGCTGGCCGCGCTGGAGGCGAGCCTCTGATGGCCCGCGCGCTGTGGAGCGGGACGCTCTCGTTCGGGCTCGTCAACGTGCCGGTGCGCCTGCACAGCGCCGTGCGCGACCACGACCTGCGCTTCCACCAGCTGCACGAGAAGGACGGCGCGCGCATCGAGACCCGGCGCTACTGCGAGGAGGAGGACGTGGAGGTCCCCTGGGAGGAGATCGGCCACGGCTACGAGCGCAAGGACGGCTCCCAGGTCGTGCTGACCGACGAGGAGCTCGAGGCGGTCGCGCCGCGGCGCACCCGCACGATCGAGATCGGCGCGTTCGTCGACGTCGCCGACATCGACCCGATCTACTACGACCACCCGTACTTCCTCGTGCCGGCCGGCGAGGCCGAGGGCGTGCGCCGCGCCTACAAGCTGCTCGTCGAGGTCATGCGCGACGGCGACCTGGCCGCGCTCGGGCGCTTCGTCCTGCGCACGAAGGAGCACCTGGTGGCCGTCCGTGTCCGCGACGGGCTGCTGTCGCTGACGACGATGCGCTTCCATGACGAGGTGCGCCCGACCAAGGGGATCGACACGGGCGGCCGCAAGCCGGCCAAGAAGGAGCTCGACCAGGCCGTGAGGCTGGTGGAGGCGCTGTCGACCGACTGGGACCCCGAGCGCTACGAGGACCGCTACCGCAAGCGCCTGCAGCAGGTGGTGCGGCGCAAGCGCCAGGGCAAGACGATCAAGCCGCCCGAGCGCGAGGAGGCGCCGCAGCCCGCGAGCGACCTGATGGCGGCGTTGAAGCAGAGCCTCGCCGAGGTGCGCGGCGGCGGCCGCGGCAACGGGAAGGCCAAGCGCAAGGGCAAGGCGCGACGTTCCGGGGCCGCCGCCGACTAGGATCGCGGCGCGTGCTCCGCCTCCCGGACTCGATCACCGCCTGCCTCTTCGATCTCGACGGCGTCCTCACCACCACGGCGAAGATCCACTTCGCTGCGTGGAAGGAGATGTTCGACGCCTACCTGAAGGAGCGCGACGGCCCCGGCTTCCGTCCCTTCGACCGGGACGACTACGACGCCTACGTCGACGGCAAGCCGCGCTACGACGGCGTGCGCTCGTTCCTGGAGTCGCGCGGCATCCACCTCGACGAGGCGCAGGTCCGCGAGCTGGGCGACCGCAAGAACGCGCTCGTCAACAAGGTGATCGCCGAGCACGGCGTGGAGCCGTACCCCGGCAGCGTCCGGTTCCTGTCCGCGGTCCGCAAGGCGGGGCTGCGCACCGCCGTCGTCTCGTCCAGCGCCAACTGCGAGACGGTCATCGTCGCGGCCGGGATCGCCGATGACCTCGAGGTGCGCGTCGACGGGATCACGATCACGCAGGAGCGCCTGAAGGGCAAGCCGGCGCCCGACTCGTTCCTGCGCGCCGCGGAGCTGCTCGGCGTCGCGCCCGCCCAGGCCGCGGTGTTCGAGGACGCGCTGGCCGGGGTGGAGGCGGGCCGCGCGGGCGGCTTCGGCTGCGTCGTGGGGGTCGACCGGGTCGGGCAGGCCGACGCGCTGCGCGCGCACGGCGCCGACGTCGTCGTCGAGGACCTCGCCGAGCTGATCGGCGGCGACTGCGCATGACGATCGACCTCGAGTCCTTCCCGCCCGAGCCCTGGTGCGTGCGCGAGACGCGCCTGCGCCCGGACCTCCTGGCCCAGACCGAGTCGATCTTCGCGCTCGCCAACGGCCACCTGGGCCTGCGCGGCAACCTCGACGAGGGCGAGCCGCGGGTGCTCAGCGGCACCTACCTCAACGGCCTGTACGAGTCGTACCCGCTCATGTACGGCGAGCGCGGGTTCGGGTTCGCCGAGGACGGCCAGGCGGTCGTCAACGTCACCGACGGCAAGCTCATCCGGCTGCTCGTCGAGGACGCGCCGTTCGACATCCACCGCGGGACCCTGGAGCACCACGAGCGCACGCTCGACTTCCGCACCGGCATCCTCACGCGCGAGGTGCGCTGGCGCTCGGAGGCCGGCCACGCCGTGCGGGTCACGAGCCGGCGGTTGGTGTCGTTCGCCGACCGCAGCATCGCCGCGATCTCCTACGAGGTCGAGGCGCTCGAGGAGCCGCTGCGGGTCGCGATCCAGTCCAACCTGCACGCCAACCAGGAGGACCGCCCCGAGGGCGCCGACCCGCGGGCCGGCAAGGCGCTGGGCGACGTGCTCGACAGCCTCCTGCACCTCGACCACGGGCTGCGGGTCGTGCTCGCGCACCGCACGAAGCGCAGTCAGATCACGCTGGCGGCGGGGATGGAGCACGTGATCGCCGCCGAGGGCGACGTGATGACGCTGACGCAGTCCGAGCCCGACCTGGGGCGGGTGACGCTCGCCCTCGCGCTGCGCCCGGGCAGGCCGGTGCGCCTGACGAAGCTGCTGGCCTACCACTGGTCGGCGCACCAGTCCGTCGACTGGCTGCGCGACCAGGTCGACGCCAGCCTCGAGAGCGCGCTCGCGCAGGGCTTCGACGTGCTCGCCGAGCGCCAGCGCGCGTACCTCGACGACTACTGGGAGCGCGCGGACGTCGAGCTCGACGGCGACCCCGAGGTGCAGCAGGCGCTGCGCTTCGCCCAGTTCCACCTCCTGCAGGCCTCCGCCCGGGCGGAGACGCGGGCGATCGCCGCCAAGGGCCTCACCGGCCCCGGGTACGACGGCCACGCGTTCTGGGACACCGAGGCGTTCGTGCTGCCGGTGCTCATCCACACGCTGCCGCACGCCGCCCGCGACGCGCTGCGCTGGCGCTACCGCATCCTGCCGCTGGCCACCGAGCGCGCCCAGCAGCTCGGGCTGAAGGGCGCGGCGATGCCGTGGCGGACGATCCACGGCGAGGAGTGCTCGGGCTACTGGCCGGCCGGGACCGCCGCCTTCCACATCAACGCCGACATCGCCTACGCGGTGGAGCGCTACGTCGCCGCGACCGGCGACGAGGACTTCCTGCGCGAGGAGGGGATCGCGCTGCTCGTCCAGAGCGCGCGGCTGTGGATGCACCTCGGCCACTTCGACCCCGACGGGCACTTCCACATCCACGGGGTCACCGGCCCCGACGAGTACTCCGCGCTCGTCGACGACAACCTGTTCACGAACCTGATGGCCGCGCGCAACCTCGCGGCGGCCGCCGATGCGGCGCTGCGGTTCCGCTCGGAGGCGGCCAAGCTCGGCGTGGTGCCGACCGAGGTGCAGTCCTGGCAGCGCGCCGCCGACGCCGTGTACGTCCCGTTCGACGAGCGCCTGGGCATCCACGCCCAGGACCAGGACTTCCTCGCCCACGACGTGTGGGACTTCGAGGGCACCCGGCCCGACCAGTACCCGCTCCTGCTGCACTTCCCCTACTTCGAGCTGTACCGCAAGCAGGTCATCAAGCAGGCCGACCTGGTGCTCGCCCTGCATCTGTGCGGCGACCGCTTCACCTACGAGGAGAAGCAGCGCGCCTTCGAGCACTACGAGTCGCTCACCGTGCGCGACTCGTCGCTGTCGGCGGCGACCCAGGCCGTCGTCGCGGCGGAGGTCGGCCACGTCGAGCTCGCCTACGACTACCTGGCCGAGGCGGCGCTCATGGACATCCACGACCTCAACCACAACACGCAGGACGGGGTCCACATCGCGTCGCTGGCGGGGGCGATCATCGCGGCGACCGCCGGACTGGGCGGCATGCGCGAGTTCGACCACAAGCTGGAGTTCCGCCCGCGCCTGCCGCGCGACGTGAGCCGGCTGGCGTTCTCGGTCCTGCAGCGCGGCTCACGCCTGCGCGTGGAGGTGCGCCGCGACGAGGCGACCTACACGATCCGCGAGGGCGACGCGCTCACGATCTCCCACTACGGGGAGACGCTCGAGGTCGCCCCGGGCGTGCCGCAGACGCGCCCGATCGAGCCCGAGGAGGACCGCCCGCCGGTCTCCCAGCCGCCCAACTGCGAGCCGAAGATCCGGCGGGAACGGGAGCACTGACGCGGGGTCTCAGCCCTGCTGGCGCTCCTGCTCGCGACGGCGGGCGCGCGCGGCGGCCTTGTCGCGGTAGGCCGTCCCGAAGACGTTGTCCCACCACGGCGCGCTGATGCCGTACATGATCCGGTCGTCCTGGAAGTGGTGGCGCATGTGCAGCTCGCGGAACTTGCGCCCGATCCGCGTCTTCGGCCGGCCGTGGTGCAGGTAGTAGTGCAGCTCGTCGTAGACGAGGTAGCTGGCCAGGAACGCCGCGGTGAACATGTACGCGGCCGGGGTCCCGAGCACGAGCACGAACACGCCGAACATGAGCGCCGCGAGCGGCACGCTGACCGCCGGCGGCATCACCAGCCGCTTCGGGTCGTTCGGATGGTCGTGATGGACGCCGTGGATGATCCAATGCAGGCGCGCCCCGATGCCCTCCTCGGGCTCGAAGTGGAAGACGAGGCGGTGCAGCCAGTACTCGAACAGCGTCCAGAACACGTAGCCGCCGGCGAGGCACGCCAGGATCGAGACCCAGCCCATCCGCGTGACGCCCAGGATGAACATCACGACGATCACGGGCACGAAGATCGCGATCGGCACCAGGTGGTGCACCCGTGAGAAGCGATCCAGCAGCGGCCACTTGAACATGGGCGGGGACGCGGCCAGCTGTTCGGCGCGGGATACGTACTGAGGAGCGCTGTCAGTCGTCACGGATTCCTGCCTTCGTCACCTGGGGGAACGAACGAACGGGACACCGGGATCTTAGACCCCGGTCCGGGCCGGTTCCGGGACCGGGCGTCTTGGAACGCGGAACGGGGTCAGGAGGCGACCGCGAGCGGCTGGCGCACCGCCGCCGCCGACGCGCGCACCTCGCCGCGCCACAGCGGCTTGGCGTGCACGGTCTGCACGACCCCGATGCGGCGCTCGGCGAACCCGGCCTCGCAGTAGGCGAGGTAGAGCCGCCACAGCCGCCGGAAGCGCTCGTCGTAGCCGAGCTCCTCGAGCAGCTGCTCGTGGGCCTCGACGTTCGCGCGCCAGGCGCGCAGCGTGTGCACGTAGCTGCTGGTGAGGTCGTCGAGGTGGACGGTGCGCATGTCCGTGTCGCTCGCGATGCAGCGGGCGATGACCTCGTTGGACGGCAGGCACCCGTTGGGGAAGATGTGCGTGCGGATGAACGACCGCGTGAAGCGCTCGACCGAGTAGGCGCGGTCGTCGATCACGATCGCCTGCAGCAGCATCAGGCCGTCGGGCTTCAGCAGGTTCGAGCAGGCGGCGAAGAACGTGTCGAAGTCCTTCCAGCCGACCGCCTCGATCATCTCGATCGACACGAGCTTGTCGTAGCGGCCGGTGAGGTGGCGGTAGTCCTCCATCACGACCGTGATGCGGTCGCTGAGGCCGGCGTCGGCGATCCGCTGGACCGCGAGGTCGCGCTGCTCGCGCGAGAGCGTCGTGGTCGTCACGCGGCAGCCGCTCGTGCGCGCGGCGTGGATGGCCAGGCCGCCCCAGCCGGTCCCGATCTCGACGAGGTGGTCGTCGGGATGCAGGTCGAGCTTCGCGCAGATCAGGTCGAGCTTGGCCTGCTGGGCCTCGGCGAGGGTCATGTCCTCGTCGGCGAACAGCGCCGACGAGTACGTCATCGTCGGGTCGAGCATCAGCTCGAACAGGTCGTTGCCCAGGTCGTAGTGGGCGGCGATGTCCTCGCGGCTGCGGGCCGGCGTGTTGCGCACGAACGCGTCGCGGGCGCGCAGCGCCGGCTCGCGGATCGGCGCCAGGCGCCGGCGCACCGCGTCGGCGGCGGTGACGTTGCGCGCGGCGACGCGGATGACCGCTGCGAGGTCGGGCGAGTCCCACAGGCCGGCGGCGTAGGACTCGGCGAGGCCGCGGCTGCCGCGCAGGAGCGCCGTCCAGGCCTGCGGCGAGCGGACCTCTACGGTCGCGGACGGCTCCCCGCCGGGCCCGAAGTCGGTGCGGCGCCCGTCCTCGACGATCGTGAGGCGCCCCGTGCGCAGGCGCGAGAGCAGGGCGTGCAACGCGTTGCGGGCCAGGCGCTCCTTCATGGCGCGCTGAGCCTAATTGAGACACGGCCCCGAGGGGAACCCCGGGGCACGAATTGTGGTTTCGCACCGATGTGTGCGGCGTAGGGATAGGGCAGGCTCGAAGCCGTCCACGCCACACAGGAGGGGTCATGCCCGACAACGAGGTGCTTCGCGAGCTGCATCGCCAGATGGTGCGCATCCGCCTATTCGAGGAGGCGCTCGTCGAGGCGTACGCGGAAGGCAAGTCGCCCGCGTTCGACATCGCCGCCGGCCCGGTCCCGGGCGAGATGCACCTGGCCGCCGGCCAGGAGCCGGTCGCCGCGGGGATCTGCGCTCATCTGCGGCCCACGGACGCCGTCACCGCCACCCACCGACCGCACCACCAGGCGCTGGCCCACGGGGTGGACATGCGGCTGCTCGCCGCCGAGATCTTCGGCAAGGACACCGGGCTCGGCCACGGCAAGGGCGGCCACATGCATCTGTTCAGCCGCGAGCCGGCGTTCGGCTGCAGCGGCATCATCGGCGAGGGCATCCCGACCGCCGTCGGCCACGCGCTCGCGTTCAAGAAGCAGGGCCGCGACGACATCGCGGTCGCGTTCTTCGGCGAGGGCGCCGCCAACCAGGGCGCGTTCCACGAGGCGCTGAACCTGGCCGGGCTGTGGGACCTGCCGGTCGTGTTCGTCTGCGAGGACAACACGTGGGCGATCTCCGTCCCCAAGGACCAGGCCACCGCCGTCGAGGACAACTCCAAGCGGGCCGCCGCCTACGACATGCCCGGCCGCTACGTGTCCGACAACGACCCGGTCGCGATCTGGGAGGCCGGCCGCGAGGCCGTCGAGCGCGCGCGCCGCGGCGAGGGCCCGACGCTGCTCGAGATCGAGACGTTCCGCCTGCTGGGCCACTTCCAGGGCGACCCGCAGGTGTACCGCTCGCCCGAGGTGATCGCCGAGCTCGAGCGTCGCGACGCGCTGCCCCGCTTCGAGCGCAGCCTGCTCGACGACGGCGTGCTCGACGAGGACGCCGTCACGCGCGTGCGCGACGAGGCGCGCGCCGAGGTCGACGCCGCGATCGAGTTCGCCCGCACCAGCCCGTACCCCGCGCCCGAGTCGGCGCTCGACCACGTCTTTGCGTGAGGAGGGAGCCTGACATGGCCACCGAGACCAAGACCCGCCTGCTGACGACGTCGAAGGCCATCGCCGAGGCGATCGGGCAGGAGATGGAGGCCGACGACCGCGTCTTCGTGATGGGCGAGGACATCGGCGCCTACGGCGGCATCTTCGGCGCCACCGAGGGCCTGCTGGACCGCTTCGGGCCCGAGCGGATCATGGACACCCCGATCTCCGAGACGGGCTTCATCGGAGCTGCGGTGGGCGCCGCCATCTCGGGCATGCGGCCGATCGCCGAGCTCATGTTCGTCGACTTCTTCGGCGTCTGCATGGACCAGATCTACAACCACATGGCCAAGATCCACTACGAGTCCGGCGGCAACATCGCCGTGCCGATGGTGATCACGACCGCCATCGGCGGCGGCTACTCCGACGGCGCCCAGCACTCGCAGACGCTGTACGGGACGTTCGCGCATCTGCCCGGGATGAAGGTCGTCGCGCCGAGCACGCCGTACGACGCCAAGGGCCTGATGACCGCGGCGATCCGCGACGACAACCCGGTCATCTACATGTTCCACAAGGGCGTGATGGGGCTGGGGTGGATGACCCCGAACCCGCGCGCGACCGGGCCCGTCCCACAGGAGTCCTACACGGTGCCGATCGGGGAGGCCGACGTGAAGCGCGCCGGCACCGACGTGACGATCGTGACCGTGTCGCTGATGGTGCACCGGGCGCTGGACGCGGCCGAGAAGCTCGCCGCCGACGGCATCGAGGCCGAGGTGCTCGACCTGCGCAGCCTCGTCCCGCTGGACCGCGAGGCGATCACCGAGTCGGTCCGCAAGACGCGGCGGCTGCTCGTCGTCGACGAGGACTACCGCAGCTACGGGATGAGCGGCGAGGTGATCGCGACCGCGATCGAGGGCGCGTTCGACTACCTCGACGCGCCGCCGGCGCGGCTGGCGCTGCCGGACGTGCCGATCCCCTACAGCCGGCCGATGGAGCAGTTCGTGCTGCCCCAGACCGACGGCATCGTCGACGCGGCGCGCGCGCTCGTGAACGGGTGAGGGCCGAGCCGTGCCGCACGAGGTGCTCATGCCGGTGCTCAGCGACGAGGTCGACGAGGGCATCGTCGTCACGTGGTTCGTCACCCCCGGCGCCGAGGTGCGCGAGGGGGAGCTGATCGCCGAGGTTCAGGTCGAGAAGGTCAGCAGCGAGGTGGACGCGCCCGTCGACGGGCGCGTCGCCGAGCTGCTCGTGCCGGCCGGCGGGGCGGTGCGCCAGGGCGAGCCGATCGCGCTGATCGCCGACCCGTCCGAGGTCGTCGCCGAGGCGCAGACGGCCGAACCGGCCGCTTCGGCGGCGGCGGAGGCCGGGACGCCCGCGTCCCCGCCGCCGACGTCGTCGTCGTCCGCGCCGGCGCCCGCGTCCCCGGCGGCGCGTCGGGTCGCTCGCGAGCTCGGCGTCGACCTGAGCACGGTCACCGGCAGCGGACCCGGTGGGCGGATCGTCGAGGAGGACGTCCGCCGGGCCGCCGCCTCGGGCGGCGCGGCCGCGCCCGCGGCCCCGTCGGCGAACGGGGACGGGCGGGTCGAGGCGCTCACGCCGATGCGGCGCGCGATCGCGCGCCGCCTGGTCGCCGCCTTGGCCGAGACCGCGCAGCTGACGCTGACGGCCGAGGCCGACGTCACCGAGCTGGGCGCGCTCGTGAAGGCCACGCCCGGCGCGTCGTACACCGAGGCGATCGTGCGCGCGTGCGCGCTGGCGCTCGGCCGCCATCCGCGCCTGGGCGCGCGGCTGACCGACGCCGGGCGGGTGCTGCCGTCGTCGCTCGACATCGGCGTCGCGGTCGCCGTCGAGGACGGGCTCGTCGTGCCGGTCGTTCGCGAGGCCGACCGCAAGGACGTCGCGGCCATCGGCCGCGAGATCCGCGAGCTCGCGACCCGCGCCCGTGCGGCGCAGCTCTCCGAGGCCGACACCTCCGGCGGCGTGTTCTCGGTCACCAACCTCGGCGCGCATCGCATCGACGCGTTCACGCCGCTGCTGGAGCCTGGTCAGACGGCGATCCTCGGCGTCGGGCGGGCGCGGCCGCGGCCGGCCGCGGTCGACGGCCAGGTCGCCGTGCGGACGCTCGTGGCGCTCAGCCTCACGTTCGACCACCGGGTCGTGGACGGCGAGCCCGCCGCGGCCTTCCTCGACGACGTGATCGAGCTGCTGGAGCACCCCGACCGGCTTCGTTGACTGGCGAGTCAACCAAGGGGGTATGCTGTCCGGTGTAGGCCCCGTGGAGTGCGACCGCCGGGGGATAAACCTGCCCGTGGTGTGCGACCGCCGGGCGTTCTCACCGAAAGGACATGTCCATGCCCGAAGCCGTCATCGTCGACGCGATTCGGACGCCGGTCGGCCGGGCCTTCAAGGGCTCGCTCGCCTCGCTGCGCCCCGACGACACGCTCGCGTTCGTCGTCGACCGGATCCTCGAGCGCAACCCGCAGGTCGACCCGTCGACCGTGGAGGAGCTCGTGGCGGGCTGCGGCCTGCCGCAGGGGCTGCAGGCCAACAACATCGGCCGGATCGCCGTGCTGCTGAGCGAGAAGCTCGGCCAGCAGACCAACGGGTCCACGATCTCCCGCTACTGCGCCTCCGGGCTGGACGCGATCCGCATCGCGGCCAACAACGTGAAGGCCGGCCAGGGCGACGTCTACCTGGCGGGCGGCGTCGAGTTCGTCTCGCGCTACAACGCCCAGCAGGAGGCCGCCCACCCGGAGGACCAGAACGAGAAGCTCCAGGGCAAGGAGCCCGGGCAGCCAAACGCGTACATCGCGATGGGCCTGACGGCCGAGAACGTCGCCGAGCGCTACGGGGTCAGCCGCGAGGCCCAGGACCAGTACGCGCAGCGCTCCCAGGAGCGGGCGGTCGCCGCGCAGCAGAGCGGGTTCTTCGACCGCGAGATCGTGCCGGTCACGCTCGCCGACGGCACCGTGGTCAGCAAGGACGACGGCCCGCGGCCGTCGTCGACGCTGGAGAAGCTGGCCTCGCTGGAGCCGGCGTTCAAGCCGGGCGGCACCGTCACCGCCGGCAACTCGTGCCCGCTGAACGACGGCGCCGCCGTCGCGCTGATCATGAGCGACACGAAGGCGAAGGAGCTCGGGCTGAAGCCGCGCGCGCGGATCCTCACCGCCGCGACGTGGGGCAACGAGCCCGAGTACATGGGCGTCGCCCCGATCGGGGCGATCCGCAAGGTCCTCGAGCGGGCCGGCATGACGATCGACGACATCGACGTCTACGAGCTCAACGAGGCGTTCGCCGCCCAGGTGATCCCGATCGCCGAGGAGGTGGGCTTCGACTACGACAAGCTCAACCCCCACGGCGGCGCGATCGCGCTCGGCCACCCGTTCGGGATGACCGGCGTGCGCATCATGGCCACGCTCCTGAACGACCTGGAGACGCTCGACGGCACGATCGGCCTCGAGACGATGTGCGTCGCCCAGGGCCAGGGCGAGGCGATGCTCGTGGAGCGCCTCTCCTAGCAGCGATCGTCCGGCTCGGCGGCCGCGGGAGACCGCGGCCGCCGCGCCGTTGTCGTCTCGCGCTCGCATAGCGAGCTGGATCTGACAACGGCGGGCGTCTGCAGGCCACGCGGGTGAGCGTGCGCGACGCGTGTCGAGTTGAGGACGGTATGCGTCGTCGAGACGCCAGGCGTCCGCCCGGGCGCAGCGCTGCGGCGCGGCGGGGCCACCGCCACGCCCGCTTCCCTCGATGATGCCGTTCCCGCAGCTCGCGGCCACGTTCCCGCGGTCGTTGTCGTCTCGCGGTCGCATAGCGAGCTGGATCTGACAACGGCGGTGCGTGCGAGCGTGCCGCCGGGTGACCGCGTGCCCATGGCCACCGAGAAGCAGGGTGCGGCCGCCGTCGCGGACGCCAGGCGTCGCCGCGGCTGAGCGGCGATGCTGGAGGCGCACGTCGCCGACGGGGTCCACCGCGTCGAGGACGCCTACGTCAACTGGTACATCGTCGAGGACGAGGGGCGCCTGACGATCGTCGACGCCGGCCACCCGCGCTCGTGGGCGTCGCTGCAGGCCGCGCCGCGCGAGATCGGGCGGTCGCTCGGCGACGTCGAGGCGGTGGTGCTCACCCACGGGCACTTCGACCACGTCGGGTTCGCCGACCGCGCCCGCCGCGACCTGCGGGCGCCCGTGTGGGCGCCCGAGGCCGACCGCGGCGTCGTCGCGCACCCCTGGCGCTTCGAGCACGAGCGCAGCCGCATCCCGTACCTGCTGCGCCACCCCGGGTTCGACAGGGCCCTCCTGGCGATGGCGCGAGCCGGGGCGCTGTTCGTGGGGGGCGTCGAGCGGATCACCCCCTACGAGCCCGGCCGGCGGCTCGACGTCCCCGGGCGGCCGACCGCGATCGGCGCTCCCGGCCACACGCGCGGCCACTGCGCCCTGCACCTGCCCGACCGCGGGCTCCTCATCGCCGGCGACGCCGTCGTCACCCACGACGTCTACACCGACAGCCACGCGCCGCGGATCGTCGCCGGCGCCGCGACCGCCGACAGCGCGCGGGCGGCGATGTCGGCTCCGGCTAACGCGGCGGCTCGCCCGCGAGGAACCGCCGCGGGTTGTCGACCAGCATCTGGTCGATCTGCTCCTGCGTCACGCCCGCCTCCAGCAGCTGCGGCAGGATCTCGCGGTGGATGTGCGTGTAGTCGGGCCGCTCGTTGGCGAACGGCGGGTTCTCGACCATGAAGTCCATGAAGCACGCGGCGTCGTGGCCGAGGTGGGCCTGCCCCGCGTACCCCTCCGCGCACAGCGCCGACAGCGTGCGGATGCGGTCCGCGTCGGGGTTGAAGTGGGGGATGTTGAAGCGGTCGAAGCCCAGCCAGCAGCCCGACTGCGCCATCTCCCGCAGGTAGCCGAGGTCGTTGCTGTCGCCGGCGTGGGCGATCACGATCCGGCGCGGGTCGACGCCGTGGCCGGTGAGGGTCTCGAGCGCGACGAGCCCCATGCGGTGCGGCGCGTTCGTGTGCACCATGATCGGCGCGCCCGTCTCGTTGCTGGCGTCCGCGACCGTGCGGAAGATCCGCGGGACGTGGCCGATCATGCCGTACTCCTCGACCGCGCACTTGAGGAACGCGGCCTTCACCCCGGTGTCGTCGATGCCCTCCCGGATCTCGCGCACCCACAGGGCGGTGAGGTCGTCGTCGCTGCGGTACTGGAGGAACTTCGGCAGCTCGATGAACGCGTACACGCCGGTCGCGACGACGATGTTCAGGTCGACGCCCTCGTTGATGCGCTGGACGCGCGGGATCCAGCGGCCGAGGCCGGGGACGGTCGGGTCCACGAGCGTCCGCACCCCGAGGTCGCGCAGGCGGCGGAGCTTGGCGATCGCGTCGGCGACGCGGGCCTCCTCGTCCCAGTACGGCGCGCCCCACAGGCGGCCGTAGTTCTGCTCCATCTCGGGCTCCATGATGATGATGTGCTCATGGGCGAGCGTGGGGCCCAGCGCGTCCACGTCCACGGGGCCGCGGACGGTCTCGACGGTCGGCATCGGGTCTCTCCTCTCCGGGGGCGCGGGCCAGTGAACCAGCGCGCGGACCCCGAGGCAAGGTTCGGTCAGACGATTTCCGCGGCGAGCGCGTCCGCCATCCGGTGCAGCCGATCGCGCCAGGCGCGCTCCTCGGCGTCTGGGGCGGCAAGCGCCTCGATCCCTCGCGCCTCGCGCCGCGCGCGCACCCGCACCCACGCCGCGGCGCGGCCGGGATCCAGGCCCGCGGCGGCCGCGTAGCGCTCCACCCGCGCGCGGGCCTGCGCGCGCGCCGCGCCCGGATCGTCCGGCAACGGCGGCGCGAGCGGGTCGATGAGCGCCCACACGTCGGCGTGGCGGTCGCCGATCACGGCGTGCGGGTCGATCGCCCGCCAGCCGCCGGCCGCGTCGCGCAGCGCGTTGGCGCGGTGGAGGTCGGCGTGCAGCAGCACGTCGCGGGCGCCGGGGCGCAGGAGGTCGGCCAGCAGCGCATGCTCGGCCGGGTCGCCCGCGAGCGCCGTGCGCCACGCCGGGTCGTAGCCGTCGGTGTGGGGGAAGGGCCCGGGCGGCAGCCCGGCCGCGTGCAGCCCCGCGACGAGCGCGCCGAGCACCTCCAGGCGCTCGTCCCACGACGCGCCCGTGTCGTCCAGCGGCGTGCCCGGGACCACGCGCTCGAGCAGCAGCGTGAGGCCGTCGTCGCGGCGGTCCTCGAGGGCGGGGACGGCGCCGGTCGCCTGCCAGAAGGCGAGCGCCTCGCCCTCTGCCGCGAGCGCGGTGGTCTCGGCGTGGCCGCGCGCGTGGACCTTCAGCACGACCGGCCGGCCCGCGCGGCGCCCGGCGAGCACGAGCGCGACCTCGCCGCCCGGGAGCGCCTCGACCCCGTCGAGCGACCAGGCCGCGACGGCCGCCGCCGACCGTGCGCGCACGTCCGCGGCCATCGCGGCGGCGTCGTCGCGCGGCCAGTACGCCGCCCAGCGGCGGGCGAGCGCCGGCAGCCGCTCGTCGATCGCCGCGTCCATGCGGGTGAGCGTGCCGGAACGTGCGGCGGCGAACGGTCGACCGCCGGGCCCTGCCACACCCGTCCACCTTGGACTGGCTGGCCGTTCAGGACCGCTGCGCCAGATCGCATGATCCCGTCATGGACGACCGCCAGGAGCTGTTCGACACGGACCCGGCGTCGCTGGAGCGGCGCGTCGCGAGCGTCCTGCGCGACGGCGCCCGCCTGGTCGGCCGCTTCACGCTCTGGTACACGACGCGCCCGGCGGTCCACGGCGCGGTCGTCGAACCGGCGCGCGACAGCGCCGCCACGCGGTAGCCGCGTCAGGCCGCGTCGCGCAGCGCCTGCAGCTCGCGGCGCCGCGCGAGCTGCTGCAGCCCGCGCTTCTCGACGGTCCGCACGCGCTCGGCCGACATGCCGAGCCGCTCGCCGATCGCCGTCAGCGTGTGCGGCGTCTCGTCCCCGCCGATCCCGTAGCGCAGCCGGATGACCGAGCGCTCCGGGTCGTCCAGCTCGTCCACGGTCCGGCGGACCGCCTCGCGGGACAGCTCGATGTGCAGCTCGTCGCCGACGTCACCCGCCGGGCCCGGCAGCAGGTCGCCGAACGTCGCGTCGCTGCCGGCCTCCAGCGGCCGGTCGAGGCTGGTGACGACGCGTGCGGCGGCGTCCAGCTCGGCGATGCGGTCCACGCTGAGGCCGGCCGCCTCCGCGAGCTCCTCGTCGGTCGGCTCGCGGCCCAGGCGCAGCGTCAGCTCGGCCCGGGCGCGGGCCACCTTGCGCTCGCGCTGCTCGACGTTCGTGGGCAGGCGGATCGTGCGCGCCCGGTCGGCGATGCCGCGCTGGATCGCCTGGCGGATCCACAGCGTCGCGTAGGTCGAGAAGCGGAAGCCCTTGCGCCAGTCGAACTTCTCGGCGGCCCGGATCAGCCCGAGCATGCCCTCCTGGACGAGGTCCAGCAGCGCCATGTTCTCGGTGGCCGGGTAGCGGCGCGCGATCGACACGACCAGCCGCAGGTTGTGGTTGACGAGCTGCTCCTTGGCGTCCAGGTCGCCGCGCTCGATGCGCTTGGCCAGCGCGATCTCCTGGGCCGGCGTCAGCAGCGGATAGCGGCCCGCCTCGCGCAGGAACACCGTCATCGCGTCCGCGGTGTGCTCGACGAGCTCGTCGTTGGAGACGGCCGGCGGCGGCGCGGGATGGCCGCCCTCGACCAGGAGTTCCAGGTCGTCCGCGTCGAGGTCGGACGGCGCGCCGGAGTCCAGGGGCTGCTCCAGAAGCTCGTCAGGCTGGGTCATCGGTGTCTCGAACGATGCCCGGCGACGCTCCAGACGGCATCCGTGGAAGGCCGCAGGTCGGGCGCGGACATCCAGGGGAGGCGTCGGCGTCACCGCGGCTTAGACTCGATCCCGTGGCTGCGACCGCTCCGTCAGCGGCGCCCGCGACGGCGCCGGCGCTTGCCCTCGAGGACGCGTGGGTCGTCCGCGGCGGCCACGCGATCCTGCGCGGCATCGACCTCGTGGTGCCGCGCGGCGCCGTCACCGGCCTGCTCGGCCCCAGCGGGTGCGGCAAGACCACGCTGATGCGCACGATCGTGGGCCTGCAGCGGCTCACGTCCGGGCGCGCGACCGTGCTCGACCTGCCGGCCGGGAGCCCGGAGCTGCGCTCGCGGATCGCCTACGTCGCCCAGGGGCCGTCGGTGTACCGGGATCTCACGGTGGGCGAGAACCTCGGGTACTTCGCGAGCCTGATCGGCGCGACCGGCGCCGACGTCGACGCGGCGCTCGAGGCGACCGACCTGACCGGCCTGCGCGGGCGGCGCGTCGCCGCGCTCTCGGGCGGCCAGAGCGCCCGCGTGTCCCTGGCCACCGCGCTGCTGGGCCGGCCCGAGCTGCTCGTGCTCGACGAGCCCACCGTCGGGCTGGACCCGATCCTGCGCGAGGAGCTGTGGGCGACGATGCGCGGCCTCGCCGACGACGGCGCCACGCTGCTGGTCTCCAGCCACGTGATGGACGAGGCCGCCTACTGCGACAACCTGCTGCTGATGCGCGATGGGCGGATCCTCGCCGAGGACGCGCCCGAGAAGCTGCGCGCCCGCACCGGCGCCGACGACATGAGCCAGGCGTTCGTGCGGCTCGTGCGCGCCCGCACGGGCGCCGCCGACGACGCCCGCAAGGCGCCGCGCCGGGCGCGCCGCCTGCCGCGCCCGCGCCCCGAGGCGCCGCGCCCCGCGCACGCCGCCGCGACCGTCCTTCGCGTCCTGCACCAGCTCCGCCACGACCCGCTCACCGTGGCGCTCGTGCTCGTCATCCCGATCGTGCTGCTCACGCTCATGCGCTTCGTGTTCCCGGGCGAGGAGACGTTCCGGCGCATCGGCGTGCCGCTCGTCGGGATCTTCCCGTTCATGTCGCTGTTCATGGTCACGAGCGTGTCGTTCCTGCGCGAGCGGCTCGCCGCCACGCTGGAGCGGCTCATGACGCTGCCGATCGCGCGGCTCGACCTCGTCGCCGGCTACGCCGGGGCGTTCACGCTCGTCGCCGTCATCCAGACCGCGATGACGATCGGGTTCGGCTTCGGCGTGCTGGACATGCACAGCGCCCGCTCCGTCCTGCTGGTCGCCGTGGTGGCCGTCATCGCCGCGCTCGCGGGCGCCGCGCTGGGGATCCTGTCGAGCACGATCGCGCGCAGCGAGTTCCAGGCCGTGCTGTGGATGGCCCTCCTCGTGTTGCCGCAGGTGATGCTGTGCGGGCTGCTGGTCCCGCGCGACGAGATGGCGGCGCTGCTCGAGGCCGTGTCGGCGGCGTTGCCGCTGACCTACGCGTACGACCTGCTGGACCGGATCGCGACGGGCGCGCCGCTGCCGTTCGGGCGGGTGGCCCTCGACGTCGGCGCGCTGGCGCTGGGGACGGTCGTGCCGCTGGCGGCGGCCACGTTCACGCTGCGCCGCTCCACCCGCTGAGCGCGATCCGTACTCTGCCGCGCCGCGATTCGCGGGTCCGACCCGATGGCGCGGCGGCGCTCGCCGCGTACGGTCGGGCCATGGCCGCAGACACGATCATCACCATCCCGGAACCGACCAGGCCGACGCGGCGCCGGCCCGCCGACCATCACGGCTACGTCACCGACGGGGAGCGGCTGTACCGCGTCGTGTCGCCTCTGAACCCCGAGCTCGGCATCGACGACGCCGTGCTCGAGGACTGCGCGACGCTGCAGTGGCGCGTGTACACCCACGCCGAGCTGTGGTGGCTGCGCCTGCGCGAGGTCTGAGCCGTCAGTGCAGGACGACCGGCGCGGCCTCGGCCGGCGTCGGGTCGTCCGGATCGACCACCGGCTCGGGCCGCCGCTTGGGCAGCAGCGCGAGCGCGACGACGAACGCGACGGCGAGCAGCCCGAGCGCGTACCAGAACGTCGCGCCGTAGGCCTCGGCCATCAGCGGCGCCGACTGGGCGAGCACGTCGGGCGGAAGCGGCACGCCGATCGCGCCGCCGGCCTCCGCGGGCAGGCGGGAGCTGAGCTGGTTGGCCAGCAGGATCGACAGGACGGCCGTGCCGATCGAGGCGCCGACCTGCTGGTTGATGTTCAGCGTGGTGCTGGCCTTGGCGACCATCGCCCGGCGCAGCGTCTGCATCGCGCCCGAGAAGGTCGGCATCATCGTGAAGCCCATCCCGATGCCCATGACGAACAGCAGGGAGCCCATTACCCAGTAGCTGGTGGCGGCGCCGACCTGCGTGAGGCCGACGAACGAGAGGCCGACGACGAACAGGCCGGGCGGCACGATCTTGCCGACGCCGACGCGGTCGGTGAGCTGGCCGGCGATCGGCATCGCGATCATCGCGCCGACGCCCTGCGGGGCGAGCAGCAGGCCGGTGTCCAGCGCCGACTCGCCGCGAACGGTCTGGAAGTAGAGCGGCAGCAGGAGCATGCCGCCGAACACGGCGACGATCACCAGGACGAGCGTCGCGTTCGCGGCCGCGAAGACGCGGTTGGTGAACAGGCGCAGGTCGATCAGCGCCTGCTCGCCGGTGCGCAGCGCGTGGGCGACGAACAGCGCCAGCATGCCCACGCCGACCACCATCGGGACGATCACCTTCGCCTCGCCGAACCCGCCCGACGAGCTGCTCTCGGCCAGGCCGTAGATCAGCAGCGCCAGGCCCGGCGACAGCAGGAACAGTCCCAGCCAGTCCAGGCGGGTGCCGGGCGCCCCGACGTCGCGGGGGAGGATGCGGATCGTGGCCAGCAGCGCGCACGCGCCGACCGGCACGTTGATGAAGAAGATCCACCGCCACGAGAAGCTGTCGACGAGCCAGCCGCCGAGGATCGGACCGACGATCGGGCCCAGCAGCATCGGCACGCCCATGATCGCCATGACGCGACCGACCCGGTGGGCGCCCGCCGCGTGCGTCAGGATCGTCATGCCGACGGGCATGAGCATGCCGCCGCCGAGGCCCTGCAGGACGCGGAAGGCGATCAGCGAGTGCGCGCTCCAGGCCAGGCCCGACAGGACCGAGCCGGCGACGAACAGCGTGATCGAGATCATGTACAGCCGCTTGGTCCCGAACCGCTCGGCCGCCCAGCCCGACAGCGGGATGACCGTCGCCAGCGCCAGCGTGTAGCCGGTCGCGACCCACTGGATCGTGGAGAGGCTGGTCTCGAAGTCCGTCGCGAGCGTGTTGATCGCGACGTTGACGACCGTCACGTCGAGGATCGACATGATCGCGCCGAGCACGACCACGCCCGCGATCAGCAGGAGATCGCGATCGATCTTGTCGGGGTCGGGGCTGGCGGTGGCTGAGCTCATGGAAATGGGACGGTCGTGAATCGTGCCCGTGGGAGAGTAGGACCCCGGCCGTGCCACCGCGTCCGGGGCCCGACGTCGCTACGCCTCCGCGTGGCCGGTGAGGCGGAACGCTGCGACGCGGCCCCGACGTGCGAGGCGGGGCGCGAGGCGCGGCTGATCGCGCGGCGCAGGTCGGCGGGCGTCCGTCCGAGCAGGCGGCCTCGCGCCGATCGCCTGCAGCGAGGCCACGGCGATCCGCGGCAGGCGCCGGCGGTTGGGCGCCGAGTCAACGGGCGGGCCGCGCCGACGGGCCGCGCGCCGCCCACTTCCGGAGCCGTTGTCAGATCGATCTCGCATAGCGAGCCGGATCCGACAATGGCGGCTCGGTACGGTCGCCGCGTGGAATCGCGGCCCACCCACCGCTCGGGTTCCTGGACCTGATCCCGCGGGTCGGCGCGACGATCGCGGCGGTGATCCTCACGCTCGTCGCGCTCACCGTCAGCACCGAGGCGGCGATCGCGATGGTGGTGATCCACCTGATCCACCAGCAGGTCGGGAACGACGTCGTCCACCCGGTCGTGTCCCGGCGCGCGGTCGAGCTCACGGCGCTGACCACGATCCCGTCCGTGCTGAACGGGAGCGGATGGTGGCGCTGCGCGCGGCGGCGACGCCGGCGCGCGAGCAGCCGTCCGCTCCGTGACCGCCGGGCGGCGGCGCGGAGCACTACGCATCCCGCGCCCGTAGGCGCCCCCGATGCCGCTCGCGCGGCACGGGAGCAGCATGCGCCCAGGTCGAGCTGACCGCGCGGCACGCCACGGTCCAGGTGGCGCCCGGCGTGCGGATGGAGGCGTGGACCTTCAACGGGTCGGTGCCCGGGCCGACGATACGGGTGCGCGAGGGCGACGTCGTGCAGGTCACGCTGCGCAACGCCGAGCCGCCGCGCGGCCCTCACGGCCGCCCGCTGTGGCACTCGGTCGACTTCCACGCCGCGCAGCTCGCGCCGAACGTCGGCTTCGCGGGCGTCGCCCCCGGCCAGCAGCGGACGTTCTCGTTCGTCGCCTCCCGTCCCGGCGTCTTCATGTACCACTGCGGCACGGCGCCGATGATCGAGCACATCGGCATGGGCATGTACGGGGCGATCACCGTGGAGCCCGCGGCCGGCCGCCCGCCGGCGCACGAGGTGACGCTCGTCCAGTCCGAGCTGTACGGCCGCGTCCACCGCGGCCGCCTGCACGGCTCGGCAGCCGCGATGCGCGAGCGGCGGCCCCCCGGTACGTCGTCTTCGACGGCCGCGCGATGCGCTACCTGAGCGAGCCGATCCCGGTGCCCGTCGGCGAGCCCGTCCGCCTCTACCTCGTCGACGCCGGCCCGTCGCTCTCCAGCGCGTTCCACGTCGTCGGCGCGATCTTCGACGTCGTCCAGCCCGACGGGAACCCCGAGAACGTGCTGCGCGGCGTCTCGACGCACCTCGTCGGCCCCGGCGGCGGCGCCGTGTTCGAGCTGACGTTCCCGGAGCCCGGCGTCTATCCGTTCGTCACGCACGCGATGCGCGACGCGGCTGCGGGCGCCATGGGGCGCTTCCGGGCCGGCTGATCCGGAGACGGCCGGCGCGACCGGCTCGCCGTCGTCATCATGCTCGGCGACGGCATGGTCGACCAGTGGCAGCGCATGCTCTCGGACGGACGCCGGTTGCACGCCGAGCGGGGCGCGTCCGCGTGAACGAGGTCCAGCTCCTCGTTGACAGCCTGGCCCAGCGCCTGCAGCGCCCCGTCGGCGTGGACGACCGCCGCTTCCGCGCGATCGCCTACAGCTCCCACAGCGACGAGATCGACCCCGTCCGGCGGATCTCGATCCTCGGGCGCCGCGCGCCCGAGGCGGTCGTCCACTGGCTCGAGGAGCTCGGGCTCATGGAGGCGCGCGACGTCGTCCACGTGCCCGCCAACGCGCAGCTGGGGATGGTCCCGCGCGTCGCCGTTCCCGTGCGCTTCCACGACCGGCTGCTCGGCTTCCTGTGGCTCGTCGAGGACGACAGGCCCCTGACGCCCGACGCGCTCGAGACCTGCCGGCGCGCGGCCGCCGAGCTGGCGCAGGAGCTCTACCGCGAGCGCCAGCAGACCAACGAGGAGCGCCGGCTGGAGGCCGCCTGGGTGCGCCAGGCGCTGGGCGGGGCGCCGGAGCCGTCGGTGGCGGGCATCCCCGGCATCGCCTCCGAGGCGGTGTACGCGGTGCTCGTGCTGCGCGTCGGCCTGCCGCGGGGCCTCGCGCCCGATGGGGTGGACGTGCGGATCACCGAGGCCGTCGACCAGCTGCGCCGCGGGATCGGCCCGCGCCACCAGATGGCCGACGTCGGCGACCGCGGCGCGCGCGTCGTGCTGTCGGCCGGCAACGCCGGGGAGATCCGCCGCCACGCCGAGGGCCTGCTGGCGGCGGCCGACGGCGAGCTCGCCGACGTCGACGGGGCGCGGACGGTCGTCGGCGTCAGCGGGCCGCGCGACGGGATCGACGACCTGCCGGCGGCCGCGGCTCAGGCCGCCCGCGCCGCGCGGCTGGCCGAGACGACGCCGGACCTCGGCCGGGTCGTGCTGTGGAGCGAGCTGGGCGTCATGCGCCTCCTGGCCGAGCTGGTCGACGACCGCGACCCGGCGGCGCTGATCCCCGACCCGGTCCGGCGGCTGCTCGCCGACCCCGACGCCGAGACGCTCGTCCCGACCCTCGAGTCGTTCCTCGAGCACGCCGGCGACGTCGCCGCCGCGGCCGACGAGCTCCACGTGCACCGCTCCAGCCTCTACAACCGGCTGCGGCGAATCGAGGAGGTCGCCGGAGTCGACGTCCGCTCGGGCGCCGATCGCCTCAACCTGCACCTCGGCCTGCGGCTGTGGCGGATGGCCGGCGCGCCGGGCCCGGACTGAGCGTTCGACAGCTGTTCACCCGCGCGCGGCCAGGTCGCGACGGTCTTCGCGTCCCCGAGCGGGCGGCCGGTCGTACGCTCGCCGTATGTTCGGGGAGAGCAGGGGCCTGGAGCACGAGCGCGTCGTCTACTTCCGCGACCACGCCACCGGCGTGGTGGGGATCATCGCCATCCACTCGACGGCGCTCGGACCCGCAATGGGCGGCCTGCGCCTGCGGCGCTACGCCACGCCGGCCGACGCCTGCGCAGACGTCCTCGACCTGGCGCGGGCGATGAGCCTGAAGAACGCGGCCGCCGGCCTCGACCTCGGCGGCGGCAAGGCCGTGCTCGTCGACGACGGCGGCTGGACGGACCCCGACGGCCGCGCCGAGCGCATGCGCGCCGTGGGCCGCGCGGTCGAGGAGCTCGGCGGCCGTTACACGACCGCGCCCGACGTCGGCACGAACGTCGAGGACATGCGGGTGGTCGCCACCCAGACCCGCTGGGTCGCCGGCCTGCCGGTCGACTGCGGCGGCCGCGGCGACCCGTCGCCGGTCACGGTCCGCACCGTCTTCGGCGCGATCGTCTCGGCGGTCCGCCGGCGCCTGGATCGCCCCGGCCTCGAGGGCGTCCGCGTCGGCGTCCAGGGCGTCGGCCACGTCGGCGCCGCGCTCGTCGCCCGCCTCGCCCAGGCCGGCGCCGACGTGACGATCACCGACACCGACGCCGAGCGCGTGCGCGCGGTCGCCGCCGCCCACGGGGTCCGGCCGGTCGAGCCCGAGGGCTTCGCGACGCGCGAGCTCGACGTGCTGGCGCCGTGCGCGGTCGGCGGCGCGATCACGCGCGCCAATGCCGCGTCGCTGCGCTGCGCGATCGTCGCCGGCGCCGCGAACAACCCGCTCGAGGCCGACGACGTCGCCGAGCTCCTCGCCGACCGCGAGATCCTCTACGTCCCCGACTTCATCGCGAACTGCGGCGGCATCATCCACGTCGCCGGCGAGGCGCAGGACCTCGACGCGGGCCAGGTGGAGCGCCTGCTCACCGAGGCGATCGAGCGCACCGACGCGCTCCTGGCGGAGGCGCTGGCGTCCGGCCGCATGCCGCTGGACCTGGCCCTGGAGCACGCGGAGGCGCGCATCGCCCGCGCCGCGCGCCCGGGCGAGCGCGCCGCGGTCTGACGCAGGTCAGGCCCAGTCGGACGGCACGTCCGCGCCGCCCTCCTGGGCGACGCGCGCGCCGAAGCGGACGATCGCCGGGTGCTGGGCGATCCGCCCGCCGACGAGCCCCTCGCCGAGCGTGAAGCCGGTGGCCTCGTGCACGAGCGAGCGCGGGACGAACGAGAACGCGTCGGCGGCGTGGTCGGCGTCGGCGGTCGAGTTCAGCCGCATCAGGACGAGGTTGTCGCACTGCGAGACGACGTCGCGGTGGACCTTCTGCGGCCGCTGCGTCGCGACGAGCAGGTAGAGGCCGAACTTGCGGCCCTCGGCCGCGATCCGCACGGCCGTCTCGGTCGCCAGCGCGGTGAGGTCGTCGCGCGGCTGGGCGGGGCAGACGTTGTGGGCCTCGTCGATGACGATCAGCACGGGCTCGCGGCGCTCGCGCAGCTCCCACAGCCGGCCCAGCAGCGCCTGGCTGACGAGCGCCTGCTCCGGCGCGCTGCCGAGCGCGCCGAGGTCGACGACCAGGCAGCGCCAGTCGTCGCGCTCGAGCGCCTCCAGCAGCGACCCGCCCTCCTCGCGCGCCCACACCGAGAACGCGTCGACGCCGAGGTTGCGTGCCCGCGCGGCCAGCCGGTGGCCCTCGGCCGATCCGGGCCGGTCGAGCGCGGAGATGCTGTCGGGCCGCTCGCCGGTGATGAGGTCGATCAGCTCGGCGTACTCCTCGCGCTCGCCGATCGGGTCGATCCGCAGCAGCGCGCCGTGCGCCGGCGGGCTCAGCTCGGCGAACCGCAGCTTCAGGCGCACGTGCGCGGCGTCGGCCCGGCCGTGGACGGTCACGCCGGCGGCGGCCGCGCGCCACCGCGTGGCGACCTCGGCGTCGACCTCGGGCCGCGGCTCGTGCAGGCGCACGAAGTCGGAGTTCGGGTCCAGCACGATCACGCGCAGGCGCGTGCGCAGCAGCAGCTGCTCGAGCACGGCGCCCAGCGCGTAGGTCTTGCCGGAGCCGGACTGGCCGCAGAAGAACGTGTGGCGGTCGAACCCGCGCGCGTCGAGCGCGTACGGCACGCCCGGCGCGCGCGACAGCGTGCCGACGGACAGCGGGGAGCGCGGCGCCCCGCCCGCGGCCAGCCACGCGGCGACCGCCTCGCCGTCGGCGTGGCGCACCTGGGCGTCGTGGAACGACGCGCGCTCGTCGTCGAGCAGCCGGCCCTCGCCGCGCGCCCGGCGCACCGCGATGCGGCTCGAGCCGCTCGCGGCCTGCGTGCCCGCCAGCGGCATCGCCAGGTCGACGGCCTCCTCGCTGATGAGCTCGAGCGACTCGAGCAGCCCGAGCCGCTCGCCGTCGCCGGTGTCGATCACGACGTAGCCGCCCGGGCGCAGCTGCAGGTCGTGCAGCGAGGCCTGCAGCGTGAAGCGGCGGCCGTCGAGGGACGTCGCCAGCGGCAGCACCGCGCGCTCGAGGCGCTCGCGCAGCGCCCGGAAGAGCTCCAGGCGCTCGTCGATCTGCGGGAACGAGGGCCCGGCGGGGGTCATGTCCGCCACTCGTCGGACCCCCACTTCACGCCGACGCCGAGGAACGAGCCCTCGAACCGGCCGGTCGACGGGTTGAACCGCACGCTGACCCCGGTGCCGCACTTCTCCAGCCAGCCCCAGCCGATGCAGCCGCCGGCCACCGCGTAGCCGCCGCGGACGTAGAAGCGAGGTGTGGCGGGATCGATCACGAGCGACGACTGTAGGGCTCCCTCGACGAACACGCGACCGACGTAGACGCCGACCTCCATCCGCGGGACGGTCAGATCGAAGTCGATCGTCTTCGGGAACGACTCCGTCCACGTGAAACCGCGGCCCAGCGGCCCCAGTCGCAGGTCGCCGCAGAGGCGCAGGTACAGCTTCTGGCCGCCGCTCTGCTGGAGGATCTGCACGGCGCCGGTCCCGCGGATGCGGCAGCCGTCGCCGCTGAGGCGCGCGCCGTCGGGCCGGTAGACGACGAGACCGCCGGCGGACAGGTAGGCGGGGCCGACCGAGCCGCGGAACTCGAGCGCGCCGGCGGCGTTCTCCAGCTTGCCGTCGGCGTAGGCGAACGCGACGTCGGTGCCCAGGCCGAGGACCTGGACGGTGGCGTCGACGCTGAGCTGGCGCAGCTTCCAGCTCGACTCCTTGGCCGCGTCGACGGTCGCGTCGATCTGGGTGCGCCCGAACGAGGTGCCGTTCAGGCGCAGGTCGCCGGCGCCCGTCAGGTGCCCGGTGAAGCGCTGCGGCGACGCGTCCATCGCGCCGTCGACGGTGACGAAGCCGTCGCCGACGCGCAGGCCGCCGCGCAGCTCGACGACGTAGCGCTTGGCCGCGCTGTCGAGGTCGAGGCGCAGGCGCGTCTGCTCGACCTGGGCCGATCCGATCGTGAAGGCGCCCACGTCGGCGTCGGCCTGGACGCGGAAGCCGCCGCTCTGCTGGCGGGCGAGCTTGGCCGCGAGCTTCACGGGGGTGGTGGCGATCGTGCCGTCGAACGCGAGCGCGATGCCCGGGTCGATGTTGTGGGCGGTGGTCCCGGCGCCGATGGTGCAGCCGGTGGGCGCGATCGCGATCCGCGCGTAGTCGGCCGCGACCGGGCCGAGCACGATCGCCGGGGTCGCCTGGTCCGCCGAGCCGCGCGCGGGATCGCGCGCGTCGACGGAGATCTCCAGGCACGGGTTGGCCGCCGCGACCTTGAGCGCGACGACGGCCCGGACCTGCGCCTGCACCCCGAGCGACTCGGTCCACGCCGCCGGGAGCGTCGCGTCCGCCGACAGCCCGATGGTCACCGAGGAGGCGCCCAGCTCGCCGGCGAGCTGCAGCGAGCGGACGTCGAGGCCGGGCTCGCCGAACGCGTTGCGCACGACGCCGTCGGGCGCGCGGCTCGCGTCGACCGCCGCGCTGACGCCGACCGACAGCGAGCCGAGCGAGATCGACGCGGTCAGCGCCAGCGGCGTGGTCGACGCGGGCGTCTGGTTGGTGGCCGGCGTGGTGAGGTCCGCGTCGGCGGCGAGCGCGATCCGCAGGGCGCTCGCGGGGCTGTAGTCGACGGTCAGCGTCGCGCCGCGCAGCGCCAGGGCGGTGCGCGACGGGTCGTCGGCCGAGCCGACCACGTACGACGGGCCGGCGAACGTGTAGACGACCTTGCCCGCGAAGCCGTAGGAGAGCGCGCCCGCCTTGCCGCGGCTGCGGGTCAGCGTGGCGGTCAGGTCGCCGGTGCCGGCGAGGCTGTCGCGCAGGTTCACGGGCAGGCGGTCGGCCGGCACTTGGAAGGCCGAGACGATCGTCAGCTCGCCGGCGTTGAGGGCGATCGGCCGGCGCTGCGCGTCGGGCTTGATCTCGACGTCGGTGCTGGCGTACAGCAGCCGCGCGTCGCGGATGAGCGCGTCGTCGCTCGGGTCGTTCCTCGTGGGGTCGAACGCGCCGAGCTGGGCGGCCAGGCAGTAGCCGCCCGACGAGAACTGGCCGTAGACGGCGATCGGCTGGTCGAACGCCTGGCCGCCGGCCGAGAACCCGAGCGTGAGGCCCTGCTTGGCCTGGAGCTTGGCGGCCGTCGGCGGGGCGGCCGCGTCGGTGGGCTCGGCCGGGTCGGCCGGCGCCGGCGTCTTGGGCACGCACCAGTTCGGCGCCTGGTTGGAGAGCGTCAGCTCGATGTCCTTGAGCGCGAGCCACTCGGGGCCGAACTCGGGCAGGCGCGCGGCGCTGGTGAAGCGCAGCGCCAGCGTCCGCAGCGTGACCACCGCGTGGCCCTCCCAGGCCAGCGGCTCGGGCGCGGTGGGGATCTGCGCCCTGCCGGTGACGTCGAGGCGCAGCTGCGCGCGGTCGGTGCTGCAGTCCTTCTCGTCGTCGGCGCAGCGGTTGCCCAGCTCGCCGGTGACCTGGACGTCGGTGATGCTCGACGAGGGGGACCAGCCGGTGACGGTGCCGTGCAGCGAGGCGACGACGACGTCCGCGGGCTTCTTGTCGCCCGCTCCGTCGTCGGCCTCCGCGTCCTCGTCCTGCTCGGCGGGACGCCGCTCGATGCTGCCCTCGATCCCGGTGAGCACGACGTCGTCGGTGATCGTCCAGTCCTGCTTCTGGGTGACGGTGAGCTTCCACTGCGAGCGGCTCTTGAACGTGCCGGCGACGTCGGCCACGAACGGGCCGTCGGCGGTGTCGACGCTCGCCGTGCCGCCGAGCGCGATGCCGCCGGCGTCCCAGGTGGCGGTGATGCCGGTGACGGTCAGGCCGTCGGCGACGGTGAGCGCGCGGTCGGCCGGGTCGGCCTTCAGCGCGATCGAGCCCGTCCAGCCCCAGGCACGCTGGGGCTTGTCCTCCGCCGGCTCGGCCTCGCCCTCGGCGGGCTTCTCGTCGTCGGCCTGCTTCTGCTCGACCGCCTTGCGGGCGATCTCGATCTCGCCGTCGCCGGAGAGGAAGACCGCGGTGTCGCCGGCGCCCTGGAGCTGGACGAGCTTGTCGGCGTCGACGCGCAGCCTGATGGTCCCGTCCGTCGCGATCGACCCGTCGAAGGCGACCTTGCGTGTCGGCGCGTCGGGGTCGGCGGCCTCGACGCCGGTCGGCCGGGCCTCGGAGTGGACGGCGATCGGCTGGCCGCCGGGCCGCAGGGTCAGGAACGTGCGCGAGGGCGTGGGCTCCCAGCCCTCGGGCAGGGCGATCCAGGGGATGCCGTCGTGCAGCGCGAGGCGGCCGGTCAGCGGCTGCCACTCGCCGTCCACGAGCGCCGCGTACAGCCCGGCGGTCTCGAAGTACGCGCTCCAGCCCGAGCCGAGGCGCTCGCGCAGGACATCCGGCAGCACGACCGTGCCGCCGGTCAGCAGCATGCCGCCGGCGTCGACCTCGCCCGTCACGTCCTCGAAGGAGAGCACGCCGATCGTCACGGTCGCGGCGTCGAACGTGACCTTCGCGCCGTCCGCGTCGCAGGCGGCTCCGGAGGCGGACGCGCCGCCCAGCGTGACCGTCGTGCCGTTGGCCAGCGACAGCTCGCCGCCGCCGGTGGCGTCGCCGCCCTTCACGGCCTCGAAGATGCGGCAGAACGGGCCGCCGGGGTGCGCGGCGTCGTCGTCGGACGTCGTGGCGTCGCCGTCGGGCGTGGCGTCGCCGTCGGGCGTGGCGTCGCCGTCGGGCGTGGCGTCGCCGTCGGGCGTGGCGTCGCCGTCGGGCGTGTCGCCGACCGGCGCCGGGACGTCGTCGTCGTCGTCCGCGCCGGCCTCGGCGGCGCGCGCGACCGCCCGCGGCCGGAGCGCCGCCGGGCGCAGGTGGAGCACGCGCCGGGCCGAGACGCGCGCGCCGCCGACCTCCGCGCGCACGTCGACGCGCACGTGCCGGGCCGACCGGGGGAGGCGCACCGCGAGCCGCTCGCCCCGGCGCACGGTCGTCTCGCCGCCGGCCCGCACGGTCCAGCGCGCCGCGCCGACCGTGCCGCCGACGCCGACCGCGCGCAGCCGCGCGACCTCCCCGGCCCTCGGCGACGGGTCGCCCTCGATCCGCACGGCGCGGGTGAGCCCGCGGTGGACGCGATGGCCGCGGAGCCGATGCGGGGGCGGCGTGAGCGCGCGGACGCTCGCCAGCGCGCCCATCCGCGGGTCGAGGGTCGCGACCGAGGCGGGCAGCACGCGCAGGCCGATCTCCGCGGCGCCGGTTCCGCGCACGTCGCGCGCCGCCAGGCGGAAGCGCAGGGTTCGCGGCCGGGTCACGCGGGGGACGTGCAGGTGGGCGGTGACGACGGAGGTCGTGGCCACGCCCGACGCGCCCGCGACCAGCCTCGCCGGGGGACCGGAGACCTGGCGCCAGCGGTAGCGCAGCGGGGTGCCGTCGATGCGGCCGCTCAGGCGGCCGGTGAGGACCACGGACGAGACGTCGCCGGAGGCGGGCGCCAGCACGGCGCGCCGCGCCGTGGACACGCGGACGCGCACGGGCGGGCGCGGGCGCAGCGCCTGCGCGGCCGAGGCGGTCCGCTGGCCCGTGCCCGCCTGGACCCACGACGCGCGCACGCGCACCCGGGCGGTGCGGCCCCGGCGGACCGGGACGAGGCCCACGCCGATCTCGTCCAGCGAACCGGCCGCGGCGCGGCCGGGCGCGCGGCAGGCGATCAGCCGGCCGGCGGGGCGGCACCGCCAGCCCTCGCCGGCGACCTCGCCGACCCGGTAGGCGCGCGGGACGCGGATGGTCACGCGCACGTCGGCGACGGCGGGCGCGTCGGCGAGCTGGGCCGGCAGCGACACGCTCAGCCGGCCGCTGCCGCCCGCCCGCAGGCCGCGGTCGGCGCCGGCGGTGAGCGCCAGCGCCCCGAGCGCGGCGGCGCGCGCGTCGCGCGTCTCGTCCGCGGAGAGCGTGGAGGCGAGCCGAACCGGCTGGTCGCCGGCGGCCCCGCGCGAGACGTCGCCCAGCGGCCCGTACACCGGCTGCGCCCGCACGCGCCGGTCGATCGGGGCATCCGCGATGCGGCCGCTGCGGGCGGTGACGCGGGCGAAGGTGGGGACCCCCACGTCGTCGTCGCCCTCCGGCGAGATCGCCGGCAGCGACGCCCACCCGCCCGGGGCGGGGCCGAGCCGGTCGCCGTCGTCGGCCCGGGCGGCCGCCGCGGGGGCGAGGGCCGCGCACAGCGCGACGAGCAGGGCCGCCGCTGGCCGGGGGAGAGAGCGTCGCATCAGTTCCTCGTCTTCGTTCCGCCGGCCCGGGGGATCCGCCGACGCGTCGTGACCCTTATCGGCTGCCGCGGACGACAGTTGAGCGCCGCGTCCCCGCGCGCCGGGGCGGACGCTGTCGCGCTGCGCAAACAGGTTGGCGCGCAGCGAGAAGCCGGCGGCGCGCCGCGGACGTACGGTCGCGGGCAGACGTCGATCGAGGAGAGAAGGATGCGCGTCAACCTGCGTCTCGCCGCCGTGCTGGCGGCCGCCTGCACCGGAGCCGGAATCGTCGCCTGCGGCGGAGGCGACGACGCCGGCGGCGGCGCCGGCGGCGCGACGCAGCCGTCCGCCGGCACCGCGACCGCCTCTGCGCAGACGGCCGACGCGAGCGGGTGCGGCGTGGGCGGCGAGGGGAAGGCCACGGGGGAGCCGATCCGGATCGGCGCCATCGTCACCAAGCAGCCGGGCACCGACTTCACGGACGTGACCAGCGGCGCCCAGGCCTACTTCGACTGCGTCAACGCCAACGGCGGCATCGACGGGCGCCCGATCGAGTACCTCGTCGAGACCGAGCAGAGCGACCCCGGCCAGGTGATCGGGGCGGCGAAGAAGCTGATCGACGACGACGGGGTCGTCGCGATGGTCGGCAACATCTCGCTGATCGACTGCTCCGTGAACCACGAGCTCTACGAGCAGAGGGGGTTCAACGTCATCAGCGGCGGCATCGCCGCCGAGTGCTACGGGACGCCGAACATCGCGGCGGTCAACATGGGCGCGCGGTTCAGCTCCGACGGGGCCGCGCAGACGCTCGTGCGCCAGGGCGCCGAGAAGCTCGTCCTCGTGACCGGCAACGTCCCGGGCATCGACTACGTCCTGGAGGGGGTCAAGACGGTCGGCGAGGCCCTCGGCGTGCCGGTCGACACCTTCAAGGAGAACGTTCCGATCCAGGACGCCAACTCGGTCGCGATCAAGGCCGTCCAGGCGGCGGGGGACGGGGGCGGGGTCGTCCTCAACTTCACCCCGCCCGAGGCGCTGAGCATCCTCCAGGCCGCCGAGAAGCAGGGGCTCCAGGACCGGGTGATGTGGGGCTGCTCGACCCCGTGCAACACCGACTTCCTCGCGGAGGCCCTCGGGTCGGCGTGGAACGGGAAGCTGTTCGTCAACGCCGAGGCGCGCCTGCCCGACCACGACGGTCCCGACATGGCCCTCTATCGCGAGGTCATGGAGGAGTACGGCCAGGACGTCCCGATCGGCTCGTTCAGCCAGTTCGGCTTCCTGCAGGCCCGCATCACGGCGGAGGCGCTGGCCGGGATCGAGGGGGAGATCACGCCGGAGACCGCCAACGCGGCGATCCAGGACGTCAAGGACTTCGAGACCGACCTGCTGTGCCGGCCCTGGTACTTCGGCGAGGCGCCGCTGCACGTGCCCAACAACGTGGACCTGACGGTCACGCCGCAGGATGGGAGGATGGTCCAGGTGGAGGACTGCTTCCCGATCTCCGACGCGGAGCCCGCGATCAAGCAGGTCCGCGAGATCGAGCGGCAGATGAAGGGCTGACCCGTGCTCGAGCCGGGCGAGACCGTCGAGCACGTCCTGCGCGACACGCTGCGCGACGGCACGCTGCCCGGCGTCGTCGCGGCGGTCGTCGGCCGCGACGGCATCCGGGACATCGCGGCGGTCGGCCGGATGCGCGCGGACGCCGCGCCGCCGGTCGGCGCCGACACGATGTTCCGGCTGATGTCGCTGACGAAGGCCCTGACCAGCGTCGGGGCGCTTCAGCTCGTCGAGCAGGGCCGCCTCGGCCTCGACACGCCGGTCGCCGACGTGCTGCCCGCCTTCGGCCGGCTGCAGGTCCTCGACGGGTTCGACGGCGACACGCCGGTGCTGCGGCCCCCGCGCGGCGCGGCGACGATCGGCCAGCTGCTCAGCCACACCTCCGGCCTGGCGTACGCGTTCGCGGCGCCGGACCTCCTGCGCTACCTCGAGGTCACCGGGACCCCCGATGCGATCACCGGCCGGCGCGACGCGCTCAGCCTCCCGCTCGTCGCCGACCCCGGCACCGCGTGGAACTACGGCGTCAGCACCGACTGGCTGGGCTGGGCGATCGAGGCCGTCAGCGGCCAGGACCTGCCGTCGTACCTGCGCGACCACGTCCTCGAGCCGCTGGGCATGCGCGACACGACGTTCGCGCCGACCGCGCAGCAGCGCGGCCGGATGATGGCGCTGCACGCCCGCCGGCCCGACGGCGGCCTGGCGGTCGTCGACGCCGACCCGCTGCCCGCGGACCCGGAGTTCTTCTCCGGTGGGCACGGCGCCTACGGGACCGTGCCCGACTACGCCCGCCTCCTGGCGGCGCTGCTCGGCGGCGGGGAGCTCGACGGCGCGCGGATCCTGCGCCCGGAGACCGTCGACCTGGCGTTCAGCGACCAGCTCGGCGGCCTGCCGCTGCCCGCGGTCATGCGCTCGACCATGCCCGAGCTGGCCAACGACGTCCCCGCGCCGCCCTACCGCCGCGGCTGGGGGCTGGGGTTCCACCTCATCCTCGAGGACGTGCCGGGGATGCGACGCGCCGGGACCGGCGACTGGTCGGGCCTGATGAACTGCTTCTACTGGGTCGACCGCCGCGCGGGCGTCGCGGGCCTCTGGTGCACCCAGCTGCTCCCGTTCTTCGACGCCGAGGTCGCCGTGGCGATCGCCCGCTTCGAGCAGGCGGTCTACCGTACGGTCTACCGTAGACTCTCCTGACCCGTTCAGGAGGGCGGAGGATGACCATCGAGGGGGCGGTCGCGGACGTCTCGTGTGATCTGCGCGACCTCGACACGGCGAGCATCAGCGAGGGCTGGCACGAGATCCTCGCCCGCGCGTACGGCGTGCCCTTCGACGTCCGCCCGGCGCCCGGCGAGGGAGAGCGCTTCGCGGCGACCGCGTCGCGCTGGTCGCTGGGGACCGTGGCGCTGGTGCGCACCGCCCACGACGCCGGCAGCGGACGCCGCGGTCCCGCCGAGATCGCGGGCTCCCCGGACGACGTCGTCGGCCTGCTGTACCTGCGCGCCGGCACGCTGGCGCTCCGCTTCGACGGGCGCGAGACGACGCTGCGCCCCGGGCAGCTCGTCCTCTGGGACGGCCGGCAGCGCGGCGGCTTCACCGCGTTCGGCCCCGTCGACAACCAGACGGTGGTGATCCCGCGCCACCGGTTGCGGTCCGTGGTCCCCGGCTACGAGCGCCTGGTCGGCCGGCCGTTCGCGGCGGGCGACCCGTCCGTGCGGCTGTTCGGGCAGTTCCTCGGCTCGCTGCCGCTGACCGCCGCGGACCTCGACGCGGCCGGCCGGGCCGCCGTCGGCGACGCGACCGTCGACCTGGCCCGCGCCGTCCTGACGTCGCGCGTCACCGAGCCCGACCGCCCGGCGCCCGCGATGCTGACCGCGGTGCGCCTGCACATCGAGCGCCACCTGGCCGACCCGGCCCTGTCGCCGGCGACGATCGCCGCCGCGAACGCGATCTCCCTGCGCACCCTCCACCGCCTGTTCGAGGCGACGGGCACCAGCGTGCAGGCCACGATCCGCGAGGCCCGCCTGGAGCGCTGCCACGCCGAGCTCGCCCGCGGCGGCGACGCCTCCGTCACGTCGATCGCGTTCCGGTGGGGCTTTCGCAACATGTCGTCCTTCAGTCGCGCGTTCCGCGAGCGCTACGGCGAGTGCGCCCGCGACGTCCAGGCGGCCGCGCGCGCTCGGGTGCCCTGAGACGACGAACGCCCCGCATGAGCGGGGCGTTTCGTGGAGGAGCGGCTGAAGGGACTCGAACCCTCGACCTTCTGCATGGCAAGCAGACGCTCTAGCCAACTGAGCTACAGCCGCAGGCTGAGCGCATGATAGCCACCCGGCGCGAGCCGGTGCAGCGCGCGGGCTCCGCGCCGCGCGCCGCACCGCGAGCCCGCCGCCTACCCGCGGCGGCGGGGCACCGCCCGCATCTCGAGCTGCACCTGATCGCCCGGCAGCAGGTGGGTCCCGGGCGGGATCGACTGCCGGTGCACGACGACCCGCCGGGTCCGCGTGCTGCGGCCCGCGCCGCTGACGGCGCCGAGCGCGCAGTGGCGCGCCCGCAGCGCGCTGCGCGCCTGCGACAGCGTCTCGCCGAGCACGTTGGGCACGCGGCAGACCGTCGACGTCGAGGGGGTCGGCGGCGCCGGAGCCGGCGTGGGCGTGGGCGTGGGGGTCGGCGTCGGCGGCGGGGCCACGTAGGTGAACTGGGCGCCGGGGGCCGTGGCGCTCACCCCGAAGGGTCCCTCGACGCGAACCGGGACGGTCCCGGCCGTCGGGTACGGCGGGGTCACGACCTGGATCGTGCTGAACCCGAGGATCGAGAAGCGCGGCGCCGCGATGCCGCCGAAGTAGATCGTCCGCTGCTGGGCGAAGTACGACCCGGTGAGCGTGACGACCGTGCCGCCCGCCGTCGAGCCGCTGCTGGGCGACACCGCCGCCAGGATCGGCGGGTGCGGCGGCGCCGGCGGCGGCGTCGCCGGGGTGTAGGTGATCGTGATCGACGGCTGGTTGCTGGTCCAGCTCATCGACACGTTCGTCGCGCTGGGGGTCACGTAGCTCGCGCCGCCGCCGCCACCGCCCCCGCCACCGGTGCTCCCCGGGGCCGAGCCGGCGCCGCCACCGCCGCCGTACCAGCCGGCGCCGCCACCGCCGCCGCCGCTGAACGTGCCGTTGGCGCCGCCGCCGTCGCCGCCGCCGTTCGTGCCGCCGGCGCCGCCGCCGGCCGGCGGCGTGGTCTGGCCGAGGAGGATCTCCTGGCCGCCGGCGCCGCCCGAGCCGAGCGTTCCGGTCGCGCCCGGGTTGGAGCTGCCGCCCCCGCCCTGGCCGCCGCCGTTCGTCGCGCCGGCGTTGCCGCCGGACCCCGGGATGCCCACCCCGTCGTCGCCGGGGTTGTCGGCGTCGCCGCCGTCGCCGCCCGCGGCCGAGCCGCCGGCGCCGCCGCCGCCTCCGGCGACGACCAGCCGGGTCTGCAGCGAGCCGGCGCCGTTCGCGCAGATGCTCGTGCCGGGCTGGCACGTGCGGATGTCGCTGGCGCCGCCGCCACCGCCGCCGCCGAACGGCTGCGTGGCGTTGGCGCCGGGGGCGCCGACGACGATCCACAGGACCTCGCCCGGCGTGACCGGGATCGTCGCGTTCACGACGCGGCCCTGGCCGCCGCTGGCGACGACCGCGCCGCCGGGGCCGATGGCGTTGCCGCCGGTGCCGCCGATCGCCTGCACGGTCAGCGACGTGACGCCCGTCGGGACCGTGAACGAGGTCGGCGTGGTCGACGTGTACGTCTGGGTGACCGGCGATTGGGCCGCCACCGGAGCCGCGGCGACGAGCAGCGCGCCGATGGCTCCTGCGCCGGCGGCCGTGCGGCGCAGGGAGCGAGTGGGGAGGGGCATGCGCGCGAGCATGCCAGAGCGGGCAGACATCGCCTGCCGCTTGGCGCGATCCTCGGCGCCGATGCCCGATTCCAACGGGGTGCGCGGCAGCCGGCGCACGCGGACGGCGGCGATGCGACACTGCGTCACGCACGCCGCGACAACCGTCCGACACAATGTCCCGGCGTACCCTCGAACGGAATTCGACATCGTGTCCGCACCCGATCGACCGCGTGCGTCAAATCTGATGCAATCGCGGGCGATCGCGGTTTCCCACCTGCCCCTGCATGGACCAGCATCCCGCCCCTGACATCGTCCTCGACGGCGTGACGAAGCGATTCGGCGACACGCTCGCGGTCGACGACGTCAGCCTGCAGATCCCGAAGGGCAGCTTCTTCGCGATGCTCGGCCCCTCGGGCTGCGGCAAGACGACGACGCTGCGGATGATCGGCGGGTTCGAGGACCCGACATCGGGCCGCGTGGAGCTCGCCGGCAAGGACGTCACGCACGCGCCGCCCTACCGGCGCGACGTCAACACCGTCTTCCAGAGCTACGCGCTCTTCCCGCATCTGACGATCGAGCGCAACGTCGCCTTCGGCCTGCAGCAGAAGAAGGTGCCCAAGGCTGAGATGCGACAGCGCGTCGCCGAGGCGCTCGAGCTCGTCCACCTCCAGGGCATGGGCCACCGCAAGCCCAACCAGCTCTCCGGCGGCCAGCAGCAGCGCGTCGCCCTGGCGCGCGCGATCGTCAACCGGCCGCGCGCCCTCCTCCTCGACGAGCCGCTCGGCGCGCTCGACCTCAAGCTCCGCAAGCAGCTGCAGCTCGAGCTCAGCCGCATCCAGCGCGAGGTCGGCATCACGTTCGTGCACGTCACGCACGACCAGGAGGAGGCGATGTCGATGGCCGACACGATCGCGGTCATGAACCGCGGCCGCATCGAGCAGCTCGGCACGCCCGCCGAGCTCTACGAGCGGCCGGCGACCGCGTTCGTCGCCCAGTTCCTCGGGGCCTGCAACCTGCTCGAGGGCGACGTCGTCGGCCGCGCCAGCGACCTCGTCGAGCTGCAGACGCCCGAGGGCGCCCGCGTCCGGATCCCGGCCGACCGCGTCAACGGCATCGACGCGTCCGGCGTCGCGATCGGGGTGCGGCCCGAGAAGCTGCGCCTCGCGCCCGCCGGCTCGGCCGGCGCCGACGTCAACGTGCTCCGCGGCACGATCACCGACGCCAGCTTCCTGGGGATCATCACGCAGTACGTCGTCCGCACGCCCGCCGGCCAGGAGCTGCTGGCGGTCGCCCAGAACGACGGGGACCAGGACCTCGCCAGCTTCGGCGCCGGCCGCGAGGTCGACGTCACCTGGAGCCCCGATCACAGCTTCGTCGTCGCCAAGGAGGTCAGCCGTGCCCCATGAGGAACCGATCGAGCGCGTCGTCGAGCGCCTGCTGAACGGCGACGACCACTCGCGGCGGGTCTTCCTGCGCCGCATGGGCGCCGTGGGCCTCGTCGCGGGCGCCGGCTCGCTGCTCGCCGCGTGCGGCGAGGTCGGCGGGTCGAGCTCCGGGACCGTCGCCGCCACCACGCCGGCGAAGGTCAGCCACCCCAAGACGGCGATCGGCTCCATCACCGTCTCCAACTGGCCGCTCTACATCGACGAGAAGACGCCGAAGGAGTGGGAGCGCAAGGAGGGCGCCGAGCTCAAGTACCTCGAGGACATCAACGACAACGAGTCCTTCTACGCGAAGGTCCGCCAGGACCTCGAGGCCGGCCGCCCCATCGGCCGCGACATCGTGACGCTGACCGACTACATGGCGGCGCGCTGGATCGATCGCGGCTTCGTGGAGCCGATCGACAAGGCCAACGTCCCGAACGCCAAGAACCTCAGCCCGTCGCTGCAGAGCCCGTCCTGGGACCCTGAGCGCGCGTACACGCTGCCGTGGCAGTCGGGCATGACCGGCATCGGCTACAACCCGAAGAAGACCGGCGGGAAGCTCACCGGCATGGAGGACCTGTTCGACCCGAAGTTCAAGGGCCGGGTCACGTTCCTCAGCGAGTGGCGCGACTCGACGACGCTGCTGATGCTCGCCGACGGCATCAACCCGGCCGACGCGACCGTCGACGACGTCATGGCGCAGCTGGACAAGATGGAGGAGGCCAGCGCGAGCGGCCAGATCCGCCGCTTCACCGGCAACGACTACGCCAAGGACCTCGCCTCCGGGAACGTGTGGGCGTGCGTCGCCTGGTCGGGCGACATCGTCCAGCTCCAGGCCGACAACCCCGACCTCGAGTTCCTCATCCCCGAGGCGGGCGCCGGGATCTGGTCCGACAACATGATGATCCCGGCCGGCGCCGAGCAGCCGTACGGGGCCGAGACGTGGATGAACTTCTACTACGACCCGGCGGTGGCCGCTCAGCTCGCCGCGTACGTCAACTACGTGTCCCCGGTCGAGGGCGCCCGCGAGCACATGCTCGAGATCGATCCCGGGCTGGCCGAGAACCAGCTCGTGTTCCCGGACGCCGAGACGCAGAAGCGGCTGTACCCGGTCGTGAACCTGACCGGCGCCGACGAGCGTGAGGTGACCGCGCGGATGCAGGAGATCGCTGGGGCGTGAGTCCCCTGGAGCGGCGGCGCCGCGTCCTGGCCTACACGCTGCTGGGGCCCGGCGTCGCGTTCCTCCTCATCTTCTTCGCGATCCCGCTGGTCAACCAGCTGTGGGTGTCGCTGCAGACCGGCAACGCCGACGACGGCTTCACCCAGACCTGGAACTGGTCGGTCTACCCGGACTCGATCTCGCACTTCAGCGAGCAGCTGTGGCGGTCGCTGTTCTACGCCGGCATCGCGACCGTCCTGTGCCTGATCATCGCGTTCCCGCTCGCCTACTTCATGGCGTTCAAGGCGGGCCGGTGGAAGAACTTCATGCTGCTGCTGGTGATCCTGCCGTTCTTCACCAGCTCGCTGGTGCGGACGGTCGCCTGGCAGACGATCCTCACCGACGACGGCTGGGTCGTCGGCGTCATGGACGACCTCGGCCTCGTCGGCGACAGCGGCCGGATCCTGGCGACGCGCACGGCCGTGATCGCCGGCATCACCTACAACTTCCTGCCGTTCATGGTCCTGCCGCTGTACGTGGCGCTGGAGAAGGTCGACCGACGCCTGATCGAGGCGGCGACCGACCTCTACGCCAACCGGATCACGGCGTTTCGCAAGGTCACGCTGCCGCTGGCCCTGCCGGGCGTGTTCTCGGGCACGCTGCTCGTGTTCATCCCGGCGCTGGGCGACTTCATCAACGCGGAGCTGCTCGGCTCGCCGCAGCAGTACATGATCGGCAACGTCATCCAGTCGCAGTATCTGATCGTCCGCAACTACCCGGTCGCCGCGGCGCTGTCGTTCGTGCTGATGGCGGCGATCCTCATCGGGATCTTCCTGTACGCGCGGGCGCTGGGGACCAAGTCGCTGCGGGAGTCGGTCACGTGAGGGTGTCGTCGGGACGCGTGCGGGCGTGGGCGCTCGGCCTGTGGTCGGGCCTGGCGCTGCTCTACCTGTTCATCCCGATCGGCGTCATCGCGCTCTACTCGTTCAACGACAACCAGGGGCGCTTCAACTACACGTGGCAGGGCTTCACGCTGCGCCACTGGGGCGACCCGTTCTCGGTCGAGGGCCTGCAGAGCGCGCTGACGACGTCGCTGTCGATCGCCGCGCTCGCCACCGTCCTCGCGGTGATCCTCGGCGTGGGCGTGGCGCTCGCGCTCGTGCGCCACAAGATCCGCGGGCGCAGCGGGGTGGAGGGGCTCGTGCTGCTGCCGCTGGCCACGCCCGAGGTCGTGCTCGGCGCCGCGCTGCTGGGCTACTACCTGACGCTCGGGCTCGCGCGCGGGTTCGTGACGATCCTGATCGCGCACGTGATGTTCACGCTGGGCTACGTGGTGCTGACCGTGCGCGCGCGCCTGGAGGGCCTCGACCTGCACATCGAGGAGGCGGCGATGGACCTCGGCGCGAACCAGTGGACGACGCTGCGCAAGGTGACGCTGCCGCTGATCGCGCCCGGCGTGCTGGCGGCCGGGCTGCTGGCGTTCGCGATCTCGCTCGACGACTTCGTGATCACGAACTTCACCGCCGGCCAGACGGTGACGTTCCCGCTGTTCATCTACGGCGCGGCTCGCCAGGGCGTGCCGCCGCAGGTCAACGTCGTCGCGACGGGGCTGCTGCTGATCGTGATCGCGCTGATGTTCGTCAACCTCGCGGTGCAGCGGCGGGCCGGCAACCGGGACGCGGCGGCGGCGATGCTGGCACGATGATCTGGCGCGATCATGCTTGACCACCTCGGAATCACCGTCACCGACTACGCCCGCTCCAAGGCCTTCTACACGGCCGCGCTGGAGCCCCTCGGCTACCGCCTGGTGATGGAGCCGATCGAGGGCGCCGCCGGCTTCGGCTTCGACGGCCCGTTCGGCCCCAAGCCGGCGCTGTGGCTGTACGGCACCGAGCAGACCACGCGGCCCGTGAGCGGCCCGGCGCACATCGCGCTCGAGGCGCGCGACCGCCCGGCCGTCGACGCGTTCCACGCCGCGGCGCTGGCCGCCGGCGGGACCGACAACGGGAAGCCGGGCCTGCGCGAGATCTACCACCCGACGTACTACGCGGCGTTCGTGCTGGATCCAGACGGCAACAACCTCGAGGCCGTCTGCCACCGTCCCGCCTGACGCTGCCGCCCTACGAGCCGGTCGCCGCGCGCGCGAGGCGCACCAGGGCGTCGGCGACGGCGTCCGCGTCGGTGGCGATCGAAAGGTGGTCGCGGCCGGGCAGCTCGGCGACCGGCCACCCGTGCTCGCGCGCCTGGGCGGCCGCCGGCGCGTACGGCTCGGGGCTGAGCAGCAGGTAAGCGCACGGGCCGTCGCTCCAGCCGGCGGGAACCGGCACGGCGGCCGCGAGCGCGTCGAGCGGGAGCCGTGGCATCTCCGCCTCCAGCTCCTCGCGCAGATCCGCGTCGGGCACGAGCTCGGCGATCGCGGCCTCGCCGAACCAGGCGTGCCAGGGCGGCAGGACGCCCTGGTCGTCCGCCAGCGCTCGCAGCCGCCGGCGCTGCTCGTCCCCGACGAGCGGGGCGCTTCCCGCCGGCGGCGGCAGGAAGGCGTCGACGAAGAGGGTGGCGGCCGGCGGGCGGGGGAGCGCCTCAGCGAGCGCGGGCAGCAGCATCCCGGCGCCGCTGTGGCCGGCGAGGACGACCGGTCCGTCGAGGGTCGCGGCCGCCTGCGCGACGGCGTCGCGGGCATGCGGCCACAGGGGCGGGAGGGCGGGGAGCGCCGGCACGACGGCCGCGTGGCCTCGAGCGCGCAGCGCGTCCGCGGTCGGCCGCCAGGTGGGGGGGCCGACGAGCAGGCTGTGGACCAGCAGGAACATCGCCGCGACGTGGGAGCGATCGTCCGCGCTCTACGCGGACGAGGGCTCCCACCCCCGCCGACACACGCGTCGCGCGCGTCGGGAGTCGAAGGCGACGACCGGAATCGAACCGGTGTACACGGCTTTGCAGGCCGCTGCGTAGCCACTCCGCCACGTCGCCAGCTTGGACCCCTCAGGCTATCGTCCGCGACGACGCGTCGGGACCCTGAGCGCGTTGCTAGGCTAGGGCCCGCATCCCAGGGCGATTAGCTCAGCTGGGAGAGCGCCGCCTCGACAAGGCGGAGGTCACTGGTTCGAGCCCAGTATCGCCCACCTTTCGAAAGCCCCGCTCCGGCGGGGCTTTCGTCGTCACAGGGGAAGGTGGTCGGATGGCGATCGACGTCCGCATCAAGCGCGTGTACGAGGAGCCCGACGACGGCGACGGCTACCGGGTGCTGATCGACCACGTCTGGCCGCGCGGCGTGTCGAAGGAGCGGGCGCGGCTGGACGAGTGGGCGCGGGAGCTCGCGCCCAGCGACGAGCTGCGCCGCTGGTTCGATCACGTCCCCGAGCGGTTCGACGAGTTCCGCGCCCGCTACCGCGAGGAGCTCGCCGCGCACGGCGACAAGCTCGACGAGCTGCGCCGCCGAGCGCGCAGCGGACCGGTGACCATCGTCTACGCCGCGCGCGACACCGAGCACAACAACGCGGCCGTGCTCGCCGAGCTCATCCGCGACGGCTGACCGGGCAGCGTCGATGACGATGCCTGTTGCGCACACCGCCGGCCCGCGGCTGCGATCTGCGAGCTCGACGGAGCGGAGGAGCTCAAGCGTCGGTGTCGTTCCGCTCCGCGAACACGGTGACCTTGCCGCTCCGCGCGAAGCACCGGCCCTCCACCCGATAGGTGCCGACCGTCGAGCACCGGTAGAGGCCGACCCGACAGGTGCGGCCATTGACGGCCGGGATCGCGCACCCGTGGTAGTCGCGCAGCTTCTTGTCGAAGTAACGGCGGATCACCATGCGTGCGTGCCGGCACGTCATTCCACCCGACGCGGAGATGTCGGTCGCGGTCAGTGTGATCGCGCCCCCGTGGCGGATGACCGATCCAGCACAGGGCTTTGCTGACGCGGTTGCCGGGAACACGACCAGGGCACAGGTGGCCATCGCAATGGCAACTGTCGCGCCGGTCCGCATCGCGTAAGTATTTCAGCCGCGGAGGCCGCCACAATACCCGCCGTCGTCGCTCCAAGGCACGTACAGCACGACCACGACGCCCTCGCGCGCGGCCCGGCGCTCGAGCTCCGCGAGCGCGCGCCGCTGCTCCGCGCCCAGGGGCTGAGGTCGGCGCATTTGGCACAGCGACCGGCCGGCGGGGCGGGCGCCGCGGCGGTAGAAGGCGACGTCGGCGCCGGATGCCTCGGCGAGCGCGCGGTCGGCGGACAGGAGTGGCGCCGAGGGGACGGCCAGCTCGCCGAGGTCGAGATCCGGGGCCGCACGGCGCGCGGCGGCGAGGAACGGCATCGCGGCCTCCAGCGCCCCGGTCACGTGCGCGACCCTAGGGGAACGGCACGGGCGTCGACCGTGCCGGCCGTGCCGGCGGTGGCGGGGCCGGCGGGCAGTAGGTACGCGGCGGCGAGGCCGACCAGGGCGAACACCGCGAGCGCGATCATCGCGAGCACGTAGGACCCGTTCCCGGACGCCAGGTCGGAGACGAGGATCGTGCCGGCGATCGCGGTGCCGAAGGACGAGCCGAGGTTGGAGATGCTGCGCGAGAGGCCCGAGATCTCGCCCTGCTGGCGCTCGGGGAAGCTGGACTGCACGACGTTGACCGACGAGGTGAGCATCACGCCGACCCCCAGCCCGATCAGGAGCAGGCCGGGGACGAACGCCGCGACCCGTGACGAGAGGTCGACCAGGCCGAGCAGGATCCCGATGCCGGCGAGGGTGAGGACGAACCCGGCGATGATCAGGGTCCGCTGCGAGTGGCGGCGGGCCAGGCGCCCGGCCGCCAGTGACGAGATCAGGACGCCGACGGTGGCTGCCGTGAAAATGACCCCCGTCTCGATCGCGCCGTAGCCGCGCACCGTCTGGAGGAACACGGCGACGGTGAACGAGGTCCCCATGAGCAGCAGCCACTGGACGTTCTGCGTCACCAGGCCGAGGTTCGACGTCCGGTTGCGGAAGACGGCCGTCGACAGGATCGGCTCGTGGTGGGACCGCTCGCGCGTGCGAATCCACGCGAAGAACCCGGCCAGGAAGGCCGCCCCGATCGCCAGGAACGCGGCCATCAGGCCGAGGTCGTCGTCGGCCTGCAGGATCCCGAACACGACGCAGAACATCCCGACGGCGGACAGGACGGCGCCGACGGTGTCGAACGGGCGCTTGGGGTCGGGCCCGATTGGGTCGACCATCCGCCGTGCGAGCACGACGATCAACGCGACGATCAGCGCCTGGAACACGAACGCCGCCCGCCAGCTGATCGCGCTCGTGATGACGCCGCCGATCAGCGGGCCGGCCGCGGCGCCGATCCCGCCGAAGCCGCTGATCATCCCGAACGCCTTCGCCCGCGACGGCAGGTCCTCGAACCGCAGCGTCGTGAGGATGTAGACCGGCGGGATCAGCAGCGCGGTGCCGATGCCCTCGAGGACGGAGTTGCCGACGATCAGCACGCCGAGCCCCGGCGCCGCCGCGCTCAGCAGCGCGCCGATGCCGTACAGGATCAGCCCGACCGTCAGGCAGCGTTTGCGACCCCATCGGTCGGTGAGCTTGCTGCACGGGATCATCAGCACGGCCATGATCAGCAGGAACAGCGTGATCGCCGCCTGCACGCCGTTCACCGTGGTGTCGAGGTCCTCGGTGATGTCGTTGATCATCACGTTCATGTTCGAGCCGGCGAAGCTGCAGATGAACTGCGCGAGCGCCAGCGGCGCCAGGAACTGACGCGGCGAGAGCGCGGAGGCCGCCTTCGCGGCCGGGGGCTCCGGGGTCGACATGCGCGGAACCGGGGTGCCGCCGCTAGGACGCGAGGACCTTGGCCTTCTGCGCGGCGAACTCCTCGTCGGTGAGGATGCCCTGGCTGCGCAGCTCGGCGAGCTGCTTGAGCTGCTCGATCGGGTCGGGCGCGGGCGGCGCCGCCGCGGCGGGGGCGGGCGGGGCGGGCGGCGGCTCGCGCTCCTCCTGGCCCTGCCAGCGCTGCGCCTGGCGGCGGCTGACGCGGTTGCTCACGGCGGTCGCGGTCCCCGCGACGACCGCGGTACGGGCCATCCCTCGAAGCAGCGGCATCGCTCTCTCCTCTCGACAGGTCAGACGGCGGCGTCCTCGGCGACCAGCCGCTCGAGCGCATCCATGAGGTCGGCCGCCGACACGCGCTCGAAGCCGAGCACCTCCCCGCCGTTGCGGCGCACCGCCGCGACGAACGGCGCCGCCCACCGGTTCTCGTAGACGATCAGCACGGCGGCGGCGCCGGGCTCGATCTCGTCGGCCGCGGTGCGCACGTCGTCGTCGCCCAGCAGGCCGCTCTTGGCGCCCGCGAACGCGACGAGGTCCGGGAAGCCGTCGCCGTCGACGTCCTCGGCGACGACCGTGCCGAACGTGCCGTCCTCGCGCTTCTCCACTCCGACGACGTCGAGCACGCGGATGATCCCGCGCTCGACGAGGTCGAGGAAGATCGGGACCGCCTCGCCCGTCCGCGGGGCCCCGGGCGGATAGCCGATGACGGCGACGTCGACCGGCCCGATCTCCTGGACGTCGGTGCTCATGGTGCCCCCCTCACGCGTGGCCGGCGAGCGCCCTGGTCTTCAGCGCCTCGAACTCGGCCTGGTCGATCGTCCCCGCGTCCAGGAGGCTGCGGGCCGTCGCGATCTCGCCCGCCGGGCCGGAGGCGTCGGCCGCCTCGCGGACGCGCTGATCGAACGCGGCCTCCGCCGCCTCCTGGTCGCGCCGGCTGCGCTCGGCGATCGACGCGTGGTAGATCAGGAGGTAGGCGAGCACGCCGACCAGCGGCAGGAAGAACACGGCGAGGATCCACAGCACCTTCGGGAACCCGCCCATGTCCCGCCGGCGGAAGATGTCGGAGAACATCGAGATCGCCAGGAAGATCCACATCACGAAGCCGATGAAGATCAGCATCGACCACAGCACGTTCAGGAACGGGTAGTCGGCGGCGAACGACGGGCTCGTCATGGGGTCCTCCGGCGGGGCGCGGGATGAGGCCTCACGACTGTCCTCCGTCGCCCCGCGGGTCGGCAAACCGGCCCGCCCGCGTGCCGTGGTGGGGTACGCATCACCGTCCTGGTCGTGCCGTCCGGCGGTGCGGGTGGCGCACCCGGCACTCCTCGTGTCCGCACCATTGTGCGCCGGCCGCGCACGCTCGACGCTCGGCGGGCGACCATGCGTCACACCCTCCTGCGCCGTCGTGCCGAGCCGGACCAGGACGCCGTGCGGATCGTGCCCGCGGACCTGACCGGCTTCTTCGCGCCGGGGCGCTGGCTACGCGACCTGGGCCGGTCCGCGTGGCTGGCGGTCGGCGTCGCGCTCCTGCTGGTCGCGCTCGTGTGGCTGCTGTCGCTGACCGACGTCATCGTCATGCCGGTCGTCGCCGCATCGGTGATCGGCGCCGTCGCCGCGCCGGTCGTCGCGGCGCTCGAGCGGCACCGGGTGCCTCGCGCGGCCGGCGCCGTGCTGGTGCTCCTGGCGGCGGTGCTGCTCGGGATCGGCGTCGCGGTGATGGTCGTCGCGGGGGTCTCGAGCCAGCTCGACGAGGTGCGCGTCCAGCTCGCCGCGGCCCGGGAGACCCTCACCGGCTGGCTGGCCGACGCGGGCGTCGACGCGGGCGCCGCCGACGCGGCCGGCCGGGACGTGTCCGCTGGCGTCTCCGACGCGGTCCCCGCGCTCCTGCGCGGCCTCGGCGCGGGGCTGGCGGCGCTGTCGTCGGCCGTCGTCTTCGCCGCGTTCACCGCGCTGAGCCTGTTCTTCGTGCTCAAGGACGGGCCGACGATCCGGCGCTGGGCCGAGCGCGCGACCCGGCTGCCCGGCGGGATCGCCCATCAGATGGGCGATCGCGTTCTGGCGTCGCTGCGCGGCTACTTCCGCGGCGTGACGATCGTCGCCGCCTACAACGCCCTGGTCGTCGTCGCCGCCGCCGCGATCGTGGGCGTGCCGCTGCTCGGCGCGATCGCGGTCGTCACGTTCCTCGGCGCGTACGTCCCGTACCTCGGCGCCTGGGGGGGCCGGCGCGTTCGTGGTCCTGGTCGCGCTGGGCGCCGAGGGGCCCGAGGCGGCGGCCGCGATGATCGTCGTGCAGCTCCTGGCCAACGGCGTGCTCCAGCAGCTCGTCCAGCCGTTCGCGTACGGCGCCGCGCTCGGCATCCACCCGCTCGCCGTCCTCGTCGTGACGATCGGCGGCGGCGCCCTGTTCGGCGCGGTCGGCCTCATCCTCGCGGCGCCGATGACGGCGGCGGCGACGCGCATCGCCGCCGACCTGTCGCGGCGCTCCGCGCCGGGAGTAGAGTCGGCCGATGGGCAGCGCGCTGTCGATGTCGGCGGGGGGTCATGACGCGCGGCGCCGGGGGCTGCGCCTGACGGCGGGCGTCGCGGCGACGATCGCCGCGGCCGGGATCGCCGTCGCCGTGGCGCTCGACGGCACCGCCGGGCATCCGGTGCCGACCGCGGTGGCGCGCGGGCTGTCGGTCGCCCTGCCGTGCCTGGTCGGCCTCTACGCGTGGCACCGGCGCGAGGGCGCGCGCTTCGGGACCGCGCTCATGGCGACCGGCGGCCTCGTGTTCGTCACGACGCTCGCGGAGTCGCCGGACCCGTGGCCCTACACCGTCGGACGGACGGCAGGATGGCTGGTGGAGATCGCGGTCGTCTCCCTCGTCCTGTCGTATCCGTCGGGACGGCTGGCGACGCGCGCCGACCGGCTGCTGGTCGCCGCCATCGCGCTCGTCGTGCTCGTCACGTTCGTCCCGCGGCTGTTCCTCGCGGAGCAGTTCTCGATCCCGAGCCCGTACACCGGCTGCGTCGCCGGCTGCCCCGGCAACGCGCTGTTCGCGGTCGAGCGCGAGCCGGAGGGGCTCGTGTCGGCGCTTAGCACCGCGGGCCTCGTCGGCGTGGCCGCGGTCATGGTCCTGGTCGTCGTACGCCTCGGGCGGCGCCTCGTGGGCGCCAGCCCGCTGGCCCGCGCGATGTTCGGGCCGGTCCTCGCCGTCGCGATCGTGCGGGTCGCGCTCCTCGCCGCCGGGATCACGCTGCGCGACACGGACGCGCCCGTCGCGGGCCTCGAGCTCGTCGCCTGGCTGCTGGCGCTGCTCGTCCCCGCGCTCGCCGTCGCGTTCCTCGCCGGGCTCGCGCGCTGGCGGGTCTTCGCCGGCGGTGCGATGCTGCGGCTCGCCGAGTGCCTGCCGGCCAGCACGCCCGAGCGCCTCGAGCGCGCGTTCGCGGAGGCGTTCCGCGACCCGGACGTGCGGATCGTCTTCCCGGCGGGCGGCGATCGCTGGTGCGACGCGCGGGGCCGCGAGCTGGATGCCCCGGCGGCGCGCGACGGGCGGGCGCTCACCCCGATCAGCGACGGGCAGCGGCTCGTCGCCGGGCTCGTCCACGACGAGGCGCTGCTGCTCAAGCCCACCGTCCTGCACGCCGCCGCGGCGATCGCCGGGACCGCGCTCGGCAGTCGGCGGCTCGTGGCCGAGGCGGAGACGGCGTTGCGCGAGCTGCGCAGTTCGCGGGCGCGGATCGCGTCGGCGGCCGAGCGCGAGCGCCGCCGGATCGAGCGCGACCTCCACGACGGCGCCCAGCAGCGGCTCGTCGCGCTGCGCATCGAGCTCGAGCTGGCCGAGGAGCTGATCCGGCGCGATCCGGAGCGGGGCGCGGAGCGCGTGCACGCGCTCGAGGGCCGCGTGGACGAGGCGATCGACGAGCTGCGCGCCCTGGCCCACGGCATCTACCCGCCGGTCCTCGCCGACCGGGGCCTCCCGGAGGCGCTGCGCGCGGTCGCGGCGCGCGTCGGGATCCCGGTGACCGTGACCGCGCACGACGTCGGTCGCTATCCCGAGATCGTGGAGAGCGCGGTCTACTTCTGCGTGCTCGAGGCGCTGCAGAACGTCGTCAAGCACGCGGTCGGCGTGCACCTGATGCGGATCACACTCGTCGGGGGCCGCGGCCGGTTGACGTTCGGCGTCCGCGACGACGGCCTCGGGATGGGCGACGCCGATCGGTCGGGTCAGGGCCTGGAGAACATGCGCGACCGCATGGCCACCCTCGGCGGGACGCTCACGGTCACCTCGGCGCGGCGCGTTGGGACCGTCGTGCGAGGCACGGTGCCCGGGGTGTGAGCGGCGCCGCCGTCACGCGCGATGGGCGGCCCAGATCGCGCGCAGCCGGCGGGTCGACAGCTCCTGCTTTCGGACGAACAGCGCCGCGCCGCACTCAGGGATCGGCTCCGCCGGCGGGTCGAGCGAGATCAGCACGACGACCGGAGGACGCGCCGCCCGGGCGAGGCGCCGCGCCGTCTCGATGCCGTCCATCCCGGGCATCCGCATGTCGAGCAGGACGAGGTCCGGCTCGAGCTCGGACGCCCGCGCGACCGCCTGGGCGCCGGACGCCGCCTCGCCCACCTGCTCGAAGCCCGGGGTCGCGGCGATGAGCTCGGCCAGCGCCAGGCGGAACACATCCTGGTCGTCGACCGCGAGGACGCTGACGCGACGCGGCGCCATCGGCACACCGTCCTCGCGATGACGGCCGCGGGCAAGGTGATGGCCCACCGGATCGGCGGGGGTGCGCGCACGAGTCCGCGTTGACGGCCGCGGCGCCGTGGTCGATAGTCGCGCGATGGGGGAGGGGGACCAGGTCACCGCCGGCGGCGCACGCGCGATCCGCGTCGTCGTGGCGGACGACAGCTACCTCGTGCGCGAGGCCGTGGAGCACGTCCTGGAGACCGCCGGCGACATCAGCGTCGTCGCCTCGTGCGCCGACCTGCCGGCGCTGCGCTACGCGGTCGAGGACCGCGCCCCGGACGTGGTGCTCACCGACATTCGCATGCCGCCCGGGCACAGCGACGAGGGCCTGCGGATCGCCGCGGACCTGCGCCGCTCCCGGCCGAGCGTCGGCGTGGTCGTGCTCAGCCAGTACGCCGAGTCGGCCTACGGCCTCGCGCTCTTCGACGGCGGGTCCGACGGTCGCGCGTACCTGCTGAAGGAGCGCGTGCAGCACGGCGGGCAGCTCGTGTCCGCCATCCGCGCGGTCGCCGCGGGCGGCTCGGTGGTCGACGCCAAGATCGTCGAGGGCCTGATCGCCGAGCGCCGGCGGGCCGAGTCCTCGCCGCTGGCGGACCTCACGCCGCGCGAGCTGGAGATCCTCGCCTACGTGGCCCGCGGCCACAGCAACCAGGCGATCGCCGACGAGCTCGTCCTCACCAAGCGCGCGGTGGAGAAGCACATCAACGCGATCTTCCTGAAGCTCGACCTGTCGCTGGCCACCGACGTCAGCCGCCGCGTGAAGGCGGCGCTGATCTACCTCGCCGAGCACCGCGACCGCTGAGCCGGTCGTGGTGATGCGCACCCCACCGGCGGACGCCGGTGGGCCGGTTTGCCGGCGGGCGCCGGGCGGCGGAGAGTCGGCGGCACGATCTCCCGAGACCTGGAGGAGGACGGATGGCCACGCAGACCGATCCGCGGCTGGAATCGACCTACGGCGGCGCGGTGGACACCGAGAGCGGCGCCGGGTGGCTGGCGTTCGCGTCGGTCATGTTCCTCGTCGCGGGCGCGCTGAACGTCCTGTACGGCATCGTCGCGCTCGTCAACGACGACCACTTCGCGGTCGACGAGCTGCTGTTCGGCGACCTGTCGATGTGGGGCGTCCTGTACCTGTGCTTCGGCGGAGCGCAGCTCCTGGCCGGCCTCCTGGTGCTGCGGCGGTCGATGACCGGCGCCGTACTGGGCATCGGGATCGTCCTGCTGCACGCGATGCTCGTGCTGCTGTCGATCGGGGCCTACCCGGTGTGGTCGATCATCGCGCTCACGATCGACGGGTTGATCCTCTACGCGCTCACGGTGCACGGGTTCGACGGCCGGGAGGCGTGACCGCGCCCCCGCCATGCATCCCGTCCGGCTGGCGGTCGCCTGGGTCGTGTCGGCGGTCTCGCTGCTGCTGGCGGCGGCCGCGGTGCCCGGGGCGGACGTCCGCGGCTTCGGCGGCGCCCTCGTCGTGGCCGCGCTGGCCGGCGTTCTCAACGCGATCGTGCCTCCGCTGCTCGCCGCGCTGCGGCTGCCGTTCACCGTGGCCGCCGGGTTCCTCGTCGTGCTCGCCGCCGACGCCGCGATCCTGCTCGTGGCCGCCGACGTCGCGCCCGAGCAGCTCCACGTCGACGGGTTCGGCGCGGCGCTCGCGGTCGCGGTCGTCGCGGCGGCCGGGAGCACGGCGATCGGGGCGATCGCCGGCATCGACGACGACGAGCGCTACACGTTCACGGTGGCGCAGCGGGTCGCCCGCCGCGTCGGCCGTCCGACCGTCACCGACGCCCCCGGGATCGTGTTCCTGGAGATCGACGGGCTCGCGCTGCCGGTGCTGCGCCGCGCCGTGCGCGACGGCACCGTGCCGACCCTCGCGCGCTGGCTGGAGTCAGGCAGCCACCGCCTGCGCGAGTGGGAGACCGACCTGTCGTCGCAGACCGGGGCCAGCCAGGCCGGCCTGCTGCTCGGCGACAACGACGACATCCCGGCGTTCCGCTGGGTCGACAAGGCGTCGCTGACGATGGTCACCTGCTCCAACCCCGACGACTGCGCCGAGATCGAGCGGCGGCACGCGACGGGCGGCGGGCTGCTGCGCGACGGCGGCGCGAGCCGCGGGAACCTCCTGTCCGGGGAGGCCGACGCCGCGCTGCTGACGGTCAGCCGCCTCGCCGACGAGCGGGCCCCGAACCCGGGCTACCGGGCGTTCCTGGCCAACGGCGCCAACGTCACGCGCACGCTCGTGCTGGGCGGGTGGGAAATCGCGCTGGAGCTCGTCGCCGCCGCCCGTCAGCGCCGCCGCGACGTGCGCCCGCGCGGCCGCCGCGGCGGCGCGTACCCGCTGCTGCGGGCCGGCATGTGCGTGTTCGTGCGGGACCTCGTCGTGTTCGCGGTGCTCCAGGACATGCTGCGCGGCGTGCCGGCCGTGTACGCCACGTTCGCCAGCTACGACGAGGTCGCCCACCACTCGGGGCTCGAGCGCGCGGACACGCTCGAGGCGCTGCGCAAGCTCGACGCGCGCTTCGGGCTCATCGACCACGCGCGCCGGCACGCGCCGCGGCCCTACGAGCTCGTCGTCCTGTCCGACCACGGCCAGACGCAGGGCGCGACGTTCCGCCAGCGCAACGGCTACGGGCTCGACGAGCTCGTCGAGCGCTCGCTGGCGAGCGGCGGTCGCGTGTCCGGCCACGCGGGCGGCGACGAGAACGCGTCCGGCGTCCGCCGCGCGGTCGACGAGGCGACCGGCCGGCGCGACGGGCATCCGGGCCGGCGCGACCGCGCCCCGGCCGACCGCGCGGCGGTCGTGCTCGGGTCGGGGAACCTCGGCCTCGTCTACCTCATGGGCCGCCCGCACCGGCGCATGCTCGAGGAGATCGAGGAGCGCCACCCGCTGCTCATCGACGCGCTGTGCGCCCACCCGCACATCGGGTTCGTGCTCGTGCGCTCCGCCGTCGACGGCGCGGTCGTGCTCGGGGCCGGGGGCCGGCGCCGCCTCGCCGACGGCGCGGTGACCGGCGTGGACCCGCTGGCGCCGTTCCCGCCCAACGCCGCCCGCCATCTGCTGCACGCCGACGGCTTCCCGCACGTCGCCGACATCGTCGTCAACAGCTTCTTCGACCCCGCCACCGAGGAGGCGTGCGCGTTCGAGGAGCTCATCTCGTTCCACGGCGGGATGGGCGGACCGCAGACCCGCCCGTTCCTGCTGCATCCTGCCCACCTGCCGGCGCCCGACGAGCCGCTCGTCGGCGCGGTCGCCGTGCACCGCCTGCTGCGCCGCTGGCGCGAGACGTGCAACGGGGCCGGCGCGGACGACACGCCCGCCGGCACCACCGCCGATCCGCTGGTGGGCACCCTCGTCCACGGCGCCGCCCCGGGCGACACTGGGCGCGACGGCTGAGGAGAGGAAGAGGCCGGATGTGCCGGTGGATGGCCTGGATGGGGCAGTCCGTGCTCCTGGAGGAGCTGCTCTTCAAGACGCAGCACGGGATCGTCGCGCAGAGCCTGCGCTCCCGGCTCGGCGCGGAGCCCACCAACGGCGACGGGTTCGGCCTCGGCTGGTACGGCGCGGGGGAGGGGCCGTGCGTGTACCGGGGCGTCGCGCCGGCGTGGAGCGATGCGAACCTGCGCGAGCTCGCGGCGCACATCGAGTCGCCGCTGTTCCTCGCGCACGTGCGCGCGGCGATCGGCTCGCCGGTGCAGGAGAGCAACTGCCATCCGTTCCGCCACCGGCAGTGGCTGTTCGTCCACAACGGCTACCTGGAGCGCTTCCACCTCCTGCGGCGCGACCTCATGCTGGCGATCGATCCGGCCGCGTTCGACGCGGTGGAGGGCACGACCGACACGGAGGTCGTCTTCCACCTCGCGCGGACGTTCGGCCTCGAGGACCATCCGATCGGCGGCCTGGCGGGCGCGCTGGGCTACGTGGAGCAGGTGGCCCGCGCCCGCGGGATCGCGGCGGCGGTGCAGGGGACGTTCGGCATCAGCGACGGCCGCCACCTGTGGGCCGTCCGCTACGCCAGCGCCGGGCCGGCCCGGTCGCTGTTCACCTCCTGCGACGCCGACGCGATCCGCCGCCTGCACCCCGGCAACCCGCGGCTGCAGCGCCTGCACCACGACGACCGGCTCGTCGTCTCCGAGCCGGTCTCCGACCTGCCCGGCCTGTGGCGCGAGGTGCCGCAGGCCACCGCGGTGATCGTCCGCCGCGGCGAGCCGCTCGAGGAGCGGCCGTTCGCGCCGCGCGAGCGCCCGGTGGCGGTCGCGGTCCCGGCGGATCCGGCCGCTGCGCCCGTCGATGGCTGACCTGCCCGCCTGGGCGCGGTGGCGCGGCGAGGGCGGGCCCGTCCCGTGGAGCGTGGGGCTCGGGGAGGAGGTGGTGCTGTGCGGGCCCGACGGGGACGTCGCCAACCGCGCCGTCGAGGCATCCAGGTGCTGCCGCCGCCGCTCGCGGACCGGGCGTCGCCGGAGACGCACGCGTGCGTCCTGGAGCTCAAGACCGGCCCGCACGCGACCGTGGCCGGCGCCGGCCGGGAGCTGGCCTCGCTGCGTCGCGACGTCGCGTGTGTGCTGGCGTCACGACTGGGGCTGCGTGCGTTCGCGGCCGGGACCCATCCGCTCGCCGAGGCGGCGGACGTGGCCGTCGGCGCCGGCGCGCGCCAGCGGGCGGTGGCGCGCACGACGCAGGCGCTCGCGCGGCGCGAGCCGACGATGGCCCTGCACGTGCACGTCGGCGTCCCCGGTCCGCAGGCCGCCGTGAACGCGCTCGACGGCCTGCGCGAGCGCCTGCCGCTGCTGCTGGCGCTCGGGGCGAACTCGCCGTACTGGCGGGGCGCCGACTCCGGGTTCGCCTCGATGCGCACGCCGCTGTTCGGGGCCTTCCCGCGCGTCGGCATCCCGCGGCGCTTCGGCACGTACGCCGCGTACGTCGAGGTCGTCGAGCGCCTGCTGCGCACCGGGGCGGTGCCCGAGCCGGGATTCCTGTGGTGGGACGCGCGCCTGCGTCCGGCGCTCGGCACGGTCGAGGTGCGGGTCGCCGACGCCCAGCTCGACGTGGCGGACGCGGTCGCGCTCGCCGCGCTCGTCCAGTGCCTCGTGCGCCGTCACGCCGAGCCGGTCCCGCGCGCGGGGATCGCCCACGAGATCCTGGACGAGAACCGGTTCCTGGCCGCGCGCGACGGCATCGATGCCGCGCTGCTCGACCGCGCCGGACGCCACCGGCGCGCGGCGCGCGAGCTGCTCGGCGAGACGCTCGCCGCCTGCGCCGCGACGGCCGAGGCGCTCGCCTGTGTGACGGAGGTCGCCGGGGTCGCCGACCTGGCGCGCGATCCCGGCCACGCCCGTCAGCGGAGCCTCGCCGCCGTGGTCGGCCCGGCCGGCCTGCCGGCGCTCCTCGCCGACCGCTACGCCGGGACGCTCGACCGCGCGGAGGCGCCGCCGGCCGCGACGGGCGTGGGCGGGTCCTGACGCCCGGCCGCCATCCGCGCGAGCGCGCGCACCAGGTCGGGCACGCGGTCCGGGATCGCCGCCGACGGGGACGCGCCCGGGTGGCCGCGCGCGACGCGCACGTGCAGCGCCCGCGGGCGCACCGAGAAGCGCAGGGGCGGGTCCAGCAGCACCGACTCGCCGTCGATCCCCGCGGGGACGGGGCCGGACGCGCGGACCTCGAACGTGCGCGCCGACCACTGGCGCCAGGCGCGCCGCGGGAACCGGACCCGGCCGCCGATCGCGGACGGCGGGCCGAGCAGCGTGATGCCGAGCAGTCCCTCGTCGATGCGGGGCCGCGTGCCGCCACCGACCATCCCGAGGCGGTAGCGGTTGTTCGACACCAGCACCGCGACGCGGCCCCGGCGGCGGCGCCCATGCGGGCTCGTCCAGCCGATCGCGGTCCGGCGCCCGTCGGACAGCGTCGCCAGGAGCGTCCGCAGCTTCGCGCCGCGATACTCCCGGCGCGCGACCGCGTCCGCGTACACCCCGAGCGACACGTTGTTGACGAACGTGCGCCCGTTGACGAGCGGCAGGTCGACGCGGCGCTCGCCGCCGTCGACGAACGCGTCGAGCGCGCCCACGACGTCGTCGCGGTCGACGCCGAGGTCGAGCGCGAAGTGGTTGCGGGTCCCGGCCGGGACGCACGCGAACGGCACCCCGCGCTCGGCGGCGATCTCGGCCACGATCGCCTGCGTGCCGTCGCCGCCGGCGGCGGCGACCGCGTCGGCGCCGCCGTCCAGCGCGTCGAGCACGATCCGGCGCAGGTCGTCGCCGGGACGCAGCTCGATCGCCGCGATCCCTCGCGCCGACGCCTCCTCGGCCAGGCGATGGCGGCCCGCGGCGCCGTCGCCCGACCGGGGGTTCCACACCAGCGCCGGCCGCCGCGGCCGCGCGGCCGGCGGCAGCGGCGCGCGGACGCGGAACGCCGCGTCCGCGGCCGCCACGGCGCCAGCGAGCGCGAGCAGGATCAGGACGTCGGCGGCGAGCAGCAGCGGCTCGCCCCACGGCAGCAGGGCGGCGGCCGCCGCCAGCGCCACCGCCGCGGCGGCGAGGTGCGCGACCCGGGCGGCGCCGGTGCGCAGCAGCCCGCGCCAGCCGACCGTGAGCGCGACCGCGAGCAGCGCGACCCCGACCAGGCGGAGGCCCGGCTCGCGCGCGAATGTGATCGCGGTCGCCAGCACGAGCGCGGCCGCCGGCAGCGCGATCGCCGCCGCGGCGGCGAGTCGCCGGCGCGTCACCAGGTCAGCTCGATCTCGAGCTCGGTCCTGTCGTCCTCCACCTCGAGCTCGACCTTGAGGCGCACCGTCGCCGGCACCTTGGCCACGAAGCGCAGCCCGTCGCGCTCGATGCGGAAGTCGTTGCCCGAGGCGAGCTCGTCGGCGATCGCCCGCAGGCGCGCCGCCGCCTCCTCGCGGCTGATCGTCTGCCGCTCCTCCAGCTCCAGCAGGTCCATGAGCCTCACCTCCGGTCGTTGCGGTCCGACCGTCCACCGTCCGGCGGCGCGGCGCAAGGGTGCAGGCACGCCCGACGCGCAGAGGCATGCGCGCACCCTTGCCGCGCGCCGGCGCCGGCGACAGGCTCGCCGGCATGCGCCCGATCGAGGAGTACGCGCTTCTGGGAGACATGCGGTCCGCCGCGCTGGTGGGCCTCGACGGCTCCATCGACTGGCTGTGCCTGCCGGAGTTCGACTCCGCCTCGTGCCTGTCGGCAATCCTGGGCGACGAACGCCACGGGCGGTGGCTGATCGGCCCCGAGGGGCCGGTCCGCACCTGCACGCGCCGCTACCGGCCGGGCACGCTCGTGCTCGAGACCGACGTCGAGTCCGAGGACGGGGCCGTCCGCGTCACCGACTTCATGCCCCGCGGCGCGGGCGCGCCGCAGGTCATGCGCATCGTCGAGGGCCTGAAGGGCCGGGTGCCGATGCGGATGGAGCTCACGCTGCGGCCCGACTACGCCACGATCACGCCGTGGGTCGAGCGGGCCGTCGACGGCGCGACTGCCACGGCGGGGCCCGACGCGTTCCGCCTGAGCACCGCCGTCCCGCTCGATCTCGACGAGGGGACGATCGGCGCGCGGTTCGACGCGACCGAGGGCGCCCGCCGGCGGTTCACGCTCGCCTGGCACCGGTCCTACGAGGACGCCCCGCCGGCCGAGGACGCCGAGTCCGCGCTCGCCCGGACCGTGGACTGGTGGCGCGCCTGGAGCGGGCGGTGCACGTACGACGGGCCGTACTCGGAGGCGGTGCTGACGTCGCTGATCGCGCTGAAGGCGATGACCACCGAGACGACCGGCGCGGTCGTGGCCGCCCCGACGACCTCGCTGCCCGAGGAGATCGGCGGCGTGCGCAACTGGGACTACCGCTACTGCTGGCTGCGCGACTCCGTGCTCGCGCTGGAGGCGCTGCTGGACACGGGCTACACGGCCGAGGCGCTGGGGTTCCGCGACTTCCTGCTGCGCGTCGGCACCGGCGACCCCACGCGGATGCAGATCATGTACGGCATCCGCGGCGAGCGGCGCCTCACCGAGTTCGAGCTGCCCGAGCTGCCCGGCTACGAGGGCTCGCGCCCGGTCCGGGTGGGCAACGCCGCCTCCGAGCAGTTCCAGCTCGACGTCTACGGGGAGGTTGTGGGCGTCGGGTTCCTCGGCACCGAGGCGCTGGGGCGGGTCGAGCGACGCCTGTGGCCGCGGTGGCGGGCGATCGCCGAGCACGTCGAGACGATCTGGCGCGAGCCGGACGACGGCATCTGGGAGTCGCGCGGGACCCGGCGCCACTACACGTACTCGAAGGTGATGGCGTGGGTGGTGTTCGACCGCCTCGTCCGGCTCGCCGAGCGCTTCGGCCTCGAGGCGCCCGTCGAGCGGTGGGCGCGGACGCGCGACGAGATCCACCGCGAGGTCTGCGAGCAGGGCTACGACCCCGACCGCCGCACGTTCACGCAGTACTACGGCTCTCGGGAGCTTGACGCCAGCACGCTGAACATCCCGATCGTCGGATTCCTGCCCGCGACCGACGAGCGCGTGACCGGCACGATCGACGCGGTGTGGCGGGAGCTGGGGCGCGACGGCTTCGTGTCGCGCTACTCCACGGCCGAGACCGACGACGGGCTCCCCGGCGACGAGGGGCAGTTCCTGGCCTGCTCGTTCTGGCTCGTGACCGCGCTCGCGCTCAACGGCCGCCTCGACGACGCCCGGGGCCTGTTCGAGCGGCTGCTGGGCCTGGCGAACGACGTCGGCCTGCTCGCGGAGGAGTTCGACGTCGCGCGCGGCCGGCAGGTCGGCAACTTCCCGCAGGCGTTCAGCCACCTGACGCTGATCATGGCCGCCCGCGCGATCGCCGACGCGCAGGGCGGCGGCGCCGGCGACGCACGTCGCGCCGAGGTGTCGCTCGGGAGCGACGCCCCGTGACGCTTCCCGAGCTGGCGCCCGAGGAGGGCGACGACGCGGCGCCCCCGCCCGCGGCGCCGGTGATGCCGCGGGTGGCGGTCGCTCCAGCCGACCGGGCCGCGATCGGGCGCTCCGCCCGGGCGCGGGCGCCCCGCTCGGCGCACGCCGGGTGGGCCGCCGCCCCCGGTCGCCGCGACCCCGTGGCCGTGCTGGAGGACGAGTGCCGGACGCGCGTCCCGGAGCTCGTCCCGATCCGCTACGGGCGCATGCTCGCGAGCCCGTTCGCGTTCTACCGCGGCGCCGCCGCCGTCATGGCCGCCGATCTGTCGGGCCAGGCGGTCTCGGGCCTCACCGTCCAGGCATGCGGCGACGCGCACATCGCGAACTTCGGCGCGTTCGCCGCCCCCGACCGCGCGCTCGTGCTGGACGTCAACGACTTCGACGAGACGCTGCCGGGCCCGTGGGAGTGGGACGTCCTGCGCCTGGCGGCGAGCATCGAGATCCTGGGGCGGGCCCGGACGGACCGCGGGCGGGACCGCCGCGCGCTGACCGCCGCGGCCGTGCGCTCGTACCGCGACGCGATGCGCGCGTTCGCGGGGATGGGGAACCTGGAGCTCTGGTACCGGCGGCTCGACGAGACCGCCCTGGCGCGCGAGTTCCTGCCCGCGCTGCGCCGGCCCGACGTGGCGATGCGTCGCGCCGCCGCCGGCGCTCGTGCCCGCGACAGCGTTAGAGCCGTCGTCAAGCTCACCGAGCGCGTGCGCGGCCAGGTGCGCGTCGTGCACCGGCCGCCGCTGATCGTCCCGGTCGCCGAGCTGCTGCCGGCCGACGACGCGCGCGACGTCGAGCTCGAGATGCAGAGCCTGCTGGCCGGCTACCGCCGCAGCCTGCCGGACGACCGCCGCCACCTGCTCGACGGCTACCGGGTCGTCGACCTGGCCCGCAAGGTCGTCGGGGTCGGCAGCGTTGGGACGCGCTGCTGGGTTCTGCTGCTCCACGGCCGCGACGCCGGGGACCCGCTTGTCCTGCAGGCCAAGGAGGCCGAGGAGTCGGTGCTCGCCCCGTACGCCGGGCGCAGCCGCCACGCGAACCAGGGCCGGCGGGTCGTCGAGGGGCAGCGGCTCATGCAGGCGGCGAGCGACATCCTGCTGGGGTGGGACCGGCTGCGGGGCCTCGACGGGCGTCGCCGCGACTTCTACGTGCGCCAGCTCTGGGACGGGAAGCTCTCGCCGGACCTCGAGTCGATGCCCGCCGAGCGGCTGGACGCGTACGTCCGGGCGTGCGCCTGGACGCTCGCGCGTGCCCACGCGCGCTCGGGGGACCGGATCGCGATCGCGGCGTATCTCGGCGGCAAGCCGGTCTTCGACGCGGCCGTGGTCGAGTTCGCACGCGATTACGCCAACCAGAACGAGCGCGACCACGCGGCGCTCGCCGAGGCGGTGCGCACCGGGCGCGTCGAGGCGCAGACCGGCGTGTGATCGGCGGCCGGCGCCCCGCCGGTCAGGCGGCGGGGTCCTCGGACGCGAGCCGCTCGAGCACCTCCGCCACATCGGCCTGCGCGATCCGCTCGAAGGCGACCACCTCCCCGTCGCGGCGTCGCAGCGCGGCGTCGCGGCGTCGCAGCGCGGCGACGAGCGGCGCCGCCCACCGGTTCTCGTAGACGATGAGCAGGGCGCCGCCGCCGTGCTGGATCGTGTCGGCGGCCGCGCGCAGGTCGGCGTCACGCAGGAGGCCGGTCGTCGTGCCGGCGAAGGCGACGAGGTCCGGGAACTCGTCGCCGTCCACGTCCTCGGCGAGGAGCGTCCTCAGCGTTCCGCCCGCGCGCTTCTCGATGCCGACGACGTCGAGGACGCGGATGACGCCGCGGTCGACGAGGTCGAGGAGGATCGGGACCGCGTCGTCCTCCCTCGGGCCGCCGGGCGGGTAGCCGACGACGGCGACCCCCACCGGCCCGACCGGCTGCCCGCCGGTCCTCATGGTCGCCGTCTCTGCGCCGGGAGACTCGATCGCACCACTGGACTGTCCCTGTCGCGCTCCGGGGCGGCAAACCTGCCCGCCCGCGGGCGATGGGGAAGTGCGCATCACCGTCCTGGTGGTGCGTGCGGCGGCGCGCGGGCGCCTTGGCGCCGTCGCCGCGAGGCCTATCGTCGCCAGGGTGGAGCGGACGGTGCACCTGGTCACGGACGGGCGCGCGGGACGGCGCGCGATCGAGCATCGGCTGCGGTCGCTGGCCGCGGTCCTGCCCGGCGCGGTCGTGGACGTGCACCTCGTCGAGCCGTGCGACACGCTCGCGGCCGGCTTCTGCGTGGCCGAGCTGGCGCTCGCCGCCGAGCCCGAAGGCCGCATGGTCCTCCACGACGTGGCCGCGGCGGACACCGACCCGGGGCCCTGGCCGGAGCACGCCGGACGCGTGCTGTGCGTGGCGCGCACGGCGGGCGGCGCCCGGGTGCTCGGCCCCAACGTGGGCTGGTGCTGGTCGTTCGCGTCACGGGCGCTGGACTCGTGCCTGTACCGCGTCGACGCGCCGGCCGATGCGGTGCAGCCGTTCGACGGCCTCGTCACCGCCGCCGCCCACGTGTCCGGTGGTCATCCGCACGCCCTGGCCGGCGTCATCCCTCGCGCCGCCGTGCCGTCGCTGCCCCGGCGCGCGCGCGGGCCCGTGGACCGGGCCGGGCGGATCGACGTGTCGGTCATGCGCCTGAGGTGACGGAGGGCGGCGGCGGGAGGGCGGGCTCCAGCCACTCGCGCACCGCCCGCTCCGGCTGCGCGCCCACCCGGCGATCGACTTCCTTGCCGTGCCGATGCAGGACGAGCAGCGGGATGCTCAGCGCCTGGTAGCGCGCGGCGATCGGCTGGCCGGCGTCGACGTCGACCTTCACGACCTTGATCCGTCCCGGGTGGTCGCGGGCGAAGCGCTCGACCACGGGGGTGACCATGCGGCAGGGCGCGCACCAGGCCGCCCAGAAGTCGACGAGCACGGGGACGGTGGCGACCACCTCCTCGTCGAAGTCCTCGGTCCCCGCGTCGACGATCCACGGGAGCGGGTGGTGGCACGCCGCGCATCGAGGGATGCCCTCCCGCTGCGACCGGATGCGGTTCCTGCGCCCGCAGGCGACGCAGCTGACGATGTTCGCCGCCATGCACGTCTCCGTTCCTCGGGACGGTCGCCTCGATAGGCCGAGCGCGCGGGCCGTCAATGCCGCCCCGCCGCACCGGTCGGCGGCCGGGCGGGCTTGCCCCGCGACCGACGCGGTCTATTCCTGAAGGCGTAGCTCTCCTCCCACGAGCCGCGATCCGCGGCTCGCTCCCCGAACGGGACGGCATCCGGGGCCGATCGAGGCCCCGGGCGCCGTCCCGGTGGGCGCCCACCCGACGACGACATGGACCGACGCGCATGCGACGACAACAGGCGCCTGCGGTGGTGACGCCGCCGCACGACGTGACGATCGTCCCGCTCGCCCTGCCGTTCTTCATCTCGGCGGGTCCGATCAGCGGGACCGCCATCGCGCTGACGCGCAGCGGAGCGGGCCTCTACTACCTCGTCGACAACGCCACGGCCATGGGGCCGCCGGTGTGGGTCCACGAGGGCGAGGTGGACACGTGCATGTTCGAGCCGATGTTCGTCCGATGCGAGTGAAGCGCGCACCCGGCCGATACTCCGAGGAGTGGCTCCTGCGCCGCTACCACCGCGACGGGGACCTGCTCGCGCGCGAGCGCCTGGTGCAGTCGATGCTGCCGCTCGTCCGGCGCATCGTCGTGGGCTACGGCCGGCCCCGGTTCAGCCAGGACCTCGTGCAGGCCGCGCTGTTCGGCCTGACGAAGGCGATCGACGCGTGGGACGAGTCGCGTGGCGTCGCGCTGCGCAACTACGCCATCCCCACCATGCACGGCGAGATCCGCCGCTGGCTGCGCGATCACTCCTGGGCGGTGCACATCCCGCGACCGCTGCAGGAGCGGGTCCTCGCCGTCAGCCGGACCGTCGAGTCACTGCAGAGCAGCACGGGACGCCCGCCCACCGCCGGCGAGGTCGGGGCCGAGCTGGGGATCGACGAGGACGGCGTGCTCGAGGCGATGGAGGCCGGACGCGCCTACGCCGCGACGGCGCTCGACATGCCGCTCGGCGAGCCCGACGGGTGCTCGCTGCTCGACGTCCTCGGACAGGACGACCAGCGGCTCGAGCGCGTCGAGGACATCGTGTCGCTCAGGAGCCTGCGGAACGTGCTGGACGATCGCGCCCGGCGCATGCTGCACCTCCGCTTCGTCCACGGTCTCAGCCAGTCGCAGATCGCCGCGCGCATGGGGTGCTCCCAGATGCAGGTGTCCCGCCAGCTGCGCAGCACGCTGGAGCGGCTGCGGGCCGCCGCCCATGGCCCCCCGGTCACCGAGCAGGCCGGCTCCTGACGCGACGTGAGCGCCCGGTCGTCGCCGGCGCGCGCGCCCCCGGTGGGATCAGCGCGGGAGCGCCTGGCGTCGGCGCGAGTCCAGCAGCGACTGGCGGCGCACGAGCTGCTCGTCGGCGCGGATGACGTGCATGACCGCGTTGATGAGCGCGAGGTGGGTCAGGCCCTGCGGGAAGTTGCCCAGATGGCGCCCTGACCGGATGTCGATCTCCTCTCCGTAGAGCAGCAGGGGAGAGGCATGGCCGAGCACCCGCTCGCACAGGGCGCGGGCACGGGCGGTCTGCCCGATCTCGGCCAGGGCGCTGACCAGCCAGAACGAGCAGGTCGTGAACGCGCCCTCGACGCCGACCAGCCCGTCGTCGGTCTCGTCGGTCCGGTAGCGCAGGACGAGCCCCTCGACGGTGAGCTCCTCGGCGACCGCCTCGACGGTGGCGATCATGCGATCGTCGTCGGGCGGCAGGAAGCCCAGCAGCACGGCCAGCAGGCACGAGGCGTCCAGCGCGGTGGTCTCGTAGTGCTGGACGAGGACGCCGCGCGCGTCGACGCCGTTGCGGCACACGTCGGCGTGGATCTCGTCGGCGGCGTCGCGCCAGCGGGCGGCGTGCTCCTCGTCCTCGCGCAGCAGCGCCAGCCGCGCCCCGCGGTCGCACGCGACCCAGCACATGACCTTGGAGCTGAGGAAGTGCCGCGGCTCGCCGCGCACCTCCCAGATGCCGTGATCGGGCTCGCGCCAGTGGGCGATCGCCTCCTCGACCTGGCGGCGCAGGATCGCCCAGCTCGACTCGGCCAGGCCGTCGCGCGACTCGGTGTGCAGCCAGATCGAGTCCAGCAGCGCGCCCCAGACGTCGTGCTGGGCCTGGCGGTAGGCGTCGTTGCCGATGCGGACCGGGCGCGCGCCGGCGTACCCGCTCAGGTGCTCGAGCTCCTGCTCCGGCAGCTCGCTCTCGCCGCCGACGCCGTACATGATCTGGAGGTGGTCGGTCTCGGCCTTGGCGACGTCGCGCACGAAGTAGAAGAAGTCGTCGGCCTCCTCCTCGAACCCGAGCGTGTAGAGACCCCACAGCGCGAACGTGGAGTCGCGGATCCACGAGTAGCGGTAGTCCCAGTTGCGCACGCCGCCGGGCGTCTCGGGCAGCGACGTCGTCGGCGCGGCGACGAGCGCGCCCGTCGGCGCGTACGTGAGGCCCTTGAGGGTCAGCGCGCTGCGTTGGAGGTAGGTGCGCCAGGGATGGTCGGGGAACGACCCGTGCGACAGCCACTCGTGCCAGAAGTCCATCGTGGCCTCCAGGCGCTCCTCGGCCTCGTCGAGCGTGGTCGGCGCGGGGTGATCGGACCAGGCCAGCGCGAAGAACGCGGCGTCGCCGTCGTGCAGCGTCGTGCGGGCCAGCGCCCGCCCACCCTCGAAGCCCAGGTTGAGGTCGGTCTGCAGACGCAGGACGAGGGGGCTGCCGTCGGTCACGCCGGTCGCCGATCGGTAGCCGGGGCCGTCGTAGCGCCACGACACCGCGGCGCGCGCGTAGTCGGGCTTGGGCTCGCACTCCATGCGGACGTCCACCCGCCCGTTGATGCAGCGGACCGTGCGCAGCAGGACGTGGTCGGCGTCGTGGTCGGTCGGCGCGCGCCGGTGGGTGAGGGAACGCTCGTCGTGGTGGTGCCAGCGGCCGACGAGCAGCGCGTCGCGGACGACCATCCAGCCGGTGGCGGTGCCCCAGGTGGTCTCGAGGATCATCGTGCCGGGCAGATAGCGCCGGCCCGTGGGCACGCTGACGTCCGAGGGGGCGAGCCTGAAGGCGCCCGCGTCGCGGTCGAGGATCGTGCCGAACACCGAGGGCGAGTCGACGCGCGGCAGGCACATCCACTCGATGCCGCCGCCCGGCGCGACGAGGGCACACGCCTCGCAGTCCGACAGCAGCGCATACGAGGCGATCGGCGGGAAGGCGTTCGCGCCCTGGGGCACCTCCCCGGCGATGGAGCGCATGGCCATCTCAGATCAGTCGCCAGGCGTGACCAGGCGCCAGCAGCGCGTCGGTCGACGGTGGCCCCTGGCTGCCGGCCGGGTACGGGACGGGCGGCTCGTCGCTCGACTCCCAGGCGGTGAGCAGCGGCTCGACGACCCGCCACTGCTGCTCGACCTCATCGCGGCGCGTGAACAGGGTGTGGTCGCCGTGCAGCGCGTCGAGGATCAGGCGCTCGTAGGGCTCGGGAGGCGGCTCGCCGTAGGTCAGCTCGTGGAGCATCTCGAGCTTGACCGAGCGCAGCCGCATCAGCGCCCCCGGGATCTTGGCGGCGAGGACGAGGGCGACGCCCTCGGTTGGGTCGATCGTGAGCACGAGCTGGTTGGGCCGCACCCCGACCGAGCCCTCCCGCGCGAACGCCATGTGCGGCACGTCCTGCAGCGTCACCGCGATCTCGGTGACCGTTCGCGCCAGGCGCTTGCCGGTGCGCAGGTAGAACGGGACCCGGGCCCAGCGCCAGTTGTCCACCGTCAGCCGCAGGGCGGCGTAGGTCTCGGTCCGCGAATCGGCGGCCACGCCGGGCTCCTCGCGGTAGCCGGGAACCGCGCGCCCGCCGACCCTGCCGCTGGTGTACTGGCCGCGCACGGCCGACGCCGGCGACGGCGCGGGGATCGCCGAGAGCACCTTGACCTTCTCGTTGCAGAGCTGGCGGGAGGTGAAGTCGACGGGCGGCTCCATCGCGACGAGGCAGAGCAGCTGCAGCAGGTGGTTCTGCACGACGTCGCGCACCGCGCCCACGCGGTCGTAGTAGCCGCCACGGCCCTCGATGCCGAGGTCCTCGGCCGCGGTGATCTCGACGTGGTCGACGCAGTGGCGGTTCCAGGTCGGCTCGAAGAGCGTGTTGGCGAAGCGCAGCGCCAGGAGGTTCTGGACCGTCTGGGTGCCGAGGAAGTGGTCGATGCGAAAGAGCTGGTCCTCCGAGAGGACGGCCGACAGCGCGCGGTTGAGGCGGCGGGCGTCGGCCAGCGAGGTGCCGAACGGCTTCTCGACGAGCACGCGCACGGAGGCGCCCTCGCGTCGCGCCAGGCCGTGCCGGCCGAGCTGCTCGACCACCACGGAGAAGAGCTGCGGAGGCACGGCGAGGTGATGGCAGTGGTCGAGCGCCAGGCCGGCGTCGCGGTCCAGGGCCGTCAGCGTGCCGGCCAGCCGCTCGTAGGTCGCGCCGTCCTCCAGCGCTCCCTGGACGTAGCGGGCGCCGGCGAGCAGCTCGGTCAGCGCCCGCTCGTCCGGCGGGCGGCGCCCGAAGCGGCGCACCGCTCCGGCGGCGATCGCGCGGAACTCGTCCTGGGACAGGTCGTCGTGGGCGACGCCCACCAGCGCGAACGGCTCCGGCAGCGCCCGGTCGCGGACGAGGTTGTGCAGCGCCGGGAGGAGCCGCCGCCCCGCCAGATCGCCGGTGGCCCCGAACACGATCAGCGCCGCCGGCCGCAGCGCCGAGACGGGCGATCCGTCGGGCCGCAGCTCGGGGGCGGTGCCGACGGGCCGCTGCGCTGCCCGCCGACGACGGCCGACGCCGGCTCGAGCAGGCGCGGCTCGGCCCGAAGCGTCGCCGCGTCGGCCGCGCATCAGCTCCATCGCCCAGCCGAGCGCGTCGCGCTCGCGCGGCGACCCGCGCAGCGCGGCGCGCGCGGCCTCGACGTCGCGAGCCGTGGCGACCGTCACCTGGGCTCCTGCTCGGCGGAGATGGACGCCGAGGCGGGCAACCTACGACTTGATGGCCACGCGCCGCGCTCGCGCCTGCTCGGGCTTGGGGATGCGCACGGTCAGGACGCCGTTGTCGAGCCGTGCGTCGATGTTCTCGGCGTCGACGGGCCCGGGCAGCGTGACGCGGTAGTCGAACTCCCCGACGCGGCGCGTCCGCCGGCGCAGGACGCCCTCGTGCTCCCGGTCCTTCACCTCGCCGGAGATCTCGAGCTCGTTGTCGCGCACCTCGACGTTGACGTCGTCGCGCTTGACGCCGGGCAGGTCGGCCTCGACGATCCACATGTCGTCGGTCTCCTCGATGTCGACGGGCGGCGCCCACGCGACCTGCGTGCCGTCGCTGCCGAAGACGTCCTCGAAGAGCCGGGCCGTCGCCTGCTGGAGCTCCTCGAGCTCGCGCAACGGCTCCCATCGCGTCATCGCTCGGGACGGCGTGTCGCGGCGTCGCATCAGAACGGCCATTGGCGCTCCTTTCGCGCAGTGTGCAGTGCCCTTGCGGAAGTACGTCGGTCCGCCCGGCGATCAAGGGCCGGCGACGGGATCGCGTCACGGTCTCGGCTGGACGGATCCCCGCGGCGTCCTAGTGGGGGACAGGTGCGGCACGCTCCCGAGGAGATCCTCCCCGGCGTCCATCACTGGACGGCGCTCCATCCCGAGCTCAAGGAGCCGGTGAGCTCCCACTACGTCGAGCCGGCGGGGGCGCTCATCGACCCGATGGTCCCCGAGACCGGGCTGGGGTGGTTCGAGACGCGGGAGGTGCAGCCGCAGCAGGTCATCCTGACCAGCCACCGCCACTGGCGCGAGACCGACCGGTACGTCGCCGCGTTCGGCTGCGTCGTGCGCTGCCCTCTCGAGGCGCTGCGGCTGCTCCCGGCCGGCCGGACCGGCCGGCCTTTCAACGACGCCGACGAGGTGGCCCCGGGCGTGACCGCGATCGAGATCGGCAAGATCAGGCCCGACGAGACGGCCCTGCACGTGGCGCTGGGAGAGGGCGCGATCGTGTTCGGCGACGCGCTGCTGCGCCCGGCCGGCGGCCCGCTCGCGTTCCCGCCCGGATCCGAGCTCGGCGCGCACCCGGACCGCGTGCGCGACGGCCTGCGGGACGCGTTCCGCGGCCTGCTGCTGCGCGACTTCGACGCGCTGCTGTTCGCGCACGGAGAGCCGCTGCTCAACGGCGGACATGCCGCCCTGCGTCGCTTCGTCGAGCTGCCGGTCGGCAAGCCCGGGTACGGCGACACGGAGTGAGCGACCGAGCGCATGGGGACGAGACGCTGCTGGCTGGTGGACATGGACGGCGTGCTCGTCCACGAGGACACGCCGATGCCGGGCGCCGATCGCTTCGTCGCCGCGCTGCGCGAGCGTGAGACCCCGTTCATGGTCCTGACCAACAACTCCCTCTACACGCCGCGCGACCTGTCGGCTCGCCTGCGGCGCGTCGGCCTCGACATCCCGGGGCAGGCCATCTGGACGTCGGCGCTGGCGACGGCCCGCTTCCTCGAGGACCAGCGCCCCGGCGGCCTCGCCTTCGTCATCGGCGAGGCCGGTCTCACGACCGCGCTGCACGAGGCCGGCTACACGCTCACGGATCGCGACCCCGACTACGTGGTCCTGGGGGAGACGCGCAGCTACAGCTTCCAGCGCCTCACGCGCGCGATCCGGCTCGTCATGGGCGGCGCGCGATTCATCGCCACCAACCCGGACACGATCGGGCCGGCGCCCGGCGGGCCGCTGCCCGCGACCGGGTCGCTCGCCGCGCTGATCAGCCGGGCCAGCGGGGTCGAGCCGTACTTCGTCGGCAAGCCGAACCCGCTGATGATGCGCTCGGCGCTCAACGCGCTCGACGCGCACTCCGGGAACGCGACGATCGTCGGCGACCGGATGGACACCGACGTCATCGCCGGCATCGAGTCCGGGCTCGAGACGATCCTCGTCCTGAGCGGCGTCACCACCCGCGAGATGGCCGAGCGATTCCCGTATCGCGCCTCGAGGGTGGTCGACTCCGTCGTGGACCTCGTCGCCGAGGGCGCGGCGGAGGGGGGATGACGCGGATCGGACGACGCTGCGCGCGCCCAGGGCGCGCGGCCGCGCGTCGTGGAGGGCTCGGCCGCGCCTAGCCCTTGGGCAGCGCCGGCGGGCGCTCGACGTGCACGATGGTCTGGTGCCCCTCTCCGTCCTCGACGTTGATCGTCAGCTCCTCGGACGGGGTCTCGCCGGTGGCGATCTGGATCCGGCGGGGGCGGTCGACGACCCGCTCGAGGTCCTCCTTGGTCTCGTCGCCCGGGGAGTCGAGGCCGATGACGAGGACGTCGTCGCGGTCGTCGTAGGTGATCCCGGTCAGGAGGAGGCGCTCGGCCTCGGTCTGCGACCCCAGGTCGCGGCCGATGACCTCGACGGTCGCCTCGACGGTCCCGAGCGTCCGGCTCAGCTCGTCGAAGTACTCGCGCCACGTCTCGCGCGGGAGCTCTCGTGTGGTGGTGGCCATGAGCCCAAGGGTAGGCTCGTGTCAGGGCGATGCAAGTCCGCCTCGATGAGGCGGGCGACGTCGGTCAGCGAGAGCAGGCCGGCGAGCCGGTCGTCCCGGCACACCAGCAGGCGCTGCAGCGGCGCCGTCGTCAGCCTGGCCAGCGCGTCGGCGAGTGGCGTGTCGGGGTCGATGCAGGCCTCGTCGGCGGGGACCATGATCGCGCGCACCGGGGTCGTGGACCAGGTGTCGCGAGGCAGGGCGAGCGCCTGGCGGAAGCTCACGATCCCGGCGACGCGATCGCCGTCGAGGACGGGGAAGGCCGTGTACCGCGTCGGCAGGAAGATGTCGTCCATGAACTCCTGCACGGTCGTGTCGGCGTCGACCGTGACCGGTGCGCGGACCATCGGGTCGGCGGCGGTCAGCCCCGCGAGGGAGACGCGCGCCTCGGCGGTCTGCAGCTCGGCCTCGGCGGCGGTGAGCAGGAACCAGCCGAGGAACGCGAGCCAGAGGCCGGAGAAGGCGCCGACGAAGATGACGAGCAGGAGCCCCAGCCCGATCATGGCCTGCGCGAACCCGCGCCCGAGCTTGCCCGCCGTGCGGGTCGCCGAGAGGTAGTCCCGTCGCCGGGCCCAGAGGATGGCGCGCAACACGCGGCCGCCGTCGAGCGGCAGCGCGGGCATCAGATTGAAGACGAGCAGGTAGAGGTTGATCTGCCCGACCCAGAACAGGACCCCGTCCGCCGCGGCGGGCAGCGGTCCTGCGAGCGCGGCGAGCAGGCAGACGACGCCGATCGCCAGCGACACGGCGGGGCCGGCGAGCGCCATGCGCAGCTCGGCGCCGGCGGACGGAGGCTCCTGCCTGAGCTGGGCGACGCCGCCGAACACCCACAGCGTGATGCCCCCGATCGCGATGCCGTCGCGTCGTGCCTGGACGGCGTGCCCCAGCTCGTGCAGGACGATCGAAGCGAAGAACAGCACCGCGGCGGCCACAGCCATGGCGAGGTAGGTGCCGTCGGTCAGGCCGGGGTTCGTGTGGGGGAAGACGCCGGCGGCGAGCGACCAGACGACCAGCGCCACGACGAGCAGCCAGCTCCAGTGCGCGCCGATCTCGATTCCGGCGATGCGGCCGAGGCGGAAGGCAGCGGTCATGGGCATGGATGGACCATAGGCCGGAGCCGTCGCGGTGGAAAGTCGTGACGCGAGACCGCCCGCGGAGCGGGAGGCGCGCCCCGCGGGCGGTTCCGTGCGCTCACCGGAGGGTCGGGCGATGGCGCACGGCGCGTCAGCTGCGCCGCATGGCGTCGACGCTGACGTTGCGGGGCGCGCCGTAGAGGCGCTTGCGCACGCGGTCCTCGACCTCGATTGCGTCGAACGGCGTCGTTCGTCGCTTGGCCGGCCGGCGTGCGAGCACCTCGTCGCAGTTCGCGCAGCGGTCGACGTTCGACCAGCGTGCGGCGCTGTAGGTGCGGACGCCGCAGCGCGGGCAGTTCACGTAGGGCATGTGGGGCCGCCTGTCGTCGTCACCGTTCTTGAGACGTAGGGCGCCTCGGCGTGGCGTCAAGGTGAGATGGCCGTGGCCGGTGCGTCGGCGTCCGGGTCGGCGTAGGGGTCGGAGACCGGGCGATCGAGGACGAACAGCTCGAAGATGAGGTCGGGGGCGATGTGGCACCCGGTCAGGAACGCCTCGACCTTGCGCGAGGTCAGGGCCTCGATCGCGCCGACGAGCTCGTCGTGGAGCACGTGCTGGTAGCGCTGGCGCATGGCGAGCACCGCGTCGCGCTCGCCGCCGGCGACGAGGCTCTGCTCGGGTTGCGTGAGGCGGTCCTCGAGCACGACGGCGATGTAGTTGTGGCGGAAGAACGCCTGGGCGCGCATCGGTCCGCGGCCGAGCACGCGCTTGTGGCCGCGGACCACGGCGTTGGCGATCTCCTGACTGAGCCGTCCGTCGGCTGCCCTCGCTGCTGGTGTGGTCATCACGATCACGCGCCCATCCCGTCCATGACCGGCGAGCCGATCGTCTTCGCATCACGGCGACGGGACTGCATTGACATGGGTCGAACTCGCACGGTGGATGAACCTCCGGGTCGACGCGGCGGTCGCCTCGCGGCGACACGCCAGAGCCCGGCCGACACGTCGCACTTCAGGGCACGAGACGATGTGCCACGATTCGCGGACAGGCGCCCCTCTCCTGCCGGACACGGCACGCGGGAGGGGCGCTTCCTCGGTCCCCGCGGCGGAGCGCGCGCGTCGAGACATCGGTCGTCACGAGCCATGCCCGCGCGAGCCGCAGGCCGGCGAGTCGGGATGCGCGGACGCGCGGGCCGAGGGCTCGGATGCGGGCAGCAGCCGAGCGCCGGGCCCGCTCGACGACGGACCGGGTCGGCCGGTGCGGGACGACGAGGACGTGGCTCCGGAGCGCGATCGGGAGTCTCGTCGACCTCGATCCACAGGAACGTGACGCGCAGCTCGGCGCCGGGAGGTGGCGAGGTGGCCATCGCAGCTGGTCTGTAGGGCGCGGACGCGCGCTGTCAAGCGGTCGGCAGCACCCCGCGGATGACATCGCCGTAGTCAATCAGGGCGTGGGCGTTGAGGAAGCGGTCGCCGACGCGCTCTCGCGCGCGGGCGCCCATCCGCCGGGCGCGCCGCTCGTCGTTCAGCAGCGCCGTCACGGCGGCGCCGTACGCCGCCAGATCGCGCCGATCGCCGAGGAGCACGCCGCTCTCGCCGTCGACGATCTGCTCCTGGATCCCGCCGATGCGCGACGCGACCACCGGCCGCGCCTTCCACATCGCCTCCGCCACGGTGAGGCCGAAGCCCTCCGCGAGGCTTTTCTGGACGACGACGCGCGCATGGCGCTGCAGCGCGTTGACCATCGTCGCATTCTCGTCGAGGTCCTCCATCGGCAGCAGGGCGTAGTGGATGCGGCGGCGCGCGGCCTCGGGCAGCGTCTCGCGGAGCTCGATCGCCTCGCGCAGCACCCCGGCGCCCTCGGGGTCGTCGGCGACCGACGCGACGTCCGGCGCGGCGTAGACCAGATGCGCCCCCGTGTCGGCCGGCACGTGCTCGGCGAACCCGCGGACGACGCCGATAGGGTCCTTCAGCGCGTCCCACCGCGACACCTGCAGCACGATGGGCGTGTCCGGCGCCAGCGGGGCGTCCTCGACGAGGCGCGCCCGGCGCTCGACGCGGCCCGCGGTCCCGTCCTGGCGCTCGAACGTGACCGGCGCGCGCGCGCCGGCGTCGGGCACCAGCGCGGTGGCGGCGAGGATCGCGCGCACGGTGTCGCCGTCGATGTCGACGTTCTTGGGCGAGAACGCGTCGATCGTCGGGTGGATCACGGTCAGGCGATCGCGGTCGAGGCCCTCCCATGCGAACGACTCGCGGGAGAACACGCAGACGTCGGCGTCGAGCACGTACGGCCGCAGGAACGCCCAGGCCTCGCGGGCGCGATCGTTGGGCGTGTCGACGCCCACGTGGCAGCGCCAGATCACCGCCGCGCCGCGCGCCTTCAGGGCGCCGATCAGACCGGCGGGCTGCGGGTCGTGGACGATCACCACGTCGCCGGGCCGCACCTCGGTGAGGGGCTCGGCGAGGTTCGCGGCGAGCACCGACTCGTAGACGTGGCGGGCGGCGTCGTCGAGCGCGCCGGCGTCGCCCCCGGCGCCGTGCAGGCGGTTGTGGATGCGCTTGGTGACGGCGAAGAACTCGGGCGTCCCGTCGATGACGACCCAGCGGGCGTCGACGCCGACGCCGCGCGCGTAGCCGACGAGCGGGCGCAGCAGCTCCACGACGCCCCCGCCCTTCGCGGTCGAGTTCACGTTCCAGACGACGCGCCCCTCGAGCAGTCGCCGGCCCTCGTCGATCGCGCACTCGAACCGTGCCATCTGCTCCGGGGTGAGGATCGCGCGGAAGCGCTCGGTGCTTCTGGGCGGGACGTCGACCAGGCGCGGCGAGAAGCTCACGCCCGCGCGCTCCTCAGCGCGGCGGCGCGATAGGCCTGCTCGTACCCGGCGGCGATGCGGTCCGGCGCGAATCGCTCCGCCGACCGGCGGATCTGCAACGGGTCCAGCCGGCCGGCGTCGGGCACCCTGGCCGCCATCTCGTCCTCGTCGGCGACGAGGAAGCCCGAGACGCCGTCTTCGACGACCTCGACCGCGGCGCCCTCCGGGAAGGCCAGCACCGGCGTCCCGCCGGCCATCGCCTCGACCATGACCATCCCGAACGGCTCGGGCCAGCGGATCGGCATCAGGAACGCGTAGGCGTCGGCGAACAGCCGCTGCTTGCGCACCCCGCCCACCTCGCCGACGTAGACGATCTGCTCGCCGTCGATGTGCGGCTGGATCTCCTCGGCGAAGAACCGCTCGTGGCGCGGCTGCACGACGCCGGCGAGGATCAGTCGCCGCCCGACGGCCTTTGCGACGCGGATGGCGCGCTGCGGGCCCTTCTCGGCCACGAACCGCCCCACCCACAGGAGGTAGTCGTCCTTCGCCCAGCCGACGGGCCAGTCGTCGATGTCGATCGGGTTGTAGACGACGTCGTCGACGATCTCGGGGGTCGGCGCCATGGCGGCCTGCGCCCGGCTGATGCAGACCACGGACGCGTTGTGGCCGTGGACCGCGTAGTAGGGCTTGGTCTCGTGGTCGAACGGGCCGTGCACGGTGTGCACGAGCGGGATGTCGATGCGGTCCGCCATCGCCAGCGGCGTATAGCCGCAGTGGTCGTGCACGACGTCGAACGGGCTGCCGTTCCGGGCGGCCGTCTCGATGGCGTGGAACGCGCGGCTGACGTGGTCCGCTTCGAACAGCGCCCGCTCGATGCTCTCGGGATGGGGCTCGTCGAGCAGTGGATGGACCGTGGCCCGCGACCTCGAGCCGGGGGCGCAGAACAGCTCGACGTCGTGGTTCAGGTCGACCAGCGCGTCGCACAGCAGCGCGACGACGAACTCGATGCCGCCGTACCCGGGTGGCGGGACGGGGATCCACGGCGGCGCCAGTATCGCGATGCGCAGCCGCGGCTCGCTCGACGGCTCCACGAGGCTGCGGCCGGGGGCCGAGCTTGGTCGCGTGTACTGGACACGGTTGTCGCCGCGGCGGTCGTCGTCCACCGTGCCCCTGGTAGGCACCGGGGCGCGCGCGTCAAGGGTGGGCGATCGGACGGCATGCCTCGAGCGCCGCGGCCAGCGTCGCCGCATCGTGCGGGCCGACGTGGCGACGGCCGCACACGAAGAACGTCGGCGTGCCGCGCGCGCCGCTCGCCTCGGCGCTCACGACGTCCTCCAGCACGCGGTCGGCGTGGATCCCGAGCTCGAGCTCGCGCGCGAACCGCTCGACGTCGAGGTCGAGCGCGCCGGCGTAGCCGAGCAGGTCCTCGAACTCGAGCTCGTCCCGGTGGCGGTAGAGCAGGTCGTGGTAGTCCCAGAACCGGCCCTGTGCCGCCGCCGCCTCCGCCGCCTCGGCGGCGAGCCCGGCGCGCGTGTGGACGTCGGTCAGCGGGAGGTGGCGGAACACGTAGCGCAGCTCGTCGCCGAACCGCCGCCGCAGATCGTCGATGACGCCGGTGGCGTGCCCGCAGAACGGGCATTCGAAGTCGGCGAACTCGAGCAGCGTCAGCGGCGCGTCGACCGGGCCGCGGATGTGGTCGCGCGCGGGGTCGACCGGCGGGTCGAGCACGTCGGGCAGCCGCGGCGGTCCCGCGGCCCGGAAGACCAGCCATCCGGCGAGCAAGGCCGCGACGGCGGCGAACAGCACGCCGACCTTCGCCTCCTCTCGCAGGTGCGGCGAGTCGATCCCGAGCTCGACGATCAGCAGCGAGACCGTGAAGCCGATGCCCGAGAGCGCGCCGCCGCCGAGCACGTGCGCGCGCGTGACGCCACGTGGCAGGCGACCGACGCCCAGTCGCACCGCGGCGAGCGTCACGATCGTGATGCCGAGCGGCTTGCCGATCACCAGGCCCACGACGACGGCCCACGTCAGCGGCGACGAGACGGCCGCCGTGAGCACGTCGCCGTGCAGGTCGACGCCGCCGTTGGCGAGCGCGAACAGGGGCACGACGCCGTAGCTGACCCATGGGTGGAGCGCCGTCTGGATGCGCTCGCCCGGCGACACCGCCTGGATCACGCCGCGCTGCGCCGAGCGGGCGAGCGAAGCCACCGGCGACTGGCTGAACGCGGTGACGAGCGCGGCCACTCGCTGGACGGCCTCGCGATCGGGTGGGTAGGCCGAGATCGCGAGGCCCATCGCCATGCCGCCGATCGCGGGATGGACGCCCGACTCGATCATCGCCAGCCAGAGACCGACGGCGGCGAACGCGTACGGCCCGGCACGCCAGACCCGCCGCCGGCCGAGCGCGACGACCGCGAGGACGCACACTGCGGCGAGGCCGAGCGCGAGCATGTCGACCGCCTGCGAGTAGAACACGGCGATCACGGTCACCGCGACCACGTCGTCGACGATCGTCAACGTGAGCAGGAACACCCGCAACGGCGTGGACTGGGTGGCGCCGACGAGGCCGAGGGCGCCGAGCAGGAAGGCCGTGTCGGTGGCGATCACGATCCCCCATGCGGCCGGCGCGTCATCGCCGCCGCCGACGACGAAGTAGAGGGCAGCCGGCACGACGATGCCGCCCAGGCCGGCGAGCACGGGCACCGTGACCGTCTGGCGGCCCGCGAGCTCGCCCGTGGACAGCTCGCGCCGCACCTCGATCCCGATGACGAGGAAGAACAGGAACATCAGGCCGTCGTTGACCCAGTGGCGCAGGTCCATGGAGAGCACCGCGTCACCCGCGCTGATCGTCACGTCCGTGCTCCACAGCGAGGCGTAGGCGTCCCCCAGCGGCGAGTTGGCCCATGCGAGGGCGAGCACGACGGTGGCGAGGAGCAGGCCGGCGCTGCCGGTCTCGGCGGTGAGGTAGGCGCGTAGCTCCCGGCCGAGGTGGTGGTCCGAACCCGGCCGCCGCGGACGGCTCTGGCCGGCGCGATCGTCTTTCGGCGGGCTGGAGAGACGCACCGCGACAGCGTAGGGCGCGGCCGGCACGCGTCAAGGACGCGGTCGGCGGCGGAGACTCAGCGAGGCCGGCGCGACGGCGGGGCGTGGAGCTCGCCCGGCAGGGCGTCCCGCCACCACGGCGACCGGCTCAGGAACGCGGCGGCCTCGCGGCGCAGCGCAGCGGTCTCGTCGTCCGGCGACGGCTCGTCGTGATCCCTCGTCCATCGAGCGTCGCTCCACTCGAAGTACGCCCGAGCCGCGAGCGCGCGGGCGTGCACCCAGTCGTCCTCACCGGGGTCCGGGGTCGCGAAGAGATAGAAGTGCTCCCAGGGCCCGTCCGTCGGCGCCCCACGACAGCCCGGCCTGGGTCATGACGGACCGTCCGTCGGACTCGACCACGTCCGCCTCGTGCCAGTAGACGAGCGCGACGATCCGCCCGGACAGCACGAGTCCGAACGCGGACTCGCCGAGCTCAACCCATTCCAGCATGACGTGCTCAGCGTCGATCTCGGTCCATCCCTCTTGTTCCTCTCTGGTTCCGCGTCGCGATCCGAGGCGGCCGCACGGGCGGCACACACGAAGACGTCGTGTCCCCGCGCGATTCGGACTGCTGGTCTTGAGCGTACAGGACCCGTCGGAGTGTCGGCGCGCCCTCCTTGTGGCGGCCGCGCCGAGGCCTAGGAGCTGGGTCCGATGACAACCACCACCGAGATCCCGCGCGATACGTGGCGCTCGTACTTCGAGGAGCTGACGACCGTCCTGGGCACCGTCGAGGCGACGGTGGAGGTGATCGGCGACGACGGCGGCGAGCAGGTCACGCCCGAGCACCACGTCCTCACCGACATGGCCTACGACGACCAGGACGACGCGATCGTCATCGGCCTGGAGGCGCCGGGCCCGCAGGCGGAGCGCCGCGAGCTTCGCGTCGAGGAGCCGAACCGCGTGCTCGTCGTGACCGGCGAGCCCCCGCCGCTCGAGGTCACCTACGACATCGAGGACGGCGAGGACCAGGAGTGGCTCGTCCGCCTCGAGCGCCCGCCGGCGCTGCCCGGGGAGTGAGCGCGCGGCGAGCGGCGCGACGGCGGCGCGCCCGCGCTTGCCGGCCCGGGCCGGCGGCCTACGGAGACCGCTGATGCCGGACCACGTGATCGCAGAGCTCGAGCAGGAGTACGCGCGCCTGGCCGACGAGATCCCGGACTCGCCCACCCGGCAGGCGATCTCGGTGCTTCACGGGATGGTCATGGAGCTGTGGCGAGCCATGCAGCGCGAGCGCGGAGGCGACGGCGACGGGGCGGGGACGGACTCGCGCGCGCTGGCGGACCTTCGCGACCTGTTCCGCCTCGCGCCTCCGATGGACCAGCCGGCGATCACCTGAAGCCCCGGCTGCAGCCGGCAGCTCGACCTCTATCAGCTCGAGCTCGCGGACTCCGCGCCCGCGGGGCGGAGCTGCTCGCCATCTCCGTCGACAGCATCTACAGCCACGGCGCGTGGTCTACGCCACGGCGCTTGGGCGGCCGCGCGCGGCATCTCGTTTCCGCTGCTCGCCGACTTCCCCCCAAGGGCGAGGTCGCGCGGCGCGACTCGGTGTGGCGCGAGCAGGACCGGGCGCTGTACGTCGTCGACGCCGGCGGGGTGATCCGCTACAGCACGGTGGCGCCGCGCCTGGACTTCGTCCCCGATCTCGACGAGCTGCTCGAGGCCGTCGACCACGCACAGGCGATCCCGACGTGATCACCGTGGACGGACGCCCGGGCTGCGCGCACAGCCAGATGATCCGCCGCTGGCTGGATCGCCGGGGCGTGCCCTACCGGTACGTCGACGTCGAACGCAGTCCACGGTCTCGGTCGCGGCTGGCGTGGCTGACCGGAGGGCGCGTGCGCAGCCCGACGGTGGCGATCGGCGGGGAGATCCTCGTGCAGCCGACGTTCGAGGAGCTGGAATGGGCGCTGCGACGGTACGGCGTCGTCCGTCGCGCGTGACCGCCTCGTGACACCGCCGGGCCACCATCGTCATCCGCTGCGCGCTCCCGGGCGGTCCGGCTCGTTCTCGATGGCGTCGCGGAGCCGCGTCAGCGCGCGCTCCTCGATCTGTCGCACGCGCTCGGCGCTCACGCCCAGGCGGTCCGCGAGCTCGCGCAGCGTCAGCTCGGGGGAGTCGAGCCCGAAGCGTCCGTGGAGGATCGTGCGCTCGCGCTCGCTCAGCCGCTCCAGCAGGCGGAGCGCACGCGCGACCTCGAGCCGCTGCGGCACGCGCTCGAACGCGGCCTCCGCCTGCGGGTCGGCGAGGAGATCGCCGAACGCGCCGACGACGCCCTCGTCCCCCGCGATGGGCTCCTCGAGCGCGCGCGCGCTGCGCTCCGCCGCGACGAGGCGCTCGACCTGCCGGCGCGGGAGATACGTGTGGTCGGCGAGCTCTTGCAGCGACGGCTCCCTGCCGCGTGTCCGCAGGAACGCGCGGCGAGCGTCCTTGACCCGCGCGAGCTGGCGCGCCGCGCGGTCGGACAGGACGACCGGCCGGGTGAGCTCGGCGACGAGCTGCTGCATCGCCTGGCGAACCCACCAGGACGCGTAGGCCCAGAAGGGCGTGCCCTGCTCGGGGTCGTAGCGCTTGAGGGCGCGCAGGAGACCGACCACGCCCTCCTGCATGAGCTCGTTCCGCTCCACGGCGGCGGAGCCGCGATAGATGCGGGCCACGCCACCGATGAGCGGCATGAACGCTTCGATCAGCCGATCGCGCGACGCGCGATCCCCGTCCTTGGCGGCCTGGACCAGCTCGCGGTCGCTCTCCAGCGAGAGGCGGGCGGCCCAACGGCTTTCGCAGATGGCTTCCACGGCTATGCGGCCTTGACGTCGATGCGGTGCGGGCGCGCGTGCTCGGGCTTCGGGACCCTCACGGTGAGGACGCCGTCGCGAAGCCCGGCGTCGACGTGCTCGGTGTCGGCCTCTCCCGGCAGCGAGATGCGGCACTCGAACGCGCCGGTCCTTCGGCTCCGCCGGCGCAGGACGCCCTCGCGCCGGCGCTCCTTGATCTCGCCGGAGATCGCGAGCTCGGTTCCGCGGACGTCGACGTCGACGTCCTCCGCCGTGACGCCCGGCAGGTCCGCTTCGACGATCCAGGCGTCCTCGGTCTCCTCGATGTCGACGCGGGGGGTGAACGGGGCGCTGCCGTCGCCGTCAGCCCGGTGCACGATCTGGGCGAGCCGATCTCGAAGGTCTTCGAGCTCCCGGCGCGGATCCCAGCGCCGCACCGGCTGGGGGGCGGCGTCACGCCGTCGTACGGGGAGGGCCATGGGGGCTCCTTTCGGTTCGCCAGCGGGCGTGACCCCGGGGACCTCATCGAGCCGTAGGCGTGAGCGAGCCTCCGACGCCGACCTGCCTCCTGGGGCCGGACTTCGCGTTTCGGCGGTCCTGGCTCGGCCCGTGTCACGAGCCGAGACGCGTACCCGTCGGAGAGAGGGCGGCCCGGTCACTCAGCCACGGCAGGCGACCGAACACCCGTGTGACAGGCTTATCTCGCTCCGGCGTCCGATGTCAAGCGGCGCGCGCCGAACGTTCGCAAAACGCGGGAAAAACGTCGCGAGCGAGCGGCGATCCGACGCCCGGGAGGCGCCGGGCGCCGGCGCGGGCGGCCGGCGCCTTGGCGCGCCGGCAGGCCGCCGCCACTTGAACGCCGGCCCGTCCGCCTTACCCAGGGGACCACAAGCTCGCGTTTCGGGAGGTGTGGCAATGGCCAAGGCGGTCGGGATCGACCTGGGCACGACCAACTCGGTCGTCGCCGCGACGATGGAAGGTGGCCAGGCGGAGGTGATCCCGAACGCCGAGGGCGCCCGGACCACGCCGTCGGTGGTCGCCTTCACCGAGGACGGCGAGCGTCTGGTCGGGCAGGTGGCCAAGCGCCAGGCGATCCTCAACCCCGAGGCGACCGTCTACTCGGCCAAGCGGTTCATCGGCCGCAGGTGGGACGAGATCACCGAGGAGGCGAAGATCGTCTCTTACAAGGTCGAGAAGGGGCCCAACGACGCGGTCCGGTTCGCGATCCGCGGCAAGCAGTACGCGCCGGAGGAGATCTCGGCCCTGGTCCTGCGCAAGCTGGCCGAGGACGCGGCCAAGGCCCTCGGCGAGCGCGTGACCGAGGTGGTCATCACCGTGCCGGCCTACTTCAACGACGCCCAGCGGCAGGCGACCAAGGACGCGGGGCAGATCGCCGGCCTCGAGGTCCTGCGGATCATCAACGAGCCCACCGCCGCCGCGCTCGCGTACGGCCTCGACAAGAAGGGCCACGAGACCGTCCTCGTGTACGACCTCGGCGGCGGCACGTTCGACGTCTCGATCCTCGACGTGGGCGACGGGGTCGTCGAGGTCCGCGCGACCCACGGCGACGGCCACCTCGGCGGCGACGACTTCGACAAGCGCGTCGTCGACTGGATGGCCGACGAGTTCAAGAAGGACCACGGCATCGACCTGCGCTCCGATCCGCAGGCGCTCCAGCGGCTGTACGAAGGCGCCGAACGCGCGAAGGTCGAGCTGTCCAGCCGGACGCAGACGCAGATCAACCTGCCGTTCATCACCGCCGACGCGTCGGGGCCCAAGCACCTGAACATGACGCTCAGCCGCGCGCAGTTCGAGCAGCTGACCGAGGATCTGATCGAGCGCACCCGCGGCCCCGTGGAGCAGGCGCTGTCGGACGCCAAGATGACCGCCGACGACATCGACGAGGTGATCCTCGTCGGCGGCTCGACGCGGATACCGGCCGTTCAGGCGCTCGTCCGCCGGCTCACGGGCGGCAAGGACCCGAACATGACCGTCAACCCGGACGAGGTGGTGGCGATCGGCGCCGCGCTGCAGGCCGGCGTGCTCAAGGGCGAGGTCGAGGACGTCGTGCTGCTCGACGTCACGCCGCTGTCGCTGGGGCTGGAGACGATGGGCGGCGTGATGACGAAGGTCATCGAGCGCAACACGACCATCCCCGCGCGCCGCACGGAGGTGTTCTCGACGGCGGAGGACAACCAGACCGCGGCCGACATCGTCGTGCTGCAGGGGGAGCGCGAGCTGGCCGCCGACAACCGGCAGCTGGCACGCTTCCGGCTCGAGGGGATCCGCCCGGCGCCGCGCGGCGAGCCGCAGATCGAGGTGACGTTCGACATCGACGCCAACGGCATCCTCCACGTGTCCGCGCGCGACAAGGACACCGGGGCCGAGCAGCAGGTCACGATCTCCGAGAGCAGCAACCTGGAGCAGAGCGAGGTCGAGCGGATGGTGCGCGAGGCCGAGCAGCACGCGCAGGAGGACCGCCGCCGTCGCGAGGAGATCGACGCCCGCAACGAGCTCGACGCCCTCGCCTACCGGGTGGAGCAGCTCGCCGGCGAGCTCCAGGACCGGCTCCCGGTGCACGACAAGGCCCGCGCCGACCAGCTCGTCGCCGACGCCCGCGAGGCGATCCGGGAGCAGGCCGGCCTCGACCGCGTGCGGCCGCTGATCGCCGACGCGCAGCAGCTGATCTCGGCGCTGCCGGCGAGCGCGGCGGCCGGCGCGCAGACCCCCAACGGCGCCGGCGGCGTCGAGACCGTGGACGAGGACGAGGAGGTCGTCGATGCCGAGTTCACGCGCGAGTGAGGAGCAGCAGCAGGAGCAGGCCGCCGAGCCCGAGCGCGACCTCCGGGCCGAGCTGGAGCGGATGGAGGACCGCTTCAAGCGGGCGGTGGCCGACCTCGACAACTACCGCAAGCGCACGGCGCGCGAGCTGGACCGCCTGGTCGCCGACCGCAGCGACGCCGTGCTGCTCGAGTGGCTCGAGGTCGTCGACGGCGTCGAGCGGGCGCTGAGCCAGAAGCCGGAGAACCCGCTGTACGACGGCCTGCGCGCGGTGCTCGACCACATGGACGCGGTCCTCGAGCGGCAGGGGGTCCACCGCATCGGCCGGCCCGGCGAGCCGTTCGACCCGACCCGCCACGAGGCCGTCGAGGTCCGCGAGACGGACGCGGTCCCCGACCACGCGGTCGTGGAGGTCCTCCGGTCCGGATACGCCCGCGGCGACCGCGTCCTTCGGCCGGCGCAGGTCGCGGTCGCCCGCGCTCCACAGTCCGAGAGCTGATGGCCGTCGGGTACCGCGACTACTACGAGATCCTCGGCGTCCCGCGAGACGCGAGCCAGGAGGAGATCCGCGCCGCCCACCGCAGGCTGGCCCGCAAGTACCACCCCGACGTCAACAAGGAGCCGGGCGCCGAGGAGCGCTTCAAGGAGATCTCGGAGGCCTACGAGGTCCTTCGCGACCCCGAGAAGCGCGCGCGCTACGACCGACTCGGCCCGAACTGGCGCTCCGGGCAGGACGTGACCGGCAGCCCCGGCTTCGAGGGGTTCGAACGGGGAGGCTTCGAGGGCTTCGGACGGGGAGGCTTCGAGGGCGTCGACTTCGACTTCGGCGGGCTGGACGACTTCAGCGACTTCTTCCGGAGCGTGTTCGGCGGCCGCGGGCGCCGGGGCGACCGAGGCTTCGGTGCGGGCTTCTCGACCCGCGGCCGAGACCGGGAGGCGGTGCTCGAGCTGTCGATCGAGGAGGCGGCCCGCGGCGGGCGCCGGCGGATCTCGCTCGGCGGCGGGGGGGAGGTCGAGGTCGAGATCCCGCCGGGCGTCCGCGACGGCCAGCGGATCCGTCTCGCCGGCGAGGGCGGCGCCGGCATCGGCGGCGGACCGTCCGGCGACCTGTTCCTGCGCGTCCGGCTGCGGCCCGACAAGCGGTTCCGGATCGAGGGCGACCGCGTCTACACCGATCTGCTCGTCACCCCGTGGGAGGCGGCGCTGGGCGCGAAGGTCGAGGTTCCGACGCCGACCGGCACGGCGCAGGTCGTGGTGCCGCCCGGCTCGTCCAGCGGCCGGAGGCTGCGGCTGCGCGGCGAGGGCCTGGGGGGCGGCGACCTCTATGCGGTCGTCCAGATCCGGGTGCCGAGAACGCTGACCCACGAGGAGCGCGCCCTCTTCGAGCAGCTCGCGGAGGTGTCCGACTTCAACCCGCGCCGGTCTCGCCGGCGAACCAGAGCATGAGGTGATGGCATGGATCTGAACCGGCTCACCCAGAAATCCCAGGAGGCCCTGCACCACGCGCAGACCAAGGCGCTGCGGTCCTGGCACACCGAGGTCGACCCCGAGCACGTGCTGCTCGCGCTGCTCGACGATCCCGACGGCCTGATCCCTCGCCTGCTCGAACGCATGGACGCCGACTCCGAGGCCCTGCGGGCGGCGGTCGAGCGTCACCTCGAAAGCCGCCCGCGCACGACCGGGCCGGGTGCGGCCCCCGGAGAGGTCTTCGTCTCGCGTTCGCTGACCCAGATCCTCGACGACGCCGACCAGGAGGCCCAGCGTCTGAAGGACGAGTACGTCTCGGTCGAGCACCTCGTCCTCGCGATGGTCGGGTCCGGGACGGCCGCCGGCCGCATCCTGCGCGAGCACGGCATCACGCGCGAGCGGCTGCTGGAGGTCCTGACCGACGTGCGCGGCAGCCAGCGGGTCACGAGCGCGACGCCGGAGTCGGCCTACGAGGCGCTGGAGAAGTACGGGCGCGACCTCGTCGACGAGGCCCGCCGCGGACGCCTGGACCCGGTCATCGGTCGCGACGACGAGATCCGCCGGGTGATCCAGATCCTGTCGCGCAAGACCAAGAACAACCCGGTGCTGATCGGCGACCCCGGCGTGGGCAAGACGGCGATCGTCGAGGGCCTCGCGCAGCGCATCGTGCGCGGCGACGTGCCCGAGGGCCTGCGCGACAAGACCGTGTTCGCGCTGGACATGGGCTCGCTCGTCGCCGGCGCCAAGTACCGCGGGGAGTTCGAGGAGCGCCTCAAGGCGGTGCTCCAGGAGATCAGGACGGCGGAGGGCCGGATCCTGCTCTTCATCGACGAGCTGCACACGGTGGTCGGCGCGGGCGCCGCCGAGGGCGCGATGGACGCCGGCAACATGCTCAAGCCGATGCTGGCGCGCGGCGAGCTGCACTGCATCGGCGCCACGACGCTCGCGGAGTACCGCAAGCACGTCGAGAAGGACGCCGCGCTCGAGCGGCGGTTCCAGCCGGTGCTCGTCGACGAGCCGACCCTCGAGGACACGATCTCGATCCTGCGCGGCCTGCGCGAGCGCTTCGAGGTCCACCACGGCGTGCGGATCCAGGACGCGGCCCTGGTCGCGGCCGCGACGCTCTCGCATCGCTACATCAGCGACCGGTTCCTGCCCGACAAGGCGATCGACCTGGTCGACGAGGCGTGCGCGGTGATCCGCACCGAGATCGACTCCCTCCCGCAGGAGCTCGACGCGATCACCCGCCGGGTGATGCGGCTCGAGATCGAGGAGGCGGCGCTCGAGAAGGAGACCGACCCGGCCAGCCGGGAGCGCCTGGAGGCGCTGCGCCGGGATCTCGCCGACCTGCGCGCGCAGCGCGACGCGATGATGGCCCAGTGGGAGGCCGAGCGCCAGGCGATCAAGCGCCTGCAGGCGCTGCGCGTCGAGCTCGAGGAGGTGCGCCGCGAGATCGAGGACGCCGAGCGTCGGTACGACCTCAACCGCGCCGCCGAGCTGCGGCACGGGACCCTGCCCGACCTCGAGCGGCGCCTGCGCGCCGAGGAGGAGCGCCTGGCCGAGCGACCCGGCGAGCGGCTGCTGCGGGAGGAGGTCACCGAGGACGAGATCGCCGAGATCGTCTCCCGCTGGACCGGGATCCCGCTCGCGCGGCTGATGGAGGGCGAGCGCGAGAAGCTGCTGCGGCTCGACGAGGTCCTGCACGAGCGGGTCATCGGCCAGGACGAGGCCGTCCGGCTGGTGGCCGACGCCGTCATCCGGGCGCGCGCGGGGATCAAGGACCCCCGGCGGCCGATCGGCTCGTTCATCTTCCTCGGCCCGACCGGCGTGGGGAAGACCGAGCTGTCACGGGCGCTGGCCGAGGCGCTGTTCGACTCCGAGGAGAACATCGTGCGCCTCGACATGTCGGAGTACCAGGAGCGCCACACCGTCAGCCGGCTGATGGGCGCGCCTCCGGGCTACGTCGGCTACGAGGAGGGCGGCCAGCTGACCGAGGCGGTGCGGCGCAAGCCGTACTCGGTCGTGCTGTTCGACGAGATCGAGAAGGCGCATCCGGACGTCTTCAACACGCTGCTGCAGATCCTCGACGACGGACGCCTCACCGACGCCCAGGGACGCACGGTCGACTTCCGCAACACCGTGATCATCATGACCTCCAACATCGGCTCGGTGTACCTGCTCGACGGGGTCACCGCGGAGGGCGAGATCGATCCGGGCGCTCGCGATCGCGTGATGGACGAGCTCCGCGGCCACTTCCGCCCGGAGTTCCTCAACCGCGTCGACGAGATCGTCCTGTTCAAGCCGCTCACCCTCGCCGAGATCGAGCGCATCGTCGAGCTCCAGATCCACGACGTGCAGCGGCGGCTCGCCGACCGGCGCCTCACGCTCGAGCTCAGCGAGGCCGCCGAGGCCCTGATCGCGCGCGAGGGATACGACCCGGTCTACGGCGCTCGGCCGCTGCGCCGCTTCATCCAGCGCGAGGTCGAGACGCGCATCGGCCGGGCGCTGGTCGCCGGCGACATCCACGACGGGGCGGCGATCGTCGTCGACGTGGAGGGCGACGAGCTGGTGGTGCGCTGGCGCAACACCGACGACGAGCGCGCGGCGCCCGAGGCCGTGACGGCGACCGCCTGACCCGGTGGGCGAGCCATGACCCGAGCGTCCCCGGGAACCCAGCGCTTCCGCGATCGCACCCACGCGGGCCGGTTGCTGGCCGACCGGCTGCGTGACTACGCGGGCCGCCCCGACGTCGTCGTGCTCGCGCTGCCGCGCGGTGGCGTGCCCGTCGCCGCCGAGATCGCGCGGGCGCTGGACGCGCCCCTCGACGTGTTCCTCGTGCGCAAGCTCGGGGTGCCGGGCCGCGAGGAGCACGCGCTCGGCGCGATCGCCACCGGCGGCGTCCGCGTGCTGGACACGAAGCTCGTCGAGTCGCTGAAGCTGCCGGCCGAGTGGCTCGAGGCGATCGACGCCAAGGAGCGGCGCGAGCTCGAGCGCCGCGAGCGGGCCTACCGGGGTGACCGGCCGCCTCCCGACGTCGCCGGCCGGACGGTGATCCTCGTCGACGACGGGCTCGCCACCGGGGCGACCATGCTGGCGGCGCTGCATGCGCTGCGCGCCGACGAGCCGGCGAAGGTCGTGGTCGCCGTGCCCGTGGGCGACCCCGACGTGTGCGAGCGCCTGCGCGTCGTCGCCGACGACGTGGTGTGCGTGCTCACGCCCCAGCCGCTGATGGCCGTGGGCCTCTGGTACGAGGACTTCTCGCAGACGTCCGACGAGGAGGTCCGCAGGCTGCTCGATCGGGCGCGCCGTCCGCCGGTGGCCCGGGCCCTCGGAACGGTCCGGCCGCTGCGGGGGGAGGCATCGGACTACGACGATCTCGTCGAGCGCGCGACGCGCGCCCGCTTCGTCCTCATCGGAGAGGCGTCGCACGGCACGCAGGAGTTCTACCGCGAGCGCGCGGAGATCACGAAGCGCCTGATCGCCGAGGCCGGCTTCACCGCCGTCGCGGTCGAGGCCGACTGGCCGGACGCGTACCGCGTCAACCGCTACGTGCGGGCGGCGAGCGTCGACTCAACCGCCGAGGGGGCGCTCGCCGACTTCACGCGCTTCCCGACCTGGATGTGGCGCAACGTCGAGGTGGCGGAGTTCGTGACGCTCCTGCGCGAGTACAACGACGCGCTCGCGACCACGACGCCGAAGGTCGGCTTCTACGGCCTCGACCTGTACAGCCTCCACCGGTCGATGGAGGCGGTGATCGAGTACCTCGACGACGTCGACCCCGACGCGGCCCGGCGCGCACGGGAGCGCTACGCGTGCTTCGACCAGTTCGGCCGCGATCCGCAGGTCTACGCCTACGAGGCGGGCCTCGCCGGCGCGGAGCCGTGCGAGGAGGAGGCGGTCCAGCAGCTCGTGGAGCTGCAGGCCATGGCCGGGCGGACCGAGCCCACGGAGCCCGACGAGCGGTTCTTCGCCGAGCAGAACGCCCGGCTCGTGGTCGACGCCGAGCGGTACTACCGGGCGATGTTCCGCGGCGGGGTGCAGAGCTGGAACCTGCGCGACCGGCACATGGCGGAGACGCTCGGCGAGCTCGTCGCCCATCTGGAGCGCACCGGCGCGCCGGGGAAGGTCGTCGTGTGGGCGCACAACTCGCACCTGGGCGACGAGCGCGCGACGGAGCTCGCGCAGGCGGGACAGCTCAACCTCGGCCAGCTCGTCCGGGAGCGCTACGGCGACGAGGCGCTGCTCGTCGGCTTCACGACGTACGAGGGAACCGTGACCGCCGCGTCGGACTGGGGCGGTCCCGCGGAGCGCAAGCGGGTGCGCCGGGCACTGCCGGGCAGCTGGGAGGAGCTGTTCCACGAGCACGGCCCGGGCCGGTTCTGGCTGGAGCCCGCCGAGTTGCGGGGCCGCCGTCTCGAGCGCGCGATCGGCGTCGTGTACCGACCGGAGACCGAGCGCGTCTCGCACTACTTCCTTGCCCGCCTCGCCGACCAGTTCGACGCCGTGATCCACATCGACGAGACGCATGCGCTGGAGCCGCTGGAGCCCAGCAGCGAGTGGAAGGTCGGCGAGCTGCCCGAGACCTATCCCTGGGGGGTGTGATCGCCGCGACCGAGATGCCCCGAGACCAGACGGCGCGGCCTCAGCCGCGGTCCGTGCAGGTGCCGGCCGGGGCCGTGCGGCTCGACGGCGACCTCACGGTCCCGCCGGAGCCGATCGGCACGGTGGTGTTCGCGCACGGAAGCGGGAGCGGACGCTTCAGCCCTCGCAATCGGTACGTCGCGGGCCTGCTCGCACGCCACGGTCTCGCGACGCTGCTCATGGACCTGCTCACCGCGGCCGAGGAGGAGATCGACCGCAGGACCGCGCACCTGCGGTTCGACATCCCGCTGCTCTCCGAGCGGGTGATCGCCGCGATCGACTGGCTCGAGACCGATCAGGAGGTCGGCCCGCTCCACGTCGGCTGCTTCGGCGCCAGCACGGGCGCCGCGGCGGCGCTGGTGGCGGCGGCCGAGCGCCCGCAGAAGGTCCGGGCCGTCGTGTCGCGCGGTGGCCGCCCGGACCTCGCCGGGGAGGCGCTGCGCCGCGTCACGGCTCCGACGCTGCTGATCGTCGGCTCGCGCGACCCGCAGGTGCTGCGTCTCAACCAGGCCGCGCAGCGGCTGCTCGCCGGCGAGTCGCGCCTCGAGATCGTCGCCGGCGCGACGCATCTCTTCGAGGAGCCCGGCGCGCTCGAGCAGGTGGCGGCGCTGGCGCGCGACTGGTTCGCCCGGCACCTGCGTTAGCGCCGGCCGACGGCGCTTGTCGGCGTCCATGCCCGGCCTACAGGTCGAGGCCATGAACGGCGATCAGCCAGTCGCGGTCGTCGCGTTGGGCGGCAACGCGCTGCTGCGCCGGGGCGAGCCCCTCACCCCGGGCGCCCAGCTCCGTGCCGCGCGCGCCGCCGCCGGCTCTGTGGCGGCGGCCGCCGCGGGCCGCCGGCTCGTCGTCACGCACGGCAACGGCCCGCAGGTCGGGCTGCTCGTGCTGATGACCGAGTCCTACCAGGCCGGGGAGCCGTGGCCGCTCGACGTGCTCGACGCCGAGACCGAGGGACAGCTCGGGTACATCATCGAGCTCGAGCTCGACAACGCGATCGACGATCGCGACACGGCCGCGATCGTCACCCGGGTCCTCGTCGACGAGCGAGATCCCGCGTTCGGCAACCCGACGAAGTTCATCGGCCCGGTCTACGGCGAGGACGAGGCCCGTGCACTCGCTGAGCGCCGCGGCTGGCACATGCGGCCGGACGGCGACCGGTGGCGGCGCGTCGTCGCCTCGCCGGAGCCGAAGCGGGTGATCCAGCTCCCGGCCATCCGCCAGCTCGTCGGCGCCGGCATGATGGTCGTGTGCGCCGGTGGGGGCGGCGTGCCGGTCGTCGACGACGGAGACGGCGGGCACCGCGGCGTCGAGGCGGTCATCGACAAGGACCTCAGCTCCTGCCTGCTGGCAGTCGAGCTCGAGGCGGATGCGCTCGCGCTCGCCACGGACGTCGACGCCGTGTACGTGGACTGGGGCACGCCCAACCAGCGCCCCGTCCACGCGGTGGCCCCGGACGCGCTTCGCGCGCTCGGGCTGCCGCCCGGCTCGATGGGGCCGAAGGTCGAGGCGGCGTGCCGGTTCGTCGAGCAGACCGGCGGCAGGGCGGCGATCGGCGCGCTCGAGCAGGTGCGGGAGCTCTTGGACGGAAGCGCCGGCACGCAGGTCCGGCTCGACGGGCCCGAGATGGCGATCGGGACGACGACCAAGGAGGTGGCACCGTGAGCGACCAGACGACAGAGCCGACGAGCGCGCCTCGGCGCCGGAGGTTCCCGACGGCGTTCACGGTGCTGGCGATCGTGCTGCTGGTGGTGTGGATCGCGTCGTTCGTGATCCCGTCCGGCACGTACGAGGTCGACCCGGAGACCGGCGGGCCACGGCCGGGAACCTACGAGCGGCTGCCCTCATGCGACGAGGCCCAGGGAGACGAGCTGTGCGCCGACAAGTCGCTCGAGGCGCAGTTCTCGCAGCTGTGGACATCTCCGCCGAACGGGCTGTACGGCGTCGAGAACGCCGAGGGCCGCGTCGGCGGAGACGAGGAGGGCCTGCTCTACGGGTCGGCCAAGATCTTCCTGTTCGTGCTCGCCGTCGGGGCGTTCGTCACGGTGACGATGCGGACCGGCGCGATCCAGACCGGCATCGGGCGGCTCGCGCTGCGCTATCGCCACAGCGGCACGGCGCTCATCGTGGCGCTCATGATCGTCTTCGCCATCGGCGGGACGACCTACGGGATGTGGGAGGAGACCCTCGGCTTCTTCCCCGTCCTCGTTCCGCTCGTGCTCGCGCTCGGCTACGACCGCCTGGTCGCGGTGGCGATGATCTTCTTCGGCTGCGGGACGGGGACGCTCGCGTCGACGGTGAACCCGTTCGCGACCGGCGTCGCCTCCGACGCGGCCGGCATCAGCGTCGGCGACGGCATCGGGCTGCGGCTCGTGATGTGGATCGTGCTGGTCGCGACGGCGATCGGCTACGTCGTCTGGTACGGCCGCCGGGTCCGCGCGGACCCGTCGCGGTCGATCGTCGGGATCTCGCCGGAGGACGCCGCGGCGCACGGGACGGAGGCCGAGGTGCCGCCGCTGACCCGCAACCAGCGCGTGATCCTGGTCACGTTCGCGCTGGCGTTCGTGATCATGATCTACGGCTTCGTCCCGTGGGACGACGTGATGGACACCGTCTTCGGCACCGGGTGGCCGCTGCCGACGTTCAGCACGTTCTACTTCGCGGAGGCGACGACGCTGTTCCTGGTCTTCGCGGTGATCATCGGGCTGATCGGCCGCCTGGGCGAGGAGGATCTCGTCAACACGATCGTCTCCGGCGCCGGCGAGTTCATCGGCGCCGCGCTCATCATCGTGTTCGCGCGCGCGATCACCGTCGTGATGAAGAACGCGTACATCACGGACACGATCCTGCATGCGATGGAGGACGCCGTATCGGGCACCTCGTCGTCCGTGTTCGCGGTGCTGGCGATGATCGTCAACATCCCGATCGCGTTCCTGGTGCCGTCGTCGTCGGGCCACGCGGCGCTCGTCATGCCGATCCTCGCGCCCCTGGCCGACTTCGCCGACGTGCCGCGCTCGATCTCGGTCACGGCGTACCAGTCGGCGTCCGGCCTCGTCAACTACATCACCCCGACGGCCGCCGTCGTGATGGGCGGACTGGCGCTGAGCAAGGTGGGCTACGACAAGTACCTGCGCTTCGCGCTCCCACTGGTCGGCCTGATCTTCGTCAACACCTGCGTGCTGCTGGCGATCGGGGCGGCACTGAGCTGAGGAGGACCCATGGCATTCACCGTCGCATCCGAGGTCGGGAAGCTGCGCAAGGTCATCGTCCACCGACCGGGCCTCGAGCACACGCGCCTGACCCCGTCCAACGTCGAGGAGCTGCTGTTCGACGACGTCATCTGGGTCAAGAAGGCCAAGCTCGAGCACGACGCCTTCTGCGAGGCGATGCGCGACCGCGGGGTCGAGGTGCTCGACGCCGAGGATCTGCTCACGACCGTGCTCGAGATCCCGGACGCCCGCGACTGGGTCGTCGGCCAGGTGCTCGACGAGCGCCACGTCGGGACGCACCTCGCGCGCTCCCGCCGCGAATGGGCGCGAACCGCGTCGCCGGTCGAGGTCGCCGACTACCTGATCGGCGGCATGACCAAGGCCGACCTGGAGATCGGCGAGGGGCTGACCTACGAGTCCAGCGGCCCGACCGACATGCTGCTGCCGCCGCTGCCGAACTTCATCTTCCAGCGCGACCCCTCGAGCTGGATCTACGACGGCGTGACGCTCAACCCGATGGCCAAGCCGGCCCGGCGCCCGGAGACCGCACTCATGGAGGCCATCTACCGCTTCCACCCGATGTTCCAGGAGGCGGGCGGGGTCAAGGTGTGGTACGGCGGCGTGGAGCAGGACTGGGGCCGAGCGACCGTCGAGGGCGGCGACGTCATGCCGATCGGCAACCGCGCGGTCATGCTGGGCATGGGCGAGCGCACGGCCCCCCAGGCGGTCAGCCTCATCGCCCGCGAGCTGTTCAAGAGCGGCACGGCCGATCTCGTGCTCGCGGTGATGCTGCCGCGGCTGCGCTCCTACATGCATCTCGACACCGTGCTGACGATGGTCGACCGGGATGCCATGACGCTCTTCCCGGACGTCGTCAGCGGCGCCCGCGTCTGGACGGTCCGCCCCGGCGACGACCCGGCGGTGCCGGTCGTGGAGCGCTTCCGCGGCGGCGTGGTCGACGCCGTGAAGATGGCGCTCGGGCTCGACGCCATCCGCGAGATCCCCACCGGGGGCGACCCGTTCGCGAGCGAGCGCGAGCAATGGGACGACGGCAACAACGTGCTCTGCCTCGAGCCCGGGGTGGTGGTGGCCTACGACCGCAACGTCGACACGAACACGCGGCTGCGCAAGGAGGGCATCGAGGTCATCACGATCGAGGGCTACGAGCTCTCGCGCGGGCGCGGAGGCGCGCACTGCATGAGCTGTCCCATCGAACGCGACCCCGTCTGAGCCATGTACAACTTCCGCAACCGCAGCTTCCTGAAGGAGCTCGACTTCTCCACCGGCGAGATGGAGCATCTCCTCGAGCTCTCCCGAGCCCTGAAGGCGGCGAAGTACGCCGGCACCGAGCGGCGCCGGCTGGAGGGCAAGGAGATCGCGCTCGTGTTCGAGAAGACCTCCACGCGCACCCGCTCGGCCTTCGAGGTGGCGGCCTACGACCAGGGCGCGCACGTGACCTACCTGGACCCGACGGGCTCGCAGCTGGGCCACAAGGAGTCGATCGCCGACACGGCGCGCGTGCTGGGGCGGATGTACGACGCGATCGAGTACCGCGGCTCGGCCCATGCCGCGGTCGAGGAGCTCGCCCGCTGCGCGGGCGTGCCGGTGTACAACGGCCTCACCGACGACTGGCACCCAACGCAGATGCTCGCGGACTTCCTGACGATGTCGGAGGCCAGCCACAAGCCGTATGGCGCGATCTCGTACTGCTACATGGGTGATGCGCGCAACAACACCGCGCGCTCGCTGCTCGTCATGGGCGCCATCATGGGCAGCGACGTCCGGATCTGCGCCCCGCGGGCGTTGTGGCCGCCGAGCGACGTGCAGGAGGCGGCCCGCGGGCGCGCGGCGCGGACCGGGGCCCGGATCACGATCACCGACCGTCCCGACGACGCGCTGCCGGGCGCCGACTTCGTGTACACCGACGTCTGGGTCTCGATGGGCGAGCCGCAGGAGGTCTGGGACGAGCGCGTCGCCCAGCTGCGCCCCTACCAGGTGAACCGGGCCGCAATGGAGCGAACCGGCAACCCGCGGGCGCGCTTCATGCACTGCCTGCCCGCCTTCCACGACATGCGCACCGTCGTGGGCGCCGAGGTCATGGCACGTGCGGGTCTCGACGACGGGCTCGAGGTCACCAACGACGTGTTCGAGTCCGAGGCGAGCATCGTCTTCGACCAGGCGGAGAACCGCCTCCACACGATCAAGGCGGTCCTGGTCGCGACGATCGGGGACGCCTAGCGGCCCTGCGCCCTCCGCCGTCCGGCTTGTGTCGGCACGCGGCGGACCTATCCACGGCGGAGGTCCCGGCCGTGAACGACTCGAGCTCCATCACCACGACCGCACCCGCGCCCGTTCGCCTCGCCACCTGGCGGGCCGTGTCCAGGACGTCGGCGCGGTGGCTCTGGCGGCTGGTCCGAGGGACCGTGTGCGCGCTGCGCGCCGTCCTGGTCTACGGGGAGGCCGGCAAGCTCTGCCCACCGCCTGCCCGCCCGCGCGTGGCGGACGCGACCGCCACGGCGCCTCACCCGCGCCGTGGCGGCGGCGACGGCCGTGGACGGCCGGCGCCGGTGGCGAGGCGCGCCTCCGACCGGCGGTCGGCGCACGCGACCCGGCCGCGCGGGCGCTGCTGACGGCGGGCACGGCCGTCGGTTGACGGGGCCGGGCCGGGGCCTACTGCACGCTGGCATGGAAGGCGGCCTGGCACCTGAGGGACCGACCGAGGGGGATCGGTGGCGACCCTGGCGTTCGAAGGGGTGAGCAAGGTCTATCCCGACGGCACGCGGGCGGTCAACGCCATGGACCTGGTCGTCGAGGACGGTGAGTTCATGGTGCTCGTCGGCCCGTCGGGCTGTGGCAAGACGACCGCGCTGCGGATGCTCGCCGGCCTCGAGGCCGTGACCGAGGGCGTCGTCCGCATCGGCGACCGGATCGTCAACACCGTGCCCGCGCGCGATCGCGACATCGCGATGGTCTTCCAGAGCTACGCGCTGTACCCGCACCTGACGGTCTACGACAACATCGCGTTCGGGCTGCGCCTCCGGAGGCTCCCGAAGGGCGAGATCGACCGGCGTGTGCGCGAGGCCGCCCGCACGCTCGACCTCGAGGGGCTGCTGGATCGCAAGCCGCGACGGCTCTCCGGCGGGCAGCGCCAGCGCGTCGCGATGGGGCGGGCGATCGTGCGCCAGCCGAGCGCGTTCCTCATGGACGAGCCGCTCTCGAACCTCGACGCGAAGCTGCGCGTCCACATGCGCGCCGAGCTCGCGCGGCTGCAGGATCGGCTCGGCGTGACGACGGTCTATGTCACCCACGACCAGGTCGAGGCGATGACGATGGGCGACCGGGTCGCGGTGATGCGCAAGGGCACGCTGCAGCAGGTGGCGGCGCCGGAGGACCTGTACGACCACCCGGCCAACCTCTTCGTCGGCGGCTTCATCGGCAGCCCGTCGATGAACATGTTCCAGGCCCGGCTCGAGCGCTCCGACGCCGGCCTCGTCGTCCGGCTCGGCGGCCAGTCGCTCACGGTCGGCCGGGAGTCGCTCGCCGGCCGCCCTGCCATCGCGGACTACGAGGGCCGAGACCTGATCCTGGGCATCCGCCCGGAGGACGTCCAGGACGCGGCGTTCGTGGCCGACGCCGAGCCGGGGCAGCGGCTTCGCGGCCGGGTCGAGCTGCGCGAGGCGCTCGGCGCCGAGGCGCTCGTGCACCTCGCCATCGACGCGCGACCGGCCGTGACCGACGAGGTGCAGGAGCTCGCCGTGGACGTCGGCGTCGAGGCGCCCTCGGCCGAGCAGGCCGAGGCGACCCTCGTCGCCCGGTTCGCCAGGCGCTCGCGGGTCCGGGTCGGCCAGGTCGTCGACGCCGTGGTCGATACGAACAGCCTCCACTTCTTCGACCCCGAGACGCGACTCGGGATCTACGACCGCGCGACGGAAGGAGCGATCGCATGATTGGTCGAGCATGGTCAACGCTCGTGGCCCCCGTCCTCTTCGCGGCAGCCGTCGCGCTCGGCGGGTGCGGCGGCGACAATGATGCCGGGGACGCCGGCGGCGCCGCGAGCAAGGACATCTCCGGCAGGGTCTCGATCATCGCCGTCTGGAGCGGCGACGAGCAGCGGTCCTTCGAGGCGGTGCTCGAGGGCTTCACCGAGCAGCACCCGAACGTCACGGTCAAGTACACCTCCGGCGGCGACAACGTGCCGACGATCCTCGCGACCGCGGTGCAGGGCGGCCGTCCGCCCGACATCGCCGGCGTGGCGCAGCCGGGGCTCGTGAGGGACCTGCAGAAGAAGGGCGCGCTGCAGCCGATCGAGTTCGCGCGATCCACGATCGCCGACAACTTCCCCGAGGACATCGTCCGGCTCGGCGAGATCGACGGGCGCCTGTACAGCCTCCTGTTCAAGGCGGCCAACAAGTCGACCGTCTGGTACAACGTCGGCGCCTTCGAGGACGCCGGCGTCGAGCCGCCCGAGACCTGGGACGAGCTGCTCGAGACCGCCGAGACGCTCAAGGCCGCGGGCATCCCCGCCTACTCGATCGCGGGGGCCGACGGCTGGACGCTCACCGACCTGTTCGAGAACATCTACCTCCGGCAGGCTGGCCCGGAGCGCTACGACCAGCTCACCGCGCACGAGATCCCGTGGACGGACGAGTCGGTCAAGGAGGCGCTCGCCACGATGGCCGACGTCATCGGCGACAAGGCCAACATCGCCGGCGGCGCCTCCGGCGCCCTGCAGACCGACTTCCCCACCTCGGTCGCCAACGTGTTCACCGCCTCGCCGAAGGCGGCGATGGTCATCGAGGGCGACTTCGTCCCGGGCGCCGCCGCGAACACGGAGCTCGAGCCGGGGACCGGCTACGACGTGTTCCCGTTCCCCAAGCTGGGCGACGTGGAGAACGCGGTCGTTGGCGGCGGCGACGCGATGGTCATGTTCCGTCGCACGCCCGCCTCGGAGGCCCTGATGGAGTACCTCGCCAGCCCCGAGGCCGCCGAGATCTGGGCCGAGCGCGGCGGGTTCTCCACCGCCAACCGCAACGTCCCCGACAGCGCGTACCCCGACGACATCACCCGCCGCACCGCCACGGCGATCGCGGACGCCGACGTGTTCCGGTTCGACATGTCCGACCAGCAGCCGGCCGAGTTCGGCGGCACGCCGGGCCAGGGAGAGTGGAAGATCCTCCAGGACTTCCTGGCGAACCCCAGCGCCGTCGACGGCACCGCCGAGAAGCTCGAGGCGGCCGCGGCCAAGGCGCACGGGTAGGGCGACGTGAGCGCGCCGCAGCGCTCGGCCGTCGGCGCCGAGATCGGCGAGGCGGTGCCGCGTCCGTGGCGGCGGCGCGCGATCACGGCGCTGTTCCTCGCCCCGGCCGGGTTCTTCCTCGCGGTCTGGGTGGTCTACCCGACGATCGCGACCGTGATCCGGAGCTTCTTCGACCGCTCCGGCGAGCGGTTCGTGGGGCTCGAGAACTACGAGACGCTGTTCACCACCGACACGCTGGTGACGGCGATCCGCAACAACGCTATCTGGGTCGGCGTCGTGCCCGCGCTCGTGACCGCGATCGGGCTGATCTTCGCGGTGCTCACGGAGCGGATTCGCTGGACCACCGCGTTCAAGACCGTGGTGTTCATGCCGATGGCGATCTCGCTCTTCGCCGCCGGGGTGATCTGGCGCCTGATGTACGAGGAGGATCCGGATCGCGGCACGATCAACGCCGCCGTCCGGGTCATCGACGACGCCATCAGCCCGGACGGCGTCCTGACCGTCGCGCAGCCGTCGACGCCGGCGCTGGCCGGCAGCACCAAGCGCGGGTACGTGCTCAGGACGCCGGTGCGCCCGGGCCAGCGGGCGCTGCTGGGCCTGACCGGGATCCCGCCCCGCGAGCTGCCCGACGACGCGGCCCCGGCCGCGGTCCCGCGCCCGGCTCCGGGCGCCGTGACGGGCGTCGTGTGGCGCGACTTCAGACCCGGAGGCGGCACGCCGGGCAGGGTCGAGCGGCAGGAGCCGGGGCTCCCCGGGGTCACCGTGGAGCTGCGCGACGCGGCCGGCCGGAGGGTGGCGTCGACGACGACCGCCGACGACGGCAGCTTCCGCTTCGACGGCCTGCGCGGAGGCCAGTACCGGGTGGCCATCGCGCCGAGCACGTTCGCCGAGCCGTTCGAGGGCATCCCCTGGCTCGGGCCGAAGCTGATCATGCCCGCGGTGATGATCGCCTACATCTGGGTGTGGGCCGGATTCGCGATGGTCGTGATCGCGGCCGGGCTGGCCGCCGTGCCCCAGGACCTCCTCGAGGCGGCGCGGACCGACGGCGCCACCGAGTGGCAGGTGTTCCGGCGCGTGACCGTGCCCGTGCTCGCGCCGACGCTGACGGTCGTGTTCGTCACGATGCTCATCAACGTCCTGAAGGTGTTCGACATCGTGCTGTCCGTCGCGCCCGGCTCCTCTCAGGACGACGCCAACGTCATCGCGCTCGCCATGTGGCGCACCTCCTTCAGCGGCGTCAACGACTTCGGGCTGGGGTCGGCGATCGCCGTGCTCCTGTGCCTGCTCGTCGTGCCCGCGCTGGTGCTCAACATCCGCCGCTTCCGCCGGGAGGAGCCGTGACGACGACCACCCGCCCGCAGGCCACGGTCGCGCCGCGTCAGCCGACGGCGCCGCACCCGGTGCGCAGCGCGCGCGCTCTCACGTACGCGCCCGTCAACATCGGGCTGGCGGCGATCGGCCTCCTGTGGATGGTGCCGACGTTCGGCCTGCTGCTCACCTCCCTGATGCCGGCCTCGGAGATCGGCACGAAGGGGTGGTGGAACATCCTCGCCGAGCCGAGCAAGGCGACGCTCGAGAACTACCGCGCGCTGTTCGACGACAACGAGCTCACCACGGCGCTGATCACCACCGCCGAGATCGCCGTCGGCAACACCGTGCTGCTGATCCTCGTCGCCGCGCTCGCCGGCTACGCCTTCGCCTGGATCGAGTTCCCGGGACGCGACGCGCTGTTCCTGTGCGTCGTCGGCCTGCTCGTCGTTCCGCTGCAGATCGCGCTCATCCCGATCTTCTCGCTCTACGACGACACCGGCCTGTTCGACACGGTGCTCGGGCTGATCCTCTTCCACGTCGCGTTCGGCCTGCCGTTCGCGATCTTCCTGCTGCGCAACTTCTTCATCGGGATCCCGAAGGACCTCCTCGAAGCCGCGCGGATCGACGGCGCGACCGAGGTGGGCATCTTCTTCAGGGTCGTGCTGCCTCTGGGCCTGCCGGCGATCGCGTCGCTGGCGATCTTCCAGTTCCTGTGGACGTGGAACGACCTCATCGTGGCCCTCACGTTCGGGCGCGACACCCAGCCGATCACCGTCGCGATCTTCTCGCAGATGCGGCAGTTCGGCTCCAACATCGAGATCATCGCGCCCGCCTCGTTCATCTCGCTCGCGATCCCGCTGTGCGTGTTCTTCGCGTTCCAGCGCTACTTCGTGCAGGGGCTGCTCGCCGGATCGGTCAAGTGAGCGACGGGTGCTGCTCTGGTGCCGGCCTCCCGGCGGCCTAACGACGGGCCAGACACGAACTCGAAAGGAGCCGGATGGTCACGCTCGACACGCCCCAGAAGCTGTTCACGCAGAGGCTCGGAGCGGCCCTGACGATGGAGTACACGGTCCTGAGGATGCTCAGGGACCTGCAGCGCAAGGCCCGGCACGAGGATCTCAGGTCGCTGTTCCGCCGGCACGCGCAGGAGACCGACGAGCAGATCAGCAACCTCGGGCGGGCGTTCGCGGCGCTCGACCAGGAGCCCGACAAGAAGCCGTGCCCGGCGGTCAAGGTGCTCCACGTCGAGGGCAAGGCGGCCATCCGGCTCGCGGAGGGGCAGATCGTCGACGACGTGGTGCTCGCCGCGGCCGTCGAGTCCAAGCACTACGAGATCGCCCTGTACGAGGAGCTCCTCACGTTCGCCGAGGCGATGGGCAGGGAGGGCGCCGCCGAGGCCCTGCGAGCGAACCTGGCGCAGGAGCGGGAGGCGCTCGACGAGCTCAGGCAGGCGGCCGAGCGGGTCGCCCAGGAGACGCTCCAGCCGGCGTAGCCCGCGTGGGCGCGCTGCGCCGCCGATCCGCTCAGCGCGGCACGAGCACGCCGCGGATCTCGGCCGGGAGCTGCGCCAGGAGGTCCGCGAACTCGCCCTCGGTGATGTGCCGGCGCAGGACCCGCGTCACCCCGGCGGCGACGCTCTCCGCCTCCTCGCCGTCGGTCAGCTGCGCGCGCGTGCGCAGCGCCGCGAGGAAGGCCTCGCGGTCGCGGATCCGCTCGGGCTGGCGGCTCGGGTCGAACCCCTCGTAGAAGACCCCGCGCAGCAGATGCGGGAGCTGGGCGGCGAGCTGCGCGGCCTCGTCGACGGTCAGGCGATCCCGCAGGAGCTGCAGATAGCCCCGCAGGAACCGCCACGCCGTGCGCTCGTCCACGCTCAGGTCGGCTGCGAGGTCGTGCAGCCACTGGTACGACTTCTGGACGGTCCGCTGGACCGGGCCGGCGGTGGTGCCCGCCATGCGTCAGCCACCTCCTCGCGTCATCAGCCGCTGGAATATGCCACTCAGTAGGGCGCCGGCCGGTCCTGACAACGCGAGCACCGGTCACGGCCGGCGCGTCTCGAGCTCCCGGATGCGATCGAGCAGCTCGCTGACGAGGACGGCGCCAGCGTAGTTGAGCCCCAGATCCCGCCGCAGGCGGCTGGCGCGCGCCAGCCGCGCCGCCGCGTCACGCGGGAACGGCGGCGGATCGACGAGGCCCATCCGGACGAACCGGCGCACGAGGTCGGGGTGGAGCCCCGCCTCGCGGGCCAGCACGCCGAGCTCGACGGACTCGGCCGCGGGCCGGACCGCCCGCAGCGCGAATCGCCTGGCCTGCGCCGCCATCTACTGGCCGGCCGTCCGTGGCCCGGCGGTATGCGCCGTCCTCGCGCGTGCGGCCACCACGACGAGGGCGCAGAGGACGCCGGCGCCGAGGGCGATCAGTGCCCAACCCGGTCCCGCGAGGTCGAGCTCGAGCGCGTGGTCCAGCGAGTACCTGCCGGGACCAGCCGCCGTCACCGCGAACGCCACCGCGATCAGGACGACGTTGTACTCCCAGCCGCCGTCCGCCACCCACGGGCCGTTGCGCCAGTGCACGAACGCGATCGCCATCGTCATGACGGCGATCACCAGCGCCGCCGCGGCCGGGGTGAGCAGGCCGAGCGCGAGCAGCGCGCCTCCCATGATCTCCGCGGTGCCCGCGATCGCGGCCATGGTCCGTCCCGGCCGGAGTCCCATCTCCTCGAACGCTGCGCCGGTCCCCGCCAGGCCGTGGCCCCCAAACCACCCGAAGAGCTTCTGGGCGCCGTGGCCGCCGAACAGCGCGCCGACGACGATCCGCAGCACCAGCAGTCCCACTTCCATCGCTCTGCTCCTTCCGCGTTCGGGTCCTCCGGGAGGTAGGCCGCCGCTCGCGATCGCCAAGCGCTCGGCGCCCGCCGTCAGACGTCGGCGGAGAACGTGTCGCAGTCGTCCGGGTCGCCGGTCGCGTAACCGCGCAGCCACCACGTGCGGCGCTGCTGCGAGGAGCCGTGCGTCCACGTCTCGGGATCGATCCGGTCGGTCGTCCGCTGCTGCACGCGGTCGTCGCCGACGGCGGCGACGGCTCGCAGCGCCTCGTCGAGGTCGCCGCGCTCCAGCATGTCGCGTTCGTAGGTCGAGTGGCCCCACACCCCCGCGAGGCAGTCCGCCTGCAGCTCGACGCGGATCGAGAGCTCGTTGCGCTCCTCGCCGGCCGCGACGGCCTGCATGACCTGCGCGAGCACGCCGGTGACCTCCTGGACGTGATGCCCCATCTCGTGCGCGATCACATACGCCTGCGCGAAGTCGCCGGGCGCCCGGAACTCGACCGCGAGGCGGCGGAAGAACCCGGGGTCGAGATACACGGTGCGATCGAACCGGCAGTAGAACGGCCCGACCGACGCCGACGCCGGTCCGCAGCCGCTCAGCACCGCCCGCCGGAACACGACCATCCGGGCCGGCAGGTAATTGAGCCCGCTGCGCTCGAGCGTTCCCGCCCAGAACCGCTGGACGTCCTCGAAGACGAAGGCCAGGAATGCGTCGAGCCGGCGCTCGGGGTCCGGCGCGCCCTCGACCTCGGTCCGGGCGCCCTGGGTCCGCGGGGACGGCAGCGGCTCGAACGGATCACGGTAGTCGAAGCCGCCCGCGCGCAACGCCACGAGCGCCAGGAGCGCCGCGGCGGCGACGACCGCGACCAACGCGGCGAGCGCGGCGATCGTGCGGCGCGCCGGGGTCACGGCGAGCGCCCGCTCGGGCACGTGGAGCCGGGGCGGGAACGGCTCGGTGAGCACGGCACGGAGCGCCTCCTTGGTCGGGAGGTCGGGGCACCGGCGACGGTAGGCCGAGGGTCGTGCGCATCAACCGCCGCCACGGCCCGGGCGCCATCGGTCGCCGTGCGCGACGTGCGACGGTTGTCGCGGCGCCCGCACGGCCTAGATCCAGCCGCAATGCCATGACCATCGGCTCGAGCCTGGTCCTCATCGCCATCGGGGCGATCCTTCGCTACGCCGTCGTCGCCGAGCACGTCGCGGGCATCAACGTCCACACGGCGGGGCTGATCCTGATGATCGTGGGCTTCGTCGGCCTGATCATCGGCCTGGTCCTGTTCGTCCGGCCGCGCTGGCCGGACTCGCTCCCGTGAGCGCGGTGCGGCCAGGTCACCCGGTCGCGGGGGTTGGCGGGCGCGGTCGCGGGCCTATCGTGAGGACCATGGCGACGTTTCGCGTCTTCGTCATCCGCGAGGGCCCCGGCGCGGTGTCGATCGTCGCCACCCTGCGCTTCGGCGGTCCGGTCGTGGCCGACGAGGAGTGCCCCCGTGAGCGAGAGGTGATCCTGCGCTACCCGTCCGGCCCGCCTCGCACGACGCTCGAGCGGCTCGTCGCCCGCCTGGACCGCTATCACCCGGAGTGGCGCCAGCTCGTCATCCTCTCGGAGCTCGAGGGCGGCTGAGCATCAGCGCGCGGGCACGGCCGGGCGTGGGTGGAACGTGCCGCCCACGGTCTCGCCGGTGTCCGCATCGAGGACGTCGGCCAGGAGCGTGCGCCACGCAAGCCCCCGGTCGGCGTGGTCGCGCGCGACCTTGGCGGCGACCTCGCGCGCGGCCGGGATGGCGGCGCACACGCCGAGGGCGTCCGGAACCCGCCACTCGATCACGTACGCGTGGGCGCCCGGGATGGGGGCGGACACGCCGTCGGCGCTGACGATGACCCGCGCGCCGCGCTCGCGGATCGCCTCGGCGAGTCCGGCGGTGATCGCGTCGTGCACGACGACGACATCGGCGCGCCGGACGGGCGCGAGCTGGTCCTCGTCGGCGGCGTCGAGCCCGTGGACGCCGCCGAGCGCGGAGCGCAGCCCGTCCGCCCGCGCCCGTCCGCGGCCGCTCGCCGTCGCCGACCAGACCGTTCGCTCGGCAAGCACGGCGTCGGCCCGGCGGCGCACGTTGTCGAGCCTCTGTGCGCTGCGCGCGGTCGACGGCGGTCCGAAGCGCTCGACGATCAGCGTGGCCACCGCAGCGTCAATAGGACCTCCGGCGCCCGGGTCAACCGGGTCTAGGGTCGGTCGATCCCGACCAGCCCGGCCCCGCCCAGCTCGGCGTCCTCCTCGCCGAGCCGCGCGAGCGCCGGGTCGACCGGCCCGGGCGGCGCCGGCGGCAGCAGCCAGGCGGCCGCGCCGGCCAGGAGGCAGATCGCGGCGGCCACCCACAGCGCCTGCGGGAACGCGTTCGCGGTCGGCAGGTGCGCGCCCGCCGGCGTGTGGGCGGCCAGCAACGACGCCGCGAGCGCGCTGCCCAGGGAGAAGCCGACGTAGCGGACCACCTGGTAGAAGCCCATCGCGCTGCCGGTCTCGCTCGACGGCACGGCGCGCACGATCAGCCCCGGGATCACCGCGAACGTCGCGCCGATCCCGACTCCGACGATCGCCAGGGCGACGAACGCCTGCCACAGCGCGTCGTGGAACACGGCGTAGTAGCCGCCCGCGAGGCCGACGACGACGCACCCGAGCGGCAGGACCGCCCGCTCGCCCACCAGCCGCGTGAGCGCCGGAACCGCGCGCGCCACGACCAGCGTCAGCGCGGAGAACGGCGCCAGCGTGAGCCCGGCGACGAACACGCTCGCCCCGAACCCGTACCCGGCCGACGGCGGCGTCTGCACGTGCTCGGTCACGAGCGACATGAACATGTACATCGCCACCCCGAGGACGACCGCGCACACGTCGCCGGTCAGCACGGCCGGGTGGCGCAGCAGGCGCAGCTCGACGAGCGGAGCGGGGGACCGCAGCTGGTGGAGCACCCACGCGCCGAGCAGGACGACGGCGGCGACGGCGAGCCCGATCTCGGCCGGAGACGTCCAGCCCCAGGTCGTGCCCTCGGCGATCGCGAGGAGCAGCGCGCCGAGTCCGCCGGTCAGCAGCAGGGAGCCGCCGAGGTCGAGCGGGCCGGTCGCGCGTCCGGCGCTCGGCGGCACGACGGCGGCCGCCGCGGCGAGCGCCATGAAGCTCACGGCGGCGCCGAACCAGAACGCGGCCGACAGCCCGAGTCCGTCGGCGATGAGCCCCGCGACGGGGTACCCGGCGCCGACGCCGCCGGCGGCCGACACCGACAGCAGCGCGATCGCGGGCGTGACCTTGTCGGCGGGCAGGTGCTCGCGCGCGGTCGCCATCGCCACCGGCACCAGCCCGAGCGCCAAGCCCTGCAGCGCCCGTCCGGCCACGAGCACGGGCAGCGACGGGGCGAGCGCCGACACCGCGCCGCCGACCGCGACGGCGAGCAGTCCGCCCAGCAGCGCGGCGCGCTGGTGCGGGCCGTCGCCGATGCGTCCCATGATCGGCGAGCTCACGGCCCCGACGAGCAGCGTCGCGGTCAGCGCCCACTGCGCCGTGCTGAGCGAGACGTGCATCTCCTCGCCGATGCTGGGGATCAGCGGCGCCCCGAGCGAGCTGACGGTGGCCGTCACGAACGTGACGCCCACGAGCACGGGGAGCAGCGGCCCTGAGCGGCGCGTCATCGCGGATCGGCCTGGACCGCGTCGATCATCCGCCCGAGCGCGTCGGTGGCGCCCAGGAGCGCCGCGACGTCGGCGTCCGACAGCCCTCGCGCGTGGTCGCGCAGGAGCGCGCGGTGCTCGGCCCGCATGCGCTCCAGCTCCGCGCGCCCGCGCTCCGTCACCGACACCAGCACGACGCGCCCGTCGCTGTCCGAGCGCGCGCGGTCGACCAGCCCGCGTCGCTGGAGGCGGTCGACGAGCTGGGTCACGCTCGGCTGCGCGAGCGCCTCGGTCTCGGCCAGCTCGGTGATCCGGCGCGGCCGATCGGTCAGGGTCGCCAGCAGGCTCGCCTCGGCCCGGCTCAGCGACCGGCTCCCGGCCCGCAGCAGCAGTCGACCGAGCTGCGAGGCGCGCCGCAGGAGGGTCTCGGCGACCTCCTCGATCGTCGCGGTGCGGGCGGTGGCGGGGGTGGGCATGGCGGAGAATTGTATTGCATGCCTATGGATCGTCCCCGGGCGCCGCGCCCGCTAGGCTGCCGCCGTCGTGGCCGCCGGACAGGGCAAGATCGTCACCGGGCCGCCCGACTTCGTGGGGGTCGGCGCCCAGCGCTCGGGCACGACGTGGTGGTTTCGGACGCTGCTGAGCCACCCGCAGATCCGCCCGCCGCGCAAGGGCCGCAAGGAGCTGCACTTCTTCGAGCCGTACGGTGCGCGGCCGATGCGCGACGAGGACATCCCGCGCTACCACGACCTGTTCCCGCGCCGGCCGGGCCAGATCGCGGGGGAGTGGACGCCCCGGTACATGGCCGACGCGTGGACGGCGCCGCTGCTGAAGCGCGCCGCGCCCGACGCCAAGCTCCTGGTGATGCTGCGCGACCCGATCGAGCGCTACCGCTCGGGGGTGGTGCACCGCGCCACCCGCAGCCCGGACGCCCGGGCGGAGATCGTCGCGCGCGACGCGATCGAGCGGGGGCGCTACACCTCGCAGCTGCGCGGCCTGCTGGAGGTGTTCGAGCGCGACCGCATCCTCGTGCTGCAGTACGAGCGCTGCCGGCTGGACCCGATCGGGCAGTACCGCCGCACGCTCGAGTTCCTCGGCGTCGACGACCACGTCCCCGAGGACGTGCAGCGGCTGCGAGGCACCACGATGCAGTCCGGCAAGAAGCCGCTGTGGCCCGATCTCCAGGAGGCGCTGCGCGTGACTCTGGGGCCGGAGGTTCGAGCGCTGGTCGAGATCGTCCCGGACCTCGACCTCGACCTCTGGTCGAACTTCAGCCAGCTCCCGAGCGACGATGGCGTCCTGGCGTAGCCGCCTGCGCCGGCGCCGCCGCCCGGCCGGGCCGGGCGGTCCGCCCGACTTCATCGGCGTCGGCGCCCAGTCGTGCGGTGCGCCCTGGTGGCACGGCCTGATCGCCGAGCACCCGCGGATCCTGCGGCCGATCGACGGGCGCGAGGGCGCCGGGTTCTTCGACCAGTTCTCGCAGCGGGAGATGACCGACGCGGACATCGCCCGGTATCACGCGCGATTCGTCCGCCCCGAGGGGTGCCTGGCGGGGGAGTGGGGGTCGCGCTACCTGGCCGACGCGTGGACGCCGCCGCTCATCGCGCGGGCCGCGCCGGAGGCGCGCCTGCTCGTCATCCTGCGCGACCCGATCGAGCGCTACCTGGCCGCGCTGCGCCAGCGCACGCGCGAGGTGGCCTCGCCCGACGACCCGGTCCTCATGACGGACATGATCAACCGCGGGCGCTATGCGACGCAGCTGCGGGCGCTGCGCGCGTTCGTCGATCCCGAGCGGATCCTGGTGCTGCAGTACGAGCGCTGCCGCGCCGACGTCCTGGGCGAGTACCGGCGCACGATCCGGTTCCTGGGACTGCCCGACGACGGCTTCGTGCCGCGCCGGCTGCGGCGTGCGGCACGAGGGGAGACGGGCCCGCGCGGCTACGTGCGAGCGCTGCGCGCGGCGGGGCTGCCCGAGCACGTCAACCGGCGGTGGCTGCGCAACGCCCCGCTGCGCCTGTTGCGCGGCCAGCGGATCGAGGTGCCCACCGAGCTGTGGCCCGAGCTGGAGGCGTCGCTGCACGCGGTGCTCGACCCGGAGGTCGCGGCCCTGCAGGACCTCGTGCCCGAGCTGGATCTCTCGCTGTGGCCGCACTTCGCGCATCTGCGCGAGGGGGTTAAGGCTTGAGCGCGATCTGCCGATAGTGGACACGTGGACGATGGTCTACGCAGGGGACTCCGGTTCGGCGTGCAGGCGTGCATCACGCTGTGCGTCGCCGCCGTGGTCCTGGGACTCGCACTGACGGCCTCGCTCGGCACGGGGCCCTTCGCCGACGGCGGAGACGAGCCGGCGGCGCGCTCGCTGCAGCTCGCCGACGCCGGGGACGCCGCCCTCACGAACCTCGACCTCTTCGGCAGCCGCGCGGGCCTGGACGGCGACGGCGACGGCGACGGCGCCGGTGGCGCGGCCGTCACGGTCCCGGGCGCCGGCACGGCGCAGGTCACCAGCGAGCCGGCCGGCCGCGACGGCGCCCGCGGCGGATCCGACGACCTGCCCGAGATCGGCGACTTCGGCCGCGGGACGCTCCCGGGCCGCGGTGGCGGCGGCGGCGCGGGCGGCGGCGGCGCGGGCGGCCAGACCCCCGGCGGGCCGGCCGCCGAGGAGACCGTTCCACCGGCCGGCGGCGGCGTCTCGCAGTCGAACCGCCGCATGTACCTGCGCGTGCTGTCCGTCAGCGAGGCGCCCGGGTCCACGCCGGCCAAGCCGCGCTTCATGGTGGCGATGCAGCTCGAGAACGCCGACACCGGCTCGGTGCGCCGCAAGCTGAACCTGAACCTGTCGCCGGCCGCGTCCGTCGTCGCCGCGCCCGGCCAGGCGCTGCGCGCCCGCCTCGACGTCGTCGAGGTCCCGGTCGACGAGGTGCCGACCCGCCGGCTGCGCCTGCGCATGGACGTCGTCCCGACCACCAGCACCGAGAAGCAGGCGACCGACCTGGGCGACGGCGACGGCAAGAGCAACGTCGTCCAGCTGACGCTGCCGCTCACCGAGCCCGCGCCGGTGGAGGAGCCTCCGGCCGAGGAGCTGCCGGCGGATGAGCCGCCGGTCGAGGAGCCGCCGGTCGAGGAGCCGCCGGTCGAGGAGCCGCCGGTCGAGGAGCCGCCGGTCGAGAAGCCGCCGGTCCAGAAGCCTCCGGCCGGGAAGCCCGGCGCCCAGAAGCCGCCGGCGAAGACGCCGCCGGCCGGGAAGCCCGGCGCCGAGGAACCGCCTTCCGAGCAGCCGCCGGCCGAGGAGCCTGGCGCCGAGGAGCCGCCGGCCGAGGAGGAGCCGCCGGCCGAGGACCCGCCTTCCGAGCAGCCGCCGGCGGAGGACCCGCCTTCCGAGCAGCCGCCGGCGGAGGAGCCGCCTTCCGAGCAGCCGCCGGCGGAGGAGCCGCCGGCCGAGGAGCCGCCGGCCGAGGAGCCCGCGCCCGCGCCGCCGGCCCCCGAGCCGCCGCCCGTCACCGAGATCCTGCTGCCGCTGGACGTCCCCGAGGACGAGATGGATCCGCCGTCGACCTCGGCCCCGTCCGAGACGGCGACCGAGACCGCGGTCAAGGCCCCGCCGGCGCCGACGGCCCCGACCGAGCCGACCGACCCGCCCCCGGCGCCCGCCGAGGTCCCGGTCGAGATCGTCCTCGAGACCGTGGCTCCGCCCGACGAGCCCGCGCCCGATCCGGCGCCGGCCGAGGCGACCGCGGCCGACGCGCCCCCGCCCGCGGACGCGACCGACCCGGCGCCCACCGAGTAGCCACGCCCCATTGTCGGTTCGAGCTCGCTATGCGAGCGTGATCCGACAACGGCCGCCCCGGTGCCGCGCCCTCCCGGCCGCCGTTGTCGGTTCGAGCGCGCTATGCGAGCGTGATCTGACAACGGTGCGTCGAAGCGCGCCGCGTGGCGCGCGAACGGGGCAGCGCGACGCGCGCGCCCTCGACGATGCCGTTCCCGCGCGGCGTCGCGCAAGCGTGCGGCCCGCCGGCTCAGCAGCTGCCGCTGCCCCAGGCCCGGCAGGCGACGACGATCCCGTCGTACGTGCGCAGCCGCGCGACGCCGCCGCTGTTGCGCAGCGCAGCCGGCCCGAGCGGCCAGTGGCGGTCGAGGCGCGTGTCGTCGCGCGGGCTGCCGTCGAGGCGCAGCCGCAGCGTCTCGCCCGGCTCGATCACCGACCCCGGCCCGAACGCGTAGGCGCGCGCGCCGATCGACAGCTCGTAGCCGTCCAGGTCGACCGGCTGCGGCGCGTCGGAGCGGATCGACACCTGCTCGCGGCCGGTCGGCTGCACGCGGACGTCGAACGCGCCGGCGTTGGGGTCGGTGCAGTCCACCCGGCACGGGTAGACCATCCACGCGCGCAGGTTGCCCTGCGGGTCGAAGAGGTAGGCGCCGTCGCCGGTTCCCAGCGCGGGGTTCACGTTGTTGAAGATCCCGCGGTCCAGGCCCCAGGTCAGCAGCGAGCCGGACCCCCGGCCGACCTGCACGGTGATCGTGCCGCCCGGCGGCACGACGGTGTCGGCCGGGAACCAGAAGCGCTGCAGGCTCGAGTCGCGCAGCATCCAGCCGTCGAGCGACACCGGCGCGGTGTCGAGGTTGCGGATGCGCACCCACTCGTCGTCCGGGCGCTGGTTGTCGTTCCCGTCGGCGTCCCAGTGCACCCACAGCTTCAACGCCGCGGGCGGCGCCCCGCCGCAGTACGTCGGGTTCCACAGGTTCACGCCCGCCTTCGCGGCGGCCTGCGACGTGGCGTTGTAGATCTCGTTCCACGCCCACTCGCCGGCGTTCGGGAGCCACAGCGCGTGGCCCTCGCTGAGCATCACCCGGCCGACGTCGACCCACTGGCCGTCGATGAACACCGCGACCCAGCGGCGCAGCCGCTGGCGTGAGCGGTGCTCGGGGTCCTGGGCGGTCAGCCGCACGATCCCGCCCGACGCGGCGACGAGCTCCTCCAGGCGGGCGGTCGCCTCGAGCGCGTGGCAGTCGCCCTGGCGGATCTCGCGCCGGTGGCTGTAGACCGTCTGCTCCATCGCCTGGATGCCGGCGATCCGCACGCGGGCGGTCTCGTCCGTGCGGTCGTCGTGGAAGTCGACGTCGAGCGTGTCGCCGTCGGAGATGTGGGTCACGGTCCCGGTCCACGACCAGCACAGCGGCTCCGGGCGGTCGGGGAGGCAGGGCACCTGCTCGACCACGGCGCCGGCGGGCCCGGCGGCGGCGAGGGCCGCGCCGACGGCGGCGGCGAGGACGAGGGCGGCACGGATCATCGCCTGGGTCATCGGCATATCGAGAACCCCACAGGAGCGGCTATGTTGCGCGCCGCGTGCCGAAGGTGTCCGTGATCGTGCCGGTCTACAACCCCGGCCCCAACATCGACGACCTGATCCGGACGGTCCTGGATCAGTCGATGCCCGCCGAGGACTACGAGGTCGTGTTCGTCGACGACGGCTCGACCGACGACACGCCCGCGCGGCTCGACGCGCTCGCCGCCGAGCACGACAACGTCCGCACGATCCACATCCCCAACTCGGGCTGGCCCGGGAAGCCCCGCAACGTCGGCACGGACGCCGCCACCGGCGAGTACGTGCTCTACGTCGACAACGACGACTGGCTCGGCCACGAGGCGCTCGAGCGCTGGTACGCGAAGGCGAAGGCCGACGACGCCGACGTCGTCGTCGGCAAGGTCGTCGGCCACGGCAAGTTCGTGCCGCGGCCGCTGTTCCGCCGCAACCGCAGCCGCGTCACGCTCGAGTGGCCGCCGCTGATCACGCTGCTGTCGCCGCACAAGCTGTTCCGCCGCGCGTTCCTGGCCGAGCACGGCATCCGCTTCCCCGAGGGGCGCCGCCGCCTCGAGGACCACGTCTTCGTGATGCACGCGTTCTTCCATGCCGAGTCGATCTCCGTCCTGGCGGACTATCCCTGCTACCACTGGATGCTGCGCGACGCGAGCGCCTCGTTCGCGCGGATGGACCCGCACGGCTACTTCGCCAACCTGCGCGAGGTGCTCGACCTCATCGAGGAGCACACCGAGCCCGGGCCCCTGCGCGACGAGCTGTTCGTGCACTGGTACCGGGGCAAGCTGCTCAAGCGCGTCGGCGGCGGCGCGTTCTCGCGCCGCGAGAAGACCGATCCCGAGTACAACCGCGAGCTGTACGAGGTCATCCACGAGCTCGCGCACGAGCGCTTCGACGCCCGCCACGAGGCGCTGCTGCCGTTCCACCTGCGCGTCCGCTCGCGGCTGCTGCGCGACGGAGACTTCGAGGGCCTGAAGCTGCTGGCGGACTTCGAGGGGCAGCTCAAGGCGCGCGGCCGCGTGCGCGTCACGCCCCGGGACGGCCTCCTCGACCTCGACGTCGAGGCGACGATCGACGGCGCCGAGCAGCGGCTGGCGTTCCGCCGCGACGGCGACCGCATCCGCTGGCTGGCCCCGCCCGAGCTCGAGCGGCGGCTGCCCGCCGAGGCGCTCGACGCGACCGAGCGCTTCGACCGCAGCACGCTGCAGCTCCTCCTGCAGAGCAAGGCCGACAAGGCCGAGTTCCTCGTGCCCGGGGACGCCGACCTGCGCCTCGACCGCAAGGGGCGCGCGCTCCTGACCGTGCGCACCACGCTCGACCCGGCCTCCGCCGCGGGCGGCGGACCGCTGCCGGCGGGCGACTGGGCGCTGCTGGGCAACCCGATCGTCGGCGGGTTCACGCGCACCGCGTCCCTGCGCCGCGACCCGGGCAAGCGCGCCCTGAAGCTGACCGTGGACGCCGAGGGGCGCATCGCCGACACGACGGCGCCGACCCCGGCGCCCGCGCCGCAGACCCCGTCGGTGCGGCTGAAGCGGCGCGTCAAGCGGCTGCTGCGCCGGTGAGCGCGGTGGCGCCGGCGCTCACCGTCCACCGCGTCGAGGTCCTCGACCGCCATCGGCTGCTGCTCGCGGGCCGCGGCGCGGGCGAGCTCGTGCTCGAGGGCCCCGACGGCGCGCGCGCGACGGTCGCGGCCGTCCCAGCCGTCGACGGCGGCGACGCGGAGGCGCTCGTCGACCTCGGCGCGCTCGCGCCCGGGGCGTGGACCGTGGGCGCGGAGCTCGAGCCGGCCGCGAGGCTCCCCGGCGCCGCGATCGTGCCGACCCCGGGCGGCCTGCGCCGCGTGCGCGTCCGCCGCGGCGACGACGGCGCGCTGCGCCTCGACCTGCGCGCCGCCGGCCCGCACGCCGAGCTCGCGCACGTCGCGCTCCACGACGGCGCCGTCACCGTCGAAGTCGAGGCCGACGGGGAGCGCCTCGTCGCGCGGCGCCGCGACGGCGCGGAGGAGGTCGCCGCGGACGCGGAACCCGCCGGCCCCGGCCGCGTCGCCGCCCGCCTGGAGCTCGCGCCCCTGCGGCCCGCCGGCGTCTGGGACCTGTACCTCGACGACCGCCGCATCGGCCGCCACCTCGACGACCTCCCCGGCAAGCGCGACGCGCTCGCCTACCCGGTGCTGCCCGCCGGCGACCTGGAGGCCAGGCCCTACCTGACCGTCGAGGACAACCTCTCGATCCGGGTCGCGCCCGCCGGCACCGCGCCCGCGCTGCCGGGGCTGTCGATCGGCCGCGTCTCGCTGCGCCGGCGCCTCCTGCGCCCGCTCGCGCTCGCCGTCCACCACGCCGCCGTGCGCCTTCTCCCGGCGCTCGCCGGCCGCGAGCGCGACGGCGACGACCACCAGGTCCGCATCCTGCTCACGCACGCGTGGGGGATGGGCGGCACGATCCGCACGACCCTGAACCTCGCCGAGCACCTCGCCGCCCGCTACGACGTCGAGCTGCTGAGCCTCGTGCGGCGGCGCGACGAGCCGTTCTTCGCCCTGCCGCCGGGCGTCACCGTGGACGCCGTCGACGACCGCCGCGAGCCGCCGCGCTCCCGGCTCGCGCGGCTGGCCGCCCGCCTGCCCAGCGTGCTGATGCACCCCGACGACTTCGTCTTCGCCGACGCGACGCTGCTCACCGACATCCGCCTCGCGCGCCGCCTGCGCGGCCTACGCGGGGGCGCGCTCATCGCCACCAGGCCCGCGTTCGCGCTCCTCGTCGCCCGGCTGGCGCCGCGCGACGTCGTCACGATCGCCCAGGAGCACATGAACTTCCGCGCGCACCGGCCCGGGCTGGCCCGCCAGGCGCGCCGCGTCTTCCACCGCCTCGACGCGCTCGCCGTCCTCACCGAGGGCGACCGCGCCGACTACGAGGCGATGCTCGCCGGGACGGCCACCGAGGTCGTCCGCATCCCCAACGCGGTCCCGCGGCTGCACGGCGGCGTCGCCGCGCTCGACGCGCCCGTCGTCGTCGCCGCCGGGCGGCTGAACTCGCAGAAGGGCTTCGACCTGCTGATCGCCGCGTGGCGGCGGGTCGCCGAGCGCCACCCCGACTGGCAGCTGCGCATCTACGGCCGCGGCTCCGAGCGCGCCGCGCTGCAACGGCTGATCTTCGAGGCCGGCCTGCAGGAGCGCGTGCTGCTGATGGGCGCCACCCGCCGCCTCGGCGAGGCGCTGGAGCGCGCGTCGATCTTCGCGCTCAGCTCCCGCTTCGAGGGGTTCGGGATGGTGCTCGTCGAGGCGATGAGCCGCGGCGTGCCGGTCGTGAGCTTCGACTGCCCGCGGGGCCCGTCGGAGATCGTCAGCGACGGGGTCGACGGACTGCTCGTGCCCGCCGAGGACGTCGACGGGCTCGCCGACGCGCTGTGCGCGCTGATCGAGGACCCCGCGCGACGGCGCGCGATGGGCCGCGCCGCGCTCGACAAGGCGGCCCGCTACGACGCCGCCGCCATCGGCCGCGAGTGGGAGGCGCTGCTCGACGATCTCCTCGGGCGCCGTCACGCGATCTTCTAGCCTCGCGGTCCTCTTCTCGATGTCCCCGCCCTCCGCGCCACAGCCGCAGACCACCGCGATCGTCCTCGTCGCCGCCGCCACCGACGAGGGCACGGCCGCGGCGCTGCTGCGCTGGGACGAGACCACGATCCTGCGGCGCCTGCTCGACCAGCTCGCGACGCTGGCGATCGCGCGCGTTCACGTGCTGACGCGGCCTGCGTTCGCCGACGCCGTCGACGCGGAGCTGGCCGCCTTCGCCGGCGTGCCGGCCGAGCTGCACGTCACCGCCGACGTGGCCGCCGACCTGCGCCGGATCGCCGACATCGCCGCCCGCCGCGGCGACACCGCCCCGGGCACGCTCGTGATCGTCAACGGCGACGTCGTCACCCACCGTGAGGCGCTGGCCGGCCTGCTCGCCGACCCGCGCGTGACCACCGGCGTCCTCAGCACCGGCGGACGCACCGGCCGGCCGTTCACGTTCCGCATCCGCTCCCGGCGCGGGCGGGTCGTCGGCGCCGGCTCGCCCTACCACTACTGCCACCACACCACCGGCGGGTTCCTCGGGGTGCTGAAGATCGCGCCGTCCGAGCGCCGGCTCGTGGCCACCGCCTGCGAGGAGCTCGCGCCGCTGGCCGCCGACCCGCCCGCGTCGTGGCTGGAGGAGCTGGAGCACAAGGAGATCCGCTGGCGCCTGTCGCTGGCCCGGACGCAGCTGCTGGAGGGCGACGCCGTGCCGCGCGGCCCGCACGACGGGGAGGCCAGCCTGCCGCGCGTCGATCCGTCGGAGTCGATCGACGTCGCCGTGCTCGACGCCGTCGAGCTGCCCGAGGAGCGCCTCGCGGAGCTGCGCCGGCGCCTGGCCGCCGGACGCGAGGACGCCTCCGCGCTCGTGCTCGTCGGGATGGTGCGGGCGGGCGCCCCGATCGGCAACAGCTACCTGCGCGAGCTGTTCTGGGCGCGGCCGCTGTCGGAGGCCGACGTCGCCCACGCGCGCGAGGAGATCCTGCTCTACGACGAGGACAAGGTCCTGCTGGACTCGGCGGTCAAGGGCACCGACGGGTTCTTCACGACGTTCTTCGTCAGCCCCTACTCGCGCTACATCGCCCGCTGGGCGGCGCGGCGCGGCCTGACGCCCAACCAGGTCACGACGTTCTCGCTCGTCCTCGGCATCCTCAGCGCGGCCGCGTTCGCGACCGGCGAGCGCTGGGGCCTGATCGCCGGCGCGGTGCTGCTGCAGCTCGCGTTCACGTTCGACTGCGTCGACGGCCAGCTCGCCCGCTACACGCGGCAGTTCTCGAAGCTGGGCGCGTGGCTGGACTCCGTCTTCGACCGCGCCAAGGAGTACGTCGTGTTCGCCGGCCTGGCGATCGGCGCCTCGCGGACCGGCGACCCGGTGTGGGTGCTGGCCGGCTGCGCGCTCATGCTCCAGACCATCCGCCACACGTTCGACTTCTCGTTCGCCGCCGCCGCGCACCAGACGATCTCGGCCACGCAGCCGCCGCCGGTCGCGCAGTCGTGGGACAGCCTGACCAAGCCGCCGCACCCGCTGGCGCCGCGGCCGGCCGGCGCCGCCACGCGCGCGCCCGACGGCGCGCCGCTGCCCTGGCCGCAGCGGATCGCGGCCGGCGCGCTGGCGACCTGGCGGGCGCTGGACCGCCTCGGCCCGACGATCTGGCTGAAGCGGATCGTCGCCTTCCCGATCGGCGAGCGCTTCGCCGCGATCTCGATCACCGCCGCGATCTGGTCGGCGCACACGACGTTCGTCGTCCTCCTCGCGTGGGGCGGCTTCGCGGGGCTGTACGCGCTCGCCGGGCGGCTGCTGAGGTCGATCGCGCGATGAGCCCCCTGGCCATCTACCGCGACGACGGCCCGCTGGCCGCCCTGCTCGGGCGCCTGGGCGCCGCGATCCCGCTGTGGCCCGCGGCGCTCGTCGCGATCGGCCTGCTGCCGGCCGCGGTCGCGGTCGTGCTCGAGGGCGACGGCGCCTCCGAGGGGCTCGCCGCCGCCTGCGCCGCCTGGCTCGTCCTGCTCGGCGGGGTGTCGCGCGGCCGCCCGCTCGACGACCGCCTGCGCTGGATGGTCCCGTCGCTGCTGCGCCTGGGCGAGTACGGGACGATCATCTGGCTGTGCGCGATCGCCGGCGGCGCCGCGCCCGCCGGCGCGTTCGCGCTGCTGGCCGTCGCCGCCTTCCGCCAGTACGACCTGGTCTACCGGCTGCGCACCCGCGGCGCCACGCCGCCGCCCTGGACGGCCGCGGTGTCGCTGGGCTGGGAGGGGCGGATCGTGCTGACCTGGCTCCTGCTGGCCGCCGACCTGCTCCCGGGCGGGCTGTACGTCGCCGCCGGGGTCCTCGCCGCCGTGCTCGCCGGCGAGTCGATCCACAGCTGGACATCATCTCTGCGGGTCGACGCGCCCGCCGTGTACGAAGACGAGGAGGACGAAGCCGCATGATCGGCATGGTGCTCGCCGCCGGCTGGGGCAGCCGCCTCGCGCCGCTGACCGACGAGCTGCCCAAGACGCTGCTGGAGGTCGACGGGGATCGCACGATCCTCGACGTCGCGATCGGCAACCTGCACTCGGTCGGGCTGGACGAGATCGTCGTCGTGACCGGCTTCCGCCACGACGTGCTCGCCGACCGCAAGCCGGCGCTGGAGCGCGACCACGGCGTCAGCGTCGAGCTCCTGTACAACCCCAAGGCGCTGGAGTGGAACAACTGCTACTCGCTGTGGTGCGCCCGCGAGCACTTCGCCCGTGGCGTGCTGATGGCCAACGGCGACACCGTCCATCCCGCCTCGGTGGAGGAGACGCTGCTGGCCGCCCGCGGCGACGGCGACCTCGTCATCGCCGTCGACCAGGAGCAGGAGCTGGCCGAGGAGGAGATGAAGGTGCAGGTCTCGCCCGAGGGGCTGCTGACCAGGATCACCAAGCAGATGGACCCGGCGAGCGCCGCGGGCGAGTACATCGGCGTGACGCTGATCGAGCCGCACGCCGCCGACGCGCTCGCCGACGCGCTGCAGGCGACCTTCGAGCGCGACCCGCAGCTCTACTACGAGGACGGCTTCCAGGAGCTCGCCGACCGCGGCGGGCGCGTGCGGATCGCGCCGATCGGGTCGGTCGAGTGGGTCGAGGTCGACGACCACGCCGACCTCGCCCGGGCGCGGGAGGTCGCGTGCCGCTGCTAGCGCGCATGATCGGCACGCCCCTGGCCATCGACATCGGCCCGGGGGCGATCGCCGCGCTGGCGCCGCTGCTGGCCGACCGCCGCATCTCCAGCGGCGGGCACGTGGCGGTCGCGGTCGGCCCCGGCCAGGGGGCCGAGATCGCCGAGGTGCTGCGCCCGCAGCTCGAGAACGCCGACATCCTGCGCGTCGACGACGGCTCGGTCGAGGAGGCCAGCGCGCTGGCCAAGCGGCTGCGCGCCGGCTTCTACGACGCGATCGTCGGCATCGGCGGCGGCAAGGTGCTCGACACCGCCAAGTACGCGGCGTCGCTCAGCGGGCTGCCGATGGTCGCGGTCGCCACGAGCCTCGCCCACGACGGGCTGGCGTCGCCCGTCGCGTCGCTCACCGAGGGCGGGCGCAAGATGAGCTTCGGCGTGCAGATGCCGATCGCCGTCGTCGTCGACCTCGACTACGTGCGCCGCAGCGCGCCGGAGATGCGCCGGTCGGGGATCGGCGACGCGGTCTCCAACCTGTCGGCGATCGCCGACTGGGAGCTCGCGGGGCGCGAGCGAGGGGAGGAGGTCGACGGCCTCGCGGTCACGTTCGCGCGCACCGGCGCGATGGGCGTGATCGACCGCACCGACACGATCGACGACGACGCGTTCCTGTACGCGCTCGCCGACGCGCTGGTCCTCGGCGGCCTGGCGATGGCGGTGGCCGGCAGCAGCCGCCCGTGCTCGGGCGCCGACCACGAGATCCTCCACGCGATCGACCACCTGTACCCGGGCACCGCCAGCCACGGCGAGCTGGCCGGCCTGGGCGCGCTGTTCGCCTGCCACCTGCGCGGGGACGCCGAGCTCACCGACCACCTGGCGGCGTGCCTCGCCCGCCACGGCCTGCCGTGCGTGCCCGAGCAGGCGGGGCTCACCCGCGAGCAGTTCGCGGAGGCGGTCCACCACGCGCCCGCGACGCGCCCGGACCGCTACACGATCCTCGAGCACCTCGCGCTGTCGGCGGAGGAGGTGAGGGCGCGTGTCGACGCGTTCGCGGACGCCCTCGATCGCTGAGCTGCGCGCGGTCACCCAGCCCCCGGAGATCTTCGCCCGCAACAGCGGCGAGCACTGGGCCGGGCGCCTCTACATCCGCCGCCTGTCGCCGTACCTGACGCGGCTGCTGCTGCGCACCCCGCTCACGCCCAACGGGGTGACGTGGCTGATGATCCTGGCCGGCCTCGCGGCCGCGGCGGCGCTGACGCTGCCGGGCGTGTGGCCGGCGGTCGCCGCGGTCGTGCTGATCCAGCTGCAGATTCTGCTCGACTGCAGCGACGGGGAGCTGGCCCGCTGGCTCGAGCGCCGCTCGCCCGTCGGCGTGTACCTCGACCGCCTGGGCCACTGGCTCACCGAGGCGGCGCTGCCGATCGGGCTGGGCATCCGCGCGGACGGCGGCTGGGAGCACCTGGGCGGGTGGACGTCGATCGGCCTGGTGCTGGCGGTGATCTCGCTCGTGGTGAAGGGGGAGGGCGCGCTCGTGCACATCGCGCGCCTGGAGTCCGGGCTGGAGAAGGTGGCCGACACCGCGGAGAACGCGGCGCCGGCGCGCGCGGGCCTGGCGCGGGTGCGGTCGCTGCTGAGCTTCGCGCCGTTCTTCCGCGTGTTCGTGGCGATGGAGTTCACGCTGCTGGCGCTCGCCGCGGCGATCGGCGACGAGATCGCGGGGAGCCTCGACGTCACCCGCGGCGTGCTGGTGGCGCTGGTCCCGATCACGGCGATCGTCGCGGCCGGGCGGCTGGTGGCGATCCTGACCTCGGCGCGGCTGAAGGCATGACCGCGAAACCCTCGCCCAGGCGGCTCGGGTTCCGAGCGAGAGCTCGCCGGTGGCTCCTTCTCGCGGTTGCGGGGGATCCCCGATGACCGCGCTCGGCTGCGTGGTCCTCACCGGGGGGCGCCGCCCCGACGACCTGCGCCTGGCCGTCGACTCGCTCCTGCGCCAGCGAGGGGTGGACGTCGACGTCGTGGTCGTCGGCAACGGGTGCGAGCCCGAGGGCCTGCCGGACGCGGTGCGGGTGGTTGCGCTGCCCGAGGACGTCGGGATCCCCGGAGGGCGCAACGCGGGCGTGCCGCACGTGCGCGGCGAGCTGCTGTTCTTCCTCGACGACGACGCGTCCCTGCGCGACGACGGCGCGCTGGCGGCGGTGGCGGCGAAGTTCGCCGCGGATCCGCTGCTCGGCGCCGTGCAGCTGCGCGTGGAGCCCCGGGACGGCGGGCCGCGGCTGCGCAACTGGACGCCGCGGCTGCGGGTCGGCGACCCGGCGCGGCCGGGCGACGTGGCGGCCCTGTGGGAGGGGGCGGTCGCGATCCGCCGCAGCGTGTTCGAGGCGGTCGGGGGGTGGCCCGAGGCGTTCCGGTTCGTCCACGAGGGCGTCGACCTGGCCTGGCGCGTGCTCGACGCCGGCTACCGGGTCCACTACGCCGGCGACGTCGTCGCGCTGCATCCGTCGCACGTCGTCGGGCGCCACGCGTACTCGGCCTACCACGGGGCCCGCAACCGCGTGTGGCTGGCCCGCCGCCACCTGCCCGTGGTCCTCGGCGTGCCGTTCGTCGTCACGTTCCTGGTGCGCTCGCTGCCGACGCTGGTGCGCCGCGGGCACGTCCGCGACGCGCTGCGCGGCTACCGCGACGGCCTGCGCGGCGACTGCGGTCCGCGCCGCCCGCTGCGCCGCTCGACGCTGTGGCGCATGACCCGCACCGGCCGTCCGCCGGTCATCTGAACGGCGGCGCTCCGCCGGGTCGAGCCAATAGCCTGGATGGCGAATGTCGACCGACACGGTCAACAAGGACGTGCCGCCGCAGGAGAACCCGGCGGCCATCGCCGACGGCTGGGCCGACGCCTACACGCCCGAGGTCAACGTCTACGAGCCGCACAAGACGCAGATCCCGCCGCTCGTGCCGTACCTGCGGGAGCTGTGGCGGCGGCGCGAGTTCGCGGTCGAGATGTCGCGGATGCGGCTGCGCGCGCAGCACTACGGGACGATGTTCGGGACCGCGTGGCTGATCCTCAGCCCGCTGATGCTCGGCGTCGTCTACTTCGTCCTCGTCGACATCATTCGCGGCGGCAACCGCCCCGAGGGCTTCTTCACGCACCTGCTCGCGGGCGTGTTCGCCTACTACCTGTTCTCCGACGCGGTGCGCCCGGCGGCGCGGTCGGTCACCGGCGGCGGGCGGCTGATCCTCAACACGGCGTTCCCGCGTGCGCTGCTGCCGCTGTCGGCGGTGATCGTGTCGATCATGCGATTCCTGCCGACGCTGCCGGTCTACGCGATCCTGCACGTCGCGACTGGACGGCCGATCGGGCCCGAGATGCTGTGGGCGCTCGCGGTGTTCGCCGAGATCGTCGTGTTCGCCGCCGGTGTGTCGATGCTCGTCGCCGCGCTGCAGGTCTACTTCCGCGACCTGAAGGAGTTCCTGCCGTACCTCATGCGGGTGTGGCTGTACCTGTCGCCGGTGCTCTGGTACGCCGACGAGGTCCCGCACGACTACGACTTCCTGCTGTACGTCAACCCGCTCGGCTCGATGCTGACGGCGTGGTCGGAGGCGCTGAACTCCGCCACGACGCCGGGCCTGGAGTGGATGCTCGTCGGCCTCGCGTGGGCGCTCGGCGCGCTCGTCGTCGGCGGCCTGTTCTTCGTCTCGCGGGAGCGTGAGTTCGCTGTCCGCCTCTGACGTGCAGCCCCAGGCGCAGCCGCCCGCCGCGCCGGCGCCGCCGCCGGCGATCTCGGTCGAGAACGTCTCGATCACCTACCAGTCGGCGCTGCAGGACCGTCAGACGCTGGTCGGCACGCTGTCGCGCCTGCGCCGGCGCAAGAAGATCGTGCGCGAGGTCAAGGCGGTGCGCGACGTGAGCTTCGAGGTCCCGCGCGGGACCGTCCTCGGCATCATCGGCGCCAACGGCGCGGGCAAGTCGACGCTCGTGCGCGCCATGGCCGGCATCCTGCCGCCGACGCGGGGCCGGATCGAGGTGCACGGACGCGTGTCGACCCTCCTGGCGCTCGGGGTCGGCTTCGACCGCAAGCTGACCGGTCGCCAGAACGTCCTGCTGGGCGGGTTGGCGGCCGGGCTGAGCCGCGAGCAGCTCGCCGCCAAGTACGAGGAGATCGTCGCGTTCGCCGAGCTCGAGGAGTTCATGGACATGCCGATGCGCACCTACTCGGCCGGCATGTACGGCCGCCTGGCGTTCTCGGTGGCCGTGAACATGGAGCCCGACATCCTCCTGATCGACGAGGCCCTGTCGGTCGGCGACGCGCACTTCAAGCGCAAGTCGTTCGACAAGATGCGCGAGCTCTGCGAGGAGGCCCACACGATCGTCCTCGTCAGCCACGGCATGAACGCGATGCGCCAGCTCGCCGACGAGGTCCTGTGGCTCGACAAGGGCCAGATCCGCGCCTACGGCGATCCGCGCGAGGTGATCCGCGAGTACAAGCGGTTCATGCGCGTCGAGGACGACGACGAGACGTCGGAGGAGGACGTCTGAGGGGACCCCAGCGGGTGTTCGCCCAGGGGGCCGAAACCCGCGGATCCGTCCCTTCGTCGCCGGTGGTTGTCACCTTGGTTCCGCGACGGGACCCAGCCTGACAAGCAACGCGGGTGGGGCGCGCGTCAGGCCTGGTCGAGCCTCGCCAGGCAGGCCGGCGAGGCGAGCACGCGGTACGAGCGGTTCACGTAGATCGTCTCGTACTCCTCGGGCGCCCGGGCCTTCGGGAAGCTCTCCTTGTAGAACGCCTTCGCGTACTTCGTGCGGCGGGGCTGGAGGAACAGCTCGCCCAGCGGGCTGGCGCCGCCGCGGACCGTGCCGACGCTCCCCGGCGGGCCGTCGATCCACAGGCGCACGTAGGGGATGGGGCGGTGGTCGGAGACCGACAGCGGCGCGCACGCGTCGAAGGCCTCGCGCACCGCGGGCGCCTGCGCGGCGTCGCGCAGGTCCGCGTACAGGTGGCTGTTGCGCGCGAACTGGCGGTCCAGGCCGCGCAGCATCTCGACCTGCCGCGGGATGAACGCGATCGACAGCGCCAGCGCGAACACGCCGATCCACAGCCACCTCGTGCGGTCGCGGCCGGACGGCAGCAGCCGCCAGCCGAACACGGCCGCGCCGTAGAACAGCGCCAGCAGGATCGCCGGCGTGCGCACGTAGCGGCCGATCAGCGGCAGGCCGAACAGCGGCCCCACGGCGAACACGGCCAGCATCGCCGCCACCACGGCCAGCACGAGCAGCCCCTGCCTGCGCCGGTGCAGACAGGCGAACGCCATCCCGATCGGCACGCCGAGGATCAGCGGCTCGCGCAGCGTGAACGCCAGGTACGCGGCGCCCCACCGCGGCACCTGCGTGATCGACCGCCGCCGCTCGTTGTCCTCCGCGAGCTGCGCGGTCCCGTGCAGCGAGTGCAGCGGATCGCCGGTGACGATCCAGTCGCTCGCCGCCCAGATCACCGGCGCGGCCGCGGCCAGCGCCAGCCAGCGCACGACCTGCCACGCGTCCGCCCCCGACCCGTGCCACAGCCAGGCGACGTACAGGAACGACAGCGCCCACGCCTCGGGTCGCAGCAGGCCCGCGACCGCCAGCACGACCAGCACGGGCACGCCGCGCTTCGGCCGCCGCGCCTCCAGGAGCACCGCCCCGACGATCAGCGCCTCGAAGGGGAGGTCCTGGTAGGCGAGGACGGCGTCGCGCTCGATCGCCGGGCGCGTCAGCACCACCAGCGCGGCCAGCGCGCCGGCCCACGCGCCGAACAGCTCGCCGCCCAGCCGGAACACCAGCCACACGAGCGCGCCGAAGCACAGCAGCACCGTGATCGCCATCACCCGGTCGGCGTCGTCGCCGAAGGGCAGCGTCAGCGACCCGACCGCCATCTGCAGCGGATGCGGCGTCGGCGCGTAGTCGGCCGTGTACTCGGGCGTGAACCCGTGCCACAGGTCGTGCGCCCACAGGATCGCGTAGCGCGCGTCGTAGTTCAGGTACCACGGGTCGTAGACCAGGACCATGAGCGCGGCGACGCCCACGATCGTCGCCACGGCGGGCAGCCAGCGAGCCGTCGTGGCCAGCGCCGCCCGGGGCGTGGGCGAGGGGGTGGCCATGCGGGTCGGCAGCGTACCGGCACCGTGCCCGCGCTCCCTACGATGCGGCGTTCGTGGCGAGCTTCCTCCGCAAGCCGAAGGTCCTGATCGCGCTGGGCGTCGCCGTGCTCGTCCTGGCCGGCGGCGCGGTCGCCGCGTACCTGATCGCGACGAAGAAGCCGGGCGACGTGACGAACACCGGCGTCGAGTTCACCCCGCCGCCGCCGGTCACCACCCAGATCGTCCCGGAGCCCGAGCCGAAGAAGCCGAAGAAGCCGCGGACCGTGAACTGGCCGCGCTACGGCTACACGCTCCAGCACACTCGCAACTTCCAGCCCGAGCGGGTCCTCAACGGCCCGTGGCGCAAGGACTGGGTGCACCAGGTCCGCGCGCTCACGGAGTTCCCGCCGGTGATCTGGAAGGGGAAGATCTTCCAGCTCATCGACGACGGGGAGCTCGTGTCGCTGCGCGCCCGCGACGGGCGCCGCCGCTGGACCCGCCGGGTCGGCGCGCTGGCCGCCAGCTCGCCCGCCGTCGACGACGAGTACGTCTACGTCGTCCTCCTGGAGCGCTCGTCCGGCTCCGGCCAGGGCCGCGTGATGGCGCTGCGCCAGCGCGACGGCCGCATCCGCTGGTCGAAGGCCCTGCCCAGCCGGGCCGAGTCCTCGCCGCTGGTCATCGGCAACCGCCTGTACTTCGGCTCCGAGGACGGCACCGTCTACGCGCTCGACAAGCGCAGCGGGCGCGAGATCTGGACCTACCGCGCCAACGGCGCCGTGAAGGGCAGCCCGACGTACTCCGACGGCAAGCTCTACTTCGGCAACTACGGCGGCGACGTGCAGGCGATCCGCGCCTCCAACGGCAGGCTCGTGTGGCGCAACGGCGCGGGCGTCGCCAACTTCTACGCGACCGCCGCGGTGGCCTACGGCCGCGTCTACATCGGCAACACCGACGGGCGCCTGTACTCGTTCTCGGCGCGGTCGGGCGCGCTGGCCTGGGCCCGCCAGACCGGCGGCTACGTCTACTCGTCGGCCGCGGTCCACAACGTGCCCGGCGTCGGCCCGACCGTGTTCGTCGGCTCCTACGACGGCGGCTTCTACGCGTTCGACGCCCGCACCGGCGACACCCGCTGGCGCCACGACGCGGGCGGGAAGATCTCGGGCTCGCCGACCGTGATCGGCAACACCGTCTACTTCGCCAACCTCGCCAAGCGCGAGACCGTCGGGCTCAACACCCGCAGCGGCCGGCGCGTGTTCCATCGCTCGACCGGCTCGTTCGACCCGATCGTCTCCGACGGCGAGAAGCTCTACCTCACCGGCAGCTCGTCGCTGACCGCGCTGCGCCAGGTCTCCGAGCGGCATCGATAGCGCGCGACCACTAGCCTCGTGGCCGTGCCCTGGAAGGACACCGTCAACCGCGCGCTGCGCCGCGCGACCGGCTACGAGCTGCGCCGCGTCGGCGGCCCCGGCGCCCGCCCGGCGGCGCCCCGCCGCGGCCGGGCGCGCAGCGGGGACCGCCTCCTCGTCGCGCCCGCCTTCGTGCTCTCCTCGGTGCGCTCGGGCTCCACGCTGCTGCGCGTGCTGCTCGACAGCCACTCGCAGATCCACGCGCCCCAGGAGCTGCACCTGCGCGACCTCTCCGTCCGCCAGCGCTCCAAGTACGCGCGCCGCGCGATGACCGCGCTGAAGCTCGACCAGGACCAGCTCGACTACCTGTTCTGGGACCGCCTCCTGCACCGCGAGCTGACCGCGGCCGGCAAGACGCTGCTGGTCAACAAGACGCCCAGCGACGTGTTCATCGTCGACCGCATCCGGGAGTGCTGGCCCGACGCGCGCTTCATCTTCCTCCTGCGCCATCCGGCCGCGATCGCGAAGTCGCGCCACGCCACCCGCCCGCAGGACTCCGTCGAGCGCAACAACGAGATGGTGCTGCGCTACGGCAACGCGGTCGAGGACGCCCGCCGGCGCCTGCCCGGGCACACGGTCCGCTACGAGGACCTCGCCAGCGACCCGGCGACGGAGACGCGGCGGCTGTGCGCGTTCCTCGGCGTCCCGTGGGAGCCGAGCATGCTCGAGTACGGCGAGCACCACCACGGGCGCTTCAAGCCCGGCCTGGGCGACTGGACCGAGAAGATCAGATCCGGCCGCGTCCAGCCGCCCACGCCGCCTCCGCCGGTCGACGAGATCCACCCCGACCTGCGGCCGCTGTGCGTGGCCTGGGGGTATCTGCCGGCGCCGGAGCCGGGCGCCGGTGCGCCCAGCGGATCACCGGCTGCTCCAGAGCCCGCCAGCTGATCCAGGCGATCGCGAACGTCAGCGCGTACACCGCCGCGCTCGCCGGCACCAGGCGCTGCGGCCATGCGTCCCAGCTGCGCAGCGCGTAGATGACCGGGAAGTGCCACAGGTAGGCGCCGTAGGAGAGGATGCCGAGCGTCGTCAGCGGCCGCCGCTCCAGCGGCGCCACGCGCACCGCCGAGCCGGCCAGCGCGGCGATCACCAGCCCGAACCCGAGCGCCGCGGGCTGGTCGGCGACGATCTCACGCCACTGCAGCGGCCCGATCGCCAGCGCGTGCCAGGTCCCGTCGGCCACGACGAGCGCGACCCCGCCGAGCAGGAGCGCCCAGGCCGTGCCGCGGCGCAGCTCGCGCCCGTGCACGAGCGCGACGGCGCCCATGCCGGCCGCGAACGAGGTGAGGTTCGTCAGCAGCGACGTCGTCGTCGTGCGCGGCCAGTCGCCCATCGCCGCGGCCGCCACCAGCGCGGCGCCGAGCGCGGCGAGGCCGCCGCACAGCGCGAGCTGGCGCCCGCGCGGGGTGCCCAGCCGCAGCGCCGCGAGGCCGACGACCGGCACCAGCAGGTAGAAGGTGACCTCGACGCACAGCGTCCACATCGGCGGGTCCAGGCGGCCGAGCGTCGCCTCGAACTGGTTCTGCGCGAACGCCAGGAACACCGGGAGCTGGCTCGCCGCGATCTGGCGCTCGTGGTCGAGCACCGCGAGCAGGGCGAACACGCCCAGGACGGCCGCCCAGTAGGCCGGCAGGATCCGCGCGGCGCGCTTCAGCGCGTAGCGCCGCACGCTCGGGCGGCGGCGGCCCTCCAGCGCGGCGGCGACGAACGGCCGGAACACGAGGAAGCCCGACAGCGCGAAGAACAGCGGGACGGCCAGCCGCAGCTCGCCGATGAGGTAGTCGAGCACGCTCTTGGGTCCGTCGCCGGCGTCGCCGCGATCGAACATCCAGACGTGGATGAGGATGATCGCGGCGCAGGCCGCGCCGCGCAGGCCGTCGAGCGCGCGCAGGCGGTTGCGGTCGGTGTCGGGGGTGGAGCTCGGCATCGACGCGGTGGTCGCGGGCGGTGGTCGGCGGACGGCCGGTCAGGGGCCCGTGTCTGCGGATTACCCCGCTCCCCTGGTTCTAGCACGCGGTGGTAGAACCGCCGGCATGAGCCACGTACGGGTGGAGCGCGACGGGCCGGTGACCACGATCGTGCTGGACCGGCCGGAGGCGCGCAACGCGGTCGACGGTCCGACCGCGGACGCGCTGGCCGACGCGTTCCGCGCGTTCGAGGCCGACGACGAGGCGCGCGCGGCGGTGCTGTGGGGGGCGGGCGGGACGTTCTGCGCCGGCGCCGACCTGAAGGCGATGGGCGGCGAGCGCTCCAATCGCGTCGCGCCCGACGGCGACGGGCCGATGGGTCCGTCGCGGATGGCGCTGTCCAAGCCCGTCGTCGCCGCGGTCGCCGGGCACGCGGTCGCCGGCGGCCTGGAGCTGGCCTGCTGGTGCGACCTGCGCGTGGTGGAGGAGGACGCGGTCCTCGGCGTGTTCTGCCGCCGCTGGGGCGTGCCGCTCATCGACGGCGGCACCGTTCGCCTGCCGCGGCTGATCGGCCTGAGCCGGGCGCTGGACCTGATCCTCACCGGGCGCGCCGTCGACGCGCAGGAGGCGCTGGCGATCGGGCTCGCCAACCGGGTCGTGCCGCGCGGCGCTTCGCTGGCCGCCGCGCGCGAGCTCGCCCGGGACCTGGCCGCGTTCCCGCAGGGCGCGCTGCGGGCCGACCGCCGCTCCGCCTACGAGCAGGCGGGCCGGTCGGTCGAGGACGCGATGGCGCGCGAGCTGGAGCTGGGCGTCGAGGCCCTGCGCGAGGGGCTCGAGGGCGCGCAGCGCTTCGCGCAGGGCGCGGGCCGCGGCGGCGCGCCGGCCTAGTCCTCGCGGGCGGCTTCGCCGATCAGGCGCTCGACGAGGATCGCGTCGCGCCACTCGCCGTCGAGGCGGGCGTGGCGCTCGTGCACGCCCACGATCCGGAAGCCGTGGCGGCGCGCCAGCGCGACCGACGCCGCGTTGCTGGCCAGGATGATGCTCAGCAGCTTCCACAGCCCGGCCGCCTCGGCGTCGGCGATCAGGCGGCGCATCAGCGCCGAGCCCACCCGCGCGCCGCGCGCGCCCCGCGCCACGTAGACGGTGTAGTTGCCGACGCCGGCGTACACCTCGCGGTCGCTGTAGGGCAGCCAGCTCGCGAACCCGACGACCGCGCCGGAGCGCACCGCGACGATCAGCGGCTCGCCGCTCGCGATCCGCGCCTCGATCTCGTCGGGCGTGCGCAGCCGCGTCTCGAACGTCGCGATGCGGTCCTCGATGCCCTCGTTGTAGATGCGGGCGATCGCCGCCGCGTCGGCCGGCGTCGCCGGCCGCACCGTCGTCTCCACCTGCACCGTCATGCCAGCAGCGACAGCAGCCGGTCGAGGTCGTTCTCGTCGTTCCACGCGCCGATCGAGGCGCGCACCAGCCCACGGCCGGGCAGGTCCCGGATGACGACGCGGTGGGCGGCGGCCCGCTTCACGAAGCCGGAGGCGTCCTCCTCGGGCCAGGACACGAGCGTCGTGGCCCCGCGCGGCTCCGGCTCGCGGCCGCGCTCGGCCAGCGCCACGGCGAAGCGCTCGGCGAGGTCCCGCGCCCGGCGGATCGCCTCGCCCCACCCGCCGTGCTCGACGACGACGTCGTGGGCGGCGACGGCGAACGCGGACGCCTCGGCGGCGAGGGCGGGCGTGTCGTAGCGGCGCGCGTCGGCGTGCGGGCGCGCCTCGAGGCCGGCGCCCGGCTCCTCGAGGTTCATGTACGTGGGGCCGGTCGCGGCCAGCCGGTCGCGCCACGCCGGGGCGACGTAGAGGAAGCCGGTGCCGACGGGGCCGCACAGCCACTTCTGGCCGGAGGCGGCGTAGAACGCGCAGCCGAGCGCGCTGACGTCGACGTCGATCGCGCCCGCGCCCTGGGCGCCGTCGAGCAGCACCGGCACGCCGGAGGCGGCGACCTCGGCCAGCTCCGACGGCGCGACCTTCCCGCTGATCCAGCTCACGTGCGAGCAGGCGACGAGCCCGGTCGCGGAGGAGACGGCCTCGGCCAGCGACTCGAACGGCACGGTGCGCACCCGCAGGCCGATCCGGCGCGCGGTGGCGGCGACCGGACCGAGCAGCCCGGGGTGCTCCTCCTCGCTGGTGATGATCTCGTCCTCGGGCCCGAGCTCGAGCCCCGCGAGCACGCGGACGATGCCGTCGCTCGTCGACGTCGTCAGCGCCACGTCGGCCGGGGCGGCGCCGATCAGCGCGGCGTACGCGGACCGCTGGCGCGCGTGCAGGTCGATCATCCGCTCGAAGTAGGGCATCCAGCGGCCGTCGACCGCGGCGATGTGCAGCGTGTCCTGCGCCGCCTGCACGGCGGCGGACGCGACCGGGCCGCACGTGCCGGCGTTGAGGTAGGCGACCTCGTCCAGCACGGGGAAGGCGTCGCGCAGCGCAGCGGGTGGCATGACGCCGCGCACGGTAGCGCGCGCGGGCCGGCCGAACACGGGTTCGGCTGTACGATCCGGCCCTCATGCACGTCACGCTGCCCGACGGAACCGAGCTGTCCCTGCCCGACGGCGCGACCGGCGCCGACGCGGCGGCCGCGATCGGCCCGGGGCTGGCGCGGGCCGCGCTGGCGGTCAAGGTCGACGGGGAGCTGCGCGACCTGTCGGCGCCGCTGCCCGACGGGGCCAAGGTCGAGATCGTCACGGCGCGCTCGCCCGAGGCGCTGTGGCTGATCCGCCACGACGCCGCGCACGTGCTCGCCACCGCGGTGATGGAGCTGTATCCGGGCGTGAGGATCTCGATCGGCCCGCCGGTCGACGACGGTTTCTACTACGACTTCGAGTTCCCCGAGGGCGTCCACTTCTCCGAGGCCGACTTCCCGGCCGTCGAGGCGCGGATGGCCGAGCACATCAAGGCGGCCGAGCCGTTCGTGCGCGAGGACGTCCCCGTCGGCGAGGCGCTCGAGCGCTTCGTGCGCGAGGACCAGCCCTACAAGGTCGAGCTGATCGAGGATCTCGTCCGCGACCAGGGCGTCGAGACCGTCAGCCTGTACACGAACGGCCCGTTCACCGACCTGTGCCGCGGGCCGCACGCCCCGACCACCAAGACGATCAAGGCGTTCAAGCTGCAGTCGGTGGCCGGCGCCTACTGGCGCGGCGACGCCAACCGCCAGATGCTCACCCGCGTCTACGGCACCGCGTTCCTGTCCAAGGAGGACCTCGAGGCCCACCTCGAGCGCCTCGAGCTCGCCCGCCAGCGCGACCACCGCAAGCTCGGGCGCGAGCTGGGCCTGTTCCAGTTCTCCGAGACCAGTCCCGGGTCGGCGTTCTGGCTGCCGAAGGGCGCCCACCTGTTCAACAGCCTGGTCCAGCTCTCGCGCGAGATGGGCGAGCGGCGCGGCTACACCGAGGTCAAGACCCCGGTGATCTACGACTCCCAGCTCTGGAAGACCTCCGGCCACTGGGACAAGTACCGCGACAACATGTTCGTGACGGAGTCGGAGGGGCGCCAGCTGGCGCTCAAGCCGATGAACTGCCCCGGCCACTGCCAGCTCTACAAGCTGCAGAGGTTCTCCTACCGCGACCTGCCCGTCCGATACTCCGAGCCGGGCCCGCTGCACCGCAACGAGCTGTCGGGCACGCTGCACGGGCTCATGCGCGTCCGCCACTTCGTGCAGGACGACGCGCACATCTTCTGCACGGAGGAGCAGGTCCACGACGAGGTCGTCGCCTGCCTGGATTTCGCGTTCGACACCTACGCCGTGTTCGGGTTCGATGTCGAAATCGAGCTGTCCACGCGTCCCGAGGTGCGCATCGGCACCGACGAGATGTGGGACCGCTCGGAGGCGATGCTGGCCGAGGCCCTGGACTCGCGCGGGCTGGAGTACACGGTCAACGAGGGCGACGGCGCGTTCTACGGCCCGAAGATCGACCTGCACATGACCGACTCGCTGGGGCGCTCCTGGCAGATCGGCACGATCCAGCTCGACTACAACTTCCCGGAGCGCTTCGACCTCACCTACACGGGGCCCGACAACCAGGAGCACCGCGTGGTGATGCTGCACCGCGCGCTCATGGGCTCCTACGAGCGCTTCATCGGGATCCTCATCGAGCACTACGCGGGCGAGTTCCCGGTGTGGCTGGCCCCGGTCCAGGCGGTCGTCCTGCCGATCTCGGACCGCCACGCGGGCGCGGCCGCGCAGGCGCGCGACGAGCTGGTCGCGGCCGGCGTGCGGGTCGAGCTCGACGACCGCTCGGAGTCGATCGGCCGCCGCATCCGCGAGGCCGAGCTGCAGAAGATCCCCTACATGCTCGTGGTGGGCGACCGGGAGGCCGAGGCGGGCACCGTCGCCGTGCGCCGCCACGGCGAGGGCGATCTCGGTGCGGAGACGGTCGAGGCGTTCGCGCAGCGTGTCGCCGACGACGCCCCGGCTCGCTACACTCCGAGTCGTTGAAGGCACTGACGCATACCGGCCGCTCCTAGACGTTGCCGATTCCCCGTAGGTTCGACCGGCGACCGCCGGAGCGAGACACGACCCGAATCAACGAGAGGATCCGGGTCCCAGAGGTACGCCTGATCGACGAGCAGGGCCAGCAGGTCGGGGTCATGCGGACGGACGAGGCGCTTCGCTACGCGCAGGAGCGCGATCTCGACCTGGTCGAGGTGGCGCCGGACGCGCGCCCGCCCGTGTGCCGCGTGCTCGACTACTCGAAGTACAAGTACGAGCAGGCCCAGAAGCAGAAGCAGGCGCGCAAGCACCAGCAGCAGATCACGATCCGCGAGATCAAGTTCCGCCCGAAGATCGCGCAGAACGACTACGACACGAAGAAGGGGCACGTCGCCCGCTTCCTCAAGCACAAGGACAAGGTCAAGGTCACGATCATGTTCCGCGGGCGCGAGGTGGCGCACCCCGAGCGCGGCGTCGCGCTGCTCGACCGCTTGGCCGAGGAGCTGTCCGACATCGCGGTCGTCGAGCAGCGCCCGATCCAGGACGGGCGCAACATGACGATGATGCTCGGCCCGTCGAAGGCCGTGCTCGCGGGCGAGTACGACGACAACGGCGCCGGCGGCAAGGGCGACGAGAAGGCCGAGAAGGCCGCCGCGGCCGCGAAGTCCAAGTCCGCCTCGGACTCGGACGCCTCCGACTCCTAGACGCGCCCCGTCAGGGCGCGGCCGGCGCGCCGCCGTTCGGCGCGGCCTCGAGATCCTCGACGCGCTGGGCGAGGGCGTCGAGGTCGGACCGCAGCCCGTCGAGGTCGGAGCGCAGCCGCTCCACGCCCTCGGCGGCATCCCGGGCGGCCGCGAGGTCGTCGGTCGCCTCGTCGAGGCGTCCGCTCAGCTCGTCGACGTCCTTCTGGAGGGCGCTGAGGTCGTCGGCGCTGGGCAGCTCGTCGACCTGGCGTCGCAGCTCGCGCACGTCGGAGCGCAGGGCCGAGACGGCCTGCGCGTTGCGCCCGCCGCCGCCCCCGCGGTCGTCGCCGCCACCGTCGACGAGCGCCCACACGGCGATGCCGAGCGCGGCCACCGCCACCACGGCGAGGACGACGACGGCGGTCTGCAGGCCGCGCAGGCCGTCGGACCGGTCGGGGTCGCGATCGCCCTGCTCGCCGGCGCCGGCTCGCGGGCGCGGCGGCTGCGGCGGGACGCGAGGGATCGGGCGGGTGGGGTCGTCGCTCATGGGGTGTGCCGGCGCCGTCGCGAAGGGGAGATGCGCGGCGCGCCGGGGTCGCCACGGGACTTTGTCATACTGTGCGGCCGCTCATGCCGAAGATGAAGACCCACTCGGGCGCGAAGAAGCGCTTCAAGGTGACCGCGAAGGGCAAGGTCAAGGCCCGCCACGCGAACACCTCCCACATCCTGGAGAAGAAGAACGCGAAGCGGAAGCGCCGGCTGGGTACCCCCGCGGTCCTGGGCGATCACGACGCGCCGCGCGTCAAGAAGCTGCTGGGGGTGGGCAAGTGAGCCGCGTCAAGCGCTCCGTCCACGCTCGCAAGAAGCGCCGCGCCACGCTCGAGCGCGCGAAGGGCTTCCGCGGCGAGGCGCACTCCAACTACAAGCGGGCCAAGGAGGCGCTGCTCAAGGCGGACTCCTACGCGTACCGCGACCGCCGCAACCGCAAGCGCGACTTCCGCCGCCTGTGGATCACGCGCATCAACGCCGCCGCCCGTCAGAACGGCATGAGCTACGGGCAGTTCATGCACGGGCTGAAGCTGGCCGGCATCGAGCTGGACCGCAAGGTCCTGGCCGACATCGCCGTGCGCGACGCCGACACCTTCCGACGTTTTGCCGAGGCCGCCCGAGAGGCGTCGGCTGCCGCCTGACCGCAGGCAGACAGAACGACCGCAGACCTCGAGGGCGCCGCTACCAACGGCGCCCTTTTTCGTGTCCATGATCACGTCCACCCACAACGACCGCCTGAAGACGATCCGCCGGCTCCGGCGCCGCCGCGACGGCCGCTTCGTGGCCGAGGGCGAGGACCTGCTCGCCGCCGCGGACGCCGCCGGCTGGGAGCCGCTGGAGCGGTTCGCCGCCGCCGGCAGCGGCCTCGAGGGGACCGAGGTGGAGCCGTCGGTGCTGGCGGGCGTGTCGGCGCTCGGGTCCGGCACGCGCGCGCTGGCGGTCTACCGCGAGCGGTGGGCGCCGCGGCCGGCCGGCCCGCGGTGCGTGGCGCTGTGGGGCGTGCGCGACCCCGGCAACGTCGGCACGGTGCTGCGCGCGGCGGCGGCGTTCGGGGCCGCGAGCGCGGCGATCGGGCCGCACACCGCCGACCCGTACGGGCCCAAGGCCGTGCGCGCCTCGATGGGCGCGCTGTTCGCCGTGCCGGTCGCCCGCGTGGAGCGCGTCGACGAGCTGCCCGGCGAGACGATCGCGCTCGTCTCGGACCCGTCCCCACCCGCCCAGCCGCTGCGGGAGCTCCGGCCCGCGCCCGAGGCCACGATCGTCGTCGGGGCCGAGCGGGAAGGGCTGCCGCCCGAGGTCGTGGAAGGATGCGACCGCGTCGCCCACATCCCGATCGCCACCGAGTCCCTCAACGCCGCGATGGCGGCGACCATCGCCCTCTACGAGCTCTCCCTGACCCCATGACCGACCGCATCGACCAGATCGCCGCCGAGGCCCGCGCCGCCATCGCGCAGGCGGCCACCACCGACGCCCTGGAGCAGGTGCGCGTCCAGTTCCTGGGCCGCAAGGCCGAGCTGCCGCAGATCCTGCGCGGCGTCGCCGAGCTGCCGCCCGAGCAGCGCGGCGTCGTCGGCAAGGCCGCCAACGTCGTGCGCCGCGAGCTGGAGGCCGCGATCGCCGCGCGCGCCGCGGAGCTCGAGGCCGCCGAGCTCGACGAGCGCCTGCGCACCGATCGCGTCGACGTCACGCTTCCCGGCGACCCGCCGCAGACGGTCGGGCGCCTGCACGTGCTGACCCAGACGCGGCGCGAGATCGAGGACGTGTTCGTCGGCCTCGGCTTCCGCGTCCTGGAGGGGCCGGAGGTCGAGACCGTCTACTACAACTTCGACGCGCTCAACCACGCGCCGACGCACCCGGCCCGCGCCCGCACCGACACGTTCTACGCCGACGACGACGTCGTGCTGCGCACGCACACCTCGCCGATGCAGATCCGCGCCATGGAGGCCGAGCCGCCGCCGCTGTACGTGATCATCCCCGGCCGCGTCTACCGCCGCGACAGCGACGCCACGCACACGCCCCAGTTCCACCAGGTCGAGGGGCTGGCCGTCGACCGGGACATCACGCTCGCCGACCTGAAGGGCACGCTGCTGGACTTCAGCCGCGCGATCTTCGGCAGCGACCGCGAGGTGCGCCTGCGGCCCCACTTCTTCCCGTTCACCGAGCCGAGCGTCGAGGTCGACGTCTCCTGCTTCAACTGCGCCCGCGACGGGTCGCCCTGCCAGGTGTGCAAGGGCACGGGCTGGCTGGAGATCCTCGGCGCCGGCATGGTCGACCCCAACGTGTTCGGCTACGTGCGCGAGCACGGCTACGACCCCGAGGAGATCCAGGGGTTCGCGTTCGGGATGGGCATCGAGCGGATCGCCGCGCTCAAGTACGGCATCCCGGACATCCGCACGCTGTACGCCAACGACGTCCGGGTCCTGGAGCAGTTCGGATGAGACTCCCGCTGAGCTGGCTGTTCGAGTACTGCGAGCCGGTGATGACGCCGCGCGCGATCGCCGACCGCCTGGCGATGACCGGCACCGAGGTCGGCCGCATCCACCACCACGGCGTCTCCGAGCTCGAGCACTTCGTCGTCGGGAAGGTGCTGACCTGCGAGCAGCACCCCAACGCCGACCGCCTGTCGGTCTGCACGGTCGACGTCGGCACCGGCACGCCGTCGCGCATCGTCTGCGGCGCCCCGAACGTCGCCGCGGGCCAGACCGTCGCGGTCGCCAAGCCCGGGGCGGTCATGCCCGACGGCACGCGGCTGAAGAAGGCCAAGCTGCGCGGCGAGCCGTCGGAGGGGATGATCCTGGCCGAGGACGAGGTCGGCATCGGGACCCTCCACGAGGGGATCATGGTCCTCGACGACGACCTCGAGCCCGGCACGTTCCTGGCCGAGGTCCTGCCGATCGCCACCGACGTCCTCGAGCTGGAGATCACGCCCAACCGGCCAGACTGCCTGGGCGTGTACGGCGTCGCGCGCGAGGTGCACGCCGCCACCGGCGCGCCGCTGGCCCCGCCGCCGTGGGAGGGGATCGACCTCGGCGAGCCGTCGGGCATCGACGGCGTGACGATCGAGGTGCGCGACCCCGACCTGTGCCCGCGCTTCACCGCCGTCGCGTTCGACGGCGTGACGATCGGCCAGTCGCCGTGGTGGCTGAAGCAGCGCCTGATGGCCTCCGGTCAGCGGCCGATCAACAACGTCGTCGACATCACGAACTACGTGATGCTGCTCACCGGGCAGCCGGTGCACGCGTTCGACCTCGACCGGATCGCGGGCGGCCGCCTCGTCGTGCGGCGCGCGACGCCGGGCGAGCAGATCACGACGCTCGACGACCAGGTCCGCACGATGCCGCCCGACGGGATGCTCATCGAGGACGCGGAGGGGCCGACGTCGATCGCCGGGATCATGGGCGGCGTCCGCTCGGAGGTCCACGAGGGCACCACCCGCGTGCTGATCGAGATGGCGACGTGGGACGGGCCGAACATCCACGCGACGTCGACCGCGCTGGGCCTGCGGACCGAGGCGTCCAGCCGCTTCGCCGACGGGCTGTCGCCGGAGTCGACGGTCGAGGGTCAGGCGGTCGCGCTGAAGCTGATGGAGGAGCTGACCGGCGCGACGCGGCGGCCCGGGTGGATCGACGTCGCCGCGCCCGGCGTGGCCGACCCCGAGCCCGTGGTCATCCGGCTGCGCGAGGCGCGCGTGCGCTCGCTGCTGGGGGTCGACGTGCCGCTCGCCCGCCAGGCCGAGGTGCTGCGCGCGATCGGCTTCGGCGTGGCCGACGCGGACGACGGCCTCGACGTGACCGTGCCGCACTGGCGGCGCCTGGACGTCACCCGCGAGGCCGACGTGATCGAGGAGGTCGCCCGCCTGGCCGCGCTCGACGACCTGCCCGCCACGCTGCCGACCGGCCGCCCGGGCGCGCGGCTCACCTGGCCGCAGCGGGTGCGCCGCCGGGCCGAGGACGTGCTCGTGGGGCGGGGCCTGCAGGAGATCGCCGGCTGGTCGTTCGCGTCCCCGGCGCTGCTCGACCGCCTGCGCGTGCCCGAGGGCGCGCCGCTGCGCCGCGTCGTGGAGCTCGAGAACCCGATGAGCGAGGAGGACGCGATCCTGCGGCCCACGCTGATGGGATCGCTGCTCGACGCCGCCCGCCACAACCTGGCCCACGGCGCCGAGCGGGTCGCGCTCTTCGACAGCGGCACCGTGTACCGCGCCTGGCCGCAGAACGAGGACGGCGGCGAGCGGCCGACGCCCGTCGACGAGCATCACGGGCTGGGCGCGCTGCTGGTCGGCCCGCCGCAGGACCCGACCTGGCGCACGCCGCGCCCGCCGGCCGCCGACTTCTTCGCCGTCAAGGCGCTCGTCGGCGCGGTGCTGGACACGCTGCGCGTCCGGTGGGAGGCCCGTCCCTCGTCCGACTGGCCGTTCCTGCATCCGGGGCGCGCGGCCGAGATCGTCGCCGGCGACGGCGAGCGGCTCGGCTTCGCCGGCGAGCTGCACCCGCTCGTCGCGCGCGAGTGGGACCTCGACGGCGGCGCCGCGTTCGCCGTCGACCTGGGCAAGATCGCCGCGCGCGCACCCGAGGTCCCGGTCTACCGGGACGTGACCACGTACCCGCCCGTGCGCCAAGACCTGTCGCTGCTGGTGGGAGCGCGGTCCGCGGCCGAGGTCGTCGCCGCGATCCGCGACGCCGGCGGGCGGCTGCTGCGTGACGTGTCGGTGTTCGACCGCTTCGAGCGCGACGGCGAGGTGTCGCTGGCCCTGCACCTCGCGTTCGCGGCGCCCGACCGCACGCTCACCGACGACGAGGTCAACGGGCTGCGCGAGAAGATCCTCGGCCGGCTGGCCGACCTGGGGGTGACGCCTCGTGGCTGAGGGGGACGGCCCGTCCGTCGCGGTGCTCGGCGCGTCCGGGTTCGCGGGCGCGCTGGCGGCGCGACTCCTGTGGGAGCACCCGCACTTCGAGCTCGTCGCGGTCACGTCGCGCTCCGACGCCGGCCGGCGGCTCGACGACCTGTACCCGCACCACCGCGTCCCGCTCGTCATGGACGCCTACGAGATCGACGAGCTGGGCCGGATCGACGCGGCGGTCGTCGCCTACCCGCACGGCGCTGCCGCGCCGACCGTCGCCGAGCTGCACGAGCGCGGCACCCGGGTCGTCGACCTCAGCGCCGACTTCCGGCTGCGCGACGTGTCGGTCTACGAGGAGTGGTACGTCGAGCACCCGGCGCCGGAGCTGATCGACGACGCCGTGTACGGGCTGCCGGAGCTGTACCGCGACCGGCTGGCGGACGCCACGATCGTCGCCGGGCCGGGCTGCTTCCCGACCGCGGCGATCCTCGGCCTGGCGCCGATCGCGCCGTACCTGGCCGACGTCGTCATCGACGCCAAGTCGGGCGTGTCGGGCGCGGGGCGGGCCGCGACCGAGAAGACGCACTTCGTGTCGGTCGCCGAGAACGTCAAGCCGTACGGGATCGGGCGCCACCGCCACGCTCCCGAGATCGACCAGGAGCTCGCCGCCGCCGGCGCGCGCGACCTCGTCGTGACGTTCACGCCGCACCTGCTGCCGCTCGACCAGGGCGAGCTGCTGTCGTGCTACGCGACGCTCACCGAGGACGTCGACGTGCACGCGCTGTACGGCGAGCGCTACGCCGACGAGCCGTTCGTCGAGCTCGTCGCGTCCCCGCCCGGGGTGCGCGACGTGCGCGAGACGAACTTCTGCCGCATCCTCGTGCACCCGGACGAGCGGACCGGCAAGGTGTTCGTGTTCTCGGCGATCGACAACCTGTGGAAGGGGACCGCGTCGCAGGCGGTCCAGTGCCTGAACCTCATGTTCGGCTTCGACGAGACCGCGGGGCTCCGGTGAGCGGGTTCTTCTCGTCGCGGTGGGTGTCCAGGCCCGAGCACGTCACCGAGGCGGCGGACGACACGCTGCCCGCCGGCTTCCGGGCCGCGGGCGTGGCCGCCGGGATCAAGCCCAGCGGCGGCCTCGACGTCGGCCTGCTGGTCTGCGACGCGCCCGACGCGGTCTCGGCGGCGCGCTTCACGGCGTCCGCCGTGGTGGCGGCCCCGGTGCAGGTGACCCGCGAGCGGGCGCGGCTGGACGCGCTGCGCGCGGTCGTCGTCAACTCCGGCAACGCGAACGCCGCCACCGGGCGTCCCGGCCTCGACGAGGCGGCGCGCATGCAGGGCGCGGGCGCGATGGCGGCCGGGGTGGAGGCCGACCGGGTCGCGGTCGCCTCGACCGGCGTCATCGGCGTGCAGCTCGACGGCCAGCGGGTCGTGCGCGGGCTGCTGGACGCCAACGGGCGCCTGTCGCCCGACGGCGCCGTCGAGTTCGCCGACGCGATCAAGACGACCGACGCCTTCGACAAGCGAGCGACGCTCGACGTCGAGCTGCCGTCGGGCCGCGTCCGCCTGGCCGCCCAGTGCAAGGGCGCGGGGATGATCTCGCCGCGCTTCGCGACGATGCTCTGCTTCGTGGAGACCGACGCCGCGCTGAGCGCCGAGACCGCCGACCTGCTGCTCGGCGTGTGCGTGAAGCGCTCGTTCGACCGCTGCTCGGTCGACGGCCAGCTCTCCACCAACGACACCGCGATCCTCATCGCCTCCGGCGCCAGCGGCGTGCGCGTGGAGCCCGAGACCGAGGACGAGCTGCGCTTCGGCGAGGCGCTCGACGCGCTCCTGCGCCAGCTCGCGATCCTCATGGTCCGCGACGGCGAGGGCGCCCGGCGGGTCGGTCGCGTCGTGGTGCGCGGCGGCGACGTGCGGGCGGTCGAGGCGGTCGCGCGGGCGGTCGCCGACTCGCCGCTGGTGAAGACGGCGCTGCACGGCGGCGACCCGAACTGGGGGCGCATCGCCCAGGCGGCCGGCATGGCGCTGGCCGGCGGCGCGCCGGTCCCGCTCGACATCGCGATCGAGGGCATCCCGGTCTGCGCGGGCGGGGCGGCGGTGCGCGTCGACCAGGCCGCGCTCGACGCGGCGGCCGCGCGCGACGAGGTCGAGTACGAGGTGCGGCTGCCCGGCGACGGCGCCGAGACCGAGGTGTTCTTCTCCGACCTCGGCCACGGCTACATCACGATCAACGCGGAGTACACGACGTGACGCGAGACGTAGCGACGCTCCTGGAGGCGCTCCCGTACATCAGGGAGTTCCACGGCCGCACGGTCGTCATCAAGTACGGCGGCGCCGCGATGGAGGATCCCGAGCTGCGCGAGGAGTTCGCGCGCGACGTGGTGCTGCTCAAGTACGTCGGGATGAACCCGATCGTCGTGCACGGCGGCGGGCCCGACATCACCAGCTACATGGAGCGCCTCGGCATGCCCGTCGAGTTCGTCGGCGGCCTGCGGGTGAGCAGCGCCGAGACCGTCGAGGTGGCCAAGATGGTCCTCGTCGGCAAGGTCAACAAGGACATCGTCCTGCGGATCAACCGCCACGGGCAGGCCGCGGTCGGCCTGTCGGGCGACGACGGCAACCTGTTCCGGGTCCGCCGCCAGCGCGCGCCGGGCGGCGAGGACATCGGCTTCGTGGGCGAGATCCAGCGCGTCGACGTCGACGTGATCCGCCACATCGCCCAGGACTACATCCCGGTGATCGCGTCGGTCGGGGCCGACGAGGAGGGCAACTCCTACAACGTCAACGCCGACGCCGCCGCCAGCGCGGTGGCGCGGGCGATGGGCGCCTACAAGGTGCTGTTCCTGACCGACGTGCGCGGGTGGCTGCGCGACCCCGACGACCCCGACTCGCTCGTGAGCGAGGCGACCGCCGACGAGGTCGAGGCGGCGCTGCCGTCGATCTCCGGCGGCATGCGCCCCAAGCTGCAGGCGTGCCTGGACGCGATCCACGGCGGCGTCGACAACGCCTACATCATCGACGGGCGCCTGCCGCACTCCCTCCTCCTCGAGCTGTTCACCCACGCCGGAATCGGCACGAAGATCGGACCCGCCAGATGAGCCCAGCCGCACAGGACGCCCACCACCTGCTGCCCACGTACGCCCGCTTCCCGGTCGAGTTCGAGCGCGGGTCCGGCGTGCGCCTGTGGGACAGCGACGGCAACGAGTACCTCGACTTCCTGTGCGGCATCTCCGTCTCGTCGGTGGGCCACTGCCACCCGAAGGTCGTGGAGGCCGTGCGCGACCAGGTCGGGCGGCTCATCCACGTCAGCAACCTCTACTTCACCGCGCCGATGACGCGGCTGGCCGACCGGCTGGCCGAGTCGTCGCTGGGCGGCGGCGTCTTCTTCTGCAACTCCGGCGCGGAGGCCAACGAGGCGGCGATCAAGCTCGTGCGCAAGGCCAGGCCCGGCGGCGACGTCGTCGTGCTGCACAACGGCTTCCACGGGCGCACGTACGGGGCGCTGAGCGCGACGCCGCAGGAGTCCAAGCAGGCGCCGTTCGCGCCGCTCGTGCCGGGCTTCCGCCCGGTGCCGGCGACCGCCGACGCGGTGCGCGACGCCGTCGACGAGAACACGGCCGCGGTCGTCATGGAGGTCATCCAGGGCGAGAGCGGCGTGCTGATCGTCGGCGACGACGTGCTGGTGGCCGCGCGGGAGGCCTGCGACCGCGTGGGCGCGGCGCTCGTGTTCGACGAGGTCCAGACCGGGATGGGTCGCACCGGGACGCTGTGGGGCTACGAGCAGACTCCGGTGGTGCCCGACGCGCTGACGACCGCCAAGGCGCTCGGCGGGGGCCTGCCGATCGGCGCGCTCGTCACCGGCGAGCGGCTGTCGACGGTCTTCTCGCCGGGCGACCACGGATCGACGTTCGCGGGCGGGCCGGTCGTCGCCGCGGCCGCCCTGGCCGTGTTCGACGTCCTCGACGACCCGGCGCTGCTGGCGCGCGTGCGGGCGCTCGGCGACCACCTGCGCGGCCGCCTCGAGGAGCTGCCGCGGGTGGAGACCGTCCGCGGGCGCGGGCTCATGAACGCGTTCGATCTCGTCGCCGACGGCGGGCCGACGGCGCCGGACGTCGTGACGCGGGCCCTGCTCGAGCAGCGGCTCGTCGTGAACGCCACCGGCCCGCGGACGATCCGGCTGCTGCCGCCGCTGGTCGTCACCGAGGAGGAGATCGACGAGGCCGTCGCCCGTCTGCGGGCGGTGCTGTAGCTGGGGCTGGACGCGCGGGGTGGGGATGCGCGAGGCTGCCGTCATGCGGCGGGTCCTGGTGTGCGTGCTGGTCCTCGCCGTCGCGGGGGTCGCGGCGGCGCCGGCCGTCGCGGCGCCGCGCCTGACGGTCTCGCCCGCGCGCGTCGTCTACGGCGACCACGTCGTGTTCCGGGGCGGGGGCTGGCCGGTGTTCGAGTCCTGCTCGCGCCTGGTGAGCCTGACGCTGCGGACCGGGCGCGACACGTACGCGATCGGGCGGGTGCACATCGCCCGCAACGGCACGTTCCGCCACCGGTGGGCGCCGCGCGCGGCCGCCGTCGGCACCGGCGTGTGGCGCGTCGTGGCGCGCCTGCGCTGCGAGAGCGGGGAGGACGGCTCGGCGCTGTACGTCCGCCGCGACGCCACGCTGCGCATCGAGGCCTGACCTGCGCGGGCGGCCGGGTACTCTGCGGGGCCGCCATGTCCGACGCTCCCACCTCCGCCGCTCACACCTCCGCCCACACGATCCCGCTCCCGCAGGCCACCGAGCGCATGCGCGCTCAGGCGACGGCGTCGTACGAGGCAGACCACCACGAGGTCAACCGCGTCCTGCTGCTCTACTCGGGCGGCCTGGACACCAGCGTGATGCTCAAGTGGATCCAGGAGGAGTACGACGCCGAGATCGTCACGCTCACCGTCAACCTGGGGCAGCCCGGCGAGGACTACGACGTCGTCGAGGGCAAGGCGCGCATGCTGGGCGCGGTCGAGACGTTCACGGTCGACGCGCGCGAGGAGTTCGCCCGCGAGTTCGTCCTCCCCGCGATCAAGGCCAACGCGATCTACGGCGCCGGCTACCCGCTGTTCACCGCGCTCGGCCGGCCGCTGATCGCCAAGCTGGCGGTCGAGTACGCGCGCCGGTCGGGGTGCGACACGATCGCCCACGGCTGCACGGGCAAGGGCAACGACCAGGTGCGCATCGAGTCGACGATCGCGACGCTGGCGCCGGAGCTGAAGATCATCGCCCCGGTGCGCTCGTGGTCGATGGGCCGCGACGAGGAGATCGCCTACGCGCGCGAGCACGGGATCCCGGTCAAGGGAGGCACCGAGGCGGCGCCGTACTCGATCGACGACAACCTGTGGGGGCGCTCGAGCGAGGGCAAGTGGATCGAGGACCTCTCCCACGCGCCGACCGAGGACGTGTTCCAGCTCGTCACGCGCCCCGAGGACGCGCCCGACGAGCCGGAGATCGTGACGGTCGGGTTCGAGGCGGGCGTGCCCGTGTCCCTGAACGGCGAGCGGCTGGAGCTCGTCGAGCTGCTGGAGCGCGCGGCCCAGATCGGCATGAAGCACGGCGTGGGCATCGTCGATCACATCGAGGACCGGATCGTCGGCCTGAAGGTGCGCGACATCTACGAGGTGCCGGCGGCGACGATCGTGCTCACCGCCCACCACGAGCTGGAGCGGCTCGTCGGGACGATCCACCAGAACCAGTTCAAGCCGCAGCTCGACCGCCAGTGGGCCTACCTCGTGTACGCGGGCCTGTGGTGGGAGCCGCTCCGCGAGGACCTCGACGCGTACATGGACTCCGTGAACGCGCGCGTGACCGGCACGATCGGGCTGAAGCTCTACAAGGGCTCGGTCCGGGTCGTCACGCGCGAGTCCGCCAACGCCGTGTACGACGCGCAGCTGGCGACGTTCGCGGAGTCCGGCGGGCTGTTCTCGCAGCAGGCCTCGCCGGGGTTCATCGAGCTGTGGTCGCTGCAGTCGCGGATGGCCTGGCGACTGCACCACGTCGACGATGGGCAGGAGTAGGCCATGCTCTACAACCTGCTCGGGCGACTGACCTGGAAGGCGTTGAAGCTCTACCTGCACCGCAGCGGACCCAAGATGGCGCTCGTCGCGGGCCTCGTGGTGGGCGGCGCGGTGGTGGCCGGCGTGGCCGCGAAGCGCGCGGTCGGCGGCGGCGCGGAGGCGTAGCGGCGGGATCGTTCGCGGCCGGACGGTCCCGTCCGCGCGGGCACGTACGCTCGTACCGTGAGCGCGCCCTCGCCTGACGGACCGCCGGTGGACTCCCCGCTCGAGATCGAGCGCGTCGAGTGGCTGCCGGCCACGCCGGAGGCGCTCGAGGTCCGGGTGTGCGGGCGCTGGCGGGAGGGCGCGCCGTCCGACGTGGCGCTCGTCGTGGTCGACGAGCGCGGCGAGGCGCGGCGATTCCCGCTGACGGCCGCCGGGCTGACCGACTCCGGGTCGTGGCGCGGCTCGTTCGCGGTGCCGGTGGAGCTGCGGTCGCGCCTGTCGGCGCGGCTGTCGCTGGCCTTCGGAGACCGCCGGGTGCCGCTGCCGGCGGCGTCGCCCGGACCGGCCGACGAGCGGCTGGCGCCGCCGCCCGCGACGGTGGTCGATCCGGCGGTGCTGGCGCAGCGCCGGGCCGCGCGCGAGGGGCAGGCCGGCGAGGCGCTCGTGCGTCGCGCGCAGGCCGCCGAGGCGACCGCCGCGACGCTGGAGACGCAGCTCGACCATCTCGAGGCGCGGCTGCGATCCGCGCTGGCCGAGCGCGACCAGGCGACCGCGCGGCTGCGGGCCGCCGAGCAGCGTGAGGAGGCCGAGCGGCGCGTGCGCGTCGAGGCCGAGGGCGAGCGCGACGCGATCCGCGCGTCGGTGCGCCGCGAGCGCGAGCGGCTCGAGGCGCGGGCGCGGGCGGCCGAGGAGCACGCCGAGGCGCTCGGCGCCGAGATGGACGCGATCCGCCGCGAGGCGGCCGAGGCCCAGCAGGCCGCGATGGCGGCGCGGGCGGCGGCCGAGCGTGCGGGGGAGGCGCGCGCCCGCGAGGAGCTCGACCGGCTGGCGGCCGAGGCCGCCGACCTGGCCCGCCGCCTGGAGCGGGAGCGCGCGGCGCGGGCGGAGGCGGAGTCGCAGCTGGCCCGCCAGGGCGAGCGCGTGGCCGATGTCGAGGCGACCGTCGCGCAGCTCGAGCGCGAGCTGGAGCGCCGCAGCGCGCTGCAGGCCGAGCTCGACGAGGTGCGCCGGACGCTGGCCGAGGTGCGCGACCGCGCGGGCGACGACCAGGTGGCGCGGGCGGCGCTGCGCGAGGCGCAGGGCGAGCTGGCCGTGCGCACCGCCGAGCTGGAGCGGCTGCGCGGCGAGCTGGCGCGGTCGCAGGCCGACCTGGAGCGCGCGCGGGCCGCGCAGCAGGCGGGGGCCGCCTCGGTGCGGGAGGCCGAGGAGACCGTCGCCCGCGTCCGCCGCGAGGCGGCCGAGCTGCAGAGCCGCCTGGAGGAGGAGCGCCGGCGGCGCTTCGAGGCCGAGGCGGCGCTGAACGTGGAGCTGGAGCGGGCGCGCGAGCGGTTCGGGCGCGAGGTGGCCGAGCTCGAGGCCGGCCTGTCGGCGCGGATCGCCGAGGAGCGGCGCGCGTTCGAGGCGCAGGTGGCCGCGATCGAGGCGCTGGTGGGGCCGCTGCGCGAACGGCTGGCCGAGGCCGGCGCGCGGCTCGAGGCGCGGCTGGCCGGGGCCGAGCGGGCCCGCGACGAGGCGGTCGCCGAGCGCGACGCGGCGCGGGCCGCGGCCGAGGACGTGAAGGTGGAGGTCGCGGCCGACCTGGACCGCGCCGCCGGCGAGCGCGAGCGGCTGACCGCCGCGCTGACCGAGGCGGAGGCGGAGCGCGCGCGGCTGGCGAGCGCGCTGGCCGACGCGGAGGCGGAGGCGGCGCGCCTGCGGGCCGCGGCCGAGGACGAGGCCGAGCGCGACGCGGCGCTTCGCGCGCTGGTCGCCGACGTGCGCGCGGTCGCCGGCACGCTGCGCGAGGGCTTCGACCGCCGGCTCGCCGAGCTGGCCGACCGCATCGACGCCGAGGTCGCGACGCTGCGCGCCCGGCTCGACGAGGAGCGGATGGCACGGCAGGTGGCCGAGGAGGAGCTGGCGGCCGAGCGCGCGCGGGGCGCGTCCGGGGCGACGGGGTCGCTCGTCGCCGATGTGCTCGCCCGCGCCGAGCTGGAGCAGACGCGCCGGGAGCTGGCGGCCGCGCAGGAGGCGCTGGCCGCCCGGCGCGCCGAGTCCGAGGAGGCGGCGGCGCTGCGCGAGCAGGCGGGCCGGCTCGTGCGCGACCTGGAGGCCGCCGAGGCGCGCCTGAAGGTGGAGCGCGGGGAGGAGGCGGCGGAGCCGGAGGCCGAGCGCGAGCCCGAGCCCGAGGCGCAGCCCGCGCCCGACGCGCCGGCGGAGCCCGCCGCGCCGGAGCCCGCCGCGCCGGAGACCGTCGCCGACCCGCCCGCGGACGATCCGGCGCCTGCGGAGGCGTCCGAGCCGGAGGAGACGTCCGAGCCCGCGGTGGCGGCGTCCGAGCCCGCGGTGGCGGCGTCCGAGCCCGCGGTGGCGGCGTCCGAGCCCGCGGTGGCGGCGTCCGAGCCCGCGGTGGCGGCCGAGGCCAGGCCGGAGCCGGAGCCGGGCCCCGAGCCCGTCTCCAAGCCCGTCGTGCCGTCGTCCGGCTACGGGCTGGCGCGCAGCGGACTGCTCGCGCCGCCGCCCGGCTCCCGCGCGCTCCCCGCCCGCTTCGTCCACCCGTCCGAGCGGCGCCTCACCGGCTGGCTGACCCCGGCGATCGTCGCGCTGGCCGAGCGCGACGAGGCGCTCGCCGCGGACCTCGTCCTCGCCCTGCTACCCGGCCAGGCCGGCCTGCTGCGCAAGCCCCTCCGGTACGCGCTGACGATCGGCGGCCGCGGCACGTACTCGGTCAGCGTCGACCGCGACACGGTCGAGGTCAACCGCGAGAACGTCCCCGGCTCGGCGGCCGTCGACGTGCGGGTCGCCGGCAGCGCCGCCGCGCTCGCGCCGCTCGTGGGCGGCGGCGCGCGCCGCAAGCTGCCCGGGGTCCGCATCGAGGGGCGTCGCCGGCGGCTGCGCCCGCTGCTGCGTGCCCGTCGCGCGCCGACCGACCTCGCGCGTCTGCTCGAGCGGGGCGCGAAGCCCGGTCCCGAGCTCGTGCTCGCGGTGCTGACCGCCGCCGTCGACCCCGCGTGGACGCGCGGCCACCGCTTCAGCGTCGTCTACGACGTCACCGATGGCGAGCCGATCGAGGTCGAGGTCCGCGACGGGCAGCCGCTCGCCGTCGGGCCGCCGCCGGCCGAGCGGGCCGAGCCTCCGGCCGCGCGGATCGCGATCCGTGCCGACGCGGTCCTCCCGTTCCTGGCCCGCTGCCACCTGCCGGCCGACGAGCGCATCCTGCTCACCGGCGAGGGCCACCCGGTCGCGCTGCTGCACGGCTGGTTCGACCGCGCGCAGGGGCTGCCCGGCGCCTAGATGACTGATGCCACGGGGGGGTGCAGCCCGGACGCGTGGCTCGTGGAATCAATCACCCAGCTACGCGGCGACGTGGCGCAGCCGCAGGCGCACCTCGCGCAGCGGCGGCACCACGGCGACGCGCTGCCAGCCGCGCGCGTCGAGCAGGTAGACCTCGCCGTCGTCGCGCAGCGCGATCCGCGGCTTCGGGTCCTCGGTGGTCGCCAGCCAGGCGTCGCTGAGCGGCCACGACGAGCCGGAGCCGGCGAGCCGCTCGATCGCCCGGTGGATCGCGGCGTGGGGGACCCCGCGCTGGAGGAGCTCGGCGACGACCGCCGCCTCGGCGACGTCCTCGACGCTGTAGCGGCGCGGCTCGCCCTCCGAGCGCGACGAGCGGATCAGCCCGCGCCGCGCCCACTGGCCGATGGTCGTGCCGGACACGCCGACGAGCTCGCCGACCTCGCCGGCCAGCAGGTCACCGTGGGCGCGCTGTGGCATGGCGCACATCGTCGCCGCTGACGCGGCGGCCGTCCACGCCCGCGCTCAGGCGAGGACGGCGACGAGCCAGGCGGTCGCCGCGACGAGCGTGGCGGCGAGCTCGATCGCGATCGACAGGCCGACCGCGCGCAGGGCGTGCGTCGTCGACGCCCACGCGGCCGCGTGCGCGCGCAGGCGCCGGCGCTCCTCGAGGTACACGCCGAGCGGGAAGCCGAGGAACAGCCCGGCGACGGGGACGAGGAAGAACCCGACGATCGCCAGCACGACGCCGGCGGCCATCGAGCGGCGGGGGACGCCGGCGTCGCGCAGCCGCCGGCCGGGCCACACGTACTTGACGACCTGGGCGCCGCCGGTCGCGCCCGTCGCCAGCGCGAAGACGCCCCATGCGGTGGCCGAGCTCTCGGCGATCGCCCACACGAGGATCGCCGCCCACACGAGCAGCGCGCCGGGGAGCACGGGCACGACGACGCCGGCGATGCCGACCGCGATCGCCAGGCCGACGAGGACGAGCCCGGCGTCGCTCACATCTCCGGCTGCCAGCGCAGCGCCCGGCGGGTGCGCTTCGGCAGCGCGCTGACGACGAGGTCGTAGGAGTCCTCGATCAGGTCGCAGACCATCCGGTCGTCGAGGCTGCCGTCGAGCGTGATCGTGTTCCAGTGGCGCTTGTTGAGGTGGTAGCCGGGGCGGATCGCGTCGTAGCTGGCGCGCAGCGCGATCGCCAGGCCCGGGTCGCACTTGACGCTCACCGCCAGCGGCTCGCGGTCGAGCGCGCTGAGCGCGAACATCTTCCCGGCGACCTTGAAGACCGAGGTCTCGGCGTTGAACGGGAACTCCTCGACGGCGCCGGCGAAGGCCAGGCAGCAGTCGCGCAGCGTGTCGGAGTCCATGCGCGTGATGGTGCCAGCGCCGGTGGTCATCGCCGCCGCCGGTAGGTGATCCGCAGGTCGTCGCTCCAGGTCGTCCCGTCGCAGCACAGCTCCCACAGCCCCTCGATCGCGTCGTCGCGCAGCCGCCCGGCGAACCGCTGCGCGAAGCCCGGCGCGTCGCGCCACATCCGCAGCACCTCGCCGTCGAAGGCGACGCCGTACCCGCGTCGCACGCCCCGCGAGTCGTAGTAGTCCATCCGCAGGCGCCCATCGTCGCCCTCCCCGATGATCACGATCGAGTCCGGGAAGTCGGGGTGGTGGCTGCGGGCGCGCTCGATCAGGAACCGGCGCCCCTCCAGCCACTCGAACGTCGCCTCGCCCCGGACCACCACGCCCGGCATCGCCGGATGGGTCGCCTCGGTCTCCCAGGCCCCGACGAGCACGTCGTAGGCCGGCAGCGGATCGCGGGTCTCGTCGGCGGTCATGCCCAAGGGGACCCCCGCGCGGCCCGGAACTCATCGCCGCGGCCGGCGGCGCCTCCACATGCGCGGCTCGACGGCGCGCGGCAGCGTGTACCAGACGAGCGGGCGCAGCGCGCTCGCCACCCGGCTCGCGCGCTCGCCGCGCTCCTCGGCGGCCTCGGCACGCTCCACCGCGGCCCGGACCGCCAGCGCTCCCGCCGACCGCAGCGGCTCGGGAGGCAGGTAGCCGGGCGGCCCGGACACGAGCGCGCAGGTCGTGTACGCGTCGCGCACGCCGAGCGCGAGCCGGCCGAGGATCCGGGCGACGAACGCGCTCGGGGCGACGCCGTTGCCCGAGAACCCGGTCGCGTAGTGGACGTTCCCGTGGTCCCCGAGCGAGCCGACGAACGGCAGGTGGCCGGGCGCCCGGTCGACCGCGCCGCCCCAGGCGTGCGTGAGCCGCACCCGCTCCAGCGCGGGGAACCAGCGGCGGAGCGACGCCGCGACCTGCGCGACCGCCCGCGGGTCGACCGTGTGCGCCGGCACCACGCGCCCGAGCGGGCCGACGGCGCCGCCGCCGCGCCCGAACGCGATCCGGCCGTCCCGCGTGACCTGCGCGTAATGGACCATCAGGCGGGCGTCGCCGAGCAGCTCGCCGCCGGTCCAGCCCAGCTCGGCCACGAGCTCGGGGATCGGCTCCGTGAGGACGATGTGGCTGCCGATCGGCACCACCGCGCGGCGCAGCTCGCGCAGGCGCGCCGCCCACGCGCCCAGCCCGAGCACGACCGCGCCGGCCTCCACGCGCCCCGCCGGCGTGACCACGGCCGGTGTGCGGTCGCGCTCGAGCGCCAGCATCGGCGTGCCCTCGTGGATGGCCACGCCGCGGCGCATCAGGACCCGCCGCAGCCCGCGTGCCAGCAGGGCGGGCTGGACGGCCGCGCCGTCGGGCAGGAACGCGCCGTCGCCCAGGGCCGCCGCGCCCGTGCGGGCGCGGATCTGCGCCGCGTCGAGGGGGCGCACCACGCCGTCCAGGCCCAGCGCGCGCGACGCCGCCTGGGGCGCCTGCCAGGCGCCGTCCTGCGCGGGCGACGATGCCGCCCACAGCGTGCCCGCCCGCCGCACATGGGCGTCGACGTCCTCGGCCTGCGTGAACGCCTCGATGCGGTCGATCGCCGCCGACGACTCCCGCGCCAGCCACGCCGCCTGCTCGGGGCCGAAGCGCGCGACGAGGTCCTGCAGCTCGTCGTACCAGCTCGTGGCCCAGCCGCCGTTGCGGCCGCTGGCCCCGAATCCGCAGCCCTGGGCGTCGATCAGCACGACGCGCGCGTCGGGCGCGAGCTCGGTGACCTCCAGCGCCGTCCACAGGCCCACGAAGCCGCCTCCGACGACGCACACGTCGGCGCGCACGGTGCCGGCCAGCGGGGGGCAGGCGCGCTCGCCGTCCTCGGCCGCGAGCGCCTGCTCGAGCCAGAACACGGGCCCCACCCGCGGCAGGTCCGCGGGGCCGGCGCCGTCGCGGGGTCCGGCGGCCGGCCGTCCGGCGACGTCGGTCATGCGGGCCGGAACCCGTCGCGCGGGGTCGGCTCGGCGTGTTTGAGCATCAGGTGCTGCGTGACCGAGTACTCGAGCACCGCCTCCTGCGACATGTCCTTGCCGAAGCCCGACTGCTTCAGCCCGCCGTGCGGCGCCTCGGAGGCGATCGGCAGGTGGTCGTTCACCCACACGACTCCGAACTCGAGCGCCGGGCCGACGCGCAGCGCCCGGCCGACGTCGCGCGTCCACACCGACGCGGCCAGTCCGTAGTCGACGTCGTTGGCCAGCCGCACCGCGTCGGCCTCCTCGTCGAACGGGAGGACCACGAGGACGGGGCCGAACACCTCGCCCTGCACGATCTCCGAGCGCTGGTCGGCGCCGGTCACGAGGGTGGGGGGATAGAAGGCCCCGGGCCCGTCGGGCACCTCGCCGCCGGTGACGACGCGCGCGCCGGCGGCGGCCGCCCGGGCGACGAAGCCGTGGACCCGGTCGCGATGTCCGGCGGAGATGAGCGGGCCGATGTCGGTGTCCGGGGCGTGCGGGTCGCCGACCCGGATCGATCGCAGCGCCTCGCGCAGCGCCTCGACCAGCGGCTCGTGGACGGCGCGCTGCACGTACACGCGCGTGGCCGCCGTGCAATCCTGCCCGGTGTTGTACGTCGCGCCCAGCGCCGCGCCGGCCGCGGCGGCCTCCAGGTCGGCGTCGTCGAACACGAGCACGGGCGCCTTGCCGCCCAGCTCCAGGTGCAGGCGCTTCAGCGTCGGCGCCGCGCCGGCCATGATCCGCCGGCCGGTCTCGGTGGAGCCGGTCAGCGAGATCATCGCGACGTCGGGATGCGCGACGAGCGCGCCGCCGACCTCGCCGTCGCCGAGCACGCACGCGGCGGCGCCGTCGGGCAGGCCCGCCTCGGCCAGCAGCTCCACCAGCCGCAGCGTCGAGCGGGGCGTCGCCGGCGCCGGCTTGATCACGACGCTGCAGCCGGCCGCCAGCGCGGGGCCGAGCTTCCAGACCGCCATGATCAGCGGGAAGTTCCAGGGGGCGATCGCGCCGACGACGCCGGCCGGGCGGCGCGTCAGCGTTGACGTGTACCCGGCCGAGAAGCGGCCCGCGCCGGTCCCGGCCAGCGACCGGGCCGCTCCGGCGAAGAAGCGGACGTTGTCGACCGCGAAGGGCAGCTCGCCGTCGCGGGCGACCACGAGCGGCTTGCCGGTCTCCTCGACCTCCAGCGCGCACAGCGCCTCGGCGTCGCGCTCGATCAGGTCGGCCCAGCGCAGGAGCACCGCCGCACGCTCGCCCGGCGTCGCGCCGCCCCACTCGCCCAGCGCGCCGCGCGCGGCGGCGACGGCCGCGTCGATCTCGGCGGGCGTGGAGTCGGCCAGCCCCGCGATCGGGGCGCCGGTCGCCGGGTTCACCAGCGTGCGCTCAGACATCGGCGGTCGCCTCCTCGGCGTCGATCACCGCCGCATCGGCCGCGTCCCAGCCGAGCGTGACGCGGTCGCCGGCCGTCAGGCGCGGCGCGGGGCCGTGCGCGCCGACGCGGACCTGGACGGTCATGCCGTCGTCGAGCTCCACGACGTACTTGCGCGCGGTGCCGAGGAACACCACCTCGAGCACGCGCCCGTCGTGGCGGTGCTCGCGGCCGGCGCCGTCCAGGTGCAGCATCTCGGGCCGCACGACGGTCAGCGTGCCGGGGCGCGGGCCGGGGAACAGGTTCGCGTCACCCAGGAACGAGGCGACGAACCGGGTCGCGGGGCGCTCGTAGAGCACGTCGGGCGGCCCGATCTGCTCGACGCGCCCCGCGCGCATCACCGCGACGCGGTCGGCCATCGACATCGCCTCATCCTGGTCGTGGGTGACGACGACGAACGTGATCCCGACCTGGTGCTGCAGGCGCTTGAGCTCGATCTGCATCTCGCCGCGGATCTGGCGGTCCAGCGCCGACAGCGGCTCGTCGAGGAGGAGGACCCGCGGCTTCTTCACGAGCGCCCGCGCCAGCGCCACGCGCTGGCGCTGACCGCCCGAGAGCTGCGCCGGGCGGCGCGCGCCCATCCCGCCGAGCTGCACCTGCTCCAGCGCCTCGGCGGCGCGCTCGCGCGCGGCCGCCTTCGCCACGCCCTCCATGCGCAGCCCGTAGGCGACGTTCTGCTCGACCGTCATGTGCGGGAACAGCGCGTAGGACTGGAACATCATGTTCAGCGGCCGCCGGTACGGCTTGACGCCGACGAGGTCGCTGCCGTCCAGCAGCAGCCGGCCCGCGTCCGGGCTCTCGAAGCCGGCGAGCATCCGCAGCAGCGTCGTCTTCCCGCAGCCGGACGGGCCCAGCAGCGCGAAGAACTCGTTCTCGGCGATGGTCAGCGACACGTCGTCGACGGCGGTCACCGCGCCGAAGCGCTTGGTGACCCGGTCGATCTCGATCATGCGGTGTCCTCCTGGCCGCGCAGGCGGACCGCGACGAGCATCAGCACGAGGCTGAAGCCGACGACGATCGTGGCGGCGGCGTTGATCTCCGGGGTCACGCCGAAGCGGACCATCGAGTAGACCTGGATCGGGAAGGTCACCTCGGTCCCGGCGGTGAAGAACGCGATCACGAACTCGTCCAGCGAGAGCGTGAACGCGACGAGCGCGCCGGCGATCACGCCCGGCGCGATCTGCGGCAGCGTCACGTGGCGGAAGGTCTGAAGCTCGGTGGCGCCGAGGTCCATCGACGCCTCGACCGTGGAGTCGTCGAAGTGGCGCAGGCGCGTGCGCACGATCGCCGACACGAACGCGATCCCGAACACGGCGTGGCCGAGGATCACCGACCACAGGCCGAGCCGCACGCCCATCCACTGGGTGAAGACGAGGTTGTAGAAGCTCAGCAGGGCGATCGCGAGGACGATGTCGGGGATCACCATCGGCACGAACGACCCGGCGTCGAGCACCCGCGAGCGGACCGTGCGCTCCAGCCCGAACGCCAGCAGCGTGCCGATGACCACCGAGATCGCGGTCGCGCACACCGCGACGATCAGCGTGTTGCGAAACGCGCTGAGGATCTCGTCGTTGGCGAAGAGCCGGTCGTACCAGCCGGTCGTGAACCCGCCCCACGACGTCGGCAGGCCGCTGGCGTTGAACGACAGCCCGATCAGCACCGCGATCGGCACGTACAGGAACGCGACCGTGACGAGGAACACGGCCCCGCTGGCCCAGTGACGCCCGCCGTCAGACCGCACCGGGCACCTCCTCGCGGCGGTCGCGCGCGTTCATCCACGCCTGGATGAGCAGCACGACGGTCATCAGCGCGATCACCGCCAGCGCCACCGTCGCGCCGAACGGCCAGTCGCGCGCCTTCAGGAACTGGACCTGGATGAGGTTGCCGATCATCTGGCTGCGTCCGCCGCCCAGCAGGTCGGGCACGATGAAGTTCCCCAGCGACGGCACGAAGACGAAGAGGCAGCCGGCCCACACGCCGGAGCGCGTGAGCGGGAGCGTCACGGTCAGGAACGCGCGCCAGCCGCTGGCGCCCAGGTCCTGCGCCGCCTCGCGCAGGTCGGGGCCCAGCCGCTCGATCGCCGCGTACAGGGGCAGGACCATCAGCGGCAGGTAGCCGTAGACGAGGCCCAGGACGATCGCGAACTCGTTGTAGAGGAGGCTCAGCGGCGAGCCGATCAGCCCGATCGACTCGAGCGTGTTGTTGATCAGGCCCTCGTCGTTGAGCAGCACCATCCACGCGTAGGTGCGGATCAGCAGCGAGGTCCAGAACGGCAGGACGACCAGGACCAGCAGGAACGTCCGCCAGCGCTTCGGGCGCGTGGCGATGAACCACGCGGTCGGGTAGCCGACGAGGAGCGCCACGACCGTCGCCTCGAGCGCGACGCGCACCGAGAACCACAGGACCTTCAGGTAGATCGGGTCGACGACGCGCTCGAAGTTGTCGAGCGTGAGCTCGTAGACCACCCCGCCGTAGGTCCCCCGCCGGAACAGCGAGTAGGCGAGGATCAGGCCCACGGGCACGACCAGCAGCACGGTCCACCACGTGAGGGCGGGACCGAGCTGCAGGCCGCGCCGGGCGATCTGCCGGGCGCTCCTCATCGGATGCTCAGGCGAGCGCTAGCTCGTGATCTCCGTGACGATGCGGCTCCACGTCGGCTGGCCGTCGCCGAGATCCTGCAGCGACTCCTGCTGCAGCAGCTCGGCCGGATCCATGCCGAGGTTGGGGAACTGCTCGACCAGCGCCGGGTCGAGCTCGTCCATCGCCGCCTTGTTGGGCACCTTGTAGGTCAGCAGCTCGACGACGGACGCGCCGCTGTCGGGGCGCAGCACCCAGTTGATGAACTCGTAGGCGGCGTCCTTGTTCGGGGAGGACTCGAGCACGACCATCGCGTCGACCCACAGGTCGGCGCCCTCCTTGGGCACCACGAACTCGATGTCGTCGTTCTCGGCGATGCCGTAGTTGCACCAGCCGTCCCAGGCCTCCACGAGCGACGCCTCGCCGGAGACGAGCTTGGAGTAGAACGTCGTGTCGTCGTAGGCCAGGAGCGTGTCCTTGGTCTTCAGCAGCAGGTCGCGCGCCTCCTCGAGCTCGCCCTCGTCCGTCGTGTTGGCGCTGTAGCCGAGCTGTTTGAGCGCCGGCAGCAGCAGCCACCGGTCGGTTGCGAGCATCGTCGTCTTGCCCTTCACGTCGTCGGCCGGGTCGAGCAGGTCGTTCCACGAGTCCGGCTTCTCGGAGACCAGGTCGGAGCGGTAGCAGAGCCCGGTGGTGCCCCACGTGTAGGGGACCGAGTACTGGTTGCCGGGGTCGTAGCCGAGCTCGGTCGCCTCCGGGTAGAGGTTCTTGAGGTTGGGCACCTTCGACTCGTCGATCGGCGCCGCCCAGCCGCGCTTGTGCAGCGCCTGCGCGAACGGGCCGGAGACGAACACGAGGTCGTAGCCGGCGCCGTCGGCGGCGTCCAGCTTGCCCATGATCTCCTCGTTGGTGGCGTGCTTGGCCATCTTGACCTTGATGCCCGTCGCCTTCTCGAAGGCGGGGATCAGCCCCTCGGGCGTGTACGCGTCCCAGTTGGAGATCGTCAGCGTCCCCTTCTCGGTGCCCGGCGCCTCGGCCTCGGCCGCGGCGGTCGTCGCGCCGGCGCTCGTGGCCGGCTCCTCGATCTCCGAGCCGCACGCGGCCAGCCCGGTCGCCATCGCCCCGGCGGCGGCGATCGTCGCCAGTCGGCCTCGCATCCGCGTCGTGCGGATCATCGTCATCCCCTCTCGCTCCGTGGAACCTGCTCGATCAGATCGGCGGCCCGGGCCGTGCCCGGGTTCGCCTGCAGCCGCCGGGCGATCCCGGCCAGCCGCTCCTGCAGTGACCCGTCGGCCAGCAGACGGGCGGCGGCGTCGCGCAGCTCGTCGGGGGTGTGGCCGTAGGTGTCCAGCCGCACGCCGAAGCCGGTCTCGTGGACGCGCTGGGCGTTGTCGTACTGGTCCCAGAACAGCGGCAGCACGATCATCGGCTTGCCGAAGTGGACGCTCTCGGTGACCGTGTTGTTCCCGCCGTGCGTGACGACGAGGTCGACCATCGGCAGGATCGACGTCTGCGGCAGGAACTCGGCGCCGACCATGTTGTCGGCCAGGCGCAGGAGCTCGTGCTGCGGGCCCATCGAGACGATCACGCGATGGTCCGTCTCCGCGAACGTGTCGATCAGCTTCTGCATCAGCTCGACGTCGCCGGAGCCCAGCGAGCCGAGGCTCAGGTAGACGAGCTTCCCGTCGCGGGAGGCGAGCGGCTCGGGCAGCTCCCACGGGTCGTCGGTCGTGCGCACGCTCGTCTCGAGGTTGTGCCAGCCGTCCAGCGGCCGCTCGCGGGCGTAGTCCAGCTCGCGCGGGTACAGGTAGAGGTTGAGCCACGGCGACGTGTGGATGAACTCGCCGGGCGGCAGCGGCGGGGCGCCCCGCTCCTGCACGAACGCGTCGAACTCGGCGTGCATCGGGTCGTGGACGCGGCGGTACTCGGCCCAGTAGGCGTCCCACTCGCCGCGGTCGTGCGTCGGCAGCCCGCTGAACGGGGGCGGCACCGCGGGATCGACGATCTCGGCGGGGTTGCAGGAGACGATCCGCACCCACGGCCGCCCCGACGCCGGCAGCGCCGGGAAGCACAGGACGTTGTCCTCGACGATCACGTCGGGCCGGACCTCGTCGATGATCTCCCGCAGCCGGTCGTCGACGTAGCGGGCGCCGTCGAGGAGCGCCTGCCAGGTGGGGGCGACGAACCCCTCGATCTGCTCGATCGTCGGCGTGCGGAACACCGGGGCCGTGTCGCGGATGAAGTCCTTCCAGAACTGGCCGGGCTCCTCCTCCTGCTCGGGCGGCGGGCCGAGGCGCATGAGGCGCTCCTCGAAGCCCTTCGGCTCCAGCGTCCCCTTGAAGGACTCCTCCACGATGAACACGACGCGATGGCCGCGGCGGCGCAGCACGTCGCCGATCCCCACGCAGTTGTTCGTCGGTCCGTACGCGCTCTCCGGGAAGAACGCGATCGTCAGTGGCGCGTCGGTCACGCCGCCCCCTCCTCACTGGTCCCGTCGGCGATGGCGACCTCGCCGACGCCCCATCCGTACGCCATCTTGTGGATCTCCAAGACGAAGAACGACTCCGTCGACAGCACGCCCTCGACGTGCTGGATGCGCTCGTAGAGCAGCTCCTTGAAGTGGGCGGTGTCGCGGCAGATGACCTCGACGATCACGTCGAAGGCGCCGGCGAGCGCGGCCACGTAGGAGGTCTCCGGGAAGGCGGTGATGGCCTCGCAGACCGCATCGACCGTGCCCGGTCGCAGCCGCAGCCCGATGAGCGCCATGCGATCGAAGCCGATGCGCAGGGGGTCGGCGATCCCGACGACCTGCAGCATCCCGCTCTGCTCGAGGCGCTGGGCGCGGTAGCGCACGACCGACTCCGACACGCCGATGTCGCCGGCGATGCGCGAGTACGGACGGCGTCCGTCGACCTGCAGGGCGCCGATGATGCGGCGATCGATGTCGTCCAGCTCCGGCGGAGTCGCCAAGTCAATACCCGTCCCGGTTGCGATTTCCGAGCGCTCTCGCGTTAGGCTTACCGGATTCCGCAGATGAGTGTCAAGGATCTTGCTGATGCCCGCTGGTTTGCGGGCAAGGGGCGGCCGATCGCTTCCGTTCGCGAGACGAACGCGCTGCGGGTGCCGGGCGGGACGGGCCGCGTCGTGCTGGCCGACGTGGCGTTCGCCGACGGCGGCGCGGGCGAGCGCTACCTGCTCGACGAGGGCGGCCCGGAGCTGTGGCCGCGGCTCGTGGCCGCGCTCGCCGGCGGAAGCCTGAGCGGCGAGGCCGGGCGGCTGGAGCTGCGCCGCGGCCCGGCGTTCGACGCGCTCGCCTGCGGTCCGGACGCGGCCGTGACGATCCCCGCCACCGACCAGTCCAACACGCTCGTCGCGCTCGACGGCCGGCTGCTCGTCAAGGCCTACCGGCGCCTGGCGCCCGGCGTGCACCCGGAGGTCGAGCTGTCCGCGGCGCTGGCCGCGACCGACGCGCCGGTGCCGGCCTTCGCCGGCTCCGTCCACCACGTCGCCCCGGACGGGACCGACACGGCGATCGCGCTGCTGACCGAGCTGATCCCGGACGCGGAGGCCGGGTGGGAGGCGCCGATCCTGCGCGCGGCCGACGCGCTGCGGCGCGGCGATCCGGACGCGGGCGCCGGCGAGCACCGCGCCGCGGGCGCCGCCGTCGCCGCGCTGCATCGCGCGCTGGGGAAGGTCGCGCCCGTCGAGCGGTCGGACGCCGCGACGGCGATCGCCTGGCGCGAGGACGCGCTCGCCGCGCTCGCGCAGGCCGCCGCGCACGAGCCGGAGGTGGCGCGGGCGCGCGACGCGATCGCCGCGCGGCTGAGCGAGCTGTCGGACGCCGTCGGCGTGCCGATCCAGCGCATCCACGGCGACCTGCACGTGGCGCAGCTCCTGCGCACCCCCGGCCGCGTCGCCGTGATCGACTTCGAGGGCGACCCGACGCTGCCGCTCGCGCGCCGGCGGGCGCCCGACACGCCGGTGCGCGATCTCGCCGGCCTCCTGCGCTCCGTCGACCACGTCGGGTGGGCGGCGGCGCGGCGGGTCGGGCCGGACGCCGACCCGGGCGCCTGGATCGCCGCGTCGCGCGCCGCGGTGCTCGACGGCTACGCGGCGGCCGTGGACGCGCGGCTGCTGGCCACCCTGGAGCTCGCGAAGGCGTGCCGCGAGCTCGTGTACGCGCACACGGTCGTGCCGGAGTGGGCGTACGCGCCGCGCGCCGCGCTGCGATCGCTGCTGGAGGAGCTGGACCCGTGAACCCCGACGCCTTCCGCGAGGACGTGCTGCGCGAGCCGGAGACGCTCGCGACCCTGCTGGACGCCTACGGCGGCGTCGCGTCGCCGCTGCGCCCGCTCGGCGCGGACCCGCTCGCCGGGCGGCGCGTCGCGCTCATCGGCATGGGCAGCTCGCGCTTCGCGGCGCTGACGGTCGCCGCCGCGCTGCGCGCTCGCGGCGTGGCCGCGGTGGCCGAGTACGCGTCTGCCGACGCGTCGGCCACGACCGCGCCCGGCCGCGACGTGCTGGCGGTCGGCATCTCGGCGTCGGGCGCCACGCCCGAGACCGTGGCGGCGCTCGCGCGCCATCGCGGGGTCAGCCGCACGGTCGCGATCACGAACCGGCCCGACGGCCCGCTGGCCGAGGCCGCCGACGTCGTGCTGCCGCTGCTCGCGGGCGAGGAGGCGGGCGGCGTGGCCTGCCGCACGTTCCAGGCGACGCTGGCGGTGCTGTGGCTGCTCGCCGGCGTCGGGGCGGACGCGCTGCGGCCCGCGGTCGAGGCCCAGCGCGCGCTGCTGGACGCCCGCCACGACTGGCTGGAGTCGCTGCTCGCCGCGGTCGCCGGCGCGCACACCGTCTACGCGATCGCGCCGGCGGCCCGGATCTCGTCGGCGCTGCAGGCCGCGCTGATGCTGCGCGAGGGGCCGCGCGTGGCCGCCGACGGCTGCGAGACGGGCGACTGGACGCACGTCGACGTGTACCTGTCCAAGCACCCCGGCTACACGGCGCTGCTCTTCCCGGGCTCCGCGTTCGACGAGGGCGTGATGGAGTGGGCGCGGCCGCGCGGCTCGCGGATCCTGGCGGTCGGCCGGCCCGGGCCGCGGGGCGCCACGCCGGTCGCGCCGTTCGCGGGCGCCGACGACCCGCTGGTGGCCTCGCTCGTCGAGGTCGGCGTGGTCGAGCTGCTGGCGGCCACGTGGTGGCGCCGGCGGATCGACGCGGGCGAGATGCCCTGACGGCGCCCCGCTCGTCTCGTTGCTTGTCAGGTCTTGCGTCGTAGGGACCACAAACCTGACAAGCAACGTGTGGCTCAGGCCCGTCGCGATCGCGTCCACGAACGCGTCGCTCTGCGCGCGCGTCAGCGGCGCCCCGAAGTGCTCCATCACGACCGGGTCGGCGGTCATCGCGGCGAACGGATCGCGGTCGGCTGGCCGCCAGCGGCGGAGGATCAGGCGCTGGGTCGCGAGCCCGTCATCGAAGATCCCAGTTTGCGGCATTCGGCCCCGGCGTCGTCCGGCCCGGTGGGTAGCTTGCAGGACCCCGATGAGTGCCTCGCCGGTCGCCCACCTGCACGTCCATTCCGAGTACAGCCTGCTCGACGGCGCGTGCAAGATCGACCAGCTCGCCGCCCGCGCCGCCGCCTTCGACCAGCCCGCGCTCGGCCTCACCGATCACGGCGTGATGAACGGCGCGATCGAGCTCTACAAAGCCGCCAAGAAGCACGGCGTCAAGCCGATCATCGGCTGCGAGATCTACCT